>JACCDR012031589.1_pt1 | contig 559611 bp, 582 predicted proteins | sample 7446431 | NCBI WGS metagenome assembly JACCDR01 (sample SAMN15323443, study PRJNA562643) | freshwater metagenome | isolation source: river surface water | place: USA:Blue River Watershed | collected 2017-08-17
ACGTTTTAATTTCTCCGTTTCGACGGAGTAAAAACTTTCTTTGATAATTGAATAGTCTTTGAGAACAAGTGCAAGCTTGTTTGTTTTTTTGAGTGATGAATAATTTTTAGAGCAAAAGACCAAACCTAATGAAGTAGAAACTCGAGAGACGTACTCGTCAAGTACTGTTTTTTGTTTTGTTTCGTTCCTAACCCCCACACTTATTTATAAGTGTTCGGGTAAACTTTTATTTAGAGTTTGATCCTAGCTCAGGATGAACGCTGGCGGCGTGGATAAGGCATGCAAGTCGAACGGACTTTATTTTTCCCGAGATGAGATTATATCAAGTCAAAGGTCGTTTAAAGTTAGTGGCGAACGAGGTAGTAATACATAGGAACTTCCCCCTAAGTCGTGAACAACTCACCGAAAGGTGAGCTAATACACGATAGTCTCTCCGGAGTAAAGTTTTTCGCTTAGGGAAAGGCCTGTGAAGTATCAGCTAGTTGGTAGTGTAATGGACTACCAAGGCTATGACGTCTAGGGGAGCTGAGAGGCTGACCCCCACCGATGGTACTGAGACACGGACCATACACCTACGGGTGGCTGCAGTCGAGAATCTTCCGCAATGGACGAAAGTCTGACGGAGCGACGCCGCGTGATTGATGAAGCTTTTCGGAGTGTAAAGATCTTTTATGAGGGAAGAAGTTTATTGACGGTACCTCATGAATAAGGGGCTCCTAATCTCGTGCCAGCAGGAGCGGTAATACGAGAGCCTCGAGCGTTATCCGGAATTATTGGGCGTAAAGGGTGCGTAGGTGGTTTTGTTAGTCTTTTGTTAAAACCCGGGGCTTAACTTCGGAGGAGCGAAAGAAACGGCAAGGCTAGAAAGTGCGAAAGGTATGCGGAACTCATGGTGTAGCGGTGAAATGCGTTGATATCATGGGGAACACCGAAAGCGAAAGCAGCATACTGGCGCATATTTGACACTGAAGCACGAAAGCGTGGGTAGCGAATGGGATTAGATACCCCAGTAGTCCACGCCCTAAACGATCTTCTCTCGCTATTCGGAGTATCGACCCTCTGAGTGGCTTAGCTAACGCGTTAAGAGATCCGCCTGGGAAGTACGGCCGCAAGGCTAAAACTCAAAGGAATAGACGGGGACTTGCACAAGCAGTGGATTATGTGGTTTAATTCGATGGTAAACGAAGAACCTTACCAGGGTTAGAAATCCTATTGAAAGCCTTTAGAAACATTGGCCCTCGCAAGACAGTAGGACAGGTGATGCATGGCCGTCGTCAGTTCGTGGTTTGAATTGTACCCTTAAGTGGGCTAACGAACGCAACCCTCGTTGTGTGTTACAAGTGTCACACGAGACCGCCCCCGCCTAAGTTTTTATTCCAATGGAATGAAATTTTAGGCGGGGGAGGAAGGAGAGGATGACGCCAGGTCAGCATGTCCCTTTGATACCCTGGGCTACACACATAATACAATGGCCGGTACAGCGCGCAGCGACGAGGTGACTCTGAGCTAATCGTTCAAAAGCGGCCTCAGTTCGGATTGAAGTCTGCAACTCGACTTCATGAAGCTGGAATTGCTAGTAATCGCGGGTCAGCTAAACCGCGGTGAATACGTTCTCAAGTCTTGTACTCACAAATAAGTGCGCCAGGCAGCGTATAAATCTAAGTGGTTTAAGTCCACTCCTTTTTATGTTTAAGACATATAAAAAGCGTAGTTGAAAGATAGGTCCAATACCGCGAGGTATGGTCCGGAGGATCTGGAAACAAAATATAGCCTATATTAAACAATGCGAATCGAGCTCTGAACCGACAAAAGGGTGGTGAGCAAAGCGAAGATTCATTAAAAAGCATTTATAGGATGTATGGAAGAGAGTTATACGTGACCCTAGGGAGATCTCTTGTGTTAATGGAAAATTATGCACAAGAGAAGTCAGCTGAGTCGTAGTACTATGCGGTAAGTTATTATATAATTACTACATGGGAAGGACGAAACCAATAGTTACAAATGAGTATGTTGTTGGATTAACCGACGGAGAGGGATGTTTCCATGTAAATATGGCAAATTATCCAGCTTACAAGTCGGGGGTTCGGGTTCAAATGCATTTTCATATTAAAATGCAGGAGAAAGATCGACCACTGTTAGAGAAAATTAAGAATACGTTGCAATGTGGCGAAGTTTACTTTCAAAAAGAAAAACGAGCTAACCATTGTCAATGTTATCGCTATACAGTTTCTTCTAATCAGGAAATAATCAACAGAATAATCCCATTTTTTAGAAAATATCCTTTGCAAAGCGTCTCTAAACTAGAAAGTTTTGAAGCATTTGTAAAAATAGCCCATCTTGTTAATAAAGGTGAGCATCTTACAAAAGAAGGTATTGAAAAAATAAGATTACTTAAGTCATTAATGAATAAAAAAACTATTGGACTCGCGTAGTGCGGGAAATCCGCATGCTACGTGGGAACGCGAAATGTTCCAAAAATCGCATTCGCCCGTCAAGTCAAGGGAGCCGGGAGTACCCGAAGTCTCTACATAAGTAGGGCCTAAGGTAAGCTCGGTGACAGGGACTAAGTCGTAACAAGGCACGGGTAGCGGAAGCTGCTCGTGGAATAATTCAATTTGAAAATCGCTCCGATGTCTTCGGACATTGGAGCTTATTGAGTCGGTATTGTGCAGCTCAATTGACTGCACAATAGTTTGAAATCAAACTTAAAATGATTTTGACTATATGGAAAGACATATAAATAAAAAAAGTTTCTGAACGAAACAAAACAAAGGACAGCATACTTCAAAAAGCACCTCGCGAAAGCGGGGTGCTTTTGCGTTATTTTATTATACCTAACCGTCTTGCCAACTTTCTGATTACATTTTCAGTTTTTCTTTTAGGCATGGGGTGTTCATCATAAGGATTATTAATTGGATGAAGGTTTACGAAGTCTTGTGCGGACCATCCTTCAAAGTTTTCAAATCCTTGCTCTAAGTTCAATTCTGTAGCCCAAGCTAGCTTGTCACTAAACTCAGGTGGTAATAATCCCAATGAATCATCAATTTCTAGATCATGCTCTACAAACATTGCTCTAACTATGGCATTCCATACTGTTTCTTCACTTACACCTGTTCCTTCTGAAAGACGTCTTGTAACCAACTTAACAAAATCAGTTTGTACTCGATATGCATCTAATAAATCTCCCATCTGTAATCCTTTGCTTTTTCCATAACTTTTTGCAATTACTTTTGTAAGCATCTGGGTAACCCCTTCATTCCAACTATTAAATTTTGCAAATGAGTCGGAAATTTTTACAAAACCTGCTACACCTTTTGTCGGTGAACTTGCTGCGTGAATTTGTTCATGAATAAGTATTTCATTAAATAAAAGTATTTGTTGTTCTTCTGGGTAGTCCTCACAGATTTTTCTTGTATTAATCAATATCTCTCTTTTGTTATCGTCCATTCTTCCAAGAGCTCCATTACTATCTTTAATTTTTGTAGCATCAAATATCGCTAATTGCCCAGGTTGCAAACTGCAACGTTTTGCAATTTCATCTAACGCATTTTGAACAAACTGGAAGTCAAAACTAGATTTCCATTGCTCTAATTTTCCCTCATATTTAAGTTCCGGAATATGTATTCCGGGTGTTTGCCCTATACTTTTTATATGGCGTCTTGTTTCATTTACTAAGTCTTTAATCTCGCGTTCATTTCCTGTATCTGATGCATTTATATCTGGTCTTTCTAGAGGCATAAATTTTATTATAATTAGTATTTAAATACTTAACCCTAATATTATACAATAAATTTCAATGGATACCGAGAACACCATTTAACAGTAAGGTTGTTGCACTTTGTGTACAATATATCGCAATATAGAGTTCAGCGGTTTCGTATTTTATGATTATGAAATGAAAAAAGGACAGCAATAAAAAACACCGTACGAAAGTACGGTGTTTTGCGTTTGACAGTAGATTGTCAGAATGTAATATGATGAATGGAGGTATTTGTGGACAAGCAGGCAGCAGAAGCAAGAGTGGCGAGGCTTCGAAAGCTTTACCCAAATTCGTTCAATCGTGAAGGGGGGAACCATAACGAGATCTGGATTGGCAGATGGCCGGCTAAGGGTATTGAGGCGCGGGTCGCCAGACTTCAGGCGAACGGATACAAGAGCGCTCGGTCAGTGGAGCCGAGCGGTGGCCATGTTGATGTATTCGTTGACGCGGTCGAAGCTTCGATGCTGGATGAGATCGCGCAGACATGATGTCTCAAGTATAAGGCAGGAGTCCTGAAATGAAGGACTCCTGCCGGAAGAGAGAAATTTTTACCACTGACGAAGTCACACTTCTCAGTGGTTTCGTAATTTTTGTGATAAAATTTAAATATGCAAAAAAGAATCGGAATAATCAGAGGAGGTGGAGGAGATGATCACGAGTCTTCTATTAGAGAAGGTAGTCAGCTTATTCTCCATGTTATGGAAAATCTTTCTGATAGATTCAAACCCATAGATGTTTTCATAGACAAAGATGGTATCTGGCATATAAGTGGTGTTCCAGCTGATCCAAAAGAGCTCTACAAAAAAGTAGATGTTGTTTGGAATACTTCAAGACCAGAATTTTCTCATGTAGTTAGTAACCACATGATTCCACATGTATCTTTGCCTGCCTTCGCAACTACTTTAAGTAAAAGCCGTCAGATGCTTGAAGAACATCTATCCATGGTTGGGGTAGATATGCCTAGGTCGGTTTTGCTCCCTGCATACAAGGAAGATATTGATGGAGATAGAGATGAATATATAGGAAGAAAAGCCCAAGAGGTATGGAAAAAGTTTCCAGCTCCTTGGACTGTAAGATCTTTTACCGAAAATAAAAATATGGCTATCCATTTAGCAAAAACTTTTCCGGAATTAATGCGAGCTATTGAAGATGGAGTCAATCAAGGTAATAGTATCTTGGTTGAAGAATTTATCTCAGGAAAGCCTTCAGCTATACACTCACTCTCTGGTTTTCGTGGCGAAAAGATATATGTTTTTCCACCAGCTAGATTTACTCAGGAAGAAAAAGAAAAATTGATTGCTTTAGCAAAAACTATTCATGAACATGTAGGCGTTGAGCATTATTTGAAGACTGATTTTATCCTAAGTCCAAAAGGAAAGATATATGTAACTGAGTTGTCCTTTTCTCCAGATTTAAGAGATAAATCTCATTTCGGGGAAACATACAGTTCTGTTGGTGCAAAAGCAGAACATATTATTGAGCATATACTTAATAGGGCTTAAATTTAAGTATGATATAATATAGTTCGTATTGTTTTCATCTGTGGCGGGTTATCGCACTCACATAGGCACTTATGTTGGAGGTTCGCCATTACCCGCCTCAAATGAAAATAATTTAAAAACACCATCTTCGCGGATGGTGTTTTTTTTCTGAAAATTTTTCCTAAATATAAATTTTTTTTGAAAAATATTTTGCGAAATAAAAAAATAATTTTACAAAAAATATTTTTTGTAAAAAGTTATCCACAGTTTTGTCGAAAAAGTATTGTCAATGAATTAATTATGCGGGATAATTAATATGTGAAGCAATAATAAATTAAAATATTTTTTATAGAAATATTTTCGGTCGTATTATTGCAAACTAATTTAATAATTTAATCAAAAAAATTATGGCAGCAAAAAAGAAAGCAAAGAAGGCAGCAAAGAAGACTACAAAGAAGAAAGCTACAAAGAAGAAGCGAGCTTAGTCTTACCTTCAAAAAAACTTCCGGCGAAAGTCGGAAGTTTTTGCGTTTTATGCTAGTATATACAGATGAGTTTATTTTCAAACATATTCGGAGACGAAAGCTCCAAGTTTATAAAGAATGCAGAGAAAACAGTCCAAAAAATCAATGATTTAGAGCCTAAAATGGCTGATTTGACGGATGCTGATTTTCCCCTTAAAACTAGAGAATTTAAAGAGAGATTGACTACAGGAGAGACTTTAAATGACATATTGCCTGAAGCTTTTGCGCTGGTAAGGGAGGCCAAGAAGCGAACCCTGGGTATTAGACTATATGATGTTCAGCTCATCGGAGGCATGGTTCTTCATGAGGGAAATATTGCCGAGATGAAGACTGGAGAAGGAAAGACCAATGTTGCAACTCTTCCTATCTATTTAAACGCACTAACTGGAGAAGGAGTGCATCTTGTTACTGTAAACGATTACCTTGCAAGAAGAGATGCTGTTCTGATGGGTCAGGTGTACAACTTCCTCGGACTTTCTGTTGGAGTTATCAACTCGCAAAATATTTCATACATATATGATGCTACTCACAAAGAAGAAGACAAAGAAAGAGACCAAGTGGGAGAATTCCGAGTTATGTATGATTTCTTGAAGCCAACTTCTAGGAAAGAAGCGTATGCGGCAGATATTACATACGGAACAAATCATGAATATGGTTTTGATTATCTCAGAGATAATCTTGCAGGTAACATAAAGGATCAAGTGCAGAGAGCCCATAACTTCGCAATCGTAGACGAGGTGGACTCAATCTTGATTGACGAAGCTCGTACTCCTTTAATCATTTCTTCTCAGGCGGGGGATTCAGAGGATTTCTATACAAAGTTCTATCAAATCGCAAGACAGTTGAAGAAAGATGAAGATTACAAAGTCGACGAGAAGCTCCGAGCTATAAGTATGACTGACTCTGGTATCAACAAAGCAGAACAGCTTCTTGGTATTGAGAACATATATACCGAAAAGGGAATAAAGTATGTTCACCACCTTGAAACTGCAGTTAAAGCTCAAGCTATCTTTGAAAAAGACAAGGACTATGTAGTGAAAGATGGACAGGTAATCATTGTTGACCCATTTACAGGCAGACTTCAGCCTGGGCGACGATGGTCTGAGGGAATACACCAGGCAATCGAAGCAAAAGAAGGAGTGAAGATTGAGAAAGAAACTCGTTCTAGCGGTTCCATCACTTTCCAGAACTACTTCCGCTTCTACAAAAAACTCTCAGGTATGACCGGCACAGGTCTAACTTCTGCAGAAGAGTTCATCAAAGTGTATGGACTAGACGTAATAGTTGTTCCAACTAACAGGCCAGTGGTTCGAATAGATCATTCAGATTTGATATTCCAAACAGAGAAAGGAAAACTTCAGGCGATTGCCAAGAAAGTAAAGGAATTAAATGAAAAAGGGCAACCAGTTCTAATTGGAACTATCTCAATCGAGAAGAACGAGCTTCTTTCTGTATATCTGAAGCAGGAAGGAGTGCCTCATACAATATTGAATGCGAAAAACCACGAGAAGGAAGGAGAAATCATCGCTCAGGCTGGAAAGAAGGGTGCAGTTACCATCGCAACCAACATGGCAGGACGAGGAATCGACATTAAGCTCGGAGGAAACCCTCATACTGAGGAAGAATACGAAGAAGTGAAAGCTCTCGGTGGTCTATTTGTTCTCGGAACCGAAAGACATGAAGCAAGAAGAATAGACAACCAGCTACGAGGACGCTCTGGACGACAGGGTGACCCTGGTGCTACTCAGTTCTATGTCTCCCTGGAAGACGATCTAATGCGAGTCTTCGGAGCTGAAAGAATCAAGAATATGATGGGAAGATTCGGTATCCCAGAAGATATGCCGATTGAAAATCGCTTCATCGGCAAGTCTCTTGAGAGCGCTCAGGCCAAGATTGAAGGATTCCACTTTGATTCCAGAAAGCACACTTTGGAGTACGACGATGTTATGAACCATCAGAGAAAGATAATCTACGAAAGAAGACAAGCTATGCTTGAAGCTAATAAGGAAGAAATTGATGAGGTCCTGGCTTCTGTTGCCGAAGGTCATGAAGGATTTGAGAAGATAGTGGAAGAAAAGAAGTCAAAGATGGACGAAAAAGACTTCTACGAAACAGTTCGAAGAATTTCTCTATATACCACTGATACTCTATGGATGGAACATCTCGAAGCTATGGATTATCTTCGAAGTTCAGTAAATTTGCGAGCATATGGACAGAGAGAACCTATAGTAGAATACAAGAAAGAAGGTCTTGCTATGTTCAAAGAAATGGAAGAAGTATTTAAAGACCAAGTTTTCTCTCTTGTTTCTTCTATGAATACCGAAGGTATTAGTGTTTCAGTTGAAGCACCAAAACAGGAGGCTGTGCTCTTAAATCCTAATCAAGTTAAAATGACTGCAAAAAGTGGTGATGGAAATACGGAGATTGGAAGAAATGATCCATGCTACTGTGGTTCTGGAAAAAAATATAAAAAGTGTCATGGCGCGTAAGAAATCAGCAAACAAATATACTCAAACCGTAGATTTCATCTACGAAACCGCAATTCATAGTAAGACTCCTCGCTCAGGACTATGGTTTCTTGGAAGCGGAGAACAGTCTGTGGCTGAGCATCTTTTTCATACAGCCATGATTGCATATGCTCTAGCTAGTCTTGAACCCAAGGCAGATAAGAAGAAAGCCGTACTTATGGCTCTCTTCCATGATATCGGTGAAGGAAGAACTTCTGACCATAACTATGTCCATCAAAGATATGGCAGACTTGCAGAAGGAGATGCTGTTGCTGATATATCTAAAAGCATTCCTTTCGGGGCAGAAATTTTAAGCCTTTTCAAAGAAGAACAGGAGAGAAAGACACTGGAAGCTCAGATCGTAAAAGATGCAGATCAGCTCGAATGGATTTCAACTCTTCGAGCAGAAGAGGCTAAGGGGAATACTAAAGCTAAGGGCTGGATTAAGATTGCGCTAAAAAGACTTAAAACCTCTTCTGGAAAGAAGCTCGGAGCACTTATGGTCAAAACTCATCCAGATTCTTGGTGGTTTAACGCCGGGGATTCCTGGTTTGTGGATAGGAACAAGAAAGACCAGAAGTGGAAAAAATAATATGAAAGAATTAGAAAAAGGATTCTACTATCATTACAAGCATAATCCGGAAGGGGAAGTAAATAATTATGCCTATGAAGTTTTAAGCACAGGAGTGCACACTGAGACCAAAGAGATTTTTGTTGTATATCGTTCTTTGTACACAAGCACTGATGGGAAAGGAGGAAATGCAAATTATTGGCTTAGGCCCTACGATATGTTTATAGAAAATGTAGTAAAAGACGGCCAAGAAATTCCAAGATTCACTTTCATAACTGATGAGAGGGCAATATCGGAGCTAAAAAAGATTAAAGAAAGGATGTACCGAGAAATGATATAGTATATATATGGTTAAATTCTTTAAAAAACTAAAACTAAAGAGAAGACTGATAACTTTGATGTATGGATTAAATCTAATGGGGAATCCATCCAGGAGGTTGAATATAATCGGAGTTACCGGAACTAATGGGAAGACTACCACTACCACTCTTTTGTATAGAGTAGCCACTGCCTTGGGTCACAAATCTGGGCTAATTGGTACAGTAGAAAATATCATAGGTACTGACAGAGTAGATGCAACTCATACGACTCCTGACCCTGTAAATTTACACAAACTACTTTCAAAAATGGTAGAGGCAGGATGTGAATATGTTTTCATGGAAGTTTCTTCTCATGCATTAGATCAAAAAAGAGTAGCAGGAATAAAGTTTGCAGGAGGAGTATTCTCAAACCTAACTCATGACCACCTAGACTATCACAAAAATATAGAAAATTATTTCTTCGCCAAGAAGAAACTTTTTTCTATGCTTCCTCGAAGTAGCTTTGCTCTCTCGAATACCGATGACGCATATGGAAAAAGAATGCTTGAGAATATAAAAGCTAGAGGATTCTCATATGGATTCTCTGAAAAGGGGAACGAAGACTTCCATGGACATATTAGAAAGCTCAGTCCGGCTGGCTTGCAGCTCACTTTCAATCAAGTGGATATAAACACAAAGCTTTTAGGTAAGTTTAATGCATATAATCTTCTGGCTGTATGGGGAGCGTGCTCGCTTCTTGGCTTCAATATGGAGAAAGTTTCCAAGATATTGGAAAATATCGAACCTCCACGAGGACGCTTTCAACACTATCTGTCAAAAACAGGAGTTCTTGTGATTGTTGATTACGCCCATACTCCTGATGCCCTAGAAAAAGCTCTTCTTACTGCAAAAGAATTTAAAGGAGATGGAAGCAAATTAATTTCTGTATTCGGCTGCGGAGGAGACAGAGATCCGATGAAACGTTCTATAATGGGAAATCTTGGAGCAAGTCTTTCAGACCTTGCAATCTTCACTTCTGACAACCCAAGAAGCGAAGACCCGAATGCGATTATCGCTCAAATGCAGGTTGGGCTCTCAAATGATCTACGTTCTAAGATTAGAGCGATATCAAACAGAAGAGATGCCATTGAAACAGCAGTGAGGGAAGCCAAAGAGGGAGATATCATTCTCTGTGCTGGAAAAGGACATGAAGACTATCAGGAAATCAAGGGAGTAAAGCATCATTTTGATGATATGGAGGAATTTAAAAAAGTCCTGCAAAATTAAGCTTCTTTATGCTAATATGGTCCTATGACTCCATATAAGTCATTTTTTAAGGGTAAAAACATAACTGTAATGGGTCTCGGCATACTTGGCCGAGGTCTCGGATATACTAAGTTCCTGGCAGAAGCTGGGGCTAATTTAACCGTAACTGATCTAAAGATTGAAGCTGAATTAGCTACCTCTCTCAAAGAATTAAAGAAGTTCAAGAACATAAAGTTTGTTCTTGGAAGACATGAAATGGAAGATTTCAGGGACAAGGATATGATAATCAAGGCAGCCGGAGTTCCTATGAATTCTCCATACATAGAAGAAGCTAAAAACTACAATATTCCAGTAGAGATGGACGTATCTTTGTTTTCAAAGCTAGCACCGGAAGTGATAATTGTGGGAATCACAGGAACACGAGGAAAATCTATGACCACAGCGCTCACATATCAGATTCTCAAGAAAAATGAGAAGTTTTTGAAGAGAAAAATATATCTTGGAGGAAACGTCAGAGGTGTCGCAACGCTTCCACTCCTTAAGACAATAAAAAAAGGAGACATTGTCGTAGCAGAGTTAGATTCCTGGCAGTTGCAAGGTTTCGGAGATTCTAGAATGTCTCCCCATGTTTCCATATTCACTTCTTTCATGCCCGACCATATGAACTACTATTCTGGAGACATGGATAAATACTTTGCTGACAAAGCAAATATATTTGCATATCAAGAAAAAGGAGATTTGCTTGTAGTGCGTCCCGAAATGAAGAAGCTAATTCCAAAGACCAAGAGCAAGCTTGTTGTTGCAAATGCAAAGAGCGTAGCGAATTATGAATTCATAGTTCCTGGAGAATATCAGAGAGAAAATCTTGCTTGCGCTGTTGAAGTAGGGAAATACTTCAAGATCCCTGAGGCTAATATGAAGAAAGCCATTACAACCTTCAAAGGACTAGAAGGAAGACTTCAGTATTTAAAGAGCATTAAAGGTGTAAAGATATACAATGACAACAACGCTACCACCCCGGAAGCCACAGTTGCAGGTATTGAGGCCTTGGGCGGAAAGAAGAATATTGTATTAATCTGCGGAGGTTCAGACAAGAATCTGGATCTTTCTAATTTAAATAATGCAATAAATAAATACTGCAAAGAAGTAATAGTTCTTCCTGGTACAGGTTCAGAAAAGCTAAGCAAGGAGTTTAAGAGAGCAAAAGATTTAAAGGATGCAGTAAAGCAGGCGATATCAGCATCTTCAAAGGGGGATATCATTCTTTTCTCTCCAGCTTTTGCTTCTTTCGGAATGTTCAAGAATGAATATGATAGAAATGACCAGTTTGTTAAGATAATCAAAGGATTAAAGTAATGGAAACTTCTAATATAAAAAAAATATTCTTCATCGGAATCGGAGGCATAGGTATTTCATCTTTGGCCCATCTTGCACTCTCAAGAAATATTGAAGTTTCTGGAATAAACGATGAAGACAGTCCTGCTACATTGGACCCGCTTCGCGCTAAAGGAGCAAAGATAATATACGAAGCGGAGTTCAAAGAACTTCCAGAAGCAGATATGTATGTATACAGCGATGCCTGGATATATCGCGGACCGCAGATTCTTGAAAAAGCTAAAGCGATAGGCAAGCCGGTTCTAAGCTACTTCGAAGCTCTTGGAGAATTCGCAAAAGAATATAAAGTAATCGCAGTTGCTGGAACTCATGGGAAAACTACCACCACTGCCATGATAGGAGAGATGCTGATTGGGTGTGGTTTGGACCCGACAGTTGTAGTAGGTTCACTAGTAAAATCATTCGGAAGCAATTTCAGGAAAGGAAATGGAGCATATCTAGTAGTGGAAGCAGATGAATACAATCGACACTTCCTCCAATTCTCTCCATTCATAACTGTAATCACCAATATAGAAGCTGATCACCTAGACTGCTACAAAGATCTCTCTGATATTCAGTCTGCTTTCAAACAGCTAATCTCTCAGACTAGTGGAAGAGTAGTAGCTAATCCTTCAGATGAGAACACTAAGGCGGTCTTGGGAGAAAACTTTGTGGACTACACAAAGTATATAGATCAGGTTCCTGTGCTCTTGGTGCCAGGAGTCCATAATCGAATGAATGCTTCGGCTGCTTTGACGGTGGCGGATGCTCTGGGAGTAGACTTAAGCAAAGCAGGCGAGGAGCTTTCTAAGTTTCAGGGTACTTGGAGAAGATTGGATAAGAAAGGAGAGACCAAAGAGGGGGTAGTGGTTTACGACGACTATGCCCATCACCCAACCGAGATACGAGCGAGCCTCTCTGCTTTAAGAGAACTCTACCCTAAAGACTCTCATCAGATAGTGGTTCTCTTCCAGCCCCACCTATACAGTCGAACCAAGGCTCTCTTTAAAGAATTCGCCCAATCTTTCAGTGGAGCTGACCGAGTGTATCTTCTACCTATATACTACGCAAGGGAAGACAAGGATGAGTCCATTTCCAGTGAAATCCTAGCTGATGCCATAGATCTAAATGGGGTAACTGCGTACGCTTTTGCCAATTTTGAGGATGCCGAGGAGGTAATCAAGACTCTAAACCTATCCTCCGGAACCATTTTTGTGACCATGGGTGCAGGGGAAGCATACAAGGTTGCCGACAAGGTCTTCACCCTCCATTCGTAGGGCTAAATTAGACAATTTTTAACATATTTTGTCAAACCCTATACCTTAAAATAACCTTATTTTACAAGGTATTTTTGGTTTGACATATAGAAAAATTGTTGTATAACTATTGACTTTTGAATCAGAATATGCTATTATGTCAGTACAACCTTATATATAGGCTTTCGAGTCTATTATATAAAGGTTTTTTTAGTTAGAGCTTGTCTTTAGCTAAGGAAATCAGATATGAGTTTTGCGGAGCATAACCGCTAAATTATGAAAAACAAAACAATAATACGTTTCGTGCATTCGCTTATCATATTACCAATCCTAAGCGTTTCAGGCCCTCAGAGCCTTCCGAATATACCAAATGGTGTTCAGGATATGGCTATAAGAGCTACCGAGGTTGTATTAGCACAAAAAAATACTGAGGATGAAGCAGAGATAGCGGCTAAGATCCTAAAGATCAAAGCTGATGCTATCGATTCATACTTCGAGTCTAAAGGGATGCCTCTTGCAGGTCACGGTGAGAAAATGGTGATCGAAGCTGAGAAGAACGGACTAGACTGGAGACTACTTGCTGCTATATCAGTTCGTGAGTCTACAGGTGGTAAGTTCAAGTGTAAGGGTGCAACTTTCAGCTCCTTCGGATGGGGTTCATGTAAGATTAACTTTGATTCCCATGATGAAGAGATTGAGACAGTTGCTAGAAACCTTGGAGGTAACAACCCTAAGACTGCTAGACACTATGCTGGTAAGACCGTAAAAGGAATCCTTCAGGCATACAACCCTCCTTCAATCGTTCCAAGATATGCCGAACAGGTTATGAGCATCATGGATTCTATTGGAGAAGCTGAGATAACTATTGATACAGGATCTCTAGCTAAAAGCTAATACTAAAGACAAAACCCCCGAAAGGGGGTTTTGTTTGTTTACAGATTGACATCAAGCATCTTTTCCTCTACTCTCTTCTTAATGAAAGAAACGATTTCAAACAAAGTATCTGAATTAAGGAATGAGAAAGGCTTGACCCAAGAAGAGTTCGGGAAGATGATCGGAGTCAGCCGTCAAACCATAATTGCAATTGAAAAAGGGAATTACATCCCTTCCGTTTTATTAGCCCTAAAAATCTCTGAAGTTTTTAAAACTTCAGTAGATAAAATATTTAAAATAAGTTATGAAAAATAATATAAAAGAAATGGCAGTGACAGTTTGTTTGATACTGATAGCGGTTCTCCTCCTTAATCCTTTCCATTTCTGGATGCCGGATATGATGGTGTTAGGAATATTGGCGGTTGCGCTCGCTCTTTTCGGAGCTTTCGCTTCTTTTGTCTTGCGGGAAGGGAAAGGAGACGAGCGAGAGGATCTTCACCGCACCTTTGCGGGGAGAAATGCTTTTCTATCAGGTTCTGCCGTCCTAATGCTCGGCATTTTAATACAAGGATACTCGCATTCTGTTGATCCATGGCTGGTAGTTGCGCTCGTCGTCATGATCGTGGCCAAGATGCTCACTCGGGCTTGGAGCGACAAAAATCTTTAAAAAGAGTTTTCCACAGAAATACAATGTAAAGTCAGCTTTACATTGTATTTGTATTTGTCTATAATTTCTGTATTACAAGAAATATAAATTTAAATATGAATAAAAATCTAAGCATTTTTTTGGTTTTGGTTGTAGCGATATTAATAATCTGGGGAGTAATGTCGAAGGATAAGTCCGGAGATTCCATGATGATGGAAGACAAGCCTATGTCTGAAAAAGGTTCAATGATGAAGGATGAAAACAGCATGATGGAGGGTGATGAGATGATGGAAAAGAATGATTCCATGATGATGGACGAAGGAGATTCAATGATGATGAAGGGTTCATATGAAGCATATGCTCCTGAAAAGCTTGCCCTAGCAGAAAAAGGAGATGTGGTCCTTTTCTTCCGTGCTCCATGGTGCCCTACCTGCCGAGCGCTTGATGCAGATATTAAAGCTAACGTAAGCTCAATCCCTTCAGGGGTGACAATACTGGATGTAGATTATGATTCGAGCTCTGCTTTAAAGCAGAAATACGGAGTGACATACCAGCATACTTTGGTTCAAGTGGATAAGGACGGAAATCAGATATCCAAGTGGATGGGTTCACCGACGCTTTCAGCGCTCGTAGGGAAGATAAAATAAGATGATTTTTCTAGTAATATCTTTCATTGCCGGAGTCCTCACTGTGCTTGCGCCCTGCGTACTGCCTCTTCTTCCTGTGGTTGTGGGTTCCTCAGCTTCAGGCAGAAGCAAATATACTCCGTATATAGTGGTCGGGTCTCTCTCGGTTTCAATCATAATATTCACATTTCTTCTGAAAGCATCCACAGTGTTCATTATGGTCCCTCAGTCGTTCTGGTCATATCTCTCCGGAGGAATCATAACTCTGTTCGGATTAACCTTAATATTTCCGTCGATATGGGAGAATATTCCAGGGTTGGCCAAGCTCTCTTCAGAGTCCAACCAGCTTCTCGGCACTGGATACAAAAGGAAGAGTTTCTGGGGAGATGTAATAATCGGAGCATCTCTCGGCCCGATATTCTCCACTTGTTCTCCGACATACTTCGTAATCCTAGCTTCGGTTCTTCCGGTATCCTTTTTCAAAGGAACCTTGTATCTTTTGGCATATGTTCTCGGTCTTGCAATGGTCCTTCTTCTGATATCTCTCTTGGGAGAGAGATTCTCTTCAAAATTAGGAAGTGTTGCTGACTCAAGAGGAAGCCTGAAGAGATGGATCGGGGCTCTTTTCATATTGCTCGGAATACTGATATTTTCGGGATATGAAAAGAAGTTGGAAACAAAGATACTAGACAGCGGGTTCTTGGATATCACCAAGATAGAAAACAAGCTCTTGGAGAAGATAGAATAATATGAAGACAGAATATTTTCTTGGGATTTTCATAACTGTCCTCCTCATCTTCGGCTTTTCGTATGCTTTTTCTCGGCCGGCGCCAGAACCCAAAGATGATTCGCAAGCGGAGAGATACGAAGAAATTGTAAACCCGAGTGATTTTGTGAACACAGAGGGGAAGGCGGTCACTATAGGGGAATATGTAGGGAAAAAGGTCATTCTTCTTGATGTGATGACATATTCCTGTATCAACTGCCAGAGAACTTTTCCTTACGTAACCTCCTGGTATGAGAAATACAAAGACGACGGACTCATTGTTATCGGAATCCACACTCCGGAATTCGCATTCGAAAAGGTGAAAGAGAATGTAGAGAAGGCCATGAAGGAATTCGGCATAAATTTCCCAGTGGTGATGGACAACGACTACAGCACCTGGAATGCCTACGGCAACAGATACTGGCCGAGGAAATATCTCATAGATATACATGGAAACATAGTGTACGACCATATAGGAGAGGGTGCATATGAAGAGACTGAGGAAAAAATACAAGAGCTCCTTAAAGAAAGAGCAGGTTTTCTAGGAGAAGCAATGTCAGATCTTGACGGCAGTCTCGTCTCTTCCAATATACAGGAGAAAAATATATATTCCGGAAGCCCTGAAACATATTTCGGATCTTGGAGGAATGAATATCTGGGAAACGGCAAGAAATTTACCGATGGAACCTTTACCCTTTCAGTGCCGGAAAATATCGCTAAAAACAAGCTGTATCTAGGCGGAGAGTGGGAGATATCTAAAGAATATTCTCAGTCAGTCAGTGATTCGAAAATAGTATACAAGTATGATGCGAAAGAGGTCTATATAGTTGCAGAGGCTGAAGAAGAAATAGAGATGGAGGCGTGGCAAGACGGAGTGCTTGTAGGAGAAATAAAGGGCGAAGACGTTGATTCTTCAGGCGTTGTTCGGATTAAGGAAAGCAGGTTGTATAAGATTATTTCAAACAAAGAAAAAGGGGAGCATGCTCTGGAGCTTAGGATAAAGAAGAAAGGGGTCAAGTTCTTTGCTTTTACTTTTGGGTAGATTTTCCATTACAAGTATTTATACAGCCCAGAGACGGGAGGTCTCTTCGGCCTTAAAACCTAGAATACTAGAACCTGAGTTGTTTTTGTGTATAATACAAAGATGGAAAAACCTTTCGTCTGCCTTATAACTGGTCCAGCTGGTTCTGGTAAATCCTCCGTTTCTAAGGCTTTAGCAGAAAAATTTGAGCGAAGCGCAGTTGTAGAGGTAGATACCCTCCGTGCAATGGTGAAAGGAGGTTATGTAAGACCTTGGCCATACAATGAAGAAGTAGATTTACAGCTTTCGCTTGGTGCAAAAAATGCTTGCAATATGGCTACTAATTTTCTAGAAAAAGGCTTTAATGTATTTATAGACGATGTGGTAGGAAGGAAGTTATTAGGTCAGTATACTGAATACTTTAATGACAAAAACTTCAAAGCATTTGTACTTTTGCCTTCAGCAGAATCATTACTGAAACGTTTTGATGATAGGGGTGATAATCAAGAACTTCGAGAGAGGACTATTGAGTTGCACAAAAAATTCTTAGAGAAGAAAGAAGTATTAAACTGGCAAGTTATTGATTCAAGCAATCAAACTTTAGAAGAAACAGTAAAAGAAATTTATGGACTTATACAATAAAGTAATTGAATACGTAGATACGTCTTTTGGAGGTAAAAAACCTCACTTTGAAAGAACAGTATACTGGCTTGAAAGATTCTTGCCTAACTCCACAGAAGCTCACAAAATAGCTGCATATTCTCACGATATAGAAAGGGCTATTAAGGGTGAGAAGGATAGAGATTATCTGAATCCAGAAATTTTAAAACGGCATCAAGAAGATGGAGCAGAGATTATAGGAGAATTTTTAGAAAAGAATGGTGCCGACAAGAAAACCATAGAAAAAGTAAAGCATTTAGTGAGCAAGCACGAAGTCGGTGGAGACGAGGAACAAAACGCTCTAATGAATGCAGATTCTGTTAGTTTTATGGAAACCAATGCGGAGTCTTTTGTGTTAAAGCGAGCCCCTGTTGAAGGTAAAGAAAAAATCAAGGAAAAACTTGATTGGATGTTTAATCGAATTTCATCACCAGAGGCAAAAGAGATAGCAAGGCCTATGTATGAGAGATGGATTGATTTGCTCGGATAATATAATTTCGAACATCCTCCCAAGTTCGGAGCATCGAAATAAACCTTAATTTTCAAGGGTTGTTTTTTCTACCTAAGTAGGACGTTCGAACCTAATTTTGTGATATCATATTGCTATGGAACAAAAATCACCACCATCACCTCAAGAGTTGAGTCAAGAAAGATTAAAACTAAAGCAACATCTTGTGTGGCTTAAAAATGATTACAGTGATGAAATTCCAGAGGAGGTAATACATAGTAATAATCCAAGTAATAAGTTTAAGGTGAGAAAAAATTGGTTTGTTGAGTTGAACGCAGCCTTGTGGATGGCTGTAGATTATTGGAAATTTATTAAAAAAGAAGAAGCTACTGTAGAAATACAGAAATTTTTGACATATATTACAAGTGAGGAGTTTGGGAGAAAACCTCTCACAGAAGCTCGTGACATAGAGTGGGCAAATAGAGTTATAGATATTGCAGTTGCTGAGCTATAAAATAAATTTGATTTAGGATTTTTATTCTAATTCCCCCACAAATCCCAAACATTCTTCGCCAAATTTACCGGCTTTCCTTCAAGCGCCATATAGTGCAAATCAATAAACGGCAGGGAATTACATTCAATGATTCCCCATCTCTGAGTATTAGGGTCTTCTAAAGGATTTTCAATAATCAAATCAAATCCAGCTACTGGAACTTTAACTACAGTAGCAGCCTTTTCAAATATCTGATGGAATTTCGGATGCACTTCAGGAAGCATTTCCTTCGTATATCCTCCATACATTCTTCCGGTCTTTGCTGAGAGATCTATTGTCTTTCCTGCAGGAACTACACTCTCAAGCGTATATCCTTGTCTTTCAATGAACTGAAGCAAATCTTCATTGACTGTAATATCAGAAAGTCTTTCAGGTTTGTTTTTGTTCTTCTCTCCGATTAATTCTTTAATAGTTTTCTTGCCGTCTCCAGTTACCTGAGGAGGATTTGCCTTGAAGAAGCCGACTAGTTTTCCATCTACGATGGTTGCTCTGTATACAGAACCAAATAGATGCTCTTGAGCCACCATGAAGAGAGTTATCTGTCTTCCTAGCTTAAGTGCCTTTCTTAATTCTTCTTCATTTTTAATATTAGTTGTAGTGTGTCTGCCTCTTGAGCCATCTTTTGGCTTTACTATAATCGGCATGCTTAAATCACTCAATATCTTTTTGATATTGGTTCCGAATATAGATACCTGAATTGATTTAGGCGATGCAATTCCAGCTTTCCTTAATTCTTCTGAAAGTTTGAATTTGTCATCGAGCCAAGTGTATCCGCTCTGAGGAAGGTGAGCGGGGATGGGGAGGCTGGTGAAGACAAAATTCTTTCCATTTATTTTGGCTCTGTATAGCTCAACTGGCTTTCCGAATATAACAGCCTGTTGCATATGGATACCTCTTTCTTTTGCTTCTTCCCAGATTATCTTGCTTCTTCCTGTGACCGCTTTCTCTGTATCATTACTCCATTTGAGAATGCCGATTAAAGGCATCATAGTGAAGAGGCCTTTTTCGACTTTGTTTGCGAACTTGTTCCATTTCTCAGTACCTAGAAGTTCTTTGCTTGTTAGTTTCCCCAAAGTCTCTCCAAGGAAATTGGATACAAAAAGGAAAGTATGGCTCATCGGGCTAGTGCCGCAGGCTGCGCAGGTTTTTTTCTTTGAATTAGTCATACAGGAAAAGAAAAAACCAAAGGCGAAGTTCAAATTTCTTCAAACTAAGCCTTTGGTTTTTTAAGAAAACTAGTGTCCTCCGATCATAGAATTTATCTTGTAAATAAATGCTGATAAAACGACTTAATCATTATATCATCTACAAGAAAAATACTGCAAGGTGGATAACTATTGCTCTACGTGAACCAAGGTCATCTTCTGATCCTTCGGTTCGAACAGGGTAATCTGGAAGTTATAGGTCTTTCCAAGCTCTAGCTTCTCTCGAAGTTTCGCTTCAGTTCCAAATGTTGAGTTGTGTACAAGTCCTGCAACACCTTCCTTGATAGATACAAGAGCACCATGCTTGTTGTATTTAATAACAACTCCCTTGATGATGTCTCCTTTAGATAGTTTTCCTTCGAATTCTTTCCATGGGTTTTCCTTGAGTGCCTTGATAGATAGGGAAATCTTTCCATCCTTGATATCTATAACCTTTGCCTTTACAGAATCACCAACCTTGAACATAGTTCTAGGATCTTCTACAAGTCCCCAGTCTAGCTCAGAGATGTGCACAAGGCCCTCTAGTCCGTCTTCGAGCTTTAGGAATACTCCGAAGTCTACAAGTCCTGCAACAGTACATTCGATTTCATCACCGACTGAGTACTTGCTTAAGATTTCTTTCTTTTCTTCTGGATTGTTGTCCTTTTCAGAGAAGATTAGCTTACCTTCCTTTGGAAGAGTGGAGATGATCATAACTGAAATCTTTTCACCCACTAGTTTCTTAAGCTCCTTAAGGATCTTGTCCTTGTCAGAGTCTAGAACTCTAGGATAGTGTTCAGCCTTAAGCTGGGAGGCAGGAAGGAATCCCTGCAGACCCTGCCATTCTAGGATAAGTCCTCCTTTGTTAGCATCCTTGATCTCAAGATTAAATACAGTCTTTGCCTTGATAGACTTTTCAGCTTCGCTCCAAGTAAGAGCCTGCTTAGCTTCCTTCAGAGAAAGTTCTGTATATCCTTCTTCGTTTTCACTCTCTACAACCTTTGCCTTGATAACATCTCCAAGATTAATTTTCTTGATGATATCTTTAGCATTGATGAATTCTCGTCCGTAGATGATACCTGTCCCAAAAGGAGATAGGTCTACGAATACAGAAGACTTTTGAACCAGGATTACTGGTCCTTCTACTAATGAATCAACTTCCGGCTTAGTGCCGCTTCGGTCTGCGATTGATTTCAGAACCGGATTTTCTACTATTACCTCGTCTTTGTTCATAATTTAATTAAAAAAATCCGCATAAAGCGGATATAAGGCTTAGGTTCTCTAGCTTTTGAAGGCTATGAGGGTTACCCCAATCCATGCTTTTAATAATATATAACTGTACAAACCATACTACTACAAATCCACAAAATTGCAAGTATTCCATTGACTTAAAACTAAAGGGGAGTAGCATTTTAAATGAAGGGAGTTTGGGTATGTCGTACATCGACGATATGGGTATTGAGATCGACGAAGATCGGAAGCCTTGGCCGCTTTGGGTCAGGCTTCTGCCGGTCGTGGTGGCGGTGGTGTCCCTGGGGGTGATATATCCCACTGCCGCTCTGGTGGTGCTTGTTGGCCTTGTGGTACTCGGCTTGGTGGTCATGCTTTTGGGCGGCCTCCTTGCCATGGGCACAGGGACGGTCCGATGACCTTGATGGAGGCCGCGGTGGGCTGGAGCATCCAGTCCGAAAGGTTCGGCAACCGATTGACGGCCCTGGTCATGGCGATGATTGCTTTCGCTGTGTGTCCATGGGCGACCTTGGCCATCTTGGTCTTGATCGTCGTCGGCCTCAGTGCCATGTTCTTCGTCGCGAGCTTCTGGCTCGCGGCAACCAAGTTTTAATCACACGCAGCCGTTGGGTCCCAGGACTCGACGGCTGAATCGCTTTTTACCCTACCATTTTAAAAACACTTTTGATATACTGAAGGGAATGATAATCACATATTTCGGCAAGCAGTTTTTCAAGATAGGCCAGGGAGAGATGGTGCTCTCTTTTAATCCGGTCAGCAAGAATTCCAAGAGCGGAATTTCTTCCAAGTTCGGAGCAGATATAGCTCTCGTAACTACAAATCATCCTGACTACAATGGGCTAGATCAACTTTCTCACGGAGAGAGAGTTCCTTTTGCTGTAACTGGTCCAGGAGACTATGAAGTGAAAGAAATCTTCATTAAAGGACTTCTTTCTAATTCAGAACTTGGGGGAAAGAAATATATCAATACTATATATACTCTCGGAGTTGATGGAATCAATCTTCTTTTCCTCGGAGCTCTATCCAGTTCAGATCTTTCCAAGGAAACCATGGAAGGAATGGGAAGCCCTGATATATTGTTCGTTCCAGTTGGAGGCAACGGTCTTTTGGATGCAAAATCAGCAGCTAAGCTTGCATCGCTTTTGGAGCCGAAATTAATTATCCCGATGGATTACGATGCAGCATCTCTGAAAGCTTTTCTGAAAGAACTCGGAGAAGAGAAGGCTGAGGTGGTAGACAAGCTAACTTTAAAGAGGAAAGACCTAGAAGGGAAAGAAGGAGAAGTAGTTGTACTTAAAGAAGCATAATATATGAAGAAACTTGTACGACATTTAAGAGGACAACCAGAAGAAGTACGCAGACATGTACTTCATGGATTTGTTTTTGTCGTTGGTTTTATATTAATTGTGCTTTGGATATATTCCCTTGGGATGAGGATAAGTGATGAAAGAACCCAAGAAGAAATAGCAGATGAGTTTGACCAATTGTCCCCATCATTAGAAGCTAACACTGAAATTCCAGCATTATGGTAAAAAAAATAAAAGAAGAAAATATTGAAGAAGAAAAGAGAGACTCAATCCTTCCAGTTGACGTAGTTTCTGAAATGAAAGAGTCATATCTGGCATATGCAATGTCAGTCATCACGTCTCGTGCGCTTCCGGATGTACGAGACGGGCTTAAACCCGTTCACCGAAGAATTCTGTATGCCATGCATGAAATGGGACTTACCTCATCTTCCAGATTCAGAAAGTCTGCAACTGTAGTTGGAGATGTGCTCGGTAAATACCACCCTCATGGAGATACTGCTGTATATGACTCTATGGTTGGTATGGCTCAGGAATTCTCATATCGATATCCTCTAATTTTAGGGCAAGGAAACTTCGGTTCCATCGACGGAGACAACGCTGCGGCAATGCGATACACTGAGGCAAAAATGTCTAAGATTTCTTCAGAGCTTCTTCGAGATCTAGAGAAGGAGACCGTAGACTTCCGACCAAATTACGACCAGACCAGAAAGGAGCCATCTGTATTTCCTTCAAGTGTTCCGTCTCTTCTTCTAAACGGAACTCTGGGTATTGCTGTTGGTATGGCAACCAACATTCCTTCACACAATCTGAAGGAAGTTTTGGACGCAACAATTCACTTAATTGAAAACGAAGACGCAACCACTGAAGACTTAATGCAATTTGTTAAAGGTCCTGATTTTCCAACTGGCGGAATTGCCTATGGCCACAAGGATATGCTTCACGCATACTCCACAGGACGAGGAGGAGTTGTATGTCGAGGAGAAGCAGAAATCGTAGAAGAGAAGGGCGGAAACTTTTCTATCATAATAACTTCTCTACCGTATAGAGTGAATAAGGCAAACCTGATTATGTCTATTGCAGAACTGGTCCAGGAAAAGAAATTGGAAGGCATCAAGGGGCTAAGAGATGAATCAACCAAAGATATCCGAATCGTAATTGATTTGAAATCAAGCGCGCATCCAGAAAAGGTCCTTAATTACATATACAAGAACACTCAACTAGAGCAGAACTTCAACTTCAACATGGTGGCACTTGTAGATGGTGTACCACAGACTCTTTCTTTGAAATCTGTTTTAAATGAGTTCATTGGACACAGAAAAGATGTGGTGAAGAAGCGCTCAATGTACGATCTTAAGAAAGCAGAAGAGCGAGAACATATCTTGCTTGGTCTAAAGAAAGCACTCGACAAGATCGATAGAGTAATCACAATCATCAGAGGTTCAAAGAACTCTCAGGCTGCAAAAGAAAACCTTATCAAGGAATTCAAATTCTCTGATCTTCAAGCGACTGCCATATTGGAAATGAAGCTTTCTAAGCTTGCTGGGCTTGAAAGAAAGGCTGTTGAAGATGAGCTTGCTGAGAAGCAGAAGTTGATTGCTGAACTGAAAGACTTGCTTGCGTCTCCGAAGAAGATCCTAAAGACTATTGCAAACGAGATTGCAGAAATTTCTGAAAAGTATGCGGACGAGAGAAGAACAAAAATAATCAAAGGTGGAGTCAAAGAAATATCTGAAGAGGACTTGGTTCCAGAAAAGGAAACTGTCTTGGTGTTGACTGCCGGAGGGTATGTAAAATGCACCGACCCTAGCGAGTATCGGGCTCAGAAGAGAGGAGGTGTCGGAGTTATCGATCTTGAAACCAAAGAAGAAGATTTCGTAACAATGCTTGTCTCTGGATCAACTCACAGCGATCTTCTTTTCTTCACCAACTCAGGAAAGGCATACCAGATGAAAATGTACGATATTCCAGAAGGAAGAAGAGCGACCAAAGGAAAGTCGATCATGAACTTCCTTGCTCTTTCTGGGGATGAAAAAGTTAATTCAATTCTTGCAATTGATAAGGCTTCAAAAGGTTCAGGGGGAAGCTTGATGCTTGTAACAAAGAATGGAGTTGCAAAGAAGATGGCGATCGACAGCTTCAAAGATGTTCGAAGAAGCGGAATAATTTCCATCAGACTAGAAAAAGACGATCAGCTCATCTCTGCACTTCTTACTCAGAAGGGAGATGAAGTTGTGATGGTAACAGCAAGCGGACAATCAATCAGATTCAAAGAATCTGATGTAAGAGAAATGGGAAGAACAGCTGGAGGAGTGACTGGAATCAAGCTTGGAAAAGGAGATGAAGTTATCGGAGTTGATGTAATCAAGAAAGACAACCCAAATGCTTCGATTCTAACCATGAGCGGAAATGGATTCGGAAAGAAAACAAATGCTAAAGAATACAAGGTACAGAAAAGAGGAGGTTCTGGAATTAAGACTGCTAAAGTAACCCCTAAGACAGGTAAGTTGATCGTGGCAAAAGTCCTGGCCGGAGATGAAGAAGAACTTATCGCAATGTCTAAGAAAGGACAGGTGATAAGGACAGCACTAAAAGATATTCCTTCTCTTGGAAGACAGACTCAAGGGGTTACAATAATGAGACTCAGAGGAGGAGATGGTATTGCATCACTAGCTTGTCTATAAAATATGTTCACAAATCCCATCCAAAACTTAAAATCTTTCGGAATAAGGGAAACAGATGTTGTTGTTGATCTTGGCGCAGGTACTGGGTTTTACGCCCTTAATATTTCTCCGTTGGTTCCTTTTGGGAAAGTATACGCTATAGATATCCACGAAGATTATTTGAAGAAAATAAAAAATGAGGCCAAAGAAAAGCACTTAAAGAATATTGAATGCTTGCTTGGAGACATTGAGAAGCCAGGAGGCACTAAGCTTGGAAATGAGATTTCTGACAAGTTGATAATTTCTAATGTGCTAAGTCAGATGGAGGATCAAAAAAAATTCATTGCGGAAGCTTCTCGAATATTAAAAAAAGGAGGGAAAATAATGTTCATTGATTGGTCCGACTCCTCTCCACTATTTCCTCTTAAGCACGCCATTTCAAAAGATTCTGCGCAGAAATTGTTTGAAGGATTAGGTTTTGTTCTGGATCGGGATATTGATGCAGGTGCGCATCATTATGGTATGATATTAAGCAAGCAATAATAAAATGAAAGGAAATTTCCAAATCATTCTTATAATATTATTTATAATAGCGGCCTTGTTCGGTATTTTGGTTTTTTCTGGAGTCATACCACTAGGTGGAGACAATGGAGAACAAGGACAGGGGACAGTTGTAGTATGGGGAACTCTCAGAAGTGCAGATGTTCTACCCCTTGTAGAAGTCATCAATGCACAAAATCCTTCTTTCATAGTTAAATACGAAGAAAAGAATCCTAATACTTTCGATCAAACAATGCTAGAAGCATTAGCTTCAGGAACTGGTCCCGATATGTTTTTTCTATCTGATGAGCTAGCTTTCAAGTACAAGAACAAGGTTACTATAATACCACCAGGAAGCTACCCAGTTTCTGCTTTTCAGAGCAACTTTGTGGGCGCTGGAGAGGTATTTCTAACTTCATCTGGAGTGCTAGCTTTTCCGGTTTTAGTTGATCCCTTGGTTATGTATTACGATCGAAGTACTCTTGATTCCAATGGGATAATATATCCTCCAAAGACTTGGACTGAATTTGCCCAAATGGTTCCGACTCTGACTAAAAAAGATGAAGCAGGAAAGATCTTAAAGAGTGCTGTAGCTCTCGGTCATTTTTCTAATGTGACCAATGCCAAGGGGATAATATCAATGCTTTTCATGCAGGGAGGAAATCCAATAGTTACCGAGCAGAATGGAACATTTCTGTCTACTTTAGGAAATTACAATGATGCTTATAATCTTCCTTCCATACTTGAGTTCTACACTGATTTTGCGGATCCTCTTAGTCCTGCATATTCTTGGAATAAATCGCTTTCTGCTTCTAGGGATGCTTTCAGTGCGGGGAATACCGCTTTCTATTTCGGGTATGCGAGTGAGCTTGCTGGAATAGCTGCCAGAAATCCTAATCAAGATTTTCTAGCAGTCGCTGTTCCACAAATTGAAGGAGCTCCAAACAAGCAGACGAGCGCCAAGGTGACAGGCATAGCAATATCTAATGCAACCAAGAATCTCAATACTTCTCTCATAGTATCAACGATCATGTCTTCTGGGGATTTTCCTAAGAACTTGGCCATGAAGTTAAATGTTGCTCCAGCAAGAAGGGATCTAATTCAAACTCCTCCAAACGATTCTTTCTCTCCAGTCTTCTATTCTTCAGCTTTATTTGCAAAAGCGTGGATGGACCCGGCACCAAGCGAGACCAGTAACGCTTTTGAAGCTATGATTGAAGGAGTGCTTTCGAACAGAAGAAGTCTTGGAGAAGCTATTAATGAAGTTGGCTCAAAGCTGTCACTTATGCTGATTAGATAATTATGAAAAAGATAATTCAATTTTTAATACCAGTTTTTGTTTTCATGATGTTGATTCTTCCTCCGGTTTTGTCTGCACAACAGGAAGGTTTGGTTCCTTGCGGAAAGGCTCAACCGAATGCGCAAGGGGTGATTTCTGATGAATGTAAATTTAATGATTTTATGGAGCTTCTGAATAGGGTTATTAACTTTGCTCTCTTTAATATATCTATTCCAATTGCAGCGATAATGTTCGCTTATGCTGGAGTGTCTCTTATTACTGCAGGTAGCGCTGAGGGAAAGACGACGGCCAAGAATGTGTTTACAAGTACTGTGATAGGTCTTGTAATTGCTGCACTAGCTTGGGTTGTGGTAAAGACTTTATTAACAATTCTAGGGTATCAAACAGAGTATCTGTAGTGTATGATTAGAATAATGAGTAAATATAGAAAAGTATTCATATCTCTGTTTATTGTAGCGCTTTTATTGACCCCGAATATTATTGTTCAGGCAGATGGTGTTACTTGCGAGGGGAAAATTTGTAATCCTCTAGCTTCTAAGGGAATAAATGATTTGAGTGGGTTTATTAAAATCATTCTTGAGGGAGCTCTTAAACTAGGTATTCCTGTAATTGCTCTTGCAATCATTTATTCTGGATTTTTGTTTGTATCTGCAAGAGGTAATTCAGAGAAGCTGGGTGAAGCCAAGAATTCTCTTATGTATACTTTGATAGGAGCAGCATTATTATTAGGCGCTTGGGCTATCGCGAAGATTATATCTGAGACAGTCCTAGGTTTGGGTTAATATATATGAAAAAAAATCTTTTAAAATTTATGCTGGTTTTGTTTATAATGGTTTTTGTTCCTGTGTCTGCGCTTGCCGTCGAGGTTCCTAATAATGCTTGTTCTGGTTTTGACGGTCTTGCCGGAATAATTTGTAAACTGCAGGGTTTACTTAATTCTCTTATTCCGTTTCTTATAACCTTGGGTGTCGTTTATTTTGTATATGGAGTCGTTAGTTATGTTATTGCTGATGGAGAAGAAGCAAAAAGTAAAGGACGAGATCAGGTAATTTTTGGAGTTATAGGTCTTGCTGTTATTATCGGATTATGGGGGTTGGTTGCAATAGTTAGGAATACACTTGAATTGAATGGAGATAACAACAAAGCTCCTTCTTCTGAAGGACTCAGGAATTTGTTGCCTCATAATAGATAAATTATAATTAATAAAACTTATATGGATATAGCTAATTTAGTTGGAAAGGTACAGGATTTATTAAACGGACTTCTTCCTCTACTTATTTCAGTCGGAGTAATTTTCTTCGTTTTTGGAGTTATCAGGTACTTTATCGCAGACAGTGAAGAGGCGAAGAGCAAGGGTAGAGATCAGATTGTTTACGGGATTATTGGATTTGCGGTGATTCTTTCTCTTTGGGGATTGGTTGCGATTATTACATCAACCTTAGGTATTGATAGTGCGACTGCTCCTCAATTAACCGAGTTGACTGTAGGACAGAATGCTTCTAATGCAGGAGCAGGTTGTAGTGCTAGGATAGAAGGAAATCCTAAATTACAGGATTTCTTGGGATATGTTACTTGTCTTATAAACAGCTCAGTTATTCCATTTATATTTGCCCTAGCTGTAGTGATGTTTCTTTGGGGGGCAGTTAATTTCTTTATACTCAATTCAGATGAAGAAGCGAAGCGAGCCCAGGGAAGGCAGTTTATGCTCTGGGGTATTATAGCCTTAGCTGTTATGCTCTCAGTTTGGGGTCTTGTCGGTATAGTACGATCAACTGTTTTTGGTGATAGGGGAAATGGATCAGTTCTGCCTCAGGTATGTCCACCAGGAGCTTGTAAGGAAAATAGATAGTTGCTTTTGTTTTAAAAGCTATATGTTATAATTTTCCTAGGTCATTATTAATTATTATTAGGTCGCATTATTATCAGTTTATTAAATTTTATGAAAAAGAAATTAGTTTCATTGTCTGGTATGGGTTTGTTTCTAACACCATTCGTGGCGTTAGCTCAGGTTACAGGAGGTAATCCAACTGCTTGCGTAGGAGGACAGATCACAACCATTCAGAGCCTTTTGTGTAAGTTGAATGAAATCCTAGGAGCTCTGCTTCCTTTCCTAATAGCTCTTGGAGTATTGTACTTTGTCTTCGGAGTAGTTCAGTACATGATTGCTTCTGACGAAGAAGCAAAGGCTTCAGGAAGAAACCGAGTTGTTTTTGGAATCATCGGTCTTGCTGTTATCGTAGGTATGTGGGGACTAGTTCGAATCGTTACAAATACTTTCGGACTAAACAACACTACAAACATCACTTTCCCGACAGTACCATATTAATTCTGAATAATTGATGGATATATTCGCTACTAAAATAGCACATGCGAGCGTAGACTCTTTTGTCGCAAAAGTCAGTGACAGTATAATAAATCCTTTGATTTATTTTCTCTTTGCTCTGGCTGTTGTGTACTTCTTGTGGGGTTCCATGGAATTCATGTTAAACCAAGACAACGAAGAGAAAAAAACAGAAGGAAGAAGTCATATGCTTTGGGGTGTTATGGGGATAGCGATAATGATGAGTGTTTGGGCTATCCTTGGTGTTGTCCTAAGTACTCTTGGAATAAACAAATCCGAGATAGATCCAGAAAAGAATCATGTTGACTTAAGTGATTACAATCCTTCAGTTAACTGGTTTGATAATAACTAGATATAAAATGTCAAAAGGGCGGCCCGAAATTCGGACCGCCCTTTGGCGTTGCGCTGGCCGTTAGCGCGATTTCTGCGGCCGGCTCAGCGGGTGAAGATTCTTACACCCCGCTTTGAGCCTATTGGGTCGGGCCGGAAGATGTAGTCTCCTTCCGGCTGCCACCCAAAGTCGACTTTGACCCCGGGCGCGTCCCTTAGTGTTCGGCGATCGGGAGTGGTGATTGTGATTCCACCCTCCTTATCACTTCCCCCCAAAGGAAAGGTCTTCCATCCCGGACAGAGGTACTCTGCGACCCCTGAGTCCGGTATATTTTCGTGCTCGATCCACCGATGCGCTCCCTTGCAGCGGTTGTTTTGCGCTGCAATTGTTCGCTCGATGTCGAGCAGTTCCTGGGCCCGGCGGATGTTATCCGCCTTCTGAGCATCCGCTTCGGCCTTCCGTTCTTCCTTGCCGGATGCCCACCAGAGCATGAGAATGAGTGCTGAGATGATTATCAGCACCCATCCAGCAATTCTGGCTGGTGTTCCCGTGGTGGTTGGCCCCTCGTCGTGACTTGAGGATGTTGTGCCGTGGTCGCTCATTTCTTTCCTTTCTTTTGTCTTTCGCCACCAGGGAATGCGCCGCCTGGCCCAGTTCCCATGAAGAATGATTGCATTCCTTCAAGACCCCTGAAGTTGAAATCTTGAACCGTGTCGGGATAGAGCATCCGCGTTACGAGCGCCTGGGCAGCTTCTTCTGACATGCCCTTCTTTTTCAGCTCTTCGACGGCGGCATTGAAGGATTCGGCCTTCGCGACGATGTCTTTCACTTCCTGGACGGAAGCCACTCTGTCGATACCCTCGATGTCGATCTCGAGATCGATCCCATGCTTTTCTTCAAAGCAACGGAGTTCGACCGCCGACGAGGTGTTTCCCGTGAACAGGTCATTTCTGACCCTTGTCTTGTTCTCGATCAAGAACTCGCCGTCCTTGCTGGCGATGTAGTCCGTGATCAGCCGCCCAACCAGGGTTTTGCTTTCCTGGAGAAGAGCTGCTGATTTGAACGATATGTATTTCCGGATATCCTCAGAGGTTTCCCACCGTGGTCTCTGAGTAATGGTGTACGTCACCACCACTTCAGAGTCCTTAGCAGGGCACTTTTCGGGAACCGTCTCGTGCAGGTCCATGAGGAGGTCGACGAACCTCTTTCCTTCATAGGTCTGCGGCATCTCCCACGGAAGTTTGATATTTCGGAACCATCCTTGGAAGAGGACCCTCTGAGCTCCCGTGATTGAATCCATCAACACGATTGCCTTAAATGCTGGCACTTCAATGATGATGCTGGGGAGTGCTGCGCGGATCGCGAGCGGTGTCGCTGCCAGCCCCCAGATGGGGCTGAGGCCGAACAGCACGTTGGGAAGTACCATCAGTCCCACTGTGAGGAGCGCAAGAATGCCTCCCAAGAGCCAGATTACCCCATCTGGAGTATCTGTCTTCGGTGGTTTTTTAGGGTGGTTGTGAGCTGAGGACTGTGGTGAAGGGGAAGATGACATACTGTGCTCCTTGCGCCAAAGGCGCCTGTTAAAGCGCCCGCAGGCGCGGGCTATAGAAACTGAAATTTCAACGATCTAACTCGTTGAAATTGTATCACATAAAACAGAAAAAGTCAACCCTGGTGGGGCTGACTTTTTGCTGTGTTGGAGGCCTGTATTATGAGTGCTTGAGTGGTGAATTCTCGTATCTTTCGGTAGCACCGAATATCTTACGTGCAAGGATAATAATTATAAGAATTAAGATCGCAAGCATTATCCACTGAGCTAGTCCTGATGGAGCAAAGGTATCGCTTCCATATGCTGCGTTAGCAGCAAGGGAACCGTACTTTTGACTCACAGTCTGGTTTGAATTCTGTTCGTTTTTATCAGATGTATTGCTTACAGATGACTTGGTTGTGGTTGTAGATTTATTGGTATTACTTGTATTGTTCACAACCTTGGTCTCCTGGTATACAGCTGGCTGATATACGATTTCAGATTTTACATAAGGAACTGGCTGATTGTACGGACGTACATAGCCTTCATCATACTGGGCCATAGCAGAGCTAGGAAGCGCTAGGGAAAGTATCATTAAAGTAAGGGTCCCGAGGCTTAGAGCCATGCTGAATATTCTTTTTGAACTGTTTATATTGTTCATGAGTATAGTATATCATATATAAATATAAAAGTCAAGTACCCAGGCAGGTAGCTAAAAACCCCTTAAATAAGGGGTTTTTATTTGTTTTGTGGGCGAGGAGGGGGTCGAACCCTCATGTCTTTCGACACTAGTTCCTAAGACTAGCGCGGCTACCAATTACGCCACTCGCCCAAGTATTTTCATGGCAATCTTCCTCTTTCTGGATAAGCATAGCATATTTTTAAAATAAATCATCTTTAATATCCTAATGCTGTCATTTTTTCCGAAAGTCAATGTATATATTGAGGATTTTGGTCCTTTAGATATTGAACCACCTTTTATTTTAAATAATATATGGCTCATTTTTAAAATCCATTCTAGGAACTTATTGCTTGCCGAGCATATTCTGAGTTTGTACTGCAATTGACTACTTTCTGGGTGTTTTGATATAGATATACTTCCATCACCGTCTATGCAACCAAGAAGAAAGCTAGGGAAGAATTGTGTTGGCAACTTAAGTTCTGAGATTGTTTTAGATTTACTCGGAGTTAAGCCTAAGGAAAGCAAGAAATCAAAAAAGTTCCTGTCTCCAAACTGAAGCATATAGTATTGCTTTCCTTTGCTTTGCCCTCTTGAGTTTCGGCTTATCTTATTTTCTATCTTGAGTATCTTTCTGCAGTTGTTAACCATTTCTAGATCTTTGGAGGTTATTCTTATGTGCCTAAGATTGTTTGCTAGGTTTCCATCGGTTGCTATAACTCCGATTACATATGCGAATTCATCATTCCAATCCGGTTTGATTTTGCTTTTTCTGAAAGCCATATGCTAATTATACTAAAACATATAGCATATACCAATGTTGAAACAAAAAAAATTGTGCGCCCACCAGGGATCGAACCTGGGACCTTATCCTTAAGAGGGATCTGCTCTACCAGCTGAGCTATAGGCGCGTGTATATAAATTTATCACTATTTAACACATAATTGCAACTGTCTTATGTATTCTGGTGCCCAGAGTGGGAGTCGAACCCACATCCCTTGCGAGACACCATTTTAAGTGGTGCGCGTATACCAATTCCGCCATCTGGGCATTTATAACATTTTCAAACTACCGGAGGCCTGGGTGGGAATCGCACCCACGCATATTCCTTTTGCAGAGGAATGCCTTACTACTTGGCTACCAGGCCGTTAATAAATCCTAACTATTCCTAAGCAATTCGTCAATTTTTTGTCTGTTCTTTTCACCCTTGTCTATCATGATATCCAGAAATGGAATCATTCTTGTCTCCATGTTCTGTTTCAGATAATCTCGGATGTCAGATCTTTTTCTCTTAGCAAACAGAAGAGCAGTATTTTCTTTGTCGTCAGGAATCACTGTGATATAGATTGTCGCATTTTTTAGGTCAGGGGAGACGGTTACCTTAGTAACGGTGATAAGAGAAGTCTTATTATTCTCCCGCGCCAAATATTGAGCAGCAAGCTCTCGTATTAAGGTTGATACTTTTTCTAGTCTTTCGCTCATTTATTTCTGTATTAGGTTAAATGATTCAATTACGTCTCCGGCCACTATCTCAATTTTTGATTCAATCATCATTCCGAACTCAGCTCCTTCTTCTACGTTACTGGTTTTCTGCTTCATTTTCTCAAGGTTTACAATTCTTCCTCGTCCGATTTCAAAGTCTCTTCGCATTATCTTTACGGTTGAGTCTAGTGATATAGTTCCTTCGGTTACTTTTCCACCAAGAATTTGTCTTTCCTTGGTTCTGCTGAAAGCTTTCAAGATTTTTGCTTTTCCTTTTATCTCTTGAGTTTCAACCCTAGGTCTTCTTGCTTCCATTTCTGCTTCCAGCCACTCAGTCATCTTGTAGATGATGTCGAAGAAGGAAATTGTAATTCCACGTTTCTCAGCTTGTTCAGTAGCACTTCTATCAGCTTTTACATTGAACCCTATTACGATTGCGTCATTAGCTGCGAGTGACTTAATATCGCTTTCTGTAATTAAGCCTACTCCTTTTCCGACTACTCGGTATTCTGCGCTTTCGCTCTTTATCTTGGCAATTTCTTTTTCAATTGCTTCCAGCATACCTGATACATCAGCCCGAAGTACAAGTGGAATTATCTTCTTTCCAGAATCTTCCATGTTTCCACCCTTTTCTTTCTGTGTTTTCTTTGGACTCATTGCATACTCTTCAGCTTCAGCTTTTTTTGCGAATGCCTGCCAAGTTGCTCCAACTTTTGGCATCTTGCTCCAGCCTACAAGCCGGACAGGGGAGGAGAAGGTTGCATTTTCAATTGGTTTGCCCAGGAAGTTCTGAACTATCCGAGTCGCGCAGGTGCTGTCTTCTGAGGCCACAGTCATTCCTTTACCTAGAGTTCCATTTTTGATTATGAGAGTTGCTTCAATACCTCTTCGCGGATCCATGTTTGCCTCGAGTATTACTCCAGATGCAGGTTCTCCTTTGTTTCCAGTTAATCCTTCCATTTCAGCAAGAATTAGAATTAGTGAAAGAAGTTCATCTATTCCTTCTCCAGTTTTTGCTGAGATTAATGCAAAAGGGGTCTTTCCTCCGTAGTTCTCAAGATATATTTCATTCTCCGCAAGTTCCATTTTTGTTTTCTCAATATTTGCCCCCGGTTTGTCTATCTTGTTGATGGCAACCAGAAAAGGAGTCTGGCTATCCATAATTGTCTTAAATGCTTCGATGGTCTGAGGCTTAACTCCGTCTTCCGCAGATACCACCAGTATGGCAATGTCTGCAGTTTGAGCCCCCCTGCTTCTCATGTTAGAAAATGCAGCGTGTCCAGGAGTATCCAAGAAAGTTATCTTCTTGTCTTCTCCTTTCTCGTCTTTGTGTACTACTTCATATGCAGAAATATGCTGGGTGATCCCTCCAGCTTCTTTTTCTGTTACGTTAGTTTTCCTGATGTAGTCAAGAAGGGTAGACTTACCATGGTCGATGTGTCCCATGACTACAACTACAGGAGGACGTTCTATTATGTTGTTTGCATTTTCTTTCGTCATTAATTTATTTAACTTTCGCTTGTTTCAAAACTTCTGCTTCTTCTTCAGTCAGTTCGAATTCAGATTTACCTCCTTTGACTGGTTTTGCAAATACACTCATTCGATCTCTCGCGTACAAGCTTGAAAGAACTACTCCATCACCATCTTCATTTAGCATTCCGATTGCAAAGCTTTGATTGCTGCCTTGATCCACAAAAGGATTGAAGCGGATAGTCTCAAGTCCTCGAACGCTTTTGCGTAACTTGCCATGAAGAACCGCAATTTCGTTCTCAGTGTTCTCCTTGGCTTTTTCAAGTTTCGATATTTTTTCGTGCAGGTGGATTATGGTATCTTCCAAATCTTTGCCTTTTTTGCCTAAAAAGAACCTCTTCAGCCTCTTTTCAGTATTTCGAGCCCAGAAAAGCCCGATCAATATCGCCAAACCGGCTAAAACAAAAAAAACAAGCTCAAGCTTTGTATTCATACTTCAATAATATATACTATTCCGGTGGTTAAATCAATGAAAAAACCAAATAAAATATACATGGACTATGCCTCTGGAGCTCTTCCAAATCCTAGCGGAATGCACTTTGAGTCTCTTGCCATGAAGAAAAAACTAGAAGGGGCCCGAGTCAAAGTGGGGAATCTTTTGGGTGCGAGAGGGAAAGATGTAATTTTTACCAGCGGAGGCACCGAAAGCAACAACTTGGCCATTCAAGGTATAGTTCTCTCATTCGAGAGGCCTCATATCGTAACTACGAACATAGAGCATTCCTCGGTTTTAGAAACTTTCAGACTCCTTCAAAAGAGAAAGCTTGCAGAAATTACAATTGTTCCAGTTGAAGAGAGCGGTATTGTGGATCCGAAGAACATAAAAAAAGCGATTAAGAAAAATACAGTGCTTGTGTCTGTTATGTATGTGAACAATGAGATTGGAACCATCCAGCCGATTAAGGAAATTGCTAAAGTTGTAAGATATGCCAGAAAAGAAAATGGAAACAAGATATTTTTCCATACCGATGCTGTGCAGGCTGTCTCATATCTAGACTTAAATGTTGAAAGACTCGGAGTTGACATGCTCACTCTCTCTGGAGCGAAGATTAAAGGAGCTGGAAGAGTTGGAGTTCTGTACAAGAGAAACACGGTTCCGCTTCGGCCGATTCTCGGAGGAGGAGATCAGGAGTTTGGTCTGCGTCCTGGAACTGAGAATGTGGAAGCGATTATTAAATTCGCAAATGCCTTAGAGTCAGTTCAGAAAATGAAAGACAAAGAATGGAAGAGGCTGTCAGGTTTGCAGAAATATTTCTTAAAACTTCTCTCCAAGGAGAAGGTTGTTTTAAATGGAAGCTCGGAAAACAGATTGCCGAGTAATGTTAACATAACAATTCCGAATATTCCAAGCGATCTTCTTATTCTTGAGCTAAGTCAAAAAGGAATTCTTGTTTCTGGAAAAAGCGCATGCAAGTCCGGAGATGGAAAAGCATCATATGTCATACAGGCAGTGAATCCAAATATCAAAGATACGGATGGTTCTATTCGTTTTTCTTTCGGAAAGGATACAACCAAGGAGGATGTTGTTTCTGCAGGGAAAAATCTTTTCTTGATTTTGAAAAAGCTTAAAAAATGGTATTATTAGCGAATATATATGCCACCATTAAATAAATTCACAACAAAAGCAAAAGAGGCGATAAAGAAGGCTCATGAGCTCGCAATTGAACGGGGAGTAAACCATGTTTCTTCATTGCATCTTCTTACCGCTCTTCTTCTCCAGGAAGAGAGCATGGTTGCTTCCATTTTGGACAAACTAGAAGTAGATACAATTCTTCTGACTGATTCTGCGTTGGAATTAATCGAGCTTCCTGAAACTCACAGCACTCTTTCTCCTTCATATCAGATATATTTGAATCCTGACTTGGCGCAAGTTATCGAGCAGTCCGCAAAGATTGCAGAAGGAATGAAAGATGATTTTGTTTCAACTGAGCATCTTTTTGTTGCAATCCTAGATGTTCCAGGTGAAGCAAGAGAAACTCTGGCTAGATTCAGAATTCACAAAGAGCCCGTAATGAAAGTTCTGGAAGAATTGAGAAATCAAAATATCACTGATGCATCTGAGCCGAAGAAATTTAAATTGCTTCTTAAGTATACAAGAAATCTAACCAAGCTTGCCAAGGAAGACAAGCTCGATCCGGTAATCGGACGAGATACTGAGATAATGAGGATTATGCAGATTCTTTCAAGAAGAACCAAGAATAACCCAATCTTGATTGGAGAAGCTGGTACAGGAAAGACCGCAGTTGTGGAAGGACTTGCTCAGAGAATAATAAAGAACAATGTACCTGAATCTTTGAAAGACAAAGAACTTGTTTCTTTGGATTTGGGCTCTCTCATTGCTGGAACAAAATATAGAGGAGAGTTTGAAGAGAGATTGAAAGGAATTATGAAAGAAATTGAAAGAGCAGAGGGGAAGATAATTCTTTTCATTGATGAGATACATACTATCGTTGGAGCTGGGGGAGCGGAAGGAACCCTGGATGCTTCTAATATGCTTAAACCTGCTCTTGCAAGAGGAGAGCTCCGAGCTATTGGTGCGACAACTCTAAGAGAGTATCAGAAACATATCGAGAAAGACCCAGCGCTTGCGCGAAGATTCCAGCCTGTATATGTAGATGAGCCAGGAGTTGAAGATGCGATCGCAATCCTGCGAGGACTAAAAGAAAAGTATGAGCTTTTCCATGGAGTTAGAATAACTGACGATGCAATTCTGGCCGCAGTTAATCTTTCTGCTAGATATATCACAAACAGATTTCTTCCAGACAAGGCTGTGGACCTTATCGATGAAGCTTCTTCATCTCTTAAGATAATGCTTGAGAACAAGCCTCAGGTTCTTGAAGATGCGCATGCAAAGATAATGAGATTGGAGATTGAAAAAGCTGCTCTCAAGAAAGAAGTTGCTTCAAGTGATGACAAGCTACGTCTTAAAGATAACAAGAATAGACTAAAAGAGATTGATAAGGAAATTGGAGATTTGACAGAGAAGACAAAAGAGCTTGAACTAAAATGGCAGAATGAGAAATCTACTGTAACTGAAATAAGAACAATAAAGAAAGATTTGGAAACAATGCGTATTGAAGCAGAGAATGCGGAAATGCGTGCAGATTTAACTAAGGCTGCAGAAATAAGATATGGAAAAATTCCAACTCTTAAAAAAGAATTGGAAGTTAAGTTGGCTAAATTAAAGAAGCTTCAAAAATCAAGAAGAATAATCAAAGAAGAAATAACCTCAGAAGATATTGCTGAGGTGGTGGCTAGATGGACAGGCATTCCTCTTACCAAGATGCTTGAGGAGGAGAGAGAGAAGTTGGAGAAGTTAGAGGCTGAACTCAAGAAGCGAGTTGTTGGACAAGATGAAGCAATAAGCAGGGTTGCGCAAGTAATTCGACGTTCACGAGCCGGAATCTCGGATCCGAATAGGCCAATTGGTTCATTCATTTTCCTTGGCCCTACTGGAGTTGGAAAGACAGAATTAACTAAGGCCCTTGGACAATTCATGTTCAATGATGAGAGAGCAGTGATTAGAGTCGATATGTCTGAGTACATGGAGAGACATTCAACTTCAAAGCTGATTGGTTCACCTCCGGGATATGTAGGATATGAAGAATCAGGACAGCTAACTGAAGCGGTTCGACATCGACCATATGCAGTTGTGCTTTTTGATGAGATTGAAAAAGCTCATCCAGAAGTATTCAACATGCTTCTTCAAGTAATTGATGAGGGACGAATGACTGATGGAAAGGGAAGAATCGTCAACTTCAAGAATACAATCATAATCCTCACTTCTAACATAGGTTCTCAGTATATAGAGAAGATGGAATCTATTGGTTTCTCTAATAATTCTGTGAAAGAAGACTACGGACAAATGAAGGAAAAGGTTATGGACTCTCTGAAAGAACATTTCCGACCAGAATTTATCAATCGTCTTGATGAGATAATTGTCTTCGATATTCTTTCTGAGGAAGCGATCAAAGAAATTGTTAATCTTAGAATCCAAGTCGTTAAAGACAGATTACATGCAAAGGGAATCGACTTTAAGATTTCTGAAGAGGCCCTTAGTTACTTAGCAAAAGAAGGATATGATCCTCATTACGGAGCTCGTCCTCTTAATCGTCTGATTCAAAATAAGATTCTTAATCCGGTCGCTTCATATATCATCTCAAACGGAGTTAAGAAAGGAGATACTGTATCAGTTCTTGTAAAGAACAAGGAACTTATAATTCAGAATCAAAAAGGGAAGATAAGAAGTTCTCTGGGTGTTCGTTCAAAATCCTCGGTTTAAATTACACTTAACCAAAAAGATTGGTGTACATATTGATTTGACCAATATCTTTATTGAGATATAATTTTTACATGGCAAGTATAACAAGTGACAAAGGAGAGCTGGTTAGAGATTTGTACTGCAATAAAAAGTTTTCAATGAAGCAAATCGCTGACAAAATTGGCGTCAGTATTGATGCAGTAGCATATTACATGAGAAAAAATGGCATAGAGAGACGTTCAGCGAAAGAAGCTAACTCTGTGGCTTTTGGAAATAAACCAATGTCTTTCTCAGAAGTTAAAAATTTATCTCCCCAGAAAGAAAAATTAAAAATAGCAGGATTGATGCTGTATTGGTGCGAAGGATATAAAACTTCTATAAGTAATGGCATTGATTTTGCTAATAGCGACCCGGAAATGATTCAGTCCTTTGTTTATTTTCTAAGAGAAATATATAAAGTAGATGAAAAAAGATTTAGGATACTTTTGTATTGTTATTCTGACCAAAATATACCGAATCTAATAAATTTTTGGAGTAAATTAACAGGTATTTCTAAAAAACAGTTTACTCAACCTTATGTTAGAAACGATTTCAAAAAATATGGCAGAAAAATGAAGTATGGAATGGTTCACATTAGATATGCTGACAAAAAACTATTTTTGAGTATAATGGAGTCTATTGAGCAAGTTAAGCTCAAGATGCGCCGGTCGTATAGCGGCAATTACTCGTGGCTGTAAACCACGCGACCTTTGGTCTTCGGGGGTTCGAGTCCCTCCCGGCGCACAACAAAATATGTCTAACGAACATCACGGCGAGACTAAAAATATACCTCTATATATAACAGTAATAGGTCTGTTTTTCTTATTCTATTTAATCTGGGAAATTTTGGATTTGCCGAAACAGGCAGAGATGATGGTCATTGCTGAAAGATATTTTAATAACTACGGACTAATGGCGGTATTTTTAAGCGCCATGTTAGAAGGACTTTTTCTCTTTGGACTATATTTCCCAGGAAGCTTTGTGGTACTTCTGAGTGTGACTTTGTTCGGCGATGATCCGAATACAATGATCAGTATTATCTTTGTAGTTATTCTCGGCCTTCTCTCTGCATACTCAATTAACTTTGCCTTAGGCAAATACGGCTGGTATAAATTTTTTGTAAGACTTGGACTTAGTGCAAAAATCGAGGAAGTTAAATCAGATTTGCTTAAGCATGGAAGAAAAACAATCTTAGTAAGCGGATGGCATCCAAATTTTGCTTCCATAACTGCAACCGTTGCCGGAATAATTCATGTACCATTTCGTGAATATTTTTATTATTCCTCAATTTCAACAATTGCGTGGTGTCTTTTCTGGGGACTGCTTGCATGCTTTTTCGGGAACGCAATTCTTTCTTTCGGAATCATGCGTGTTGTAATTATTTTAATTCTTTTGGGATTGGCTCTTAGAACAGTATATGTTGTTTTTATGGCTGAGAGTCATGGAGAGAGTGAGCATCAGTAGTTGACAGGTAGGTTTTAAGATATACTATTTATTTGAAAGCATTATGTCTTTCAGAAAGGATGTGGCTATGCCGCGCTTGGATTTCTGGGAGTGAAATAAGGGGACATAGAGCCCCTAAAGGGTGGAGAGAACGCGTTCAGAGGAACGCAGACTCTCCACCTTTCATACTTTATATTCAAAATACATAACAAAGATAGCTAGTTTTCCAGAGAACTTTTCTGGTATACTTACCCCATATATGTGCGGAATTGTCGGATACATAGGGAAAAAGGAAGCATATCCAATACTCATAAAAGGACTGGAGCGCTTGGAGTATCGAGGATATGATTCCTCAGGAGTTGCCATCATGGAAGAGGGCGATATTTTAATACGAAAGAAGGTAGGTAAAGTAGCAGAGCTGTCAAAGCTAGTCAAAGAAACTTTACCAAATTCAAAGGGAAGAGTCGGTATGGCTCATACCCGCTGGGCGACACATGGAGAGCCTTCTGACGTAAACTCTCATCCACATACTTCCAATTCCGGAAATATTTCAATTGTTCACAATGGAATCATTGAGAACTACCTTTCCATAAAAAAGATTCTTGTAGATAAAGGATATAAATTTGAGAGCGAGACTGACACCGAAGTACTGGTTAATTTAATTGAAGATGTTAAAAAAGAAAGCAAAGTTTCCATAGATGAAGCTGTGCGCCTTGCACTTCTCGAAGTTGCTGGAGCTTTTGCAATAGTAGTTCTTTCCAAGAAAGATCCGAATACAATCGTGGTTGGAAAGAGAGGAAGTCCTGCTGTTATCGGCATAGGAGACGGAGAATTCTTTGTTGCATCTGATGCAACGCCAATAATCGAATATACTGACAAGGTAATATACCTTGAAGATGATGAAATGGGGGTTGTTAAAGACGGAGAGCTCACAGTTAAGACAATCCATAATGAAGTTAAGAATCCATACATTCAGAAGCTTGAGATGAAGATTGAAGAGCTTGAGAAAGGAGGATTCCCTCATTTTATGTTGAAAGAAATATATGAGCAGACTCGCTCTATTACAGATTCCGTGCGAGGAAGGATTAATGCCAAAGAAGGAATTGTGAAGCTTGGAGGAATTGAGAGCCATAAAGAAGAGCTTCTTTCTGCGAAAAGAATATTAATGCTTGCTTGTGGAACAAGCTTTCATGCCGCACTAGAGGCAAAATATTTCTTTGAAGAGCTGGCCGGAGTTCCTGTGTCGGTTGAATATGCTTCTGAATTCCGATATAGAAATCCAGTCATATACAAAGAAGATTTAGTAATTGCAATTTCTCAATCTGGAGAGACTGCGGATACTTTGGCAGCTCTCAAGCTAGCAAAAGAACGTGGCGCTACTGTATTCGGAGTTTGCAACGTGGCAGGTTCTTCAATTCCAAGAGAAACCCATGCAGGAATCTATACTCATGCTGGTCCAGAAATTGGAGTGGCCTCAACCAAAGCTTTCACTGCGCAAATCACCGTACTTCTTCTTCTTGCTGTTTTTGTTGGAAAGGAGAATGGAAAGTTAACAGTATCTCAAGTGAAAGAAATTCTCGCAGAAATGGAAAATGTTCCAGTTAAGATTGAAGAAATACTTCTGAAAGAAGGAGAAGTTAAGAAAATTGCAAAAGAATTGTATGAGAAAAAAGATTTCATATATCTAGGCAGAGGATATGGATATCCGATGGCGCTAGAGGGAGCTTTGAAGCTTAAAGAAATTTCCTATATTCACGCTGAAGGATTGGCTGCGGGAGAAATGAAACATGGCTCTATTGCACTTGTCGATGAAAACATGCCGGTTCTTTTCATTGCAAACAAAGGTGTGCATCATGAAAAGATTGTAAGCAACATGATGGAGATCAAAGCGAGAAAGGGAATAGTTGTATCTCTAATTACCGAAGGAGACGAGTCTACTAAAAAGCTTTCTGATTTTTGCATCGAGCTTCCAAAGACTTCTGATTTGATTATGCCTTTTGTGGCTTCGATTCCGCTTCAGCTGCTTGCATACCATATTGCACTTCTTCGCGGAGCTGATATAGACAAGCCTAGAAACTTAGCAAAGAGCGTAACTGTGGAATAAAATGCAAATCACTCCTAAAGAAAATATTAAAGATTTCAAACTACCGCTTCCGATATACGAGACTGTTCATATTGCGGATGCGGTAAGCAGAGATGGAGAAAAATTTTCTTTGGTTGTCGGGATGGATAAAAATATTGTTTTGGATCTAAAGAAAAAATCTCTTGATGAAAGCGATACAGATATTCAGAACAATACTTCAGATAGAAAGCGTTTCGGTGAAGGTTCTTACGAAGAATGGTATTCAAAAAAAAGAACTCCTTTTGTCCTAATTCATAAGGACACTAATGCATTATCTGCTATTGTTTGGTTTGGTCCAAAAGAATTACGAAATGATGGGAATAACTGGCAGGCGGTCGGATGGAGATCGTATTCTCCCTTTAGAGGAAAGGGAATCATGAAGGAATTTTCTAAATTTTCAATGAATATTTACATGAACCATGTGCAAGATGCTAAATTCTGGGGTGTACTTAAGAGGGGAAATGAAGGAAGCCTGAGTTTAGGCCTGGCGCTTGGATTTGTTGCGGTAGATGAAGAGTCAGATGAAGAATCTATAGTTATGATAAAATGATTATATGAACAAAACATTAGTAATTGGTTCATCAGGACAAATAGGAGGAGAGCTGGTTTTGGCTTTGCGCAAAAAATACGGCAATGAGAATGTAATTGCTTCTGATATTAAGGAGGAGAGCGAATTCACAAAAGGCACAGGTCCATTTGTGACTCTAAATGCGATGGACAAGGAGGGTATAAGAGAAATAGTAAAGAAAGAAGGAGTTAAGAATATATATCTTCTTGCGGCACTTCTTTCTGCAACCGGAGAGAAAGACCCGAAGCTTTGCTGGGAATTAAACATGGAAAGCCTGAGAGGAATTCTAGATATAGGAGTAGATGAAAATTTAAAAATCTTCTGGCCTTCGTCAATTGCAGTTTTCGGACCGACAACTCCGAGAGAAAATACTCCGCAGGCTACAGTAATGGAACCAACTACAATGTATGGAGTAACTAAATACGCAGGAGAGCTTCTGGCTCAGTATTATCACAATAAATTTGGTCTTGATATAAGAAGCATTAGATATCCTGGACTTATTTCTTGGAAGAGCGAACCAGGGGGAGGGACCACCGACTACGCTGTCGCTATCTTCTATGGCGCTATTAAAGAGAAGAAATACACCAGTTTCTTAAATGAATCTAGTTATCTTCCTATGATGTACATGGATGATGCCATTCGCGCCACCATAGAATTAATGGATGCTCCAAGGGAGAGTCTTAAGAATACAATGGCGTACAATCTTTCTGCTATTAGTTTTTCCCCTAAAGAAATTTCAGAAGAAATAAAGAAACATATTCCCGAATTTGAAATATCATATGCTCCTGACCACAGGCAGTCTATTGCTGATTCATGGCCTAAATCAATTGATGATGTTGTGGCAAGAAAAGAATGGGGCTGGAAACACGAATTTGATTTGCCGAAGATGGTATCTGTAATGCTTGAGAATTTGAAAGAAAAATTAACAAAATAATATATGGAAAACAATCAATACAAAGTGTTTAGGTCAATATGGTTTTGGTGGGTTTTAACAACTGTGCTTTATCTCGGACTTAATCCTTTTATGGATGGAAACCATGGCATCCTAGGCTACGTCGGTGGTTTCGTCGGCCTTTTTGTTCCTTATGGTTATTTTTCCTCATTCTTGTTTTTGGCTTCACCACTTTCTGGGATATCCGTTGTATTTTTTATTTTCGCAATGATTTCTCTTGAAAAAATGATCAAGATTCATAATCTTAGTTTAGTGAAAAAGATACTATTTAATTTAGTAGCTTTAATGATAATTACGGCCATAGTAGATCTTATTCGTGATACACCCTTCTATTCTTGGCACATCTTTATACAAGGCTCCATCTCTGGAATTTTTAGTTCGATATAAATATGTATTCCAAAATCCTTTCACAGAATATTCAAAAAGAACTTTCCGCTTTAAAAGAAGCAGGGAAGTTTAAGGTGGAAAGAGAGCTAGATGGAGCCCAAGGAGGAGAAGTGAATATTAATGGAAATTCATATCTAATGTTCGCTTCCAATAACTATCTCGGCCTAGTAAATCATCCTGAGATTGTGGAAGCTTCAATGCAAGCTCACAAAAAATATGGTTTCGGACTTTCATCTGTTCGATTCATTTCAGGAACTGAGACAATACACAAAGAATTAGAAAAAAAGCTTTCAGAATTTTTGGGAACTGAAGACGCAATTCTGTATTCAACCAACTTCATGGCAAACCTTGGGTTCTTTGCAACCATAACTAATGAATCATTTGGAAACGATTCATATATGGATGCGATATACAGCGATGAGTTAAACCACGCTTCGATAATCGATGCTTTCAAGCTATGCAAGAAAGAGAGAGTGATAAAGAGAATATATCCTCATGGAGACTTAGAGATTCTAAAGAACATGCTGGAAGAAGATAAAGACAAAGGATACAGACACAAGATGATAGTAACTGACGGAGTGTTCTCTATGGAGGGATATATAGTTGATTTACCTAAGGTGAAAGCCTTGGCAGACCAATATGAAGCACTTCTCTTTGTAGATGATGCTCATTCTGTCGGAGTGCTCGGAGACACTGGAGCTGGAACAGCTGAGCATTTCGGATTGAAAGGACAAGTAGATGTAATCTCTGGAACATTCGGAAAAGCATTAGGAGGAGCAGTGGGCGGGTATATCGCAGGGAAGAAAGAGCTCGTAGAGCTTCTTCGTCAGAAATCTCGCACATATCTTTTCTCAAATTCTCTTCCACCTTCAGTTGTAATGGCTTCCATGAAAGCGCTTGAGCTTCTTAAACCAGAACTCCTAACAAGAGTTGTTGAAAACGCAAAGTATCTCAGAAATAATTTAAAGAGCCTGGGATTTACAGTCTTAGAAGGAGAGCACCCTATTGTGCCTCTCATGCTTGGTGATGCAAAACTGACTCAAGAATTCTCAAAGAAGCTCTTTGAAAAAGGAGTGTATGTTATGGGTCTGTGGTTTCCTGTGGTTCCAGAAGGCCAAGCTAGGCTTAGATTCCAGGTATCTGCAGCTCACAAAAAGGAAGAATTGGAGAGAGCGATACGTATAGTGGGAGAAGTAGGAAAGGAACTTGGACTTATATAGTTTCCAAGTATTGCTTGTTTTTGTTTTATATGTTATTTTAATTCAAAGCCTTTCGGCATCCCCGGGCTTTTTTTATTTCAAAATTATGGAAATCAGAAACATAGCAATCATAGCTCACGTAGACCACGGTAAGACAACTCTTACCGATGCTTTAATGAAGCAAAACGGAGGAAATTTAGATGAAGGCGCATCAATGGATTCTAATGCTCTGGAAAAAGAAAGAGGAATCACCATTTATGCAAAAAATACCTCAATTACATACAAGGGTACCAAGATCAATATTGTAGACACTCCAGGACATGCTGACTTCGGTTCTGAAGTAGAGCGAGTGCTTCGAGCTATCGATTCAGTGCTTCTTTTAGTGGATGCAGTAGAAGGCCCGATGCCTCAGACGAGATTCGTACTTAAGAAATCTCTAGAGCTTGGCTTAAAACCAATTGTAGTCATCAACAAGATAGACAAGCCGGCTGCTGATCCTAGCAGAGTTCATGATGAAGTGCTTGAACTTTTCTTTGAGCTCGGAGCCAATGATGACCAGGCTAATTTTGAAACAATTTATGCAATCGGACGACAAGGTCTTGCAATGAAGAAGATTGGAGATGCATCAACTGATCTTTCTCCACTCCTTGATTTAATTCTTGAGAAAGTTCCAGTAGCTTCAGTGGGAGGAGACAAGAAGATGTCAGGACAGGTTTTCAATCTGGGGTATGATAACTTCCTTGGCCGTATGGCTATTGCCCGAATATATTCCGGAAAGATTAACTCTGGTTCTCAGATAGTGGTAAAAGGAGAGAATGGGCCTAGAACTGGAAAGATAACGAAGCTTTTTACTTTTGACGGTATTGCCAGAAAAGAAGTTGAGAGCGCTGAAACAGGAGAGATTGTGCTTCTAGCTGGTATTCCTGACATTTTCATTGGAGAAACTCTGTGTGAGGATGAGAGTGTAGAAGCTCTTCCACATATAGCAATTGATGAACCCACACTTTCTCTGCATTTCTTGGTTAACGATTCTCCATTTGCAGGAAAAGAAGGAAAATTTGTCACTTCAAGACAGATACGAGAAAGACTTGAAAAGGAATTAGAGATTAATGTGGGGCTTCGAGTTGATTTTTCTCCTGATCAAGGAGAGGTCAAGACAGGTCCTAGCTTCTTTAAGGTGTATGGACGAGGAGAATTGCATGTCGCAGTGCTTCTTGAGAACATGAGAAGAGAGGGATTTGAAATGCAGGTTTCTCAGCCTGAAGTTATCGTAAAAGAAGAGAATGGAGTAAAGACTGAGCCTTTCGAAGAGGTTGTAATTGATGTGCCAATGGAAGCATCGGGTACAGTAATTGAGAAGCTTGGAAAGAGAAAGGGGATAATGAAAGATATGACCGAAAGACAGGGTATTGCCCGCATGGTTTTTGACATTCCTACTAGAGGACTTCTAGGATACAGAGGTGAATTCATCATTGACACTAAAGGTGAGGGTATTATGTCATCACGAGTGGTTGGCTTTAAGGAATATGCTGGTGAGATAAAGAAGAGGGAATACGGCTCAATGATTTCAATGGTCGCAGGGAAGGCAGTTGCCTTTGCCCTTGCAAATTTACAAGAACGTGGTATACTATATATAGAACATGGAACCGAAGTCTATGAAGGCATGGTCATCGGTAATGTGCTCAAGGGAGAAGAAATGTCAGTAAACCCTACTAAAGGTAAGCAGCTTACAAACATGCGAGCCTCAGGTACGGATGAAGCTATTGTCCTCAACCCTGCTTTCGTGCTAAGTATCGAAAGAGGTCTTGAGGTGATGGGAGCAGACGAATATTTGGAGGTCACTCCGAAAAGTGTGAGACTCCGAAAGAAATATTTAACCGAAACCGACCGCGCTAAAGCGGCTCGCGGAGGAGGAAAATAGCTCAGTTTGACATTGCTAGAATTTCCGGTATAGTTAATATGTAAATAAATTGCTTTCAAAAAAAATTTTTTAAAAATTATGTCGACAATATCTTTCAAACCAAAACAGGTAACAAAAAGAATAACTTCAACTCTAGGTGAACGCGCTAGAGATGTAATTATGAACCGATTTGGTTTGACTACTGACGGCGACATGAAGACTCTGGAAGAGATTGGAAAAAAATACGGCATCACCAGAGAAAGAGTGAGACAGGTTGAGGATGCTGCTCTTAACATGATAAAGAAATCCAGTGTCTACAAGGCCGAGCAAGCTTTTTTTGAAGAACTGAAAGCTCTTGTGCACTCATTGGGATCAGTGGTTGCTGAGCATGAGCTTCTACCTCACATATCTAAAGATAAGAGTACCCAGAATCATGTGCATTTTCTTTTAACTCTTGGTGAATCTTTTAAAAAACATAAAGAAGATAATCATTTTCATGCGAGATGGAGTGTTGACGATGCTACAGCTAACAAAGTGCATGAGTCTCTCAAGAAATTGTACGGAAGCTTGAACGACGAAGATTTGATTCCAGAGACTGAAATGATTAAAAATTTCTTGGAGCACATGAAGGATGCTTCTGAGAAGTACAGAAACGAAGAGATCGCGCGAAGATGGCTCTCTATGTCAAAGACAATTTCCAAGAATCCTCTTGGTGAATGGGGTAAGGCAAGCTCTCCTAATATTAGAACTAGAGGTGTAAAGGATTATGCTTTTCTTGTGATGCGAAGACATGGCTCCCCAATGCATTTCAAAGAAGTAGCAGATGCAATCGGAAAGACTTTTGGTAAGAAAACTCACTACGCAACCTGCCACAACGAACTCATTAAAGACTCAAGATTCGTTCTAGTAGGTAGAGGAATGTACGCTCTCTCAGAATGGGGATACAAAGCAGGTATCGCAAGAGATGTGATCAAGGAAATTCTTAAGAAAGAAGGACCGCTCTCAAAGGAAGACGTAGTAGATAGAGTAATGAAAGAGAGATACTTCAAGAAAAACACTATATTGGTTAACCTAGTTAACTCAAAATACTTCAAGAAGAACAAAAACGGACTTTATACAGCAGTTTAACAAAGAGCTCCAAATGGAGCTCTTTGTTTTTGTATTGTAATTGGGTTATCATATACTCATATGCTTTTGGAAGAGATACTATTTTTTATCTATCAAACCATATTCTTTTTTCTACCTTTTGCAGGTTTAATTTTTCTTGGTTGGTTGGCATTCAAAATGTGGGTGCACTACGTAAGACAGGATTTTATTTCCGGTATTGAGTTTGTGGTTCTTGAAGTTATTCCTCCTAGAGATGTTGAACGTTCTCCGAGAGCAATGGAGCTTTTCTTCACTAATGCTTTGTATCACTGGAGCAACAAGGGGGACGCTGAGAAGTACTGGCAAGGAGCCGTATGGTTCTGGTTTTCTTTGGAAATTGCCTCAATAGAAGGACAGGTTCATTTCTATATCCGAACCCCTTCTAGATTAAAAGGTCTTATCGAGACTCAAATGTATGCTCAGTATCCTCAAGCTCAAATCAAAGAAGTGGACGACTATACCTTGGCCGTGGATCCTGCTTTGATAACAGAAAATGGTCCGTGGAAAGCTTGGGCTTGTGAATTCGGATTAGAGAAGCCAGAAGCATTTCCAATAAAAACTTATGCTGACTTCGGACTTGATGACGATCCAAAAGAAGAATTTAAGATTGATCCTATCTCTCCTATTATTGAGCTTTTTGGTGCTTTGCAAAAAGGAGAACAAGCTTGGCTACAGATCGTTATTACCCCTCCTACAATGAGACTCTACAAGACTCATGGAACTTGGTTTGGTAAGCATGACTGGGTAGAGGAAGCACATTTGCAAATAAAACGTCTTCTTGCACCATATTCTTCCACTCGTCAGTCCGCAGATGATCCTCATCATTTTGGAACTGAAGTACGTGTACCTAAATTCTTAGACGATACAGTAGAGGCCATGACAAAGAAAATCACTAAGCTAGGATTTGAGACTGGTATAAGGCTGGTGTATTTAGCAAAGAGAGAGGCTTTCCAATTAAATAATCGAAGAAATGTTCGTCTCATCATGAGACAGTTTTCAAATCCTAACTCAAATGCATTTAAACGTATTAATTCAGCGCAACCCGATGCATATGCAACTAATCTAATTACAGATTTCTTTCCTTTGTCTCAAAAGAGAGTGGCCCAATTGCAATCAAGGCTTGTGCATGAGTATCAAGAAAGATCTTTTTACCATCTTCCTCTCCGTCATCATATTCTGACAGAAGCATGGCTTAAATGGCCACTTTCTAGAATATTTTTACCGTACAAGCATCATCAGACATATATTTTAAATGTAGAAGAGCTCGCTACTCTTTGGCATTTCCCAGGCCAGGTTCTCAAGGTTCCTACTTTGGAGAGAATCGAGAGCAAGGAAGCTTCTCCTCCTACGAATTTACCTATCTAATATATGGAAGAATATTTCAATTCAACTGAATCAAGTAATTTTTCTCCTGAGAAAAAGACAAGAAAGAAATATATTGTTGGAGGAATTGCTTTTCTTGTAGCTCTTGTATTTTTCTTATCCTTGTTTCGTGCCCCAGCTGATTTTCCCAGAGAAAGTATTGTTAGTGTAAATAGCGGATCAGGTTTAAGGCAGATATCTTTGAAATTAAAGAATGAAGGAATTATTAAATCAAGGACTATCTTTGAGGCTATTGTAATTATGTATGGCGGAGACAGAAATATTATTGCTGCCGACTATTATTTCTCTTTACCTATTTCTGTGATTGAAGTGGCGAGGAGGATAAGCAGAGGGGATCATCAGCTGGAGTCTTTCAAGATTACCATTCCTGAGGGATTTAATCGTATAGAAATGTCAGAAATTCTTAGAAAGAAATTGAAGAATTTCAATTCTGACAATTTCTTAGCTTTGACTAAAGACAAAGAAGGATATCTTTTTCCTGATACATATTTTTTCCTTGCAACTGACAGTGAAACAGAAGTTGTAAAAGCGATGACTGACAACTACGAAAAGAAGGTTGCTCCGCTTAGGGATGAAATACTAGCTAAAAAGAGAACCGAAAAGGATATAATAATCATGGCAGCTTTGCTTGAGAAAGAAGCGAAAGGAGACCAGGATAGAGACACTATTTCTGGAATATTATGGAAGCGTCTTTCTATAAATATGGCTCTTCAAGCAGATGCTGCTCCTGAGACATATGAAAGAAGAGGTCTTCCAGATGCGCCACTAGGAAGTCCTGGGCTAGAGGCAATCTTGGCTGCAATAAATCCGGCATCTTCTCCTTATCTATATTATATTCATGACAAGGAAGGAAATACCCACTATGCTAGAAACTTTGAGGAGCATAAAAAGAACATAGAAAAATACCTTAAATAATGGCGTGGTATAATTAGATATGCGGAAACATAACTTTGCCTTTGTTGATATAGAAACGACCGGACTAAATCTTATTAAGCATGAGATTATTGAACTTGGTTGCGTGATAACTGATCCTTCTCTTAATGTAATAGAGGAATTTGAAATTAAGATGAAGCCCGAGAATATTGAAACAGCTGATCCGGTTGCACTTAAAGTTAACAAATATAATGAAGAAGATTGGAAAGACGCTGTGTCTTTTCAAGAAGGCATGAAGGTGTTTTCAGAGAAGGTAAAAGACTGTATCATGATAGGACAAAATGTTGCATTCGATTCCGGTTTTATCGAATATGCTTTCAATAAGTTGGATATACTAAATCCCATGCATTATCACAAACTAGATACTATCTCAATTGCTTGGGCAAAAATGCATAATGACCCCACTTTGGAACGCTTTTCTCTGAGAGAAATGTGTGAAAGATTTGGTATTAAAAATGATAAAGCCCACACAGGCCTTTCTGATGCCAGAGCAACCTACGAGCTTTACAAAAAGCTCATGAGTCTCTAGTATAAAAACTAATGAAGAATAAGACAGTATTTGTAGGCCTTTCGGGCGGCGTAGACTCTTCAGTTTCTGCGGCGCTTCTGCAAAAGGAAGGGTATAACGTCGTTGGTGTTTTTATCCGTACCTGGCATCCGGATTTTTTGGAGTGCAATGAAGAAGAGGAGCGAAGAGATGCTATCAGAGTAGCTGCCCATTTAGATATTCCATTCCTTACTTTTGATTTGGAAGAGGTATACAAGAAAGAAGTAGCTGACTATATGATTTCAGAATATCGAGCCGGAAGAACCCCGAATCCTGATGTGATGTGCAACAAGGAGGTTAAGTTCGGTGCATTTCTAAAGAAAGCTCTTTCGATGGGGGCGGATTTTGTGGCAACTGGACACTATGCCAGAAATATAGATTCTCTAATGAAGGGAGTAGATCCTGCCAAAGACCAGTCATATTTTCTTTGGACTCTGAAGGATGAGCAGCTGAAAAAAATATTGTTTCCAGTCGGAGGACTAAAGAAATCTGAGGTGAGAAAACTTGCAAAGAAGTTCAAGCTTCCTGTGGCTGAGAAGAAAGATAGTCAAGGAATTTGCTTCCTCGGGGCTGTAGACTTAAAAGAATTCCTTAAACACTATATTGATTCTAAAAAAGGAAAAGTATTGAATGAGAGTGGGGAAGAGATTGGATTTCATGATGGAGTTGTATTCCATACTCTCGGAGAGAGACATGGATTTACCATTACCAAAAAGACTCCGAATGACGGGCCGTACTATGTGGTCGGCAAAGATTTAAAGAAAAATACTCTGATTGTTTCTCAGAACAAAATATTGAAGGGGATGGAATCAAAAATATATGAGCTTGAGAATACCAATTGGATAAATGGAAATCCTGATTCAAAGAAAACATATGATGGACAAATCAGATATCATGGGGAACTTACGAAGTGCAGGATAGAGGTTTCAAAAGGAAACAAAGCTAAGGTTTTCTTTGAAAATCCTGTTACCGTAGCAAGTGGACAATCTTGTGTATTCTACGACAAAGATATTTGTTTAGGAGGGGGAGTTGTTGTATGATTTACCTATGATTGAATTTTTTAGCTCAAACAGTGAAATTATTACTAGATTATTAGTAGCAGTTGCACTCGGCCTTATCGTCGGAACCGAGAGAATCTTGGTCCGAAAGTCGGCTGGGATGAAGACTCATGCGATGGTCTCTCTAGGCTCTGCTCTATTTATTATCATATCTGAGATGATAGCTATTAAATACCAAGTCATAGGAGGATTTGATCCTACTCGTATCGCTTCTCAGATAATCGTGGGGGTTGGATTCCTTGGAGCTGGATCTATTATGTTCCAGGGGAACAGACTTCATGGACTTACTACAGCTGGAGGCCTTTGGGTTACCGCAGGCATAGGTATGGCTGCTGGTTTTGGACTATATAGTCTTGCAATAATAACAACATTGCTAGTACTCTTTGTGTTTGTTGTCATTTCCATGATGGAGAAGCCAATCAGAGAATATACCGATACTCTTCCGGAAGAGGAGAAATAAAAATGCAGTCAAACGAGATTAGACAAAGATTCCTTAAATTTTTTGAAAAGAGAGGGCATAAAATAATTCCTTCTGCTTCTTTGGTACCTGAAAACGATCCTTCAGTACTTTTTAACACTGCAGGAATGCAGCCGCTTGTTCCATATCTTTTAGGACAACCTCATCCTATGGGCAATAGACTTGTTAATGTTCAGAAATGTGTTCGCACCCAAGATATTGAAGAAGTTGGGGACAATACTCATGATACATTTTTTGAAATGATGGGAAACTGGTCTCTGGGTGACTATTTCAAAGAAGATGCTATTAAGTGGAGCTATGAATTTTTAACTTCCAAAGAAGAAGGTCTTGGATTAGATCCTCAAAGGCTTTATGTAACTGTTTTTGAAGGCAACGAAGACGCTCCAAGAGATGAGGAGGCTGCCTCTATATGGAGAAAAATTTTCGAAAAGGAAGGAATTACAGGGGAAAGAATTTATTTTCGTTCCGCAAAAAGTAATTGGTGGGAGGTGGGCGAAAATGGTCCCTGTGGTCCTGATACTGAAATGTTCTATGATCTTACAGGAAATCTTAATGAAGGAATGACATTTGACGAATATAAAAAAGCTGATGATTCTCAACAAGTTGTTGAGATTTGGAACGATGTTTTCATGGAATATGAAAAGAAAGATGGAAAAGTTGTTGGCAAACTCAAGAATAAAAATGTTGATACTGGTTCAGGACTTGAGCGAGTGGTTATGGCTGTGCAAGGAAAGGACAATATATTTGAGACTGATTTGTTTAATAAAAGCATGAATATTCTTAAACATTTATCAGGCTCAAATTACATTGAAAAAAATGCCAGAATAATTGCTGATCATATAAGGACATCGGTTATGATGATTAATGATGGTGTTCTGCCTTCAAATAAAGATCAGGGGTATATATTAAGACGTTTGATAAGAAGGGCACTAGTCCAGATACGGCCTTTGGTGGGTTCATTTGCTCACGCAGGTTCATTTAAGTTTGTCTCAGCAAATATTCTTGAGAGCGAGCCAGCGGGCTCACGTTCTGTTTTTGAAGAGGTTATCGGTTCTATCTTCGAGGTCTACGAAGATACTGACTATATTAAGCAAGATAAGTATTATATAAGAAAAGTAATTCTAGACGAGGAGTTAAAGTTCAGAAGAGGTTTGGAAAATGGTTTTTCTGAAATAGAAAAAGGTAACATGGACCCATTTATTTTGTGGACAACACATGGTTTCCCAATCGAACTTACAATTGAAATAGCTCGATCAAAGAATATAGAAATAGACCTAGAAGATTTTCACAAGAAAATGTCTGAGCACCAGAAGCTTTCTCAGACTTCTTCGGCTGGGATGTTTAAAGGAGGTCTTGCTAATCATAACGAAAAGACCATCAAGCTTCATACAGCTCACCATCTTCTTCTCGCTGGGCTTCAGGCTCTGGTAAGTCCTGAAATAAAGCAGAGAGGAAGCAATATCACTGAAGAAAGACTTCGAATAGACTTTTCATTTGAAAGAAAATTAACCGATGAAGAGAAAGCAAAGGTGGAAGCATGGGTAAATGAGAAAATATCCGAGGACTTGGTTGTGGTAAGAAGAGAAATGCCTCTTGCTGAAGCAGAAAAAATTGGAGCGCAGATGGAATTTGGAGCAAAATATCCAGAAATGGTTTCTGTATACTTCATTGAAGACAAATCCGGCAATCCTGTATCAAAAGAATTTTGCGGAGGGCCTCATGTTGAGCATACTGGTGTACTTGGGACTTTCAAAATAAACAAAGAAGAAGCAGTTTCTGCTGGAGTCAGACGAATCAAGGCAACATTGTCCTAGGTAGTGCAGATTTTTGTGCTACAATTAGATTAATGGGAATCTTTTCAGGGAAAAAACAAAGAGAAGAACTTGTTTTAGTTTTTGATATTGGTTCATCTTCAGTGGGTGCCGCTTTTTTCTATTCAACTTCGTCTGGAATTCCAAAAATAGTTTTCTCAGTAAGACAACCTCTTCCTCTAGAATCCCGGGTGGATTTTGAGAGATTTTTTGCTACCACTGCGCGAGCTCTTGATATAGTATCTGACGCAGCTTTCAAGGCGTCAGTAGGTAAGCCTGAAAAAATATTTTGTGTGTTGTCTTCTTCTTGGTATGTATCTCAGACCCGAGTCGCCACCATGGAGAAAATTAATCCTTTTGTTTTCACTTCAAAATTGGCCGACGATCTTCTTAAAAAAGAGCTGTATCTTTTTCAAGAAAGTTACATGAAAGGTCATGGTGGAGAAAGACAGTTCAGAGAAATTGAAATCAAAAGCATCAAGACCACCTTAAATGGATATGAGGTGACTAATCCAATAAACCAAAAAGCAAAAGAGGTCCAGATGAATATATTTGTTTCTATGAGTGAAGAGAGAGTTCTTCAGGCTTTTGAAGCTTCTATTGGAAGACATTTTCCTCACCATGCTATCAAATTTACTTCTTTTGTGATGGCTTCCTTCGTTGCTGTTCGGGATATGTTTGTGCACCAAGATAATTTTCTGCTTATAGACATTGGAGGAGAAGTCACTGACATTACAATGGTAAAAAACAATATTTTAAGAGAATCTCTTTCATATCCAATGGGAAGAAATTTTATCTTGCGAGGTATTGCTCAGCATCTTTCTACATCTATTGAGGAAGCCACTACAATGTTTTCCTTGTACAAGGATGGACACGGGGCGAAAGAAGTGATTACAAAGATAGAACCGGCTATAAAGAGAGTGAAAGGTGAGTGGCTTTCAAGTTTTCAAGCATCTCTAGCAAATCTTTCCAGTGATATTTCAATACCCTCTGCTATTTTTATGGCATCTGAATCTTTGTTTGCTGAATTTTTTTCAGATGTTATAAGAAATGAACAATTTAATCAGTACACTCTCACTCAATCTAAGTTTCAAATCATTCCGCTAAGCGCTGAAACTCTCCACGGGGCTGCATCTTTTGAAGAATCTGTAACGAGAGACTCTTTTCTGATACTCGAATCCATTTACATTAATCGTATTTTGAATAAAATATAAATATGCCTAAGAGATTCGAAGACGTAATCCCAAAGAGAACAGTACGAATTCAACCAAAGGTTTGGGAACAACCTAGAATAAGAGAGCCTGAGATCGAGCCAGAAGAAGAGGTTGTTGTGCGTCCGAAAATAAAAGTAAAAAAGACTTCTCCTGCCAAGAAAGTTATAGAAGAAGTGGTAGAAAAACCTCCAAGAAAACACCGACTATGGATAATTGCATTGGTTGCGATTGTTTTCTTTGCGTTTGCTCTTTCTTTTGTTTTTGCGAAGGCTTTCATTACCATAGAACCTAGGACCGAGGAAGCTGAAGTGAAAGGAATTATCTCAGCAGTCAAGGATACGAATTCAACTAATCCATCTTTTGATCTAGTGATAATTTCCGGATCCGAAACCATGGAGGTTGAGGCGGGAGAAGAAAGTGATGTGTCTGTGTCCGCAAAAGGGAAAGTGATCTTGTATAACAATTTCAGTACCTCTCCTCAAAAACTCTCAATTGATACAAGGCTTGAAGGATCTAATGGTAAAATATACAAGACTGTCAAAGAAATAACTATCCCAGGAATGAAAGGATCAACCCCAGGCAGTCTTGAAGTTGACGTATATGCTTCTGCTGCAGGAGACAGCTATAATGTCGGGCCACAAGATTACACAATTGTAGGATTTAAAGGAACTAATAAATATGACAAATTCTACGGAAGAGGAAAGGGGAATATTACTGGAGGGATGGCTGGAAAGTTTCCTGTAATTTCAGATGAAGACAAGAATTCTGCTGTGAGTGGACTGAAAGCCACCCTAGAAGCTTCTTTGATTAAGAAGATAACTAATCAGATACCGGAGGGTTTTGTAATGTTCAATGAAGCTGTGGTTCTCAATGTAACTAACGAGAAAGTTGATTACGACAAAAAGGACGGGAACATGGTTCCTGTAACCGTCGAAGGAACTTTGTATGGTCTACTCTTCAATGAAGAAAAACTCTCAAAATATATGGCTGAGAAATATGTTTCAGATTACAACGGGGAAGATGTATATATTTCAAATTTAAAGAATCTAACTTTCAATCTTCCAAACAAGGAAACTATGTCATTCGGAGATGTAAAGAAGATAGATTTCTCTTTAACAGGAGATGCTGAGTTTGTCTGGAGACTAAATCAGGAAGAATTCATGGATGATATTCTTGGCAGATCAAAGAGTAGTTTTAACGACATACTTTCTAAGTATCCTAATGTTGAGTCTGCGGATCTAAGAATCCGACCATTCTGGAAAATGTCATTACCAGACAAGAAAGAAGGGGTACAGATGCAGGTTAATTATCCTTAATTTATTTGACGATTCTGAATTTTACTGATATATTTAAGGCATCCAAATGAGCGACTCAAAAAACGATAAATTACCGACAGTACGAGGCATAGTAACCGAAGCCCTCCCATCTACTCTTTTCCGAGTAGAAATTGAAGGGGAAGGCGAGGGTAAAAAGGAGATTCTTGCATATCTTTCAGGTAAAATGAGAATGCACAGAATCAAGGTTCTGATTGGAGATGTTGTTGAAATAGTTTTGGACCCATACGGGGGTAAAGGAAGAATCGTAAAGCGATTCTAAGAAATACCCAGTACCCACTTGTTTTTTTTAAAGTAATGGTGTATCATAGGGCTTACAGTTTTCAATAACGTTTTAAGTAGAAAAAATAAGGGTTTTTTCCTTGTTTTTGTTATTTTGTTAACTTTTTTATGAAAATCAAATCAGCAGTAAAAAAAATATGCAGCAATTGCAAGCTTGTAACAAGAGCAAGACATTTGCGCGTGATTTGTACTAACCCTAAGCATAAACAGAAACAATAATATGAGAATTTTAGGAATCACAGTACCAGATGAAAAGAGACTAGAAATCGGATTAACCGTTCTGTATGGAATCGGCATTCCGAAGGCAAGACAAATTCTTGACCAGGTTGGAATCGACCACGGAAAGAAGGCTAAGGACTTAACCCCAGATGAGGAAAACAAAATCCGAACTGTAATCGAAAGCATCACCATCGAAGGTAACCTTAAGAGAGAAGTTTCAGCTAACATCAAGAGACTTAAGGATATCAAGAGCTACAGAGGAATCCGACATATGAAGAGATTACCAGTACGGGGCCAGCGAACTAAGACAAATTCTCGAACAGTTCGAGGAAATGTTCGAAAGACAATGGCATCAGGTAAGAGAAAAGAATCTAAGACATAATAATTAAAATGGCGACTGACAAAATCACAACCGAAGAAGTAACAGAAGGAGCTGCTGAAACGAAAGTAGTAGGAGCTTCTAAGACAGCGAAGAAGAAAATCACTGCAGGTGTTCTTCATATTGAAGCTACTTTCAACAACACCAAGGTTCTTTTCTCTGACAAGCTAGGAAATACACTATTCTGGTCTTCTGCAGGTTCTCTTGGATTTAGAGGAGCAAAGAAGGGTACTCCTTTCGCTTCAGGAAAGGTTGGAGAAGTAATCGGACAGAAAGCAGCTGCATTAGGAGTTAAGGAAGCAGATGTAGTTGTCCTTGGAGTAGGTTCTGGAAGAGAGCCAGCCATCAGATCATTCATGGCTTTCGGAATCGAAATCACTTCCATTAAAGACGTAACCCCGGTACCACACAATGGTCCAAAGGCTAAGAAGCCGAGAAGAGTATAAAAACATATGATAACCAAAGCAAAATTCAAAATTTGTAGAAGACTAGGACCTGGAGTATATGACAAGTGTCAGACTTCTAAGTTTAATGCGTCAACTGGACCAACAGGAGCTCTAGCTAAGCGTCCAAAGCAGCTTACCGAATACGGTACTCAGCTTGTTGAGAAGCAGAAGATCCGATTCTCATACGGAATCACTGAAAGACAGCTTTCAAACTATGTTAAGAAGGCAACTTTGGTTAAGGGTGCAGGTACAGCTGAGAAGTTCTACGAACAGCTTGAGTCTCGACTAGATAATGCTGTCTACCGAATGGGTCTAGCTCCATCAAGAAGAGCAGCACGACAGATGGTATCACATGGTCACTTCCTAGTTAACGGACACAAAGTTACTGTTCCTTCATATGAACTAAAGCAGGGGGATGTAATCGCAGTACGAGAAGGTTCAAAGGGCTCAAAGCTTTTTGAAAACCTAGGAGAAAGACTTAAGGAATACACTTCACCAGCTTGGATCAGATTCGACGTAGCAAAGACTGAAGGAAAAGTTCTTGAGAAGCCAAAGAATACCGAAACCTTCCTTGATTTAAACGCGGTTCTAGAGTTCTACAGCCGCTAATTAGTTTTATTATTAAATTTAAAAGTAACTTTTTTTATAAAAAATTATGCCTGACTATAAAATAATTTTACCTTCAAAGCCAAGAGTGGTGGTGGAAGAAGGAAATAAGGGAGTATTTGAGATAGATGGCCTATATCCAGGTTATGGACACACCTTGGGTAATTCTCTTAGACGCATCATCCTGTCTTCAATCCCGGGCGCAAGCATCACATCTATCAAGATAGATGGTATTTCTCATGAGTTCTCTACAATGGAGGGAATCAAGGAGGATGTTATTGTTATGATTCTTAACCTCAAGAAGGTTAGATTCAAAATGGCTTCAGATGAGCCACAGGTTGCAACTCTTACCGTAAAGGGTCCTAAAACTGTTACTGCAGAGGACATCAAGACTTCAGGTCAGGTTGAAGTTCTTAATCCTGAACAGTACATCGCTGAAGTTACAGGAAAGATTAACCTAACAATTGAACTTACAATTGAGAAAGGTCTTGGATTCATTTCAAAAGAAAACCACCAGAAGGAAAAGGTAGATATCGGCACAATCGCTGTTGATGCTATCTTCACTCCGATCCGACGCGTTGCTTACGAAGTAGAGAACATGCGAGTGGGAGACAGAACAAACCACAACCGACTACGAATCTCAATCGAGACTGACGGAACTCTTTCTCCACGAGAAGCTCTTTCACAGTCAATTGAAATCATGATAAATCAGCTTAAGGCAGTAATTGATTTCAAAGAGCCTGAAGTTGAGGAAGAGACTGTAGAAGAAGAGTCAAAGGAAGAAGAGAAGTCAGATGCTAAGGGCGAGGATTTCAGCGATGTCCTAAAGACAAGAACTGATACTCTAGATCTTTCAACAAGAACATTGAATGCTCTTTCTGCTGCAAACATCCGAACACTTGGAGGACTTGCTCGAAAGAAGCGAGAAGATCTTCTTGAGGTAGAAGGAATCGGCGAGAAGGGTATTTCAGAAATAAAGAAAGTGCTCGCAAAGTTCGGGCTTAATTTAAAGGAATAATATGAGACACGGAAATAATAAAAGAAAATTCGGACGAGAGAAGAACCAGAGAAACGCTTTGATGAAGTCTTTGGCATTGAACCTAATCGTTCGCGAGAAAATCAAGACAACTGAGCCGAAAGCTAAGGAGCTAAGACCATACATCGAGAAGCTTGTAACCAAGGCAAAAAAGAACGATCTTGCAACCAAGAGAGTTGTTGCCTCAAGACTTTTCGGACGAATGAGAGAGACTAAGAAGCTTTTTGAAACTATCGCTCCAAGATATGAAGGAAAGAACGGAGGATACACAAGAATCATGAAGCTTGGCGCAAGAAAGTCTGACGGAGCAAAGATGGCAGTAATCGAGTTTGTGTAATTTTGATAAATGATTTAGTATAAAACAGCAAATGAAAAAAACAACCAATACAACCAAAGAAACAGTAACTATCGATGCAAGCGGACGAACCCTAGGACGCGTGGCAACTGAAGTTGCAATGAACCTAATGGGTAAGACAAAGCCTACTTTCGAGAGAAATAGATACACTGGTCTTCCGGTTAAGGTTGTTAACGCTTCTAAACTTAAAATTACTGCAAAGAAGCTGGATGAAATCTTCCACACTAGATATTCTGGTATTCCAGGTGGTTTGAGAGTTCTTAAGGGTACTGAGACAGCTGAGAAGAGAGGTCTTAAGGAGCTTATCAAGCTTGCGTCATTCCAGATGCTTCCAGACAACAAAATCAGACGAGAAATGATGAAGAATTTAACAATTGAGGATTAATTTAAATATGGAGAAAAAAGCAAACAAATACATAGAGGCAATCGGAAGAAGAAAGACTTCTACTGCTCGCGTACGAATCACTGAAGCTGCTAAGGCCTCTTTCACAGTAAACGGACAGGATGCAAAGGAATACTTCAAGACTGAAAGCGAGAGACGCCTAGTCCAAGACCCAATAGTTAAAGGAGCTCCGGAAGGAACCAAGCTAGCTGTTGAAGTTAAGGTTGTAGGAGGAGGAACTCATTCTCAGGCTGAAGCTGTCCGCCACGGCCTATCCAGAGCCCTTGTAGAGTCTGATAGCTCTTCAAGAGGAGCTCTCAAGAGCCTAGGCTTCCTTAAGAGAGATCCAAGAGCCAAGGAACGAAGAAAGTTCGGATTGAAGAAAGCTCGAAAGGCTCCACAATGGTCAAAACGTTAATTCTCAAACTCCCCGAAAGGGGAGTTTTAGTTTTACTTAATATGTGTTAACATAATGAAATGGATTGCACGCAGGTGGTGAAAAAAATCTCTCAAAGCATAGCTAAGATTTTTTGTTTCGATTCTAACAATAAAATTTTAGGGACTGGAAGTGGTTTTCTGTATAAAAAGAAAGGTATAATAGTAACGTGTGACCACGTTATTGAAGGTGCACAAGGGATAATAATTAAATTTTCAGACAGTGAACAATTTTACCCTGCAAAAATTGCTCTTCGTGATCAAGAACATGATTTGGCCCTTTTGAAACTAGAAGATGAATCAAGGCCAGTTTTGCCCACAGGAGAAGGAAAAGTAGAAGAAGGTATGTCAGTCATATTTTCTGGTTATCCTCTTACATTAGATTCCTTGACCACTCATCAAGGTATTCTTTCTTCGATTAGCGAAGATGCCGTGGGTATGACAACTTACTTGATTGATGGAACTGTAAATTCAGGAAATAGCGGATGCCCACTCATGGACAAAGATGGTAATGTAATAGGTGTTGTGAATGCTAAAAGACGAGAACGTTCTGATTTATTAGATAAAGTTGAGAAAATGCCAGCTGGAGCTTTAGCTTTACATAACATAGATATAGTAGAAATTTATCAAGCACTTATTACCAATGTTCAACTTGGTATTGGATATGCTATTCCTGCTTCATACATTCCTGAACATAAAGAAATGAATAATCCAAAGAAAAAAGAAATTGCACAAAAAGAGATTTCACAAAAAGTAGTCAAAAATAAGAAAAAATAAAATGCAACCAATATTTAGATCAAATGGAATATATATAGGATTTCTAAAAAACAATTACGTATTTTCTCGTGATGGAGAGTATTTGGGTTGGATTGAAAATAATTTTTGTTGGGACTCTCGAGGTAGGTTTAAAGGTGAAATTTATCAACAAAAATATATAATTTTTAACCAATTCACTATTACTCCAATTCCACGCATACCTAAGTTGCCTCCTTTGCCCCCTGTATTACCAAATCCTTCACCTAACGTATTGCCAATTGTTCTGCCTGTTGGTTTTATTGACTCTTTTTAATTGTTTGTTTAATGATAATCATGATATGATAAGAGTATGAGCAGAAATTACGATTTAACAAAAGTAATTAATAAAACTCATGAAAATAAATGGGTTGCGCTAACTCCTACGAGAGACAAAGTTATTGGATCCTCAGAAAGTTTATTAAAACTAAGGAATCAAATTGGATCGCGTGCAGCGACGTATATGAAAATTGTTCCTGCCAATGCTAAGCGCGCGTTCTAATGAAAATTACTAAAGAATATAGATATACACAAAAGGATTTTCCTTTTGCTGAACCTTTGCTTGAAATAAAAATTATTCAAGGAGGTACAGTTATTCCAGTCTCTGATGCCATACTTGATTCTGGGACTGATTCCACTCTAATGTCAGAAGAACTTGGGTTTGCTTTAGGTATTGATCCTTCAAAGTGCGAAAAGACTCCAATTAGGGGAATTTTAGGTCAGCCTGTGGAAGGATTCATGGCTAATATAAAAATTCAAGTTGATGGGTTTGAAGACTATCCTCTAGACATAAAGGCAACTTTCGTTCCTGGAATGGGGCCAGGTGTTCTTTTGGGAAGAGACGATTTTTTCGATAACTTTGAAATTTTATTTCTTAATAGAAGGAAAGTATTCAAGCTAACTTCTCTTGTTTAATACACCTTGAATAACTTAGGTTTTGTGTTAAAATGCTGGTATGAACGATGAGGAGATAAAGGAGGAACCTCTAGCTGAAGAAGACGATGTTGTTGAATTTGAATTCAACGAAGACGGAGAAGAAGACCTCAAGAAAACTATCAAAAAGCTACGAGGTGACCTAAAACAGCTCAAAAAGGAGAAGGACGAGTATCTGCTCGGCTGGCAGAAGGAGCGAGCTGATTTTGCTAACTACAAAAAAGAAGAAGAGAACAGAAAGTCTCTTTTCTCAGAAGCTATGCGAGAGCGCATACTTTCTAGATTCTTAACTGTCATAGACAGCTTCAATATGGCTTTCTCCAACAAGGCTTCTTGGGAGAAAGTTGATGCTAACTGGAGAAAAGGAGTTGAATACATATATTCACAGATGAACGGCGTATTTGAAGAATACGGAGTTAAGGCAATCGGAGAGGCAGGGGAATCATTTGATCCGAATATACATGAATCAGTTGATATGGTAGCTACTGACAATGATAATGAAGACCACAAGATTGCGAATGTGATACAGAAGGGATATAAGCTTGGTGAGAGAGTGTTACGTCCAGCCAAGGTTAATGTATATGAATACAAACGCGGAGAATAAAATTTGCGGAAATTGTAATCAAAACTTCATCATTCATACTGAGGACTTTTCTTTCTACGAAAAACTGAAAGTTCCTCCACCTACTTGGTGCTCAAGCTGTCGTCTTGTGCGTCGAATGAGCTACCGAAACGAGAGAACCCTATACAAGAGAAAGTGTGACGCTCCCGGTCACGGCGAGGATATAATATCTGTATTTTCTCCAGATAAAGTTGATACAGTATACTGCGCAAAAGCAGCAGACGGAGATGAGTGGGATCCAATATCATATGGAAGAGACTATGACTTTTCTAAGCCTTTCTTTCTCCAGATGCGCGACTTATGGAAAAGTGTTCCAGATAAGGCGCTTTTTAACATAAATCCTGTTAATAGCGACTACTGCAGCATCACTCAGGACAACAAAAACTGCTATTTGGTTGTGGGAGGAGATTTCAATGAGGATTCTCTGTATTCTTCATTCATATTTAATTCCAAAGAATGTATGGATTGTCTTCTGCTTTCTAAGTGTGAGAAGAATTACGAGACCGTAGACTGTAATTCTTGTTTCAATCTAAAGTACAGCCGATATTGCGAGACTTCATACGATAGTGCTTTTCTTTTCAATTGTCGTAACTGTCATGATTGTTTCGGATGCGTTAATTTAGTCAACAAGCAATACTGTATTTTCAACGAGCAATATACCAAGGAGGAGTATCTTGAGAAGATGAAGGAGATAAATCTAAGTTCATACAAAGAAGTACAGAAATTCCAAGAAGAATTCCATAAATTCAGCCTTAAGTTTCCGAGACGCTTTGCAAAGATCATCAAATCAGTAGATGTGTCTGGAGATTTCATTGAGAACTCAAAGAACTGCGAAGATTGCTTCTCAGTATTCGGCGGGGCAGAGGACAGCAAGCATTTGTGGCTCATATACTCTCAGGTGAAAGATTCCTATGATATAGACCATTCCGGGCTTAATTCCATGGAGTGTTATGAATCTTCAAGCGTATATCCTGGAAATCAGGTCATGTTCTCAAGATTCATTTGGGATAGTCATCATGCGGAATATTCATACAATTGCGGAAACTGCTCATATATCTTTGGTTGTGTCGGTCTAAAGAACAAGCAATATTGTATATTCAATAAGCAATATACGAAGGAAGAATATGAAGTTTTAAAGAATAAAATCATAGAGCATATGACAGATATGCCTTACATAGACGAGAAAGGAAGAGAATACAAATACGGGGAATTTTTCCCAATCGATCTTTCTCCTTTTGCTTACAATGAAACAGTAGCGAGCGAAGTTAAACCTTTGAGCAAGGAAGAGATTGAAGCTTTGGGGTACAGGTATAAAGAAATTGGAGAGCGTAACTACAAGATAGATAAGCAGGCTTCAGAACTTCCAGATAATATAAATGATGCAGATAGTTCTATAGTTAACACTATCATCGGATGTGAGCACGCAGGCTCATGTAGCGACGGATGCACTAGCGCATTTAAGATTACTGAATCAGAGTTTGCTTTTTACAAGAACTACAATATTCCTTTGCCTCACCTATGTCCAAATTGCCGATATGGAAACAGATTAAAACAAAAGAATCCTCTTAAGCTTTGGTCTGGAAAATGCATGAAGGAGGGGTGCGGTAATGAATTTGAAACATCATATTCTCCAGACAGACCTGAGATAGTTTACTGCGAGAAATGCTATCAGCAAGAAGTATATTAATTATGGAAACTAGAAATTGCCAAAACTGTAAAAATGATTTCACTATAGAGCAGGAGGATTTTAACTTTTATGAAAAAATAAAAGTGCCACCCCCGACATGGTGCCCTCAATGCAGGCAGCAAAGAAGGTATGCTTGGAGGAATGAGCGGACTTTATACAAGAGAAATTGCGATTTGTGTCAAAAGAGTACTATAACAATATACTCTCCTAATAAGCCTTATAAAGTATATTGTAATGAATGCTGGTGGGGTGATGGCTGGGATCCCGCATCATACGGAACAGACTTTGATTTTTCAAGACCATTTTTCGAGCAATTCAGAGAGCTTCAGCTTAAGGTTCCGCGCATGGCTCTTCTAAATAAAAGAAGCGTTAATAGCGAATATACAAATCATTCTGGGGATAACAGGAATGTTTATATGTCTTTCGCTGTATTTAATGGAGAAAACGTTTTTTATAGCACTTGGATTTTTGATCATTCTCGAGAATGTATGGATTGCAGCTTTATATACTCCAAAGGAGAAAGGTTGTATGAAATGATAGACTCAAGTACTTGTTATCGCTGTCAGTTTGGACTATTCATAAAAGACTCAACTGATTGTTTCTATTGCTACGACTCTCGAGGTTGTAATAACTGTTTCATGTCTTCAAACTTAAGAGGTAAAAGCTATGTATTTCGAAATGAACAATTGACTCGTGAGGAGTACATGAAGAGAATTGCCGAATATGACATGTCTTCTTTTGAAACCAGAGAGAAGTTGTATGCAGAATGGTTGGATTTAATAAAGACTAAAGCCATTCATCGTTTTGTGGTTAGCGAGAGATCAATAAATTCAGTGGGAAACTTAATTTTTGATTGTCGTAATATTACTGAATCATTTGAAGTGAATAGAGGTGAAAATTGCAAATACATCTATAGCGGTCCTGATATAAAGGATTGCATGGATATGTATCACGTTGGAATGAATTCTGAACTTTGTTACGAGATGCAAGGATGCACCCGAGTGTCTAATTGCCAGTTTTGTCATCTTTGTTATGACGACCTGAATGTTATGTATTCTGATACTTGTCAAAATAGTCAAAATCTTTTTGGATGTGTATCTGTAAAGAAAGGAGAATATATGATTTTCAACAAAAAATATTCTAAGGATGAATATCTAAATTTAAAAGAAAAAATTATTGAACACATGAAGCAGACAGGTGAGTACGGAGAGTTTTTCCCACCTCAAATAGCTCCAGTAGCCTACAACGAAACCCAGGGAGCTGTGTACATACCAATGACCAAAGCAGAGGTTCTACAGAAAGGTTGGACATGGGAAGACAACACTCCTGGAACTTTTGGAAAGGAGACTATTATAGATCTGCCTGATAAAATTTCTGAGGTTACAGAAAGCATTTTAGATGAAGTAATGAAGTGTGCTACTTGCAGCAAGAACTACAAGATAGTTCCTGACGAACTTAATTTCTACAAAAAAGAAAATATTCCTTTGCCTCACTTATGTCCAAACTGTCGATATAAAAAGAGGTTTAATATAAGAGCACCTCGTAAATTATGGAGTGGTTCTTGTAAGTGCGATCAAGAAAGTCATGGACATGAAGGCAAGTGTCAAGTAGTATTCAAAACTTCTTATTCTCCAGAAAGAACAGAAAAAGTATATTGTGAGGGTTGTTATAATAGGGAAGTATATTAATTATGGAAACTAGAAATTGCCAAAACTGTAAAAATGATTTCAGCATCGAAAAAGAAGATTTTTCTTTCTATGAAAAAATAAAAGTGCCACCCCCGACATGGTGCCCTGAATGCAGGGCAATAAGGAGACTAATGTGGCGCAATTCCAGGTCTTTACACAAGAGATCTTGCGGATTGTGCCACAAGTCGCTTATATCCATGTATAAAGAGGCTGGATCTCCTCCAGTGTATTGCACTGAATGCTGGTATGACGGTGATTGGGACCAGCTTCAGAACGGGAAAGATTATGACTTTACAAAACCATTCTTCAATCAGCTTAAAGAGCTATTCCAGATAAACCCAAGACACTATACATATAAATTCGGAACTCTGGTTAACTCTGAATATAACAACTATGCAGCAAACGTAAAAAATGCCTATCTTTCTTTTTCTATAATTGATTGCGAAGATATTTTGTATTCAGAAATCATAGATAAGTCCAAGAATTCTATGGACTCCTATGCTTGTGAGGAGCTAGAGGGATGCTATTACAATATTGATTCGGATCAGAATTACAATTCTCACTATCTGGTAAAATCTAGAAATTGCTTAGACTCTTCTTTTTTGTACGATTGCGCAAACTGCAGTAACTGCATGCTTTCAAGCAATCTCCGAAATCAGCAGTATGTTTTCAGGAACAAAAAGTTAACGAGGGAAGAATATGAAAAAGAGGTAGCTAATTTAAACCTAAATACATACACAGGTCTGAATCAGGCGGTTTCTCAATTTGAAAACATAATGAAAAATGAGGCAATCCATAAATATGCTTTTATCTATGCTTGCCAAGATGCCGAGGGCGACCACATACATAATGCAAAAAATATTAGACGTTCATTCGATATAAATGATTCAGAGAATCTGGCATACTGCAATAGATGTCTTTTTGCGAAAGACTGCATGGATTGCTCCGGGGTTGGCTATGGAGAATTAATATACGAAGCCACTGCTGCAACCAGAGATACCTATATGGATTTTTTTGTATATTTAACTATTCAAGGTTGCAGGAATATGCAATATTCTTTGGTCTGCAAGAATTCCAGTGATTGTTTTGGTTGCGTTGGACTCATAAACAAACAATATTGCATATTCAACAAACAATACACGAAGGAGGAATATGAGGAACTTGTCCCGAAAATAAAAAAGCATATGGATGAGATGCCTTATACAGATTCCCAAGGAAGAGTGTTCAAATACGGAGAGTTCTTTCCTCCAGATATGTGTCCATTCGGGGTTAATGAAAGTATGTCATTTGATTTCTTCCCTATGTCGAAAGAAAAGGCTTCAGAAATGGGATATCCATGGCTTGAGAGGGAGGAGAGGAATTACAATACAACCATCTCTTCAGCTGATTTGCCTGAAAGGATAGAGGATGTCACAGATGAAATACTCAATGAAGTTATCGCTTGCCCAAATGATGGACAAGCTTCAACTCAATGTACAGGTGCATACCGAATCGTTCCCGCAGAACTGTCTTTCTATCGACAAGAGAATTTGCCTCTACCAAAATTTTGTCCGAATTGTCGCCACTACAAGCGTCTTGAGTGGAGAGGAAAGATGCATTTATATGACAGAGAATGCAATTGTGTTTCTAAAGAGCATAATCATTCTGAAAAATGTGGTAAAAAGTTGAAAACTCCATATGCTCCTGAAAGAACAGAGAAGATATTTTGTGAAGATTGCTATAATAAAGAAGTGTATTAGCTTCTTACAGCTTTCTGAAAAGCTGCACTAGTCTCAGGGTCTAATTTATCCGTAACTATAATCATTAGTTCCGTAGAAAGACCTAAATCTTTTTTGATATTTGAAAAAAGATGCTCGTATGGGTGAGGGGATATCCAAACAGTATTTTTGATGCAAACAAAGTTTGCTTTCTTAAGAAGATATCTAAGAGCCTCTCTTTCATTCTTTCGCCCTTCTTCAATATCAATGATGATTATCCTCCAAAATCCGTCCCAAGCAGTTGAAACAAGAGCATCTTCTCCTTCAAGCTTGATGCTGTTTAATTTCGTCTTTCCTTTTGGGGTGATTTTGAAATAGTTGCTGTGGTCAGATTTTTTCACTTCCGCATACCCGGCTTCCACCAGATTCTTCATAGAGCGGGATAGGGCATAGCTGGTCTTTGAGTCCTTGTTTTCCTTCAAAGTATCCAAAGAAACGGCTGGTTTTTCTGCCAGAACTTTCAAAATAGCCTTTTGAATATTAGGTTTTTTAGCCATATCAAGATTATACCAAAAACAAGGTATTTGACAAGTATTTTGCGACCACGAAATACTTGTCAAAATAAATAGGCTGGTATATAATGCCTTTACATTAATTATCAGCCCTGGGTTTCCCAGGATATTAAATATATTAAAAACATATGAGTAAAATAATTGGTATCGACTTGGGTACAACAAACTCGGCTGTAGCCATCATAGAAGGTGGAGCACCGAAAATAATAGAAAACACAGAAGGTGCGCGCACAACTCCTTCGATTGTCTCCGTTGCAAAAAACGGAGACAGACTTGTCGGTCTTCTTGCTAAGAGACAGGCAGTAACAAATCCGGAGAACACTGTGTACGGCATTAAAAGATTCATGGGCCACAACTTTGAAGACCCAGAAGTCCAGAAGGATTTAAAGAATTCTTCTTTCAAACTTCAGAAGGGTTCAACTGGAGGAGTGGAAGTTAAAATCGGAGAAAAGTGGATGAGACCAGAAGAGGTTTCAGCTATGATTCTTGGAAAGATTAAGGCTGACGTAGAAGCAAAGATTGGAGAGAAGATAACTGAAGCTGTAATTACAGTTCCAGCATACTTCAACGACGCTCAGAGAAAAGCTACTAAAGACGCAGGTGCAATCGCAGGACTTGATGTTAAAAGAATCATCAACGAACCTACAGCGGCAGCACTTGCGTACGGATTCAACAAGAAGAAAAATGAGAAAGTAGTCGTCTACGACTTTGGAGGAGGAACATTCGACGTTTCTGTTCTTGAAATTGGAGATGACGTCATTGAAGTTAAGTCTACAGACGGAGACAGCCATCTTGGAGGACGAGACATAGATCACAAAATAATCAATTGGATCGCAGAGGAATTCAAAAAGACTTCTGGTATTGATGTAAGAAACGATAAGCTTGCCCTACAGCGTCTTGATGAAGCTGCAGAAAAGGCAAAGATTGAGCTTTCTACTGCAATCGAAACAGAAATCAATATTCCATTCATTACTTCAACTGACGAAGGACCACAACACCTTCTTCTTAAGATGACACGAGCTCAGCTTGAAGCAATCGCAGAAGAATATATCAACCGCTCAATTGAAATTACCAAGCGAGCAATGGCTGCTTCTGGATTCAAGATGGAAGACATGAATGAAATCATTATGGTCGGAGGACAGACAAGAATGCCTAAGATAGTGGAAGAAGTTAAGAAGGTATTCGGAAAGACTCCGAACCTTTCAATTAACCCTGACGAAGTAGTAGCTCTTGGGGCTGCTGTGCAGGCAGGAGTTCTTCAGGGAGATGTACGAGATGTGCTTCTTCTTGATGTAATACCGCTTTCGCTTGGTATTGAAACTCTTGGCGGAGTAGCTACAAAGCTGATTGAAAAGAATACAACAATTCCTGCTAATAAATCTCAGACTTTCTCTACAGCTGCTGATAACCAGACTTCTGTAGAAATCCATGTGGTACAGGGAGAGAGACCAATGGCATCTGACAACAAATCTCTTGGAAGATTCATCTTGGATGGAATTCCGCCAGCACCTAGAGGTATGCCTCAGGTTGAAGTTTCCTTTGATGTAGATGCAAACGGTATTCTAAACGTAACTGCAAAAGACAAGGCTTCAGGAAAGACTCAGTCAATCAAGATTGAAGCAAGCTCAGGACTTAAGGATGAAGATATCAAAAAGATGCAGGCTGACGCGGAACTTCATGCCGAAGAAGACAAGAAGAAGAGAGAGCTTGCTGATATCAAGAACACGGCTGAGATGACTACATACACAGCTGAGAAGGCCTTAAAGGACAATGAAGCAAAACTACCAGCTGAGCTTAAAGATTCTGTAAATGCAAAAATAACAGCTTTAAGAGGCGTTAAGGATGGCTCTGACATGGATTCTATCAAGAAAGCAACCGAAGAGCTTTCAGCTGAGATGTCTAAGATAGGGGAAGCTATGCAGAAGGCTGGAGCGGAGACTCCACCAGCAGGTAGTCCTGAAGAGCAGCCGACTGAGGTTAAGGACGCTGAGTTCAAAGAGAAGAAAGAAGGAGAGGAAGGAACAGAATAAATCTTATTTTTTATGAATAGAAATTCATCAAATCATGAAATAAGAATTTACGAAGACCCAACTCTTCTAAAACTCGAAGGTGAAATGGCACTTTTAGAAAGTGAAAGAATTAACTTCTTTCTTTCAAACATTCAGGTGAACGAAAAAGGACGTTCCATTAGAGATGTTGTAAAAGATAAGGTAGAAATAGCAAAAAAACTAAATCAACATTTAATTGAAAATTATCCTGGCAATTCGGTTGCTGAACGTTGGATTGCTGTGAATTCCTTTTTGGCGGACCGTAATATAGAAAATTACCTTATATAGTAATAACCACTAAAAAGCCCTTTCGGGGCTTTTTAGTTTGCTTTTTTATTGATATACTCATACATATATGGAAATACCAGATGTGCCTTTTAATAAGGATCTGACATATTTAGGTCTTGCTTCATACCGCGACAAAAACACTCTTTTTGGTATTAAGCGGAAAGATAGAAGACAGCACGTATACATTCTCGGAAAATCCGGTACAGGTAAATCTGTACTCATGTTCAACATGATAATTCAGAACATAGTAAATGGAGAAGGTGTCTGTATGGTTGACCCTCATGGAGAAAACGTAGAAGCTGTACTTGCTGCGATACCACCGCACAGAATAAAAGATGTAATATATTTCAATCCGGCTGATCCTGACTACCATATAGGGTTCAATGTTTTGGAATTAGTTGACCCTCAATATAAGCACCTAGTAGCTTCTGGGCTTATGGGAATCTTCACCAAAATTTGGGCCAATGCCTGGTCTGCTCGTATGGAGTATATTCTGAACAATACCATTTTGGCTCTTCTAGATACTCCAGGAACAACTCTTCTTGGTATTCCAAGAATGCTTGTGGACAAGGATTACCGACAGACAATAATCTCGAACCTTAAAGACCCAGTCATCAAAGCTTTCTGGATTCATGAATATGAATCCTGGCAGGACAAGTTCCGAAATGAAGCTATCGCTCCGATTCAAAACAAAGTTGGGCAATTTCTTTCAACTGCAATTATTAGAAACGTAGTAGGACAATCCAAGAGCACCATTAATATCTTTGATATGATGAACCAAGGAAAGATTTTCTTGGTGAACGTATCCAAAGGAAGAATCGGTGAAGATAACTCGGCACTCTTAGGAGGTATGATCATTACAAAAATCCAGCTTGCAGCCATGGAGAGAGTTCGTATTCCTGAAGATGATCGACGAGATTTCTACCTATACGTGGATGAGTTCCAGAACTTCGTAACTGATGCGTTTGCGAGCATATTGTCAGAGGCTAGAAAATACCGACTTAACCTTACGGTTGCCCACCAATATACCGCTCAGCTTATCTCAGACAAAAGCTCGGCAGTTAGAGACGCGGTATTCGGAAACGTCGGAACTATGATTGTCTTTAGAGTTGGTTCCGACGACGCTGATTTCTTGGAAAAAGAATTTGAACCTGAATTCACTCCTCAAGACATATTGAATCTCCCTAATTACAAAATATATTTGAAGTTGATGATTGATGGAATAACATCAAGACCTTTTTCTGCAAAGACACTTCCGCCGATGGTGAAAGGTGGTAATACAAAAGTAGCAGAAGAAGTAATTCGTTCATCCAGAGAGCTATATTGTCGACCAAGACAGGATATTGAGAATGAAATAAACTCTTGGAGTGGGATGTCGCTAGGGGAAGGGGGAGAAGGTTCAGGATATTCTCACGGTCCTTCTTCCGGGACTTTTGAGAAATTTGATGCTATCTGTTCTCTATGTAAGAAGCCGAGCACTGTTCCATTTAAGCCAGAGCCAGGAAGACCAGTGTATTGCAAAGATTGCATAGCTAAAATTAAATCTGGGGAAGTGAAGGTGGAAAAAGGGCCAGAGAATGAAATAAGATATGATGATTCTAAATACTACAAACCTCTTTCTGATCTAGGAATAGAATTCCCGGCCAAAGAAGGTTCTTCTTCAAAGATTTCTGAACCTATAAAGAAGACAGATAGCGATGGGGTTACAAAGAAAGTCATCAAGCCGTCTCCAGGTCCAGTACCGAAGCCTGGCAATTTTGCTTTAAAGGAAATATTAACTAAAACTCTTGCTAAGGGAGAAGTAAAGGAAGAATTACCAAAAGTTCCACCTGCTGTTTCGTTGGATATTCTAAAAGAAAAGACAAAGGAAATAGCTAATCCGAAAGACAGAGCAGCTAAACAAGAAGACATGAATAGGCTCAAGGAATTAATTCTTGAAAAAACAGCAGGAGATATAAAGAAAGAAGAAAATAAGATTCCTGAGATGAAAAAGGAAGAACCTAAAGTTGTTGAGACAAAGAAAGAGGTGGTTCCAGCACCACAACCAGTGATTCCTAAACCTCCAGTTGTAGAAACTCCTCCTGTAATTCAAGCGACTCAAACACCACCTCCACCACCTCCGAAACAGGAGACTAGTTCTGTGCCACCACCCCCAAAAAAGCCGAATGAAGTTCCGGAAGAGGTTTTAAGAAAAGTACTGGAAGAATAAAATGGAAACACTTGCTCAGAATTGCGCCAAATGCCAGAACGAATTCATCCTCGATAAGGATGACATGAGTTTCTATAAAAAAATGAAAGTTCCGAATCCGAAAGTCTGTCCGGACTGTCGGTTCAAAATGCGAGCAATTTTTCGCAATGAAATGTCCTTGTACTCAGGACGCGATTGCGACATGTGTGGGAAGTCTATAATTTCAATATATAATCCAAAATCTCCATATACAGTGTATTGCCATGATTGTTTCTACTCCGACAAATGGGATGCCCAAAACTACGGTATCAAATACGATGAGAATCGCCCATTCTTTGATCAGCTCAAAGAGCTCTCATTGAAAGTTCCCAAAACTACAACATATATATCTCGCGGCATGGGTCCTTCGGTTGGAACAAACTATGCCAACATGTGCGGAGGATGCAAGAACTGCTATCTCATCTTTAATACTACCCATACCGAAGATACTATGTATTCAAGAGGATTGATGAATGTAAAAGAATCTTCCGACCTATATTTCTGTAAAGATTCTGAGCTGTGCTATGAATCTTTGAACGTCCAAGAATCTTCCAAGGTGTTCTGGAGCAAAAATGTAGTAGGTTGTGTGGATTGTTCTTTCATACTAAACGGCCGTAATTTAGTAAATTGCTTCGGTTGTGTAAATTTAAATAATAAGTCATATCACTTTTTAAACCAACCGCTTTCTCCCGAAGATTATTTAAAGAAAGTAAGCGAGATAACCGGTAGCTATTCCAAAATGGAAGAGTTTAAAAAAGAATTCAACGAATTCTCTCTCAATGTTCCAGTAAGAGAAAACAATAATGTAAATGTTCAAGATTCTTCAGGAGACTATTTAGCTGATTGCAAGAATATAAAAGATTCTTTTGAGGTGGATGATGGGGAGAATTGTAAGTACTTATATTCAGCTAAGAAGGTAAAAGATTCTATGGATGTAATAGGTTCCGGAATCCAAGCAGAAAAATTACTTGGAGTTGTTGCTACAGGGTATTGCAATGGAGCCATTGGTTGTTGGGGGGTGGAACATTCAGTAGATATTCTGTATAGCTTTTTCCTAGCTAACTGCCAAGATTGCCTTGGTTGCGACGGCTTGAAGAATAAAAAATATTCGATATTGAACAAGCAGTATTCTAAAGAGGAATATGAAGTATTAAAGAATCAAATAATACAAGAACTGATATCTCAAGACTTACATGGTTTAATGATACCTCCCTCATTATCTCCATTTGCATACAATGAGACAGTTGCTCAGGATAACTTTCCGCTGACAAAAGAAGGTGCAGAAAATTTAGGACTAAGCTGGGAAGACGATATACAAAAAACGGAAGGGAAGGAAACTATGCAACCAGAAGATATCCCGGATAATATAAGCGATGTGAATGACTCAATAATACAAGAAGTATTCAGATGCATTGATTGCAATAGGAACTACAAAGTTATAGAAAGTGAGATATCTTTCTATAGAAAGATGAAAATTCCGCTCCCGAGAAAATGTTTCTACTGCCGTCATAGAGACAGGGTGGTAAGAAGAGGTCCATACAAGTTCTGGGACAGAAATTGTGCGAAATGTTTAAATCCTATACGGACAAACTACTCTCCAGAAAGAAAAGAAATAGTTTACTGTGAAAAATGCTATCAGCAAGAAGTATATTAATTATGGAAACTAGAAACTGCCAAAATTGCAGAAAAGACTTCGTAATTGATGAGAATGATTTTTCTTACTATCAAAAAATAGGAGTTCTTGCCCCTAAGATATGTCCAGATTGCAGATCTCAGGCTCGCTTGATATTCAGGAACGAACGTTTTTTCTACAAGCGTCCATGTGATAACTGTAAGAAAGATACCATCTCTGTGTATAGTGCCAACAAGCCTGTCCCAGTGTGGTGCAATGACTGCTGGTGGAGTGACGATCTAGATCCAGCTAGCTATGGCCTAGAATATGATCCATCTAAGCCATTTCTTTCCCAATTCGCTGAGCTAATCAAGAAAACCCCTCGTCCGGCGATTATCGGTGCTAATAATGTAAATTCTCAGTATGTTAACCTGGCTGCAGATAATAAAGATTGCTACATGATTATTGAAAGCTCTAACAATGAGAATTGCGTTAATTGTTACTGGATACAGCAATCAAAAGATCTTATAGATTGTTCTTATACTAACAAGGTGGAACTTTCATATGAAGTAGACGATTGCAATGATTCCAGCTTTCTCATCTTTTCAAAAGGATGTTACGGTTGTCTAGACAGTGCTTTCCTTTTAAGTTGTCGTAACTGCACTGATTGTCTGGGGTGTATAAATTTAGTAAGTCAAAAATATTGTATTTTTAACAGACAATATTCCAAAGAAGAATATGAAGATAAACTTAAATCATATCGATTGGATACCCATTCCGGTTTAGAATCTTTCAAGAAAGAATTTAATGAATTTATCAAAGATAAGCCTAGAAAATTTGCCGAAATAACAAACGCAGTAAATTCAAGCGGAAATTATTTAATGAATGTCAGAAACAATAAAGAATGCTTCCATGCATATGAGGCTGAAGATAATGCGTATTCAGTACATGTCTGGCGAGGAGCCAAGGACTGTATGGATTGCAATACGGCTGGTAGAGGGGCAGAACTCATATACAACACAATAAATACAGGACTCCAGGCTTCCAATGTAATCTGTGGATTCCACTGCTGGGGATCTCAATTCATGGAATATTGCTTCAACTGTCCTAATGCTAAAAATTGTTTAGGATGTTCAAGCTATATAAAAGGTTCATATGCGATTCTTAACAAGAAATACAGCAAGGAGGAATACGAAAAATTGCGAGCACAGATAGTAGAAGAACTAAAAATAGAAGGAATCTACGGCGACTTCTTTCCAAAAGAGATGACTTCTTTAGGATACAACGAATCTTCTGCTATTGATGAGTTTCCTCTCACCAAAGAAGAAGTGCTAAAGCAGGGATTTAACTGGGAAGATTCTGAGAGGGGAATATATGGCAAAGAAACAGTTAATTGGGAGAGTTTTCCAGATTCCATATTTGATTTCCCGTCTAATTTTGATACTTTCAAGGAAGTTTTTGCTTGCGAGACATGTAAGAAGAATTATAGAGTTACTGAAAATGAAATATCTCTTCATAAAAAGATCGGAGTACCGATATCTAGGATTTGCCCTGATTGCAGGCATATAAGTCGTATTAAAAGACGGGGACCAAATAAGGTATGGGATAGGGAATGTATGTGCAGTGTCGGCAGTCATGGACATGGCTCTGATTGTACAAATAAATTCAAGACCAGTTATTCTCCAGAAAGCCAAGAAAACGTCTATTGCGAAGATTGTTATAATAAAGAAGTATATTAACTATGGAAACTAGAAACTGCCAAAATTGTAGAAAGGATTTCAATATAGAGCAGGAAGACTTTAACTTCTATGAGAAAATTAAAGTTCCTCCGCCCACTTTTTGTCCTCACTGCAGAATGATTAGAAGACTGGCATCCCCCAACGAGAGGGTTTTATATAAAAGAAAATGCGACCTTTCCGGGGTGAATATTTTCAGTATGTATTCCGAAGATGCCCCTTTTCCAGTTTATGAAACTAAATTATGGTATAGCGATGATTGGGACCCATACCAGTATGGTATGGATTACGACTTTTCTCGTTCATTTTTTGATCAATTTAAAGAATTAAGCAATAAAGTTCCAAGAATGTCTCTAGTGAGGCAAGGACTTTCTGTGAATAGTGAATATACTCACAGGGTTCACGATATGAAAAATTCGTACATGGTTTTTAGGACAACTAACGCAGAAAATTGTCTTTATGTTTTCACTGGAACCGATATAAAAGATTGTGCTGATTCTCTTGGGCTTGTCCAATGCGAACTTTGCTATGAATGTATTGACTGTAAACGTAGCTATAACTTACGTTTTTCTCAAGAATCTCAGGATTGCCGAGATTCTATGTTTCTTTATGCATCTAAAAATTGCTCTAATTGTATAGGATGTGTGAATTTGGTTAACCAAGAATATTGTATTTTCAACAAGCAATATACAAAAGATGAGTATTTTGAAGAAGCAAAAAAACTTAAATTAAATACTGCTTCCGGAATATCAGAAATGGCGATAAGATTTGAAAAATTCCGAAAACAATTTCCTCATCGTTCGATGGTATCAATAAAATCCGAAAAGGTTTCTGGTAATGCTTTTTTGAACAGCGAAAATGTTAAGAATTCTTTCTGGTGTGCCAATGTAAAAGATGGAAAATACTTAATGGAAGTTTTCAAGCTCCAAGATTCTATGGATTTCTATCAATGGGGAAATGCCTCAGAGTTGATTTATGATTCTCAAAATTGTGGTATAAATTCTTCTCGGATAGCTTTTTCGAGTCAGTGCTGGATGGGAGCTCATGACCTTTGGTATTGTGATTCATGTCCCGGTTCTGGAAATTGTTTCGGCTGTATTGGTTTAAAGAAAGGGGAATACAGTATTCTAAACAAAAAATACACCAAAGAAGAATATGAAGAGTTGCTTCCGAGAATAATAGAACATATGAAATCAATGCCATACATGGATGGAAATCTTGAATATAGATTTGGAGAGCATTTCCCTAATTCTTTTTCTGAGTTTGCATATAACGAAACTGCTGCTCAGGATTTCTTTCCTTTAACTAAAGAAGAAGCTATTAGTAAAGGTTTTAGATGGAAAGATAAAGAAAAGAAAGAATATACAACCACTATATCCTACGATAAATTACCTGAAACTATTACAGAAGTTAGCGACGATATTTTGAAAGATATAATTGCTTGTGGTGAAAAAGAAAAACCATATTCAACTGGTGCTTACCGTATAACCGAGAACGAACTTAATTTTTATAGAAGGATGGATTTGCCTTTACCTAGAGTTTGTTTTGATGTAAGGCATAAGAGGCGTTTTGAGAAACGTTCTCCAGTATCTCTAGTTGAACGTCCTTGCTCAAAATGCAACATGAAAGTTGAAACAGTTTACACGGAAGAATACGCTCCAATATTGTATTGCGAAGATTGTTACTTAAAGGAAATATATTAAATTCCTTGCACCGCTCTGTATGTAGCAATAATTGCTGCAGTTTCTCCGCGCAGAGTTAATTCTCCTAAGGACGATATTGTATATCCAGCTTGTTTTGCTTCTTTGACTTCTTCGTCAGTAAATCCTCCTTCTGGTCCAATAAATATACTTGCGCTCTTAGCAGATTTCTGAGGAGCATACATCTCATCTGTTAAATGGAAGAGAACTTTCTCTTCGCTTGCCATAGCGAAAGCTAGTGCTGGAGAGAAGTCCAAAATAGGGGCTATAACCGGCAAAGTGCTTCTTCCAGATTGTTCAGCGGCCTCTTTTACTATCTTCTCCAAGCGAGTCAAATTTAGGCCTGTTTTGACCGTTCTGGAGGTTATTACAGGGGTAATTGAGCTAACTCCAGCCTCTACAGCTTTCTGCACAGCTAGCTCAAAATTCTCCTTTTTAAGGATGGCTAGGTAAAGGTGAACTTTCCTGGAAGGGAGAACAGGGTCTAGTTTTTTTATCTCTTTGTATTTGATTATCTCTCCGAAGCCGGTTAATCCTACTAAGGAGTCATTGCCTTTCCCGTCGGAGATGATTACATGTTCTCCGGTCTTTAATTTGAGTACCTTTTGGATTTGACTGGATATCTCCGGGTCGTTCAGGTCGCCTATGAATCTATGAATTTTCATATTGTATATGATACAATTTAAGGGTAAAAATACAAAATGCCGAAACCTAATCGAGTTCAAATAATCAAATACGGTCCTCCGCCTCCAGAGCTTCCAGTTTTTGGAAAGGTGAGGCCAGAAGACGTCTCTTTCATCGGACGCACTAATTATGTGGCTGCTCTAGAAGAAAAGAAATTCATTTTCGGAATCAAAAGAGTAGATCGAAGACGACACTTGTATATCATCGGAAAGTCTGGGGTCGGGAAGACAAAGCTCCTAGAGCTTTTCCTTCGCCAGGATGTCACTTATGGACACGGACTGTGTTTGATTGATCCTCACGGCGATGTCATTGATGCAATGCTTGATTATATTCCCAAAGAGAGAATTGAGGATGTTTGCATAATCGACCCAGCTGACTTGGAATATCCAGCTTCATTTAACCCGCTTGCAAATGTTGATCCAATGTTCAAGTTCCAATTAACCCAGGGTCTAATTGAAGTGTTTCAAAAGCAATTCGGTGCTAACTGGACCCCTCGTCTTGAGCACGTATTTAGATTCACTTGTCTTGCGCTTCTGGACTATCCGCATGCAACAATGCGCGGAATGATATCAATGTTGACTGATCGTAACTATAGACAAAAGGTTGTTGAGTATATCAAAGACGACATGGTGAAAAGATTCTTCGCAATCGAATTCGCAGACTGGTCCGAGAAATTCGATACTGATGCGATCATTCCTTTGGTTAACAAGCTCGGACAATTTCTTTCCGACCCGCTTCTTCGAAATATCTTCGGACAAAAAGAAAACAAGATTGATATTTCAAAATTGATGAATGAGCAAAAGATTGTTCTGATCAATCTTTCGAAAGGAAGGCTCGGAGAAGAGAACTCATCATTCCTAGGTTCTATCTTCCTTACAAAAATTAAACAAGCTGGAATGGAACGCGCAGCTATGCCGGAGAAAGCCCGTAAGGACTTCTATATTTATGTAGACGAGTTCCAGAACGTAGTCACTCAGACTTTCGAGAATATTCTCTCGGAGGCTCGAAAGTACGGATTAAATTTAACTATGGCACATCAGTATGTGGGACAGATAATTCCAAAAGTTCATCAGGCTATATTGGGTAACTGTGGGAGCATAATTACATTCCGAGTTGGTGGCGAGGATGCAGTAAAGCTCAAACCAGAATTCGCTCCGCTTTTTGATGTTAAAGATATGATCAACCTGGCTGTAACTGAATTCTATGTAAAAATGACAATTGACGGAGAGTCATACGATCCATTCTCTGCAGAAACTCTGAGAGTTCTTCCAGCTACGCATCCCTCATACAGAGAAGAGATAATAGAGGCCTCCAGGAGGAAGTATTCCATTCACAGAGATGCCGCAGCGAGGCTTATCGCTGAAGAGGAAGCTACCATTATCCGAAGCGCCGAAGAGAAGGCGATAATTGAAGGAAAGAGCAGAGACGGTGCTCCTAAAAGGGAGGAGGCAGAGCCCATGATTTAGTGGTTGACCAAACTGGTCTCTTAAGTATAATAGCTATATGGCAAAAGACTATTACGACATATTAGGGGTAAATAAAAGCGCCTCAAAAGACGAAATAAAGAAGGCTTTCTATAAACTCGCCCACAAATACCACCCTGATAAGAAAGACGGGAATGAATCTAAATTCAAGGAAGTAAACGAGGCATATCAGGTCCTTTCTGATGAGGGTAAGCGGGCTAAGTACGACCAGTTCGGAGCGGGGTTTGAAAATGCAGGGGCTGGAGGCTTCGGAGGATATGATTGGGGAGGAGGATTCCAAAACGGAGGGGTTGAATTTGATTTCGGGAACCTAAATGATATCTTCAGCGATTTCTTTGGTGGAGATATGGGCGGCGGAAGGACTCAAACCAGAAGAGGACGAGATATTTCTACCGAAATGCAACTCTCATTTTCTGAAGCAGTCTTTGGTATTGAAAGAAAAATGCTCATCACCAAAACCTCAAGCTGTTTAACTTGCAAGGGATCAGGTGCAAAAGAGGGGACTAAAATGGAAACATGTAAGTCATGTAATGGACAGGGAAAGATTCACGAAACAAAGAAAACTATTTTCGGCACAATAGCAAATACAAAAGTGTGTGAACACTGCATGGGTGCTGGACAGGTTCCAAAGGAATCATGCGATACATGTAAAGGAAAAGGAGTTCTGAGGAGAGAAGAAGAAATTACTATCAGTATTCCAGCTGGAATCAGGGATGGCGAGATGGTTCGCATGACCGGATATGGAGAAGCTGTTTCTAAAGGAACAACAGGGGATTTGTATATAAAGATTAATGTTGCGCCACATCCGGTATTCAAGAGAGACGGACATGATCTTGTCATGAATCTAAATTTAAAACTGACTGATGCGCTCCTTGGGGTAAAGCAGACTATTGAAACTCTGGATGGGGATATAGAGGTAACTATTCCAGAAGGAGTAACTGTAAATGAAATTCTAAGAGTGAAAGGAAAAGGAGTTCCAGTTTCAAAGAGCAAGAGGGGAGATATTCTGATTAAGCTCAACATCAAGCTTCCAACTAAGATTTCAAAGAAATCCAAAGAGCTTATAGAAAAGCTGAAAGAGGAGGGAATATAATTTATGCTTCCAGAAAAAGTTATTTTTATAGGCGTGACCATTAGTCTCATAGGTCACCTCTTATACATTCGAAGCATAATAAATGGATACTCCAAACCCAATCTAGTGTCTTGGGTGGTTTGGATGATTGCGCCTTTTATTGGGGTGTTTTTTCAGTTAAAGGCTGGAGCAACACTTTCGGTCTTACCTGTTTTTATGGCTGGATTTGGTCCACTGATAATTATTACTACAGCTTTGCTTGTAAAAAACGCTATTTGGAAAGTTAAGTCTTTTGATATATATTGTGGAGCACTTTCAGTAGTAGCCTTGCTTGTATATCTTTGGACCAATAACTTAGGAATTTCAATACTATTTGCTATTTTGAGTGATGCCCTAGCGTTTATTCCTACTATGGTAAAAGCTTGGAGTTTTCCTTATACAGAATCACCGCATGCATATTTATGGTCAATTTTTTCTAATACTCTAGGATTGCTAATAATAAATAATTGGGTATTTACTATATACTCCTTCAGTGTGTATCTGATTCTAGCAAATATTATAATGGTTAGTATTATCTATAGAAAAAAACTACTTGAATCTGTTTCTAAACTTCTCAGCAATGATAGTGTAAGCTAGCTGAGCTGCTCCGTACTCAGTTGTAACAGTGTGAGGTTCTGGGGAAACTTCTACGATGTCTGCTCCGATTAATTCATGTTCTCTGATCGCTCTTTCAAGAAGCTCCACTCCGTAATACCAATCAAGTCCGCCCTGAACCGGAGTACCAGTTCCTGGCATTACGCTCGGATCAAATCCGTCCACATCAATGCTGATGTATAGATTTTTGGTCTTGATTGCCTTAAGGATATCCTCAATCTTTGGAATTTCTTTGCTCCACTCAAATGCAGTGATATTATTCTTTGGATCAGAGAAATACTCATACTCATCCTTTGAAAAGCTTCTAAGTCCAACCTGAACTAGGTTGTATCCCATCTCACTTGCCCAATGCATTACAGTAGAGTGAGCGAATTCAGACGGAGTGTCGCTGTAATCTGAATCATCTTTTCTTAGGTCGCAGTGCGCATCAATATGAAGGATAGTTACATCCTTTGGGTCATACTTTTCCTTCAGGGCTTCAAAATATCCGATACCTACAGAATGCTCGCCTCCAAGAAGAAATACGAATTTGTCTTGTGATACAAGTTTTTTTGCATTGTCTCTGATTGTTTCGTATGCATGCTTGGGAGAAAGATCAGTTATGCCTTCAAGGTCAACATGAGCAGACTTTACGAAGTCATTAACTTCAACTTTGTAAGTTCTATCAAAGAATTCTATCTGAGTTCCAAGGAAATGAATTATTGCTTCAGGACCCTTGGCTGTACCTTTGTGAGAAGAAGCTGTCTTTTCATATGGAGCTGACAAGAAAACTACGTCTGCATCCTCTACTTTTTCTGCATTGATGATTGATTTTATCATTCCTAAAGCGTATCATTTTTGCTTTTCTATGTAAATAATTGTGCTATACTGACCCAATATATATGAGTATTAAGACGGCAGAATTCGTAAGCCCAAAACACCCAGATAAAATTTGTGATTTCATCGCAGACTCCATTTTGGATGCCTACTTAGCTTCCGACAAGAATAGCCGAGTGGCGGTGGAAGTGATGGGGGGGCATAATTTGATCACCATAAACGGGGAAGTAACCAGCAAGGCTGAACCCGATTTGGAACCTATCGTTAAAGACATAGTAGGGAGCGAATACAAAGTGATAATAAACCTATCAAAGCAGAGCCCTGAGATAGCTCAGGGAGTAGATACAGGAGGAGCAGGAGACCAGGGAATCATGAAAGGATATGCAATCTCCGAAACAGAATCCATGCTTCCAAGAGAATATGAGCTAGCAAGAAACCTATGTCAAAAGGTGTATGAAAAATATCCATACGATGGAAAAGTTCAGGTAACCCTAGAAGGAGACAAAGTTAAGACCGTGGTCGTGAGTTTCCAGAATTCAAAAAATGAAGATATTCTTCCTTTAGTAAAAAGCATAATTGAATCTGAGGAATATTTAATCAACCCAGCAGGAGAATGGACTCAAGGAGGATTTGACGCAGATACAGGACTTTCTGGAAGAAAGCTAATCATTGATAACTATGGACCCGAAGTTCCAATAGGTGGAGGTTCGTTCTCAGGAAAAGACTATACAAAAGTAGACAGAAGCGGGGCATATATTGCCAGAAAGATTGCTGTTGATTTTGTTAAGGCAGGAAAAGCAAAGGAGGCTTTTGTAAAGCTGGCATATGCAATTGGAAAACCAGAGCCAGTCATGGCAATTGCTGTACTAGATGGAAAAGAAACCAATATAGAAGGATATGACTTAACCCCAAAGGGAATTAAAGAAATGCTTAATCTAGAGAATGTAAAATTCTCTGAGACTGCTCTCTGGGGACATTTTGGGAACAAGAATTTCCCTTGGGAGAATTAAATCTTAGAAACCTTCTGTCCTTCAGGAGTATCCTTCACTTCATAACCTAGATAATTAATCTCTTTTCGTAATTCGTCAGATTTAGCAAAATCCTTGTTTTCCTTAGCAGTCTTTCTTTCCTCAACTAGCTTCAATATCTGTTCCGGAATTTCTTCTTCCTTGAGGTTCTCAAATCCTAATCCAAGTACTGTATCAAAATCTAAGATTGTAGCTTTTTTGTCAGCGTCTGAAATATTCTCATCCTTAATTAAATCCCAGAGAAGGGAAAGCGCTCTCGGAGTATTTAAATCATCACCAATATATTCCTTGAACTTGTTCTGGTATTCTTCACTTACATTACCAACCTCGGCTCCAAGGCTCATATACAGCGAATATAGGCGCTTCAGAGCAGTCTCCGCAGCCTCTAGGGCTTCCCAGTGAAAATTCATCTTGGTTCGGTAATTTGCCATGAGAGCCCAGAAGCGATACACGACTGGATTAATTCCTTTTTCTACCAGAGTTCCAACTGTCAGGAAATTCTCTCCAGCCTTTGCCATCTTTGCTTCGCCAATATCTACATGGTCGCTGTGCATCCAGAAACGAACAAAAGGTTTCTTTCCAGTAGCAGCTTCTGATTGAGCAATTTCATTTGTATGGTGGACTGATATATGATCAATTCCTCCGGTATGAATATCAAATTGGTCTCCAAGGAATTTAAGTCCCATTGCGGAACATTCAATATGCCATCCAGGGAACCCCTTTCCCCAAGGAGAAGGGAAACCTAGACTTTGATTGAATTTCCAGAGAGCGAAATCAGCCGGATGTCTCTTTTCTGAATTTTCTCCGATTCTTGACTCGCTTTCTTCTGAAGTTCTTTTTCCTCCCCAGAGAACTCCATAGTCTTCCTTCTTTGAAGTATCGAAATATATGCCGTCAGAAGTCTTGTATGCATAACCATTCTTTTCAAGCTTCTCAATTAGTTCTACATCTTCTTTGATATAGTCGCTTGCAAAATACAGATTAGGAGGAAGTTCAATATTTAACTTTACTGCATCCTCTTTGAACTTCTCTGTATAGAATTCAGCGAGAGCTCGCATATTCTTTAGATTGAGTTCTTTTCCTTCTCGGAGAAGTCCCTTGGTCATCTTGTCTTCTCCGGAATCAGCATCGCTTGAGAGGTGTCCGATGTCAGTGATATTCATTACCTGATTTACCTTGTATCCAGAGTATTTTAAAGAGCGGACAAGAACATCCGCGAATATATATGCTCGGAAATTTCCGATATGGGCATAGTTGTAGACAGTGGGTCCACAAGTGTACATTTTTACCTCATTTGGGGTGATAGGAGAAAAATCCTCTTTTTCTCTGGTGAGAGTGTTATAAAACTTCATTTTTTCTGAATTCATTTCGGTAGATAGTTATGAGAGTGTACAGGAAGCTCACAGTAAGAGGTCCGACTAGGATACCTACAGGTCCAAGGAAAGCAATACCTCCAAGTACTGAGAACAATATTAGAAGCGGAGGTATATTCATAGAGCTTCCAACAATCATTGGGCTCAGGAAGTTATCAATCATTCCCACAATCATAGTGGACCAGATAATTAGACCGACTCCATTTCCAGTATCTCCTGTAGAAAGAAGGAACATAATAGCTGGGACAGAAACAAGGGCGGTGCCGATAGTAGGGAGAAGGGAAGCAACAGCAGCAACAGTACCCCAAAGAGCAGGATGTGGTATGTTAAATATCCACAATCCTAGACCCATAAGAAGACCTTGAATAAGGGCAATTAACATTGTTCCCTTGATTACGCTGTTTACGGACAATATAAGTCTTGAAATTATCTTTTCATCATCTCTGTCAGATAGAGGAGAGAGGAAAACAATATATCTCTTCCATCTTGCTCCGTCTTTTAGGAAATAAAAGATAATAAGCAGCATCAGGGCGAATGAGAAGAAGGCTGAAAGAGTGGTAGTAAAGATATTAGCGATATTGTTTGCTATATACGCAATAAATTCAGCTGATTTTTCCTTTACATTCAAATCAACTCCTTCAGGTAATATTTCATTTACTGTAGCTTCTACTTTCTCCAAGAAAGGAGAAAGGGAATTGGTATCAACTACCACATAGAAGACATCTTCTGATTGGTTAAATACCAATACCGCAAGACCTAGGAGAGGTCCGCATACCAGAATGGTGAAAAAGAGAACAGTCAAGATCGAAGAAAGCCACGATGGAAGCTTCCTGGTTCTAAGCCATTCATATATAGGGTATAGGACAATAGAGAAGCAGGCCCCTAAAACAAGTACGACCCAGAAAGGTCGAAATATCATAAAGGTGAACACCAATGTTGTTAATAGGAGTCCGAAAAAGAAGTACTTTTCCGCCATTTTTGTTTGCATGCTCTAATTATATATATATACTTGCTTTTTTACAAGATTTTGTATAGTATAAACCCTATGGAATTTGCAGTAATACAAACAGGAGGCAAGCAGTACAAGGTGTCCAAGGGAGGCCTTGTTTCTATTGAGAAAATAAAGGGGGAATTCAAAAAAGGAGACAAAGTCTCTTTTGACAAGGTTTTGCTAGTGGATAACGGCAAAGATACAACCATCGGAACCCCATATATTTCAGGTGCTAAAGTAGATGCTGAGATCGTAGAAATCGGACGAGCCAGAAAGCTTCTGGTTATGAAATACAAGCAGAAGTCTCGATACCTAAAGAGAAACGGACACCGACAACCATTCTTTAAAGTTAAAATAAATTCAATAAGCTAAAATAAAAAGTCCCCGAAAGGGGACTTTTTATTGCCTATTCTTTAACGCATTCCTCAGAGTCTCATTGTCTGAGTATTCTAATTCAGTTCCAGTTGAAAGACCTCGTCCGAGAGATGAAACTCTTACACCTCCTTTTTGTGCAACTTCTTTGATCTGTTCTCTCACATACGAATCAGTATGATCACCTTGAGGAGAAAGAGAGAAGGCGAGTATCACTTCTTTTATATCTGCATCTCCAGAAATTTTCTTCTTTAGTTCTTCAATTCTAACTCTGCTCTTTGTAGTCTTTTCAACTATGGGAACCAAGCCTCCCAGAATAAAATATCTTCCATTATATGAACGGCTCTTTTCCATGCTCTCTAGGTCTGAATCTTTTTCCACAACCAATAGAAGGGAATTGTCTATATTGGTATTAAGACAAATATCACAGATGTTACTCGAAATCTTTCCTTTCAAAAAGAATCTAAAGCATTCCTTGCACTGAGATATCTCCTGTTTCAGTTCTCCAATAAGTCTAGTTAGGTCTGAAGTGTAGTTTTCATTTCTGGACATGAGAAAATATACAAAGCGCCTAGCTTGTCTTTCTCCTATACCTGGGAACTCTTTAAATATTTCAGTTAGCTTGTCTACGGTATTCATATTTAGAATTCATCCAGTCCGCTAACTTTGGAAGGAGCGAAGTCGCTGATATTACTCTTCTCAAGATTGAGGAATGTGGTGGTTTTTTCATCAAAGTATAGGTCGACTTTTCCGACAGGTCCGTTTCGGTGCTTTTCAACCAGAATTTCTGCAATGTTGGTTTTATCCATCTCATCCTTCATCTTATCTTCTCGGTGGATGAACATAACGACATCGGCGTCTTGCTCGATGGAACCAGAGTCTCTCAAGTCTGAAAGCCTTGGCTTTCCTCCACGGCTTTCCACTGCTCGAGAAAGCTGGGAAAGAGCAAGTACTGGAACATCTAATTCTTTTGCAAGAGATTTCAGAGAGCGGGAGATTTCGGTAACTTGGTTAACCATGGAATCGTGAGCCTTGGTGGTAGTCATGAGCTGGAGGTAGTCGACGACAATCATGTCTAGTCCTTTTTCTGCTTTGATCCTTCTAGAAAGAGCTTTCATTCTCACAATTGAGTTTCCAGGCTGGTCGTCAATGAATATTTTTGCTTTAGCGAGCTTATCCAAAGAATCTCTGATCTGGGAAAATTCTTTATCAGAAGAAAGTCTTCCAGTTCTTAAATTCCAAGCATTAACTCTAGATTCCGCTGAAAGCATTCGGTCCACTAATTGCTGGGATGACATTTCCAGAGAGAAAATCAGTATTGATTTGTCATGGCTTACTGCAGACATTCTGGCAATATCAAGTGCCAGAGTTGTCTTACCCATTGAAGGACGAGCGGCAAGAATGATTAGGTCTGAGTTCTGGAGACCAGATAGCATGCTGTCTAGGTCTCTAAATCCAGTTGGAATTCCTCGAAGAGCTCCTTTGTTCTCGTGAAGCTTCTCCATTCTTTCATATGCTTCCGGAAGAGCGTCTTTCAAGTTTACATACTTCTGATTCTTCGGAGATGATACGACGCTGAACATTTTCTTTTCAGCAAGATCAAGAATGTCATCCATGTGATCATCACCTTCTTCAAAGGCGAGTTCAGAAACGTAGTCAGCAGCTTCAATTAGACTGCGAAGCACATATTTTTTTTGCACTATATCTGCATAGTGTTTTACATTAGTGGAAGATGGAACTACGCTCACTATCTCAGCTAGATATTTGTTTCCTCCGATTCTGTCTAGTTGTTTTTGCTCAGCAAGTTTGGTGGAAAGAGAGAGCATATCAATCGGCTCGTTCTTCAGATGCAAATCTAGCATAGCTTGGAATATTATCTTATGCTTCTCTGCATAGAAAGAATCAGGGTGCACCATGTCTTCCACTTCATGGATGGCATCTTTTCTTAGCATAATGGAACCGAGTACTGCTTTTTCGGAATCCAAGCTTTGAGGTGGGATCCGTAGGTTTGGTTTTGGATTCTGTGGGCTATTTGGCATACGGCTATTTTAGCAACAAAAGACTTCTGATGTCCAAGCTTTTAAGTGGGTAAGGGTGTTACTAAAATGTGGATTATTGTGATAATATATTTACATGGAAAATAAAGAGAAAATAGTGCTTACAGGAGATCGACCAACTGGCAGACTGCATTTGGGACACTATGTAGGCTCAATACAGAACAGAGTAAAGCTGCAAGATGAAGCATCTAAGGCTTTTTATATGGTTGCAGATATCCAGGCTCTAACTGACAATGCAGAAAATCCTGAGAAGGTAAGAAGCAATGTTATGGAAGTTGTTTTGGATAATCTGGCTTGCGGAGTAGATCCAAAGAAAACAACTTTCTTCATTCAATCATTAGTTCCTGAGATTGCAGAACTTACTGTTCTATTTATGAATCTAGTAACTCTTCAGCAGCTTTCTCATAATCCGACTATCAAAACTGAGATCAAAGAAAAAGGATTGGATCACAGCACTCCTTTTGGCTTTGTCGCATATCCTGTATCTCAAGCAGCTGATATTCTTTTCTGCAAAGCCAACACTGTTCCAGTGGGGGTTGACCAGATGCCGGTATTAGAGCAGGCAAATGACATTGTAAAAAAATTCAATGCAATATATGGAGTTGAACTCTTCCCGAAGATCAATGGAGTAGTAAGCGAAGTTCCAAGACTTGTAGGTATAGACGGTAATGCGAAGATGTCTAAGTCTCTAGGAAACTGCATTTTCCTTTCTGATAGCGATGAAGAGATAGAAAAGAAAGTAATGCAGGCATATACTGATCCTAATCACCTTAGGATTGAAGATAAAGGACAAGTGGAAGGGAATGTAGTTTTTACATATCTGGACGCTTTTGATCCGAACAAAGGGGAGGTCGCGGAGCTTAAAACTCAATACCAAAACGGCGGACTTGGAGATGTCGTACTCAAAAAGAGACTTACAAAAGTTCTAATTGATCTAATATCGCCGATAAGAGCCAGAAGAGAAGAACTAGCAAAGAATCCACAATATGTAATGGATATCCTAGAGAAAGGAGTTGAGACTGCTCGCATTGAAGCAAGAGAGACCATGGCAGAGGTTCGCAAGGCTCTAAAAATTGATTACTTCTAACCATGAAGAATAATTTAGATCAATATAAAAAGGAGCTGATTCAAGTAATCTACAAGATTGCCCAAGATGAAAAGCTTTTGTTTGATTTCATGAGAGATATCTTGACTCCAAAGGATTTTGAGACTTTAGCCGTTCGTTGGCAGATAGTTAAGCGCCTAGAGAAAGGGGAGCATCATCAAGACATAGCTAAGAGCTTAGGGGTTGGAGTTGCTACAGTAACTAGAGGTAGCAGAGAGATACAAAAAGAGAATGGAGGATTCCAGAGAGTTTTCAAAGTTATCCGCAAGTAGCACTTGCTTTATTTTTTATATATACTATCATACTAGTATGTTAGTAAAAAGAAATTCACAAATTAGATATTGGTGGCACGACAAGTCTAAAGCTTGTGCGCCGATTTGTTAATTTCTTTCTCTTAAATACAAGGAATTCACAGATGGACGCATGGGGCGTCCTTTTTCGTTCTTTGTGAGGTGAATATGTGTTGGTTTTGTATGCCTGGATTCAGTTGTACTGAGATTGCTCAGGAGCTGGGTAAGGCATCAGTTCCTGACAAAGGCCCCGAATCATCAGTTTCTTCTAAGAAGGTTCCGAAAAAAGAAGCTGACACAAACCAACCTACATCTTTTCCAAACAGACCGCCTGGCCGGAGAGCAGGCTGGTAGGGGCCAAATAATTTTATGTGGAGATGGTTACGACCGGCGGAATGCCTCCAAAACATTCCGTGAAGGAGAGAATCCTTCTCTCCACGCCATCTTTCTTTTACTGAAAGGAGGTTACCCATGTTGTGGGATCCCTGGTGGCAGTAGCCGGGAAGTAATCCGCCGAAGATCGCGCAGGCGGAGCGCAATGAGTGGGGCTCTGTACGCAATATGTACAGAGCCCTTTTCTCTTGTTATTTTCATGAAATGTGTCATTATGTGTATGTAAGTTCGTTTCGGTATAGCGTAGCTTTTATCAGCATGGTGCTGATGACAGAGACGCTGTTTTCGTCGGGGAAACAAGCTATGTTCAGAGGCAATCTCCCCTCATTTGTTTTTGTTGCTGGCACTCGTCCGGTAAGTTCAGGTCAGGCGCCAGCTGAGGAAGTTGCATGGGTTCCTCATTTCTCTCACGGAGATGATCTCGTGGGGGAGGCATGTTTGGCCTGCGGCAAGATGGGCCCCGAGTTGGCCGGGGTTTGCGAAGGGCTGCCCCTTCTGGGGGCAATCCGAATCAAGGAATAGAAGAACGGGCGCAATCACGGCGGGCTCCTTAAGGAAGGGCCCGCCTCATCATTTATATATCCACTTGCATATTTTTTAATATTTGTAATACTAAAAAGGTGAACAATAATTTACAAGCGAACTACATTAAGTCAGCTAAGGGATACTTCTTTAAGAAGTGCCTCTTTACCATACCTAGAAGGCTGATGCTTGCGCTGTAAAAAATCTAAAAAATAACTTACAACCCAAACACCAGTCTTCTAGAAAAGAGACTGGTGTTTCGCCATGTGGCGGAATATTGCACACTCGGAGCAAAAAGCATGAAAGACTTCAGCGACAAGGCTGCAGGTATGCCGTGCGGGATTACGGAACCGGTTGTTCATTCGTCCCAGGCGGTGACATCACCACCGACTCGGAGGGAAGAACGGCTGGCAGGCGACGAAGTTCCTCGCCCCAACCCTGGGGGCTGGGATGGGCATTTCCATCCCAACATCAAGTTTGGAAGTCCGTTCGTCCGCAAGTAGGGGGAGTCATGTACGAACCCTACAAGTTCTTGGCTTGAAATGTAAGACGGCTTGGCCACCCGTATCATCCGGTGGTGCCGTGCAGAATATCGCACGGCATCCACCAAAATTAAAATGAAAACAATAAATTCACAATCATATTTCTGTTTCTTTTTTACCAACCTTTACCTAGAAGGCTGATTTTTGAGCTGTAAAAATAAACAACATACTTACAACCCAAACACCAGTCTTCTAGAAAAGAGGCTGGTGTTTCGCTTTGAGGCGGAATAAGTGTTCTTTACGGAGGTCCGTATGTGCGTTGTTCCCGGCGGTAAGAATGAAAGAATGGAACGCAATGGTGGCGAGCGTCGGAATTGGCACTTCGCCAGTAGCGACTTTTCCGACGTGATCGCGCCTCCTCTCCCGCATCCCTCGCATTGGGATGTAAGCAAAGGAGAGTGCAGTGACTGCGGCGCTAAAGGAAGAGATCTCGCCGCGCATTGCCGAAGCGTGCAGGTCCCTGGCTGAAGTCAGGGCAGGAGGAGAACCCTGATCGTTCTTCAAAAAAGCCAGCAAAATACAAGTTGCTGGCTTTTTTCATTTCATGCTAGAATTCAGTTGCAATGAACGGACAAAGCCTTAACCCATATCCACTCAAGATTTACGGGTCTGCCAATGGTACGAATGTCACTCTAACCAAAGAAGTAGCAAAACTTCTCAAATCAAAATTGTCTCCGACAATATATAAAGATTTTTCCGACGGTTCTTTCATGGTTCATCATGCTGATTCGGTAAGAGACAGAGATGTATACATAATGATTCAACCGAGATTCGGAAACAAAGAAAATCTTGCTCTGGACTTGGATGAAATTGAATCTCTAATTTTTGCATTGCGACAAGGAGACCCTGCAAGAATTACTGTAGTAATGCCATGTCTTCCATATTCAAGACAAGACAAGGCTTCTAATCACCGAGAGCCGATTCTGGTACAGAAGGTTCCAATGAGACTTCAGATGGCCGGAGCCCATAGACTGGTAGTGCTTCATTTACATAATCCTTCTAGTTACAACGCTCATCCACTCGCTATGCCAATGGTGGATGTAAACGTAACCGAGCTTTTGGTTAAGCATATTAAATCAAAGAAGTTTGATCTACAGAAATTCAAAATTGTTGCTCCGGACTTGGGAGCGGCGAAAGCTTCCAGAAAGCTAGCTCAGAAACTTGGAATCCCTGAGAATATTGTAATCATGAACAAATTTAGAGATCCGAAGAAAGCGAATCATAGTGAAGTTATGGAGATAATCGGAGAGGTGAAAGGATACAATGTAATCATTCCAGACGATATGGCTGATACTTGCGGTACTGCAATTAAATGCCTGCAAGCTCTCAAAGAAAATGGAGCAAAGGACGTATATTTCACAGCAACTCATGCAGTTCTTTCAGGAAATGCAATTGAGAATCTTAACAAGGCTCCTTTCAAGAAAGTTTGGTTTACCGATTCCTGTCTTTCAGACGAAGCAAGGAAGGGAATCAAGAATCTTGAGGTGATCTCAACAGCGAAACTTGTTGCGATGATTATAGACAATCTACATAACGGAAAATCTGTTACTGAGCTCTGGCACTAGTAGACAATTAAATGCCTTGTGGTAATATATAAATACATCCAATGAACCAGCTGACACTGGGGAGGATAGGGAAGAAATTAAGTAGAACCCTAGGGGTATGCCCCGTATAGCTGTAATTAAGAATAAAGTAGGGTGGCACCGCGAAATATCGCCCCTGCAAATTTATCAATCGATAAGTTTGAAGAGGCGATTTTTTTTGTTTCTCACTTATCTTAATTATAATCAATATGAAAAATAGAACACATATCAAAGAGTTGGGTGCTAGCATAGGAAGCGAGGTAACAATAGCCGGCTGGGTAGATGTAAGACGAGACCAAGGAAAGATGGTCTTCTTTGATATGCGTGATATGACAGGGAAAGTTCAGTGCGTAACTCTTCCAGTTCATCCTGAAGCGATTGAAAAGGCAAAAGAGATACGATCAGAATGGGTTTTGTCAGTAACTGGACTAGTAAAAGCTCGTACTGACAAGAATGCTGCGCAGGGCGGAGGAGTTGAAATTGAGGTTACAGGAATCGAAGTACTAAACAAAGCTGAGACTCCTCCTTTTGACCCTACAACTGACGGACATGAAATCGGAGAAGAGCACAGACTTGCACAGAGATTCATAGATCTAAGAAGACCAAGAATGCAGGGAAATCTTCGACAGAGACACAAGATAGTTAAACTAATTCGCGACTACTTCGACCAGAACAAATTCATTGAAGTTGAAACTCCGATATTGACCAAATCAACTCCAGAAGGAGCAAGAGACTATGTAGTACCTTCCAGAATATATCCAGGCAAGTTCTATGCTCTTCCTCAGTCTCCTCAGCAGTACAAGCAGCTTCTCATGGCAGGAGGCATTGAGAGATATTTTCAGATTGCCAAGTGTATGAGAGATGAAGATACTAGGGGAGACAGACAGCCTGAATTCACTCAGCTAGACCTGGAGATGAGCTTCGTAAAGAGAGAGGATGTTATGGCTATGAACGAAGGTCTTCTAATACAGATAGTAAAAACTCTGTATCCAGAAAAAGAAATCCAAGAAGTTCCTTTCCCAAGAATCACATATAAGGAAGCAATGGAAAAATATGGGACTGATCGACCAGATATCCGAAAAGATAAAGAGAATAAGAATCTCTTAGCATTCTGTTGGGTTATAGATTTCCCATTCTTTGAAAGAACAGAGAAGTCTGACAATGCACAAACAGAAGGAGAATGGACCTTCACTCATAATCCATTCTCTCGTCCGCAGGATGAGCATATGGATATGCTCATGAACAAGAAGGATATCGGAGATATTCTAACTACTCAATACGACATAGTGCTAAACGGAAGCGAAATCGGAGGAGGAAGCATTAGAAATCATGAACCAGAAGCTCTTCAGAAGGTTTTTGAAATTATGGGATATGCGCCTGAGAGAATTGAAAAGAACTTCAGCCACATGCTGAAAGCTCTGGGGTCAGGATGTCCTCCGCACGGAGGTATTGCTTGGGGTCTAGATCGATTTGTAATGTTGATGCAGGGAGAGCCGAATATCAGAGAAGTCATCGCATTCCCGAAGACAGGAGAAGGGAAAGACCTTATGATGGATTCTCCCGCAGATATCTCAGAAAAACAGCTTAAGGAACTTTCAATTAAATTAGGAAAATAGTATGAACTTAAAAGACAAAGTCATAGTAATAACAGGAGGAAGCAAAGGATTCGGTAAGGCTTTGGCTACAGAGCTTCTTAAAGAAGGATCTAAAGTTTCCATCTGTGCTCTGAATGAAATTGAACTTAATCAAGTTTCAGAAGAACTCGGAGTTCTTGCCACTGTGGCTGATGTCAGAAATGAGCAGGAGATGGCATCTCTTCTGGAGAAGACTGTAGAGAAATATGGAAACATTGATATCTGGATCAATAATGCGGGAGTCTGGATGGGGGAAGATGTTGCTGAGAACTTTGATATGGAAAAGGTCCGAAGGATGTTTGAAATAAATGTATTTGGTTTAATGAATGGATCTAGGGTGGCCCTAAGACACATGAAACCTAAAGGCTCTGGGACTATAGTAAATATTCTAACTAGAGCAGCATTAGATGGACGTCCTGGTATTTCGATGTATGCGTCTAGTAAATGGGCGGCTCTTGGCTTTTCTAAATCAATCAGAGAAGAAAATAAGAACTTAACAATACTTGATGTGTTTCCTGGAGGAATGAAGACAGATATATTTGGAGATTATGAATATCCTGACTTCGATAAATTCTTGGATCCATCTGAGGTAGCTTGTAAAATTGTGGAAAACTTAAAGAAAGAAAATCCCGATACAGATTTAATCATTAAAAGAAGAACCTAATGATAATCAGAGGAAAAGTAATTAAAGGTGATGGGTATGGCAGGAAATTAGGTTTTCCTACCGCTAACCTGGAAACCACTTCTCCTTTGCCTAAGAATGGAGTATATGCTGGAACTGCAACAGTTGATAACAAGGAATACAAAGCAGGAATTGTTGTAGGGCCTCTAAGTAAGATCGAAGGACATATTATCGGATTCGAAGGAGATCTATACGGACAAGAGATATCTCTTGAAATTAAAAGATTCCTCAGAGACTACAAAGTCTTTTATGAAGAGAGAGAACTTATTAACCAAATAAAAGAAGATATAAAATCATGTTAAAACTATCCGGTCCCGTATTCATTATAATTGCTGCGCTACTTTGGGCTTTTGACGGATTAATTAGACAGCATTTATTTTCTCTTCCGCCGATTACTATAATCTTCTTTGAGCACTTAATCGGGTTAATAATTCTTTTCCCATTTGTTGCTAAGTATGTATTTAAAGCAAAACTTGAAAGAAAAGAATGGGGATTAGTTCTTCTAGTCTCAGTATTAAGCGGACTACTGGGGACTATGTGGTTTACCGCAGCTCTCGGAAAAGTCCACTTTATTTCTCTTTCTGTGGTTTTCCTTCTCCAGAAGCTTCAGCCAATCTTTGCGATTTCAACTGCTGTAATTTTCCTAAAAGAGAAACTTCATAAGGAATATTTAACTTGGGCTTTGCTTGCTTTGGTGTCAGCATATTTCGTTACATTCAAGAATGGAGTGGTGAATTTATCTACGGGAGAGGGAACAGTTATAGCGGCATTGTATGCTCTCGGAGCAGCTCTTGCTTGGGGTTCATCAACTACATTCTCCAAGATGCTTCTTGGAAAAGTGCAGTCAGAAGTGAGCACCTTCTACCGATTTGTATTTACTACAATTCTAGCAATCTTAGCCATATTCATCTTTGGATATGGAGACAGTCTAACTGCCCCAACTTCTTCTCAGTTCGGCTTATTCGCGCTTATAGCGGTATCTACGGGAATGGTAGCGCTTCTAATATACTACAAAGGTCTTTCTAGAACTTCTGTACATGTTTCCACCATTTTGGAATTAACTTTTCCATTTATCGCTATATTTATAGATATGCAGGTGAATGACACTACACTAGCAGTCTCTCAGTGGATTGCAGCTCTTGTGTTGGTAGGAAGTATTTACAAGATTGCTAGATTACGAGAAAATTTACTATCAAATGAAGTATAATATACACATGACCAAGAATTTACTAAATCAAAAATGCGTTCCCTGTGAAGGAGGTGTTGAACCTCTGTCTCGAGCTGATGCTGAGGACTATCTTGCTGAGGTTTCAGGTTGGACCATGGATTCTGAGGCGAAAAAGATCTCAAAAGAATTCAAGTATCAGGATTTTATCGGCGCCATTAATTTTGTGGAAAGGGTAGCAGATGTGGCAGAGATGGAAGGACATCATCCGGATATTCATATACATTACAACAAAGTAACTTTGGAGCTTTGGACTCATGCGATAAATGGATTGTCACAGAATGATTTTATTGTTGCGGCCAAAGTGGATCAAGTTAAATAATAATAGGGTGGATTTGTTTCAACAAATCCACCCTATCTGTTCTGATATTCAATGCCCATCTTTGGGCCAGTCGCCGTACACTCCTACCTGTTTGATTTCTCGCCCAAAGTAGAAGGCCTCTTGTCCTACACTGGTACAGTTCCTTGCAAAGAGTATGATGCCATCATACTCTGCTCTTATCGAAATACCGCCATCTGTTCCGATAATTGAACCTTTTGTTACTGGCTCAAAATCTTCCCAGTCTTTAGCAAGACGAAAGTCATTGGTTTTTGAGTAGTAGATACTCTCCATGACTATTCTTCTTTGCTCAATAGGTAAGGAAGGAGTTGCTGGGATGTGTCCTTGATGTTCCAGAAACTTCTGGATTGCATCCATGGCAATTCTTTTGCCATCAGGATTTAAATGCTCCCCACACTCAATACATATCCCGATTTTCCCGATGCGATTCATGTATTCATCGGTGCCCCCAGGATTTACTCTGTCAAAACCAGAAGTGACAGTTTTGGCAGGAAGTTTTCTTACTATTGGCAAGGCATTGTCTTCGCAAATAACAAATGGGATGCTGTTTGGTGTAAAACTTGAGTGTATATCAAGCAGGGCGTCAGCTTGATCAAGGTAGTATTTTAGATATTGTGCCCTAAAATACTCATAGGACTTTCTGTCAGTCTCACTAATCAAACTGTCGTGTTTAAACGCACGATTAAGATTAAATTCAGTAAAGCGCACGTTCTCAGCAATTGCATTAGGATTGCCGAGTATGAAATACACTGTACCTGATTCGATCTTAAGTCCGGGGAGTATTTCGTTGAAAGCGAGAATCCCACATGGTTCATTACCATGTACCCCCGCCATAACTACACTAATTTTCCCAGCCTTATCACCAACTAGCTTTACAACCTCAACGATGTGTCCAGACATAGAAACCTCATTTTCAATGAACAATAAGTTTTACAAAACGCAAAACCCCTCCCGCCAGGGGAAGGGCTAGCTTCGAAAAATTAAGACTTCAAAGACAACCCTTTCCCAAGCGAGGAAGGATTATGATGAATCTTGTTAAGTATTGTTTTGTATCCACCAAGAGGGCCGTTTAGCCACTTAGATATTCTGGCTATGGTAGTAGAAGACAATCCAGTATTCTTAGTAATTATATTATATTGAGTTTTTTTAGTTAAAAGGGAAGCAGCTTCGAGCCTATTGGCAAATTCTTCTATTTCTTTTTCGGTCATCAGGTCGCGTAGGAAATCAGCAGCTTCTTTAGGGTTCTCCAAAGACAGTATTGCTTTGATAAGCTGGATATTCTTTTTTTCCTGCCAATTTATGTTCATGTAAGTACTTTAGCAAAGTAAAGTACTTTAGTCAACTAAAGTGTGGATAACTTTAATTTATTTTAAAGAAATCCTTAAGATTTCTACTATCTCTCTTTAGCCACTCAACATTTCCTTCCATTCTTTCGATCACTTGCTCAACAGCTCTTTTTGCTCCCGGGGCTTCATTCTTCTGGAAGAATTCTTTAAATGTTTTTAAATGCTTTTTTTCAGCGCTGTTGGAGATAGCTTTCACTAGTCTTCCCAGGGTGTGTCCGCCGTCTCCATATCTTGAAACCAGAGTCTTCCAATTTGTCTTAATGTATTTAAGCCAAATACTTCTTCCGAGGGGATTTGCCGCCAAAGAGGAAAGCAGGCTTACACTGTCTTGCTTTCTTACATCTTCACTTAAAGCAAAATGAGCAAAAAGGCAAAGAATTTTATCGGAAGAAAAATCTCCAAGAGCTCCACCTATTCTGCCACGTTCTTCGTGGAGAGTTTCTCTTTTGTATTTCCTTACTAGAGTCTCGTATTCTTTTAGTCCTCCATGGGTTGCTATAGTAGTATATACAGCACTTCTTACATCTGGATCAACATGTTCGTTTTTGTCTAGTTTTGCAAATCGTATCTTTGCTTCCTTTAAGACATCTTGATGTCCAGCTCTTCCCAGCTTACTTAATACAAGTGAACGAAGCATAGTATCAGAATGCTTTTCATCTTTCTTTTTCTCCCAGTCTAGCTTTTTGTAGAGGGGAGTGAAGAGTTCTAGTATTAAACTCCTGAATTCTTTTTGAAGTTTTGAGGTGTAGAAGATTTGTTCTATACGAGAGATTCCAATTGCAATTTCCAGCCACACCATGTAATTGTCTTCGTTTTTGTATGCTTTCAAGAATGAGAGAGCTTGAGTGGTGCTGATATCTCCAGATTCAGAAAGTGCAAACAAATCTCTTGCGATACCGAGTCTGTCGCTGGAAGAAATTAATTTCTTTTCTACAGCACCCCTTAATTCATTTAAAAGTTCCTCATTGTATGCAACTCTGAAGAATCCACTTTCTCCAAGATTAAGTTTCTGCCAGTCTTTGGATTTGGGTATGTTTCCATTCTTTTTGCCTAGATACAGAACTTCTTTCTTTTTATTGTTTCCAACAACAAGGGGGATAGGCCAAATGGTTCTGTCATTTGCCTTTTGTTTTGAAATCGGGCTTGCAAAGAATCGGCTTTGTGAAAGAACTATCTTCTCTCTTTCTACTTTTGCATCCAACACAGGATATCCTGGTTTAGATGTCCAAACATCCATCATCTTACCCACGGGTTTCTTGGATACTTTTTCAAATGCTTCCCAGAGATGAACAGTCTCAGTATTCTTGTAGCTGTGTTTCTTTAGGTAGTATCGAAGGCCGTCTCTGAAATTCTTTTCTCCGATATAGCTTGCAAGCATTCTGATCACAGAGGCTCCTTTGGAATATGAGACTTCATCGAATATCTCTCCGATCTCATCTGGATGATGCACTGGAATTTCGATTGAATGAGTGCTCTTTAGGGAATCCAATCGTAGGGCCACCCCTAAATCGTTATTTGAGAAAGTAGTCCAGATGTCCCATTCCGGGAAAAGTTCATTTACTGCTAGATACTCAATATATGAAGCAAATCCTTCGTTGAGCCACAAATGAGTCCACCATTCCATGGTGACCAAGTTTCCAAACCATTGGTGAGCTAATTCATGTGCAATTACCAATGCCACATATTGCTTATTCGAAAGGGCGGTATGTTCTTCGTCTACCAGAAGAGCAGTTTCCCGGTATGTGACTGCACCCCAGTTCTCCATAGCACCAGCTGCGAAGTCAGGTATTGCGATCATATCCAGGGTATTTAAAGGATATTTGATATCAAAATATTTTTCGTAGAATTCCAAGCTTTTGATTGCGCACTTAAGAGCAAAGCCAGCCTGATGTTTCTTTCCCGGGGTAGTGAATATTCTCACTTTAACTCCGTTATTAGTTTTTCCTTCAATGTATTCAAAGTCTCCAACAATGAATGCCAGAAGATATGTAGACATCTTCGGAGTCGGAGCAAATTTAATTACTTGATATCCTGCTTCATGTTTTGTTGTTGAAACTGGAAGAGTGTTCGAGATGGCAGTTTTATTTTGGGGCACAGTTAGGGACACATTAAATACTGCCTTCTTTGCAGGTTCGTCAAAGCATGGGAATGCTCGTCTTGCATCAGTAGCTTCAAACTGAGTTGTCGCCATATGATGCTCTACTCCCTCGACAACATACTTGCTTCTATAGAAACCTCGCATCTTGTCGTTTAGGATTCCTCTAAAAACTAAAGTTAACTTAACTTTTCCTGCGGGAATATTTTTCGGGAAGGTGAAAGTAGCAGTCTCTTTTTTTGTGTCGTATGAAATATTCTTGGCGAAGATTTTTTCTTTGCCTATTGATATGCTCACTGTCTCGATTTCTGTCTCCTTGGAGTGGAGAATAATAGTCTTGGTTCCTTTTAGGAGGGTGAGGAATATGGTTTCATAACCACTGAAAGTGAAATTCTCTAGGTCGGGTTTTAGGTGTATATCGTACCTGGTCGGGATGACATCTTTAGAGAGCCGGACGTTGTTCTTTTGCATGCAGAAATGTTACCATATATGCGTGGAAACGGAAACTTTTCAGGTTAAAGCAGGGTCTTTCGAAGGACCATTCGCCCTCTTGCTTTCTTTGGTTGAAAAAAGAAAGCTTTTCATAAATGACGTGTCCTTGGCCCAGGTTACTGAGGACTTTTTGAATTATTTAAACCGTCCAGAAGGAGTGCATCATGACGATGTCTCAAGCTTCGTTCTTGTTGCTTCAACTTTAATTCTCATCAAATCCAAATCTCTGCTTCCGACTTTGAACCTAACTACTGAAGAAGAAGCGGATATAAAAAATCTGGAAGACAGATTGAAATTGTATGAGCTTTTTACCAAGCTTTCAGTTAATGTTAAAGACGGATACGGAAAGAATGTGATTTTCTCGGCCCCAGAGAGAAAGAACGATATCCTTGTGTTTCTTCCAGATTCTCAGATTACGAAAGACAGCATGATGACTTTCGCTAAGGGGGTTCTTGGTAATATGCCGAAGAAAACTTTTCTTCCGAAGGTGGAAGTGAAGAAAGTTATTTCCATTGAAGAGATGATAGACAAACTTACCGAGAGAGTGAAGAGTTCTCTCCGAACAAGCTTCAGCGAACTTCATGGCAGGGGGGCAACCAGAGAAGAAAAGGTGGTTGTAATCGTAGGTTTTCTTGCTATGCTTGAGTTAGTTAAAGAGGGGATAATCAACGCAATTCAGAACAGCCACCATGACGATATTATTATGGAGAAACCTGAATTAGGAAATACAATTTAAATATGAACTTAGAATCAAAGATAGAAGCAATATTGTTTTTCAAAGGAGAGCCGGTTTCAATTAAAAAACTCGCTGATATTTTGAAAGTTGAAAAGGAAGAGATTAAGAACGCTTTAAATATTCTAAAAGAGAATCTTTCTAGTAGGGGAATAGTTCTTATAGAAAAAGATGAAGAAGTAATGCTTGGAACTTCTCCTGAAGTATCAGGTCTTCTGGAAGAATTACAGAAAGAGGAACTAAGCAGAGATCTTTCTAAGGCAAGTCTAGAAACTCTTTCAGTTATCTTGTACAAAAATGGAGCAAGTCGAGCTGAGATTGATTATATTAGAGGAGTGAATTCAAGCTTTACTTTAAGAGCGCTTTCAATCAGAGGACTCATTGAGAAAATCACTGATCCGAAAGATAGTAGAAAATATCTATACAGACCTAGTTTTGAGCTCCTCTCATATATGGGCGTTACTAAGGTAGAAGAACTTCCTGATTACAATGAAGTTCATCAATCTATTGAGTCTTCAGTTAAAGAAGAAGAATCTACAAACACTCAGGATTTATAGAAAGCACGTAGTCTTCAATTAAATTCAGATTCTGCACCTGCTCTTCTCCCATGAATCCGTATATATCAGATTCAGTTACTATCTCTTTGTATTTCTGTGTGAAGTCTTTTGCAAGTGGTAGATATGACCAATGCCATTTTTCTTCGTTGTATCCAGACGTTCTGTCGCCACCTTTTTCGTTGTATGTTTGGCAGAAGCCGTAATCCATAGCATTTCTATTAAGCCAAGAATATACTTTTTTTCCAGTCTCAGTTTCAAAATATTCCGGACTTGCCCCGTTGATATCTATATCAGTACCCCAGTGGTGTCGTGAAGTTGAAGGGGCTGCACTGTATTCTAGAATCTTCTTAAATCTTTCTAGTTCGTTTGGGATAGTTACAGAAAGATTTCCTCCATCCACAAATGTACGCCCAGTCCATTTATTGTCCCAAAGCATTTTTTGATATTCAAAGTTTCTAGTAGCGGAAGCAAGCAAAAGAGTTACTCCATCTTTTTTTGCAGCATCATGCATTTTTTTGAAAGCATCATATGTTTCTTTTCTGAGATACATATTGCTTCCACCAATCAAATATGAATTTGAGACTTTTATGAAGTCCTTGTGGGTGGTTTGATTGAATCTCCCGGTTAAATATATCTTTAGTTCCTCTCTTAATATTCTTTCATTTTCAACTACTTGAGCTTCATCAAGCTTTTTATATGTCTGAATAGGGGAGAGGAAGAGAAAGAGGAGAATTCCAAGCAAGATCAGTTTTAAAGTGTATTTTGGCATTAAATTAAGGTACCATATTTTGACCTTTTTTCAAAGAAAAACCTAGTAATATATGAATTATAGTGATATAGTTTAGGCATGTATTTAGACTTGCTTAAAATTTTCATACCCACAGCCCTCACTTTCTTTCTGGGTATAGTGCTCACTCCTTTCGCAACTCATTTTTTCTTCAAATATAAAATGTGGAAGAAATACTCCCGATCAATTGAAGCCACAGCCTCAGATTTTCAAAAGATTCATAACGAAGAAGCAGAGCTCCGAACTCCACGAGTAGGAGGAATGCTTATTTGGGTAACAGTATTGTTAACTACATCGATCTTTTATTTCACTTCAATCCTGATTCCAGGAAGTCTGACAGAAAAATTAAATTTTCTAAGCCGGAATCAAACAGTTATTCCTTTCTTCGCATTGCTTCTTGGTTCCATTGTCGGTCTTTGGGACGACTTGATTCAGATATATGGTTCAGGGAGATTCGCAAAAGATGACAGTTCTTGGAGAAAATGGAAAGCGTTCTTAATTGCTCTAATCTCTCTTTTGATTGGGGGATGGTTTTTCTACAAGCTTGGAATGACTTCAATCCATGTTCCATTTTACGGACAACTATATTTAGGAATATTAATCATTCCAGCATTTATGATTGTAGCTTTAGCTACTTTTTCCGGAGGAGTGATTGATGGGATAGACGGACTTTCTGGTGGCGTGCTGGCTTCAATCTTTGCAGCATTTTCTGCTATCGCATATGCAAACAATCAGATTGATATTGCAGCCTTCTCTGGAGTTATGACTGGGGCAATTTTGGCATTTCTTTGGTTTAATATTCCTCCTGCAAGATTCTATATGGGGGAAACAGGTATGATGGGACTTACCATAACTCTCGCAACCCTGGCGTTTTTAACTGATTCAGTTTTAATTCTTCCAGTAGTTGCAATGCCTCTTGTAATAACTACGCTTTCTGTAATTCTCCAATTTGCTTCCAAGAAATTTAGAAACGGAAAGAGATTATTCAGACTGGCTCCGCTCCATCATCATTTCACAGCTATTGGCTGGTCTCGAGAGAAAGTAACTATGAGATACTGGGTGTTTTCTATTATCTTCGCCATTATGGGAATAATTTTGGCTATAATTAGCAGATAATGAGGGAGAAAAAAATAGACAAATTTTTCCTGACTATCGTACTTATCCTGGTTGTTCTAGGTACCGCAATGTTCGTCTCGGCTTCTCTCGGAGTTCTAGCCAAGAACAAGACTGTATTTTATTCTGTCTTATTTAATCAGCTGGTTCTTGGACTAGGACTTGGTCTTACCGGTATGTATTTTGCTTTAAAGATCAACTACAAGTTCTGGAGAAAATACGCATTCTATCTTTTCCTCGGCTCCATATTTTTAACTGCAGCAGTTTTCATTCCACATCTAGGTTGGAGCCATGGAGGAGCAACTAGGTGGCTTGCAATCGGACCTGTATCATTTCAGCCAGTTGAATTTTTGAAATTCGGATTCATCATATATTTTGCAGCCTGGCTTTCATGGGCCAAGAACAGGATAGATGATTTTAGGTTCGGAGTTTTGCCCTTCGGTATCATGCTTGCCATTATCGCCTTCGTTTTGTTTCAGCAGCCCGATACAAAAAGTTTCATTTTGATTACTTTAACCGGCATGTCTATGCTTTTCATTTCCGGACTTCCAATGAAATATATTTTTGGAGTTGGTCTTGGTTCAGTTGTTGTTTTGGGAGCTCTTGTTTTTACAACTCCTTATCTTCAAGATCGAGTTAAGACCTTCCTGGACCCTGCAAATGATCCAAAGGGTGCTTCGTATCAGATTCAGCAGTCCATGATTGCGATAGGGAGCGGGGGGATGTTCGGACGGGGATTTGGTCAAAGTATTCAGAAATTTAGCTATTTGCCGGAACCGCAAGGGGACTCAATATTTGCTGTGATAGGGGAGGAATTAGGATTAGTCGGCTCTGTGGCAACAATATTCCTATATCTTCTTTTCCTAATGCGAGGGCTTAGAATTTCAAACAATGCCCCAGATATGTTCAGTGGACTTCTTGTTGCTGGAATTGTTATACTAATTACGCTTCAGTCCTTTTTGCATATAGCCTCGGTTACCGGAGTCTTCCCATTAACCGGAGTTCCACTAGTCTTTATGAGTCACGGAGGAACAGCCCTAATGATATATTTAGTTGCGATAGGATTGGTGCTTCAAGTTTCTAGGTATCAGAAGCAAGAATAATATTTAAATATGAAAATTGTATTCACAGGAGGAGGCACTGGCGGACATTTCACCCCGATCATAGCCGTAGCCCAGAAAGTAAACAGAATAATAGATAAAGAAAATATTTTAGGAGCAAAGCTCTATTTTATTTCAGACACTCCATATGACAAAGAGGCTCTTTTTGAAAATGGTCTTTTGTATGAAGAGGTCAAGACTGGGAAAAGAAGAATATACTCTTCTTTTCAGAATTTCACTGATCTCTTTAAGATATTTTTTGGAGTAATTACCGCCATTTTCAAACTTTTTACAATATATCCTGATGTGGTTTTCGGTAAAGGAGGATATGCTTCTTTCCCGGTAATATTCGCAGCAAGATTGCTCAGCATCCCGGTTATGATTCACGAATCAGATTCCGCTCCAGGAAGAGTTAATAGATGGGGAGGTAAATTTGCCAAGAGAGTTGCGGTATCCTTCAAGGAAGCTGCTCAATATTTTCCTGCAAAGACTGTAGCTTGGACTGGACACCCGATCCGTTCAGAAATAGAGTTGCCTGCGCCTAAGAGTGAAGCTATGCAGTATTTTAAATTTGAGTCTGAAATACCTACAATTCTTGTACTCGGTGGCTCTCAAGGAGCTGAGCTTATAAACAACACAATAGTAGATGCTCTTCCAAGACTTATTGAGAATTACCAGATAATTCACCAGACAGGTATAAACAATTTCAAGTTGGTAAAACAGCAGTCCGAAGTCGTACTTTTGGATAATAAGAAAAAAAGTAGGTATGTGCCGATGGCATTCCTTAATCCTCTAACCATGAAAATGGCAGCAGGAGCTGCTACTATTGTGGTTTCTAGAGCTGGTTCTACTCTATTCGAGATTGCTTCATGGGGTCTGCCTTCAATTTTGATTCCTTTCGATAAATCTAATGCGGATCATGCAAGAAAAAATGCATATACCTACGCTAGGGCTGGTGGCTGCACTGTTGTGGAAGAGTCTAACATGACAGCCAATATTCTAAGTTCAGAAATTGAGCGACTCACTGAAGACAAGGATGCAATGGCCAAGATGTCTCAACATGCCAAAGCATATTCCGTACCTAATGCTGCTGAGAAAATTGCAAGGGAACTTGTAAATATGGCTTTAGCTCATGAGAAATAAAGGACTCCTCATTTTGGCAAATTAATGCTAAAATGACTCCATGAGTTCTAAAAAGATAGTAACTAGATTTGCCCCAAGCCCTACAGGCTTTTTGCATGTTGGAGGTGTGCGAACTGCTATATATGCATATCTCTGGGCAAAGAAAAACAACGGGGAATTCATACTTCGCATCGAGGATACTGACAAAAAAAGAGAAGTTGAAGGCTCGATTGAGCATATAATGGCCTCTCTTAAATGGGTAGGAGTTAATTGGGACGCTGGGCCTGATATTGGTGGACCAGCTGCTCCATACAAGCAGTCGGAAAGATTGCATACATACAGAGAATATGCGGATATTTTAGTTTCAAAGGGTCTCGCATACGCTGATCCATATTCCGAAGAAGAACTTCAGTCTTTTAGAAAAAAATGCGAGGAAGAAAAAAAGGCTTTTAGATACAGAGATTTTAGGCCAGAAAATCCTCCAGTTTGGGATGGCAAAAAACCTCTTCGGTTGAAAACTACTCCTAAAAGATATGCTTGGCATGATTTAGTTCGAGGTGACATGGAGGCTGGAGAAGATTCAGTCGATGATTTCATACTTATGAAGTCCGACGGATATCCTACATACAATTTTGCACATATAATTGATGATTTGCTCATGAATGTAACTCATATACTTCGTGCTGACGAATTCATATCTTCAATACCTAATTTCCTAGCTTTGTATGAAGCTCTTGGTATTGAGCGTCCAGAATTTGTCCATCTTCCTCCAATTCTTGGAGAATCTGGAACAAAAAAATTAGGAAAAAGAGATGGTGCAAAAGATATTCTGGACTATCAGAAAGAAGGATATCTTCCGGAAGCAATGTTTAATTTTCTTGCTTTGATAGGGTGGAATCCAGGGGAAGGGGATAATAGGGAAGTTATGTCCCCTAAGGAGATACTTGAAGCTTTCGAGCTCGATCATATACAAATTTCCGGAGGAAGATTCAATGAAGAAAAACTAGATTGGCTCAACAAAGAGCACATGAAGCTTCTTCCGAAAGAAGAAATTGAAAGAAATATTTTGCAATGGCTTCCAGCACGGATGCAAGACGTTCGCATTGTGCCTATTGTTTTTGATCGTATCTCAAAATGGAGCGATATAGCAAATCTGACTAGTGAATTGGAGATGTTTTTCTCAACCCCGAACTACGATAAAAAGAAATTGATATTTAAAGACACTCCTGAAGAAAAAATTAAACAGAATATTCAATCAGCAATAACTGCTCTTAATACACTGGATTCAAATGATTTCACTCAAGAACGTGTGAAGGATATCTTAATGCAACTTGCTATTGTGCTGCCATCCAAAGGAGAATTGCTTCATCCAGTGCGTGTCGCATTGTCTGGGCTGGATAAATCTCCTGATCCATTTATAATCGCATCAATTTTAGGTAAAAATGAGACAATCTCACGACTACAAAAAGCACTCTAAGCTTCTTATAGCTCTTTCGATATTTCTTTTTCCGACCTTCTTAATTTACGGACAATCCGCTCAAGATATCCAGAACAAAATATCTGAAAAGGATTCAGCTATCGACAAACTGGAGGCTGAGATCGCTCAATATCAATCTGAGCTTAATAGTCTCGGAAAGCAGAAGAATTCTCTAGCTGGATCAATCAAGGAGCTTGATTTAACTAAGAAGAAGTTAAATACAGAAATAGCTGCTCTAGAAAAAAAAATTGAGAAAACTAATCTTGCAATTGGAAATCTTTCGACCGATATAGGCAATAAAGAAGATTCAATAAGGAACAATATAGAATCAATCAAAGCTGATATTCGAAGAACTAATGAGCTTGAATTAAACAGTATGTGGGAAGTCATGCTCTCTGAAAATGGATTTACAAACGTGTGGAATGATATAGATAGCATTATTTCAGTTCGTGAAAGGCTTCGAGACCAGATAGATTTTCTTCATCAGGTAAAAACTGGCCTTGAAGTAGATAGAAATGAGACCATTGCTGCCAAAGCAGAACTAACTGAGCTTAGAGGGGAATTAGCTGACCACAGAAAGATAGTTGAGCAGAATACCAAAGAAAAAAATAAATTACTCTCTCAAACAAAAAATAGCGAAGCTAATTACCAGAAACTTCTTAAAGAAAATCTGGCTAAGAAAGAAGCCTTTGAAAAAGAACTTCGTGAGTATGAGTCGCAGCTTCAATTTATCCTAGATCCTTCAAAGCTTCCAAAGGCTGGAGTTTTGTCTTGGCCATTAGACAAGATATATGTGACCCAGATGTTTGGCGTAACCGCTGATTCTAAGCGTTTATACGCCTCAGGATCACATTCTGGGGTGGATTTTAGGGCATCTGTAGGTACTCCAGTAAAAGCCATGGCAGATGGGGTAGTCATGGGTACTGGAGATACGGATTTAACATGCCCTGGAGCTTCTTTGGGTAAGTTTGTGTTTATTCAATACAATAATGGACTATCCAGTGCATATGGTCACTTGTCTCTAATTAAATCTAATACAGGGGATCAAGTTAAGCGCGGAGATGTCGTAGGATATAGCGGTAATACTGGTCACAGTACCGGACCTCATTTGCATGTGTCTTTGTATGCGTCGCAGGCCGTTAAAATGACCTCTAGGCCGTCAGTTGCATGTAATGGCAAGTCATATACCATGCCGACAGCCCCAGTGAATGCATATTTAGATGCCATGTATTATCTTCCACCATACAAGCAGTAATCTAATTGATTTGCATATATTAAGTGTTAAAATATACACATGAAGAAAAACTTATCTAATCAGCAAGGAGGATTTCTGGAGACTATAGTTATTATAATTATTGCGCTTCTAATAATGAAATATTTCGGTCTGACAATCTCAGGTGTCATTGAATGGTTCAAGACATTTTTCGGTAGCGTTCTCCAATAACTTAAATGAACAACAAAAGTGACAAAAAAAGAGGCATAAGCATACTCGGAGTTTTGTTGCTTGGCATAATTTTATTACTTGTACTCAGTTACTTTGATATCAGTATCCGAAGTATCGTCGAAGGCCCTTCCGGGAAAGATAATTTTAGTTATGCAGGGGGAGTGGGTCGAAATCTGTGGAATGAGTACTTTAAAGAACCGCTAGAATATTTTTGGAAGGAGATATGGTTAGAAATTTTTTGGCATCCGTTCGTAGATAATATGGAGCGATTAAGAGATGGTAAACCAACAGACCTTGAAATGATGATCCCAGAAGTGGGTCCTTAGAAGCCGCCCCTTTATACTGTGGATAACTTCGTTTTACATATATTGTGCGAAGTAGTACTATAGAGATATGAAGATAAGAAAAAGCGACGAACCCATAGCAAAATACATCCTTCCCTTTTTGGATTATTGCGAAATTGAGAAAGGACTTTCAAACAACACTCAGAGAAATTACGAGCAGTATTTAAAATTATTTACTGGATGGTTAAAAACAATTAATAAGGAGGATCTCCTTCCCCACGAATTGACAGCAGAGCATATTTGGGACTATCGTCTATACCTTGCTAGAACCTATAAAACCAAAAATGGCGGATATCTAGGTAAGAAGTCGCAGAACTACTATTTGATCGCCCTTAGAGCCTTGCTTGATTTCATAGCGGATAGAGATATAGAAACTCTTCCCTCCTCAAAAATAAAATTGGCGAAGCAAAAGACTGAAGAAACAATTTCTTTCTTGAATACTCATGATGTTGAAGCTATGTTGAAGATTCCGGATATCAAGACTCCTGCAGGATTGCGCGATAGAGCTATCATGGAACTTTTCTTTTCTTCCGGAATGCGTATTTCGGAATTAACTGGACTTCATGCAGACCAGATGTCCTTTTTGAAAGACAAAGATCCAAACCGAACATTTGAGCTCTCTATTGTCGGTAAAGGAAAACATGTTAGAACTATTTTCATTTCTCCTCGTGCAGCTGAATGGCTTAGAAAGTATCTTGATTCAAGAAAAGATATGGAGAAACCTCTTTTTGTAAATCATAGAGGAAAAAAGGATTCAGATATAGACCACCGGCTTACTCCCCGCTCGATTCAGTCAATGATTTCTAAATGTGCAATGCTGGCTGGTATTTCCAAGAAAGTTACTCCTCACACACTGAGACATACATATGCTACGGATCTTTTAGGAAATGGCGCAGACTTAAGAAGCGTGCAGGAGCTATTGGGTCACAAAAATGTATCTACTACTCAAATATATACTCACGTAACCAACAAAGGACTTAGAGATATCCATGAGAAGTTTCATGGAGGAAAGGATATAAGCAATAAGTAATATAAAATTCTTTTCCCCTTTCAAAATCAGTCTAGAAAAGCCTACTTGCAAGAACTAGACATCTCATACCCCGCTTTCTCAGCCTCTTCCTTGGTGTCAAAATATACTCTATTTTCAGCCTTTAGGCTTTTCCCTGCTCCGCAGTTAGCTGGGTAATATTTGGTACCCCTGGATGATCCAAAGAAGTTTCTGCCCTCTGTATTTACAGTCTTTTCTGAGAATTCTAGGGCTTGTAAGGCATTGCTGGATAGCTCAGAACCCTTGTATTCTACCTGTATACCTTTATTTGAGCTATTAGAAATCCTACCTAGGCCAAAAGAGCCTAAACCTACCAAGATTATGATAATAACGGTCAAAATATCCTTCCCTCGCCTGCTCTCTAAGAATAGCTTGATTTTTTCCATGGAATTAGATATACTCCCTATACCTTTAATTTTAACATTAAAACAGCAATATGGCACATAGAAAAGCCGGCGGTACCGCCAAAAACTTAAGAGACAGTAATCCAAAGTACCTAGGTACTAAGCTTTACGATGGAGAGGTGGCTCAGGCTGGTTCTATAATCATCAGACAGAGAGGTTCAGTTATCCTTTCAGGAACAAATACAAAGATGGGTAAGGACCACACTATCTTCGCTCTAAAAGACGGAAAAGTTAAATTCGGAACTACTAGAAAGACTTCTTTCAATGGAAAGAGCTCAGTAAAAAAGACTGTTAGCGTGCTTTAATATTTGAAATCTTTATAACAAAAAGAACTCTTGGAGAGTTCTTTTTGTTATTCTTCATCGTGTGGTTTTAATGGAGTATTTGGAAGGTTGAGCAATTGAGATAAGTTAGGTAATTCTTCGGGGGATCCTGGTTTCTTGTAAATTCTTATAATTTTCTTTTCCATAGGATCGATCTCAATTTCAATTTGTGGACATGCCTCTTGTACTGCTTGAATCCAACTAGATATTAGATTTCTTGCATATTCATCTCCATAGGTTGTTGTTTGTATAAACATCATCCCGTTGGTAGCTAGTAGTGAATACCATTGCCTTATTACTTTGTCTAGAATAATCGGATGTTTGTTTATACCATCGGGATTCATCGGACCTTCCATTTTTGATATTATGAGACTGGCTCTTTTTTCGCCCATCAATTTTTTTAATTTATTATAGGTTTCACCGTCAAAAATATCTCCTTTCAATACTTGATGCCCCCTACTCTCATCCTCTCCTTTCTTGTCTGGTGATCTTAAGTCCTCTAGGCAAACCCCTATACTTTTTCCAAATAATCCATTTTCTATTGCACCGAAAAAAGACGAACCAGATCCTCCGAATTCTATACCAATGAGATTTTTCCTCTCTCCGTTTTCACCAACTAATTTTTCTTCTAGGTATGTTTGAAAATCATAATTATCATAATCTTTCACGTTATGCATTGCACTTCTGAACCTTTTATCAAACTCATGTAAATCGGAATCGTATATATACCAAGGAAATTTTGGATTGAGCCCCTCAGGATTATCTCTCAGTCTTAAGTATTCTTCCTCTCTGTTTCTGTTGACAGTCGATAGATGTTCGTTTTTTGCTATCGCCTTAGCTAGCCAAATCCTTTTACCAAAACGATAATTATATGTTGGCCCATTATTGCCTTTTTTATCTTCCCGCTCCTCCCACTTTTTGTATTTATTTTTGAAGCCTTCAAACATATAATTCAGCCATCTTAATTAAGTAAAAATAAGATAACTTAGTTTAAGATTGAATACATTTACTTTCAGTTTATAATTTTACTTCTCTTGTGTAATTACTAATCTAAAACTCGACTTCTTCCCTTTAATAGAAATCGGAACCTCGAATTCTCCGACTTCTTTAATCGGCTTCGGTAGTACAATATATTCTTCACTTAGGTCTGCTCTGTGTTCTTTCTTTAGGGCTTCAACTAAATCCTTTGCATGAATACCAGAGAAAAGATGACCCTTTTCATCAGCCTTGCCGGATAGGTGTATCACCTTCCCTTTTATCTCTTCCAGGTTTCTCACAAGAAGATCCTCCTGTACTTCCCTTTCAATCTGTATATTCTTCTTTCTTTTTTCTAACTCAGCGATTGCTTGAACTGTAGCCCTTTCAGCTAGCTTGTTAGGTAGCAGGAAATTCATGGCATAGCCATCGTTCATTTCCTTGATATCATGTCTTTTTGCGACCCGAGGTACGTCTTTAAGGAATATTACTTTCATACCCCCATTCTACTTCCAATTTAGGAGTAAGTCCACTCCTTTCTCAAGCTGAGGGTCTTTGCCTGCTTCTACGTCTTTTGGAGTGATTTCCACCTTAACATCGGGGGTAAGACCCACCTTTTCAATTAGATTTCCATTAGGAGTGAGCCACTTTGCTACAGTAATCTTAATCAGGGTATCAGAAGTAACTTTCACAACTTCTTGTACTGAACCTTTTCCGTAACTTTGAGTACCTACAATCTTTGCTTCCTTGTGGTCTTGCAGAGCACCAGCCACGATTTCTGAAGCTGAAGCAGAACCACCATTTATTAAAATTACAAACTTAAGTTCATCAGTGAAAATATCATATCCTCGGCTTCTGAATACTTTGTCTTCCTTGCCATTTCCATATTGTTCAGTTACTACTGTCTTTCCTCCAGGAAGGAACCAGCTTGAAATATCAACTGCGGCATCAAGATATCCTCCAGGATTGCCTCGTAGATCTAAAAGCAATTTGTCGCTACCTGACTCAGCAAATTCTCTAACTGCATTTCGGAAAAGATTGGCCGCATTTGCTGAGAAGCTGTATAGCTTAATTACAAAGACACCGTCTTTTCGAAGTTCGGTATCAAGAGTCGGGATGTTTATAACATCACGTACTATCTTCACTTCTCTTGCCTCTTTATCTCCTTCTCTGAAAATTGTAAGGGCAACAGTGGTACCAGCGTTTCCTCGGATCAGTTTGATTGCCTGGTCTACATCCATATCATTAGTGATGGTTTCATCAATCTTGAGGATTTTGTCTCCCGGTTGAATTCCAGCCCTGTATGCTGGAGTATTTTTAAGTGGAGCGATGACTGTAAGAACATCATCCTTAATTCCTACTTCCATGCCGACTCCACTGAAATTACCGGCTATCTCAGATTCAAACATCTTTGCCTCATCTGGGTTCATAAACACGCTGTATGGGTCTCCTAGAGAGTTTACGAGACCAGAAATAGCTCCATAGACTCTTTCTTCATCAGTTAAATTGGCTGCATCAGGAGACTTTTCATTAATGGTGTTCCAAGCCTTCCAGAAAGGAGCAAAATCAGCAGAGCTGACTAACTCACTTTCTTTGTTTATGAGCCCGTCTACTTTATCAATATCTTTTTCATGAGAAAGTCCGAGGAAAAGTCCCAAGCTGAAAAATCCAGCAATGAGGAGACCTAGACCTATATTTTTCTTTGTCTTCCAGAATTCTTGCATATGTTTCATTTAGATTAGTTGCCCTCACTAAAATCTCTATTTTCCAAAAAGGTATCAAACTGAGCTTCCTCTTTTTCTCCAGATTTGGATTCTTTGTACATTACATAGCTCAAATACACAATTCCCAATCCCGTTAAGGAAAAGATAACTTCCTTCCAGGAGTATGGGAAGCCTGAATATGGTAATATCGCCATGAAAATTCCTAAAATTAAAAGCATTCGTGCTCTGTGCATATGAATATTATATAAAAGGGATTTTTTAAATGCAATGTTCCCTTACTGGAAATATTCTGGTGTATATATAGACATGTAGTCTAGAAAAGTCCTCATGACAGATGCAGCATTCACGCTTCCTTGTGAAGGACCAGACTCCATCATCACAGTAAAAGCATATTTAGGATTCTCGTACGGGAAGAACCCAATTACCCATGAGTTTACCCTGTTTTTAAGTATTCCAAGCTGTGCTGTACCAGTTTTTGCGGCAACTTCAACATATGGAACATTCATCGATGCTGCAGTTCCGTAAGTTACGGCTTCTCGCATTCCTTCCCAAATTACTTTCAACTCTTTTGGATCCAGATTTAGGTCGGTAATTTTTTCTTCCATTGATTTGTCACCCATTAGGAAATGTGGAGTGACAAGTTTGCCTCCGTTTGCAAGCGAGGCAGTTGCTCTCACCATCTGAATTGGAGTTACTTGGAATCCATACTGTCCGATGGAAGTGTTGAAGGTATCTCCAATACGCCAGATGTCTCCTTTGAAATTTTTTGCTTTCCATTCTGGGTCAGGTATGACTCCTCCAATTTCATCCGGTATATCCACTCCAGTTTTTTCCCCTATCCCGAACATTTTTGAATATTCATCAATCTTTAAAATACCCATACCTTTCTGGTCTTCGAATCCTCCACCGATGGAGTAGAAATACACATCGCTTGAAACTGCGATTGCTTCCTGCATGTTGGTCCAGCCATGGGCCTTCCAGTCTTTAAATATAGTAGGTTTCTCTGGATCAAAAGGGTTAGGTAGAGAGATAGAGCCAGCTGAATATATTTCCTTTTTCGGGTCAATCAAATCTTGAATTAAGGCTCCCATAGCAAAAAATGGCTTTACAATGGATCCTGGTGTATACAAGCCGGAAATATTTCTGTCCATGAAAACTTTCCTCTTGTCTTTGAAATATGAATTAATTTCTGAGCTATCTTTACCAAGAGAAAGGACCTCACTCTTGTATTCTGGATAGCTGGTTGACACGATAATCTCTCCTGTGTGGATGTCCATCATCATACCAGCTCCTCCAGTGAAAGAATTGGCTTCAGCTGTGGCTTTAATGTAGTCAAAAAGTTTCTCTTGAAGTCTTGCGTCTAGAGATGTATAGAGACCTTCTCCCCGCTTAGGAACGTTTACAGTGTTCTCGCTGTGTACTTTCCCCACAGCATCAGTTTCGACGATTTTAGAGCCATTTACGCCCTTTAAACGCTCGTTGTATTGCTTCTCAAGACCGTCCTTTCCTATGAACTCAGTTTGCCAGTATTTGTTGGATTTGTCCTTGGCTGGGTAGCTTACATATCCAAGAACGTGAGAAAAACCTTTGTCTGGGTACGCCCTAATATCAAGAGATTCACCATTGGAATCCTGAGACTTTTCATTCCAGGCAAGTTCTTTTCCGTTTCTGTCATAGATGATTCCTCTGTCTGCAAACAAAATTACTTTCTCAAGAGTGTTGTTCTCGCTTCTTTGGAAATACGCCTCTCCTTTTTTGATCTGCAAATATCCAATGCGTACCCCAAAAGAAATCATGATTAGGATGAAGAATCCTCCTAGAAAAAAAATTGTTTTCTTTGGAATTGCTTTTTCGATTCTTCCCTCAAATTGCTGTTTGTCAAAATTTGGAAGATTTTCAGAATCAAGAAAAATTTCATCGGGTTCAACCATGTAGCTGATTTCCTTTAACCTATTCTTTTTTCCAAATTTAGTAATCATTGATTAAATTTCAATCTCTTTTTCAAGAACTCAATTATTATGAAAATAACTACAGATATCAGAGTTGATGCATATATTATGTTGTACAGCTTCGAGATTTCTACCCCAAAATACAAGTCAGATATGAAGAAAAGGATTATTCCCTCCAGAAAGAAATTAAAGTATATCATCCCTGTAATTACAAGAATTACAGAGACCCAGATGGGCATAAAGAATATCGAAAAAAACATCAAGATGACGCTTAAAACTCTAGGTAACATATTTCTATCTTACACTAAAAGCTAGGATTTGAATACAAGCCTAGAAATGAACCTAGCTAGATGGAAAGCCAGGATTCCAAGGAGGCCATAGAAAAGATATGGAGACTTAAAAATGAAGCCTATGTACCTGGTATCTTTCTTCCCTTCTCTTATGCCTTCCATCCAGTCTACGGTATTAAGTACAGCGGCGGATATGAAGTCTGGGGTGCCGTCTAAGACCACATTCCTAATGTGTTCTGCCGGGTCTACATTCTCAGTATTCTGAGCCACAGCAAACTTATACCCCAAAAACAATACTACTATCATGCATGCGCCGATAAGTATTTTTTTCATAATCTTATTATACTAGTTTTGAAGCTAAACCAATATAGTTCTCTGGTGTGAAGCTCCTCAGTTCTTCTTTTACTGAATCTGAGACATTTAGTCCGTTTATGAATATGGCGAAGTCTTCCATGGTAGCAGCTTTTCCTCTGGTGAGTCCCTTGAGAGCTTCATATGGAACTGGATATGATTCTCTTCTAAGTACGGTCTGAATTGCTTCCGCAATTACTTCAGGATGCGCCATAAGGTCGTCCGTCATTTTATTTTTGTTTACATCAATCTTGCTTAGACCCTTAAGAAGAGAGGTATATGCAAGAAGTGAGTGTCCAAATGCAGTACCGAAAGCTCTTTCTACAGTGGAATCAGAAAGGTCTCTCTGCAGTCTTGATACAGGAAGCTTTCTTGCAAAGAATTCAAAGAGTGTATTTGCTAATCCAAGATTTCCTTCGCTGTTTTCGAAGTCTATCGGGTTAACTTTGTGGGGCATTGTTGAAGAACCTGTCTCATTAGCATTTACTTTCTGAGTCACCCAGTTATCTGAAATATATCTCCACATATCTTGGTCTAGTCCAAGAAGAATTGTGTTTATCCTCCTTACCGCATCAAAGACTGAAACATAGCTATCATGACACTCAATTTGGGTTGTATATATATTTGCTTCTAGGTTTTTATTTAACCCTTTAATGAAATTCTTTGAGAAATTGATCCAATCTATATTTGGATATGCAGCTACATGGGCATTGTAGTTTCCAGTAGCACCATTTAGTTTAGCCTGAATTTTGGTACCCTTTAATATATTTAATTGATTCTCAATTCTCACAGCAAATACTTTCATCTCTTTTCCGAAGGTGGTCGGAGAAGCGCTTTGTCCATGAGTCCTCGCAAGCATCGGAGTAGCTTTATGTTTTTCTGCTAAGCTATTTAATTCAAAAACAATCTTTTCAATTTCCGGAATGATTACGTTTTCTAGTCCCTCTGCAATCATGAGCGCATATGCGATATTATTTGTGTCTTCAGAAGTTATCGCAAAATGAACCCATTCGATTCTATCTTTAAGCGAAGTATTTTTTAACTTTTCTTTGATGAAATATTCTACAGCCTTAACGTCATGATTCGTGGTTTTTTCGAAGTTTTTTATTTCAGCAAAGTCTTCTTCGCTTAGTTTGTATAGACTCTGGATTGTGCTAACTTCTTCGGCCGAAAGCTTTTTTAATCCGAGACCTTCTTCTTTAGAAAGAGCTATTAAGTACTCTCCTTCCATTCGTATACGGTACGACATCAAAGCTTCCTCAGAAAAGTATGGAGAAAGCGCCCTGGTCTTTTCAAAATATCTTCCGTCTAGCGGATTGATTGCTCCTTGTATCATATTATTTCAAATTCTTGTTAATTCTTTTCTCAGTAGTCTCTGAGAAATCGTGATTAAATTTTTTTCCGGTTATGGTTTCGTAAATTTCGATATATCTTCTAGAAAGCTCAGCTACTAATTCAGGAGGAGCTTCTGGGAGAACTCTGTCATTGTATGGATCACAGTTTGCCTTAAACCATAGTCGAAGGAATTCTTTGTCGAAGAACTCAGGCTCTTCTCCTTTAGAAAACTTTTCTTCATACGAAGAAGCTTTCCAGTATCTTGAAGAGTCCGGAGTATGTATTTCATCAATTAGAGTGAGCTTTCCATCTTCATCAATACCGAATTCATATTTGGTATCAACCAAGATGAGTCCTTTTTCCATGGCTATCTTCTGTCCTCGTGTGAAAAGCTTCAGTGCTTTGTCGGATAGTTCATCCCAAAGTTCTTGTGTAGCTATTCCCTCAGCTACAATCTCCTTCGGGGTTATTGGTCTATCATGTTCATCTGATTTGGTAGTTGGAGTTAGGACTGGAGTTTCAAGCTTCTGATTCTTTTTCATTCCATCTGGAAGAGTGAAATTTCCAAAGTCTCTTTGACCATTGTTGTACATAGTCCAAAGAGAAGTATTTGTTGAGCCGGTTATGTATCCTCGCACCACCATTTCAATCGGAACTACTTTGCATTTCTTAGCCACCACTACATTCGGGTCTGGAGAATGAAGAACATGATTCTGAATGATGTCTTTTGTATTCTCAAACCAAAAAAGACTGATTTGAGTTAACACCTCTCCTTTGAAAGGAATGGATGCAATGTTTCTATCAAAAGATGAATGTCTGTCGGTTGAGATTAGAGTGATGTGGTCATCAGCGAGATATATGTCTCTCACTTTTCCTACTTTCTTGGTTCCAAGATTTTGGAAATTGGTTTCAGTAAGGACATTCTTAATATTCTGTTTGATTATATCTAGTTCCATTAGTTTAATATTGTCTTACCTTCCCCTTTCACGATGCGACCAATTTCATACATTTTAAATTCGGGATATTTAGAAAGAACCTTTTCAATCTTTTCCTTTTCTGATGCAGGCGCTACGAGAACAAGTCCGATACCCATATTGAATACTCGATACATTTCTTCCTCGCTAACATTTGCTCCTTTTTGCATGTATGAAAATATCGGAAGAACTGGCCAAGTGTCTCTTTTGATTTCCGCATCTACATTATCCGGAAGAACTCTTGGAATGTTCTCAATAAATCCGCCTCCAGTGATATGAGCGATTCCTCGTATATCTATATTTTCATCCAGCATTTCCAATACAGGTCTCGAGTAGTTTACGTGAACTTTGAGGAGAGCATCTCCGACCGTCGTTCCCAATTCTGGAACATCTGTATTTACATCATGATGCAAAATATCAAAAAGTATTTTTCTTGCTAGAGAAAATCCATTAGTATGAAGTCCGCTGGAAGGAAGTCCAAGTAGAATATCTCCTTCTTGTATTCTTTCCCCAGTCACTATTTTTTCTTTTTCTACGATTCCAGTTATACATCCTGCAATATCATGCTCGCCCTTCATATACACCCCAGGCATTTCAGCAGTTTCTCCGCCGATTAGGGAAACATTGTTTTCTCTACATGCTTTAGACATTCCAGCTACCATTGCCTGCATTACATTGGGATCTAGTTTGTCATGAGCGACGTAGTCTAGGAATGTAAGAGATTTTGCTCCCATCGCAAGAAGGTCATCACAGCAGTGGTTTACAATATCTTCTCCCACCGTGTCGTATTTATTCATCATACGAGCCACAGAAAGCTTCGTGCCCACTCCATCGATGCTTTGAACAAGTACAGGATGCTTGTACCCTTCTAGGGCTTGTTTTATGTCATACAGAGCTCCGAAGCTACCTATCCCAGTTAGAACTTCTTTAGTGTGAGTGGAAGCAACGTCCGCCTTTATACGCTTTACTGATTCATTACCAGCATCAATGCTTACTCCAGATTGTGCGTACAGGTCAGACATTTTATTGCTCTAAGTATTCTTTATATCCTTTTTTGATAAGATTCTCAGCTTTGAATTTAACTTCTTTGTTCATCTTTGCTTTATATTCAACCATTTTCTTTTGAAATTCTTGATCTTTTGTTCCAAGAATTTGTACAGCAAGAAGTCCTGCATTCTTTGCTCCGTTTACTGCCACTGTCGCAACTGGCACTCCTGGTGGCATCTGGGCAATTGAAAGAAGTGAATCAAGTCCGTCCATGGTCTTTGATTTTACTGGCACTCCGATAACTGGGAGCACTGTCATGCTTGCGGTCATGCCAGGAAGATGAGCAGCACCTCCTGCTCCTGCGATTATTACCTTGAGACCTCTTTCTGCAGCAGAGTTTGAGTATTCTACGAGGACATCAGGAGTTCTGTGAGCTGATACCACTGTAATTTCATATGGTACTCCGAATTCTTCCAGCATCTTTGCAGCATCCTGCATTACCGGTAAATCTGAATCTGAGCCCATAATTATTCCTACAAGTGGTTTTTCCATGTTAGATGTTTAAGTTTTTTCTAATTTCCAGAGCCCTTTTTTCTGTGTCTTCAAGATTCTCTCCAAGTACAGTGATATGGCCCATTTTTCTCTCTTTTCTTGTTTCCATCTTACCATATACATGGATATATGCATCTTCCCCTGTTTTATCGCTTGAGCCTTTAATGAGAGCCTCTCCATCTCTTTCTCCCAGGATATTTATCATCACGGAAGACTTTGAAAGAGCTTCGGGCTCGACAAGAGGCATATGAGTTACAGCTCTGATGTGAGCTTCAAATTGAGACATTGAGAAAGCTTCAATTGTATGATGTCCCGAGTTGTGTACTCTCGGAGCGATTTCATTTACTGCAATATTTCCATCTTCATCTAGGAACATTTCAATTGCGAAAACTCCTACGTCTTCCAAAGAAGCAAGAACTTCTTTGGTAATATTTTTTGCCTTCTCTGTAATTTCTTCTGAGACAGGTGCTGGAGATTTAACTACATGGCAGATATTATTCTTGTGAATAGTTTCAACCACAGGATATATGACCATTGATCCGTCGTGTCCTCTGGCTGAGATTACTGCCAGTTCTTTTACAAATGGAAAGAACTTTTCCGCATACAAAGTTGAATTATTTAACTTCTCAAATGCTCTCTCAATATCTTCCTCGCTTTTAACTACATAATTCCCTCTTCCGTCGTATGCATCAAAGCGAGTTTTAATTAAATATGGATACCTGAAGAGCTTTCCTTGCTCTTTCGCATCTTCTTGTGAATTTATCAAAGCAAAAGGAGCTACAGGAATGTTTCTGTTAGCAAGAAAAGTCTTCTGCTCGAACTTGTCTTTGATTATTCGAAGAACTTTCGGAGATGGATGCACTATTTTTCCTTGCTCAACAAGTTCATTTAAAGCTTCAGGATTCGCTGATTCAATTTCAAAGGTGATGAAATCAGAAACTTTAGCTAGTTCAAGTATTCTGTCTTTGTCTTTAAAGCTTCCTAGGATATGAGCATCAGCTACTTGAGCAGCTGGAGAGTTTTCTGTCGGATCAAGCACAGTTACGAAGAACCCAAGCTTGTGCGCAGCTTGTGCGAGCATTCTTCCTAATTGTCCTCCTCCCACAATTCCTATTTTCTTCATTACATTGCTTTTTTACCTATATCTTTTCTATACTGCATGCCTTCAAATGATATTTTTTCAATTGCGGAATATGCTTTTGAGAGAGCTTCTTTGAGAGAACCTCCAGTTGCTGAGACTCCAAGCACTCTTCCTCCACTTGTTACAAGTTTTCCATCTTTAATTGCAGTTCCAGCGTGGAAGACAATAATATCTTCGTCTAATTTTCCGATTGAAATTTCTTTTCCTTTTTCATATGTTCCAGGATATCCGGCTGAAGCAAGTGCAATGTTGCACGCAAACATATCCCTGAACTTTATTTCCAGAGTATTTAAAGTTTTGTTTAAAGAAGCATCTACTATATCCAAGAAATCAGTCTCTAGGAGTCTCATGTATGTCTGAGTTTCAGGATCTCCGAATCTTGAATTGAATTCAAAAACCTTTGGGCCTTCTTCTGTGAGCATGATTCCAGGATATAAACAGCCAACAAAAGGCTTTCCATCTTCTTTCATTCCAGCAATCGCCGGAGCAATGATTTCATTTTCAATTCTTTTCATCATTTCTGCATCCATAAAAGGAAGAGGAGCAATTGTTCCCATTCCTCCAGTATTAGGACCTTCATCGTTGTCGAAGACTCTCTTGTGGTCTTGGGAAGAAGGAAATATTTTATATGATTCTCCATCAGAGATTGCATGAATTGAGATTTCAGTTCCGGCAAGAAATTCTTCTATTACAACTTCGTCTCCCCCATGGCCAAAAATCTTTTCAACCAGAATATCATTCAAGGCTTTTACTGCTTCTTCTTTTGTTTTAGCCACAGTTACTCCCTTTCCAAGAGCAAGACCACTCGCTTTAACTACAATTGGAAGATTTTCTTTTTCTACATATTCTTTCGCTTCTTCAAATTTAGTAAATACTTTGTATTTTGCAGTTGGGATATTATGTTTCTGCATGAATTCCTTGGCGAAAGCCTTGGACCATTCAAGCTCTGCTGCAGCTTTCGTTGGGCCCCAGATTCTAAGGCTAGCTTCTGTAAATCTGTCCACAACTCCAAGAGCTAGTGGGTCATCAGGTAGGGCCAAGGTTAAATCAATTTTTTCTTTTTTTGCGAAATCCAAGAGAGCATCAATGTCTGTGGCTCTGATATCAAGATTGTTTCCCAGAGACATGGTTCCGGCATTTCCAGGAGCAAAGAAGAGCTCCCCGCATCGCTCTGACTGAGAGACCTTCCATCCGATGGCATGCTCTCTTCCCCCTCCACCGATTATTAAAATTTTAAGTTTGTTAGACATTGGTTAATTTTTCTAAGACTTCAATATACAATTCATTCTCTTTCTTTTTTAATCTACCATATAATGAGTCTACTGTATCTCCACCTTGAACTTTCTCAAAAGTTCTTCCCAGTACTGGACCGAAGTCGAATTCTAAGGTTAAAAAATGTATAGAACTTCCAGCATATGTACATTTCTCTGCAAGAAAATTACTAATTGCTTTGTCAGTTAGCATTCCTTTGTTCCAGAGACCTTCTGTGCCGTCTGGGTTTACTCCTTTTACGTTGATCTTATCCGGAATTACTCCTGGGTGTAGATTTATAATTTTGTTTGGATATGCAAGAATTACATCATCAGTTATTATCTGCTTCCATCCAGCAAGGCATATGTAATTCGGAGAAAGTTTGTTTAAAAGAGGAAGCAAATCTTCTTTTTTCGCACAAATTTCAATATTTAAATTATTCCTTCTGGCGTGTTCTAGTCCTAGAGCATTTTCTGTGTCGGAAACTACAGCTACGATATCTCCTTTTATTCTTCCACTTTTAACTCCCTCAATTATGGCTTTCAGATTCGTCCCAGTGCCTGTATTAGAGATGAGTATAGCTAGTTGCATATTAGTTTTTCGGCAAGTCGTAGCTAACTTCCGCTTTTCTTTCTTTTAAATCAATCGGATATTCTCCAGTGAAGAAAGAAGTGCACAGCTCTTCTTTCGGAAGCCCAATTGAAGATATTAGGCCTTCTAAGGATAAATAATGCAGAGAAGTTGCTCCGAGAAATTCTCGGATCTCTTCGATGCTTTTGTTTGCAGCGATAAGGTCTTTTTGATCTGGTGTATCTATTCCATAGAAGTCAGGATACTTAACCGGAGGAGAGGAAACTAGGAAATGAACTTCCAGAGCCCCAGCTTTAAAAAGAGTCTCAACTATTCCTTTAGAAGTTGTCCCTCGTACTATCGAGTCATCAACAAGCGCAACCCTCTTGCCTTTCAATGCTTCAGCAAGAGGAATCAGTTTAAGAGCGACGCTCCGCTCTCTGGATTTCTGGTCTGGCTCAATGAAAGTTCGGTGAACATATCTGTTTTTAACCAAAGCAAGTTCCATCGGTATTCCAGATTCTTCGCTGAATCCAAGTGCTACAGGTACTGCAGTGTCCGGAACTGGAACAATCATATCTATCTCCAAATTAGTTTCCTTTGCTAGGGTTTTGCCGAAATTTTTTCGCACCTGATATATGGATTTGCCTCTTATCACGGAGTCTGGTCTTGCGAAGTATACATATTCAAAGACGTCATGCTTTGGAGTTGGTTGTGCTAGCTGGATGCTTTTCTCTCCTTCTGAATTTACCAAGAACATTTCTCCTGGATTTATTTCTCGTACAAATTCTGCACCCACAGTTTTGATGGCGCAGGTTTCTGATGCAACCACATATCCCCCATCTAGTTTTCCTAGGGCAAGCGGACGCATTCCATATGAATCTCTGATGGCAACCAAAGCATCTTTGGTCATCATTACAATCGAAAATGCTCCAGTTATGAGAGGATATATCTTTTTTACGGAGTCTTCAATGCTCATTCCACTCTGAAGGCAAAAATTGATGGCATCTGCCACCAATTCTGAATCACTCCTTCCGTCTTTTAGAACATTGTTTTCTTTAAGAAACTGCTGTAGTGAGGTTACAGAAGGCAGATTCCCATTATGAGCAAGCGCAAAAGACTCTTCTTTGTTTACGACAGGCTGAGCATGATCAAGAGCTCCTCCGCCTGAAGTTGAATATCTATTGTGTCCAATTGCGATGTGTCCTGTTAGTCTCTGTATATCTTCTTCTTTATATACTTGGCTCACTAATCCAGCTCCTTTGTGAGTCTTGAAAGTATCTCCGTCATTAGTCGTAATTCCAGAAGCTTCCTGTCCTCTGTGTTGCAAGGCAAACAGAGCAAAAAATGCTAGTTTTGAAACTGGTAAGTTCTTACCGTATATTCCTACGATTCCGCATTTTTCTTTTAGGTCTTCCATTTCTATTTCAAAAAGTATTTGACTCCGTTTCTAAATATCTCAAGTCCATCACCGTCTTTTTTCTTCTCATTTTTCTTTTTTGACTGCCAGAGAGGGCTTTGTTCGGGGAACATTGCTCGCTCAGGATGAGGCATCATTCCGAGAACTCTTCCATTATATGCCAAAACTCCCGCAATGTCATAGTTTGCTCCGTTTGGATTAGCTTCTAAATCTTGGAATTTGCAAACTTCTCCTTTTTCATACTTAAAAGCAATTTGTTTTTTCTTCTGCATTCCCCCATATTCTTTTTTATCTATGACATAGCAACCTTCTCCATGAGCGATCGGAAGAGAAATTTTTTTGATTTTTCCGAGCCATGGGCTTTTACCCACAACTTTTAAATCAACCCATCTGTCTATGTATTTTCCTCCAGTATTATATGTCAAAGCTCCAGGAAGAATTCCAAGGTTTGTTATTATCTGGAATCCATTACAGATACCGATTACAAGAGTGTCTCTCTTTAAGAACTCCTCGAGTTCTTCTTTTAAATGGTTCTTGAATTTATTCGCATATGCTTTCCCGGAACCAGTATCATCTCCATATGAAAATCCTCCTGGAAAGGCCAAGATTTGATATTGCTCAAGCATATTCGGTGCAGAAATTAGATCATTGATGTGAACAATGTTGGCTATGCCTCCCGCCTTCTCGAAAGCAAATTTTGTCTCTTCTTCGCAATTGAGTCCATATCCAGAGAGAACAAGAATTTTAGGTTTATTATTTTTCATCTTTTGGGCCGTATAGGTCTAATAATCTTTCTCTGGACATTAATGCGTTGCCAGATTCAGTGTCTACTTCGAATCCTAAACTTTTAAATAATCTAGGGTTATTTATTACTAATTTTGAAACCCCAAAAATTTCTTTTATGTCAGCAAGATCGGCATCGTTCTTTAGGACTATAGCTAGGTTTCTAAGTCCTTCCTGTATAGACTGAATAGCTTCTCTTGAAGTGTTGAAAAAATTTGTCGGTATGTGTAAATTTACTTCTCTACCTCCACCATGTTGATTGGTTATCTGGTAAGAAAGAGCTCTGCTAAGTAATTTATATCCTTTTTCGGCAATACTTTGCTTACTCCCTTCCTCGATTTCTTCTAGAGTTAGATTTTCGGCAAGAACTTCTAGTATTGCATCAACCATTTTTTGATCCATCTTATCATCTGCGGGAGAAATAGCACTTAATTTAAAGCTGAGCTGGTCTTTCAGTTCTGGTACTCCTTTTTCATCTAAATATTCTAGTAATAATTTTTTTAATTTTTCATAATCTCCTTTTTCTCTATAGAAATTAAAATAAGGAGAAATTTCATGTAGGGTTTTTTCAAAGAGACGTCGTCTTATCTCGATAAATTTTTTCCTTACATCATTTTCAGGTGGTTGTGGTTCTTTGAATTCCATTTTATTTCATTAAATTAGAAAACTGATGATATTTCTCTGTTAATTTTTTGACATTTGTCTCGACTACCTTCTTGTTCTTGAAAGTTACAGAGAACTTTTCATGCTTTTCGACTACTCCTATCACTCCATGGCTTACTCCTCTTAGCATTTTCTTTATTTCCTTAACATTCTTTGGATTAACTGAGATTAGAATTCTTCCCTGAGTCTCTCCGAATAGTATTGCTTGAGTTGATTTCGCATTTCCAGGCAAGTTATCAATTGAAACACTTGCTCCAAGCTTCCCTCCAATTGATGTTTTGGCAAGTGCAGTTAAAAGTCCTCCAGAGGTTACAGAAATTGCCGACTCTGCTTTGTTTGATTCAATAATATTCTGAAGTGCTTTGTATGTTTTTATATTTTTCTTCGCATTTACCATTGGCACATTGTTTCCAATATGGCCCTGCATTTTGAAATATTCGCTTCCACCGAGCTCTTCATCAGTGTCCCCAAGCACTATGATTACATCTCCAGGATTTTTAAATTCAGGAGATACGGTCTTCGATATATCAGGCATTACAGAAACAGCTGAAATGAGGAGAGTTGGAGGAATAGAGACCATAATTGGATTTCCTTTCTCGTCATATCCTCTGAAATCATTAAACATACTATCTTTTCCTGATATGTACGGGGTTCCGTATGCCACAGCATAGTCATAACAGGCTTTTACTGATTCAGTGAGCTCTTTTAATCTACCTTTGTCATATGAAGAGCACCAGCAGAAGTTATCTAAAATTCCAATATGTTCTAACTTACCTCCAGCTGCAACTATGTTTCGTATTGAGGTATCAATTGCCGAAGCAGCCATATGATATGAGCTTATATCTCCATATGAAGGATACAGGGACGATGTGACAACAGCTCCTTTTCTGGAACTGAGAACAGGTCGAAATACCTGAGCATCAGTATTTATCTTTCCTCTTCCTGATTGAGGCTTTAACACAGAAGAAGATTGCACTTCGTGGTCGTATTGTTCTGAAACAAATCCAAACCCTCCGATGTTGTTTACCGAGATCAAATCTTCTAAATCTTTAGTGTATGATTTCTTTTCTAAAAGAACTGGTTCTAGATTTTGTTTCTTTACTTTCCCTGTCTTTAGTTTGTGTTTCGGAAGTCCATTGTGAAGAAATTCCATGTCCATATCCATAATTTTCTCTCCGTTGTATGAAACTACACATTTCCCAGAGTTAGTGAATTCTCCAATTATGGATGCTTCTACGCCTCTTTGTTTCATGAGTTTGTTGAAGAGCTCCCATTTCTTTTTTGGAACAGCCAAAGTCATTCTCTCTTGGCTTTCGGATATCCAGATTTCCCATGGTTGAAGTTTTGGATATTTAAGCGGAACTCTTTCCAGAAGAACTTCTGCTCCTCCGCATTCCTTAGCCATTTCAGCCACAGAACAAGAGATTCCTCCGGCACCATTGTCAGTAATAGAGTTGTATAAATCCATAGCTCTAGCTTCTTTTACAATTGCATCAGAAAGTTTCTTTTGAGTGATTGGGTCTCCAATCTGCACTGCGGTTGCAGGACTACCAGAATCCATTACAACTGAAGAGAAGGTTGCTCCATGTATCCCATCTCTTCCTACCCTACCCCCGACTACCACGATATAGTCACCATTTCGTGCAGCTTTTTCGTGAGAAAGTTTGTCGTTAATCTTTCTAGGAATTATCCCTAAAGTACCAGCGAATACCAGGGGTTTGCCTCGATATCTATCATCAAACTTAAGGAAACCGTTTAAGGTAGGGATACCAGAAGTGTTTCCTCCGTGATTTACTCCTTTAACTACCCCTTCCATTATTCTTTTCGGAGAAAACATTTTTTGAGTTAAGTTCCTGTCTCTATACAACACTCTTTCATCTGTCGGTTCTCCGAGACAGAAGCCGTATGTATTAGCTACCGGCTTTGCGCCAAGCCCAAAGCCGATCGTATCTCTGTTTACTCCGACAATTCCTGTGATTGCTCCTCCGTACGGATCAAGAGCTGAAGGGCTGTTGTGGGTCTCAACTTTGTGAGTGATTAAATATTCTTCATCAAAAGAAATTGCACCCGCGTTGTCGTGGAATACTGAAACGCAGATATCTTTCTTGCCTTTTTGTTTCCTGATTAGGTTTGTTGCCCCTTTAATATATGTTTTATATAAGCCATCCTTTATTTTGTCTATTGGATTGGCAAATATAGTGTGCTTACAGTGCTCAGACCAGGTTTGAGCCAGGGATTCTAGCTCTATATCTGTAGGATTTCTACCTAAGTTTCTAAAGTACTTTTGAATTACTTTCATTGAAGCCAGGTCGAGAGCCAGAGGACCTCTCCGTACTCCTTCTTCGCCTAGAATTCCTTCTTTTCCAATTTTAATCAGTTCCTCATCTTCTACTTCAAGTGATACAGATATGACATCAGGCCTGTCTTTTAACACCACCTCAGGAATTTTTTCTGGAAGATTCCTTTTACGAGAAATTTCTTCGTATGAAGCAATGTAAGATCTCTCAATTAAAGGATTATGGAGGCTGAGAGCAATTTTTTTTGCATCATCAAGCTTAATGTTGCCTGAGACAAAATATATTTTGGAAGTATATATTTCGAGCTGTTCTTTTGGATTTAAATGAAGAAAATCGGATACAGTCTCTTTTGCTGTGTGTCCCACGTTGTCTGTAACTCCAGGAAGATATCCAATTTCGATTGCATAAGTAAACTTAGGCATTTTTGGGAGTTCTCCGACGTGCAATTTTTCAAGTACTGGATTTACTAGTGCTTTAGCCCCTTCAGATATTTTTTCTGATGAAAATTCGTATGAAAAGAGGTATGAGTCAAAGATGCTTACATTAGAAACTTCTCCTCCTAGGTCGAGGTTAAGAAGCGCCTTCATGCATAGTTTCCCTCTGCTGTCTTTTCCTTTGGGCGCTACGTATACCCGAGTAATCATATGGGTATAATATAACAAGTATTCCAATCATACAAATGTCCTATTTAAAGAAGTCAGGTTTTTCCCAAAATACTGCTTTTTTAAATTCAATATCTGATATATACTAACACCACTAGTATGAAAAAAATTGTCACAATTGGTGGTGGAACAGGTAGCTTCACCGTACTCTCCGGCCTTAAAAATATTCCAGATATTACCCTTACAGCGCTTGTTTCCATGGCGGATGATGGTGGCTCTACGGGGGTTTTGCGAGATGAACTGGGGGTGCTCCCTGCTGGAGATGTAAGACAGTGTCTGGTGGCTCTATCTGAACATTCCGACATAGTGCGAGGACTTATGAATTATAGATTCTCTGAGGGTACACTTAAGGGCCATAATTTCGGGAATATCTTTCTTGCCGCCCTTGAAAAAGTTACCGGAGATTTCGGAGAAGGAGTCGAGGTTGCTTCCGAAATTTTAAAAGTAAACGGAAGAGTGGTCCCCATAACAAACAATAAGGCAGAGCTATGCATATCTCTTTCTGGTGGACAGACACATTGCGGAGAAAACACCATTCAGGATACAGATCTTCAGACCCACAAACTAGAGAGATTATTCTATAAAGGAGATGTTTCGCTAAATCCTCATGCCAAAGAAGCTATTTTGCAAGCAGATTATATTATTTTAGGCCCTGGCAACTACTACTGTTCTCTTCTTCCGAATTTAATAGTAGAAGGTTTCAAGGATGCCGTTAAAGATGCAAGGGCAAAATTAATTTTGCCTGTTAATCTAACCAACAAGCTAAACCATACCACTGGATGGAAGGTCAGTGACTATGTTCAAGATATTGAAAAATATCTTGATAGAAAAATAGATATAATTTTAGTAAACAACGACTTCCCTTCCACTGAGCAAATTGAGAGATATAAAACAGAGGAAGGAGAAGGTGTGCTTGTGGAGGATGATCTTGAGGATGATAGAATAATTAGAGACTCCATGCTATCTCATGTAATTCACGAAAAGAGAGATGCTGATATAATTCCTGCAACTAGAGGGTTTATTCGACACGATTCTGGTAAATTAGCTAATATTTTAAAGGTTATTATAGAAAAATAATATGAAATTCATTTTCGATTTTGACGATACTCTTCTCGATACAAAAAAGCTCAAACAGCACATTTTTTCAATTATAGAGAAATATGGTTTCTCTCGTGAAAATGCCGAAAAGTCCTACATACAAATTCGTCATACAGATATCCCTTTTTCTCTTAAAGACTTTTTAAGTCAGTTTACAAAGGATAATTCTCTTATAGAGAAAATGTATAAAGATATACTCGATTTAGCGCCGAAAATTCTTCATCACGATATTGTAAAAATGGTTAAGAGAATAGGAAAAGAGAATGTTTTTATAATAACCAATGGAGAAGAAGTTTATCAAAATGATAAAATTAATGCCGCTGGGATACGCGATCTTTTTTCAGAAATACATGTTGTTCCTGGTAGTAAAAAAGATCTGATTGCTGATATTTGCCAAAAGTATCCTGACGAAGAAGTATATTTCCTTGATGACAAGCTTCTATTCATTGAAGATATAGATCTTGATAAGTGTAAAAATTTAAAGACTATACTTTACGATAAGTCTGATTTTTTGAAGTATTTAGAGAAAGTTATATCGAAATAAATTACCAGTATTTCTCTACCACGTGATGCTCTTCTGGGCCTGTCCCCACATAGATAATATCCGCACTCAGTGTTTTCTCTAAGAATTTTATATAGTTGAGTGCCTCTTTTGGTAGTTTGCCGTTATAGTCAGACAAGTTTCCCTTCCATACAGGAAACGAGGTATATACAGGCTCTATTTCAGTCCTAGACAGATCAAAAGGAATTGTATCTAGCTTCTTGCCTTTTATTATGTAATGCGTACAGACTTTGATAGATTCAAAATTGTTTATTACATCTAATTTTGTCATTACTAAGCGAGTGGCATTGTTCATTTTGATAGCGTGCTTAAGGAGTGGTAGATCAATCCATCCAGTTCGGCGTAATCTGCCTGTGGTCGCTCCAATTTCATTACCTAATCTTCTTAAGGCAACCCCTTGCTCCATTTCATCTTTGCTATTGGGATTTGGATCAGGATACTTCTTTTTTTCGTCTACTAGTTTTTTATCTCTGCACCAAACTGCAGATCTTTTGCCACCGAGCTCTGTTGGAAAAGGTCCTTCACCCACTTTGGTTACGTAAGCCTTCATTATTCCAATCGCAGGGCCAACTTTTTCAGGAGGAATACCTAGGCCTGTGGCAACTCCGGCTGAGATAGTATGAGAAGATGTCACAAAAGGAAAATGACCAAACCGTACATCCAAAAGAGATCCCTGGGCGCCTTCAGCGATGATCTGGTGTCCACCTTCTAATGCCTCATCTACAATCTGAGCAGATTCCCTTATTTTTAAATTTTTGACGAAATTTATACCGTCAAAAAATCTTTTCTCTCTTGCTTTCAAATCCTTCACATCTACTTTGTGTCCAAAAGAAGTAAGCAAGGTGTTTATATGTTCTCTTGTTAAAGCAGCATATTTCTTTTTAAAATCAGGATAAAATATATCTCCCACTCTGAGTGCTCTTCTTAGAGTAAGATCCGTATATGAAGGAGATATTCCTTTTCCAGTTGACCCTATTTTTTTCTTTCCTTTAGTCTTCTCAGAAACTGAGTCCAGAAGAAGATGAGTAGGCATGGTTAAAATTGCGTGTGGGGAAACTGAAAGCCTAGGAATGAATGAGACGTTTTTTGGGATTACTTTCGTCTCGTCTTTAAGAGATGCTGGGTCTATAACCATTCCAGCTCCAAGATGTATCTGAGCTTTACCGAAAACTCCAGAAGGTATTAAATGAAAAACATAGCACTTTGAATCGTGCCATATGGTGTGCCCAGCATTATTACCACCCTGGAATCTTACAATTAGATCTTTTTTGGACAGGCTAGAAGCGATACGAGCTACCCCCTTACCTTTTCCTTCATCTCCCCACTGGAGACCTATTATTGGAGTAATTTTATTTTGATGCTTCTGTTCTGTTTTATTCATTATTGCTTGTTGTAGTTAGGGGCTGCCTCTACCATAAATATATCATGAACATGACTTTCTCGTAATCCTGAATGAGAGATTTTATAGAAAGATGAATTTCTAAGCTTGGATACATTCTCTGCTCCGAGATATCCCATCCCAGCCCGCAATCCCCCTACCAGCTGGTGAACTACTTCCGAAAGAGCTCCTTTGTAAGGAACATGTGCAGATACTCCTTCTGGAACGAGCTTGGTTGAATCATACTGGTCATCCTGGAAATATCTATCCTTGGAACCATTCTGCATTGCTTGAACTGATCCCATTCCACGATATTTTTTAAATTTTTGATTGTTGCTGATGGTTGTTTCTCCTGGAGATTCATCAGTTCCCGCAAACATGCTTCCAGCCATAACAACATCAGCTCCGAAAACCAGGGCTTTTACTATGTCTCCGCTGTATTTTGCGCCACCGTCTGCTATAACAGGTGTTTTTGAACTCTTGCAAGCCTCATATACTGAAGCTACTGCCGATAGTTGAGGTACTCCCACTCCTGACACCACTCTAGTGGTGCAAATTGAGCCTGGTCCAATCCCTACTTTTACAGCGTTTGCTCCTGCCTTAATCAGAGCTTTAGCGGCTTCTCCAGTTGCTATATTGCCTCCTATTATATCAAGTTTAGGGAAAGCCTTTCTTAGCTTCTTTACGGTCTCTATAACGCCCTTAGAATGGCCGTGGGCTGTATCTACGCATATTACATCAACTCCTGCTTCTACTAAAGCCTGTGCTCTGTTTATGGCATCTGCTCCAGCTCCCACTGCGGCCCCTACACGAAGTCTTCCGAGTGTATCCTTGGTTGCATTAGGAAATTCTTTACTCTTTTCGATATCTCTATATGTTATTAAACCTATAAGCTTAAAATTCTTATCGACTAAAGGAAGCTTCTCTATTCCATGTTTAGAAAATATCTCATTAGCTTCCTGGATTGTTGTGTTGAGTCCTCCGGTGATTAGCTTAGTCGTCATTATCTTCTGGAGTGGAGTCGATTCATCTCTCTGGAAACGCAAATCTCTGTTTGTAACTATTCCCATCAAAACTCCTTCCTTTCCCAGGACAGGAAAACCTCCGAAGTTATATTGTTTTTGTATTCTAAGAGCATCTCCTACTGTGCCTCCAATGTCTAGCGTCATTGGGTTAAGAATTCTACCAGATTCAAATCTCTTTACTCTTGCAACCTCGGCTGCCTGTTCTGATATTGAAAGATTTTTGTGAATTATGCCGATTCCTCCGAGCTTTGCCATGGCGATCGCCATATCTCCCTCGGTGACTGTGTCCATGGCTGCGGACATTAGAGGAATATGTAGTTTGATATTTTTAGTCAGATTGGTTCCTGTATTTACATCTTTCGGAAGAACTTCGCTGTAATTAGGAACCAGGAGTACGTCGTCAAAAGTTAGTCCTTCACCTAGATGCTTTGCTCTCCCAGTTTTGTTTGCCATGGATGTATTATACTTAAATTTAATAAAAAGAAAACGAGGCCAAGCGAGCGGTTAAGCAAGCTGGCCCCGATGGGGCTGGTCTCTAAGACCAGACAATGATGTTCATAAGAGCACCTCGAATATATTAAATCATAAAATATGATAAAAATCAACCTTATTCCTTATTTAGGGCCTGAATAGGATCAAGCTTTGCAGCGTTTCTGGCTGGAAAAACTCCGAAAACTACTCCGATTATCATAGATATTGTTATTGAAATTATGATCCCAGAAATTGGAACAATGAAATCCCAGTCAAACCCGAAGGCCTCTGCTCCTTTTGCTACGGCAAATGTTGCAAGAGATCCAAAAATTATTCCGACAATTCCCCCAATCAAAGTTAGAGCAACTGCCTCGATGAGAAATTCATAAAGAATATCTCTATTGGTTGCTCCTAGGGCTTTTTTGAGACCTATTTCTCCTACTCTTTCAGTTACTACTACATACATGATATTCATTACTCCAACTCCTCCAACAATGAGAGATATGAAGGCTATGGCGATCAAGAGATATGTTATCAAACTCAAAATTACTTCGAAGGTTTCCATATTCTGTTCCTGTGTCCTTACTCGGAAATCATCTTTCGATGGATCGTCGATAGAGTGATTTCTCCTCAATACATCTTCCACATCAAGAGCTGTTGCATCTGCAAGATTCGGGTCTTCTAATTCAACAATACCGTAAAAAAGATAATCTATACCCAAATATTTTTTCTGGAGAGTGGTAAGGGGTATGAATATCTGCTGATCGTCAGTCGCAGCCAAGCCTCCCTTTTTTTCATAAACTCCAACAACTTCAAGATTCAAATTACCAAGACGGATCATTCTGCCGATAGGATCATTTTCTCCAAAAAAATCTTCAGCTATGTCATACCCCAATACTGCAACTTGAGCAAGTGACCTATTTTCTTCTTCGGTAAATGGTCGCCCCTTCTCAACTACGCTTTTATCAATATCAAATCTAGCCGAATCTGCTCCGAATATAAAAGCTTGCTTTGAAGTAGGTCCATATGTAGCAATTTGCTGACCGATAGCTGCTCCGTAGGCATTTTTTACATTCGCTATATTCTTAATATCCTGGATGTCTTTGTTCTTTAGAGTAGTAACAGGAACAGCATTTGATGCAGCATTAGAGCCTTGCTCCCCTCCACTTCTAGCCTTGGTTGTCGAAGGGACTACGGTTTCAATAGTGAGAGTATTGGCTCCGAGCATCTCAATCTGAGCATTAATGTAGCTCTTGAATCCTTCTCCGGCACCGAGAACTAGAATAACCGTACCTATACCAATCATTATTCCTAGTGTAGTTAGGAAAGTTCTACTTTTACTTGCTGTGATACCTCTCTTGGCTTGTAAGATATATGCTTTCATAATTTACTCGTGTCTTAGTGCTTCTATTGGATTAAGCCTAGAAGCTTTTATTGCTGGAAAAAGTCCGAAAATTATACCTACTATAGTGGAAACAGCAGTCGCTAAGATTACAGCAGTCGGGGAAATAACAAAAGACCAATCATATCCAGCATACTGTACCCCTAAACCAATCAAATATGAGATGATTATTCCAAACAGAATACCTACCACTCCTCCGACTCCGGTCAGTATCACGGCTTCTATCAGAAAGTGGTTTCTGATCTGACTGTTTCGTGCTCCGATAGCTTTTCGTAAACCTATCTCTCTAGTTCTTTCAGACACGGTGACGAGCATAATATTCATTATTCCTATTCCTCCAACCAATAGCGCCACCCCAGCCATTAATGCAAGAAACATTCGAAGTCCGTCTGTCACCGAAGTCAGTAATCTGGCAGCATCTGCGATATCTCGCACTGAAAAGTCATCATTAGCAGGATTATCTATTCTGTGCTCCTCGCGAAGAACTCTTTCAATATCCAGAATAGTATTCTTTACGTTATCTGATTTATCCGCTTTTACGTTTATGGATTGTATATAGCTTATTCCAAGAATCTGCCTCTGGCCTATAACAAAAGGAATAATGACTTGGTCGTCTTGATTTTGAAAAGCAACAGTTCCAAGCTTTGCTTGAACCCCTACAACCCTAAAAGGAATTCCGCCACCTTCTGAGTCTATATTTTGTATTTTGACTATTGAACCCAAGGCACTTCTGTTTGGGAAGAGAGTTTGAGCTACGTCATATCCAAGTACTATCACATTAGCTCCAGCCCTGGCCTCCTCGTCTGTAAAGAATTCACCTTCTAGCATCTCTACATTCTGAATTCTTGGATAACTGCCTTCAGCTGCTGTGAAATTTGTATCAACAGACTCTCTTCCTGAGATTACAGTCACGTTACCTCTTACTATGGGACTCACTTCAATAGCATGAGGAACCCTTCCTTTGTCTTTTATGGCCTCTACATCGCTATCTACTAGAGTTTTAACTGTCACTCCAAAAACAGCAGCGGGAGGACCATTTTTGTCACTTGCTCCGGGTAAGACTCCTATTAAATTTGCTCCGACTTTAGTTATTTGGCCAACAACTAGAGCTTGAGCTCCGGCTCCCAGCGATATTATTATGATGACTCCGCTTACACCAATCACAATTCCCAAGATAGTTAAAAAACTCCTTACCTTTCTAGCAAAGAGATTCTTAACTATTCCATTTATGTTCTTCAAAAAATGAGACATTCTAGCTTTCCTCTTCCTCTAAAACCTTGGTTCTTTTTTGGTTGGCAACTTTCTCATCCGATACTATCTCACCGTCTTTGATGGTGATGATTCTCTTTGCGTGTTCCGCTACTCCTCTGTCGTGAGTCACTAGAATGATTGTTCTTCCTTCATCATTTAGTTTCTGTAATATATTCATTACCGTTGCTCCACTTTTTGAATCCAAGTTTCCGGTTGGCTCATCAGCAAATATTACTTTAGGGTCGCAGACAAGAGCTCTTGCTATAGCCACTCGCTGTTTTTGTCCTCCAGAAATCTGATTAGACATGAAGTTTATTCTGTGGCCGAGACCGACAGACTCGAGAGCTTTTATTGCAAGTTCTGCATGATTCTTTTTCTTGCTGTATGTTAAAGGAAGTATTACATTATCAAGCACGCTAGTTCTCGGAAGAAGATTGAAAGACTGAAAGACGAACCCAATCCTTTCGTTTCTTATGTGTGCAAGCTCGTCATCAGTGAAGTTTTTTGAATCTTCTCCATCAAAGAGGTATGTTCCAGAAGTGGGTCTGTCCAAGAATCCAATGGTGTGCATTAAAGTGGATTTTCCTGAACCTGAAGGACCCATCACGGCAACAAATTCTCCTTCTGCTACGTTGAGTGATACTCCACGAAGAACCTTAGTTACAACCCCACCGTTATCATATATTTTTTCTATGTTTTTGAGCTGTATGAGCATGCTAGTCGTTCTTTATTAGCACAACTATTTCATCATTTACTTGAAGTCCACTTGTGATCTCAGTGAGTCCTCCATCACCCTCTAATCCGGTAGTTATTTCTACTTCCTTGAAAGCTTTAGTTTTTGTATTTGTCACTAGTCTTATGGTTCTCTTGCCAGTTTTGTCGGTGAGGATTGATCTACTAGGAACAGAAAGTACTTGTGATTTTTCTGAAACTAGAATGGTCATATTTGCTGTCATTCCAGGCTTAAGATCAGGAGCTGATTCTATGCTTGCTGTAACTTTATAGTTAACCACTCCAGAAACCAGTGTTGAAGACGGGTCAACCTTGAGTATTCTTCCTTTAAAGATGTTGTCTGTTCCAAAAGCATCGAAAGTTAAGTCGACTTGAGCGCCTTCTGTTATGGATTCAATATTTGCTTCGTTTATGTTCGCCTCTATATACAGATCTTCTATATTCTCAAGAACCATTGCTTGCTGTTGGGCAACTGCAAGTTCTCCAAGTTTTATGTTTACTTTAGTGATAGTTCCTGAAGTGGGAGCTCTTAATACAGTATGTTCGTAATTAGCCTGAGCTGACTGAAGTTGTCCTTTTGCTGACAATATATCAGCTTCCGCAAGCTCTATGTCAGACGGCCTAGCTGCTGATTTCTTTATATCTAATTCAACCTTTCTTTGATCTATTAAAGCCTGAGCTGTTCCGAGCGCAGAATCTCTAGTTTTTAGAGCTGCCTCGTATGCATTTAGATTTGTTATATAATCGCTTGCATTCTTATTAGGAATTGAAATTGTCCACTCCTTCACTACATTTGTGTCTACTCCAGGGAAACTTATTGTAAGACCTGTGTCTCCGATAGGTTGAGGTGTTGTAGTAGTTACAGTTCCTCCACCAGTAGATATTCCTGAAACATTGAAGCTAGGACCATTTCCAGACTGATATGTGCTTATGATAATATCTCCCTCGATTGTCTTACTGTAATTTCCTCCGATTGTAGGAGGTGTATAGTCCTGAGATCCGTAAGTAGGTCTTGCTTCCGGCGTAGAGTTCATTACTTTTCTTAAAGCGTTAGTAACAAGAAGATCTTGTTGAGATTTAACTCTATTGTATTCATGCTCTGCATTTGAAAGAGCAACTTCTGCTAGTCGGACCTCATCTGTTGTTGCGCCTTCTATTATCTTTTTGTATCTTGCTTCTGCTGCCGCTACTGCCCCCTTGGCTGATGTGAGTGCAGCTACTTCACTCCCTTGCTCCAGCGTTGCTAGTATTTGACCCTCTTTTACTTTATCACCTACTTTTGCCTTAAGGGAACGCACTATTCCTCCTTTATAGAAAGAAAGGTCGAGTTCTGTGGTTGAAGTAACTTGCCCTGTCGCCAATACCGTCCTTCGCATATCAAGAATCTTGGCTGTATCAGTGGTGGTGTTTGCGCTATTGTCTTCTGGTCTAAGCGAGTTTACAACCAAAAAGACTACGAGGAGTGCTATCGCTCCGTAGATAATTTTCTTTTTAAGAGACCAGGAAAGTATTTTGGTTTTAATTTTTGAACCGAAATTTTTTAATTTGTGCATGTTAAAAACCATTATAGCATAGATTTCTTTTAAAGAAATTATTATATCTCGGAAGCTTTTGTTCCTGGTTTATATATAATTATTTTGCTCTTAGAGTTCTGCCAACTTTTTTGTATAGAATCGAGTATTCTCCAAGTTTCTAGAACCTCTTGGCTCGAAGTAAACAGGTCATGGTCTCCTTTGATTGCGTTAAAGAGCACTTGTTCATATGCTTCCGGTAGTTCTGGGTATATGTCTTCAAAAAGGAAATCCAGCTTCTCTTCCTTGAGCTTCATTTCATATCCTGGAATTTTGGTCCAGATACTGAACTCTATGCCAGCGTTCGGCTGGAGTCTAAATGTAAGTTTGTCTTTTGTCTTTTTGTTATCATCTCTGTAGTTTATTCTAATCTCGGTATATTTCTTGTCCAAAGCTTTTCCGGCAGTTAGAGTTATTGGAACTCGACGCCAAATCGGATCGCTTGATTGAAGATTAATAGAAACAAAGGTCTCTGTCTGGCTCTTGGCATTTCTGACCTCCTTCCTGTATCCCTTATATTGCCCCCTTTTGACACACTCATTCTTCTCGATATTACAAACAACGCTCAGATTCCTAAGGGCTTCATACCTCAACTCAGAAATCTGCTCTCCCTTTTGAGGAAGTTTCATAAGGACAAGTGCAAGCAGTTGAAGCAAATGACTCTGCACGACATCTCTCAGGGCTCCTGTTTGTTCATAAAATTGAGCTCTACCCTCTATTCCTAGGGATTCGCTTGCAATTATCTCTATGCTATCGATGAACTCACTGTTCCAAATCTTTTTAAATAGAGAATTTTTTTCTCGGAAAATTATAATATTCTGAGCTGTTTCTTTTGCTAGATAATGGTCAGTTCTGTATATTTCTTCTTTCTTGAAATATTTATCGACATGCCTAGCTAGCTCTGTTGCACTACTCAGGTCAATTCCAAATGGTTTTTCCAAAAGAATTTTCTTTGGATTTTTTTTAGCCAAGCTTGATCTCCCTATCTTTTCTATTACATCTCTAGCTGCAATTGGAGGGATTGAAAGATAGAAAATTCTCTGGAATCTTTTTTTGTCTCCCTTTTCGATCACAAGAAGGTGTTGATTGAGTCTTTCGTATTCACTCGGAATATCTGTATCCATCGGAAATATCTCAATATTTTTTTCAAGTGCCTTCAGGCTCTCTTTGTCTTTAAAAAGAGAGTTCACCTTAAGATCACTCTGGCGAGTAACTCCAACAATATGGAAAACTTCTGGAAGCATTCCAGCTTGAGCTATCTTTGCCAAAGATTTTAACAAGAATCTTGTTGCTAGATCGCCCGAGATTCCGAAAATTACCAGGATTGTGGGCTGAACTTTCATTTCTTTATTTATTTATTTTGTGTCCACCAAAGGCATTCCGCATAGCAGCTAGAAGCTTTGTGGCGAAATTTACTTTCCCTTTCTGGCTTTCTAGTCTCACATCAAATGCAGCCTGCATTGCTGGGGTTTCTATATTAAGAGCCTTTGCTGTTTCAAGCGCCCAGCGAGCCTCCCCGCTTTCTGCTACGTATCCATCAATACCTTCCAGATTTGGATTTTCTTTTAGTGCATCTCTACAAAGTTCATTAAGCCATGAGGTAATGACGCTGTGGTGTTGCCAGACTTCTCCAGCCGCACCTAAGTCGATATTTTTGTAAGGGCCTTCTTTAAGAAGTCTATATCCTTCTGCAAGCGATTCCATCATTCCATATTCAATCGCATTGTGGGTCATTTTAACAAAGTGACCAGAGCCACTTTCTCCAAAATATTGATATGCTCCTTCAGGCTTGGCTAGAGTCTTGAGTACTGGCTCAATTTTTACAAATGAATCTTTGTCGCCTCCAGCCATCATAGAGAATCCTCTTTTGTATCCCCAAATACCTCCTGAGGTTCCAACATCCATATAAGTAGATCCAGCAGCCTTAACCTTTACCTCTCTTTCTTTAGTTAATCTCCAATCAGAATTTCCTCCATCAATTAGAATGCTTCCTTTAGGTACTAAAGTAAGCCACGTAGCTAGCTCAGTTTCCATGGTTTCCGATGGAAGCATTAGCCAAAGAACTACCTGGTCAGTGCCGAAAGCACTAACTACTTCTTCTTTTGTGTAGGCAGGAATCATTCCAAGCCCCTTGTATTCATCAACTGTTTCTTTGCTTAAGGTATGAGCTATTACAGAAAATCCATCTTCATGTAATTTCTTAGCGATTTGACCACCCATTTTTCCAAGACCAATGACTGCTATTTTCATATGTTATTTTTTATTAAAATTATAATCAGTAAACAAAGTAACCTTTGAGATTTTTTTATAAATCTGAGCTGGTTGCTCAGATAAAGGTAAATCTCCCTCTAGATTCTTAAGAGCAGGATATTTTTCTTCTCCCACTGCATATATTACCGCCTCATCCAGCTGTTCAATTGCTTTGAAAGTAATTGTTATTCGCTTGAAGGTATCCGTATTATACCCACAGGTTAAGCCATCGGCAAACACGGCCTCTGAATTAGGTAATATGCCAGCTGTGTGTCCGTCTTTACCCATGCCAAAGAATCCAATTTTATAATCGCTTGTTTTTAAAGCTCTCTCTAAGGATTGGGTGAAATCACTCGATGTTTCTTCCATGCTTTTATTTGAAAGCACAGGAATTATTTTAGCATCAGGAAGAGAGAAGCCGGCGTCGCTTAACTGTTTTGTATTGGAATCTTTATGTCCCACATCGCCATATCTTTCATCAGTCAAACTTACAACTAAGTTACTATGTGGTTCTTCAGAAATTATTCTGGAAGCCAAAACAGCAATTTTTATTGCAGAACCTCCTGGAACTAACCAGAGAACACTCTCTTCTTTTTTAAGATGTTCTAATATTTTATTAGCTATTACCTCAGCTACATACTCCTCCTCTATGTTGTTATTTATTTTTATGTTATTTAGCATCTCTGTACAAGATTCCAGATTTGTAAGCGTCTATACCATTTTGTGATGGAGGAAAGATTGGACTCGGTAAATTATCTAGATCATACCATTCCCAACCTTCGCATTTGTCAGCTTCCATAACCACAGGTTCCCCATTTTTCCAATCTGCTGCTAGACAGATCTGAATATAATGTCTGGGAGCATACATAGTCAGATTTCCTAGAAAAAGAAATCTGACATTCTTTATTTGTATACCAGTTTCTTCTTTTGTTTCTCTTTTTGCGCAATCCTCGAATGATTCCATGTATTCCAGATGTCCACCAGGAAAAGAGTACTCGCCATTGCCGAAAATAATGGACTTTCTCTTTCCTAAGAGGATCTTTCGGTCTTTAAATATCATCACACCTACACCTATCCTAGGATTAGTTTCTTTCTCCATTTTATTTTATCTTTACCCCTTCTTTTAATAATAATCTTCTTTTTGCTGCAACTCCTCCTTTTCCAGAATATCCTCCGATTCTTCCATCACTTCTTATCACCCTATGACATGGCACTCGTATCAGGAATGGATTGGCTCCAACAGCATTTGCAACAGCTCGAACAGCCTTCGGCTTACCTATACTTCTAGCTAGCTCTTTGTATGTGGTAGTCTGCCCTTTCGGAATACCGCAAAGAGCATTCCAGACTTTTTTCTGGAAAAGAGTTCCATTAGATACTAGAATATCAGCTTGCATACTGATATTCTAACACAAAATGATGGCTTAGTATTCTATTACAATCGGGAAAGATATAGAGGCATCGTGCTCTGGGAGATCAGACGCATTATTCTTTTCTAGAACAAGTGTTGCAGGTCCTATATATGTCTGTGGAATTACTATCTCTGATTTAAATGGAACAAAATTCTCTGTCATCCATTCCTCCTGAGCGGTGGCATATGTTTCTACAAGTACGTTGCCATCTTTGTCTAATACTGTTACAGGAAAAGATGCTTCGAAGTACCAGAAACCTTTCGCTTCTCCAGTTATTAGAAATTCTTTTCCTGTGACTGACCCAGGAAGTGGCAATTCAACGACAATTAATTCTTCTGACGCATTATTGTATGTAATTGATGGAAGTGGAAGCTCTTCGGTAAATGTTAAACCTTCTGGTGTCTTGCACTGTCTTGGACTACTCTCCATTACAGGATATCCTGCTTTTTCGCAATCTTCGAAGTTTAATATATTAGTTATATTTTTATTTTCAGATTTTAAGAAACCGAACCATGCAACCAAGACAATACCTACAACAACGATAATTATATTTTTAAAATTCATATCTTTATTTCTTTTCTTCTCCCCATTGCCAGCGCGGTGACTCTCCGCGCATATATGCAATGCGGATGAAGGTTATTGTTAATAATATTAAGGGTAAGATAAATGTAAAAATAACTTCTTTAAGAGGAGAAGTTTCATCTAAAGTAAAGCCAAATGCCAAAAGAAGGATTACGTAGATGATGGTTACCGCCCACCCCTCCCAAGTAGCAGGAGTCCATCCCCATCCATATAGTTTCCTTTTAAACCACAGAGGTTTTGTCTTATGCTCCATGAAGAAAGTATATCAAATTGAAATACTTATAAACAATTTCAGTGTTTATAATTTTTCGTAAGCCAGCTTAAACATTCCAGGAGCCTCTATGATTTCTCTGCCTAGAGCCCTAGTAAGTAGATTCTCCATCTCTTTTCTTAAGTATCCGACTTTCTCTTTATCTTCTGTGAGAGTCTCTCCTTCTATGAAGTATCTTATGTTTTCAGAGTGATCGAACTTAACACTGTCCATGTCTATATGGACCTGCAAATCGCCCCAAGTACCCGAAAAAGATCTACGATTCTTCTCTATACTTATCGCATTAGGATTAGCAAAGACTTCATTTGTAAAATCTTCTTCAGCTACTTCTGTCTCAATTTCTTTCCGAATTCTTTCCCCATTAAACTCCTCCATTATCTTCTCAGTGCAAAAATACTTATTATCCTCGTGTCTGTATCTTACAAAATCATACCAGCCGTCAGGGAAAAATCTGACTTCTGTATAATGGTCACTTTGAGATTTAACACCATGATCTACAAAACCTTCTTTTTTAAAGAAAGCAAAAAGCTCTCTGGCTTCTTCTTCAGTTATTTCAACCTTGAACTCAACCTCGTACATGACTTCATACTAACACAGAGTTCAAGTTATATAGCAGCTAGTTTGTGCTTGCTGAATATATAGTATCCGGATTCTGGATCTGGTCCTATAAAATATGTCTCAGTGGGTACAACTTCTCCGTTGTTGAGAATAAAGTTGTTTTCCAAAAGTTTGCATGACAATGTATCTGTTGTGCGAGAAAAAATCCTGTCATATATCAGCGGGCAAATATTCATTATCGGAGTACCTAATAAGTTTTTTCTTGAGCACCCTAGAATCATTTCAGCTCCTTTGCACATGTCCCTAATGATGCCTTTGGAATCAACAAAAAGAAGGAAGAAGAAGGAGCTTTTGTTTTGACGGGTGTTTCCAAATGAGCCAATGTTCCCACATCTTTTACATTTAACTTCTATGAGAGAGACAACAATAAAAGCTTTAAATAGGAGTTTCCCACATGAGCAACGATATTCTTCAAAATTTAATCTATCCATTGGATTTCAATTACACAAAAGAGTGTCAAAACCCCGACAGGAATTGGATAAAAATGTAGGTTTCCTGTACAAATCGTCTTCGTTCAATTCTTGAAAACAAAAACTCACATCCAAAGGACTGTGAGCTTCAGAGAGCCTCGGTATTAACTTAGTTTAATAATATCAGAACTTGGTATTAACTCAAGCAATATTACCGTGTAAATATAACCGAGCCAGAATCAAAAGGAAGCATTAAGACAAGTTTCCCTTCAGAATTAATCATGTAGCTATCAGCTAAAGCTAGCTGTCCGGTAAAGGCAGATTCTTGAGAACCCTCGCAGAACATCTTTGTTGCACCGATTTCTCCGAATTGAATCACCCCATCTGTACCTACTTCGTAAGTGGTGAAGTAACTATTGCAATCTGTCTTTCCTATGACTTTCCCCTCGGCTTCTAGACTCAAGGTGAAAGCTTCTTTTTTCTTTGGAGTAATTATGGTTCCATCATTCATTTCAGTCTTCTCCCATTTCCAAGTTCCCTGAATATCTTCTAGAGATGCAGGTGGAGTGCTATCAGCTGGAAGCTTGGATGACTCTCCGCAATCTCCGGAAGTTACAAATATTCGAGATTCATCATAAGAGATTGCATTCATATCAGCAAAATCATTACTATTAGGAGCTGTATCTCCATATCCTCTGATAAATCCTTCTGGGGTCTTCTTGAATATTACCTGCATTTTTGAATTCATTCCTTCAGATTGAAATACATAATCTCCTAGAAGAATTCCATCTATATATGTTCCTGTATATACTCCACTTGAGCTATCTTTCTCGAAGTTTTTAAAATGAAGTGTTCCAGTGAAGTTATCTCCTTCTTGTGTCTCAATCTTAAGGGTATATACATCTTGCTCAAATCTGTCTACATAACAACCCAGAACAGGGGTCTGATTAGTTGATACAGGCTCTGTCACTTCTGGTCTAGTTACCCAGTATGCACCCGCTGCTAAAATTATTATAATGATTAGCCCGAAGAATAATTTTCCTACTCGTGTCATGAATTAATTATATCACATTAATTAGAGCTGATGAGCTCTAGCTTTTTGTCTCTAGTTAGCCTTTTTAATTCTCCTTCTCTTTTTCGCATTGCGCTAAATGAAACACATTTTTCTTGATATTTTAAAACGACTGGTCTTCTGATCTTGGTGTAGTGGGCCCCACCTTTTAGATTGTTGTGCTGGTGCAATCTTTTCTCTATGTCTTTAGTTGAGCCGACATAGAGAGTCTTGTCACTACATTCAAGAATGTATACGAAATACATGTTATTTTGACTCTATTTGGCGTACAGTATCAGAAAATATTCTCCCTTGTTTAAAATCTTCATTAATGAGAGCTGGCAGCAGTCTTAAATCATGATTCTTGTCTATCCATTTTATTTCGTAAATCTCATGAGCATGAGATCGGATGTTTTTTGTTAAATCTAGGTAGTCTTCACCATTTTGGATTTCATAAAAGAATTCTATGTTGTGTTTACCTTTGCTTTCTGTAAATGTGTTTACATAAAGAAGTCTCCCTATCTTAGGCTCTAAGCCTAATTCCTCAACCATCTCTCTTTTAATGCATTGAATTGGAGATTCTCCCCATTCAAGATGACCTCCAGGAAAGGCAAAGAAAGTAGATTCCTTTGAATGCTTAACTACTAGGATTTTGTCTCCATGGGAGACTACTCCTCTGCATCTGACTTGAATTGATTGTTCCATTGTCTGTTTATTTACTCACCTTTGTAAGCTTTCTCAAGCTCACTCATATTGAGCTTTCCTTCCATTTTAAGCATAGCAGCACTCACCCTCTCAGCTTTATTAGAATCTGGGTCACGCATCATGGCATCTAGGTTTTCAGGTACAATCTGCCAGGTTACGCCATACTTATCTTTAAGCCATCCGCAAGCCAGTATTTCACCGTCTTTAGACAATGCATCCCAAAGCCTATCAATCTCTTCCTGATCTTCACAACTTGCCACGATTGATATGGCTTCATTGAACTTATACATTGGGCCACCATTTAGTGCAGTAAAGTTTTGTCCGTGTAATTCAAAGTCTATTGTTGAAATAGCTCCAGGGCTTATTCCGGCCATTTTTGCTACTGACTCTGTGAAATATGATGTATTTATAATTTTCGCATCTTTAAAGAGCGAAATGTAGAAAGCTACTGCCTCCTCTGCACGGCTCTCAAACCAAAGAAAAGTTACTATTTTTCGCATGTAGATATTATAGCAGATTGAAGCTTATTTACTTGTAAAATCATAATTAATACCTTGACTACAGGTTTAAGAATATATACTATATGGCTTATATATTAATAGTTTTTAATTATCATAAAGATGAATAAACAAACAGTGTTGGCGTTAGGTGTTGCAGTTCTTATTGTATTCGGTGCTATCCATGTAAAGGAGACCAAGACTGCATCTGCAGATTGGGAGGACGAAGGAGCTCCTGTAAGCTGCAGACAATACAATGCAAATTGTCAGCTAGCTGGTGGTAGACATAGCCAGCAATCTGGAGAGGAAGTTAACGGTATAATCGGCATGACATGCGATGGTATCAGAAGCGGAACAGCTGCAAGTGAACTTACAAAAGTTCACGACGGAGCTGCTTGTAATCCAGAGCTTGGTGAGAAAAGAGCAGATCTACCTGGATATTGTGTTGTAGCTAAATGTAAAGTTAAAGCGGAAGAGGAAGAACTTCCGATGTACTACTAATAAAATAAAAGTGGTCAAACAAAAACACCCTTACTAGGGGTGTTTTTGTTTTATATTTTTATTCTATCATTTTGATGCTCCTCGGACTCCAAACCTATCTCAAACTGGCTGGCGTCTTTGAGCAAGAACCATAGTCGATCAAGCCCAGTAAGGTTATTTTTAATATTTTTATTATACCAAAACTACGTATCTCGAGCGAGTCATTTTTTATTAAAAAACTTCTTTAGATCAAGATTTAAAGTTTTTCCTTTATAATAGTTATCGAGATCAATTGTTTTAGTTTTTCCGATATAATACTGAGAATTATTCTTTTGTTTTGGTATATATTTTTCAAATTCTTTCCATTTTTTGATTATTGGTTTTATATTTTTTTCAACATCGTTAGAAGTATTTTTATTAACATTGGGTTTAATATGCCCAATAGCACAGATCACTGCATATCTACTATATTTAAAATTTTTACTAATCTTATTTTTCTTTAAAATTTGATTCAAAATTACCCAAGATTGGTAGGCGAAAAATATTTTATTTATATCAATTGGTTCTTTAAAGAAACTTTTAAATTCTTTTTCTTTAAAAAGGACATTGCTTGATCTTCTTGCTTCAGACGCACTGCCGGAATAAGCAACAACAGACTTAACCAAATCTTCTCTCTCTATTACTAAGTTCTTATTTAAATAGCCTTCTGAAATACCATTTTCAAATTCGCCCTTTTTCCTTGAATAAAAATAACCAAAATTATTAAATAATTCTTTTTGCATTGTTTTCTGAATAGGATCATTTGATCGTCTATCTGCTTCAATAATTTTTGTTTGTTGATTAGTAGCGTCTGACAAACTCTCAACAAAATTTGCTTTACAAGCATTATCTATTGTAGTAATTACACGTAACATAACTTCTTTGTCTTTAAATAAGTATTCCTTACTTATTTCACCACCATATATTTTAGATAGAGTAAAAGCTGTTTGAGCACCATTAATTATTTGTGGGTTATTAATAGTTATTTGAATTTCTTGTTTACCAGGGGTATTTTGAGGGGTTACTGAGTCAGCTAAAACTGTAATACCATTATTTAAAAGAGCAAAATCGTTTGTTTTAATTGTTGTAATAGAGTTACTTATTTTTTTATTTACCTCATTTTTATTTAAGGAAAGATAGTTTCTTGGATTATGGGCCAAAATTGCATTTTTATATTTAAACATCATTTTAGCAATTTCTAATGTAGGTATGAAAAATACTCGAACATCGCATTCTCCCATGGTAGTTTTAATTTTTTGGAAAACCATAGGGTCTTCTTTTTTTTCTGTATTCAAGGTAACAACAATTTCTTCTGCGTTATAATAAGTACCAGAACAAATAGAAAAAACCATTCTTTCATATGATTTTTTGAAATCGAATACCTCAAAATTAAAACCATCTATTAATTTTTTGATAGTTTTTTCTTCATATTTATTCAAATTTGCCAAAAGAACCACCTTTTGTTTATAACCCCCACAACTATGAATTTTTTTCTGAAATTCAACTATTTTTTTATTGAATCTTCTTTTTTTATTACTTTTATCGAAATATTCTTCCTTGCCACCCATGATAAGTTTTAACTCCATTTTAGCAAGGTCATCAATAGAAATAGGTTTGTCTTCAAATTTGTTGTGTCTGAATTTTGATTGTATAAGATAAATAGTTTGATTTTCAGGAGTATGGTCAATATAAAATGCATCTAAGCCGCCGTCATCTTGGTCGTCTGTAATATATGACTCAATCTCACTAAAATCATTAAGTCCAAATTCTGATTTTAAGTATAAGTGAATAAATGATCTTGCTCGAGCAGTCTTAACCAAATCATCATTGTTTTTATCAAAATGATACCAAGTGCACGAGACAGGAGCTTTTTCAATAATCCTATCTAAGGCGAGTACAAGAGTTTTAAATCTATTATCCATAATTAAATTTTATATGTGTCTCGTGCTAGCACGAGCTGGCTGGGAGACTAGGACTCGAACCTAGATACCAAGGACCAAAACCTTGTGTCCTACCATTAGACGATCTCCCAATATACGAACACTACTCATCTTGCCCCAAAATCTTCACCAGCGCAAGCTCAAGCGGAAGCTCTGAAATAAAAGAATTGTTAAGATTTTGATATGCTTCCAGGATAACAGAAAGCTGAGGAGAACGAAGCATGCCAGTCTTGTCTTCCTTTACCAGACTTTCTAAAAACTCAATATCACTCTCCCCTATATCTCCCTGCATTTCTTCTTTTAGCTTTGGAGTGTATTTAAGAATTACAGCCAACCTAAACTTGGAGATTATAAGCTTCAAATATAGATCCATGTCGAGGCCAGCATCAGCTCCTCTTTTAACTGTCTTTAATCCTTTCTCCAGGTCTTTCTTTGCTATGGATTCAATAAAATCATTGACCAAGAGAGTGGTCGGAGCTCCGGTAATCTTCTCTACATCTTCTCTAGTTACCTTTTTCTTGGACACTGAATGATTGAGAACTTTTTGAAGTTCTCCCAGAGCATTTCGATACGAACCGTCTCCTAGAATCGCAAGAAGTTCAGATGCTCCAGCATCTAACTCAAATCCCTCTTCTTTTGATACAGAAATCAATACCTTTTTTACAGAAGCATCAGATGCTTTCTTGAAAGAAAACATCTGACATCTTGAAATTATGGTATCTGGTACCTTGTGAAGCTCAGTGGTAGCAAGAATGAAGATGACATGACTTGGAGGCTCCTCCAGGGTCTTTAAAAGAGCTCCCCATGCATCCTTTGAGAGCATGTGCACCTCGTCTATTATGTATACCTTGTATTTAGAATCAAAAGGAAGAACTCTCACTCCATCTCGAAGACTTCTAATGTCTTCGATACCTCTATTCGAAGCAGCATCCATTTCATATAGATCATTATTCGAAACCCCTATTGCTTTAGCAAAGATTCTGGCTACAGAAGTCTTTCCTGTACCTCTGCCTCCCACAAAGAGGTATGCATGAGATACCTTATGAGATTTAATGGAACTCTCAAGCACAGAAACTATATGATCCTGGCCTATGACTTCAGAAAAGTCTTTTGGTCTGTATTTGCGGTACAAAGCTAAATCATGCATAAAAATATTCTACTCTAAAACAAGCGTTTAATCAAAACGTTGATTTATAAATCTAAATATGTTCAAATTTCACAAATCCCAGCATCCCGCTTGGATACATTGTTCTCTGAAAGGTTGTATTGGTAAAAATAATTCGAGACAAGATCGAAAGAGCTTTGCGTATGGTGGCGGCAGACACCCTGGCAATGGTACTCTTTTCGATTCTGACCTTCTTCATTGCAAGTTTCTGGGAGATGACCTTGGCTGGTCTAACCCTGAAAGAATCAGCAATGATGCGAGGAGCCGGCGGAGCTGTTACAGTCCCTGCTAGATATCTCTTAGCTAGATTCCAGGGAATGCTCGCTGATTTTTGCGAGCGCAATGTCCCGATGGCAAAAGAGAGCGTGGTCATGAAAGCGGTGGCCAATGGTCTAGCTGTATGGACATACCAGGTTCCGCTTTATCTCACGGGAGCGCTCATTGTGGGCATATCCTGGAAACAAGTACTAATTGTTCAGTGTATCTTTTTGATAGAAAGTCCATTCGTGGGCTACATCTACCGAAAAATCCTGGACAAGACACGCGCACGGCTGGCAAGCCAGTCGTGAGGCAACCTCCGCTGTGAATGTATACCAGCGGAAAAGAATATAGAGTTCTTCAAGAACCAGCGCCCCGAATGCTCCGCATATCGGGGCCTTAGTATTTCTACTTAACCAAAAATTCTTCAGTTATTCTCTCCACCTCACTAGCATTTTCAGCTTCCATTAGTTTCATTCTAAGTTCCTTTGCTCCATCAAATCCATTTACATATGCTTTGTAGTGCTTTTTCATAATAGCAAAGTTCTTGTGCTTCCCTAGCTTCTCTTCAAAGAGCTTTGTATGCTCAATCATCACTTTCAATTTCTCTTCTGTCGTAGGTACTTTTCCAGAGAAAAGCCATGGATTACCGAAAATTGCTCTTCCAAGCATCACTCCGTCGCATCCAGTCTCTTCAACTTTCTTTTTGGCATCATTAATATCAAGCGCATCACCATTTCCAAATATTAGAGTTTCTTTTCCAGATTCATTACGTATCTCAACAATTCTTTTCATTAGATCCCAGTGCGCTGGTACATTAGACATTTCTTTTCTGGTACGAAGATGCACAGTCAAAACTGCTACATCTTCAGCAAGAATTTCTGGGAGCCAAGTTTCCATTTCATTCTTGTTGTATCCAATACGAGTCTTCACAGAAACAGGAAGACCAGACTCTTTTGCAGCTCTGATCATTTCTCTGGCCAGCTTGGGATTCTTCATCATAGCGGCGCCAGCGCATTGCTTCTCCACAGATCTATCCGGACATCCCATATTAATATCAATTCCATCAAAACCAAGCTCTTTACAGAGCATGGCTGCGGTTCTCATATTCTCAGGTCTGCCTCCGAAAAGCTGGGCAACAATCGGTCGCTCTCCTTCTCCGTATATCAAATCAATCTTGAGCTTCTCCACAGCCTCCGGATGAGAGAGTCCATCAGCAGACACGAACTCAGTCCAGAAAACATCTGGTTTTCCATACTTTCTGATTATTTCTCGAAAGACGCAATCAGTTACATCTGCCATCGGTGCCAAGACCATGACAGGCTTATTCAATTTTCCCCAAAATCCTTTATTCATTATGGGCTGCTTCTCCTTTGAATTTGTAATACACGCGATTGCCGAATCGAAGATCTATATATTCCAAAGAAGAATACGAGTTCTTGAATTTGGAACTGAGAGGTTCTGTAGAGAGAGCTGCTTGCAGATTCTCTGCCAGATTCTCAAAGTCTGCATTCTTTTTGAAGATGATCTTCGGAGACTCTAGGGTCGATTTGGTTGAAGAGAGGTATATCTCCATTTCTTCTTCATCTTTAACATACAATGAAGATGCATTAATTCCAAGAGATTTAAGATTTGCTATGAATTCCACTATATTAGGAAATATTTCTGGAATGAAAGTGCTTCCAGGAGGGACAGCTCCGGGAAGAAGAGGCCCTAAGAATCTAAAGTATATCTCTCCAGAGAAATATGGAGCAGTATCAAATATGTATCCGCTCTCATCCATGAAAAAACATTCCCCGTCTGCTGGAGCAACTTCTTCTAAAAGACTCTCCCTGCACCAAGTATATTTCCCCTCTCTTTCGGACATGGAAATCTCCAAAGTGCTTCCTCCTTTTACATTAAGATTCACATCTTTCAATCTCTTGTATCTATCCTCAAGTTCTTTTTTTATAGAATCTTTCGGATAAAACATAAGATTTGTTTTTGGAATGAGCCAGAGATATTTTCCTGATAGCTTCTCTTCTGCAATAGATTGAATCGATTCAGCATCTATAACCTTGTTTCCAATTACCTCAATCTTGCTTATGTTGAGCTTGGAAGACCTAGTTATGTAAATGAAAGCAGAAGAAAGGACCAAAACCAAAAAAGTGAAGAGGAATATCTTCATGTGTACTGAGCGCTTCCTCTTTTTCTTCAGCTCTAAGAGGCGCGGAGAATTGAGTACGTCTCTTCTTTTCATATATTGCTACTTAATATATTCTCTTCCTCCCATGTATGGTCGGAGCACTTCCGGAATCTTGATTGAGCCATCAGCCTGCTGGTAGTTTTCGATGAGAGATACCAGGATGCGAGGAGTAGGAATGGCGGTAGAGTTGAGAGAATGAGCATAGTGCATCTTTCCATCTGCATCTTTGTATCTAATATTGAAGCGTCTAGTCTGGAAATCATGGAAATATGATGCAGAGGATATCTCTCTATATTTATTCTCTTTCGGAACCCAAAGCTCTATATCATATTTCTTTACCTGTCCGAGACCAAGATCTCCTCCGCAATTTACGACAGTATGGTATGGAATACCAAGAGATTCTATAAACTCCTCGGTATTTCGGTTCAATTCCTCATGGAACTTAACAGAAGTCTCATGATTAGCCTCACAGAGTATCACCTGTTCAAGCTTGTAAAATTCATGAACTCGAATTAATCCCTTAACATCTTTGCCGTGACTTCCCGCCTCTCTTCTGTAGCACGGAGAAAATCCAAGATATTTAATAGGAAGATCTTTCAAATCTAGAACTTCTCCAGAATGCATTCCTGTGATCGGCACCTCTGCTGTTCCTGACATGGCATCTCCATCTTGGGTCACATAGAAATCTTCCACATCCCCTGGAAGATGTCCTGTACCATACAGGTTCTGCTTTCTCACTATAGTAGGAGCAATAATTGGAGAATATCCTCTTTCAGAGAAAAATTTCATGGCATAGTTCCAGATTGCAAAAGAAAGGATGGCCCCGTCATTGGTTAAAAAATATCCTCGGAAGCCATGAATCTTGGTACCTCTTTCAAAATCTACCATCTTAAGAGCATTCATTATCTCCACATGATCCTTGGGCTCAAAATCAAAGACAGTTTTTTCTCCCCAAATTTTAACTTCCTGATTCTCAGCATCAGTAGCACCTTCAGGCACTGACATATCTGGAACATTCGGAACATGAAGCATCATATTCTGCCACTCTTCCATGATCGTCTTAAGATTTTCTTCTTTAGCCTTTATATCTTCTTTAACCAGCCTCATTTCTTCAATGAGCTGGATTTTTAAATTAGGATCCTGGTCTCTGGCGATATTCATAGAGACTTTATTAACTTCGGCTCGTAGATTCTCTATCTCTCTCATGAGAGCAAGCCTTTCGTCATCTTTTGCGATTAGTTTTTCAATATCAATATCCACCCGCTTCTTTTTAGCGCCCATCTGGACAATCTCCTTGTTCTCTCGTATGAATTTGATATCTAACATTTCTCTATTATATCCAAAACTGATATAATTACAACGACAAGCGCCATCTGAGTGCTCAACCCCAGATGGAAATACGCAAACTCACAAAAAAAGAATTCCCGAAGATATTCAAAGAAATACCAGAGTCTCCCAAGGAACTCTGGGTTCTTGGAAACATGCCGGACGAAAAATTAATTCATCTATGTGTGGTGGGTTCCAGAAAACACACAGCCTATGGAAGACTTGTGTGTGAAAAGCTGATTGCAGGACTGAAAGGACATCCGATTGTAATTGTGTCTGGTCTCGCTCTCGGTATTGATGGCATTGCACACAAAGAGGCGATGAAAGCAGGACTCAAAACTCTAGTATTCCCTGGCTCAGGGCTCGGAGAAAAATCTCTGTACCCAAAAACCAATGCAATCCTTGCAAAAGAAATCCTAAGAAGTGGTGGGTGCCTCATCTCCGAATTCCCTCCAGACTTCAGAGCCACTCTCTGGAGCTTCGCAAGAAGAAACAGACTCATGGCTGGAATATCCAAAGCTATCTTAGTAATCGAAGCAGGAGAAAAATCTGGGACATTGATTACAGCAAGACTAGCAATTGAATACAACAGAGATCTACTCACAGTTCCTGGATCTATATTCTCTCCGAACTCAAAAGGAACCAACAGGCTCATCCGCATGGGAGCAACTCCCATAACTTCTTCAGAAGACATCTTAGATGCACTCGGATTCAAAACCACGCAACCAACTCTTTTTAATGAGATCTCAGAAGAAGAGAAGATTATCTTGGAAATCTTAGAAACTCCTATGGATAGAGGTGAAATTATGGAAAATTTGGAAGCAACTGAAGAAGAATTAAATACTGTTCTTTCCGCCATGGAAATTAAAGGATTAATTAAGGAAGAAATGGGAAAATTCTGGAGAGAGAAATAAATCAAAGTTTGCCAAAATTTTCTCTTTCGTGTAATACTTACTTCCAATGAAACTATTAATCGTTGAGTCACCATCGAAAGCGAAGACAATAGAAAAGTATCTTGAAGGCGCATATACAGTGCGCGCTTCTGTTGGTCATGTGCGAGATCTTCCTAAATCAAACAAAGCAGCGATTGATATTGAAGCCGGCTTCGTTCCTAGATATGAAATCTCAAAAGGTAAAGATAAGGTAGTTGATGAACTTAGAACCCTTGCTCATAAATCAGATGAGGTTCTTTTGGCGACTGACCCCGACCGTGAAGGAGAAGCAATAGCTTGGCATATTGAAACTCTCCTTAAACAAGACAAAAAAGTCAAAGCTCCCATTCACCGAGTCACTTTTAATGAAATTACTGAAGAAGCAATAAAAGAAGCTCTGAAAGAGCCGAGAGATATTGATACAGCCCTAAGGAAGGCTCAAGAAGCCAGACGGGTATTAGACAGACTCGTAGGATACGACCTGTCTGGTCTAATCTGGAAGAAAGTCAGATACGGACTCTCTGCAGGAAGAGTCCAGTCTCCTGCTCTTCGCATAATCATGGAGCGAGAAAGAGAAATTCGAGCATTCGTTCCAGAAAAATACTGGAAGATATTCGGAGATTTCCAAACTCCAAAGAAAGAAAACTTAACCCTTGAATGCTCAGAAGAGCCGAGAGATGAAAAACTGGCAGAAAAGATACTGACCGAAGGAAGGAAAGGAACTTGGATAGTTAAAGGAGTTAAAGAGTCAGAACAAAAGCGCTCTCCGAGAGCTCCTTTTACAACTTCCACTCTTCAACAGACAGCAAGCTCCAGGCTTGGCTTCTCTCCTTCTAGGACTATGCAGATAGCTCAGAAACTATATGAAGCTGGACACATCACATACATGAGAACTGACAGCACTAATCTCTCGGCACAGGCAAAATCTCAGATACTTAAGTATATAGAGAAAACCTACGGCAAGGATTACGCTGAAGCACATATATATAAGACAAAGTCTAAAAATGCCCAGGAGGCCCACGAAGCAATCCGACCGACACATATAGATAAGACTCATGCAGGAACTGAAGAGCAGAATAAGCTATACAGACTAATCTGGGAAAGAGCTGTATCTTCTCAGATGACAGATGCGAAGCTTCTGAAGACAAAAGTAACTGCAGTAATCGAAGGGCATGAAGATCTTCCAGAGTTCGGAGCTGTCGGTTCAAGAATGCTGTTTCCTGGATGGCTCGCAGTTGATACTGCGGCTAGAGGAGAGGATGTAGAACTTCCAATTTGCAAGGCTGGAGAAAAATTAAAGCTTCTTGAGTTAAGAAGTGAAGAAAAATTTACTGAACCCCCAGGAAGATACAGCGAGGCAGGACTAGTCAAAGAACTAGAAGCTAGAGGAATCGGAAGACCATCTACTTATGCTTCCATCATGAGAACAATCGAAGAAAGAGGCTATGTAAGAAAAGAAGGTAAGACTCTCTTCCCCACAGATACCGGAGAAGTCGTATCCGACTTCTTGGAAAAGCATTTTGCAAACTACATCTCTGATACATTCACAGCAGAAATGGAAGATGAGCTGGATGAAATCTCCAGAGGAGAAAGAGAATACGAAAAGACTCTGAAGGATTTCTATGTTCCTTTCTTGAAAGAAGTGAAAGCAAAGGACAAACTTGAGAAAGCTACCAACCTCGGAGAAGCTCCAGAAAATATGAAGTGTCCAAAATGCGGAAGCTCTATGATTGTGAAGCTTTCTCGCGGTGGCAAATTCTACTCCTGTTCCAAGTATCCAGATTGCGACGGAGCACTTATGCTAGACGGCACAGAGCTAAAAGGTCCAGAAGAAACTGGTGAGCTCTGTCCAGACTGTGGAGAGAAAAAAGGAGGCAAGCTTGTCATGAGACAAAGAAGAGATGGGGGTGGAGGATTCATTTCATGCTCTAGATATCCAAAATGCAAATTCGTAAAGAAAGACGAAGCTGAGGAAGCAAAGAAAAGAACGGGTATAACATGTCCTGAATGTAAGACTGGAGATATGTCTGAGCGAAGAGGAAGATTCGGCGTCTTCTATTCCTGCTCCAACTACCCTGATTGTAAATATGCAATTAAGGCAAAACCGACTGGAAATATTTGCAAGGAATGCGGTTCACTCATGATGGAAGGAACCAAAACTATCCCAGAGAGATGCTCAAACAAATCGTGTCCAATGCATAATCCGCATAAATTGAAGAAATAAAGCCTTAAAAAGATCTACCGGTGGACGCGAGATTTGCACCACCGGTATTTTGATTTATGTGATTTACCAAACTCCTCGGGGTTGCCCCCAATTGACGGGAACAACCCGAACAGCTAGATCCTCTCCTTCTTCCAAATACTCACATTCGTAGTAGCGAGGTTTGGTGCGACAGAGACGCAGGATGTTCCACAAATCCTTCGGCTCTCTACCAACGGATATACCCCCACTGTGGAAAAGTGGTCTTGCCGCTTCACGCCACTCGCGATCGCGCTTCTCGTACTTGCGCACGAGCTCACTTGCCTTGAGTGTCGCCAAGGTGTTCCAGACATCGAGCTGTACGGACATCTTCTCATGTTCAATTTTTAGACGCCGCACCTGCATGACCTGAACCACATTCCACAGCAACGAAAGAACAACAATCAGCAAAAGTGCCTGCTTGCGCATGTGATGCTCCTTGCCTCAAGATGAGGCCAAATAACGTTCAATGAAAGTTAACTATTAAATAAATAATTTGTCAAAACAAAAGAAAATTTCTGTCTTTGTCAACTTTTGCTTTGCATAGTATACTGACCACATGACAAACGTGGAGGACATAATTAAAGAAATTACTGACCCCATAACTGAAAAAGATCGCGACTTGATTGTCCGCGCATATAATATGGCTGAGCGTGCACACTCCAGTCAGAAAAGAATGAATGGTGACCCGTATTTCATACACGTATTTGAAACTGCAAAAATTCTGGCAAAACTCAGAATGGATGCTGAAACCATAGCAGCAGGACTTCTGCATGATACCCTGGAAGACACTGAAACAACTGAAGAAGAAATAAGGAAAGAATTCGGAGATGAAATCCTTTTCCTTATACAAGGCGTTACCAAGCTCGGAACTCTTAAATACCGAGGCCAAGAAAGACATGTGGAAAGCCTTCGAAAGTTCTTCATTGCAATGGCTCAAGATCTTCGAGTCGTTATCATTAAATTCGCTGACAGATTGCACAATCTTCGAACTCTTGAATTCGTAAGAGAAGATAAGAGAGCAAGAATTGCTCTAGAATCTATCCAAGTATATGCTCCGCTCGCAGACAGACTCGGTATGGGTAAACTCAAAGGAGAAATTGAAGATACAGCTTTTCCTTTCGCATACCCAGATGCATACAGGAAAGTGGAAGAACTCATAAAAGAGAGGAAGGAAAAGTATGAGGCATATCTTTCTGAGATAACCACCACCCTTCAAAAAGAATTGGACGAGAACAATATAAAAGCAGTAGAAATCAGCTACAGACTGAAGCACAAATACAGCCTATATAAAAAATTACTTCGCTACGACATGGACATAGATAAAATCTATGACATTGTAGCTCTCCGAGTCATCGTTAAAAACGTAGAAGAGTGCTATCGAGTACTTGGACTCGTTCATTCCCTATGGAACCCTCTGCCGGGCCGTATAAAAGACTACATCGCTGTTCCAAAGCCAAATGGATATCGTTCCATTCATACCACAATATTCACCGGAGGAGGTGGAATTGCAGAAATACAAATCAGAACAGAGGATATGCATGCTGAAGCAGCATATGGAGTCGCTGCTCACTCTGTATACAAGGAACACGGAAGCGTAAAAATAAACGACAAGAAGTCTAAGTTCAAATGGATTGAAGAATTGAAAGAACTCAACCTATCCCCTGAAGATCCTAGAAATTTCATAGACCATTTAAAGACTGACTTCTTCAGTCATCGTATTTTCGTATTTACTCCAAAAGGAGATGTTCTAGATCTTCCTGATGAATCTACCCCAATAGACTTCGCATACAGCATTCACTCTGATATCGGAAATCACACTTTTGGAGCAAAAGTAAACGGAAAGCTAGTTGAACTTTCTACAAAACTCCAAAATGGAGATATTGTCGAGATTATGGACAAGAAAGATTCGAAGCCGAACGCAAAGTGGCTAGACTTCGCCAAGACCACTGTTGCTAAAAAGCATATTAAGCAATATCTAGAAAAGAACAGTCTTCTAGCTAGACTTAAATCTTTCGGACAGCGCTAGACACTAAAATTAGAAATGTTGTACAAGCTGGAATCGTCTTCTTGCTTTTCTTCCTTGCTTCGGTCGTCAATTGGAGCTTCACTTTCAACTGTAGTTTCCTCCACCTTGCTAGCAATATGATTATCAAGCATATCGGAGACACTCTTTGCTGCTCCAGCTTTTTGAATCTGATCCAATATTTGCCTCAAATCTTCAGTTGAGAAGAAATCGATTTTTACCTGCCCTCCTAGTTCTTTTCTGTCGATATGAACTCTGGTTCCAAGCTTCTGCTGAAACTCTTCTTCTAGTTCTACAATCTCTGGGTCAGGCATGAATTCTTTCTTGCGTACTCGGTCATATGCAATCTTTCTTGCCATTCGCTCAGCTTCTCGTACTGTAATTTTCTTGTAGAGGATTTCTTTGTAGAGAACTTGTTGTTCTTCTGGATGATCTACTAGCATCAAAAGAGGACGAGTATGTCCTTCAGATATCTTTCCCTCAGAAAGAGCTGTTAAGATTTCTTCAGGGAGTGCTAGGATACGCATTGAGTTAGAAACATATTCTCTTGATCGTCCCATCTTCTTTGCAATTTCTCCATGAGTGAATCTAAATTCAGTTGCCAATCTTGAGAAAGCTCTTGCTCGATCAACGGCATTCAAATCTTCTCGCTGAAGGTTTTCTATGATGGCAAGCTCCAGCTTCATTATGGCTGTATCTCCTGTTCTTATGATTGCCGGAACTTGAATTACACCTGCTAGCTTTGCAGCTCTCAGTCTTCGCTCTCCTGCGATGAGTTCATATTCTGTAGTTAATCCCCCTTCTTCTTTTTCAACTTCAACGCGAGATACAGTTAGCGGTTGAAGGACTCCATATTGTTTGATGGATAATGCCAAGTCTTCCAATCGAGCTTCATCGAATTCTCGTCTTGGTTGATATGGATTAGGCTTAATTTTATCAGTGTCTATCCAGAAAATTGAGTTGGACTGCAAATTGTTCATGGAGTAATTCTAACATATTTTTAAAAATACCAAATTGATTTTGAGTATATCTTTGTGTAGAATGTGTGAATTGCCGGAGTGGCGAAATTGGTAACCGCAAACGACTCAAAATCGTTCGGGGGCAACCCCTTGAGAGTTCAAGTCTCTCCTCCGGCACAGATTTAAAAACTTGCTAATTATATCATATATGATATAATGGCTCTTACATGAAAAAGAGCAATAAAGCGCAGGTAGAAATAGGCAATTTCATTAAAATAATACGAGAAAGAAAAGGTTTAACCCAAAGTGAGTTCGCAAAAGCACTCAAAACATCCCAGAGTGCAGTAGCTAGAATGGAAAAAGGAGACCAGAATTTCACCACTGAAATCTTGGACAAAGTAAGCGAAGTCTTGGGGCAAAGCATATTCTCTGTAGGAAACTCAATGGACTTTCAGATCACTGGAGGTAAAAAACTCTCTGGTTCAATACGAACAGGATATTCCAAGAACGGCTCAGTCGGTCTTCTTTGCGCTTCCCTTCTTAACAAAGGAAAGACAATTCTCCATGGTATCGCTAGAATTGAAGAAGTATATCGAGTAATTGAGGTTCTTGAAAGCATCGGAGTTAAAGTAACCTGGACAGAAGAACACACTGTCGAAATTGTTCCTCCAAAAAAATTCAAAATGGACAAGATAAACAAGGAGTCTGCAATCAAGACTCGTTCAATCTTAATGCTCATTGGACCACTCTCTCACCTTCTTCCGTCTTTCTCTCTTCCTCACGCTCAGGGTTGCCACCTCGGAAAGAGAACCATAGCTGCGCACAGATATGCCCTAGAAGATCTTGGAGTCGGAGTCAAAGTAACTCATGTTGACTATCAGATTAATGTAAAAGGCCAGAAGCCTAATGACATAGTTATGTATGAAGCCGGAGATACTGCAGTTGAGAATATCCTAACTGCTGCGGCTAAGATCGAAGGAAAAACTACAATCAAATTCGCTAGTTCCAACTACATGGTGCAGGAAATCTGCTTCTTCCTTGAAAGATGTGGAGTTAAAGTTGAAGGGATCGGGACAACCACCATGACAGTTCATGGAATCAAAGAGATTAATGAGACCATTGAATACCACAACAGCGAAGATCCAATTGAATCTATGATGTTCATCGCTGCTGGTATCGCCACCGACTCAGAGCTTGAAATTACCCACATTCCGGTAGATTTTATGGAACTTGAATTGTACAAATTAAAGAAAATGGGACTTAAGTACAAAGTAAACAAAAAATACAAGAGCAACAACGGAAGGACTGATTTGATGGATGTCACCATATTCCCTTCTCAGTTCAAAGCACTTGGGGACAAACTGCATGCAAATCCATACCCTGGAATCAATATCGATAACCTTCCTTTCTTTGCAATCCCTGCCCTTAAAGCAAAAGGTCAGACTTTAATTCATGACTGGACTTATGAGAACCGAGCTATCTATCTAACTGAATTAAACAGAATGGGAGCTGAGATAACTTTGGCGGATCCGCACAGAGTATACATTGAAGGAGAAAACATTCTAAAACCAACTCAAATAGTCTGCCCTCCTGCCCTACGACCATCTATGGTAATTATGATAGCCATGCTTGGAGCTGAAGGCGTATCGATCCTAAGAAACGTATACATGATCAACAGAGGATATGAAAATATCGCGGAGAGACTAAACTCAATCGGAGCTGATATAAAAGTAATACAGTAATGAAGAAGGTAATTGTCATTCTTGGACAAACAGCCACAGGCAAAAGCGACTTGGCTGTAAAGATAGCTAAGAAAATAAAAGGAGAGATAATCTCTGCGGATTCCAGGCAAGTTTACACTGGTCTTGATATTGGCACTGGAAAGATAACAAAAAAAGAAATGCGGGGAATCCCTCATCATCTTCTTAATGTGGTAAGTCCAAAGAAAAAGTTCACTGTAACTCAATTTCAGGAATTAGCTAATAAAAAGATAGAGGAAATAATCTCTAGAAATAAAACTCCGATAATAGTCGGAGGAACTGGACTGTATATTGATGCTGTGACTAAAGGCATTGTCTTCCCTGACGTTCCACCCAATCCAAAGCTGAGAAAATCTCTGGAAAAGAAGTCACTTCCTTCCCTGGTCAAGATACTAACCAAACTAGATAAAGAAAGAGTTAAGAATATTGACACAAAGAACAAAATAAGAATAATCAGAGCAATTGAGATAGCCAAAGCACTCGGAAAGGTTCCTAAAATCCAAACACTTAAACCAAAATATAAATTTATAAAAATAGGCCTATATCTCCCTGAAGAAAAACTGAAGAAGAATATAGATAAGAGACTAAAAAAGAGAGTCTCTGCTGGAATGCTTAATGAAGCAAAAAAATTAAGGAAAAATGGTCTTTCATTTAAAAGAATGCTATCTCTTGGACTAGAATACAGAGCCATGGCCCTTCATATGCAAAAGAAAATAAATAAGGAAAAAATGATTGAGATGCTCAACCGAGAAATATATCAATACGCAAAAAGACAAGTAACTTGGTTTAAAAGAGATAAAGATATTAAGTGGATAGATGCTTCGAAGAATTACACAAAAGGATTAAACTTAGTATTTGCATCAAAATAATCCTCCCCTTCATTCTTTTTCAGAAATCTCACAGCTTTGTATGTAACTGGAGTGAACAGAATTTCCACAAGGCTCTTAAACAAGTAATTTGAGAAAATTAGAGTAATCAAAAGAGAACCTGGTAAGATGCCCCAGAAAGCGATGAGGATAAATATTGTACTGTCTAGGAGCTGTCCAACTAATGTAGAACCAATTGTTCTACTCCAGAGCTTCTCTCCATTGGTCCAGATTTTCATCTTGGCCAGAACATATGAATTTGAAAAAGCACCGAAGAAGTATGCGATCAAGCTTGCTATGACTATCCTTGGAGTTAATCCTAAGATCGCATCGTATGCTTCTTGATTGTTCCAATCTGCTGCTGGCGGAAGAGCTCCGACAATCATAAACACCAGAGCCATGAGCAGGGCCATGAAGAAACCGAGCCAGATAACCTGCTTGGTTCTTTTGTATCCGTATACTTCAGTCAATATATCCCCGAAGATGTAAGACAAAGGAAAAAGAAGAGTTCCTCCGTCAAAAACAAACCATTTTAAATCAACTATCTTTGTTGAAGCAATATTTGATATCAGCAGAACTGATACAAAGAATACGCTGATTGCTCCAAAATATTTTAAATTCTTTTCCATTAATTTTTTTCTAATTCACTAAAATATTGAAAAAGTTCTGTCTTTTCTTTATCGACAAAAAATATCAACTCTCCGGTCTCCACAGAAAATACTTTTATAGAAACAATATTACCTTCAGCATCTTTTTCTTCGACCAGTCTAGCTTTACCTTCTGCAATCAAAGAATCAGCTTTCTTTGCAGCTTGATATTCCTCAGATGTGTAATCTTTCCAAGAACGAGGACCTTCATTTTTGGGACCTATGTTTTCCATGGCGGGCGGTGAGAGAATCGAACTCCCGCTAAGGCGTTTGGAGTGCCTTGTACTGCCACTATACGAACCGCCCTTAAATCAAAACAACCCTTGTTAGGGTCGTTTTTAGTATAGCAGAAAAGTTATAAAAATCTATTACTTCTTAACTTCCTTGTGCTTTTTCTGAGTCTTGCACCACTTGCAATACTTGTTTAGCTCGATCTTTTTAGTGACGAGTTTCTTGTTCTTGCTAGACCAGTAGTTTATTCTCTTGCAGGTCCCGCAAGCTAGTTTTATAAGTCTATCTTGTGACATAGGTATAGATTAGTATAAAAAGCTTAAAAATGCAACTTATTTCAGGATTCTTTTAAGCAAAGGGTTAATACTATAGAAACGCTTAATTATAGGGTTAATTCTAGTGGTTATCTCGTAGTTAATGGTATCAGAATCTTGAGCCATCATATCAGCCTCAGCATAGTGACCATAGTCTCCTCCGATTATGGCCACCTCGTCTCCCACCTTAGCCTTTACGTCAGTCAGGTCTATAACCACCATATCCATGGATACCCGCCCTACAATCTTAACCGCCTTTCCATTTACGTTAAATACCCCCTTTCCTGAGAGGAGTCTTGGATATCCATGCCAATATCCAATCGGCACTATTCCAAGAACTGAATCTCTACTCAGAGTCTCAGTTAAGTCATACCCTATACTTACCCCCTTCTTTATCTTCTTTATCTCCGTAATGATTGCTTTCCAAGATAATACTGGGTGCAACGTATATTTGTGACCCAAAGCTTCCTTTGTTTCCCTAGAAGGCCAAAGACCGTACATTCCAATACCTATACGAACCATATCAAAATGAAGTTCTGGGAAGAACATTGTAGAAGAAGTCGCAGAGATATGTTTCATCGGCTTGAATCCAAGTGCATTGATTTCCTTCTCCCATTCATTTAATTCTGCAGTCTGCTTCATAGTGTACTCTCTTCCAGCCAAGTCTTCACCCACAGCCAAATGGCTGTATACTCCCTCAAGAGGAATATTTTTGCTTGCCTTTAGAATACTAAGAACCTTTTCCATATCTTCCTTTAGGAATCCTTGTCTCCCCAAACCAGTATCAACTTTGATATGGATATTTGGTTTCTTTTTTGCCTTAGCGAAAGCTTCGAGTGTTTGAAAATTTGAAATGGTTACAGAAATATTCTTCTGGGCTGCTTCGGTGAAATAGAAAGGAGAGACGTAACCGAAAACCATTATCTTTGTCTTGATACCAGCGCCTCGTATCTCTAGTGCTTCCTCAAAAGAATCAGCTCCTAAAAATTTAATTCCATTCTTTACTACTTCCTTCGTAAAAGGAATGAGTCCGTGTCCGTATGCATTGGATTTAACTACAGACATTACTGCAGTTCCCTTTTTTACGATCCCTTGAAATGTCTTCACATTCTTTTTGATCGCCCCTTTGTCTAGCTCTACCCAGGTTCGTAGTTTAGATTTGTCTTTTTGAGAGAGTTTCATGGCTATACAGTATTTTTAATCTTGTTCTCTCTATTAAATCTCTGTATTGCAAGAAGGATAAGCTTGTCTAAAAGTTTAGAAACCTTCAGTCCGCTTGCCTCCCACATTTTTGGGTACATACTTATATCTGTAAATCCAGGAAGAGTATTTATTTCATTCACAAGAATGTCTCCATTCTGTTTTAGAAAAAAATCTACTCGGCTCATACCCTCGCACTCAAGACACTTAAATACCTCAATTGCCATCTTCTGTATTTTATCTGCAACTTCTTTTGAAATTTTTGCAGGAATTTCTGAAACAGAACGAGAATCAACATACTTGGCATCGTAGGAATAGAATTCCTGGCTAGCGATAATTTCTCCTGGAATTGAAGCAGCTGGTTTTTCATTTCCCATGACTGAGCATTCAATCTCTCTTCCATCAATGAATTCTTCTACTATCACTTTCGTATCATATTTAAATGCATCTTTCAGACCTTTAGCAAACTGAGCTTCGCTTGTTACCTTACTCACTCCAATCGAGGAACCCATATTCGCAGGCTTGATAAACATCGGCATACCGAGTTTCTTTTTGACCTCAGAAAACCTGACCTCCTCTCCTTTTCGCACAGTTACGAATTTTCCGACAGGAATACCAGAATCTCGAAGAAGTCTCTTCATCACATCCTTGTCCATTCCAACAGCCGAGCCGAGCACACTTGGCCCAACAAAAGGAACCCCGGATATCTTAAGAAGTCCTTGCATGCTTCCATCTTCACCAAAAGGACCATGTAAAACTGGGAAAATTACGTCGAATTTCTGTACGGCAGAAATATTGAATTTGCCGTCCTTACTTATTCTTATTGGAAAAACTTCATATTTAGATTTATCCAGCGCATTAATTACATTCTCCGCTGATTTTATAGACACATCATGCTCTGCTGATTTGCCTCCAAAGAGGACTCCAATTTTTAGCTTCTTCATATTCCGAGTATATATCAATTATCTTAAAATCGCACTCTCTATATCTTTCGGCGCATTGGTCAGATTCTGATACCCATTTTGGGTTATCAATATCATGTCTTCTATGCGAACACCTCCGAAACCTTTAAAGTATAGACCTGGCTCTATAGTCATAACAGTTCCAACTGGAACAATATCTTCGCTTTTGGGTTTGAAGTTAGGCCATTCGTGAATTACAGTTCCAACTCCATGACCTAGACCGTGAAGAAAGTTGTTCTTTCCATATTTTTTATTCAAGTATCCTCTGGCAGCCTTGTCTACAACTTTTGCCCTCTTTTCTCCTTTAGCAATCTTCTTCATGGCAAGTTCCATTGCATGAAGAACATCATTGTAGATTTTTCTTCCTTTTTTAGATGGCTCTCCGAAGAAATATGTCCTCGTCATATCGGAACAATATTGATTTACAGTACATCCAAAATCCAACATAACAATGTCTCCCTTCTTTAGTTTAGATTTTCCTGGATTGTGGTGGATATTTGCGCTGTTTTTTCCGAAAGCTACAATCGGAGGGAAAGAAAGTATCGGTGCTCCAAGCTTGATGAAAGATTTCTTTATTAAAGTGGCAATTTCAATTTCAGAAACACCCACACGCAAATTAAGAAGCACTATTTTAAGCACCGTCTCACTGATTCTTTGTGCTTTGATGATATTGCCTAATTCTTTCTTGTTTTTAGGAGCTCGAACCTGTTCAAGAATCTGAGTTTCTTTCATTAGAACAATCTAGAAATATCGTGATATGTAACGACCAGCATGAATGTAATCAATATTCCGAAACCAATCATGTTGGCCATGTTTGCAACATCTGGTTTGATTCTTGATCCCTTTATCTTCTCAATGAGAAGGAAGAAAAGTCGTCCTCCATCCAAGGCTGGAAACGGAAGTAGATTGATTACAGCCAAGTTGAGGGAGATGATGGCAGCAAAAGAAAGAAGGTAGGTAAGGCCTAGGTCATAGGCGTCTCCCACAATACCCACCATACCCACAGGACCAGTAATTGCCTGCATGCTTCCATGACCTCTTAAAGCGTCCGCAATGAGGTTATACAGCCCCACGGCGGTAGCTTTGGTCAATTTTAGAGTTAGACCCATCCCTTCTTTAAAGGCTGCAAAAAACGGCAATTTAGCCACTCCAACCTGGTCCATACTGATGCCTATTAGTGGTGTTCCTCCATTTTCAGATACCGGAGTTACATATGCATACTGGACTTCACTGCTCCCCCTGGTGTATCCGACTTTAACTTCCCTGTCCTTGTTTCCTGCAACGAAGGTTTTAACGGTTTCCGGAGTGATCTCCTCAGTGAGTTCTTCTCCTTCGCCCAAAGATACGATTGCATCCCCGGGCATCAGTCCTGCTTTTTCTGCCGGACTTTCAGGAGTGGTTGAAATGATTACGAGCTGGACATTCTCAATTTTGTATTTCTCTGCATCGGCAGTACCGACTGAGGTAGGCATTCCTGAAAGGAAGCCGAGAGAAATCAGAACCCAAGCCAGAACGAAGTTTGCGAAGACTCCAGCAAAGAGAACTATGGCTTGCTGCCATCTTGGCTTGTTTACGAAGCTTCGAGAAGAATCTGGCCCGCTCATGCTCTCTTCGTCTGGATTCTCTCCGAAGATTTTTACGAATCCTCCGATCGGAAGAAGATTGAAAGTATATTCAGTCTCTCCTTTTTTAACGCCGAAAAGCTTCGGAGGAAATCCGAAACCGAATTCATCCACGCGGATTCCGAATTTCTTAGCGGAATAGAAATGGCCGAATTCGTGGACAATGACAAGGACTAATAGAATTATGAAAAATATTAAAATAGACATTGGGTAGATTATATCACAAAAATGTAGAACAGCCGGTGGGAGAGAACTCCCGACCGGCTGTCGATGTTTGCCCGCACTACGCGGCAGGCTTGCGGGAGACAGACTAGGTGGTCTCCAAGATTCTCACGTCGGCCTCTTTCAAGGCCGCCATGATGACCTTCGCACGGTGTTCCGAGCCGTTAGGCCCGAAGTCCACCGTGAGCTTGTCATAGGCGGCCGTGATGGAGGTCTTGGAAGTCGGGGTGACGAACCCCACCTCCCAAGTGCCACCAAAGAGAACTTGCGCCGGATACGTATTGTAGTCCGGCGGATCGTCCTTCTTCTGGACCTGCCCCATTGCCGCCAACACAAGGTCAACGATTTGCCCCGCGAAGGCGGTCTTTGCGGGTTCACCGCGCGGGGTGCCCATGTACCCCATGACGGCCTCCGCCAGAGCCTTTCGTTCTGAAGAAGACCCTCCGTCCCCGTAGAGGGAACCGAAAGGAGTAAAGACGACTTCGAGCGCGGCTGCCGTGAGTTCCGTGGTAATGGTCTGCATGATTTCCTTTCCGCGTTTTACGCGGGAATACATCCAAGTGAAATACTTAGATGCTTCATCGCGCTCAGCGCGGGTATTTCAGCAAAGCAATAAAAACTCAATTAAATAAGTACTTATTGCTTTGCTGAAAGAAATACCCAATTTCAAAGACCTTATACTCTATTAGTATATCATATATTAATATAAAAGTCAAGGGCTAGTTTACCCCATCACCTCTTTCTCTTTCTTCTGGAAAACAGCCTCTAGTCCAGCATTTCCTTCATCGACAATTTTCTGAAGTTCTTCCTTTGCTCGAAATCTTTCATCTTCATTCATCTTTCCTTCCTTTTCTTGTTTTGATATATCATTCAAAACTTCTTCCCTTTCTCTTCGAAGAGATATTCTTGCATCTTCAAGCTTCTCTTTTAAAAGTTTTACTAGAGTCTGTCTGGATTCAGTGGTAAGTGGAGGAAAGATTACTCTAAGTCCGCTTTCATCAGTAGCCAGAGAGAGTCCTATATTTGCAGCATTTACGGCTCTTTCAATATCCTTTATCTGACTCTTGTCCCATGGAGCTATTCGAAGAGTCTTCGGGTCTTCAATGGAGACAGAAGCTACATTGTTAAGCGGAACAAAAGCTCCATATGATTCAACAGTAATCCCATCTAGAACCATAGGTGAAGCACGGCCAATATTTAACTGACTGTATTCTTTTGCAAGATGGTCGGAAACCTTCTTTAATTCATTCTTAAAATTGGAAAAATTGTATTGCATATATGGAGTATATCATAAAAATTAAAAACAGCCGGTGGGAGATATTCAGTCTCCCACCGGCTGTCGATTTTGACCCACTTTTTACATTGGCGGGTCACCCAACTTTCGCGAATTCCCCTCAAAGGAGGTTGCGAACTTCTCGAGCTCCTCCTGACTGAAGGGAACGGAAAGTTCGTGGGAATTGGACTTATCCCACCCGAAAAGCACGAGTTGCGCAGCGTGGAGGTGGACACACGGTCCATCCTCCTCGCCTTCACAGGAACACACGAAAGACCCATGCGGTTCGGTCGGGGTGAGCAAAAATTCATCATCACCCACAACCACGAGAATCCGATCGGAGCGCCGCAGCACTCCAATCGTTTTCCACACCGGGTGGTCGAACTGAGCAAAATTGACGGTGACGAACCCACCGTCGCTTGTGGCCATGTAATCGCGAACGTGCATCAGACACCTCCTCGCTTGCGCGAGATGCCAACCCTAGCGAAATTGCTGGATGGCCTTTCATCGCGCTCGGCGCGAGTGATATTACACGGACATGCCTACCACACACAGTGCGATGCCTAGATATTCTTAGGTGAGGCAATAAAAGCTCAAATGTTAAGCACTTATTGCCTCACCCAAAAACACTGGAATTTCAAAGATCTTATACACTGATATTTTATCACAAATAAAAATAAAAGTCAAGGTCTAAAACTTAGGTATCCTAAGCGCCACCGACTCAAGAATAGTCTTTGTCGGAGACCCCACAAAGCGAAGATGCTTCCTTGCCTTCAAGATTTCTTCCATCGAAGAAGAAAGCTGGGTATTCTTCTTAAACTCCTCATGGAGTACTGACTCCACTTCGTTTAGGAATCTAATAGCCTTGGCTCTAACTGAATCAGTCGGCTCTCCTTCTTCCTCATCTTCTTCTGCAAGAAAATTCTTAAGAAAATCAATTCTCATAGACTGAGTCATTTGGAGAAATTTCTTGGCCTCCTTTATATTAACTACGCCTCTTTCAGTATCTACTACATAGAAACGAGAGACTAGGGTCTTAAGAAGCTGGGTCTCACTTGGAATAATGAGGAAAAAAATTACGTTCTCAATCGGCTCTTCAAAAACCTTAAGGAGAGTATTCTGCGCATCGTTTAAAATTGCATTCACAGAAATTACAAAAACCTTCTTTTCTTCTCCATAACCCCTCTCAGCAAACAAAGATCTTAATTCTCTTGCAGTTTCAACTTTAAGAGTGTCGACTTCTGAAACAGAAAAATCAGGATTGTTTTCTGTTTCAATTCCGATACTTTTTACGAATTCCAAAATAGAAGAGAGCATCTCTCCTCTTTCTCCACGAAGAAGATATGCATGATGAAGATTATCTTTGCTGAGTTCTTTTAAGCTCATTATTTCTTGCTTAAGACTGTTTTCTTGTATACGTCCAAGTGATCCAAGGCAATACCGGTACCGTTAACTACACAAAACAGGGCTTCATCAGCCAAATTGGCTTTAACTCCAGTCTTTCTGTACACCAAGTCAGTTAAATTGCGAAGCTGGCTGGAGCCTCCAGTCATAATAATTCCATGGTCCATGATATCTGATGCTAGTTCAGGCGGAGTTTCTTGAAGTACGTCTTTAATTGCCTTGATTATCTGCTTCAACTCACTGTCTATCGCTTTCACAATCTCGTTAGTTGAAACCTGAGCAGATCTAGGTAGGCCTTGAATGAAGTCTCGTCCTTTGATAGTTACTCTTAGTTCTTCTTCTAGTGGAATAGCTGCGCCAATCTTGATCTTCACCTCTTCGGCAGTCCTGTCTCCGATTGCTAGGTTAAAAGTCTTTTTTATATAGTCAGCAATCGCCGCATCAATTTTGTTTCCAGCGCATTTCACTGAAGTTGACGCCACAATTCCTCCGAGAGAAATAACGGCAACGTCAGTTGTCCCTCCTCCGATATCTACCACCATATATCCTTTGGATTCATAAATCGGTATTCCTGCACCGATAGCTGCAAGGATTGGCTCCTTCACCACGTATGCATTTCTTGCCCCAGCGCGCACAGCTGCTTCCACCACGGCTCGTCTTTCGGTTGAGGTAACTCCAGCTGGAACAGAAACCATTACATCAGGCTTGAAGAAATTCCATTTGCCCATAGCTTTGTTGATGAAATATCGAAGCATTGCTTCAGTCACTCGATAATCAGCAATGACCCCATCTTTCATCGGAGCATACGTAATGATACTCTCTGGTGTTTTTCCAATCATGTTTTTTGCTTCCACTCCAATAGCTAGAATCTTGTTGTCCTGCTCGGAAACCGCCACCACAGAAGGTTCATTTAGGACGATTCCGCGACCCGGCGCAAACACCAAAGTATTTGCTGTTCCTAGGTCTATTCCAAGCTTTTTTGAGAAAATTCCCATAAGGGGAATATATCACATTTGTGCTAGAATAGAAATCATGAAAATTGTGACCGTAATCCCCCTCGCCAAGGGCCCCTTGAAGGGAGATTTAACATATTTCACAGCTAAAGAGGTCTCTCGTGGCTCCATAGTTACCATCACTTTAAGGGGTAAAAAACTCCTAGGATTAGTAACCCAAACAGAGGAAGCAACGGAAGCTAAGGGAGACATCAAGGAGATGAATTTCAACCTAAAAAAGATCCTAGATGTAAAGGAGGAATCCCTCTTCATTCCTGAATTTCTCGATGCAGTGATTGCAACCGGAGAATATTTTGCCACCAGCACAAACAATGCCATGGCCGCTCTCATACCGAGTGTGCTTCGAACGGAATACGACAAAATTTCTAAATGGAAACATGGAAGCCAAAAAATAATCCAAAGCGAAGATAGTAGATTAAAAAATGAAAAACTTCTTCTCCAAATGCCACTTTCTGAAAGGCTGTCCGTATACAAAACTCTCATCAGAGAAAACTTCGCATCCAAAAAATCAATCTTCATCGTCCTCCCTACCGAAAAATATGTAAAGACTTTTGTTGGATATCTCTCCAAAGGAGTAGAAAACTTCATATACGGACTACATAGTGGACTAGGAGACAAAAAGATATTCAGTCAGATAGAAAAAATAATCACTGACCCGCATCCGGTACTCATAATCGGAACTGCGCCATATCTCTCTATTCCTAGACTAGATTTGGGAGCGATAATAGTAGAACATGAAAGCTCTACCCACTACAAAATGGTAGCTAACCCATATTTTGATTTAAGAACCTTTACCGAAATCTTTGCTTCTAAGCTCAGCTCCAGATTCATTCTGGCTGATACTCTGCTTCGTTTTGAGACAATCGGAAGAGTTGATCTGGATCATCTAGCTCCGATGCACAATCTTTCATACCGGCTCGGTTTTGAGGGAAAAGTAGAAATAATGAAACCACAAGAAAGAGAAGCACGAGGAAGAACTGGAGGAAAATTCCAGGTAATGACTGAGCCGATGCTTCGAGAAATAGATAGCGCCATAAAAAGAAACAAAAATGTCTTTGTATTTTCTCTCCGAAAAGGGTTGGCAACGATGACAGTCTGTAGAGACTGCAACCATACAGTAGTCTGCAAATCCTGCGGAGCCCCTGTGGTTCTATATCTTTCTGAAAGCGGAAAGAAGAGGATGCTGATCTGTAATAAATGCAAAACTGAGATGAAGGAAGATACTCTTTGTCAATCCTGCGGAAGCTGGAACTTAATGCCTCTCGGCATAGGCACAGAAACAGTAGAAGAATTCCTCAAAGAAGCACTCCCAGAAATAAAAATATTCAGACTAGACAAAGAAATAGCAAAAACTAACAAAGAAGCAGAGAAAGTAATTTCAAAATTTGAAGAATCTACAGGAAATATTCTAATTGGCACAGAAATGGCTTTACCCTTTTTAACAAAAGAAGTCCCACTTTCTCTCATCGCATCCTTCGATTCTTTCTGGAGCATTCCGAACTTTAAGATAAGCGAAAGAGTAATCCAGCTGATAATTTCCCTTACAGAAAAAACCGAAGAAAAATTAATCATCCAGACAAAGAATGACAGGGACGAAGCACTCCTCGCCATCGAAAGAGAGAATCTTCTTCCATTCGTTCGCTCTCAACTAGAAGAACGAGAAGAGCTTTCATATCCTCCATATCACAGATTTATAAAAGTCACCTTTGTCGGGGACAAGGCTGAAACAACTAAAGTGCGAGAATTTCTAAAAACATACTTCGGAGAATATAGTCCAGAGATTTTTAGCGGTTTCATGGGAAGACAAAAAGGGTATGCAACCAATGCACTCATAAAGATGGATTTAAAGAAGTGGTCTCTACCTGAACTTTCTGCAAGGTCTAGCATTAACAAAGAATTATATAAAAAACTGCTGGCTCTCCCTCCTGAATTCCAAATATTCGTAGATCCAGAAGATTTGTTGTAGAATACTGCCATGATGAAAAAATACCAGACCCCGGCATACATATACGACCTAAATACCATTACAGAACGATGCAAAGAGATAAAAGAAAGCTTCCCAGAAGCTAATCTATACTATGCCTGTAAAGCTAATACGAATCCGGAGATAATAAAGCATATATATTCCCAAGGTTTCGGAATCGAAACAGTAAGCCCTGGAGAAATAAAAATAGCCAAGAAAGCGGGAGTGCCGATAAATAAAATAACATATACCTGCGGAAGCATAAACGAGACAGAACTCTTTTCTGTAGCTAAAGAAGGTATCTTGATGCACCTTGATTCCCTTCATCAGGTAGAATTGATTGGAAAAAAGTTTCCCGGAAAAGAAATCTCAGTGAGATTAAATTTGCATGTAGGTGCAGGACATCATTCCCATGTTATAACCAGCGGCTCAGACAGCAAATTCGGAATCGATGTATCTCATATAAAAGAATTGAAGAGAACTGCAGAAAAATATAATCTTAAGATAACAGGACTCCATCAACATATCGGATCCAATGTGCTTAAAGTGTCTGACTTTATGAAAGGAGTACAGGCAATGCTTAAAATCTCTAAGGAATTCCCTAGCCTAAAGCACATAGAATTCGGGGGAGGTTTCGGAGTACCATACAACCCTAAAGACAAAAGACTTGATATAAAGAAGCTTGGAATAGAATTTAAGAAGGCAACAAAGTTTCTAGATAAAACAATAAAAATATCATTTGAACCAGGACGATATTTGGTAGCCGAAGCTGGAGAACTTCTTGTTACCGTAACTGATATAAAAAGAAATCCTAAAAAGACATTCGTAGGAGTAAACTCCGGAATGAATCATTTAATAAGACCTGCAATGTATGACTCTCATCATGAGATAGTAAATATAAGTAACCCTAAGGGAAAGAAAATAAAAGTAAATATAGTCGGAAACATCTGCGAATCAGGAGACTTCTTTGCAAAAGACAGAATGCTTGCTTCCCCCTCAATTGGAGACACACTCTCCATTAAGAATGCAGGAGCATACGGATACTCCATGTCCTCAGAATACAACTCAAGAGAGAAGCCTAAAGAGTATTTGACTTAATGCTCAAATTCGCTAAAGTCTTATTGAAAGGAGCTCCTCACAGTATGTGCAACAAAGACGAGCGCACGGAAGTGCCTCGACATGAGATGGCGACACGACCCGAAGACTATATCTCTCGTGTGCCACCCCCCGACCACTGGGAGGTACAAAACGCACTCGAGCGGATGGAGCATCAAGTCGTTGTGCAACCCGCCCGGCCGATCAACGGGCACACCCTGGAGGTTCACGACGATCTCCAAGACGGCAAGTAAACATGTCGTCACATCACACGATCCGATAGCGAAGAAGAACATCTCTCTTGCTATCGGATTTCGCTTTTAAGAAACAATTACAGTAAATTCCCCTCTCTGTTTCTCAGTATTCTTATCTAGATATTCCAAAACCTCAGCCGGGGTTCCAACTTTAAATTCTTCATATATTTTTGTAAGCTCGCGAGCAATACAAACTTTCTTTAGAGGGCAGAACTTAACTAAGGATTCTAAAGTCTTCAATATCCTATGCGGAGATTCATAAAAAACCATAGTTCTCTCTCCTGCAGCAATTTCTTTAAACAAAGTTTCTCTTCCCTTCTTGTGTGGAAGAAAACCAAGAAATGTGAATTCATGAGTAGGTAGACCAGCAGCTGAAAGAGCTGTGATAACAGCAGATGGTCCTGGTATAGGAACCACACTAACTTCTGGAAGCTTCTCTTTAACTTCTGAAATCAATTGATATCCTGGGTCAGATATTCCAGGAGTACCAGCATCAGAAACCAGGGCTAAATTCTTCCCTTCATTTAAATATTCAAAAATAGTATCAAGCTTGGAAAGCTTGCTTTGAGCATGGTAGCTCATAGTCGGCTTGTCTATACCGTATTTCTGTAAAAGCTTCTTTGTAACCCTGGTATCTTCACAGAGAATCAAATCAACACTCTCAAGAACCTTCACTGCTCTGAAAGTTAAGTCTTCAAGATTTCCTATTGGTGTTGCTACGATGTATAAGCTAGACATGAAGCCATGTTAGCATAAAAATAGTTAAATTTCCTATCTCCTATACTTCCTTGTTCTCCACTTGTCCGCAATCTTCACACGAGTTAGAGATCTTTCAAGCTCAGCTTCAAAGTGTTCAAAGTCCACTATTTCATTGTTATCTTTCTGTTTCTTGAGTTCTTCTGCTCTTTGCTTTGCAAGAGTTATGGTTTCATCAGAAAGCTCAGAAACATGTTCAGCAAAGTCAGCTAGAATCGCAACATTAGTCATTCCATCTTCATCCTTTTTGATTTCCACGAATCCACCAACAACTGCCATCGGGATGCATTCTGTATTCACACAGCCAACCACATCTCCAGATGAAAGTCCTGAGATAAGTGGAATGTGATCCGGAAGGACTGTAATCTCTCCTTCAGTCGTAGGGATGCTTACAGAATCCACGACTTCTTCAAGGATCAATCTCTCCGGTGTTACAATTTTTAACTTAAGTTTCTTTGCCATATATTACATTGCACCCTTCATGTAGAAGTCTCCTTCAGGAAGAGAATCATACTTTCCTGAAAGAATTTCAGAGAATGATCGAATTGTCTCTGAAAGAGGAACATACTGTCCCTTTGCCCCAGTGAACTGCTCTGCCACGAAGAATGGCTGAGAGAGGAATTTCTGAATCTTTCTTGCTCGTGCCACAAGCTCCTTGTCAGCTTCGGAAAGTTCTTCCATACCAAGAATTGCGATGATATCTTGAAGATCTTTGTATCTCTGAAGAACCCTCTGGACTTCTCGAGCTACTCGGTAGTGCTCGTGACCCACAATGTTCGGGTCAAGAATTGTTGAAGATGAGTCTAGCGGGTCAACTGCAGGATAAATACCGATTTCAGAAAGAGATCGGTTTAGAACCACAGTGGAGTCTAGGTGAGCGAAAGTTGTCGCAGGTGCTGGGTCGGTAAGGTCGTCAGCAGGCACGTAAACCGCCTGAACTGAAGTAACAGAACCTTTGTCGGTTGAAGTAATTCGCTCCTGCATGTTTCCCATTTCTGATGCTAGAGTCGGCTGGTATCCCACCGCAGATGGAATACGTCCTAGCAGAGCTGACACCTCAGAACCTGCCTGAGTGAATCGGAAAATGTTGTCCACGAAGAAAAGAACGTCCTTTCCTTCCTGGTCTCGGAAATGCTCCGCCATAGTTAGTCCTGTAAGAGCAACTCGTAGACGAGCACCTGGCGGTTCGTTCATTTGTCCGAACACCATGGCAACTTTGTCTAGAACGCCTGATTCTTTCATTTCATGATATAGGTCGTTTCCTTCTCGAGTTCTTTCCCCCACTCCAGCGAATACTGAGTATCCTCCGTGATTAGAAGCGATATTGTGGATGAGCTCCTGAATGACAACTGTCTTTCCAACTCCTGCTCCTCCGAACAGTCCAACCTTTCCTCCCTTTAGCACAGGACAGATAAGGTCGATAACTTTGATTCCAGTTTCAAGGATTTCAACCTTGGTAGCCTGAGAAGTGAATTCCGGAGCCTTTCGGTGAATCGGAGATACCTTGTTGTTCTTTACTTCTGCTCCGTCATCAATTGCTTCTCCAAGAACATTGAAGATTCTTCCGAGTGTAGGAGTTCCCACCGGTACAGAAATGGGAGCACCTGTGTCCACGACTTCCATGCCCCTTGCAAGGCCATCGGTTGAGTCCATGGCAACTGTTCGGACCATTCCGCCTCCAAGGTGCTGCTCTACTTCCAAGATAAGAGTTTTGTCTCCATTCTTGATGGAAAGAGCATTGTATACTGCTGGAAGATGTTCTCCGAAATCAACATCTATCACCGGACCGATAATTTTTTTGATTGTACCTTTGTTCATAATAATTTTTATAATGATTAATAATTTTGTTGATAATTTAGCTTACTGATGCCATACCCGCACTTATTTCTGAAATCTCTCTGGTAATATTTGCCTGTCTTGCCTTGTTGAATACCAGAGTGAGGTCTTCTATCATCTCTCCCGAAGCCTCCGATGCATTCTTCATGGCTACCATTCTTGAAGATTGCTCTGAAGCATTGGATTCAAGAAGCATTTGGTAGAGTTGCATGGTTGTAAGCTTCTCCGCCAAACTTCCTATTAATTTATCCCTCTCTCCCTCAAACAAGTAATCTATTTTCGTATCTTTCTCTAGAGCTTTACCCTCGTGATGTTCAATTCCTTCTAGCCCTTCGATTAATTCTTTTAAGCTGGTCTTCGAAACTGGAAGTACTTGCTTCACATTTGCCTTCTGGGCAAGAGCTGAAAGGAAATCTGTATAGACCACCAGTACTTTGTCATACTTTCCTTCTTTAAATTCTTCTGTGACTAGTTTTGAAATTGGAGTGACTTGAGAAAGAGATACGCTATTTCCGAAATCTAAGAAACTCGCGATAACATTCTTTCCCAGTCTTCGCATTGCAGTATCTCCTTTCTTCCCAATTGAAACAATATCAATATTCTTATCCTTATATTCAGAATTTCTAAATACAGAAAGAGCCTTCTTTATTGCCTGAGCATTGTATGCTCCGCAAAGTCCTCTGTTTGAAGTTACCAGAACTAGAAGAATATTCTTTACCTCTCTTTCGTTAAATAGCGGATGAGTTATTTCCTCAGAATTCTTTGCGATGGAAGTTAGAATTTCCCAAGAATATTCTGCATACATTCTGGAAGCCAAAGTTGAAGAAACTGCGCGCTTCATTTTAGAAGCAGCAACAAGCTCCATGGCTTTGGTAATTTTCTTGGTATTCTTTACCGACTTTATTCTTCTTTTAATTTCTTTGGTTCCAGCCATTGTAATTAATTAAATGATGCCTTGAAGTCTAGGATAGCCTTCTTCAATTCTTCCTCACCCTTGTCTGTCCACATCTTGGATTCAAGAACTTCCTTGTAGAAAGTCTTTGCATTCCTTTCTGTGTACTCAATGAGTCCTTTTTCGAATTCCTTGATTTTCTCAACTGCTACGTCATCCATAAATCCTTTTGTAAGGGCATAGAAAGTAACAACCTGGTGCTCAGTCTTAACTGGAGAGTATTGATTCTGCTTTAGCATCTCGACAGATCTCTTTCCTCTTTCAAGCTGTCTCTTTGTAGCTTCATCCAAATCAGAACCGAACTGCGCAAAAGCTTCAAGCTCTCGATACTGTGCAAGGTCAAGCTTGAGTGTTCCTGCCACCTTCTTCATCGCCTTAATTTGCGCAGATGAACCCACTCGGGATACAGATGAACCTACGTTAACTGCGGGTCGGATACCCTTGTAGAATAAATCAGTCTCAAGGAAAATCTGTCCGTCGGTGATGGAGATTACGTTTGTAGGGATGTACGCAGAGATGTCTCCAGCTTGAGTTTCAATGATTGGGAATGCAGTGATTGAACCGCCTCCGTATTCCTTGTTTCTTCGGCAAGCTCTTTCAAGAAGTCTTGAGTGAAGGTAGAAAACATCTCCAGGGTAAGCTTCACGGCCTGGTGGTCTTCGAAGAAGAAGTGAAATTTCTCGGTATGCAACCGCATGCTTTGAAAGGTCATCGTAGATGATCAGCACATCCTTTCCCTGGTCCATGAAGTATTCAGCGATTGAAACTCCGGTGTAAGGAGCGATGTATGAAAGCGCAGCTGCATCAGATGCACCAGCGGAGACGATAACTGTGTAAGCCATAGCTCCTCCTTCTTCAAGTCGCACCTGAAGCTTTCGCAGCTTTGAATCTTTCTGTCCGATTGATACGTAAACGCAGATCATGTTCTGACCCTTCTGGTTAAGAATTGCATCGATTGCAAGCGCAGTCTTTCCTGTCTGTCGGTCTCCGATGATGAGTTCTCTTTGACCTCGTCCTACTGGGATAATCGCATCGATTGCCTTGATACCGGTCGCAACTGGCTGATCAACACTCTGTCGTGTAACCACTCCAGGGGCAACTCTTTCGATTGGATATGTTTTGTCAGCTTTAATTGCTCCCTTTCCATCAATAGGCTGTCCTAGAGAGTTAACCACTCTTCCGATGATTGCGTCAGACACAGGCACTTCAAGGATTCTTCCTGTTGCTTTGACTTCGTCTCCTTCCTTGATCTTTGAATAGTCGCCTAGGATGATTACTCCAACTGCATCTTCTTCCAAGTTAAGAGCAACTCCGACTTCCCCGTTCGGGAAAGTTATCATTTCAGAAGATCTTATGTCTGAGAGTCCTGAAACCTTTGCAATACCGTCGAACACTTCAATCACATTGCCCACCTTTTCAACCTGGACACTGTCCTTGAAACTTTCGATTTCCTTTCTTAAATTTTCTACAATGTGATTGTTCATTAGTTTTTAGTTAAATATGCTTTTAATTTATCTATCTTTCTTCTTAGGGTTAAGTCTATTACTTCGTCTTTTATCTTCAGCCTCACTCCTCCTATTAATCCCTCGTCTATCTTCTCTTTAAAAATGAATTCCTTCTCTCCATATCTTTTCTTTAAAATCTCTTTAAGGTATTTTCTGTCTTCTTCCTTAAGAGGTGTGGCGCTAGCGGCCGATACTTCCAATCTTCCCGTATCCTCATTAACTATTTTCTCGAGTGAAGCAAGGATTCTTTCGCTTCGTCCAAGCAATCTCTTTCTAGAGAGGAAACTTGTAGCGTTTTTCAAAGCTTCCGACAGATTGGAAGCATTCTTTCCTTTCATGGAAAGATATATTGCTTTTGCTATGTCGTTGTTTGAAAGTGTCGCCATATATTAAATATTGTTCAAATCTCTGATTACCTTTTCATCGAATTGCCCCGGCTTTGAGCCGACAACCTTTTCTGTTGCAAGCATGGTCAGGTTTACGATTTCTTTCTTTGCATCAGCTACCATCTTTGCCTTTTCAGCTTCCAAGGTCTTCTTCCCGTCTGCGATTAGATTTGCCACCTGAGTCTTTGCTTCTTCAAGCATTTCAGACTTCTTTGCTTCAGCTTCTTTCTTGGTTTCCTGGAAGATTCGGTTTGCTTCTACCTTCGCATCAGCAATTGCCTTTTCATATTGTGCAGTTGTTTCAGAAAGAATTTCTTCGTTCTTCTTTGCATCATGCAGACCTTTTTCGATGGTCTCAGTTCTCTCCTTCATTAATTTTGCAAGAGGCTTTAGGGCAAAAACGTAGAGAACTACGAAGACAATACCGAAGTTCACCGCTTGGGCGATGATTACTTTCAAATCTATGTGAAATGTTTCTATGATTGAATCCATGTTTTAAATTTAATTTCTAATTTAATCTGTATCTACAGCAGCTACCTTCTCAGAATTCTTTTGGAACGCTGAGAAACTAGCAGCCGTAGCCACTAGATTGAGAATGCGATAACAAGCGCGTAGATCGCAATAGCTTCTGCGAACGCACAAGCTAGAAGCATCGGAACAAGGATCTTTCCTGCAGCCTCTGGATTTCGTCCAATAGACTCCATAGCCTTTGATCCGATCATACCGATAGCGATAGCTGGAGCAACAGAACCTGCTGCAATAGCGATAGCCTTTGAAATAGTACTTAGGTCCATAGTATTGTGGTTATTACTAATAATGCGATCTTCTCTCCTTTCGATGAAGAGAGCGGATCTCTTTTGAATACATCTTTCGATATACGCAAAAGAGATACGCCTTCCTTACGCGTGTGCTACCTCATGCTTCTCTTTGTGCTCTTCTCCGTGTTCTTCATGCTCGTCATGGTCATGGTCTGACGCCGAGATTGTGAAGTACACGACTAGAAGTATTGAGAAGATGAGTGCCTGAATAACTCCGACCAGAATTTCTAGGAACAAAAACGGAATCGGTACAGCGTATGCAACAAGAGCTGCCATAGATGCAAGGAGAACTTCTCCTGCAAACACGTTACCGAATAGACGGAAAGAAAGCGAAGCTATCTTCGCGAATTCACCCACTATTTCAATAAGCCCCACGAAGAACGTAATTGGAGCAACAATTACCACTGTCGGATCTTTCTTTATCTTGGTAAAAATGCCTCCAATTGCTTTCAGATTAACATACTTGTTGAAAGTTTTCCATATACCGATTGAGAGCACTCCGAACACGTTTGCTCCGATTACTGCAGTAATAGCAAGAGCCAAAGTTGTATTAATGTCTGCTGTTCCTCCTCGTAGGTATGGGATAAAAGCAAGACCGTGGTCGGTGTTTTCTACGATACCGAATCCTCCGAATGGCATAATTCCAAGCCAGTTGTTGAACAAAATGAAGAAGAATGCGGAAATTGCGATCGGAAAGATTCGCATTGTAAGATGTCGGCTGTTAGTTACCTGGTCGCATAAAGTTAGAGCGCCTTCTAGGACAAGCTCAAAAAGGTTCTGGAATTTTCCCGGAACTTGTTTAAGTTTTGATCGGAGAGAGAATCCTACGATTGCAAGAAGGATAACTACCACCCAAGAAGTCAGAAGTGCATTGGTAACATGAAAATTTCCAAAATGAAGAACTGGCTCTGCATACAATGTAATTTCATGAGCCAAATGGCCTGTGTCCTCTCCATGAGCTTCTTCTACGTGAGCATCTGTAGTTGCTTCAATGTGTTCTTCTGTAGTTGTTTTTGCTTTCGGGGTTGCCATATATAAATTAATCTTTCTTGTCTTCAATCACCTTCTTCATGTATCTGGTAACTACTCTGTAGATTCCGAAACAAGAAATCATGAAGGCAATTGCAGTAAATCCGAGAAATATCCAAGGTTTAGTTCCGTAGCGATTATCCAGATATTTTCCGGCAATCAAGGATATCACTATAGGACCTGCTATCCAGCTTGAAACTTCACTAAATATCTGTAGTGCTGGGGCCCACCATGCTTCTTTATTTTTCAAGTCTTTCTTATCCACAAAAAGGAAGCCTTCTGGGCTTCATGAGGTCATTATAGGGTATACATTAAATTGTTGCAAATGGGGATAAAATGAGAAGACCACTACCGAGGATCTCCTCTTGCAGTGGTTCTTTTTTTCTATCCCCCAGACGAGGGCACACTCGATGCCCTCGTCCAGTTGTTGATGTTGTTACCGGAGCCTGAAGCGACGGGGGTCCTCGGTTGGAACAACTCTCAGACCTTCCTGTTCGACTCGAAGCCGAACCCAAGTTCCGAAAGACCCGTTTTCAACTGACAGATTCGTCGGCGAATCTTCGAGCCGACCAATCGGCCTCACGCCGTAGCGATCCGAAGCCCAAACCACGACGATGTTCACGATTCGGCCTTCGAGCTTCTCAATGGTCAAGACAAGCTCGAAACCTTCGCGCAACTCCGAAATGGTAGGGTTCATGATTTTTCCCCACACGTTTTTCACGGATGCAAGAATTTCCTGAGCCAGCGTCATACAGCGCCTCCATGTATATCTAGCCACACAGAGACGAAAAAGTAAAGTGAGCGTGGATGGAATCGGACCATCGACCTCTGTCTTATCAGGACAGCGTTCTACCACTGAACTACACGCTCATTGAAAATCAATATAACAGAAAAAACTTAATTGGGCAAACAAAAAACGCCCTTTCGGGCGCTTCTTGTTTCAAAAGTATATTAGTACTCTCTTCGTCCACCTCCGAAACCACCGTTTCCACCTGTTCGTGGAGGTCGAGCTTCCATTGGTCGAGCTTCGTTGACAGTTAGCTTTCGTCCTCCAAAGTCCTGATCGTGGAACATTGAGATAGCGTTTGCAGCTTCTTCAGCTGTTGCCATTTCAACGAATCCGAATCCCTTTGAACGACCTGTCATCTTATCCATGATAATCACAGCTGAAACAACGTTTCCTGCCTGTGCGAAGTGCTCTCTTAGAGCGTCTTCTTGTGTGCTGTAAGGTAGTCCCCCTACATATAGCTTTGTAGCCATTTAACAACTTCTTCCTTTTTTACGAAAAAGGACAAAAAACTACTTTATAAATACCTCCAAAGAGATATGTAGATACTCTAGAAAACGACTCGCGAGAAACTACCCTAGTAGTATACCACAGAGTTAGGAAAATGCAAAGAAAGAAGCTTTATTTAAACTGTTTTGCTAATTCAAGTAAATCTCCTTCTAAACCCCCACCTAAACCTATCTCTTTTTGAGCCTTCAGTATGTTCTCAACTACTTCGTTTTGTTGAGCTTTCTTTACTGCGTAATAAATAACATCAGCTTGATTAGAGCCAAAACCTGACCCAATCAAACGATTAATTATTTTTATATACTTAGTAGAAAGTTTAATGGATATAGTAGCCATAGTACTATATTACCATATAGAATTGACTTTATTCTTCCTCAGTTCCCTGCTCTCCGGACTGCAAAGCTTCAATCATATCGTCTATTTCTCCTTCCATAATCTTAGGCAGATTGTGCCATGATTTCTTTATCCTATGATCAGTAATTCTGTCTTGTGCAAAGTTGTAAGTTCGTATCTTTTCTGAGCGGTCTCCAGTACCGATTTGATTCTTTCTCTCTCCTGCATACTTCTTATTTTCTTCTTCTTCCTGAAGCTGTTCCAGCTTTGCCACAAGAATAGCCATAGCTTTTTCCCTATTTGCAAGCTGGCTTCTTTCATTAGTGGAACGCACATCTAGACCGGTAGGCTTGTGAATGATTCTGACAGCGGTTTCAACCTTGTTAACGTTCTGTCCTCCCTTTCCTCCGGAGCGAGAATATTCCATATCGAATTCCGCTGGATTCACTATGAATTTAGTTTTCTTCTTAATCGGAAGAACTGCTACAGATGCAGTCGAGGTATGCACTCTTCCATTCTTTTCAGTTGCAGGAACTCGCTGTACTCTATGCACCCCTGTTTCATACCTTAGAAGTTTGTACACATCCTTTCCTTTTACTTCAAAAGAGGCTTCCTTGTATCCTGCGATATCGCTCTTGGATTCATAGTTAGTTTTCCAATTCCAGCCAACCTTCTCAGCATATCTCTCATACATGTGAGCAAGCTCCCAGGCAAACAAAGATGCTTCGTCTCCTCCTGCCCCAGCTCGTACTTCCAGAACGATTTCATTCGGGGATTCTTCTTCAGCCTTGTCTTTATCAAGAATATCTTGTATCTGCTTCTCTACTGCTTCTTTTTCAAGTTGAATTCCTTTCAGTTCTTCTGCTGCAAGATCATGCAAGGAAGCATCTCCTGCAAGCATTTCGCGCACCTCAGCTTCCGCACGCAAAAGACGCTCCAAGTTTGTAGCAAGGTAGTTAGTTCGGTGATCTTTTTTTAGTTCTTCTAAGTCAAATGACATAATACAGAGAAAAGAGCACCGAAGTGCTCTTTTGCAAGTAAGTTATTTCTTTGCCTTTGCAGATGCTGCTCGTCTCTTGTTGAACTTGTCCACTCGTCCAGCATTGTCCATGATCTTTGAGTCTCCTGTGTAGAAAGGATGGCAAGCGCTGCAGATTTCCATTCGGATTTCAGGCATGGTTGAACCAACCTCGTACTCTGCTCCGCAGGCACAAATTGCTTTTGTCTTAGGGTCGTATTTTGGATGTATATCTTTTTGCATGTGAGGCTAGATTAACACGTAATTCTTATAATTGCAACTATTGGAGCAGATCTATATCGGCTTGAATCTTGTTTTTAAGGTTTATTACACTTCTGCTGTATGAACAGCTGGCACCTCCAGAACCGTAATATTTACAAGCAGCTCGCTGTTGAGCAGCCGTACTGTTACCGACCGCACCTAGGTCTGTGAGATACAAACCAGAAGCCATGAAAGCATCTTTCGGGCTCCACGGATTGGCATCATACCCAAGAGCTGTCTTAAGTCTAGACTCAAAGAGCTTCCAAGTGGAAGGAATGAATTGGGCAGGACCCATCGCTCCTCCATACCCAGCTACACCAGCTATTGGACAAGAAACCACTGTGTCGAAGGCGCTCAATCCAAGTCTGCTTGTTATATCCAAGAATGGCTGGAGGTCTCTTGTCGCCTTCATTCCGTTTGGCCATATCTTTCCATTGGAAACTCCTTTAGAGTATCCTGCCTGCTCTCCAGAAGTCGCAATTAACTTACATTGACCAACATTGGAACCCAAATTAGATTCTTGGGTAATGATCGCAAGCAGGAATGCTGGGTCAATTCCGGTCTTGGCTGCCACTTCATTGGCATACTGAAGAGCTGTACCGAATGGAATCTTCTGTGAAGTACCAGCAAGTGAGAAAAGAGCACTTCTGATCTTATCAGCTCTTGCCTTCTTTTCCGCGGCCTGTTTCTGATATTCAGCTTCTTTGTTCTTTGATATAGCAAGAAGAGCTTTCTTTTCAGCTTCAGTCTGAGCTACTTTTTTCTGGGTATTTTCAAGCTCGGCCTTGGCGTCAGTCTCTTCATCCTGCTTCTTCTCAAGAGCCATCTTCTCCGCCTCTGTTTCGTTTTTAATTCCTTTAATTTGATCTACAGACGCCTTTACTGCTTCCTTAATTGTGGAATATGACTCTAGGTCGCTATAGAAATCGGATATGCTTTCATCGGACAAAACCAAGTGAAGCACTGTCTCCCTGTCATACTCATTGGTATTTCGAATTAACTGAGCCAGAGATTCATGCTCTCTTTGAATTCTCTCTGAGAGAGAAGATATCTTTGCAACCTTTCCATTTATATCTACTTTTAACTGAGCAATTTTCAATGATCTTGCCTTAACTTTAGCCTTCAGGGCATTAATCTGACTAGTCAGATATTGTACGTCTCCTGTTAGGGTTCCTGTCTGCTTCTTCTGCTCCGTCTGTTTAGCCACTAGTTCAGCCAATTGGGCTTCAATCTGAGCAAGCTCGCTACGACAGAAATCTTTATCTGCCTGAGAAGATGATGATGTTAGGGTTAAGCAGTCGAAAGCCTCCGTTTTATTCGGAGTCTGCCAAAAATACATTGAAATTATTGCCAAAAACAAGAAAACTATGCTTATTTTCCGCATAGTTTTCATTATATCATATTTGTCGAGTATTTTTTGTGGATTACTGAGCTGCTGCTTCACCTCCTTCAGCACCCTCTTCCTCCTTCTTACCCTTCTTCTCTACTTCGATGGCAGATAGGTCTACAGGTGCGGCATCTTCAAGTTTCTCTTCAACCTGAGGAACGATGGAAGCCACAACTTCATCCCCAGTTGTTATCATCGCAACTCCAGCTGGAAGCTTGATTTGAGATACGATAACTACATCATCCACAGTATTTAGATTAGAAATATCAACTACAAGATTATGAGGAAGATCTTTTGGAAGAGCTTCGACTTCAACTTCGTGAAGAACCTTAACAAGGTTTCCGATACCAGTCTTAACAGCATTTGAAACTCCTTCAAATAGAAGAGGAACATTAACCTTAATCTTCTTCTTCATGTCGATAGCTAGGAAATCCACGTGTATTGGCTCAGAAGTTATAGGGTCAACCTGAACTTCATGGATTAGAACATCTACATCTTCTCCGTCAGCATTAAGGACGATAGCAGAAGACTCTCCTGCATCTCTCCAGACCTTCTTGAAAGCTACCACTGGGATAGAGACCGCAGTAGACTGCTTCCCTGCGCCATAAAAAACAGCCGGGATTTCCCCTCCGTTTCTTATTGTGCTTAGGCTCTCAGCAATATCTCTCTTTTTACCTTTGATTGAAAACATGTAGACAGTATATATAAAAAATTTAAAAAAGCAACTAAATACTAGCTTTCTTCATCTATCTCAATATGTTCCTTTAAATATTCCTTGGTTCCACCCCCTCCAGGTATTGGAACTTTCTTTCCTGGGTTTAAGATGTTTTTCGGATCAAAAATATGCTTGGTTTGCTTAAACAGGGAGAGAATATGAGGATTATATATCTTGCCAAGATATGGCGTTCTCACAATCCCATCATTGTGCTCAGCGGTAGTTGAGCCTTTAAACCTCTCCACAAGGTCATATACCTGATCTGAAAGCTCAACTATGATTCTTACAGTCTCTGGCTTCCTGAAATCCATTAAAGGGATGATATGGAAATTTCCATCTCCTGCATGTCCAGCTATGGTATACACGATATCGTACTTCCCTAATATGGAATTCAATTCTGGAAGAAACTTAGGAAGGAATTCAGGCTTGACTACTATGTCATCTATGAAGGGAGCAGTCTTAAGTCCCCGGACATGTTTTCTCAAGAGGGCAAAGCTCTCTCTTCGGATGTCCCAATACTTGTTCGCTTCTGCTTCGCTCTTGGTTATATGAGTTTGAAGATTGAAATGCTTTATCTTCTCAACCAATGCCAAGCATTTCTTATGAACTTCTTCCTCTGAATTCCCTGCAAATTCAGCCAAGATTATCATTTTTGGGAACCCTCCAGTTACCATCATCCAAAATTCTGGAATGAAGGACCACATTAATCTTAATATTCCTATAATTCCCTTGTTTTTGAGAAAATCAGGGAAAAATCTGACAGCAAGTCTCATGGTCTTATCGTCATATGTCTCTAGGGTCTCTGGATTAAGAGTGAGCACTTCATCCACCAGTCTTCCTAGTGGATTTAAATCTTTCAAAAAGATTGCTACCAGCTTGGAATATTTATTATTTGGTATTACCTTAAAGGTAATTTCAGTAACTATACCTAGAGTCCCCTGAGAACCCACCAGAAGTCGATTTAAATCAAAGACTCCCTCATTTTGAAACACATTCCAGAGATAGTATCCTGCAGAATTTTTGTGGACTTTGGGCTTCGCCTGATCTAGTTCCTCTTTGTTGTCTTCAATTAATTTAGAAAGCTTTCTGTATACCTCTCCCTCAAAGTCATTCTGCGCTATTTTCTTGGCTAGTTCTTTTTGATTAAGAGGCTTCACTTCATATTCAAATCCGTCAGAGAAAACTACCTTTGCGGACATTACGTATTCTTCTGTTTTTCCATACTTAAGAGTTCGTTCTCCCGCAGAATTGTTTCCGTACATTCCCCCGACTGCATTTAAGCTCTTGGACGCAGTGTAGCAAGGAAGAATTAGACCTTTTTCTAATGTAATCTTTTCAAAATCTCGATAGAACATTCCAGGCTGAACGGTAATGGAGAAAGAATCTCCCTCTGGATTCTTTCTGTTTTTCTGAGGAATATGATCAATGAACTTAACCAAGTGATTCATATACTTGGTGAAATCTAATATAATAGATTCACTCAAAGCTCCTCCAGACATACAGGTTCCAGCAGCTCTTGCGGTAATGGACAGACTTGGATTTATGTTTTTTGTGTAATTCACCCATCTCACCAGCTTCTGTACATCTTCAGAATCTTTTGGGAAAAGCACTAGCTGCGGACGAACTGTAAAGACACTTGCGTCTCTGGAGTATTTAGTGAGTGTCTCAAGATCATAATGAACATCACCTTTGAAAAATTTTTTTATTTCTTCTTTCACTTAAAGAAAGTATATCACAACAAATATTTTATTTATTGTTGATAATATAATTTTTTACTGCGTTGATATCTTCGATCTGATGCTCACCATCTAAATGTTTTTTGTAATCTATTAAGGACTTTGGATCTATCACACTAAGCGTGATTCCGTTCACCTTCACATTTTTAGATTTAGAAAAATCTACAGGATAATCTATCCATTCTGTTCTCTCTTGATTGGTTATCCTGGTTTCGTATGCTCCTCCAATATCAATCTCCTGCCCTTTATAATCTAAGGTTATTAAATATGTATACCACTTACCGTCTTCAAAATATTCCGGACCGTACTTTATGTAAGGCTTAACATCTTCCAGAATATCCTTGAATCTATCTTCTGGGATATCTACATCAATATCATTTAGTGATCTTTTTGATCCGTATATTTTCGCAGAAAAACCTCCAGTAATCTGATATGGAATATTTTTCTCATTAAAGAGGTTAACTATGAAGTGAAGGGCTGCAATTGTTTTTGGAGCGATCTCCATACTTATTCAAACTTCCCCACAGATGCTTTACTGTTTCTCTCTGCCGCTTCGACTAGAAGTTTTTGCGCTAAAGCAAAATCTGCTGAATTAGCTGCCCAAGCTTTGAGAGCAGGATTCTGTATTGCTCTTCCGTATGAGAAAGTGAGCCTCCAAGGAAGCGGACCCATCTTATTCATGTTGTTGAGATGTGTAGTTGCATCTTCATCTTTCATTCCACCTGAAAGGAACACAATTCCTCCTACATTTTCTGGAACATGCTCTTTCAGAGCTTTTATTGTAAGTCTTGCAATCTCTTCATCCTGAACTGCAACCTTTGAATCCTTTCCAGGAAGAACCATGCTAGTTTTGAGAATAACTCCAGGAATATATACTCCTCTTTGATTAAGAGTTTCAAAAAGTACAGTAAGATTTCTTGAGGTTGCTTCGTAGCATTTTTCGATAGAATGCTCTCCGTCTGTTAGAACCTCAGGCTCAACTATCGGAACAATGTCATTTTCCTGGCAAAGAAATGCGTATTCAGCCAATGCCTTAGCATTTTCTTTCATGCAGACTTCGCTTGGAGTTCTTTCAGATATTGAGTATACCGCTCGCCATTTGGCAAACACAGCTCCCATATTTCTGTATTCCTTAAGTCTCTCATCTAGACCGTCTAGTCCTTGAGTTAGCTTTTCTCCCGGATGCTCTGGTAGATCTACAAGCCCTGCATCAGCTTTAATGCCTATTAGAAGACCTTTCTCATTCATGATAGAAGTGAAAGCTTTTCCATCTCTTCCAGACTGCCTGATGGTCTCATCAAAAAGAATATATCCTGAAACAAAATTTTCTATACCTGGGGCAGTTACCAGAAGCTCTCTGTATTCCTGTCTTTTTTCTATGGTTGTAGGGATGCCCAGTTTCTCAAAGCGAGAATTGCAAGTAGAGAGACTTTCATCTATGGCAAGGATTCCTTTAGGTTCTGCGACTAATTTTGCAACGTTCCCAGTTAGAATATCTATTTTCATTATCTTACTTCAATAATTCTTTTAATGTTTCAATTACAATCTTCGGATTTGCGCTTCCACCACTTTCCTTGATGACTTTACCAACTAAAGACATGATTGCATTCTCCTTTCCGCTCTTGTACACAGCAATTACATCTGGATTCTCAGCAATTACCTTCTCAACAATTGCTTTGATTGCCCCTGTATCATTTTTCTGAAGTAAATTCTTTTCAGTGGCAATTTGAATTGGAGACGCATCATCAACAACAATGATTGCAAGAATATCTTTTGCTCCTCTGGAAGAAATTTTGTCTTCTGACACAAAGGTAATCAATTCAGCGAAATTCTTTGCGCTTGGAAGCTTTGCTTCAGGATTAGCTTTCTTGATACCGATGTAATCAGAAGTTATATAATTTGAAGCAGTCTTCATTTTCCCAGCATCTCCTAGAATTCCAGCAACTTCTTCAAACCATACTCCAAGAGCTGGGTCATTTATGTAAACCTCAATATCTTCATCCTTGATTCCGAAATCAGATTTGTATCTAGCTCGCTTTTTCACTGGAACTTCTGGAAGCTCGCTTTTCATCTTTTCTAGATCAAAAGCACTGTGAAGTTTCATCTTTGGCAAATCTGGGTCTGGGAAATATCTGTAGTCATGACTAGATTCTTTTCTTCTTTGAGAAAATGTCTCTTCTTTCTTTTCATCCCATCCTCTGGTTTCTTTTACGATTTCGTCTCCTCTTCCATCTTCAATGAGTCCGATCATTCTTTCAATTTCGAACTTTATTGCTTTTTCAACCGAACGAAATGAGTTTAAGTTTTTCACTTCTACGTATGCTTTCGCAAGCACGTTTCTGTCTGGAGATACTGAGACGTTTGCTTCCACGCGCATTTCTCCTTTTTCCATGTTTGCTTCTGATACTCCAAGATACCAAAGAAGGAGCTGGTATTCTTTTGCAAAAGCGCTAGCTGTTTTTGCAGCTTCTTCGGCTGTATCAAATGTATGCGCATCAGTTACAAGCTCCATTAAAGGCACTCCGGCACGATTAAAATCAATCAAGGAGAAGTCTCCTCTGTCGTGTTTGTTGTTACCTGTATCTTCTTCTAGGTGAATACGAGTAATCGTCATTCCAGCAAGCGCTCCCCCGGACACTATCGGATATTTGTATTGAGAAATTTGATATCCTTTTGGAATATCTGGGTAGAAATAGTTTTTACGGTCGAATTCAGAGAAATCAGCAATATTCGAACCCAAAGCAAGACCTACTTTGATAGTATTCTCTACCGCCTTCTTGTTGATTACAGGAAGAGCTCCTGGGTGAGCCATACAGACTGGACAGACATTCGTATTAGGATGCTCTTCATCAGGATTATTCTTGCAGGCACAGAACATCTTTGTTTTTGTCTTCAATTCTGCATGTATTTCCAGACCGATTGTTGTGTAGTATTTCTTTTCCATTATGAATATATACTATCACAGTATAGCCCAAAAGGAGAAACCGCCCGATGGAGTCATGGGTGGAATCTCCTTTCGGGCGGGAACCTTATCTATTCTTTCATTGATTGTCTGACAATCCACTTGATATCGTCAGAGGTCTCAACCTCTCTTTCTTTGGGTGTGAGAAAGGTGACAACTTTCACCCCCTGTGGGATGAGCCGTCGTGCGCCGCGGAATCTATCGTTCTTAAGAAACTCCGCAATCGGCACTTCCGCGACACCAGCTTCGCCATGGGAGCAGTGGATTGCTGTTCCCTCGCCTGTTGCCATGGCCACGTGACCGACTCCGTCCTTGGGGTCATCCTCGTAATAGTTAATCCAACCTGAGGTGAACACCAAGTCGCCAGCCACCAACTGACGAGGATCCACGATATTTCCCTCCGCTCTCTGTTGCACTGAGCGTCGTGGAATCCAGATGCCTTTCAGGCCGTACAGCCACTTCATGAACCCTGAGCAGTCGAATACCTGAGGAGCTTCGGAGAGCTTCGCCCCACGCCGATACTTCGACTTACCGACGTATCCTCTTGCAAGCGAAACCAAGTCAACATCCTCATCGTAGAAGCCCTGTTGTCTCAACAGAGACAGAGCCTCATAAGAAGAAATTTCAAGATCAAGTGACTCAAACGCAACCGCACAGCGACTGCCATTTCATACAACCCCCCATAATGAGCTTTAGAAGCTACTATTCCAAAATAGATTTAAAGTGTCAAATTAAGCTTTCTTTAATATTTTAACTAATTCGTCTCTTAGTTTCTTTATCATCTTGTCGTCGTAAAGCGAGAGAACAAATACTTTGTCTCCAAGCTCTTCAAATGCTTTTGCAACCTTGGTGACAAGCTTCGGATCTTCTACCACATCCGTCTTGGTTAAAATGATTATCTCTTTCTTTTCAAGAAGATCCCCTTCATATTTCTTGTCATACTTCCCAAGCTCTTTTCGGATTTCCTTGTATACCTTAATCATACCTGCAGGAGAACTAGATTTTAAATTCTCAAATGAAACCAAATGTGCAAGCATCTTGGTTCTCTTGATATGCTTCAGGAATTTAACCCCAAGTCCTTTTCCTTCAGATGCTCCTTCGATGATTCCTGGAATGTCGGCCAATATGAAGCCGTAGAAGTCTCCAAGGTTTGGATCGAGCGTAGTGAATGGATAGTCGCCGACACGAGCATCAGCATTTGTAAGAGAGTTTAAAAGAGAAGACTTGCCTGCGTTTGGAAGACCGATGAGTCCCAAGTCTGCAAAAAGCTCCAGCTCAATTCTGAAAGTTCCCTTTTCTCCCTCTTGTCCTGGATTAGCCTTAGTCGGAGTTGTGTTTACAGAACTCTTGAAGTGTTCGTTTCCGAAACCTCCATATCCCCCCTTAAGGAGCATGATCTTTTCCCCTTCTTCATTTAGATGCCAGACTTCTTCGGTTTCTAGATTTGTAATCACAGATCCTACTGGCAAATCTAATACAAAATCATCTCCATTCTTTCCATGAAGACTTTTATTGCTTCCATCTTCTCCTCTTCCTGCAGCAAAGCTTTTCTTTGCTTTGTACTTAGCAAGAACATGAATATCTCGCACTGCTTGTACGTAAAAATCACCCCCGCGTCCAGCATCTCCTCCAGAAGGTCCTCCTTTAGGTACGAATTTCTCTTTCCTCCAGCGGACCACCCCGTCGCCCCCGCGTCCAGCGGACGCCTCAATTGTCATTTCATCTATAAAAGCCATATATTACAATTCTAGCGCAAGTTTCGCTAATTTGATAGCTCCCTCCTTTGTTTCAGCTGTACATAGATATCCAGCCCGGTGACAAAAGACAGCATCTTCAACCTCAGTAATTTTCTGAAGTTCTTTGTCTTTTTTGCCATACCAAGATTCTGGAAACTTCTTTCTAGTCTCAAAAGAATTCATATCTATCCGTATTGCCTTAACTCCGAAAGATCCTCCAGTCTTTCTTGGATATACGGCAAACTTAGGTTCAGGATATTTCAGGAGTATGTATTCAAATGGATAGTTTTTGTCGAAGACAATCACTCTCTTGTCTAAAGTTCTGTCATATATCGCCTGAACTTCTTCTTCAGCAAGAACCATATCCTGAGCTTGAATAATTTCTCGTCTGAGAATCTCTGTTGCCATATCTACAGCTCGTCCGAATATTTTATCTATATCAACCTCCTCCTCTCTCCACGTCGGATGCATGGCGAAGAAAATATATTGAAGGAAATATGGGGCAGCCTCGTGAGTGCTCTTAACTAAATCTATTCCATTATCCCAAGCATCGATTGGACCCCCTAGTCTTTTATCTATCAAATCCGCAACTTTCTTGGAACCACAGATTTCTTCTCCGAATTTCTCCCACACCAAACCAAATGATGCATATTCTATTCCATTCTGTCTTGTTCCTGCCCCACCTATTTGATGATGATCAAATCTATTACTATTCCTGTCATATATTCCACCCACATCAAATACAATATCTCCGGAAGAGATCATCTCTTCGTCTCTGGTTCGAATTATTTCAAAATCTTCTTTTCTTTTTTCAAACAAAATACAAAAGGCAGCCGATGCAAAAATATCGTCTGTATGAAAAGAACCGTTATGTGTTATTAATTTAATGCTTTTTTCCATGTTTTATTTCTTCAAAAAATTCATATGCCAAACTTGCTAATTTATCAAAAATGAAGAAGAGGATAAGGAGAACTAGAACTATCATTGAGAACCTCCATATTTCTTCGCTCACATGAAGCGCAGTGTAACTAAAGAAATATCCAAGAGAAAGAAGAAGAGGGGCCCAAATTGCAGTTGCAAATATCTCGGCTTTTAGATATTTCTTGTAGTCTATCCGTTCATAGCCTGAGAAAAGAATAACTGCATGATTTGCTCCGATTATAAACTTAGAAATGAAGATGGACCAAAAAGGCTTCTCTTGGAAATTAGGCATAAGACTATGAACCTTTCTCTGGATATAACAGAAAAATCTATTGTGATTAAACTTCTGATACAAGAGTCGGCCTAGCGCGTATCCAAGAATTGTCTTCCCCATTCCACCAAGGAAAATGAATACAAGTGCAACCCAAAAATTAAGAGCGCCAAGATGAGTGAGAATACCTGCAGAGATAACTATAACCTCTCCTTCAAAAATTATCCCCACTAGAATAAGGGCGTATGCTAGAAATTGATATTGCTCAACAAAATTGGTAAGGAGAGAGACTGTTTCCATACAATTTAAAATAGAGAATCTACCACCTCCTTAACCACACTTCCATCAGCCTTTCCTTTAAGATCTTTCATTAAAGCTGACATAAGCATGCCCTTCTTTGAAGGATCATTTATACCCAATTCTTCCTTCTTTGCTCTGGCAATCTTCTCCACTTCATCCTGAGACATTAACTTCGGAAGATATGTCTCCAGAATCGCAAGCTCTGCTTCTTCATCTTTTACGAGATCTTCTCGTCCACCTTTCTTGAATTGATCGATAGAATCCTTTCTCTGCTTTGCCATCTTGGTAATTACAGCTACTGCTTCTTCATCAGAGAGCATATCCTGAGGAGTCTTTCCTTTCACGCCAAGTTCATAGGTAAAGGCTGCAGACATAGCCCGAAAGGCTTTCAATTTCACTGCATCTTTTGCAACCATTGCTTCTTTGATACCTGATTTAATTTGTTCGTGTAACATGCGCACATTATATCAAACTGTGATAAAATAATGAAATGCAAAAGTTAATATTTTTTGATACTGAAACCACTGGAAATACAGAAAAAGATGTGCTCTGTCAGATAGCCTACAAAACAGCAGAAGATGTTTTTGTCGGAATATACAATCCTGGAAGGAAGATACCTCCTGAGGCTTCGGCGGTCCATCATATTTCAAACAAAATGGTAGCAGATAGGCCAGAATTCAAAGATACTCCTGATTTCGAAAAAATTAAGAAACTTTTTGAAGACAAAGATTCCGTAGTGGTCGCCCACAATGCAACTTTTGATTTAATGATAATTAAGAACGAAGGAATCATTCCAAAAAAATTCATCTGCACTCTTCGCGTAGCAAGATATCTTGATAAAGAAGGAAAGATAGATAAATATAGTCTCCAATATCTGAGATATCTGCTTGAAATAGAAGTAGAAGGAACAGCTCATGATGCACTCGGAGATGTAATGGTACTTGAAAAACTATTTGATAGATTGCTTAAAAAAATGGTAGCAGAAGAAGACTGCTCTCAAGATGAAGCCATAGAGAAGATGATTGAGATTTCATCTCATCCTTCCCTTCTTAGGAATTTCAATTTTGGAAAATATGCTGGGAAAAAAGTAGAGGAGGTATCTCAGACAGATCGAGGATATCTGGAATGGCTTCTTAATCAGAAAGTTAATGGCGATGGTCCTGATGAGGATTGGATATATACTTTGAAGCATCACCTGGGGAAAGAATAAGATTGATTTTTTTTAACTTAGTGGTACAGTTTATTTGAGTTCGTAGAAGGCTGGCATTCAGCTAGCCAAGGAGGGGTCATGGATCTGCTCACCGCCGTTTGTAAGGGCTGCAACGCAGTGAAAGTACACGTCCTCCGTCATGGAGGACAGATGATTCAATGCGATGAGTGCGGAAGCACTCAACCCGCATCGAAAGCGCTGCCTCCACCCCAGCCCCCCGGACTGCGTCCGGAGGACTGCAGTCAGCGATGAACCCGGTGACGGCGCCTGCCCTCGAGGCGCCGTCAAAGACAAAACATCTAAAAAGCACCAGGCAATCTGCATTGGTGCTTTGTAGTTTGTGGTAGAATACAGACATGGAAAATACAGCAACCTTGGTAGTATTAATTCTTCTTTTGGGAATAGTGATATATCTTCTCCTTCGAAGGAACCAATCCCCCTCAGGAAAAGATGTAGGGCTTGAATTAATACTCCAGCAATTAAATGAAATATCGAGGACTGTAGACTCAAAAATTGGAGAAAGCCACAAGCAGGTAAACGAGAGTTTGAGATTCCATTCAAGTGAATCAAATAAGATAATCAGAGATGTAACCGAAAGACTGACCAGGCTAGATGAAACCAACAAACAGGTAATATCTTTTGCTGACCAATTACAAAGCCTGGAAAATATTCTAAAGAATCCAAAACAAAGAGGAATCTTGGGAGAATACTATCTTGAAACCGTACTGAAGAATGTGCTTCCTCCAGGAAGCTATCAGATGCAGTATCCATTCCCTGACGATACCATAGTAGATGCTGTAGTCTTTGTAAAAGACAAAAAGATACCTATTGATTCCAAGTTCTCTCTTGAAAACTACAACAAAATGGTAGAAGAGAGAGATCCTTCAGAGAAAAAAAGACTCGAGAATGTTTTTATCAATGATCTCAAGAACAGAATAGTTGAAACATCAAAATATATTCAACCAACAGAAGGAACCACTGACTTTGCTTTTATGTTCATACCACATGAAGCAATCTACTACGATCTACTTATAAACAAAGTAGGTTCCATAGAAGATACTTCTGAAAACCTAATCCAAAGAGCTGCAGGAAAATACAAAGTCATCATCACCTCCCCTACATCCTTCCTGGCATATCTCCAGACTGTGCTTCAGGGATTAAAGGCTCTCCAGATTGAAGAATCTGCGAAAGAGATCATCAAAAAAGTTGAAGACCTAGGCAGACACCTAAAGAGCTACGACGAATATCACTACAAGCTAGGAAACTCTCTTTCTACTGTCGTTAACCACTACAATGCTTCCAACAAGGAATTAAAGAAAATAGACAAAGATGTATTAAAGATTGCTGGATCTTCTCCAGAACTTAATTTGCTTGAAGTTGAGAAGCCAAAGCAGGAAGATTAATCAAGAGCACTCTGTATATCTTGAAAATTAATATCTCCTCCTTTTTCTAAGGTATTAATAAGAACAAGAAAACTATCTGCCCTAGGATCTTCTATGCCCTTTAGAAGATTGTATATACCTATCAAACTGTAAGAGAAATTTGGCTGTAAATATAAAGCTTTTAGGTATTCATTCCCTGCCTCATCATATTTCCCTAAGACTATATAACATCTAGCCAGATTATGATGAGTCTGAGGGTACACATCAGCAAGTTCAATTGCTTTGATGTAATTTGGAACAGCAGAATTACAATCATTCTTCTCAGCTAGCTCCATAGCAAGATTGTTATATATTCTTGCAGAGGTCTGTGTGTATTTCAGCTCATTTTGATAGAACTTAATCGGATTCCCCCATTCCAAATTTCGCATAAATATGCGAGCAGAAAAAAGAACTAAAACTACAATTAAAATCACTGTTCCAGTTCTCTTTCCTTTTTCTGAAAGGCTATCAAACAGAGAAGCTAAGAAAAGAATTACCCCGATTATCGGAATATACAACCAATGCTCTAAATACATTGAATTTACGGGAATGATCCCTGATACAGGTAAAAGCGCAGAGATAAACCAGAAAAATCCTAAGAAGAAATATCCTTTTCCTTTCAAGAAAGACCAACCTGCAGCAAAGAAACCTAGAAAAATAACAGAAAGGCTTACCATAGATTGAATGTAAGCATATGACTCATACGCTACATATGGCTTCTCGTAGTATAGATGCCATGGAAAAACCATCATCTTTAAATATTCTGGAAGAATATGAACGAAAGTTGAAATTCTTACAAATATGCTCTCAGTGTATGAATTAATGTCTCCCGTAAGTCCAAGCACTCCTGTAAAATTAAGAAAATTGATCCTCGCGTATAGATATACCGAGAATAATATCGCTGTAGCTCCAATAAACAAAAAGGGGTGTAAGAATTCTTTCACTTCCCCCTTTCTCCATTTAAACAATAGAATTAGAATCATTAACCCAATAGAAACTGCCTGACTTTCTTTTGAGAAAAGTCCGATTGAAAATATAAGAATTCCCAGAGAGAACATCTTCCAGTATTTTTCTTTATCAAATGACTCAATGAAAAATATCAGTGTCCCCAGTATACTGAGAGCAACCAATGGCTCAGAAAGACCTGATATGTAACTCACTGCTTGAGTTAGGACAGGATGAAGCACAAACAATGATCCTGAAAGAAATGCAGCTTTCTTTGATATCCCTAGCTTCTTAAAAAGGGCAAAAACCAAAAATGCATTTAAAGCATGGAGTAATATTGATATCAAATGAAAAAAGAAAGGAGACAATCCAAAGAATGAGTACAGCATCATATATATGAATTGCTGATTTGGTCTATAGAAATTATCATCAAGAAGACCAGATCCTTCCGTAGTACTACTCTCATATATGGCTTCAATATTTGCTGGAGATCTAATCTGAGTATTGTTTTCTATGAAAATATTGTCATCAAAGACAAAATCTCCGAAAAGAATATTTCCGTAAGAAATCAATACTAAACACAAGAATAAAACAAAAACCGAAGAGTTTTTTATAGTTACTTTCTCCAAGAAAGAATGGAGTCGATTTAACATATGAGAATTATAGCAGAAAAATAAAACTGGAGGATTTATGGAACAACATCAATCTGTGAGAGTTTAGCAGATAGAAACTTTTATTCTTTTACCTCGCAAGTTGATTTCTAATATTTCAACTATATCACGACGACCTTTATAATGTGTTTATGAATTGCTAAGTACTTCTTGAACAACTCTGTCTATATCCTGATCACCATCTATCATCGTCGCTCCTTTTTCTTCAAAAAATCTTTCCATGGTAGTTTTGCCAGCCAAAATATATTCTTGAACTTCCTTTGATTTACCAAATCCATTATCTCTGCGTTCGATTAATCTGTGTATAATAATGTCAGGACTTACAACAAGCACAATAGTATCAGAGAAACAATCTGATATTTCTTCGTAATTGTTAGGGAGTCCACAATAGAAAGCAATATTATTTTTTTGATTTTTAATAATACTTTGAAGTACATCTTTTTTACAGATCCAGAGCATTTTTTGAATCTTTTCGACATCATTTCGATTATCATAATCAGTTGGTATTCCTGTATTTTTATCTATCATTACACATAGATTAGGTGTACTATCTATGTCATATACTTCATGGCCAAGATTTTGTAATTTTCGCCCCACCTCTGATTTTCCTGAACCGCTAGCTCCTGTAATTAGAACTGATTTTTTCATGCATTGATTATATCATTTTGAATTTGAAAATAATTGAAGTTTCAGCATGTGAACGTTCAGCAGATAGAACCAAGTTGATTCCTTGTTCGGTAAGGTCGATTTGGTAACTATTAATAAACTAAAACGACCCTTCTAGCGCACCTATGAAAATGATTCTTCTAGCATAAAGGTGTTTTTTTATTTAATTTTGGGCCAATTAAAATCTTGTCTAAATTTTTTCTTGTGTATTCTAAATATTCCGAAAATTTATTTTTAAGTTTTTGCTTATAATCCTTATCTTCAATTTGCTCATTAAACACATCTTCAAAGACATCTAAAATTAAAAAAACAGTTCCTATGAATTGGTGAGTATGTGCTATAAACCAGTCTTCATCTTCATCAAAATAACTATAAGTATCCTTAATAATCTTTTGCTCAAGTAAAAGTTCAGATTTTCGTCCGTTTATAAATTTTATAAAATTTGCATGTGATTGTTCTGATGCAAAATTGAATTTATCTTTAAGTTTTTGGCCAAGATTTCCCTGACGACCTTCTTTTAAAAGTTCTTTATATTCATTGTCGTTTTGGTCTAAAAATTCTTTTTTAGACCAAATATCAGCTTTAGTCAGATCTCCCTTAATTGAATTCATAAAGGTTGTTGCCTCAATAGCCGACCTCATGTTTTTATATGCAAGAGAAAAATGCCCTCTGAAAATTGAAAGGAATGCAAGGTGTATATCATGAACCGCCATATGCATTAAACCAATACTTGTTTGAAAATTATAATCTGGTTTTACTAATGATTTTTCAAATTTTTGAATTAATAAAAAAACCTCTGTAATCCAAACTACCTCATCTTTAAATTTCTCTAAATTTAATAGTAATTGCTTATCCTCTAACTTAGACCATTCTATTAAGTATTCTTGATTTTTCATGAGTTTATTTCCTAGCTACTCGTGCTAGTTTCTCTCTGTGACCTCACGGGGAATCGAACCCCGATTACCGCCTTGAGAAGGCGATGTCCTAACCGTTAGACGATGAGGCCAAGTAGAAATAATATAACACTTTTTTGAGAAAAATCCACTTGATGATTTTCTGATGTTGTATGAGATAATGAACAAGGAGGCTCTGTCATGAAAAGACGCGCACTTGGAGGAGCAATGTTCCTCACAGGAATGGTCGGAATGAACCTCTCCGAAATGAACTTCATATTCATCGGAGTGGCTCTGGTGATGATCGGCACCCTCACCGCTCTGTGGGGAGAAGCTGACAAGGCAGCACTTCCTCCGGCAATCGGAGGGTTTCTCATCATCTACACTGGGCTCATCTACCTCGGCACCTCCCAGCTCCCCTGGGACGCCAAGGCGCCACTGTCGGCACCCCTCATGGGGATCGTCGGCATCTGGATGGTCACGAACCATTTCCGAGAGAAGCTCTCGGACTGGCTCCCGCCCATCATCGAGGAATAGACAACATGGACCGGCGTTGCCAAGCAACGACCGGTCCAGAAAGTTTTTGGTATGATATAATCTAAAGTATGAAAACAATATACATATTCATTTTGGTAGTTTTGGTATTCGTGGGGATATTTTTCTTCACTCGAGAAAAGCCTGCTTCAGTTTCTGAAGAAACAAAAAAAGAAGAAATGGTGACAGAAGAAGAAACAACAAGAAGTACTGAAACTCCGGGACAAGTAACCACATACACTCCCCCTGTGGCAAAGCATACAATGATAGAAGTAGCGGTGCACAACAATGAATTTGACTGCTGGAGCGCGATCAATGGAAACGTATACAATCTAACTGCATGGGTAAGTAGTCACCCTGGAGGCAAACAAGCCATAGTAGGACTATGTGGGAAAGATGGTTCAGCGGCTTTTAACGGACAACACGGAGGCAGAGTCCAGCAAGAATCTCAGCTCGCTCAATTTAAAATTGGAGTATTAACACAATAGTTATTTCCTCTTAAGCCACTCTGCATCCTGCCTTACTAATAGTTTTTCTTTATTGTCCTGATCCAGGAGAACCTGGGCAACAGTTCTCTCCATTCGAACTCCCTGGGAGCCTTTAATGAGGACCAGATCTCCATTTTTAACAAAACTCTTAAGGAATACTCCTGCTTCTGCAGAATTACTGAATTCAAATATATTTTTTTCCTTCATTCCGGACTCCATAGCTCCGTCTTTTATAGACTCAGCCCTCTGCCCCACCACAAGAAGAATATCTGCACTCTCATATGCACACTCTCCGATCTTCCTATGAGCTTCAACGGTATGCTTTCCTAGCTCTAGCATATCTCCCAGCACAGCAATCTTTCTCTTGGATGCCACTTCCCTTAGAGTCTCAAGTGCAGCTTCACAAGCAACTGGAGAAGAATTATATGTGTCATCAATTAAAAGAGAACCATTGATTCCAGAAAGAAGTCGCATTCTACCTGGAGGAATTTCATAGTTCTTCACTGCCTGGACTGCTCCTTCAAATTTGAATCCTAGAGAGAAAGCTGTAGTTAAAGCAGCTAAAGCTGCATATACGTGATTTCTTCCGAACACTCCCTCGATTACAGCCTGGTAAACATTGCCACCTGCTTTGGTCTTAAACCCAACTCCTATCGGAGTATGATTATCATCATAGAAGATGGTATCTCCATTGGCTTGTACGTCCACTCCAGGAGTGAATCCATATTTCACGATCCTCTGAGTGACTCCGTCCGCCATAGAGAGCACAGCCTCATCGTCTCCATTCAAGATCAACGTGCCATCTTTTTTGAGAGTCTTAATGAGTCCAGCCTTCTCTTGTATGAGATGTTCTCTAGAATGAAAGAACTCAATATGAGGAGGAGTGTGTCCGATTGCGGTAATCACAACAACGTCTGTCTTAAGCCATGAAGCAGTCTCTGCCATATCTCCTGGCTTTCCGATCCCGACTTCTAATACCAGCCACTTAGGATATTCTTTTTTTGTAAAAATAAGTACTAATCCTTTCCAGATATTTGAAAACCAAATAGCAGGATCATTCCAGCCATTCGGAACTCCGAGGATGGTAAGAGGAAGACCTAGCTGGCTATTATAGCTCTTGTCACTTTTTCTTACATGAGCAAATTTAGAAACTACTGCATATATAGCATCTTTAGTAGATGTCTTGCCTACCGAGCCAGTGATTGCTACCACCTTCGGCTTGTATTTCCACAAAATAAGCTGGGACTCAGCTTTAAGCACCTGAGTTAAAGTCTTTCGTACTATTGTTCTCATAAAATTAATGGTCTCTATCTATCAGGAGGGACCTGGTAATAGTTTAGCAGAAATTTTGAAATATCTAAAAAGGGGTCAGCCCAGGTCTGAGCAGCGAACTCAACCCCTTTCGGATTAACTGCATACAGGAGGACTATGAATTCTGGATCATAAGCTGGGAAATATCCGAAGAAAGAGTGGGTATTTCTATCTGTGTAATATCCTCCACCCTCTTCTTTTGCCACCTGAGCTGTACCAGTCTTGATTGCAATACTGTGATGCTCCATTTTTGCATTTCCGTTTTTGAGAGCTTCATCCATAACAGTAACCAGCATTCTGGTTACTGCTTCTGAAGTCTCTGGAGATATCTTGGATTGAGTAATTGGATGTTCCGGTTTTCTTGAAGTTCCATCTTCATATTTTATTTCTCTGACCAAGTGCGGAGTAACTAGCTTGCCTCCATTTCCAAGAGCTGCTAGGGCTCGTATCATTTCAACTGGAGTGAGCGCAATACCTTGCCCGAAAGATGCGTTTGCATACTCGATCTCTCTTGGAGAGTTCAGGTTGGAAGTGAGTCCGCTAGTTTCGTTCGGTAGATCAATTCCAGTTTTCTCTTTGATTCCAAAAGAAAAGAGATACTCTCTTAATCTGTCTTTCCCCAGTTTCTGTTGCATGAACACCATTCCAGTATTGAGAGATTGATTTAGGACATCTTGCATATCTACCCAGCCTCTTGCCTTCTTGTCGAAATTAAAGATTTCTTTTTTCTCAACTATGATTGAACCCTTGTCTTCATATCTAGTATTTGCATTAGCAACCCCGGCATCAATTGCTGAGGCCATCACAAGAGGCTTCACGATAGATCCGAATTCAAGAACGTTTTCAACTAAAGGATTTGAATATGTTGAAGCATTCTTCACCTTAGAAAATTGATTTAAATTAAAGTCTTCTTTTACAGACATTGCATATATGGCGCCAGTTTTCGGAGACATAATAATTGCGCCTATGGAATCTGCATTGTATCTGTTTTTTACTTTCTCAAGGCTGCCTTCCAAGAAAGCCTGCACAGAAGGCTCGATGGTGGTAATTATATCTCCCGCTTTCTCTTCATCAGAGAAAAAAGTCTGATTGATATTGGAAAAAACTTCTGCAAAGAAGTTTACGTATGGGTTGTTCTTTCCCCTGGAAAGAACTTCTTCATACTGTCTCTCTAGGCCATATCTTCCAGCAAGTTCATCTCCTTTGTATGCCACAAAACCAAGAGAATGAGCTGCCAAATTGTCACCAGGATAAAAGCGCCATTTCTGTTTAAACAGACTCACCCCCTTAATTCCAAGCTTGGAAATTGCATCAGCTTGAGCTTGAGTTAACTTATCAGCAACTTCTTCATATACATCATTCTTCTTTCCAGCGCGCATTTTAAAACTCTCTTCATCTAGAGGAATTATTTCCGAAATCTTATCAAAGACTTCATCTGGATTAGATATCTTCGTTGGATCAATGGCAAGCTTGAATCCAGAAGTCTGCATTCCTGCAGAAACCAGAGTTCCTCCCTTTTCAGTGAAAAATATTGTTCCACGCTCAAAGATATTGCTGGATGGAGTGGCATATTGCCTATTTGCTTCCTCGGCGTAGAAATCTCCATGCACTACTTGAACAAGAAAAAGCTTGATTATGAAAGTAAGGGAGAAAAGAAAAATTACAAAAAAGAGTATCTTGTTACGGAAATTGAAATTAGATTTCATTATTTACTCTATTTCTATTGATATTTGATGTACCCTGAAGGGAGCCAAGAGATTTTCTAGTAGCAAACTTAGTATCTGCTTCTCTGAATCCTTTGTCGTATGAAAAATTTAAATCTATTTTGCTTGAAAGCGAAAGATAATCGAGTTCTAGGGTGCCGACGGTGCTTGCTAGCTCTCGCGCCTCTCCTTCTAGAGCTTTCCTCTCTACTATATTAAAAACCATGCTGCCCAAGAAAAGCACATACATAACAGCAAGAACTCCCATGTACCAGAATATACCTCGAACCAGATTGCTGCGAACGTCGCTATGGACGACTTCGTTTACATTCCCAGCATACATCTTAAGTTTTACGGTTGCTTGTTTCATTTATATTTTTTCAAAAACTCTTAACTTTGCACTTCTTGATCTTGGATTTTGTTTTATTTCGTCTTCTCCAGCAAGTATCGGTTTCTTGTTTACCACCCTTCCTTTACCCTCTGTCTCCATTTCTCTGGTAAACTTCTTAACTATCCTGTCTTCAAGGCTATGGAAGCTTATAACCGACATTCTTCCTCCTTGCTTTAGTGCTTGCAGGCCTTTCTCAAGACCTTCTTCAATAGCTCCTAGTTCATCATTAACTGCAATACGGAGCGCTTGAAATGTTTTTGTAGCGAAGTGGAGTCTTCCTCTCCGATACAAACCAGGAACCGCACCTTCTATGATTGAAACCAATTCCTTGGTAGTCTCAATCTCCTTCTTCTCTCTTCTTTCAACTATTGCTTTCGCAATTCTTCGACTATATCTCTCTTCTCCATAGCCGTAGATTATGTCTGCAAGACTTTCCTCACCCCAAGTGTTTACGATATCTCTTGCGGTCAGGTCTTCCGAAGAAGGATTTTCTTTCATGGTCATGAGTAGTGGCTCATCTTTCATAAAGGAAAATCCTCTCCCGGAATTCTCTAATTGGTCCGAACTTAGCCCAAGGTCAAATATTATTCCATCCACCTTTGTGTCTTTAAGTGCAAGATCAAGATTGCGGAAGTTGGTATTCACCAGAGTGATATCACAACCTTCTTCAATCTTTCCCTTCAGGAATGCACCTTTGTCCATATCTAGGGCTATTATCTTTATCCCCGGATATCTCAAGCACATTTCTCTACTGTGCCCTCCTCCACCAAAAGTGGCATCCAAGACTACAGCACCTGGCTTTAAGTTCAAACCATCTATTGTTTCATTTAAAAGAACTGTCTTGTGAACTGTATTCATTATTTTCCTTCTCTGCCTAACTTCTCGGCCAATTGATCTGCTTCTTTCTCCACTTTCACCTTGTACTCAGACCAAGTCTTTTCATTCCATACTTCCACTCGATCTTCAACTCCGACTATTGCAGCAGATCCTTTTAATCCGATTCTCTCTTTAAGAAAATCAGGGATTAAAATTCTTCCGATTGAGTCAACCTCAATCTCAGCTGCGCGTCCGAACATGAAGCGATTAAAGCTTCGCTTGTCGGCAGAGAGAAATGAAAGATCGCTCTCTGTATCAGACAATCTTTTGCTTACTTTCGCCCACTCTTTGGTAGTGAAAATGAACAGACAGGAATCAAGTCCGGGAGTAATGATTATCTTTTTCCCAAGTTCTTTTCGGAACTTTGCTGGGAGAGATACTCTATTCTTCTCATCAATTGTGTGTATGTATTCTCCTATTAGCATAAAATTATCATTTCCCACTTTTTCCCACTTAGTTAACATTATATTCCACTCTCCCCCACATTACAAAGTACCTAGGTGTGGATAACCTGGAAATTACTCTTTGACTATTTATTTTTGTGTGGCAAAGTATAGACGAGGTGAACACATGAAGATCCAGATCTACGTCGGACCACCCGGTGGGACCTTGGTGGAAAAAATCAAAGAGCTGCTCGGTAAACAAGCTGAGCTGCTCGATGATCGTTTTGACACCGTCGAAATCGTCGACGGAAACGACGAAGACATCGCGACCCTCAGAAGTCACGGTTGGATGCTGAGTCGGATGTAGACACACCACCCGCGTCGCAGAATAATGTCGGCGCGGGTGGAAGAAGTTTTTGGTATTAGATATTGCCCCGATGCTCTGCATTCGGGGCTTCGCTATTTATAGTCTTATAGTTTATAATAACTTTGTTAAAAGTATATAGAAATATATGAAAAATTTTGAAAACCTGCCACCACCAGCGACACTCGAGATGGGTAGAGACAGAATATTTACTGTCCTTGTTTCAATATCTTCTCTGGCAAACTTAAAAGGACTTCCCCCGCACAAACTCGTACCACTTCATGAACAAATTTCAAAAATAAAAAAAGAAGTTTTGAGTCATTGTAAAGAAAAAATTAAGTTTGATGTTGACGCAGTGTGTGCACACTTAACTGAATACATAAATGACAACAAAGGAAATCAATTAGATTTGAGTAAAGAAAAAGCAGAGCTCAGAAAGGCTCTTTTGGATATACAAAAATTCCTTAAATAGTTACTTATTCCTCTTTCGGCTTCATTAGTGGGAACATTTGAAGCTCTCTAAGTGGCTTGTCTGCAAGAATGGCAAACATTCTCTCTCCGAAACCGAATCCGCAAGTAGGAGGCATTCCATGCTCAAGCATTTCCACAAATTCAAAGTCTGCCATCATCGCCTCTTCATCCCCTTTGTCTATCAGCTTCTGCTGAACTTCAAATCTTTCTCTCTGATCGATAGGGTCATTTAATTCTGAGTATCCGTTCCCTACCTCACTTCCCGCAAATATAGGCTGAAAGCGCTGAACTGTCTCTCCTCCTTCATTTTTCTTTGCAAGTGGAGCAACTAGTGTCGGATGATTAATTAAGAAAGCTGGACCTGATATATTCTTTCGGCAATATTTCCAAAGAGTGTCCATTAGCCTCTCTTTGTTTGCTCCATCATACTTAACTCCAAGCTCTTTGAGTTTGTCTTCCATTTCTTTTTCTGAGGCAGAGTGTATATCAATTCCAGTCTGATTCTTTATTTCAGTCGTATAGTCCACCTCTCTCCATTCATCAGCAAGATCAAAAGTGTGGCCTTTTGAAGTGAATCTTGTAGTTCCAAAAACCTCCTTCGCAATTTCAATATACATATCACGAACTAATTTCATTCCGTCTCTGAAGTCAGCAAAAGACCAGTAGAATTCCATGTTAGTGAACTCCTGAGCATGCTCAGGAGAAGTTCCTTCATTTCTATATGCTCTTCCGATTTCAAATGTTTTTGGAAATCCTCCAGCCATAAGTCTCTTCTGCCACAGTTCTCCTATGGAAATACGCATATATACGTCTAGGTCAAAGTCATTGTGATGGGTCTTAAAAGGAGCAGCCTCTGCACCTCCTGTAGTTACTTCAATGGTCGGAGTCTCAACTTCAAGAAATCCATTTCTCATCATGAAATTTCTAGTTACTTCCCAGAACTTACTCTTCTTTACCATTAAGTCTCTCAACTCATCATTCATCAGAAAATCAAGATATCGCTTACGATATCTTTCTTCTACGTCCTGAAGTCCATGCCATTTTTCTGGAAGAGGAAGTAGAGATTTGGAAGCCATTATCCAAGACTCAGCCATGATTGACTGTTCTCCTGTCTTTGAAAGGACTGGTGCACCAGTTACTGAAATGAAGTCTCCGATATCTACAACTTGCCCAAACAAAGAGAAAGCTTCCTCGGAGAGAACATCTTTCTTTATGATCGCTTGAAGCTTTTCTGTTCCATCAAAAAGAACAGCGAAAAGAATCGCCCCCTGCCCTCGGAGTGCCATGACTCTTCCGACTACTGAAATTGGTTTCGCTTCTTTTTCAAATTGTTCAAAAGAACCCTTGAGTTCCGAGATTGATACATCTCTCTTAACCTTAGCCGGATACGGATTCATGCCTGCTTTTTTAAGAAGGTCTAGCTTCTCTACTCTCAGTCTCCTGATTTCGTCTATTGATGAGGACATATTATGAAACGCTAATTATTTTGTAATGAATTATTCCATTCGGAGCGTTGAAAGAGGCAGTATCTCCTTTCTTCTTTCCAAACAGAGCTTCGCCAATTGGCGAATGGTTAGATATTTTACCAGCTACAGTATCAGCCTCTTCTGCGCCCACTATGGTGTATGTGCGCTCATCCTTGGTTCCCTCCTTCTGGACGACAACCTTGCTTCCGATTCCTACAGTATCAGTACCTCCTCCTTTGATGACCTCAGAAGATTGAAGTATCTGCTCTACTTTCCGGATTCTTTCTTCCAGTTTCCCTTGATCTTCTCTTGCTTGATGATATTCTGCATTTTCAGAAAGATCCCCGAGAGACTTTGCATATTGAAGAGCGTCAAGAATTTCTTGTCTTTTAGGGCCTTTTAAGTCTGCAAGTTCTTTAATGAGAGCTTGTTTCTTTTCTTCTGTAATGTAGTCTCCTGATTGCTTCATATATATGTAATCTTAGCCTTTCCCGCACAAAAGTCAATTTCAGCAAGCCTGTACTTGCTAAAATTCTTTTTTATGATAATCTATGCATACATATGGCAAAGGTAGTAATACAAATAGAGAAGAATCCAAATGAGAACAACGCAAGTATTTTGCGCCGTTTTTCTCGCCGAGTTCAAGAATCAGGCATCATCCACAAGGTGAAGGGCCAGAGATACAATGAAAGAAAGGAATCTAAAGTAAAGGTAAAGAAGAGCGCTCTTAAGAGAATGGCTCGCCGAAAGGAAATCGAGAAACTTCGAAAGCTTGGAAAGATCAGATAAATGTCACTCAACCTCTCAATCGCAAACAATACTAAAGGCAAGCTTCCGAGCTTGCCTTTAGCCGTTTTAAAGAAAGACATCCTTGGAGAAAAGTATGTCCTTTCAATTGCGTTCGTCACCAAAGCCAAATCTCATGAAATTAACAAGGCGTACCGAGGGAAAGACAAACCAACTAACGTTCTTTCTTTTGAGCTAAGCAAAACTCAGGGAGAATTAATTCTCTGCCCTTCCCTTATCAAAGAGGAATCCAAAGACCCAGAAAAAAATTTCGGCAAAGATTTCAGAAAACTTCTCGGATATTTAGTTATCCACGGCATGCTTCATTTGAAAGGAATGCAACATAGTAGTAAAATGGATAAAGCGGAAGCTAAATATGATAAGAAATATTTCTATCGGGATAGACGTGGGATCAAACACCACAAGAGTAGTGGTGGGAGAATTTCTAAAAGGAGAAAAATATCCTAAGATTCTTGGCGTTGGAGAAGTAGAGTCCAAAGGACTTCGCCACGGATACGTAACCCACTTTGCTGATGCGGTGGAGTCAGTAAAAAAAGCCGTAGACCAAGCTGAAAAAACTTCTGGAATTAAAATACGAAAAGCATTTGTAAGTGCAGGAGGCATAAGTCTTCGAGGATACACTTCTTCTGGAGAAGTAATAATTTCTAAGGCAGATGGCGAAGTAACTTCACTTGATATCTCCAAAGCTCAAGACAAGAGCGAAAGCAATCTCGCTATTACAAATAAAAAAGTAATTCACTCTTCCCCTATCTCCTACAAACTCGACGGGCAAGATGTACAAGGACGCCTTGAAGGAATGCGCGGAAACAAACTGGAAGCAAAAACATTCCTTGTCACATATTCTGTTCAACATCTAGAAGATTTAATCGCGGTTTTAGCAGAAGCTGGGGTTGAAGCTATTGGAGTCACTCCAGGGCCGATTGCAGAGAGCCATATCGCTTTAAATCAAAAACAAAAGATTGTCGGATGCGCCCTAGTTAATATCGGCGCCGAGAGTCTTTCGCTTTCGGTATTTGAAAATGGAATTCTCATCTCAATGCATACCTTCTCAATCGGAGGAGCTGACATAACTAATGACATTGCACTTGGTTTAAAGATCCCACTTGAAAAAGCAGAAAAGTTAAAGCTTGGGCTAGATACCGAAGAATTCCCAAAAAAGAAACTGGATGAAATTATTGAAGCAAGACTTGGAGATATTTTTGAATTAATTGAGAATCATCTGAAAAAAATCAAAAGAGCTGAACTTCTTCCTGCTGGAATCATTCTAACTGGAGGCGGGGCAAACATAACTGGACTCGCAGAATTCGCAAAGGATACATTGAAGCTTCCATCTGAAATTGGACAAACGGAAATATTCGGAGCCCTGAAAACAAAATTGAGAAATCCAGAGTGGTTTACCGCTCTTGGACTCCTTATGGGAGAAGACGAAGAAGGAAGAACCTACGATGAAGGATCATTCTTCAGTATCTTTAAAGACTTCAAGAAAACAATAAAAGCAACAGCAAAACAGTTGATGCCATAGCGACATCTCCCCTGTTTTTTGTCAAAAAAGCAATAATTTTGCTTTTTTTATATTTCTGGTATTATAGGGTCTAGACCGTATGAGCAATCCACTTTTATCAAAATAATCATAAAAATATGCCTAAAGTAAATCAAGAGATAGAGACCTTCGCCAGAATAATGGTTATCGGTATCGGTGGTTCCGGAAAGAATGCCGTCAACCACATGATCAATTCCAAAGTGAAAGGAGTAAGCTTCATCTGCATGAACACTGATACTCAGGACCTTCACCACTCTCTAGCTGAGAAAAAAATTCATATCGGAAAGAACTTAACAAAAGGACTTGGAGCTGGAATGAATCCAGACGTTGGAAAGAAAGCTGCTGAAGAAACCAAGAGCGAAATCCAGGACACTATTAAAGGAGCAGACATGATCTTCATAGCCTGCGGAATGGGAGGAGGAACTGGAACCGGTGCTGCCCCTATAGTTGCCCGAGCTGCAAGAGAGCAAGGAATCCTTACCATCGCTGTTACCACCAAGCCATTCTTCTTCGAAGGAAATCACCGAATGAAGATTGCTGAGAAAGGCATCGAGGAACTAGCGAAGGAAGTTGATGCAATAATCATAATTCCTAACGACAAACTCATCCAGCTTGCTGACAAAACTACTAATTTCAAAGATGCTTTCGCTCAATGCGACAATGTTCTTAAGGAAGCAGTAGAAGGAATTTCAGACCTAATCACTACCCCTGGAGTCATCAACGTGGACTTCGCAGATATCAAAGCTATCATGTCAGATGCTGGTTCAGCCCTTATGGGTATCGGTCTTGCATCAGGAGACAAGCGAGCTGAGAAAGCTGCCCTTCAAGCTATTAATTCCCCTCTTCTTGAAGTTTCAATCAATGGGGCAAAGGGAGTGCTATTTGCTATATCTGGAGGCGATGATGTAACCATCCATGAAATCCAGGAAGCTGCAAAGATTGTTACCGAATCTATCGACAAGGATGCCAAGGTTATCTTCGGTACTATAAGAGACGAGAAGCTAAAGAAGGGTGAACTCAAAGTTACTGTTATCGCAACATCCTTTGGAGCTGAGCCTGCAAGACCTGCCAAGAGTTTGTTTGGAAGCACTCAGAGCACCCCAATCCTAAAAGAAGAGAACGCTCCGATCATAAAGAAAGAAATTCACAACAGCATTCAAAATGGGACAATCGGAAGTCCAAGCAATGATTTCCTTAAGAAAAAGGCAGAGCCTGAAGAGATAATCATAGACGATGATGGAGATGATTGGTCTGCGGTTCCAGCATTCCTTCGAAGAAACAAGAAGTAATCCCTCTATAAATTACACAACACCCGGACTTTTGCCGGGTGTTGTTTGTTTATGCTATGATGAACCCTATGACATACGATTTGATAATAATTGGAGGAGGACCAGCTGGAGTAGCTGCCTCTGTTTATGCTGCTAGAAAAAAACTTAAAACCCTTTTAATTACTCCGGAGTGGGGCGGGCAATCCATAGTATCCGAACAGATATATAACTGGATCGGAACACCTTCAATTTCTGGAAATGAATTAGCGGAAAGTTTCAAAAAGCATGCACAAGCAAATGCTGGAGAAGACATGCAAATTAAAGAAGGACACAAGGTTACCAAAATCACCAAGAAAGGAGAGAACTTCATTGTTGTAACTGATGACAACGAAGAACTTGAAACCAAAACTGTACTTGTTGCAAGCGGAAGCGCAAGAAGGAAGCTCGAAGCAAAGAACGCTGATCGACTAGAACATAAAGGTCTCACCTACTGTGCCTCTTGCGACGGACCGATATTTGCTGATATGGATGTAGCTGTAATCGGTGGAGGAAATGCTGGATTCGAGACTGCGGCTCAGCTTCTCGCATACTGCAAGAGCGTAACTCTAATAAACAGAAGCGATACTTTCCGAGCTGATGAAGTTACCGTAGAGAAAGTTCTTAAGAATCCAAAAATGAGTGTTATCAAGAATGCAGAAATTCTAGAAATTCAAGGAGAGAAATTCGTAAATGGCCTAATATATAAAGATGTAGTTTCTGGGGAAACAAAAGAATTAAAAGTATCTGGAATCTTCGTTGAAATTGGACAGATTCCTAATACAGATTTCCTTAAGGAAATTCTTCCACTTGATAACATCGGCAGAGTCAAGATTGATCCCTGGTCTGGAAAGACTGAGGTCCCTGGAATCTGGGCTGCTGGAGACTGCACCAATGTCCTATATCACCAGAACAACATTGCAGCTGGCGATGCTGTGAGAGCCCTAGAAGACATATATCTTGCGATACACGCGAGATAGCTAGTGTATCCTTTGAGGATACAAAGTTGCTTTCAAATACTCAAGTAACTTTAAAGAATTTATAACCAAAGCTTTCTTCTCCATTAGAGATGCTTTTTGTCTTTCTATGTCTTCTTTTGTGAGTTTCTTTGTTGCGATTCTTGAAAAAAGGGCAAGATCTTCTCCGGTAACTCCCCTAACAGGCTTCCCTTCCTGAATCTTGGCCATTATATTCTCAGCCATTTCAACTTGAGACATATCCAAAAGAACTCTTTCTTGATCTTCAATCTGTTTTAAAGTTATATTCTCTCTCTGGAAGAAGTCTTTATCTTCTTGAGTTAGCGCTCTGACGTCTATATCCTTAAGTGCTGGATGATTAGTGAACAAAGCTATGGACAAAATACTGTCTTGGAATTCTCTGAGTTCTTTTGCTCGGAGAGCATCCCCTCTTTCGGCCGCTTCTTTTACAGTGATATATTTCTTTCCGTCATTGGGATTTACAGACTCAAGCATACATATATTATGGAACTGTTAAAATATATGTCAATCAAGACTGAAATATTTTAGTATCTCTGCCCAGTTTTTAACCCTGGTAATATTCTGAGGAAGGTTTTCTTTTTGATTCCAGGCATAGTCTCCGAACAAAAGACACGGTATGTCTAGAGAAGCAGCAGCTTCAACATGCTTAAGTTGATCATCAATGAAGTACGAGGCATTAACCTGTTTTACAAGTTCAGCCTTTGTCAGCTTAAGCCTTTCAATTCCTTTTACATCAAAGAATCCGCAAAAAATACAGTCCTTAAAAATTCCTGGGTAGTTGATATCAATCCATTCTCTGGTAAATTCTGCTATGGATGAACGTCTGCTGGTTAAGAGTATTAGATCGAATTTTTCCTTGAGTTTAAGGAGGGCCTCTTTTGCACCAGGCACAACCTTATATCCTCCTACATTATTAGAACTATGAAATTCATCTGCTCTTCTTTGCGCCTCCTCTATCTGAACCTTCCATACCTCAGCCCAATGTTCTTGATAGTCATCCACTGAGATATGAGTACCGAATCTTTCATTGCTCCATTTTGCAAACCCTTCAGCATTAAGAGAAAGGACGTCGTCTATGTCTATGGCAATTACTGGTTTTGAATCCATGAATCTAAATATTATCTATCTTCCCAACTTGTTGTCAATTAAAAAGGGGCCGCGCATGCGCGACCCCTTCAGATTTGCAAGAGACTTAGGCGCTCTTGCTCGGCCGGAAAGGTCTCACCTCTCCACGAGTTCTTCCCTGGGCTCGACCCAGCCAGTCTTCCTCGACTCGCTCGAGGTACTGGGAAACGGACTCTGTACCCTTGGGTGACACACCCAGCCAGGTTCTGCAAGCGATTTCAATTGCCTCCCTGGATGAGATGTTGCACCCCATGGTGCTCACAGGAAGCTCAAGGACGATTGCATCGCCCTTGGGAACCTCACTGTGATTCAGAGCTCGTTGCAGAAACTCACCCACGGTGAGTTGTTTATCTGCAAACGCGAACAACATCTCAAACAGATTATCATTATTAAATTTTTTTGCAATTTAGGTTGAAGGGTTCTGTGTTGGCTGGACTAAACACTTATTTGATAATTTTTACCTTGTTTAACTGAAGTAAATTTTATAAAAGGAATATAAGAGATTATGTAAATTGTATCTGTATAATATTAAAGTTATGAAAAATAAAACCAGGGCCGACTTCAATGAAGGCGACCCTGCGGTATTGTAAGGTGTGTTAGGCGACACCCTTGCGCCTGCTGACCACCGTCAGCTGTCGCGGCATTGCTTTGTTCTCCGCGACGACCCGTGCGAGGTATGCGCCGACTTTTTCGGTCGGCTTGGGCTCGATTCTAAAAAAGAGGATGCACCGAATTGCGGCCTCCTCTTCGGCTGGCATGTTACTCAAATGCCTGCCACCTAGAAGTCTTACGACCCTCATGTGGTCGCTCGGCTTCATTTCGAGCTTGAGAGCCTGCACAAGCACCTCGCGCGCTTGTGCTAGAGTTGTTGGGTTAGGGTACATTCAAAATAATAGTACCACAAAATTTAAATAAGTAAATAAAAAGAAATTAATGATTATTATGGATGTTCTAAAGACAGATGCTTAAGAAAATTGAACCCTTCCGCAGAGTTATCTCCTTAGTTTAGAAAACGAAAATGTTTCGATTGGTGACCTTACCGGGAATCGAACCCGGATTACAGCCTTGAAAAGGCCGTGTCCTAACCGTTAGACGATAAGGCCAAGCAGAAATATAATAACATTTTATTCCCAAAAAACAACTCAGCCCCGGGTGCTAGGCAACCGGGGCTTTAATTATGTTGATTGTTCTCCCGCCCCGAGGAACCGGGGCGGGTGTTCACAGAAAACGCTCTAGGCGCTCCCTGCCGTGTCGTGGCCGCAGTTATGACAGGCGACGATTCCCGCCTGCTTGTAGAGCGGGTGACCGCAGTTCGGGCAAGGTGGATGCCCGCTATCAGGCAGACCACCCACCTGCAACTTCTCATTAAGGATCCGGATCTCGTCCTCAGTCAACGAGTCATTGGTTCCTACGATCTGAGTATTCGGCACGCGAAGAACCTCCTTGCCACAGATCATACAACAAAAACATCCATCCGTCAAAGACTCAGTCTGATATAATTAAATGGTGACCAAAGAAGAGAAACTGGCCGGAATAAATAAAAAATGGATTTCTGAATGTGCCTGCGAACTAAAAAAGACCGCCACTCAAGCAGTTCCTGGAAACGGCTCTCCTTCTGCAGAAATTGTATTCATAGGAGAGGCACCTGGAAAAAACGAGGACAAGGAAGGAATTCCTTTTGTGGGAGCTGCTGGAAAACTCTTGAATGAAATGCTGGCTGCAATTAAGCTTGAGAGAAAAGATATCTATATCACTAACATAGTTAAATATAGACCCCAAAATAATAGAGATCCTCTACCAGAAGAAAAGGTTGCCTGCAGAGACTGGCTCCTGGAAGAATTAAAATTAATATCTCCGAAACTAATTATATTCCTGGGAAGACACGCTATGAATAATTTCTTTCCTGAATTAAAGATAAGTAACGCTCATGGAAAGATGCTAGTAAAGAAATTCAAAGGGATGAATACAACATACTTCTTTCCCTTGTATCATCCCGCAGCTGCTTTGTATGACGGATCCATGAGAGAAACCCTAATGAATGATTTTAAAAAGATTCCTAAGGTATTGAGAGAGATTGAAAAGAGAGAAAAGGAATAAAAACTACAATCCCCTGGAAACCAGAGGTTGCCAGGGGTGCTTGTGCACTATATTAAAAGAGCTTCTTGCCTTTCTCCCCGCCGGAATCATTCACGGCGGGGAGAACATCCGCTGATCAGTTGCAGTGTTCCGTCCCTTCCTGGAACGGATCCTTCTCAGTAGGTGTCGACACGACACCCATTGCAAGGAACACTGCTTCCTCAATGTCTTCAGGGGTCGGCTGCGACTTGACCCAAATGACCTCCTGGTCGTCACAGATGGCCAGGACGGGCGACTGGTAGCGAGCACCAATCTTCCGGAAAAAGCTTTCGGCCTGTTCCGTACCCTCGAGAAGGGCTTCGGGACTTGCCCCGAAGCCACCCAGAACACGACGAATTCTTGCACTGCCACGCCAGGAACGAACCACCAAGAGCATGTTCCTCATGGGAACCTCCTTCGCTAGATTTATACCCCTCCTTCTCAATTTAATCAAGAGGGAAGACAAATCTAGAATATTGATATAATATACGGGAACATGGAAAATAATATAAAATTTGCAATAATGGCAGCTGGTAAAGGAACCAGAATGGAAAGCGAACTACCTAAAGCACTCGCTCCCCTTCGAGGTAAACCAATGATTAAGTACATCATTGACACCATAAACGAAATTTCTAAAGAAAAACCAATTGCCATAATCGGATACAAAGGAGAAGAAGTCAGAAATAGTCTCCGGGACTCTGTTCAATATGTAAACCAAGGTGAGCCCTTGGGCACTGCTCACGCAGTAATGTCAGCAAAGAATGCTTGTGGAGATTCAGATACTCTGGTCATACTCTCCGCTGATCAGCCTCTCATTAAATCCTCAACAATTGAAAATTGCATAAAACAACATCAAGAATCAGGGGCAAAAATATCCTTCCTCACCACTGAAGTACCCGATTTTGAAGGAGAAAGAAAATACTTCCTTACCCATGGAAGGATTTTAAGACAAGGAGGAAAAGTAATTGGAACAAAAGAATATAAAGATGCTACAGAAGAAGAAAAGAATATAAAAGAAGTTAATACTGGATGCGCATATGTATTTGATACCAAGTGGCTCTGGGAGAATATAACTAAAATAAAAAATGAGAATGCATCTCATGAATACTACCTCACTGACATTTTTGCCATAGCATCAGAAGAAGGCGTCCTGGTAGAAGCCATAAAAATAGACGCCAAAGAAGCTCTGGGAGCAAACTCAAAAGCTGAGCTTGAAGTACTAGAGAATTTGATATAATTAAACTATGCAAAATCCATTTGAAAATGCCATGGAGCAACTTGAAAAAGTTGCTAAACTAAAGAAATTCAATCCGGAGTTCATTTCAAGAATGCGTGCAGCCGACAGAGATATTCGATTCTCCATTCCAGTCAAAATGGACAATGGAACTGAAAAAATATTTGAAGGATATAGAGTTGAACACAACAATGCTCTTGGTCCATACAAAGGAGGGATCAGATATCATCCAGACACTGAGATCAATGAAGTGAAGGCGCTCGCCTTCTGGATGGCACTTAAGTGCGCAGTGGCAGGGATTCCCATGGGTGGAGGCAAAGGAGGAATCACAGTAGATCCGAAGAAACTTTCTAAAGGAGAGCTGGAAAGACTCTCACGCGGATGGGTGCAAGCTCTTTCTGATGTGCTTGGTCCCCATAAAGATGTGCCAGCTCCTGACGTAAATACAACCCCGGAAATAATGGACTGGATGGCAGATGAATATGAGAAGATAACTGGAGACAAGACTAGAGCCACCTTTACCGGAAAACCAGTAGATAAAGGTGGCTCTCTCGGACGAGGTCCTGCGACAGGACTCGGAGGATTCTATGTCTTTGATACTCTCAGAAAAGAATTAAACCTTCCAGAGAAATGCACTGTAGCAATTCAAGGAATCGGAAATGTGGGATCTAATGCCGGAGAAATATTCTCTCGCGAAGGACATACTGTTGTTGCAATTTCTGATTCAAAAGGTGCGATATATAAAGAAAGTGGACTGAACATTGAAGAAGTTTCTGAATACAAAAAGAAGAATGGGAACTTGGCTGACTTCCCTGGCGCAACTAATATCACCAATGCTGAGCTTCTCGAGCTTCAGGTTAATGTTCTTGTTCCAGCTGCTTTTGAAAATGTGATCACAAAAGACAATGCCGGAAATGTAAAAGCGAAGATAATTCTTGAGCTTGCAAACGGACCATTAACCCCAGAGGCAGATGAAATCCTGAAAGAAATGAATATCCCTGTAATTCCGGATATTCTGGCAAACTCCGGCGGAGTAACTGTCTCATACTTTGAATGGGATCAGAATCTAAAGAATGAAAGATGGACTGAAGAAGAGGTATTTAAGAAACTAAGAGTGCTTCTTGATAAAGCAAGCTTAGAGACCCTCAGAATATCGAGAGAATTAAATACCGACCTAAGAAGAGGAGCTTTTGTACTTGCTCTTGAAAGAATCAACGAAAAAATGTAGGATTCTCCTATGCGCGATTAGCTCAATTGGTAGAGCGACTCTTTGACGTAGAGTAGGCAGCAAGTTCGAATCTTGCATCGCGCACATGAAAAATACCACAAACCAAGAATCTCTAAATATTAAGAATATTTTTTCGAAGTCTCTAAGAAAAAACACAACCACTCTTTTTGTTTTTTTGTTTATTCTCATGCTTTGTGTATTATTAATATTAAACGTGTTACCATCAAATCTTGATCCAGAACACATAATACTTGGATTTTCAATAACGCTAATTATTCTTTTCTTATATTTGAATAGTTGGTATTTGGAATCAAAAAAAAGTTTCTGGAAAAAAGTAGCCGAAAAATATACTTGGAAATATGAGCATTCAAAGAATACTGTGTCAGAAAAGGGACTCCTCTTTAACATAGGAAATCCTGAGCCAGTACAAAACTGTATAGTAGGAAATCATAACGGACAAAAAATACAAATATTTGAATACTCATACATTCTTACTCAAGGAAAATCCAAGATTCATTTTGATTTTACGGTCTTTGAAATTAGTTTCTCTGGAACTTTTCCTCATTTGTATTTAAACTATAAAAAAGATTGGTATTCTAATTACCCCACAAATACAAAACTAGCGAAGATATCCTTGCCAACCGAGTTTGAGGAAATCTTTAAAATCTATGCACCAAAAGAGTATGAGATAGAAATACTCGAAATATTGACGCCAGAGATACTACAAGTCCTAATAGACAATGGATGGGATTACGATATGGAGTTTGTAGATGGTGAGTTGATTATATATAAGAATATCAAATTCCAAAGCTTTGAAGACATGGATCGGGATTTAACAAAAGTACGCAAGCTAATAGATACACTTTCCCCTCGCTTAAACAAGATGAAAATTTACAAAATTGGTGATTTACCACATCACTTCCATAAATAAAACGTCATGAAAATCTTAAGCATCGAAACATCCTGCGACGATACATGCATAACAATATTTGAAGTTAAGGGAAACAACTTCAAAATCCTCGCAAACAATACGAATTCTCAGATAAGCGTACACATACCGTACGGAGGCGTATTCCCTTCCTTGGCCAAGCGAGAGCATATAAAGAATCTTCCAATTCTTTTGGATGCTTCGCTGAAGCAAGCAAAACTGAATAAGAAAGAGGTCCCTGTAGATCTCATTGTAGTCACTCACGGACCAGGACTAGAACCATCTCTTTGGACTGGAATCGTATTCGCAAAAGAGCTTTCTCTTAAATGGAAAGTTCCTGTAATGCCTGCAAATCACATGGAAGGACACATCATGTCGGTTTTTGGAAAAACCAAAGGAAATTTTAAAGTTGAAAAACCTAAAGGCCCTATCCTTTCCCTTCTGGTTTCTGGCGGACACACCCAGCTCGTACTCTCAGAGAAATGGATGGAATACAAAATCATCGGAGAAACACTGGATGATGCTGTTGGAGAAGCTTTCGACAAAGTCGCGCGAATGCTGGAGCTTCCATACCCTGGAGGTCCTCAGATATCCAAGCTTGCAGAGAACCAAAGAGAGCTTGGAGGAGCAGAGTACAATTTCACTCTTCCCCGCCCGATGAAATATACAAAGGATTTCAATTTTTCTTTTTCTGGTCTCAAAACTGCGGTCTTGTATTTAACCCAAAAAACTGGACTTAGTGATACAGTGAAGTCAGAAGTTGCTCTTGAATTTGAAAATGCAGCAATTGAATGCCTAACCCACAAGACAGGCAAGGCCATAGAAAAATACGGAGTAAAGACTTTGATTGTCTCCGGCGGAGTATCTGCCAACCTCCACTTAAGAAGAGAGATGAAGAAGCTCTGTGGGAAAAATATAAAACTCCTCTTCCCTCAAAAAGAACTCTCAATGGATAATTCAATTATGATAGGTATCGCCGGATATTTACGATATGTGAAAGATAAAAAGAAGACTCCAAGGACCTCGGGAATCAAGGCCAAAGGAAACCTACGATTGGCCTAGAAATACTATATTCTATATGATATCATGGGTCTATGAACGAGAAGCTCTTAAAGCCCTACGACCCAAAATCAACTGAAGAAAGAATATATAAGACCTGGCAAGAAAGCGGTTTTTTTGATCCTGATGTTTGCATAGAGAAAGGAATATCTAAGCCTGACGCTCCCCACTTCTCCATAGTCCTCCCTCCTCCTAATGTAACTGGAAACCTCCACACTGGACACGCCTTAATGCTGGTCATCCAAGATATTATGGTTAGATACCACAGAATGCTTGGAGAAAGAACTCTCTGGCTTCCTGGAACAGACCATGCCGCTATCGCAACCCAGTCTAAAGTAGAAAAGCTTCTAGAAAAAGAAGGGCTGAGAAAAAATGATCTAGGAAGAGAGGAATTTCTGAAAAGAGTTGAGAAGTTCGCAAGCGATTCTCATGACACTATAGTAAACCAGGCCAAGAAGATGGGTGCGTCTTTAGATTGGTCACGAGAAGCATTTACCTTGGATGAAAAAAGAAACTTGGCGGTACGCACAGCTTTCAAGCGAATGTACGACGAAGGTCTTATATACCGAGGCCATAGAATAGTTAACTGGGACCCTAAGGGACAGACTGTAATCTCTGACGACGAACTTGTTTACGAAGAAAGAAAAGCTAAGTTCTACACCTTCAAGTATGGCCCTTTTGAAATCGGCACTGCAAGACCTGAGACGAAATTCGGAGATAAGTATGTGGTCATGCATCCTAATGATGAACGCTACGCAAAGTGGAATCATGGAGACAAACTGACCGTTGAATGGATAAACGGCCCGATAGAAGCAACCGTCATCAAAGATGACATGATAGACATGGAATTCGGTACCGGAGTAATGACCATAACTCCATGGCATTCTCATGAAGACTTTGCTCTTGCTGAAAAATATAAACTGGATAAGGAACAAATAATTGATAAATACGGCAAGCTGCTTCCAGTAGCGCAGGATTTTGCTGGCGTAAAAATAGCAGAAGCGAGAGAAAAGATTGTAGAGAAACTTAAAGAAAAAGGTCTCCTTGTTTCAGTAGATGAAAACTACATAAACAGAGTCGCTACTGCTGAACGCACAGGAGGCATCATTGAACCACAGATAATGGAGCAGTGGTTCGTAGATGTAAACAAAAAAATACCTTCCAGAGGAAAAACACTTAAAGAACTGATGCTGGAACCAGTGCGAGAAAAGAAAATCAATATCCTTCCTGAGAGATTTGAAAGAGTATATTTCAACTGGGTTGAGAATCTAAGAGATTGGTGTATTTCCAGACAAATATGGTACGGACACCGAATACCTGTCTGGTACAAAGGAAAAGATATATATTGCGGAATTGAGGCTCCAGAGGGCGAAGGATGGACGCAGGATGAAGATACTCTGGACACTTGGTTCTCTGCAGGCCTGTGGACCTTCTCTACCCTAGGTTGGCCAGAAGAAACTTTGGATCTAAAAAATTATCATCCGACTTCTATGCTTGAAACCGGACACGATATCATCTTCTTCTGGGTAGCTCGCATGATCATGATGAGCCAATACTTGATCGGAGATGTTCCATTTAAGAATGTATATCTTCATGGAATGGTTAGAACTGCCGATGGAAAGAAAATGTCTAAGTCTCTTGGAGAAAAAGCTATTGACCCTCTGGACATCATCGCAAAATATGGGAATGATGCTCTTCGCATGGCTATGATAGTCGGAAACACTCCGGGTAATGATTTAAAGCTTGATGAGAATGACATCCGAGGATATGGAAAATTTGCAAACAAACTATGGAATGTTTCCCGATTCATTATTGAGAATTCAAATGGAGAAACTATAGAAAATAGCTTTGCTGATAGAAGCGAATTTGACGACGCTCTTTGCACTGAAAGAAAAGCTGTATTGGACGATGTAACTTTAGATATCAACAGCTTCAGACTTCACCTTGCAGCAGAAAAGCTGTATCACTACATCTGGCACACTCTAGCCGACAAGATTATAGAAGAAAGCAAAACTATATTTGAAACAGGGACTGAAGAAGAGAAATCTAGAAGAAGAAAATTCTTGATTCATACCTTGGGTAAGGTACTGAAAGCCCTTCATCCATTTATGCCGTTTGTTACTGAGGAAATCTGGTCCATGATGCCACATCAAGACAAGAAATTACTAATAGTTGAAAACTGGCCATGCTAACCGACCCAAGAGCCTTGGGTCTAGCATTCCTTGGAGGAATCATTCCTTCCCTCTTATGGCTCTGGTTCTGGTTAAAAGAAGACAAGAATAAACCTGAGCCTACATCCCTTCTAACTGTTGTATTCATTCTAGGAATGGTGGCAGTAATGTTCGTTCTTCCGATTCAGAAGTTCCTGCAAGTTAACATTGCCGGAGCTAATTGGGAGTTAATTGCCATGGCAGCAGCCGAAGAACTGGTTAAATACCTCGCTGTAGCTTTAGTCATCTACGAAGGCATGCATGCAAACGAACCAATCGACTGGCCTATATATTTAATTACCTGCGCATTAGGATTCGCAGCGCTTGAAAATACAATGTATCTACTTAAACCTCTTTCTCTTGGAGAAACAACTGTGGGATTGCTTACAGGACATCTAAGATTCCTGGGGTCAACTCTTCTTCACACTGTTTGCAGTGGAATAATCGGAATTTCTATCGGATTTGCACTGCATATGAATGGTTTCAAGAAGACATTGCATGTATGGATAGGACTTTTCATAGCAATTGTCTTGCATAGCGCTTTTAATTTCTTTATAATTAAGAACAACGGAAGCGATTTTCTAAAAGTATTCGCTTTTCTGTGGGTAGCGACGATAATCGTCATGCTCATTTTCGAAAAACTAAGAAGAATGGTCTAAGTATTTTATAATTAAACTAAAATTATCTATGGAAAATAAAAAGAGGAGTTTTTTTGAAAGACTAACAGGCACAGTAAGAATAGAAGAGGATGAATACGAAGAAAAGAAACAGGTAAAACCTGCGAAAGAAGAACGTAAAGATCAAAACTGGATGGAGGAGGAAGCTGAAGAAGCTGAACTTACCGTTGATGTATATCAGACTCCTAATGATATCGTAATCCAGACCATGGTAGCTGGAGTAAAACCAGAAGATCTTGAGCTTACCATCGCAAGAGATATGATAACAATCCGAGGAAAGCGAGAAGAGCGAAAGAACATAGATGATGATAACTATTTCACCAAAGAATTGTACTGGGGTAAGTTCTCAAGAACCATTCTCCTTCCCCAGGAAGTAGAACCAGAAGAAGCTGAAGCAACTGAAAAGCATGGACTACTTACAGTAAAACTAAGAAAGATAGACAAGGAAAAGAAGAATAGTGTACGAGTCAGATCTGTATAATAGACATTAAAAAACACTCCAGAAACGGAGTGTTTTTTAATTTATGGTGCCGAGGACCAGAGTCGAACTGGTGACCTATCCCTCTTCAGGGGAGCGCTCTAGCCAACTGAGCTACCTCGGCAAACTGAAGAATACTTGAATATACTAGCAAGATATTCAAGTATTTTCAACTATTTAATTCTTCAGGTTCTCTATAAACTTGTTTATAGAATCTAAGTCCTCTTTAGCTCCCCCATAAGAGTTCATTATCTGATCTGTATACGGCTCTATAAAGTAATATGCCCCCACAGCAGAACCTATAATAAATACCCAATATGCGATAGTAATGTAACCTCTTACCTTCACCGAACGATGAATTTTGCGTAACATTACATTATTCTCTTCAGCTAGGCGAAGATTATCTTCAAGTAATTTTTTAGTTTCAGAATCCATAGAAATATTATACCTTATTGTGTCCTCGGTAGGAATTGAACCTGCAATTACTCCTTAGGACGGAGTCGTTATATCCGTTTAACTACGAGGACATATTGGGGCTAGAGACCCAATAGTTCAGAAATCTTAGGCTTGTTGAAACCAACAATTAGGTCGTTTCCGATTACGATAACAGGAACTCCCATTTGTCCGCTAATTTCCATCATTTCTTCTCTTTTAGCAGAATCAGCAGCTACATCATGGTCGGTAAAAGCAACGTTCTTCTCCTTAAAGAATTCTTTTGCCATGTGGCAGAAGTGACAAGAAGGGGTTGAATAAATGGTTACGTTTGGCATAAAAATAATTTAAATAAATTTGTAATAACCTAGTATAGCATACCAAGCAAATAAGGCCATATCTTCCGATATAGCCTTATTTTTCAATCTTATTCTAAAAATGCTTTTTAAGAATCTTCCAGTATTTGTGAGCTTCCTTGGTTAAATATGTTATTTCCTTATCCGTCAGCTTCTTATCCTTATTAAAAGAAGAGATTGCTTCTTTTACGAGAGCTTTATATTCTTTCTCTCCCATATCCTTAGCCTTCTTAAGCTTAGGAATCATGAATTTGTAAAATTCGGCTGCTTTGTCTGAGACTTCTTCTTTTATGTCCTTGCCTAATTTTTTTCCTGACTTAGTCGTAGCAAACACTCCTGCAGCAACACCAAGAACAGCGCCTACAAGCGCACCAGTCAAAAACTTACCACTCTTTTCTTGTTTTTTCATAATTATTTCTTAATTAAATTAATAATTTTACTGAATCCTTTCTTGGCCTTAGTATACGTCTCCGCTACGTCTTCTGAAACCTTTCTGGTATTTCTAATAACCCCAAGAAGCTGATACAAAACTATTACTATCAAAATACTTATAGCAATAATTGCAAGCGAAGAAACAATATAAAAGACTGTCTGTGATGCAATCAAAGTATCCATGCGAATATTATATATTAAAATTACTCATAGAACCACTTCCTCCAGACTCTGCTGAACCAATTCCCTTCATCTTTAGTCTCTGGAATCTCAGCATTTTTGTCTTCAACAATCACAATCACTCCTTCCCCATCCTTAGCTAGACCAAATTTATTTCTAATATTTTCCTCAATTCCAGCCTCGGTCTGAAGAGACTCTATACTTTCAGAAAGAGCGGCTTCACTTTCTTTTAAAGTTTTAACTTTTTCCTCCGCTATTCTCCTGTTTTCTTTTGTATCCTCCATTTTTTGCCAAAATCCGAACAGTTGCCAAGTAAAAAAGAAAGTCAGGAATGCGAAAAAGATTAAAACCGGCCATGATTCCAGTAATTTCCTTGTCTTGCTTTTTCCTTGAAGATTTCCTCTCATATGGTAATATTACCATATGATTTTGAATAAAAAACATCAGAAGAAAGTCCAGTTTATCTGGGCAGTGATAAGCATAATAATCATTATTAGCATGATTATGCTTACTTTCGTAACTCCTAGCTAGAGCTAGTTCTCACCTCCCTGCATCATCTTCAAGAATACATCCTGAGGGATGTTAACTTTTCCTCGTTCCTTCATTTTCTTCTTTCCCTTCTTCTGCTTTTCCCTTAGTTTCATCTTTCTAGTTATATCTCCTCCATACATATGCTGAGTGACATCTTTCTTCATTCCTGAGAGGCTTCTAGAAGAGATTATACGGCCCAAAGCCTTGCCTTGGATCTTAAAACTGAACATTTGCCTAGGAAGCACCTTGTGGAGCTTTTCTACGGCTTTTTCAGCCTCTTCTTCCACTCTTTTTACCGATATTACTCGACAAAATGCAGGCACTATCTCATCAGCTACCAATATATCCAATCTAGTCACATTTGCCTCCCTCATGTCTGAAATTTCGTATGAAATTGAGCCATATCCTGAAGATACGCTCTTTAGTTCATCAAAGAAGTTTCTCATGAGTTCTCGTAACGGCATCTTCACTTGAACAGAGGAACGATTGTCCCCGAAGTTCTCAATGTCTCCTACTTCCCCTTCATGGTCAAAAAGAAGCTGCATCAAAGTTCCTACATATTCTGCAGGAATTATGATTTTCATATCAACCCAAGGTTCATACACCTTTTCTATTTCTCCGTCTTCTGGGAAGAAATATGGAGAATATATTTTCTCTGCCTTTCCGTTTCTTAGAGTCACTTCATACGTAATTGATGGAGTGGTTATGACCAGTTCAAGATTAAATTCTCTTCTTAGTCTTTCGGTGATGATTTCCAAGTGAAGCATTCCAAGGAATCCGAGACGGAATCCTTTTCCGAGTGAACCACTAGACTCCTCTTCAAAAGAGAATGCTGAATCAGAAAGCTTCAGTTTTCCAAGCGCAAGCTTCAATATTGGAAAATCATCTGCATCCTCTGGAAAAACAGAAGCCCACACTACTGGAGTTGGATTCATGTATCCAGGAAGAGCTGGAAGTGGGTTGTTGGATTTGATGATGGTATCTCCGACAGAAGCAATACCTGGCTTCTTGATTCCCGTTACAATATATCCCGTAGTTCCAGAAGAAAGATTATCTCTTGGAGTTTCTTCTGGCGAAAAGGTTCCCACCTCCAGAGCTGTAAATTTTTCTCCGGAAACTGAGAAAGTAAGGCTATCGCCTTTTCTGACTTGTCCATCTAGAATACGGACAAAAACTATCACTCCACGATGATTAGAGTACTGGAAATCAAACACAAGAGCACGCAGATTCTTCTCTCCTTCATATGTTTCAGTTGGAGGAGGAATTCTTTTGATTACTTCTTCTAGGAGCTTTTCTACGCCTTCTCCAGTTCTTCCGGATACTAGAAGTATTTCATCAGGGTCACAGTCTAGGAGCTCTACAACTTCTTCTTTTATTTCTTCTACTCTGGATAGCGGTGAATCTATTTTGGAAAGCACTGGAATTATCTTTAGACCCCCTTCCCTTGCCATTGAAAGCGTGGTTAGGGTCTGAGCCTGGACTCCCTGTGTTGAATCTACTAGAAGAATTGAGCCTTCTACCGCTTTCAAGGCTCTCGAAACTTCGTATGAGAAATCTACGTGTCCTGGGGTATCAATCAGGTTAAGGACATAGTTTTCTCCATTTAGTTTGTGTTCCATTCGAACAGGCTGCATTTTTATGGTAATTCCGCGCTCCCGTTCAAGTTCCATGGAGTCCAGCACTTGGTCTCGCATTTTTCTTGCTTCGATGGTGTGAGTAATTTCAAGCATACGGTCAGCCAATGTAGATTTACCGTGGTCAATGTGAGCTATGATGCTGAAATTTCTAATGTGTTTTAGGTCCATATTATTTATCTTCTGGTTCGTCAACAAACTGAAGGGAGTATAGTTTCTTGTAAGTTTTACTTGATTTTAGTAGTTCTGAATGAGAACCTACTGCTTCAATGGTTCCTTGATTAAATACAAGAATCTTATCAGCATGAATTACAGTTGATAGTCTGTGAGCAATAATCAAGGAGGTTCTGTCTTTTATTAGAGCATCAGTTGCTTGGGTAATCAACTTTTCACTCTCAGTATCTAAATGACTAGTCGCTTCGTCTAAGATAAGTATTTTCGGATCTCTTAATACTGCTCGAGCTATTCCCACTCTTTGTCGCTCCCCACCAGAGAGCTTAATACCCCTCTCGCCAACCACTGTATCGTAACCTTTTTCTAATTTCAATATAAAATCATGAGCAAGAGCTGTCTTTGCCGCATTCTCAATTTTTTCTCTAGATACAGAATTCTTCCCGTAGGCAATATTCTCAGAAACTGTTCTTGAAAACAAATCTACCTCTTGAGGAACAATAGCAATCTGCTCTCTTAAACTCTTTTGCGTAGCACTTTTAATATCAGTACCATCAATTAAAATCTTGCCTTTCTGCGGGTCATAAGAACGCAGAAGTAAGTTTATGAAAGTGGTTTTTCCACTACCAGAACGTCCTACAAGGGCACATGTTGTACCTGCAGGAATTACTATATTTATATCCTTAAGCGCATACTGATCATCATCCCTGTAAGAGAATGATACATTTTTGAACTCAATTTTTTGCTCTAGAAGAGGCAAGTTTAGGGCATTTGGAGAATCTACTACATGAAGTGGCTCGTCTAGCACATCAAACAAACGACCGACTCGAGTTAAGTTTCTTCTCAAGCGCGTGAACAATGACCCAAGGCTTGCCAGAGGCTGGTACGCCATATTTTGAAGAGTGACGTAGAGCACGAATTGACCAATAGTAGCTGAGCCTTGAAAAACAAACCACGCTGAAAGAGAAAGGATCACCACTCTTCCGGTTGTAGAAATTACAGCCTGTATGTTCTCAATTTTCTGCCACAGACGCTCTCCTTCATACTGAATCTTTCTACCCCTTGCTAACAATCTTTTATTGTTGTCAGTCTCTGCTTCCTCTTGAGAGAATTTTTTTACAGTAAGCACATTACTAGCTACGTCATACATTTCTTTCGTAACTCCTTCAAAAGCATCGTTAACATTTTGCTCTATTTCATATATCTGATTAGCTATACGTCGTGTCGCAAAAAGATATATAGGAAATGGAATAAGTACTGCCAGAGCAATCCATACGTTCTGATACAACAAAGCAGAAAAGGCTCCGATAAAAACAACGAGAGGAGGCACAAAGTTCTGCCCTATGATCTCATAAACAACACTATAGAAAGAGGTTCCACCCCTTTCTATTTTTCCTATAACCTGCCCACTTGAAGCACCGTGATGAAAAAGGGAGTGGAGTTTAAGGTATTTACCTAAACCTTTGTTCTTTATATAATCTTCAATACCAGTGACCATTCTAAAAAGGTGATAGTTGTAATGAGATTGCAGAAAAGAAGCAGTTAAGCTTAGAGCTAAAATACCAGTTGCGCACAAAAGTAAAACTTTCCAAGGAATATCTCCTCCCCCAAGAGCGAATTCGGCCAGTGAGTCCACCAGAACCTGATACACAAAAGGTCCAGCAATGTTTGCAGCCTGAGCACCTATTATTAAAACAAGCAAAAAAGCAACCGTTCTTTTGCGATCTTTAAGAAGGCTAAAAATTCTTTTTAAGATTAAAATCTGCTTGTCATTCATAGAGAAACCGCCTAAAGGCAGGCTTAGATTATAATACCAGAAAAACCCCTATTTTTAAAGCCCTTCCTGCGCAGGAGCCAAAACCTTGGCTTTCCAGAACTTAGACTTAAGAGTCTTCACAACTTCCTTGAATTCCTCACTTCCGAGAAGATATAGCACAATAGCTCCGGCAATAATTCCCAAAATACCTGAAATTAATCCTTGCAAGAATACTCCCCAGAAGGTCGTAGTGCCGAAAACAGGAGAAAGAGCATTTAAACTTGAATATGTCACCACTCCAAGGAAGAATGCAGCGCCCAGGCTCTGGAAAAATGTCTTTGTGATGAATGATTCCCCCGCCATGAAATCTTTTCGGACGAAATACCACTGCAAAATGAAGTTAAGGATTGTTCCACATGAATATGCCAGAGGAAGCATCAACACCTCTGTTCCTGGAATATCACCAACCTTAAGAAGTGATTCAAAGAAATATCTGAAAGTTGTAAAATGCTGGAAAGCATAGGTGAAAAACAGAGATAAAGCTATGATCACCACCGAAGACCCTAGGTTAATATAAAGAGGCTTTCGGGTATTGCCTTGTGCGTAGTATGCACGAGAGATCAGAGCAATCATTCCCTGTGCCAAAACAGAAACTGCGAATATGGCTAGGGATGCAGCAACTAATCTGGTGTTTTCCCAAGAGAAGGTCGGTGAACCGAGAATTGTTCTAACGATCTGTGCTCGAAGAACGATAAAGAGAAACATCACCGGAATGGACCAGAACACAATCGCTCTTGCAGAAGATTTAAGGTGAGTTCTGAATTCCTCAATCTTTCCTGCAGTAAACGACTTAACTAGGGTTGGAAATGCAGCAACAGCATATGAAATACCGATAATATTAAGGGGTACTGACTGCAAGTTCAAAGAAAGGTTAAATACTGATATAGAGCCAGGTTTCAAAAATGAAGCAAGAGCAATAATAATAATCAACGCAATATTGTTGAATGCAAGGCCCATAGTTCTAGGAAGCGAAGTCATCACTGCTTTCTTTATCTCCGTAAAATTAATTGATATAGAAAACTTCGGCATGAAGCCAGCGCTTCCTGCAGCTAAAAACTGGATAAAGAAATGCATGAACGCACCTAGTACAACACCGAGAGCAAGTCCGTAAATATTCCAAATCGGATAAAAGAAAATAATACCGATGATTATTCCTAAGTTGTAGAAAATTGGAGAAAGTGAATACACTAGAAACTTTCTAAACAACTGAGTTACAGTTCCAAACAAATTAGAAAGTCCCATCAATATCGGAGAAAGCAACATTATCCTCGAAAGGATAATCACATTCTCCTGCCCTGCCTCCGAAAAGCCAGGAGCTATGAAGAAAACCAAGTGCGGCATTATGAAAAATGCAACTATCGCAACCGACACCATCAGAGTGAAAAAAACTGTAAATACGTCACTCAGAAACTTCTGAGCTTCTGTTGTAACCTTTCCTTCATTCATCTTTGCTGCAATAAAAGGAATTAGAACAGTTACTGAAGCAAGAGATGCGATAGAAATAAAGATCAAGTCAGGAATTCTAAAGGCAGCATAGTAAGCATCCAGGGACGCTCCAGGCCCAATGAAGTGGGCAATGAAGCGATCCCTGAATAAACCTAATATTTGAGATAAGAGAGCGAAAGAACCCAACAGGAGCGCAGCTTGGTTGATGCTGCCATATTCCCTGCCAAAAATTCTTAAAATCTTCTCCATTTACTCAAGACTATATCACTTAGTTAATTTCTGGAGTATTATCTGGCTCACTCACAGGAGGAGTTTCATTAGTTCCATTCTTTACAGACTGAACATAATTAGCTAGATCTTCGTTGGTCGGATTAAGCGCTAGGGCTTGTTCTGCATAAGACACAGCCTGTGTCTTATTTTTTTCAAGAGTTGCAATTTGGGAAAGAGTAAGTAGGGTGTCTATAAGATTTGACTTGAGGGCAAGCGACTTGTTTGCGTACTCTTTTGCATCGGAAAGCTTGTTGTTATTAAGAGCAGTTCGAGACATCGCTAAATCAATTCCAGGATTAAGAGGATTTAATTCTTTTGCTTTTGTGTATGACTCAATTGCCTTTTCGTATGCATCCTTAACTCCCAAGGAAGAAACTGTGCTGTAAACATTCGCTAAGGCTTGGTGATTTATATAACTAGATGGATTCTGTTCTACCGCCAACTGAGCTCCGCTAATTGCTTGATCTACTGCTGTCTGAAGATCAGCTCTCTGTGTCTCGTTTAACTCCTCCCCCTCCTCCACTGAACCAACTATCTGATTTATCTTTGCAAGATATACCTGAGCATATGTGCGAAGATATAGATCACTTACATGAAGAGAAAGAGCATTGCTAATAGATGTCTGTGCAGACTCAACAGTTGTAGCAGTTAAAGTGCTTCTGAAATAAGGAACAGAGGCAAATCTTTCAATATACTTGAACGCTGCCGCAGCACCCGCAATCATAACCAAAACCAAGAACAAGATGAAGAAGAAACTCTTTCGGTGATTATCAAGGAAAAGAATAGTCATCTGTCCATTCGGCTTCTTTGAGGAAACTAACCCAACAAAAATTCCAGTAAATGCAAATGCCAGAAGAATCATTACTGAACCTGTGAAATAGAAGAATGAGGACACAAACAGGAATAGAGACAATACAAAGAAAGCAATAGTTTCTTTGTTAGTTCCAGTAGTGAAAACTGACTTTATTCCAGCCATTATTAGAAGAACCATGAAAGCTATCCAAGCAACGATACCAAGTCCTCCGGTATTGATTGCCAGAGTAGGAATCACACCTGATCCAGAACCAAATGCATAATCCCAGAAAGGACCAGAATTAATATTTTCTGACTTGTACATTGCCCATGATTCAGCAAATCTATTTGGACCGATACCGAATATTGGATTCTCAGCAAGAGAAGACTTTGCTACTTGAAGAGTTGCAGTAAAGGTAGGGCTGACTTCTGTGTTAGAAACACCAAGCTTGTTAGGTATTAAATTCCCTACAAACTGTCCTGACATAAAGAAAAGCAGAGAAATCATCACTATCGCAAATGAGAATCCTGGGAACTTCGATTTATGTTCTCCGCCTTCAGGATTCTTTGAGAAAAAAGACATCTTGTATACGAAAAGAACTAAAGCGAATACTCCAAGCATCTCCCAAGCAAAGAGGAAATTGGCAGCAGCAACAATAAACAAAGATAGAACTATCAGTATCTGAAGAAGCAGTCTATTTGTTCTTGAAAAATGGAAGAAATCAAGGGCAAGTAATGAGGTAATGACTGAAGAGGCCCCTAAAAGACCTAGAGCATTAAATGTCCCGAATAGATTGTCTGTATTAGCACCCATAAGCCCAAGAGAAAGAGCATCTGGGAAGAAAAATCTAAGAATCTGGAACACTATAACAACTGCAGATGATATAAGTACTCCAAACAGAACTGTTCTAGCATTCTCTGGATCCCTTAAAATGATTGAAGAAGCAAACATAAGAAGGAATGCTGCAAAGATAAACCAGAATGTTCCGACATCAAACATTGCTCCGAAGAATGATGTTCCTGATGCGGAAGAAAAGAACGCCGAGAGAAGAGTCGCTAAAGTAATCCCAGCTCCAGCCATAAGAATTGAGGAGCGAGGTATGGTAAATTTTCCATCTGAAAATCTTGCGACTGCCCAGAAGATAACTGAGACAGCAAGACCTACAACTAGAAGTAATCCTTTTGATGTTTCAATAGGGATTCTGGTGAAAGGCAAAAAGAAGACTGGTAAGAGCACCACGACCAAAAACAGAGACATGAAAGAAATTCTATCTAGAATGTTTGACCACATAAATAATTAGCAAAAAAACTAATAAATAATAAAAAATTTAACGACTATGTACTAGTCAATTATATATCTTTTACTCTAAAAAACAACAAATTTTGCTATGCAAGTATGTTGATAAGCCTTCCTTTGACGTAAATGACTTTCTTAGGAACAGCCCCGTTTACATACTTAGAAACATTTTCGTCTTGAAGTGCTTTCATTTCCACCTCCTTATCGGTATCATTTACGCTTACTATAATTTCAGCACGGACTTTTCCATTTACCTGCACTGCAATTTTAATTTCTGTGTCTTCAACTAGTTTTGGATTCCATTTTGGCCACTCTGAAACATGGATTGATTTCTTCCCTCCAAGAGAATTCCAAAGTTCTTCAGTCATGTACGGCGCAAAAGGAGCGAGAATCTTAAGCAGCATCTTGTAGTCTTCTTTCCCTACCTCCCCTCTATCCATTTCGTTCACGCACACCATGAGAGATGAAATAGCGGTATTGAAACTCATAGAAGCAATATCTTCTCCAACTTTTTTAATGGTTTTGTGAAGAATCTTCTCTATGGACGGAGATGAGTTCTTGCTTAACTTCCCTCCTATCCTCCAAATCTTCTCCAAGAATCTTCTTGGACCGATTATTGCTTCTTCACTCCAAGCAGCCGATTGATCAAAAGGACCAATGAACATTTCATATACACGAAGTGTATCAGCTCCATATCTCTTTACGATATCATCTGGATTGATAATATTCCCAAACCTCTTAGACATTTTTCTACCATCAGGACCCATGATTAGTCCCACACTTTGAAGTTTTCTGAATGGCTCTTTGTTGGACACAGATTTAATGTCATACAAAAACTTGTGCCAGAACCGTGCATATATCAGATGTCTGGTTGCATGCTCTGCTCCTCCTACATACAGATCAACCATGTTCCAGTATTTTTCTTTCTTCGAATTTACTATTTCTTTGCTGTTCTTTGGATCCATGTATCGAAGATAATACCAAGAAGAACCAGCCCATTGAGGCATGGTGTTTGTTTCTCTTTTTGCTTTTCCTTTACACTTAGGGCACTTAACATTCACCCATTTTGAAATGGAAGCTAGAGGAGACTCTCCGGTTCCTGTAGGTTCATATGATTTTACATTTGGAAGCTTTACTGGAAGTTCTTTTTCTGGAACTGGAACAACTCCGCATTTTTCACAATGGATTAGAGGTATCGGCTCTCCCCAATATCGCTGACGCGAGAATACCCAATCACGCAATCTGTATGTTGTCTTTCTTTTAGCCAGATTATTCTTCTCAAGATATTGCATTATCTCTTCTCGCACATCTTTGATTTCTCTTCCATAGAATTCTTTTGGTTCGGTTAAAACACCTTCTAGAGACACAAAATTCTTTTCCCCTTTAGTTGCATGCTCCCAGTCAGTTACTTGTCCAGGCACAGTAATTTGTTTTTTAATCTCTTCTGAAGACAACCAAACTACATCATGTTTATCCTTCCCTTCTTTCTGGTCTATCTCTGTCCTATCCCCATTTTGAAGCTCAAAGTACATATTATGAAAATGAGCGAAACGGTTTTCTTTTTTCTGCCCGTGATAAAACTTCGCATGCCGCTTTGGGAGAACTTTAATCAACTTTGGATTTAAATATCCCGTCTCTTCCTTTATCTCATGCCTTGCTGCCTCTTCGGGGGTTTGCTCGTTTTCAATTCCACCAGTTACAAAAGTTGTCCACGGAACTTCCTTCCACTTGAGCGCCAAATATTTATCCTCAGACCAATGTTTAACGATTGCAGAAATTGCATTTCGCTCCACGAAAGGAAGTTCTGGTCTAATGGCTCCATCTTTTGACGTATCGACAAACATCGGCTCAACTACTTCTTTTAATTTAATATTGTATTTCTTGGCAAAAGCGTAATCTCTTTCATCATGAGCTGAGCATTTCACTATTCCGGTACCATAATCCGCCAAAGCATAGTTAGCAACCCAAATTGGAAGTTCACCGTTGCCTACAGGGTCAACAGTATACCTTCCAGTGAAAATTCCCTTTGGTTCTTTAACATTATATCCTTCTGTACTTCTTTCAACGACAAGCTTCTCGGAGAATTCCAGAACTTCTTTTTCTGTTGGGGTTCCCTTAACAAGCTCCTTTAAAAAAGGATGATCTGGGGCGATAACTACAAAAGTATCTGCAGTAAATGCTTCGAAGTGAGCAGAAAAAGTTTGAATCTTGAGATTCGTATCTTTAACCGGAGAAGTGAAAAGCATCCCCTCGCTTTTTCCAATCCAGTTTCTCTGCATCTCTTTTATATATTCCGGCCAATCCAAAAGAGGTGTGCCATCTTTGTCTTTTGCGTCCAAATCTTTTAGAAGTTTCTCTGCATAGTCAGTGATCTTAAGCACCCACTGACGAAGAGGCTTTTTCTCCACAAGAGTTCCGCAGCGTTCACAATGCCCAGCTTCCAAATCTTCATTTGCAAGACCGGTCTTGCAAGATGGGCACCAGTTGATAGGCTCGTTGGATTCAAATGCTAATCCTTTCTTAAAAAGCTGAAGAAATATCCACTGAGTCCATTTGTAGTATTTAGGGTCAGTTGTGTTTACTTCTCTTCCCCAGTCATAATCTACGCCAATAACACTCAGCTGTTCTTTAAATCTTTTTATATTTTTGGTTACAGCCTTTTCAGGATGAACTTTCATCTTAAGCGCATAGTTTTCAGCTGGAAGACCAAAAGCATCCCATCCCATTGGGTGAAGAACAGCATTCCCTTGCATTCTTTTCATCCTAGAAATTACATCAGTTGCAATATATCCTTTTGGGTGACCGACATGAAGACCTTCCCCGGATGGATACGGAAACATATCTAATATGTAGTATTTAGGCTTTTTAGAAGCCTCGGAGGTTTTGTATATATTGGCCTTGTCCCAAGACTTCTGCCATTTCTTTTCTATCTTCGAATGGTCGTAGGATTTCATCTACCCATAATACAGAAAACAGGCTTTGTTTGCAAAAGCTACTATATCTTGGATGGATTTATGTTTTCAGAAAAACAATCCCTTCCTGCTACATGGGTCCAAGACTTTCCATATGGATAAATACTTATTGATGAATCTCTGGATGCCTTATTAAAAACCGCACATAGATTATATGTAAGGTTTCCGGTCTTTATGTATTCATATGATCCTCCAGTTTGTTCATCAGTCGCTACGTAAAATCCTTTTTGTGTCAATTCATTTAGAGATTCAGGTAAAGTTTCATATGAGGCGTAATAACTGGAAATCTGATTATTAATCTGCATAAGGTCACTAACTTTCTCCTCATCATACTTGTACATTCGCTGAGCATTCGGAGAACCTAGTACTGCAAATCCCCAGAATATTGAACCCAGTACCACAACAACAGCAATTATTCTATATATATTTCTTGATTGTGCTGTTAACTTCCCTGTGATATTAGAAAGATAATATGAGAAGATAAGACCTCCAACCAGAAGCACAGAGAGAACCTTGAGAAGGAATCCTGTAGTCATGTCTCTTCCGTCCAGGAAGTAGTAAAGAGCAGTTATCAAATCAATTGCCAACATTAATCCTGCAAGAAAAAGTGTCAGGTATGAAAGGAATTTATGTATACCTGAAGACTGATTATCAGAACTGTTGTTGTAATCCTTTTCCAAAATACGCATAAGCACTATGAATATTGGGAAAAATACTATAAGTGTAGCTACAGGCCAACTTATGGAAGCAGTGCCATAGTAATATTCCCCAACTGCTGGAGATGCTTCGTTAATTACAGTAAACAAAAGACTTAGCAGGCTGGCTACTACTGTATACAATGCAGCTATTGCTCCTAAGTTAATAAAGAAATCTCTGGCACTTATTTTTGTTTGCATACAAATATTATATCAGAAATAAAAAAGACCGCGCATGCGGTTTAAATTGTGTGCCCCCGCCTGATGTTCGGGCGGAGGCTCACGGACTTCTAGGGAACGGTTCTCGGCGAACACGGACGCATTGCACCTGGTTTCCCCCTGAAGATGACCACGGTCTGGCGGCCATCTCGATTAAGAACTCCCGGCACAATGACCGGGTATTCCTTCACCGCACGTGCTGGCTGAAGGTGCTGCGTTGCGTGAGCTGTCTGCTGCTGCATGCGAGGTTCTCCTTCATATATATTGAATACCTTAAATTCAAAAAATCAAGCAAAAGTTATGCACTCCAAACCGCAGTATTAGCAAGCGGAATCGCTCTTCCATTAGACTTCTCAATTACACAAAGCTCTCCCGCTTCAACATCTCCTCCAAAATCTTTCATTGTATTTTCTAGCGCATATGAAAGTGATAGCGATGAAACATCGATGGCATAGGAAGTAAGGATTATGAAAAGAGGTTTTTCACTTAAAATATTCTTAACTTTCTGGAGTAGTACCGGAAGAGATTCTTCTAGTTTCCAGACTTCCCCTTTCGGACCTCGACCGAATTTAGGAGGATCCATTATTACAGCATCATATTTATTGCCTCTCTTTGCTTCTCTTTCCAGAAATTTCAGCACATCGTCTTCAAGAATTCTCATCGGAAGCTCTTCCATTCCGGAAAGTTTCTGGTTTTCTTTGGCAAGTTTCAAGCTTTGAGCAGATGCATCAACATGGGTCACCTCTGCACCGGCACGAAGAGCAGCCAAGCTAGCTACTCCTGTATATGCAAAAAGGTTTAAGAATTTCACCTTTCTCCCAGCATTCTTTATCTTATCTTCAATTAAATTCCAATGAGATGCTTGTTCAGGAAAAAAACTAAGGTGTCTAAAAGGCGTCGGAGATGCTCTAAATCTCAATTCCTTGTATGACATTACCCATTCTTTTGGAACATCTTTGTTTAAAGTCCATCCAGGCTTTGCTCCTTGTTTTGAACTCCAGAACTTTCCCTGTGCAGAATCCCATTCTTTCTTGGAGATTGTTTTTGGCCAAACAGCGTCTTCGTAAGGTCTTACAAATGAATATTTTCCGAATCGCTCAAGCTTCTCACCCTCTCCAGTGTCTAGAAGTTCGTAGTCTTGCCAGTCTTTTGAAAAAAGTACTTTAATTTCCATGGTTTCATTATACACGATATATATCTCCGACGACCGCTTTATGATCACTCACTCCTTCTACTAGACGAACATTTTCGGCCCCGTATTCTGGGGTGGTAAACAAAGCATCAACCATATAACGAAGAGTAGGAACACGATGAAGAACTGGATCCAGACTGGAATCATACTCTGCCGGAATATTGTCTTTATAAACAGAGGCAAACATGGAAAAAGTCTCTCTTCCTCTTGGAGCATTCATGTCTCCAACTAATACAAAATCTTTTAATTTGTTTTCCAGTATCGATTTCAGCTTAGTTGCATCTTCAACCTGATACTTAGTAGACAAACCTTCAGGAGTCCAAGTAAAATGAGTATTTGAAACTTTATATTCAAAACCTTCTTCATCAAGAACTGCAACCCACATAACTGCACGATGCTTAGACTCTCGCTCTGTATATGGATCTTGTATTTCTCCAGTCTTTTCAAATTTCTCGCTTTCATTCACATAATATTCGAAGGAGGTATTAGTCATTTCCTTCGCAAAAATAGCAATTCCCATAAGCTCGTAGTTTTTTGTTTCTTGAGACATAAAAAGAAACAGAGGCACAAAGAAAGATTTCATATCAAGCACTTTCTCGTACAAAGGAATATCTTTCTTGAAAATTTCCTGGAAACAAACCACATCTGGTTTTTCTACATCAAGAAAAGCAATCACCTTGTCGTGATGCTTATCCTGCTCTATGTTCACTGATACAAGCTTAAGCATGTTTAAACTTTGAATTCAATTACATCTCCGTCTTTTACAATATATTCTTTTCCTTCAGTTCGAACTAATCCTTTTGCTTTGGCATTAGCATATGAACCAGATTCCAGAAGCTTGTCCCAAGCAATTACATCAGCGCGAATGAATCTTTCTTTGAAGTCATTATGAATAGCTCTGCCGGCTTCTGGAGCAGTTGATCCAATTTTAATTGTCCAAGCTCTGGTTTCATCTTCTCCGGTAGTGAAATATGTTTCAAGGCCAAGAAGCTTGTAGCTTTCTTTAATTAAATCATCAAACCCTTTTTCAAAAACTGAATCTATTTCAACATATGCTCCTGGAATATCGAATTTTACATTCTCATTGGCTTCAGATGTGTTTAATACATAAAGCATTGGCTTCAATGTCAAAAGATTTAGAGACTTTATCTTGAACTTTTCTTCTTCTGTGAGATTTGCAGAAGTGGCCATCTTGCCTTCTTCAAGAACTTTTTCAATTCGCTTTACAATAGATTCTTCAGCTAGAGCATCTTTGTCTCCCCGCTTTACATCTTTCTGGAGTGTGCCAATTCTTTTTGAAACAATTTCCATATCAGACAGGATAAGCTCAAGATTTATAACTCCGATATCAGATAGCGGATCTATTTTGTTAGCTACGTGAATCACTGACGGGTCTTGGAATACACGAACTACATGGGCAATAGCATCAACTTCTCTGATATTTGAAAGGAATTTGTTTCCAAGTCCTTCTCCTTTAGAAGCTCCTGCAACTAGCCCTGCAATGTCTACGAATTCAATCACCGCAGGAATGGTTTTGGCAGATTTTGAAAATTCTGAGAGTTTCCAGATTCTTTCATCTGGCACCGGAACAATACCAACTGAAGGATCGATGGTGCAGAAGGGGTAGTTTTCAGCTGGAACTGATTTCTTAGTTAAGGCATTAAAAAGCGTGGATTTACCCACGTTTGGAAGCCCGACGATGCCGATTGATAAAGACATAGGAGAAATATAGCAGAAATATAGGTATTTTCCAACTTTACTTATCTCAAAAAATTTCCACTTTCATATCGCTTTACGGCAGCAGAATACACTCCTGCTGTTATAAAAATCCAACCTATAGTAACAAGAACAGACACCAACAATATGGTCAGAGAATTCACTTTCACTACGTCGATTGGAACTGCACTGGTAAGAAGCGTAGGCAAAATTGTCATACAAACAATTTTCAATTTATCCGGAAAGATAGAACCTGGATACAACCCAGGCCGTAGAAACATTTCAAATACTTGTGTGGATACTACTTCTCCATCGTGTATAAAAAATACAATCAAAGAAGAAAGGAGGCGGAAGCAAATGAAAACTACACATCCTAAAAAAATCGAGAAAAGATACACGAACCAAGCATAAAGGGTGAAATCTAAATACAAACCATACACGATAAACACAGCACCTCCTAAAAATAAATCTCCGAATGCTATAACTGAGAACGAATAGCCTGCTAGTCTTATCAAAGAATTCACAGGAGACAATAAAACGTTGTCAAAAGCGCCACGTAGAACCAAATCCGGTAATTCCTTAATCCCAAAGAAAAATGAGTGAGCCACTCCATAACAGAACATAGCGATGCCCAGCATTCCGAATACATCAAAGCTGTTCCAGCCATTAATTGGACCGGTGGCGTTCATGAACAAAATCCACATAACAAAGAAAGCCGTATTGTTCAATATCATGCTCCAAACCCCAATCCAAAAAGATCCTTTAAGAACATAAGCGTTCTTAAAATTAAATTTATTCTGGGCTATGAAATATCTGATATCTTTCATCATATATTTATCCATTCACTGCCATTTTCTTAAATGCTCTTTCGGAAACTACTCTAACCAACAACCACGATATCAATATCCAAAAAACAGAGTTCAGCACAAGAATCGGAAATCTAGCGGAGAAGTCTGGATACATTGCAAAAGATACCGCCATGGCTCCTCCGAATGGAGAGAACTTAGCAAACAACTGAAGAAGTTCTGGAAAGAAAGCGACTGGAACCCATGCTCCTCCAAATATCATGATCAACTTACTAATCAGAAAATGGACTGGCTCACTGTTCTCCATCCAGAAACCGCACAACCCAGCAAAGACAAAAAGAAAGCAAGTTAACACCTGGCTAAGTATTAGAATAACAATGGTTCCAAATATCCAGAAAGTAAATGAAACATCAACGGATGGCAAACCGACAACTAAGTAGCTGACTCCAACAGAAAGCACAGTCGCTAACATAAACGGAACTAATCCCTGCCCTACCACAACGAAAACCTTCTGCCATATGTACCCAACTGGCCTAAGCATGTACATCTCAATATTTCCGGAGACTATATCTTCCCTGAATCTTCTTTCAATATTTCTAATAGAAAGCCAGAAAACCATGAAATACACTGACATACTCCAGATTGCATTCTCATAAGGGAGCTTAGATTGCAGAGCCGGCGATAATTCATATACATATTTGTATAAATACAAACTAAATAGAAGAAATATTAAATGATTCATCATTTGAAAAACGACTTTCTTTTTCTTATCCACGCTATTCTTTGCAACTATGTATATATAGTAAAGACTTTTGTACATTTTATTGTTTATAGATCTTAACCAAGACATCTTCCAAAGAAGGGCCGCGAACTTCTACATGTTTCTCTGAATCAATCATTTTATGAAGCTCTTTTGTTGGTTTATCTACTACAATTTTTCCATGATTCACAATTATAGTTCGACTACATATTGCCTCAATGTCCCCCACATCATGAGATGTAAGGAATATCGTCACATTATGTTCACCTTGCAATGACAACAAAGTCTCACGAAGGGTCTGCTTAGCTATTATATCTAGACCTATGCTGGGCTCGTCTAAGAAAAGTATTTTCGGACTATGCACTAAAGCGCAAGCAATTTCTGCTTTCATTCTCTGTCCCAAAGAAAGAGTACGGACTGGTTTATCTTCAAATGATTTCAAATCTAGAATATTCTCAAGATATTCAATTCTAGCCTTAATATCCTTTTTAGACATCCCATACATGACACCAAAAAGCTTAAGAGTATCCTGAAGCGGTAAGTTTGGCAAAAGAGCAGTTCGTTGTCCGAAAACTGCTCCAATCTGCTGTACAACTTCTTTCCGATTGGCTTGAGGAGACAATCCCAAGATTTTCACTTCCCCGCTGGTTGGATGAAGAATCCCGGTAAGCATTTTTATCGTAGTAGATTTCCCAGCACCATTGGGGCCAATTAAAGCCACTGTTTCTCCTTGCTGGACAGAAAAGCTAACATTGTCCACCGCCACAAAATCACCTTTTTTGTGCTTGAATATCTTTCTTAGATTTTTTACTTCAATCATATGTTTAAACCAACTTTTTCAACTCATCCTGATATTTAGTCATAACTTGAATCGAAGCTGTCTGTTGATCCATTCCGCTCTTAACCTTTTCTTGTACTTCCTGTGCGATAGTTTTAAAAAGTTCTGGATTTTTCTCCATCATTTTAATAAACATGTCTATCTGAGCCTCGGGCACACCCTGACTTTTAAGCATTTTTCTAAGTATAAAATTTTGAAACATTTAGATAATATATCACAAAATTTCTTATCCTTCCAAATCTTCACCCTTAGTCCTCATGTAATACAACAGAGCCCCGCTCCCCATTAGAAGAACTGAGAAAGCTATCACGGGCATCCTCTTTTCTTCTTCTTTCGGTACAGATGCTGTAATAACTTCTGGAACAAACACTTCTTCATCTTGTAAAACAACAGGGGTAGATTTAGGAATAGTTGACACATTGATCTTTTTTGGCAAAGAAACAGGCTTATACTCATAAACCAAGTTTCCTGCTGAACCAAGAAGGCTTAAAGATTCCTTGTCTACATACTCAAACCCTGTAAGTTTTGGAGAAAGCCGAAGTTTTTTATTGGATTCTATATTTGTATTTTTGGGAAACATGAAGCTCTTGGAGCCTGAAACAAGATACCAATTTGAAATATCAGCTTTGTGTTCTGTATCATTAGATATTTCTATAAAAAAATTCTTCTCATCTCCAACAGAAGATATTGATACGTCTGTTGGTACGACCTTAATAAATACTTCAGCAACGGAATCCGGAACTTCTCCAAAATGCCCTTTGTAATACTCTAAAAATATAGTGTAGTCACCAGGATATTCATACGTATGAGTAAATTTCTCAGAAGTATATGTTGGATTAGATTTTCTCGAATCTCCATCTCCAAAATTCCAGAAATACGTACCGTAAAAAACTATCTCATCGTCTAGGCCATATGTGGTTGCCTGTAATTTTACAGGAACACCAGCAAATATCGTCTTAGGGGCTGATATTTTTGTGATTATTTTTTTCTTATCTAAAGAAAGAACTGTTGTTGGTTTTGTTGGAGAAGAAACAGAGACTACGGGTGGTTCTTCCGGTTGAGCTTGTGCTCCTGTTCCAGGGCTGGGAGATCCAATAATCCATGCATTATCAATATTCCGCTGTAAACTTTCATTTTCTCCCGGATCAGGAGAACAAGTTGGGATGCACTCACTTGATTCTCCCCAGGCTATCTTATCAACAACATTCGCTGAATTTTTTACCTGAATTGCATTAGATGCTGTTAAGGTTAGATCCTCAACTACAAGATCAGAATCAGGAATATTAGTCCTCGAAATCAAAAAATATCCTTTTGGTGGAACTACTTTGCCTTGAAGTTTTGTGCTTGTAACCAGTGAACCAAAGGAAGCCCCTGTGGCTGTTTTCCTTTGGATAAACCAGCCGGTTAAATCAACCTCTACATCTCCTGAATTATAAAGCTCTATAAAGCGATTCTCCGACGGGCTTATGCGCACTTCAGTGATTAATATCTGAGCATTTGCCAACCCAGAGAAAGAAAACCAAACTAGGATTAAAATAACAGCTTTTTTATACATATTGTTTTTAAAATTTATTATTTGTTATAATCATGTAATGAAAAACATTGAATTCCTGGCGATCGGAGACATAGTTGTAGATGCTTTTATCAAGCTTCAAGATGCAGCCGTCCATTGCAATATCAACCAAAAAGATTGTGAACTGTGTGTAAGATTTGGAGACAAAATACCATATCAAGATGTAACTATAGTTCCAGCAGTCGGAAACAGTCCTAACGCTGCTGTCTCCGCAGCAAGACTCGGACTTAACTCAGTCCTGTATGCCAACATTGGAGACGACCAAAATGGAAAGGATTGCTTAGAGCAACTAAAGAAAGACAAGGTAGATACTGATTTCGTAAAAATTAATCCAGGGAAGAAAACAAACTACCATTATGTCCTCTGGTATGATGTGGACCGAACCATCCTGGTCAAACATACAGAATTCGAATATTCCCTACCGAAAGTAGAAAATGTAAATTGGATATATCTAAGTTCTCTGGCGTCCAATACTCTGCCACTTCACAACGAAATCGCATCATATTTAAAGAATCATCCAGAAACCAAGCTCGCCTTCCAACCTGGAACATTCCAAATGAAACTCGGATATGAGACTCTAAAAGAGATATATCAACACACACATGTATTCTTCTGTAATGTTGAAGAAGCTTCAAGAATCCTAGGAGTAGAGAGCACAGATGTAAGAACTCTCTCAGAAGGAATCCATAAGCTTGGACCGAAGATTGTCTGCATTAGCGATGGCCCAAAAGGAGCATATATGTACGACCAAGGAGAATTGTGGTTCATCCCTATATATCCTGACTCTGCTCCAGCAATAGATAGAACTGGAGCGGGAGACGCTTTTGCTTCAACTTTCACCACAGCACTCGCCTTAGGACTCTCACCCATTGAAGCTCTATCTTGGGGTCCTATAAACTCTATGTCAGTAGTTCAAGGAATTGGTGCTCAAGAAAAATTATTATCTCGGGAAGCTCTTGAAAAATATCTAAGGGAAGCTCCAGCAGAATACAAACCTACTAAAGTAGTGTAGTAAACTAACAGTTTTTATAAGTCAAAGAACTAGCATACATGTTGCTCAAACGACCAACATCAGCACCTCTTTTAAAGGGCTGAGTTTGGGTTGTTTTATGTACTTCGAGAGTCTCTTTACAGCACAAAGACCAGCTCTCTAAGTCCCTTTTCTTTTTAATACTTTTTCTACAGATTCTTTTATGGAATCCTTCCCCATTTTATAGTATTCGATTAGTTCAGTCGGAGCTCCTGATTGTCCGTACACATCTTTCACCCCAATAAATTCAATTGGAACAGGAAATTCCTGAGCCAATATCTCGGCTACAGCAGAACCCATGCCTCCCATTACTTGGTGTTCTTCCACTGTAACTATTGCTTTAGTTTCTTTTGCTAATTCGAGAATTGCATTTTTGTCTAATGGCTTTACACTATGAATATTAAGAACCTTAGTCTTTATTCCTTTTTCTTCAAGCTCTTTTGCTGCTAAAAGAGCATTATATGTAAGTCCTCCGGTTACAATGATTCCAACTTGTGCCAGCCCAACTTCTGGCATCCAGAATATTTCTGCCTTGCCGAAAGTGAAAGGAGTTTCTTCTGTGGTAATTATTGGGGTTTTCTCTCTTGCAAGCCTGAGATAGGATGCATTTTTAGTATCAATCAGCGAGAGAGTGACCTTCTTTGCTTCAATTGCATCGCAAGGAGAAATTACATCCATCTTAGGCAGCACTCGCATTATAGCAATATCTTCCAATGCTTGATGGGTTCCTCCGTCTGGTCCTACAGAAATTCCAGCATGAGAACCAACTATAATTACTTTTCTATCATTATATGTAATTGTAGTGCGTATCTGCTCCCAGCTTCTTCCGGGACTGAACATTGCATAAGAAGAACAGAAAGGTATCTTCCCCATTGCACTAAGCCCTGAAGACACAGTTACCAAATTCTGTTCAGCTACTCCGACCTGAAAAAATCTTTCAGGAAACTTCTCAGCAAACATATGCATCTGTGTGCTTTCTGTGAGGTCAGCTGAGAGAGCTACAACATTCTTATTCCTCTCTCCACCCACTAGAAGACCTTGCCCGAATCCTTTACGGATCGGAACTTGCTCAACGTCGGCATTAAAAAGCTTGGGATTAAGTTTTAATTTTGGGTTAAGCATATTTTTGTCTTAATTCTGCTATAGCTTTCTCTGCTTCTTCTGGAGAAGGTGGCTTTCCATGCCATTTATAATTTCTTTCCATAAAACTTACACCTTTTCCAGGAATTGTCTGCGCTAGGATTACTGTAGGCTGAGAACTTGCTTGTGCTTCCTGCACCGCTTCAAAAAGGGCTTTGATGTCATGTCCTCCTACTTCGATTACATTCCAGTTGAAAGCTTTCCATTTATCAGGAAGTGGATTAAGAGGCATCACATCTTCAGTATCCCCCTCTATTTGAATATTGTTTCTATCCACAATAGCAATTAAATTCTTTAGTCGGTATTTTGCAGCAAACATAATTGCCTCCCAGGAGTTTCCTTCGTTAAGTTCTCCATCTGACATAAAGCAATATACGAATCTTGATTTATCTTTCCCATCTATCCTATCAGCAATCGCCATGCCAGCAGCCTGCGATAACCCACTTCCAAGTGGACCGGATGATGTTTCCACCATCGGAAGATATTCTCTGTGTGGGTGGCCCTGTAACCTAGAACCGAAATGTCGCAGTGTCTTAAGTTCTTCAACTGGGAAATATCCTGCATGCGCCATGGTTGCATATAGCACTGGACAAATGTGTCCATTTGAAAGAACAACCATGTCTCTCTCGGGCCACGCTGGATCTTCTGGTTTGTGTTTAAGTATGTGGAAATAGAAGAGGGCGAAAATATCTGCCATGCCGAGAGGTCCTGCAGTATGTCCAGACGCTGCATATTGATCTGTCTTAGTTGCAACCAAAGATTCAAGAATAGAAATACGAATATCATTCGCTTTATTTTCTATATCTTTGATTTTTGCTTCGGTTAGCATGTTTAAATATTTTTAAAGTTTTCTATCGTACCAATTATATCATTTGAGTTAAAAATTGCTGAACCCATTACTAATCTTGTGACCCCAGCTTCCACTAGGCCAACTGCGGTATTTTCATTTACTCCTATGTCTACACTAATGGGTAGATCTGGATACCTGTTTCTAATATCTCTAACTTTTTCATATACTTTTTCATCTAATTCTACTCCTTGGTATCCAATTTGGTCGCTCCCCATTATCTGAACTGAGTCAACTACAGAAGAAAATGGAAAGAATTTTTCTGTCGGAGTGCTTGGATTCATCGCAATCCCTATTTGAATAGTGTCTCTCACATACATATCTATTCCTTCCAGAAAATTTTTGAAATTCTCCAAATCTCCAACTGCTTCCAGATGGAAAAGTATTCTTTTTGGGCCAAGTTTCGTATATATATCAAAATTTTCCACAGCATCATGGACCAATAAATCTAACTCGTAGTCTATATCTTCCCAAAAAGGCATTCCTTCATGTTCGTTTTGTATACTTCTGAAATGTTGATCCAGTTCTGCGCCTGATATTCCTCCATCTTGATTAGGGGACAAAAAAGGCCAAGTCATACTAGGAACAAAAACCCCATCACAAATATCTACTTGCACAATCGGAACAACTCCGCGCACCATTGCGACTTTGTTCTTCATGTCTTCGTAATTTTTTGGCAGAATTGCCGGTACCACTTCAATCATATGTTTAGTTTTTCTTTTTGTTTTCTAACTTCTTCTACTATTTTATCATGAAAGACTCCATTGGATGCGATTAGTTCGCTTTCGGGAAAAACCCAAGGTTCTCCATTGTGTTTTGTTATAGTTCCGCCTGATTCCAATACAAGCAATGCCCCTGCAGCGAAGTCGTATGTCTTTTGAAATCCTAGCTGGATATTTGCCTCCAGTCCGCCACGTGCTACATATGCAAGCTCAAGTGCTGTTGCGCCTAGGTCTCTTGTTGAACGAAATATTTTCTTTGGAAAATCAAAATACATTGAACGAAGAAGTTCATCAACTTTTCCTGGAGATATAGTTATCATACTGTGAGCTGGGTCATCTTTGGAAACATGAATTTTTTTATCATTAAGATATGCTCCTTTCCCTTTTTCGGCATAGAATAGAGAGTTTGTAGCAGGATTATATACCACACCAACTATTAAATCGTTTTTAAAAGCCATAGCTATAGACACACAAAATATTGGAATTCCGTTGGCAAAATTTCTGGTTCCGTCTACTGGATCAACATGCCATACATACTCAGAATCTCCTGTTTTACCTCCCTCTTCTCCAAAAATAGAATGATCTGGGAAGCTAGAGGAAAGTATTTTCTTGATGACTTCTTCTGACTCTCTGTCCGCCTCAGTTACTATGCTGGTATCTTCTTTTTCTTCTCTTAGGATTTCAGTCTCGAAAAATTTCCTAAGCACCTTCCCTGCCTCAAGTGCAGCCTCGATTGCTACCTCTAATTCTTTGGATTTATTTTCCATTATCCGAGCTTCTTTACCCTTCTAATATGTCGCTCTTCGGTTGAGTGGTCCGTCTTCAGGAAAAGCTCAGCTGCGAATTTTATTTCATCTTCTGAAAGAAACCTCATAGCAAGAGAAAGAATGTTTGCTAAATTGTGCTTGCATGCAAGCTTCACAATCTCAAAAGGATCAGCGCTCTTTTCTCCGTTTATGTCTATAGACTGCTGCGCAACGGCTTGCCCGTAAAAGAGAGCGGCCCTAGCACCTGGCACTCTGTTTGCACAGATTGCTTCACCTTGACCTGAGCCTCCAAGAATGATGCCTCTGCTTCCTTCATCTTTAGCTACTTTTTCTGCAAGGGGTTTAATGAAGTCAGGATAGTCATCATCTTTGTCGTAGACAAAAGGACCTACGTCCTCAACATCATACCCCAAACCTAGACTTTCTAAATACACTTTTAATTTTGCCTTTAATTCGAAACCAGTATGATCTGATGCTATGTATACTTTCATACTATTTAATAGTCTCCCCGGTTTTAATTACATGATCTACCAGCATATGGGTATACCCCATTTCATTGTCATACCAGCCCATCACCTTAACCAAATTTCCTCCGACAACTCGAGTCATTTTCAGATCAGCAATTGAACCATATTTACTTCCAAGAATATCAGAAGAAACAAGCTCTTCAGTAGTTACGGTAAATATATTCTGCCATCTAGGTAGAATTGAAGCATCTATGAGTATCTTATTCACCTCCTCCGCAGTTGTTTGTTTCTTTGAGATGAAAGTAATGTCTACCATAGAACCAGCAGGTACAGGAACTCTTATTGAAATCCCATCAAAGAGTCCTTCGAGTTTTGTAAATGCTTTGGTTACAGCAATAGCTGCTCCAGTTGAAGAAGGAACGATATTCTCTGCTGCTGCTCTTCCTTCTCGAAGATCCTTCTTGCTCGGTCCGTCTACCAGAGCCTGCGATGCTGTATATCCGTGCACAGTATTTAAAATTGCTTTCTCAATCCCCAGAGCTTCATCGAGAATTGCAATTAAGGGAGATGCTGCATTTGTAGTACAAGAAGCATTGGAAGTGATATCGCATGTTCCAAATTTCTCTTCATTTACTCCCATCAGTATAGTCTCTCCTTTTACAGAGCCGTCTCCTTCTTTAGCTGGAGCTGAAATCACAACTCTCTTTGCTCCTGCATCCATATGAGCCTTCGCTTTGTCATATGTAGTGAAGAATCCAGTTGATTCAACTACAACATCCACTCCCAAATCTTTCCATGGAAGATGCACAGGTTCTTTTTCGGCAAGAACTTTGATTTTCTTTCCTTCAATGATCAGATTATCTCCTTCTACCTTGATATCGTCCTTCCATTTTCTGTATACAGTATCGTATTTGAGAAGATATGCCATGTTCTCAGGACTGCCCAAATCATTTAATGCAACAATTTCAATTTCAGGTCTTTCCCATGCAACCTTGAGGAATGCTCTTCCAATTCTGCCAAAACCGTTAATGCCAACTTTGATTGTTTTCATACGGATATTATATCAAAAATATAAATAAAAGCGCCAGAAATGCAGAACGGGTCGCAAGCTTCTGCCTGCGACCCGTAAATTGGTGCCCACACTGAGTAGTGGGTTCACTTAGGTGGCGGCTGATATGCCGAAACCGATTTTTTTATATAATATTTTGTGTATTTTGTCAACCTAAAGCACTCTAGAAAATAATTATGCTAATATAAGTATCATGTCATCGTTTATCCACCTCCATACTCACTCCCACTATTCCCTCCTCGACGGACTTTCTAAGCTGGAGGACTTGGTATCTCTTGCAAAGAAATACAACATGCCGGCTCTTGCCATAACCGACCATGGAAACATGTACGGCGCCATCGAATTCTATAAACTGGCAAAGAAAGAAGGACTGAAACCGATTCTTGGAGTGGAGGCATATATGACTGCCGGCTCCAGACTTGAGAAAGTTACAGAAAGCGGAACGAAACGATACTACCACCTCACTTTGCTCGCAAAGAACATGGAGGGATACCGAAACCTCATCAAGTTAGTCACCCGCGCCAACCTTGAAGGCTACTACTACAAGCCACGCATGGACAAAGAGATTCTAAGAGAACATTCAAAAGGCATAATCGCGCTTTCGGGATGTCTCGGAGGAGAACTTTCTCAAGCTGTAATGCATGAGAACATGGAGAAAGCGCAGGAGATAGTAGATGAATACCAAGATATCTTCGGAAAAGAAAACTATTTCATAGAAATTCAAAAACATCCTTCTGTTGAGAATGATGCGAAGGTGCGAGAAGCTTTGATTACTCTTGCCCGCAAAAACAATATTGATATTGTCGCAACTCAAGACTCCCACTACCCTTGCACTGAAGACCATAGAGCACATCACACGCTTCTGCAGATAAATACGCAGGGAGATGGAAAAGAAGGAGCAAAGTTTGAATTCTCTGATGATGACTTTTCTTTCATGAGCACCGAGAAAGCCATGGAAGTCTTCAGCGATATTCCGGAAGCTGTGACAAACACCATGAAAGTCGCAGACATGTGCAATCTGGAATTGGAACTTGGAAAATGGGTATTCCCAGACTTAAAGATTGAAGACGGAAAATCATATGATGAAAAGCTAAGGGATCTCACATATGAAGGATTGAGAAAAAGAAAACTTCAGGAAACAGCTGAAGTAAAAGAAAGGATCGAATATGAATTAAAAATTATCAAAGACAAAGGATATTCTCCATACTTCCTGGTAGTGGACGACCTCCTTGATTACGCCAAAGCTAATGGAATACTCACCACCATCAGAGGTTCCGTTGCCGGCTCCATTGTCACCTACCTTCTTGGCATCACAAACGTAAACCCGATTGAATACAAGCTTCCCTTTGAAAGATTCTTGAATCCTTTCCGTCCTTCTGCTCCTGATATCGACATGGACTATGCCGACAACAGAAGAGACGAAATGATTGAATACGCAAAAAGAAAATACGGGGAAGACAAGGTAGCTCAGATCGGAACCTTCGGTACCATGATGGCAAGAGGCGCAGTTAGAGACGTAGCTCGCGCGCTCGGATATGAATATGCAATCGGAGACAGAATTTCCAAAATGATTCCGATGGGTTCTCAAGGATTCCCTATGACCATCGACCATGCGATTGAGATAACTCCAGAGCTTGCAGAGGCATACAAGAAAGAAAAAGATACGAAGGAAATAATTGACCTAGCAAAAAAACTGGAAGGATGCGTGAGACATATCTCCGTTCACGCAGCGGGTGTCGTGATCGCTCCGACCACCCTCTCGGATTTCATGCCTCTTCAACTTGACCCAAAGGGCGGAAAGATAATCACTCAATATGATATGTACTCCGCAGAAGAAGCTGGACTCCTTAAGTTCGACTTCTTGGGAATTCGAAACTTGGCAATCTTGGCTGATGCTATTTCTCTAGTGAAGCGATATTACAACATAGATATAGATATTGAAGAAATACCGAGAGATGACAAGAAGACTTTTGAACTTCTGGCGTCCGGTCAGACTGAAGGGTTGTTCCAATTAAACGGAGCCGGAATGACTAGATATCTCAAAGAACTAAAACCTACAACAATCCACGACATCAATGCAATGGTAGCCCTCTACCGTCCTGGACCAATGGAAACAATTCCTGAATACATAAAAAGAAAGCACAATCCTGCATATGTAAGATACATGGATCCGAGAATGAAAAAGTATCTAACTGAATCATACGGACTCATCGTGTACCAGGACGACCTTCTTTTCTCTGCAATCGAGCTTGCTGGATACAACTGGGAAGAAGCCGACAAATTCCGAAAAGCGGTGGGAAAGAAAATCCCTGCAGAAATGGCCGCACAAAGAGAGAAACTTACAAAAGGAATCATCGCAAACGGACAAACTCCAGAGTTCGCTGAGAAACTCTGGCAGCTCTTTGAACCTTTCCAAGCATACGGATTCAACAAAGCTCACGCTGCATCATACGGAAAGGTCGCATACCAAACTGCATACATGAAGGCTAACTACCCAGTTGAATACATGGCCGCTATCCTAACTGCAGAATCCGGAGACGTAGAGAAAATTGCTGAAATCATCAACGAGTGCAAGAACATGAATATTCCTGTTCTTCCTCCCGGAATCAACGACAGCTTCGGAGGATTCTCCTGTCTTCCTGCATCTGAAGGAAAAATCAGCTTGGAAAATCCAAGCAAGAGAATCCGATTTGGATTCTACACCATCAAAAATCTCGGAACTGATATTTCTGATGCCATAATTGCAGAACGAGAAGAAAGAGGAAAATTCATTTCAGTTTCTGATTTTCTTGAGAGAATCACTCACAAGAACTTAAACAAGAAATCCATGGAAGCTCTGATTAAGAGCGGATGCTTTGATGAATTTGCAGAACGCGGAGTGATGCTTGCAAATTTAGAAGGAATGCTGGAGTACAATCATGAGACCGCTAAAGGAAACGGAAGCCAGGTTTCCCTTTTCGGCGGATTGGATGTATCAGAGAGGCCTTCATTCAAGTTTCAGGATGCTCCGGAAGCAAGCAAATCTGAAAAACTTCTCTGGGAAAAAGAATTGCTCGGACTATATATCTCAGGACACCCTCTTGAAAGAGTGAGGGAGAAGATTGAGAAGAGAGGGATTAATATAAAGAAAATAAAAGAAGAGATGGGAAACGGAATGCCTGTAACTATTGCTGGAATTATAGAATCAGTACGTCCTGTAATCACAAAAAAGAACGACCGAATGGCATTCTTAAAGATTGCAGACTTCACTGGCTCTATTGAAGCAGTTGTCTTCCCTTCTGTTTATGAAAAGCACACTGACGTGCTTGTAGCAGAAAAATGCATAGCACTTTCTGGAAAAGTCACTGTGAGAAACGGAGAAAAAAGTATTGCGATTGATGCGTTGAAAGAAATCTAATTAAACAAGGTCATCGCCTTGTCCTTCCCTTCAGCAAAAATCATTTCAACTGCGTCAGCAATTTTCTTGCTTTCCTTTTTAATTATTTCAAGCTCAGGCTTTTTGAATTCCCCAAGAAGAAACTTCAAAGTATCAGCAGGCTTCTTTGTCTTTCCAGACGGAGTAGTCGGACAGATTCCAACTCGGATCCTCACGAATTCTTCTGATTTCACAGATTTGATTATAGACTGCACTCCGTTGTGCCCTCCAGATGAACGATTGAAAGAAATTTTTATTTTCCCCAAAGGCAAATCAATATCGTCATATATTACGACAAGCGAAGCCAAATCTTTTTTGCTTTTTATTAAAGGAGCAACTGCTTTGCCTGAATTGTTCATGAAGGTATCAGGGGTGAGAAACTTAATACGGCTCTCTTCCAGTTTCTTTTCTAGAATTTCAACAACAATGCGTCCTGCATTGTGTCTGGTCTTCTCATATTCTTCTCCAGGATTTCCCAAACCTACGACTAATTTCATGACTATATGATACAGGCACAAATCCTTAAAAGCAAACGCTAAATATAGAGCATTAGACAATGCATTTGCCCATGCTGTCAAATTTGTTTCATGCTATATTATATCCATGCAAGAAAACAATCTAGAGAATACCAGTTCCAAGAAGCAATCTGTCTGGGAACTTATTCGTTTCGCTCTATTAGCACTCGTTATAGTAATACCGGTGCGCATTTTGGTTGCCCAGCCTTTCGTGGTTTCCGGCTCCTCAATGCTCCCTACCTTCGAAAACGGAGACTACCTCATCATCGATGAGCTCTCATATAGACTTTCTGATCCGAAAAGATTGGATGTAGTGGTATTTAAGTATCCGAACGATACTTCAAAATATTTCATCAAGAGAATCATCGGGCTTCCTGGCGAGACTGTAGTCGTTTCTGGTAATGAAGTTACTGTCATAAACGAAGAAAATCCTGAGGGAATGAAGATTGATCAGTCATATGTAAAGTATGAAGGAGGCGGAAATGCAACTACAACCCTAAAAGCTGACGAATACTTTGTAATGGGAGACAATCGCCCAGCGAGCTCTGATTCAAGATACTGGGGAGCAGTAAATCGCAAACACCTAGTCGGCAAGCCGGCAGTCCGACTCCTCCCTATCGGGAAAGTAGGAATAACTCCTGGAGATTATAATGAGGTAAAAGAATAATCTAACTAAAATGAATAAAATAAAAAAGGTTGCGAAAGAAAAAGCTGCAAAAAGAGAACTTGCGTCTCCTAAGGGAATGAGAGACATCGTAGGTGACGAATACTATAACTTTCAGGGTTTCTTCGAAAAGGCTCAGGAAATTGCCGTGTATTACGGTTTCAAACCAATTGAAACTCCGATAATGGAACATGAAGAAATCTTCACTTCTGGTATCGGCGAAGGAACAGACGTAGTAGACAAAGAGATGTATTCCTTGAAAACCAAGGGTGGAGACCACTTGGCTCTTCGGCCTGAGCACACTGCTCCCCTAATGCGAGCATATATCGAACAAGGCATGCAGAATCAACCTCAGCCTGTTATGTTCTATCAATACGGGCCGGTATTCAGACATGACAAGCCTCAGAAAGGAAGATACCGACAGTTCTATCAATTCGATATCGACGCTCTTGGAAGCGAGAAAAGCATCATGGATGCTCTCGTAATCCGAGCTGGAGTTACAATGCTTGAAGAAGCTGGAGCAAAGAATCTTTCAGTAGACATAAACTCAATTGGAGACAAGGAATGCCGAAATGGATATCTAAGAGAGCTCACTAACTACTACAAGAAAAACATATCTCAACTTCCTACAGTAGACAGAGAGAGACTTAAATCTAATCCACTTCGCATCCTTGATTCCAAGGAAGAAAAGACAAAGCTATTGAACGAACAAGCTCCAGATTCCGTAAGTTTCCTCTGTGCTTCTTGCAAAAAGCACTTCAAAGAAGTACTCGAGTATCTGGAGGAAATGGGAATCAACTACAACTTGAATAAGAATCTAGTACGAGGCCTTTCATACTACACCAGAACTGTATTTGAAATAATTGAAGAAGCTGGAGGAGAAGATGGTTCCCCTCTTTCAATCGGAGGTGGAGGAAGATATGATTACCTAGCTCGCCAAATAGGTTCCAAGAGAGATGTTCCTGCGATCGGATTCTCTGTTGGAGTGGATAGGGTCGTAGCAGCTCCTTGGTACAAGAAGCTTGCTCCAAGAATCATGAAGAAGCCAAAAATATATTTCATTCAATTAGGTTCGGAAGCGAAGCTAAAGAGTTTGAATATTATTGAAATCTTGAGAAAAGCTCATATTCCAATATCTCAATCAATTTCAAAAGATTCTTTGGGTTCTCAGTTAGCAATTGCTGAAAAGCTTGGAATTCCATATGCTCTCATATTTGGAGTTAAAGAAGCCTTAGATAATTCAGTTATCGTGAGAAACATGCAAACCAGAAGTCAGGAAACTGTAAAGCTTCCCAAGCTTCTAGAGTATTTAAAGGAATTGTAATCACATGAAGGAAATTCTTCAACAAAAAGAAAAAGTTTTAAGGAAGGTGGCAAAGGAGATCCCATTAGAAGACATAACTGGAAGAAAAATAAAAAAGGTTCTCAAAGAGATGTCTGAATCTCTGGCTACTCAAGCAGATGGTGTTGCCATAGCTGCCCCTCAAATAGGATACTCACTTAGAATTTTTGTTGTTTCTGGAAAAATATTCTCTCCTGAATACGTATCAAAAAGAGGAAGAAAGATTGAGGAAGAAGTTCTGATCCAGAGAGAAGAAACCCCAAAAGACTTGGTCTTCATAAACCCAAAAATCTCTAAACTTTCAAAAGAAAAAGAGTGGGTGCCTGAAGGATGTCTTTCAGTTAGACCGCTATATGGAAAAACTTATCGCTCTATTAAAGCTACAGTTACTGCATATGATGAAAACGGAAAGAAGTTCACCCGAGGGGGCTCAGGACTTCTAGCTCAGATATTCCAACACGAGACAGACCATCTAAATGGTATCCTCTTCATAGACCATGCAAAGGATGTGGGAGAAGAATTAAAATAATTCTAGGGAAGATATGTTTTCTCCCACATTTCCCTATTTCCGATACTTATCTGTGTGTAACCATTCGATTTCAACAGAGGCAAGAACAATTCATCCCATTTTTTACTATCTAATCCATTTGAAGGACTCTTCAAAATACTGTGTCGAACTTTTGCCTCAGACTGAGCAGCAAATTTTTGTATCACCTTGAGAGACAGCAACCAGAGCGCTCTCCCTATGCCGGGTATGATCCGCATATCGTTTTTAACATTGGTACTTGAAACATATTCATCCTGAGTCGAGTCTTTGTGAAAAGTTACAAAAATCTGCGCAGAAGGATTAAATTTATTGTTTTCGTAAATAGTAACCGAGGCATCAATTGTTCCCTTCTGAGATAGAAAAATAAAGCACTCAACGCTCAAATTTACAGTCATATTTCCATACTTAGCAACATATGACCTTTCCAGGCGAGAATTAGGGTCTTGCGGAGAAGGCATCTTTGGTAATTCTATGTCTACAATCAATTCTTGCTGTTCTGGTTTTTTAGGTATCTCTATCGACATTTTGTGTATTATTAAACTAAAGTATATAATTGCTTATATTATATAATTCCATGGCAAAAAGTCTAAACTTCGCATTTTTCGGCACACCTGATGTTGCCTCAGAAACCCTAGAAATCCTAAAGCAAAATGGATATTTGCCTTCTTTGATAGTGACTTCTGAAGACAAGCCTCAGGGAAGAAAAATGCTTGTAACTCCCCCTCCGGTTAAAATCTGGGCGGAAGAAAACAATATTCCATATATCCAGCCTGATAAAGTATACAAAGAAACTTTTAAAGAAAGCTTCGATCTTTTCGTTGTGGTGGCCTACGGGAAAATACTACCTGAAAATGTAATCAATCTTCCAAAGCTCGGCTCAATCAATATTCACTATTCCCTCCTGCCTAAATACAGAGGAGCTTCTCCAGTAGAAAGCGCAATATTAAATGGGGACAAAGTAACTGGAGTAACCATACAACAGATGGCATACAAAATGGACGCTGGAGATATAATCACTGTAGAAGAAACAGAAATACTCACAAATGAAACTGCCCCAGAGTTAAGAAAAAGATTGATTGTTCAAGGAGGAGAGCTTTTGGTTAAAACTCTGCCTTTAATCGAGTCTGGTAATATAAGCAAGCTAAAACAAGCCGAAGAAGATGCCACGTACTCAAGAAAAATATCTAAAGAAGACGGAGAAATTGATTTATTAGGAGATGGAGAGAAAAACTACAATAAATTCAGAGCCTATGCGGCCTGGCCAAGAACCTTCTTTTTTAAAGAAGGAAAAAGATACATCATAACAAAGGCAAGGCTAGAAAATGGAAATTTTGTTATTGAGAAAGTAATTCCAGAGGGAGGAAAAGAAACAAATTATTAGTATTTTGAAGTAAATGGATTTCTCTTTGAAAGTCCTTTCATCATTTTCTTTATACTCTTTGCTCCTCTTTTAAAAAGAGTATTTCTCCTATCTTTGTCCTTGTTTATATCCTGAAACAGGCTATCTTTTAGAGCATCGATAGCGGAATAAATGTCTTCCTTATCTTCCGCTTTATAGAATTCTTTTCCATCTATTTTGATAAGACAATCAGCGTGAAATACATCTCCGGATTTGTGATGGTTGGTAGATCGGCTCACTTCAAAATTAACTTTTACTTCCCCGCCACCGTCTTCAATACGATGAAGAAGTTTTTCTAAATTGGTGACTCTCTTTTCTACGTAATCTTTTATTTGACTTGTAAGCTCAAGATTCTTTGCTTGAAGATTTATTTGCATACATTAATTATATCACATATACTTAACTTCAAATGACGATAGAAGGACACAAACCTCAGCCAGCGAAAACAAAAGAAACCCCCATAGACATGGAAGCTTTTTATGCAGAAATAGGTGAATTAGTTGAATCTGTAAAGAGCGGACGCCTTTCTAGGTTCCCTGAACTTCTTAAGGTAAACGATGTAAGAGAATTAAAAGAAGAAGACGCAAGGATGTGGTACCAAGTCAAAAACTATACACACAAAGGAGATCTTGAAAGAGAAGCTTTCAATACTTACAGACAATCTTGTATTGCTACAAAGGACACTCCTGAAAACAATGCGAGAAAACAACTTGCAGCAATTATGGTCCATAAACTTACACCAATATGGATGCAAGAGGACCTAGATGAAATGGAAGAAGAAGCTAAATAGCACTATTACTTAACTTCTTCCGTAAACTTCTTCTTCAGCCATATCTGAACCATAATTATAATAAATACTATAATAAGCAGGAATCCGAATCCTGCATAGATATTTTGAAATACTTCTCCAAGATACGTATACCCCAGACCAGACACATATCCAATTCCTATCATAACAACCAACCACAAAATAGAAGCGATAGCTTCATAAAAAAGAAACTTCTTGAAAGTAAGTTCGGACTTCGCTACGTAGATAATTAGAATCACTCGACTAGCCAGCATGAAATTTGCTAAAAGAAGCGCAATGAAGTGATTCCCTTTCGATATGCGCTTAACTGCCTCGACTATTAGAGATATCGTACTGTGAGTATATTTGTGAGTAAAGAATTTATGAGCCCACGCTGTCCGCCCCATTAGAAACCAGAGAATATCTGAAGAATATATTCCGATGAAGCTCACAATTACAAAAGGAACAAAACTAAAAAGCTCCTGAGCCGCCAAAAACGCAAGCGCAACCATCGCGACTTCTCCACCGAAAGCAGAGCCTAGATATACAATCATATATTGCAGTGCTGGATAGTTGTCTATGAAAGTTCTAAGCCACTCTACAGCATCAGTCATTTTATTTATCAGTTAAAGTGTAACGATCTAAAATTGCTTCGAACATTAGTGGGGCTACAATAGTAGCGTCAGATTCTATGACGAACATAGGGGTATCCACTGTAAGCTTGTCCCAGGTGATTTTTTCGTTTGGAGTTGCTCCAGAATATGAACCATAAGAAGTAGTAGAATCTGAAATCTGACAGAAATATCCCCAAGGTCGCACTTTCTCCTTAAGATCATACTTAATTGAAGGAACTACGCAGATTGGGAAATCTCCTGAAATTCCTCCTCCAATCTGAAAGAATCCTAGTCCAGGCCCATCCTTTGAAAGCGCCTTGTATTGGTCATAAAGATACATCATATACTCAACTCCGCTTTTCATAACTGACGGACTCACCTCTCCAGCTTTACAGTATCCTGCAAAGATGTTTCCAAGAGTTGAATCTTCCCAACCTGGAACTACGATTGGAAGATTTTTCTTTGCAGCTTCAAGAAGCCAGCAGAAATCAGGATTTCCTTCATGCTTTCCTTTAAGCTCGTCTGAAAGAAGAATCTGATAGAAATATTCATGTGGGAAATATCTTTCTCCTTTAGCCTCTGCTTCTTTCCATCTCTTTAAGATGATAGGCTCAACAACCCTAAAAGCTTCTTCTTCTGGAATTGAAGTGTCTGTAACTCTTCTCTCTCCTCTATCTAGGATCTTCTGGTCGTCTTCTTTAGTGAAATATCTATAGTCAGGATAGTCCTTGTAGCTATTGTGTGCCACTAGCCTGAATACTGATTCTTCTAGGTTTGCCCCAGTACAAGAAATTGCGTGAATCTTCTCATTCTTTATCATTGGAGCTAGGGTAACTCCCATCTGAGCTGAAGACATAGCTCCACCCATGGCAAGCATCATCTTCCCTCCTTCATCTAGATGCTTTTTGAACGCAAAAGTAGCATCTTTCATCTGGCGAGAGTTGAAGTTATGGAATAATTTACTGAAAAGATCTAACACAGAAATTTGATTATTCATGCAGATATTATACAGAAGAAAACTGCACCCTACAAGGCCTACTCCTTGATCTCAAATATATTAATACTGTTTCCCCCTAGACCATTTCTTCCCTGAGCAGTTACCCAAAGAGACTTCCCGTCCGGAGAAACATCTAATCCTACTAGATAGTCATCACCTTGCGCTCTTCCTATCACCTGCATGGTATTTAGATTTACTACAATAATTTCTGAAGTGCTGTTTAGGGTCACAAATGCATATTTATTGTCTTCAGTTATTTCAACTGTTCTAGGCATACTTCCTATGTTTACAGATTGGAAGATCTCAGGCACTATTAATTGCTTCTGACTCGCCCTGCTTAGATATTCAACCAACTTACCTATATCCACTCTCTTAAGGGTTCCATCTCCGGAAGACGCGTATACACGTCTTCCATCTGGCCCAAGAACCACGTCTCTAGGGAAGAATCCATTCATTGTTACTATCCCCAAAAATTGTTTTGTGTTTAAATCAAATCCTGCAATTCCTCCTCCGCCCATTAAACCGACCAAAAGATATCTTTCATCTTCTGAAAAGGCTGCGCCTCTGACGCAAAGTCCGCAAAATTTGTCATGATCTATCGGTTCTTCTGAATCCAGGGCTAAGTTAATTCTTTTTCCTATTACCAAAGTTGAAATTAAAGAAAAATCCTTAGCGTCATCACTACCTATATCAAAAAGAGACACGGTATTCTCTCCCCAGTTTGTAACTGCAGCATATTTACTGTCTCCTGAGATAGCAATATTCTTTGAGATAAGTCCAGTTGCTAAGACTCTCACAATTTTGTCAGTAGATGTATCGACTACCGCCACTCCGGAAGGCTCCCTGCCCAGCTCATCATCTACCCAGCGATAGTATGGTATCCAAATATATTTTCCGTTATGAGAAAAAGCACTCTCTACCGGCTTCCCGTATCTGTCTCCGTGTTTATGATTAATTACTCCGATTCTTTCTAGCGTTTTGGGATCGTATATTAGAGTCTTAGAATTCTCTAGAGAGTTTACATATACTTTTTTTCCGTCCGGAGAAAAAGAAACTGACTTTGGACTAGCTATACTCGAATCCACTATCCCAGAATCTAAATTCATATTGTTATGAATTCGATCTACAAATGCAAGAGCGTTCATGCCTAAATCTGGAAGACGGTATGTATCTTTATTTATATCTGGATTTTGAGTGGAGTCATCTCCGTCCTCTTCTATATTATTCTTTGGGGCAAGAACAGTGTAATCTACATCTAAGGCCTTTATTATACTCGCAGTTTTTGAGTTGGCGTGAATATAGCCAGCAACCTTAAAAGAGACCGTAACTAGGAGCATTACGGTCATTGTGAAAGCTATTACCCAGACAGGGTGTTTGAAACTCATTCTTGGCTCCACGCTTGTTTATCCTTAATTTGTAATGATATTATACATTTTTTTGGGAGAAATACTAATATTTTTAGTATCTTATGAAGTGCTATATGTATATCTGAAACCTTAATCACTCACATATTCACCTACTGAAGATTTTATTACATAAACAAAAACAAGTGAGCGGAAAAATTCCTACTCACTTGTGTGTATGATGCGTTCTTCTGCACCACACACACAAGTGTTGTGCAAAAAAAAATACTACCTCTTACATGCAGGGCAACTAGAACTGAAGTCGCTCCTGATTTTTTTCCAGTCACACACTATTCTGTCCCCTCTGAGACAGAGAGTCGGGACAAGGTCCCGACCTACCTGGTTCCGCACGACCGATGCCCATAACGGCACCGCCTTGCCCGCGAACAGGTTGCGGAAGACAGCGACGCCCTTGGCTTGAATGGCGAGCCCGTCTTGCAGGTTCAGGCAGGTGGCGAGACCACCGTCTTTCAGCTGCTTGTAGATGATTTTGCCGTGCACCACCGACCCCGGCTTCTGGTCATCGTGGAGCCACTGCTCCACCCGGGAGAGGTCGTATTCAGGGGGGCCCGCGCATTCGAGCTCGGGGTGCATCAGCTTCTTCACCCATATGGGGTAGGTCGGCCGAACGGAGCGGTCAACTCGGACAAGGAAGTCAAAAGGCGGTTCGGCAGGCTTCGGTGTGGCTTCCACCAGCACGAGTTCTCCTCGCTGGAAGCGACGAGCACCCTCAATGCCACCGAGGCGGTTCAAGATGTCTTCCATCGACACGTCCTCAACCGAGAAGTTATACTTTGCCATATCACTGTCTCCTCCGCCTAAAAGGCGGCATTCTTTCTCTACCTGAAAGATAGAGAGCCGCAAAATGCGGCAACTGTGCGACGCCAGAGGACAAACCAGAATTGGTAGTCATAGCCAGAAAACACCGAATATATCAGGATCTTTTGGCTATGACTACTCTTTAGCAAGTAGTTTTTTAAAGTACTTAAAATCTTTATAATTATACCATCTAATGAGCTAGATTGTCAAACAATTGCCTTTCATTCTGAAATATGCAATAATCATTTCATGAATTTAGTAGCGCTTCTGCCTTACGTGCAGATAATACTTTCTGTAATATTGGTACTTTCCATCCTACTCCAGCAGTCAGGTGCCGGTGCAGGTGGTGCGCTAGGTGGCGGAGATTCTGGTAGTTTTCACCAGACCAGACGCGGCTTTGAGAAGTTTCTTTTTTTCTTGTCTATAATCTGTGGAATTCTTTTTGCTTTATTTGCCCTACTCGCTATAATATTAAAAGCGTAGGTTAAAGCTCAGAATTTCATATCTCAAACTAGATTTGTACTGAAAGCGCTATTTGACGCATGTTTAAATTAAAATTGCCTAGAAAATCTGAAATAAATGGAGCCATATCATCATTCTCCCAAAAAGAGAGGAGTATTTTTACCGTGCTCCTAATAGTTCTCTCAATAACCACTCTCCTAATAGTTCAGAGCGTCAATAAATACTTCATGGTTAAAGTTCCAAAACTTGGAGGATACACTTCTGAAGGAATCTTGGGTACTCCCCGCTTCATAAACCCAGTTCTTGCTTTCTCTGACGCCGACAAGGATATGGTTGCTCTCGTATATTCAGGACTAATGAGAAAAGATGGTGAAGGAGCCCTTATTCCAGATCTTGCGGATAGATATGAGGTATCGGAAGACAATCTTACATACACTTTCACCCTAAAAAAAGACATCACTTTTCATGATGGTAAAAAGCTGACTGCAGATGATATTGTTTTCACAATTACTCAAGTTAAGGATTCTATCCTAAAAAGCCCAGAAAAAAGCAAGTGGGATGGAATTTTCGTAGAAAAAATAGACGACAGGACAATTGCATTTAAATTAGCTCAACCCCATGCAAATTTCCTGGAAAATACAACCATCGGAATTCTTCCTCTGCACATATGGCAAAATTCTCCTCTTGAACTCAATCCAGCAAATACTGCCCCAGTAGGTACAGGGCCTTTCTTGGTAAATGCAGTAGAAAAAGGAGAATCAGGAATAATCAAATCATACGAGCTTGTAGGATTTGAAGACTTCATTCTAGGAAAACCATATCTTAAGAGAATCTCAATATTCTTCTATCCAAATGAAAGAGAGTTAACAGAAGCCCTCAAGGGAGGCAAGGTAAATCAAATTAGTTCGATTGATCCTAAAAGTGCGAAGGAGCTTTCAAGTGACCACCGCATTGAATCAACTGCTCTTCCTCGTGTCTTTGGATTGTTCTTCAATCACAATGAAAATCAGATTTTCTTAAACAAAACAGTAGTCAGAGCAATCAATGAAGCCATTGATAAAGATAGGATTATTACCGAGGTTCTTTCAGGGTATGGCGTTGCCATAGATGAGCCGATACCTCCTAGTATTTCTTCGTATGAATCTTTCAGTAAGAAAAATACAGTAGAGCGAGAAGCTATCATCGCAAAAGTAGAAGCAGATTTAGCGAAAGACGGCTGGAAGAAGAATAGCGCAGGAGTTCTTGAAAAAAGCACTACACAAAACAAGAAAACTACTACAGTCCCCCTTCAATTCTCAATCTCGACTGGAAATGCTCCAGAGCTTGCAAAAAGTGCAGAAATCATAAAGGAAGATCTAGAGAAGCTTGGCATGGTTGTAGAAGTAAAAACATTTGAAATAGGAAACCTAAACCAGAGCGTAATAAAGCCAAGAGACTATGATGCTCTTCTTTTCGGACAGATCATCAATAATGAATCTGATCTATACGCTTTTTGGCATTCTTCCCAGAGAAAAGACCCGGGACTGAATGTCGCTATATATACGAATGCAAAAGTAGACAAAATATTAGAAGATGCCTTCACCACAGTCGATGAAGAAATCCGCGACAAAAAATATGCAGAGTTCCAGGCAGAAATAAAGAAAGACGTTCCTGCAGTCTTCCTTTACAGCCCGAACTTCATATATGTCGTATCTAAAGAACTGAAAGGGTTACAGATTAAAAATCTAATAACTCCTTCAGATCGTTTTGCAAATGCTCATCTTTGGTATACGGAAACAGACAACGTATGGCAAATATTCGCTAAGAAAGATTAATAATTAATAAAAATAAATGACAAAAAAGAACAGAATATCCTTCAGCTCACTCAGCAAGGAAGAAAAGAAAGTAAATAATGAGATAGCTCCTGCCCAAGCGCAGACTAGCCACACATCGAGACCTCATCGGGGTGATTCGCATGCACACAGCAGAAAGAAAAACATGAAGAGCTCAACTTATCAGTACTCTAAGAAAAGCTTCGGGCCTTCAAAAGGAGGACCAAGAGCTGGTGGACACACCAACAAGAGCCCTAGGCCGGCTCAGACTGCAAAGATTCCCGCACCAGAAGCAGGTGTAATACGAATCATTCCGCTCGGAGGAGTTGAGGAAATCGGAAAGAACATGACTGCGATTGAAATTGGTGACGATATTATTGTAATCGATGCGGGAATGCACTTCTCTAACGAAGAGACTCCTGGTGTTGATTATGTTATCCCGAACACCACCTACCTAGAAGAGAGAAAGGACAAAATCCGAGCTCTTTTCGTAACTCACGGTCACCTAGACCACATAGGAGGCGTACCTCTAGTGCTTTCTCGTATTGGAAATCCTCCAGTATATTCAAGAAATCTATCCATGCTCCTTATGAGGAAGCGTCAGGCAGAATTCCCTCACCTTGAGCCTCTAAATGAGCATATAGTTGAAAGAGATACCGTGGTGACTGTGGGAAACATCCGAGTAAAATTCTTCGGAGTCACCCACACAATACCCGACTCTATGGGTCTTATGATTGAAACTCCTCACGGATACATCGTAACTCCTGGAGACTACAAACTAGACCAAATAGACGGAGTTGTGTCTAAAGAAGAAGAGAAAGAATATGCGGTTTTTGACAAGGCAAAAACTCTCCTTCTCCTTACCGATTCCACCAACATAGAAAATGAAGGATATTCACTCCCTGAGATCAAAGTACATCAGGGGTTAGAAAATCTGATCAAAAAGATGAACGGGAGAATCATAATTGCGGCTTTCGCTTCTCACATCACTCGTCTTGCTCACGTGGTTAAGACCGCTGAAGCGCTCGGAAAGAAAGTGGCACTAGATGGACGTTCAATGAAAACTAACATTGAAGTTGCCATAGAAGCCGGATATTTCACCCCAAAGAAAGGAACTATCATCCCCATTGAAGAAGCTGGGGATTATCCTCCAAACAAAGTCATCGTCCTTATGACCGGAGCTCAAGGAGAAGAGTTTGCAGCCTTAAACAGAGCAGCAAACAAATCTCATGCAAAATTCTCTCTTCATAAAGGAGATACCATCATTCTCTCGGCTTCTGTTGTCCCAGGAAACGAAAGAGCTGTTGAGCGAATGAAGGACGGACTCGCAAGACAAGGAGTTCGTGTGGTTAGTTACAGAACTGCTGGAGAAGATTTCGTGCACGCCACTGGACACGGAAACAAAGAAGATGTGAAGTGGCTTCACCGAAAAGTACACCCGAAGTTCTTCATCCCTATCCACGGCAACCACTATCGCCTACAGCTTCACAAAGAGCTTGCAATGGACCTCGGAATGAGTGAGGAGAACATTGTGGTTCCAGACAACGGAACAATTATTGAAATCTCTCCGGATGGAGAGCGGATCTCTGTACGAAAAGAAAAAGCTCCAGCTGGACTAATGATGGTAGATGGAGTATCTGTTGGCGATGCTCAGGATGTAGTTATTAGAGACCGAGTCATGCTTGCTCAAGACGGAATGTTCGTCATAATTGCTCTTGTAGATCAAAAGACTGGAAAACTAAAGAAGTCCCCCGATCTAATCTCAAGAGGATTTGTGTATCTCAAAGAAAATCAAGAGCTACTTCGACAAGTTAGAATCATGATAAAGAAATCAGTTGAAGATGCAATGATGAAAAAACCTCCTAGAACGACTTCGCCTGACGGACAAATGGATTTTGATCACATCAAAGGAGAGCTCGGAGAGACTGTCTCGAAATTCTTGTATCAGAAAACTGGTAAAAGACCTTTAGTTATTCCTGTAATACTAAGCGTATAATGAAGAGACACCGGAAGATAATATATATAGCTGGATTCATCTTCACCATTCCACTGGCTCTCACTTCGTATATTAATTCGAGTTTCCTGGAAATATATACAGATCCTTATTATGTAAGCATGATTTACATAATATCTTCCCTTCTTAGTATCCTGGCCTTGTTTGCAATGCCAAGTGTGCTATCCAGAATCGGGAACCGTATTGCAACTGCAATACTTGGATTTGTAACCGTAGCTTCATTTATAGCTCTAGCCCTTTCCACAAATGTAAATGTAATTCTGGGATCTTTTGTAGTTCATTTTGTAGCCATAAATCTAGCACTTGCAACTCTTGATATATTTATGGAGGATTTTTCAGGACACCGGAGCATCGGAAAAACTAGAGGTGTATATCTTACGATAATAAACGGTGGATGGGTATTCTCTCAATTAATTTCTGGAAAGATAATTACCGCGAGTTCTTTTGAAGGGCTGTATCTTGTGTCGGCTCTCCTTATGTTTGTATTCTCTCTTATCTTTGTATTCTCCCTTCATGATTTTCATGATCCTAAATACAAGCTTGTCCCTGCATGGAAAACTTTAAAAATATTCTTAAGAAACAAACATCTTTCTAAGATATACACCCTAAGCTTAATACTTAGATTCTTCTTTGCTTGGATGGTTATATACACCCCTATCTACCTATCCCAGTATATGGGATTCGCCTGGAATGAGATCGGACTTATATTCACTATAATGCTTCTGCCCTTTGTCCTGCTTACTTTTCCTCTCGGAAGACTCTCTGACAAAGCTGGAGAGAAAAAATTCTTGATTTTAGGATTTGGCATTACTTCCCTAGCCACTCTTTTAATACCTCTCATAGAGATAAGAGAAGTATGGATCTGGGCTTTGGTACTTTTCGCTACTAGAGTAGGCGCAGCTATGATAGAAATCATGACCGAAAGCTATTTCTTTAAGTGCGTCACTGAAGAAAATGCTGACGCTATAAGTTTTTTCAGAAACACAGGACCGGTATCTTATGTAATAGGTCCTATTGCAGCGATTCCGATACTATACCTAGTACCTTCTTTTGAGCATCTTTTCTATGTTCTTGGAACAATAGTATTATTTGGATTTTTTGTGACCCTCCGACTTAGAGACGTTAAGTAGACTACTTTTATATATGTTTTCCTTGTAAGGTTTTAACCTTACAATCTTCACCTTCAGTTTTTTTCCAAGCAGCGCGTCTTTTAATCCGTTGACGTATGCTATTTGATCATACCCGAGACCTATAATATCCGGTTTTTCTTTTATGATGTGAGGAACGTATTCGCTAACACCTGAAAGAACCACCTTATCTGCTAGTTTTGTTTTCTTAACTGCTGAGAGTCTATCTTTTTCGTTCATAAAAGGCGGTTTGCCTTTGATTTTTTTCACGTTTTTATCCCTTGCAATTGAGACTATAAGGAAAGGATTCCTTGAAAGAGCTCTTGCCTGTTTGAAAAAATTGAGGTGCCCAAGATGGAGGCCATCGAAGGTCCCAAATACCATTACTTTTACTAGTTTTTTTGAAGTCGTGGTTGACATGTTTAAGCAATTATACCACTACTTAAATTTAGAGCGATATCCACAGTTTTTTGCTAAACAGAAATTAAATGATGGGGGTATAATGTAAACCTATGACGATAACAATTACAAAAAGAGATGGTACTAGAGTGCCATTCAACGCCGACCGAATCAATAAATCTATCGAGCGTGCGTGCCATGGTATACAAGATCCTATCAGCAAGGTAATTCAGATTGCATCTGAAACCCAACTTACTCTTTATGATGGTATTACGACCGACGAAATGGACGCAGCTACTATCAATGCAGCTCTTCAAAATGCTCAATATGGAATGGAGTTCGACAAGATTGCGACTCGCCTTCTTCTTAAGGTAATTTACAAAAAAGTCATAGGAGATTACGACAACGATCAGGTAAAATTCGTCACTACAGAGGAATTGTCTAAGCTACACAACGCTCATTTCAAAAATTACATACTGGATGCAGTAGAAAGAGGGCTTCTTGATAAGAGAATGGGTACATTATTCGACCTAGACGATCTTGCAAATGCTCTGAACATAGAGAATGATGAGTTGTACAAATATTCTGGACTCTCAACAATGCAGAATCGATATCTGCTGAAGAAAGAGAACCAGGATCCACTTGAGACTCCACAATATTTCTGGATGCGAGTCGCTATGGGAATGTCTCTTAATGAGAAAAATCCTAACGAGTGGGCAAAGAAGTTCTACAATAAAATGTCTAAGCTGGAATATTTGTCAGCCGGGTCATCAAACATCGGAGCAGGAACCCCAAAGCCTAAACTTTCAAATTGTTTCTTAATGGAAATCCATGATGACATGGAGCATATAGGAAAAACAGTATCTGATGTTCTCCTTCTATCCAAGGCAACCGGAGGAATAGGTCTTTCCGTGACCAAACTTCGAGCAGAAGGATCTCTTCTTAAATCAAATAATACTGTTTCGTCAGGACCAGTTCCTTTCATGCACATCATCGACTCTGCTGTACGAGCTGTGCAAAGAGGAGGAAAGAAAAAAGGAGCTCTTTGTTTCTATATGGAAAACTGGCACCTTAATTTCCAAGACTTCCTTGATCTAAAGCAGAACAACGGAGATGACTACCGAAGAACACGAACTGCGAACACTGCTGTGTATATTTCTGATGAATTCATGAAGAGGGTTCTAAACGGAGATGAGTGGTTCTTGTTCGACCCAAAGGAAGTTTCGGACCTAAACGAGCTTTATGGAGCTGAATTCTCAAAGAGATACAATGAGTATGTAGAGATGGCAAAGGCTGGTAAAATTAAAATGTGGTCCTCCCTGCCTGCTCGTCAGCAGTATAAGAATATTCTTGTATCCCTTGAGACCACTTCTCATCCTTGGCTTACATGGAAGGACTCAATCAACGTAAGAGCTTTAAACAACAATACTGGAACTATTCACTGCTCAAATCTATGTACTGAAGTCACTCTCCCTACTGACAAAGAGAACGTTGCTGTATGCAACCTAGTTTCTATAAACATTGCGAAACATATAATAAATTCTCAGATAGACTGGCACAGACTCGAAGAATCAGTCCGCCTAGCAACCAGACAGCTCGATAATCTTGTGGACATAAACGAACTCCCTATTCAAGAAGCAAGAAAAGCTGACTCTGAGAATAGAGCTGTGGGTCTAGGATTAATGGGATTCTCTGATGCAATCGAGCAGCTTGGATACTCTTATGAAGACGAAGATGCTTACGAATTTGCTGATCAGGTTTTTGAATTTATCTCCTACATGGCAATTGATGAATCTGCAAATCTTGCAGAAGAAAGAGGTTCATACAAAAACTTCAAAGGCTCAGCATGGTCTAAGGGAGAAGTACCGATAGATACTCTGACCAAGCTTGAATTCGACCGAGAACGAGAGCTTACCATCAGAAAAGAGTCAGCAAAGATATTGCCTCAACTTGATTGGGAAACAGTGAGAGCTAAAGTTAAAAAAGGAATTCGAAACGCTACCCTGCTTGCAATTGCTCCGAATGCAAACATCGGATTGGTCGCAGGAACTTCTCCTGGAATCGACCCAAGATTCACTCAAATGTTCTCAAGAAACAAAATTTCTGGAAAATATCTTGAAGTTAATCCTAATCTTATGAAAACTCTCCAGGAAATGGATCTATGGGAAAAAGTTCGAGAGCAAATCCTCGAAAATCATGGAGATTTGGAAAATGTGCCTGAAATCCCTGATCACATCAAGAGAATATATAAGACATCTTTTGCTGTCTCCCCTTACGCATACATTGAGGTTGCAGCGCGAGCTCAGAAATGGGTAGACATGGGAATTTCAAGAAACATGTATCTTGATGTAAGAGACATTGATGAAATAATGAATATCTACACTACTGCATGGGACAAGGGACTAAAAACTACATACTATCTTCACATGAAGCCTCGACACACTGCAGAACAGTCTACTACATCAGTAAACAAAGCTGAGGCTCTAGGAAAGAGAGGATTTGCGGCCCTAAGAGATAAAGTTTCAACTGCTCCAGTTTCTACTCCTATCGCTACTGTTGCACCTGTAGTGTCTGAGGTAAAAATTGAAGCCCCTATTACAAGCCCTATCCAAAACACAGCTACTCCTGTCATGGCAAAACCATCGCAACCGACAAAACAACTAAACATTCACATAGCGGAAGATCCGTCGGAAGCTATGATTTGTGAAGGTTGTCAGTAGAATTTATTACAAACTAACTATAAATATATGATTCTAGGAAAAGCGTCACCAACCGATATGAATTTGCATCCCATGCACTACAAATGGGCTTACGACCTGTACAACCAGGCTGTAAGAAACAGCTGGTTCCCTCACGAGATCCCTCTGGGAGAAGACCTGGCTGATTGGAAACTAATGACAGAAGATGAAAGACACGCTGTTGAATTTCTAATGGCGTTCTTCAACCCAGCAGAGCTGATAGTTAACCGCTCCCTTGCCCTTGGAGTATATCCGTACATAAAGTCTCCTGAGTGCCACTTGTATCTTGCAAAGCAGATGTTTGAAGAAGCGAACCACTGCGTATCTTTTGAGTATGTTCTTGAAACATTCCCTCTAGACCGAACAAAGGTTTACAACACCCATCTTGAAACTGAATCAATGAAGAAAAAAGAGGATTTTGTAAACAAATACCTAATCCGAATGACTGAGGACTCTCTAGACATTGAAACCGCTGAGGGAAAAAAAGATTTCATTAGAAATCTTGTAGCAACCAACATTGTCATGGAAGGTACCTGGTTCTACTCCGGCTTCATGGTGGCCCTATCTTTCAGACAAAGAAACCAGCTAAGAAACTTGGGATCCATGATTAACTGGGTTCTTCGAGACGAGTCTCTTCACCTTAAGTTCGGTATTCAGCTGATCCATACAGTACTTGAAGAGAATGCTGAACTACTAACAGCTGAATTTGCTGAAGAAATACGAAATATAATCATTGAAGGAGTTAACCTTGAGGTTAACTACAACAAAGACATGTTCCCTAAAGGTATTCTAGGTCTTAATGCAGACTACGTTAACCAGTACGTACAGTACGTGGCAGACCGAAGACTAGAAGAACTTGGCCTTGAAGCCCATTTCAATGTAACCAACCCTGCAAAGTGGATGTCTACAGCGACCGACGTATTCGAACTTGTAAACTTCTTTGAAGCTCAGAATACTTCTTACGAAGTGAATGCAAAAGGAACTTCTGAAAAGAAACAGGGAGAGGAATAAGATTAAATTCATAAACTAAAAAGACCGGGAATTCCCGGTCTTTTTAGTTTGCGTTTTATTAGAAGATTGGATAAATCCAAGGAAGCGGCAATGAAAGAAGCATGAGAAGTGCTCCGATCAAGGCAAGATTCTTGTGAAAGTTTATTCTCTCTCCCATCTTCGCCATAGGATCAGTTACTGTCCAGTATGTGTGCATCTTAATCAAAGTTCCTAGAAGGAAGATGATTAGAAGAGTGATAGAGAATGCTACATATACCCCTAAAAGTATTCCCAGACCTCCCAGAAGAAGCATGATACCTGAAAGCATCACTGATGCTTCTGGCATTGGAACCCCCTTGCTTGCTGCATATCCAGTTAAAGCCTTACCATTCTTAAGATGGTTTACACCATTTTCTATGAAGTACAGACCTAGGATAATTCTTCCCAACATAAACAAAAATACAGATATTTCCATAATTTTATAGGCTAAAATTAATTATTAATATGTATATTATACCATCCCCTAAACTACTTTTTATATTCCACCACTTTTCCGGCTAGTATTTCAACCCTGTCGGCTTTTCTTAGTTTCTTTACGTATGATTTTGGAACTATATCTCTATATTTCACCCGGTCTAACTCCCTGTCTATTCCCCACAGATTCTCATCTGAAATTGGCCAGTCCACCTCAAATTCATTTAGGTTTAAAAGCCCTGAATATTGCCTTAAAGTCTTTCTGCCATTATCTAAGAAATACTCGTGGAAATACGACATTACGAGCTCACGTACGCTTTTATATACTGGTTCTCTATACCTTAGAACTGCATGATTAGTCTTTGAAAGCGCACCCCAGTATCCTTTATATTTAAAAGGTGCAATAACATGATCATAATCTTCTTTTACTGCCTTAAGACACAGGATATGCGGCTTAAAACCCTGCAGAGAGAGGATATACGCCCCAAGGAGGGCACCTTCCATGCAATGCGCACTCTTTGTCCTTAAAGTGAGGAGTGGGCTTTTTATGGTCTCTCCTTCCTTCTCGAAGTTGAACTTAAGACTGTTTAAAAAGTCCTGAACTTTTTCCGGCGTATTTAGCTTCCTAAGCTTAGACATTTCTTCTTTGGAAAAACCTTTATTCTTATGAGAAAAAATTACCTTGGTCATTTTGTAATGATACCATAGTAAATTACATATTGAGATATTTTTTGCGCAGAAGTTCTGGAAATTTCTCGATCGAATATCGGAGCATTGTTCTTGGCATTTTGGATGCATGCTTGTCGAGAAACATCTGAAGCTTCGGTCCACTACCCCTTTTCCCTGCTTCTCTTAGCATCCATCCTGTTGCTTTGTGGATAAGGTCATGTTTGTGATTAAGGAACATCTGAGCTAACTTGAAAGTCCAAGCTGAATCTCCTTTCTTTATTAAAGCCCAGGTAGAAACTATGGCGATTCGCTCTTCCCAGAGATATCCTGATTTAGCCAACTTAAGGAGAATACTTTTGTCTTTTTGAGTTGAGAGATATACGCCGAGAATATTGTAAGCGGAAGTATCCACCAAATCCCAGTTGTTTACGTATTTGGAGTGAGCGAGGTAAAAATCGACAATTTTCTTTTTATCTGGAGAAGTTTTATACTTGTGTATCAAAAGAAAGAGGGCTATAAGTCTAGCTTCATGCACCTTGTACTTAAGAAGCTTAGAAATATCCGGCATAGACATACCTAGATATTTTTTTGCTATTTTTCTTGAAATCGGAACAGAGAGACCCCAGAATATGTCTCCTTCTCCATACTCTCCCTTTCCGCATCTAAAAAATCTTTCAAGAAATTTCCCTCTTCTTAAATCTTTACGAGATTCTAATTCTTTTAGAATATTTCTTAATGACATTACATTTTCCTAGAGTCATACGCCCAATGCAAAAGGGCTTGTCTCTGACGCGGACGGCAGAAGATATCCTTCGGCCGACAGTTATTCCGAATCTGTCCTATATGCCGAGCTATCGCCTTCCATCTTTTAATCTGCCGGTCGTCTTCCTTTTCCATCCTGCGGCCCATATAATATCTACAGTACCACTGGAACCACCCTCTTGGATCGTCTTTGTGTATCCAGCCCTTCTTTCTCCATTCTGAAAGAGACTGGCTGGCTTCAACCTGAAAGAAATTAAGTTTTTTATCTGCTTTTTGTTTTGCAAACTTCGCTTTTGTAAACCAGCTTTTTGGAAATTCTTTGGTACAGTCGGTCATATATTTACCTCCGAACACCCCAAGCTCAAGCATTTCTTTTGGAGTCAGGTCTGGCCTGAAATCACTGCGAAAATTCCGCCCCAGAAGCTCGGTGCGATAGTATGTATATCCGCGCTGCATTTTGTCACTAACTGAGACCTTCTTTTTCATGTTATTCAAATTCAGTTGTAGCTGGAGGTTTTGGGGTGAAATCGTAAAGCACTCGAACTACCTTTGGATTTCTGATCAGGGTACTGGTAATTTCATCGCATACCTCTGGAGGCAGATAGAAACCTTTTATAGTCATGAAATCTGCCGTATCTACGGTACGAACAACCAATGAATATCCATATACTCTTCCGTCTCCTTTTACTCCGACTGTATTTATGCCAAACAAAGCTACGATGGTCTGAGATATTTTGTCATAAAGCTCGTGTTTCTTAAGAATTCTTGTGACCTCCGCATCAGCTTCTCTTACTATTTCCAAAAGTTCTGCAGTAACCGGAGTTCCTATTATTCTCAAATATAGTCCAGGACCTGGGAATGGCTGTCTTTTTGAAAGAAGCTCATCTAATCCGAACTCATGAGCAAAAGCTCTAACTTCAAATTTAAAGAAGTCAGCCAAAGGCATTACCTCCTTCAGTCCCAATTTAAGGTCGACGTTATGATGAGTTTTAATCATTGCAGATTTACCGAGACTTCCTGATTCAATAAGATCGGTTGCTAGAGTTCCTTGAATCATGTAAGTAGCGCCATATTTCTTTGCCACTTCTTTAAAGACCTGTCCGTATACTTCTCTGAAATTCTTCCTCTTTTCTTCCGCATCAATACTCTTTCCTACATTCAGGATGAATTTATCTTTATATGAATCCACAACCTCGAGATTGATTCCTGCTTTTACAGCAATTTCTTTAACCCTTTCTACTTCATCTTTTCGCATCCCCCCAGTATCAATGAAGAAACATTTTAGTTTTTCTCCAAGAGAAGGGGTAAGAATTGCCGCGAGTGCAGTTGAATCCACTCCACCAGAGACTCCAATTATAGCTGTGCCGTCGCCAAGAGCTTTCTTTGTGTTTTCTCGTATTTCTTCAATTACATCGCTATGATTATAGTCTTGTTTGCATCCGCAGATTCCTTCAACAAAGTTTCTAAGAATCATATTCTCGTCTTCAGTCTGTTCAACTTCAGGATGGAACTGCACGGCAAAAATTCTTTTGTCGCCAGATTCAATTCCTTCTATCACATTTCCATTCTTGGAAGTTGCGATGATTTTAAATCCTTTTGGTGGATGCTTCACGGAATCTCCGTGACTAGACCAAGCGTTAATGCTTTTCTTTAGGTGTACAAAAAGAGGACTTTCTAGAAGAGAAACTTCTACAGGACCATATGACTTTCCTTCCTCAACTGCTTGAATCGCATTCCTGTCGTGTTCATATGCAATCCACTGCATACCGAGGCAAATTCCAAAGATCGGAGTATCCATAGAAAGAAACTCTCGTGGGATGGGAGGTACGTCTGATTCTGAGATATTTATGGTTCCGCCAGAGAAGATTATAGCTTTCGGAATGTTTACCCTGGCCCATTCCAAAGAGTCACTAGGAGGAAGAATTATTGATTTAAAGCCGAGATATCTTAGGCTTCGGCGAATTATCTGAGTATACTGACTGCCGAGATCAATAATCAAAATCTGGATATTACTATCTTTCATGGGTAGATTGTATCACATTAATACAAAACAGAAACCCCGGGAATTCCCGGGGTTTACTTAAATTACTTCTTTGCCTTCTTAGGCTTCTTTGTTTCTTTTCTTCTTGCGTTATTTCCTTTTGCCATATAATTTTTTATTAGATTAAATAATTTTGACCTAAGTTATTATATCACGTTAACTTCTTTCTCCTATCTGCTGTCTCCACATAGCGTAGTATAGCCCTTTCATTTCAAGAAGTTTCTCATGTGAACCTGATTCGATAATCTTTCCTTTCTCAAGAACGAAGATGGTATTTGCATGCATAATGGTAGAAAGACGATGAGCAATCAGAACTGTAATCCGAGAACCTGATTTTGAAACTTCCTGAATCGTCTTGGTAATTTCTTCTTCAGTAAGAGAGTCCAATGAGCTGGTTGCTTCATCAAAAATAAGAACTCCAGGCTTTCTAAGGAGTGCCCGCGCAATTGAAAGCCTCTGCTTCTCTCCACCTGATAGCTTTACTCCTCCTTCTCCGATTACTGTATCTAGGCCTTTTCCTCCTCTATTTAAGAGGTTCTGACACTGGGCCTTGTTTAGGGCATCCATACATTCTTCATCAGTTGCATCTGGTCTTACGAATAGAAGATTTTCTCTGATTGTTCCAGCAAACAGCTGAGTATCTTGAGTTACGAAACCAATCTGTCTTCGTATTTCTTCTTTACTTATTTCAGAAAGAGAAATTCCGTTGTATTTAACCTCCCCAGAGGTTGGAGTATATAGCCCAACAAGAAGCTTTACCAGCGATGTCTTCCCAGACCCTGAAGGACCCACAAAAGCTAGAGTCTCTCCTGATTTAGCCTCGTATGATATACCACTTACCGCCATCTCTGAACCTTTATTGTATCCAAATGAGACATTTTCAAAAGAAAGACTCTGTATTTTTTCTATATGCTTCGGATTGGTGACTATTCTCTCTTTCTCAGTGGACATAAGTTTCTGGAAATTTGCTAGTGAAGCTTCTGCTTCTCTATATACATTTATTACATTGCCGAGCTCTTGGAGCGGACCGAATACGAAGAATGAGTAAAAAAGAAGGGAAAAGAATTCTCCAAAAGTAATGCGTCCAATGAAGATTAAGTAGAACATGAAAAGCATTATGCTAGTTCGAATCAGATTAATAACTGTTCCCTGTACAAAAGAAAGGCTTCTGATGTACTTAAGCTTCTTCAGCTCAAGTTTAAGAATCTTTTCGGTCGTATTGTTTAATCTTCCAACTTCTTGTCTCTCTAGTCCCAAGCTTTTAACAAGCTCAATGTTTCGCAGAGACTCCGTGGTTGAACCCGCAAGAGCTGTAGTTTCTGCAACAATTGTCTTCTGTATCTCTTTTATCTTCTTTGAAAGAAGCATACTGAGACCAGCGATCAAAGGAATCGCAGAAAAGAATGCCGCCGCTATTGCCCAATATATACTAATTGCATAAATAGCTACAAATATAAACCCAATAAGGGAGACAAAAAGGATATTCACGAGAGCTCCGATAAGTTTTTCAGTATCTGTTCGAGCTTTTTCTAATTTCCCCAGAGTCTCTCCACTTCTTTCGTCTTCAAAGATACTGTACGGTAAAGCTAGTGTATGTGCGACACCTTCTCGATACAAATCAGCACCCACCTTCTGCGCGACACTGTTTAGATAATAGTCTTGGAAATTCTTTGCAACCCTCGAAATAAAAGCTACTCCCATGGTAGCAAGAAGAAGTATGGATACTCCTCTGATAAACTCTGCCTTGGTGTAAAGTTCAGGCTGAGAAATATAATCGTCTATGATAAATCGAAATATATACGGATCAAGTAACGAGAATACCTGATTTATCGAAGCAAGAAGGAGAGTAAAAGCACAAAGCTTCCAGTATCTCTTAAGGTAGTGCAGGAATATTTTCATAAAGCTCCTACTCTATTGTGATTTTGTTTATCACCATTGCATCAATCGGCCTGTCGTTTGATCCAGTCTTAGTATTTTCAATCGCAGTCACAACCTCCATTCCAGAAACAACTCTTCCGAATACTGTGTGCTTTCCATCAAGGAAATTATTTGCCGCTGTATTAATAAAGAATTGACTTCCATTAGTATTTGGTCCGGCGTTAGCCATTGAGATTGTTCCAATTGCATTGTTGTTTGCGGGAGTGATCTCATCATTAAACTTATATCCTGGACCTCCTGTTCCCCACATTGCAGCCTTACTGTCATCCTTTGAAAGCGGATCTCCTCCTTGGATCATAAATCCTTTGATTACTCGGTGAAACTTTGTTCCATCATAAAACCCCTTTTTTGCCAGATCAGCAAAGTTAGCAGCAGTATTAGGAACCTGTTCTGTGAATAATTCGATTGTAATTTCTCCTTTATTTGTATGTAGTGTAGCTTTCATGTTTTTTTGCTCTTCGTTATTGTTTGTAATAGGCTTTTCCTCGTCTGTGGTGTTTGTATTCATGGTATCACCTTCACCGTATCCGTATGTATCATTGAGAGACTCTGGACCAGCACCCCTACCCAACATAAACCAAACACCCAAAATTATTAATATAAAAACCAATATTATTACACTGTTTTGTTTCATATGGCTATGATATCACAAAAATTAACTTTTAATTTTCCTCTCTAGTACTTGTAATATCTCTTCACAAGCAAAATGACAAGCACCCCAATTACGCTAGTAAGTGAGAGCATTGGGATTGATATGTACCCATTGAATACTGAAACTAACTCTTGAAAACAAGAAACTCCTGAAGCGTCGCAAGGAATATTCCCAGTATCAGCGAAATAATACATTACATTGTGATAGACCGCGAGGGCCATACCAGCAAAAACAAAAGGCCAGGCATACCTAGAAGCATTTTCATCTTTATGATATAAACCTGCTCCAAAAATCAAAACCAGTGGAAACATTAAAACCCTTGCCCACCAACATAGATAACAAGGAACAAATCCGACTATCTCAGAATATATTGAAGAAAAGATAGCTGCGGATCCTGCCACCAAGAATGCCAGCAAATTTGCATTCTTATGAATGAAATCAAGAATAAAATTCTTTTTTGCCACAAACAAGAGAATGATTACTGCAATCGAAACAACTTGAAGCAATATTGCTCCCGCGCCCAATAATAAATTTAAATTGTGTACTTGTTCGAAACTCATATTATTCTGCTTTTACTGGAAGAGCACATCCAGTCTTTTCTGCTAAAGTCGCCAGAGGAATTTCTCCGGAAAGACGAGTACCGTCAGCAAACTCCCAGGTTGGGTAACTAGCTACATTCTTTTCAATACAAGCCTGTGTCTGGGCTTTTCCATCAGCGGTGGAGCACTCAACATAAGGGAGAAGCTTCTGCGAAGAACCAAACATCTTTTTCTGAGCATTGCAGTGAGGGCACCAGAAAGCTCCGTAAAATACAGCTCCTTTTTCTGCAAGACACTGAGCGAATGAATCATATTCTCCAGGACCACTAGTTGCGACCCCTCCTCCTCTCACAACCACAGTTGTAATCACCCCTAAAATCAAAATACCGATGACCGAAATAAATATTTTTACGTTATTATCCATAATATTTAAATTAAATTCTAATAAGGCCTCATTGCTAATCCGAGAGCTAACCCAAACAATCCGATATCACGTACCATCGTCGGACTGATACCTCCTTCTTGGAAGAAATTAGCTACAATAGCCAGCAAAAGAAGCGCTATAACAAAAGCAAAAAATCTTCTTCGGAAATTAAACAATATGGCAAAGCCAGATAATAGCAACACTCCTCCGTGGGCTATAACCATATATCTTATTACCTCTCCTTCCCCAAAGAAGCTTGGGACAAACGAGAGCCATTTTTCAGGATTAGATACTTCACTAAAACCAAACCAGACAACCACCACCGCCAAGAAAAAACTAAGTATATTTTCTCTGTTAAATATATTCATATACCTATCTTAACATAATTAAGACTTTTGGTAAAAATATAATTAAACCAATGACAACAGAGATAATTGAGGCAATTAACACTGCTGCGGCGGCCACATCCTTCGTGTCTCTGGCATACGGATGAAAATTAGGGGAGGTTAAATCTATGTCTATTTCAATAGCACTATTCAAAGCCTCCGCCACAAACACCAAACCCATAGCAAAAACCAACATTATCCACTCAATACTGGAAACATGTAGATAGAAACCAAGACCAACAACTAAAATAGCGAAAGGAACGTGAATTCTGAGATTTCTAGTGGTCTTCCAAAATACATATAGACCCCTAAATGCATGATGAAACCTACTTTTATTGCGTATCTCCTTCCAAGCATCTTCTTCGTTCATATAGATATTATATCACCACCCTAAGCCTAGTAGATAGGGATATGCGAACCTTATTTTATTTACCGCACAGCAAATTAAGTGCCTCCACATCGCCCACAGAAAGCCTCCCTGTCTTATTTTCATTTAATCTATACATTATCGCTTCCTCGTCCTCCACATGAAGAAGACCTAGGGCGTGTCCCAGTTCGTGAGCAAGAACATTTTTCAACTTTTCCTTGCTTGAAAATTCATAAATATTTATCTCGGATCCCCCATGCGAACTTTTGAATTCTCCTTGAGTAAATTCCTCTCCCCTAGTTTGCCCAATTGTATTCAAAGCACCTACGTTTATATTAAGCTTGCGAGCAAGATCATTGATCTTAGCAACCATAGCATTTATTTCAGGAACATACGCATTAACATCTTGCTCCATTACCTTAATTTTTTGATATTGGGCCCTGAGATTTTCGTCCTCTTTTTTAAGATCTTCGTATTTATCTTTTGGAGCTCCACCTTTAGAATTCCAATATTCAACCTCATTGTTATAAGATTTCTGTATTTGCTGAAAAATTTTTATAGCCTCCTGATATTCTGCTTTTTTGGAAAGATATTCGTTCTGAAGCTCATTATATTTTTCACGCAAAGAATCGTACGAGGCTCTCGTCTCATCTACCTCCCCTAGTATCTGCTCCATCTCTTCGGTTACTTCTTGTCGGTAATCATAAATCAAATTAACCTTAAGAGCTCTCTTAGAATCTGGAACATATGAAAACAACTCCCCCTTGAACTCTTCCTCCCAGACAATTTCAGCTTCTTTAAGAATATCCAGAAACTCCTCTTTGGAGATACCGAAACTTTCGTCAAAAACACCGAGATTATAGGTTATGGGTTTTTTGCAAGGGAAATATCTGTAAAAAGCTGAATCCCAGGTATGCAAAATTGCATCTTTAAATAAGAGAGCCACGAGGATTAGCAGTGCGAGATATATGATCTGAGAATTTCTTCTCGGACTATGCATATTATTTCTTAGGATTAATATCCTGTATCTCTTTTGAGATTATTTCACCAGCTTCATCTAGATTCTTGCCAAACTCTTCCAAGAACGCTATCTCCTCTTTAGTTAGCTTTCTCTTGTCTCCCGCAGTTTTGAGCTTCTCAACATGCTTCTGTAAATCTCTATGGAGGAGATAGAAAGATTTTGAGAGAATTCGCTCAGCTTGAGTGCCACCATGCTTCAAATGATGGTGCAGCCTTCTAAATCTGTGCCACATATATATAGATAGCGCTGCAAGTAATCCTATAGCTAGCAATATTATAATTAATATTGAAAGATAATTTGTGACAAACTCAGACATATCGCTCCAGAAAGTAGGATTTATAACCACAGTTAGAGGGTCAGTGTGGACACTTTTTGCACCCCTACCATCTGTTACTTGAACATTGAAGGTATACACTCCTGGACTCAACCTCTTGGTTACGACAGTACTGAAATCTCCCAAGCTGTTGCTCCTGGTAGGCTCGTCATGAATCAATTTTTCTTCTTCATATATAAATACTTTTACATCAGCATTAGGATAGGTGGTTCCTCTTATTTTTACAAGATCTCCTGAATCTAGCTCTTCTGGATAGAATGTTATCTTAGGGGTCTCTATCCCCTCTATTGTGAAATCCGAAGATGCAGTTGAAGCATTTCCAACCTGGTCGTACGCGGTAACCACAACAACATGAGATCCAGGCTCTTGAGGAGGAAGAGGATAAGGATTAGAGAAAGCTATAGGAGCAAATCTTGAAGGCCCTCCGTTTCCTATCTTTACCTCGTAGTGGCTAATTCCAGATCCGTCGTCAGAAGTATTGAAAAGTATGACCGGCTGAGGCTCTTTGGTATTCTTGCCATGCGGGAAACTAACTGTAAAGCTCTTAGGGGGCTTAGTATCTATATTTATCTTATATCTATACACCTTGCTCCACCCTTCGCTTGTCCTGATTTGTAGGTGGAAATATTTTGTTCCATCGGTTATATCAGCAAACTTCCTGCTGGAAACAGCGGGAATATTTACAACTGAGGGAGTGCTATTTGGGTTAGAACTAATCACTGTTCTAACTTCCAAGGCGCCCTCTGGAAGATCCCAGGAAAATTCCGGAGAATTACTCTTGTACCATGCATTCTGATCAGGATGAGTTGATGATTTTATTATGGAAGAAGAAACGGGAACAGATGGATTCTGTACTATTTCTTCAGCTTCTTCTGATGTCTGAACATCCTCCTTTTCAGTTATATTAACCACCGCCACACTTAGACCATTGAGTATATTTGTCCCAGAACCATCATTTGCTAAAACTGAACCGTCTGAAAAACTTAAATTAGCCTGACCTATATTTCGAGCTCTGAAAGTTATGCTGAGTATCTTTCCCTGTGATCCCTTATATCCTGGATTCAGTACTATTCCTTCAAATTTAACTGTTCCACTAGAATTAGAAAAAGAAGGCTCTTCGGCCCAGAGAGAAAATATTGATCCAGATTTTGATATTGATACAACCTGAAGCTTATCCCACGGAAAAGAAACAGTACCAGACGCAGCATTCATTGCCGTATCAGAACTATTTACATACACATTTACCGTAAATGTTTCGCCAGTATTATGGGTACCTGACTGAGGAGAGAATGATAGCGAGGCTGCGAAGACAGATAGCGGCGCAAAAAGTGCGATGAAAAATACGATTATGAGTTTATATATCTTTTCCATAATTTTTTTCCAACCAATAATGCAAATACTAGTAATAGTATAACAAAGATATTGTAATTATGATACTCTTTTTCCGGATTTCTTGCAGAAATTATTTCAAGTCTCTCATTCCCCGCCTTGTCGACCGCTTTTATGTAAATTTTTTTAGTCAAACTTTGATCTCTAAGCTTATACGGACTCGTAACTTTTCTAAAGAAACCTAGATTCCCTTCTTTTATCTCATAAAAATCAATCCCTGATAATTTATCTTGAGTAGCAAATACTATAAAATACTCTCCGTTAAATATTTCCGGGCTCTGGGAGATGATTGGAGTAAAACTTTCTGGCAACTCAGTATCTTTAATCTCGAATTTGTCTCTTGCATACTCTACATCATCAGTTACAACGAGCGGAAGATAGTTTCCAGAAGAAGGAACACGGCTCCCTTCTCCATCATTTCTTAAAGAAATTATTTTTTCTACAGAAACCACACCTTGACCAGAATTTTTTGCTTGCAGAGTCACAGAAAAAAGATCGTTGTTTGCGCCAGAAAATCCCCCAGGAGTAAGTCCACTGAAACGAACAATATTACCCTCTATCTCCTTTGGTCTTTCGAGCCAGAAATTAAGCATACTACTTCCATCTTTTATACCGACTATCTCAACTATATTCTCAGGAAAATGTATTTCTCCTTCAATGGCATTTATAATCTCATTGCCGGTATTTACTTTTACTGAAACCACAAAATCTTCTCCTTTCAGGAACTTATTTCCTGTTGAATCAAAATTAATTTCTACAGCCAATAAAGATTTTGGCAAAAAGACTAGAAATAAAACTATAATTAATATTTTTTCGTAATTTTTCATATTTATCCAGTCCAATTAAATGCCATAATACTGAAGTCAATAAGATCAACCTTACCATCAGAGTTGAGGTCGGCTGAGGCCGGAGGATTTGGTCTCTTGTACCAGAATGCGGCAACAGAAAAATCCACCAAGTTAACCTTATTGTCTTTATTTACATCTCCTTTCGAAACTGACTTCTTTTCTTCCTCTGCAAAGACTGTCTTGGTTCCAACCACGAAACTTGCCACCTTTCCAAAGGCAGTAATTTCATCTCCTAGAGTAGCTTTTGATTTTGTTTGGTGTTGCCCCATTTCCAGCACTATCGTATCAAAATTATGGAGATATGCTCCCGAAGAATCAGTCTTCTTTTTAACGAAAAATTCTTCCTCTGAGTGAACACTAATAGTAATCTCTGAGTTCGGCACACTTTGTCCAAAAATTGCAATATTTTCTCCTTTCTTTACTTCTCTTTTATCAACAGCGATAGTGGGTGCAATGAAAATTCCGCTTACCCTTGTAGTAACTCCTGAAGTTACACTAATTGGGAAAGTAAGGAGAGAGGAACGAACTCCATTTCTGTCCTCAGAATATGTACTGAATATATGAGTACCACTCGATACTCCTGAAATAGTAACTTGAAAACCTGCATCAGCTCCAGCAACAGTAGTAGCGACCACCTGAGCATCCTTAAGTAGAGTAATCACACTACTTGGATATGCTTTTCCTGAAAAAACAACATTCGTATCTGGTATCGGTGGACTAAAAAATGCTCCCCCACCTCCTCCACCACCGCCTCCTCCTCCGCCAGCACTACAAGCAGAGGTGTTAAAATTACATGATGAATTGCAAGAAAGAGTACCTCCAGAAAATCCCCTGGAGACACAAGTTGATCCTCCTAAATTAACCCCATCACATTGTTCTCCCGAATTTATAATACCATTACCGCAACCAGGAACGTTTGCCGTTATCTCAACTGTGAGAGATGAAGTGTAAGAAATTCTAATAGAAAATACTAGGATTAGGCAGGATATTATTATCAATAGTTTCTCTCTCATCCATTGATATTCTTCATTGCCATTGAAACAATGAATTTGTTATATCTTTTAATTCCAAAATATATAATCAGACCCAATATAGCTACCAGAACTAGAAGTTGCCAAGGAAATACAAAGAAATTATAACTTGCCTTGGCGACCTGTGCAGTATCTCCCCAGACTATTTCAAGCTTTGCTGTATACCATCCAAAACTAAAATCTTTCAACTGTCTCATTGCATGAGAAAAGAATCCCATATTTTCATCCTGAGGATTACCCCAGATTGCCTCTATCTTTCGTGTACTGTTTGGAAGCACGCTTCCATCTTTTTCATTAGCCGAAATACTGTCTGTTGTTATTCTTAGAGTATTTTTGAATTTAATCTCACCTTTAGGAACTACTCTGTCTCCTCCAGTATTATTGAATCGATAAAAAAGCTCCACTGGAAGAGTTGTAAAAATTCTCTTTCCGTCTTTTGCAGAAAATTCTACCAACCCTCCTCCCTCCTCAATCTCCCCATTAACTCGAAGGAGAACCAGAGATCCTATTCTTCCTCCAATGGAAACCTGTCCTTCTCCAGCTGAATTTGCAGGACTGCTTCCGAAAAAGATGGCACTGAAATATCCTCCTGGTTCAGCATTTTTAGGAATCGTAATAGTATATGGAACAAACTTTCTTTCCCCTCCTTTTATAGAAAGAGTTGGTGCCGTATCAATCCAAGTAGCTAGACCCTTGTCTCCTCCTACGAAATATGGAGCTCCAGAATCTCCTCTAGGCTCAAAATTTTCATATGAAGTATAGAAAGTTTTCTGCACATTCTCCTCATTAATAACTTCTATCTCTCCAGATATGGTTTCACCAGGATCCCCTCCTACTTCTATTCTTGCTGGAGCAAGAGTCAGTGCTTCAGCTTTTTGTATGAAACCAAATGAGAAAAGGAAAAAAGCAGACAAAAAGCTAACTGTAATTATCGGGAATGCTTTCATCTGCTTTTTCATATGTAATTAAAAGTTTGCTACAGCTGTGTAAGTAAGGTTTGTGCTGTATGATCCTGCCTCAGTCACAGAAGATATGTTTGCCAAGTATCTTGCTGAATATGTTGTGTTTGCTGAAGGACCAGTGTGTGATGCTACTTCGTCAGGAAATGCTGCGGTATCGAAAGCAAATCCTGAAGCTGCATACGGAGCTGTTACTGTTCCTGAACCTCCTGAAGCGGTGAATCTTACTCCAAATTGTTCAGTACCTGGGCTTGATGCAGTGTTACTTGATCCTATTGCTGAAATAGTTGTATTTCCACAAGCTACACAAGTTAGAGTAGTTCCATTAAGGGATAGAGTGTATCCATTGGAAGCGTTTGTTCCTACAACCAAAGTGTGCGCTTCTACCTCGGTTGCATTTCCTCCTGAATCGTCAGCAAAGAAATCGTCGGCAGAAGTAAGTGTTCCGAATTCGATAGAGTTATCGGAAATGGTAAAGCTGATTGATTGATCAACGCTTGCAGTAACTGCAACCTGGTCATTTGAAAGGATTGTAACTGTGATGCTTCCAGAATCAGCTCCCGCTGCAACTGTAATTATCTTGGAACCGTTAGTTGAAGGGTTGATGTATTGAGAATTTCCAGATCCGCCAGTCGCATTCTCTCCAATTTTTATACAAACTTCAGAAGCTGCAGCAATTGTTGCTGAAGCTCCACCAGAAGTTAAAGTAAGAACTCTGTTTTCAGTTGAGCTGAAAGCTGCGTTCCACTGAGAAGAAGATGCGCCTGAAGCAACAAGAGTCTCTCCTGTTCCGTCACACACTCCGTCTGGGGTAGTGTCTTCAAAAAGATCTACGTCGTTGAAATCTAGCGCTCCGTCTGGATCACTAGATCCATCAAAATCTGATGGGAATGTAAGTACGATGGTCTGACCTGAAGTCACTCCAGTAGGAGTTCTGAATTGAATGGAATGATCAGATAGAGCATCCACAGACAATCGACTCATTGAGTCATACATATTAGTAAGCGATGCTGCTATCGCAACAGAAGGCGCTCCGCTCATAAATAAAACCATCGACAGGATTAATACTGAACCTACAATACTCTCAAACTTTTTAATGGACTTCATATTTGTCTCTTTTTGAAGACTACTTAATTAATAATTGATATGACCTTTATATTATATACATATATATGAACTCAGTGAATATGTTTTTTTTATTTTATGTGGATAACTTTTAAAAATTGGCGGTTGCGGTATAAGTAATGACTCCAGTATAGTTTCCAGCGGACGTCAGAGTGGATATATTTGCCAGATAGTATGCTTGAATTGTCTGAAGAGCGGTCGGGGCGCTCTCTGTGGCAATCAAATCAGTCCCACTTGTGGTGAATTTCCAGTTTCTGTTTGATGGCGTAGGGTCGTGATCATATGAGCTTGTAATTGTAGCTCCTCCGTCTGTAGAGAACGCGACGGCAAATTGCTTGGATCCTGGTGTTCCATCTGCATCATTTGTAATGGTAGCCTCAGTGATTACCTCAGGGCCAGAGAAAGTTGTTCCTGAGTATGCTATGGAATACCCCAAGGAAGCATTCGTCTGTATCTGAAGTGTGTGTGCGCTGGTATCGCTACCAGAACCGGACGCATCCCCTGTAGCATATCGTGGAGAAGCAGAGTTTATAGTACTGAAACCAATACTATTATCGGAAATAGAAAAAGATATTATTTGTGGCACTGTAACATTCTCTTCATTTGATAAGGTCATTGGATTTGAAAGTCCATCTAGCGTCCTTACAACAAAGAAATATTCGTCTGGTTCCAGATTGACATAAGTGTAGTCAAGATTAGTCCCGACAGACGTGTATGTATATGGCCCTCCACTTGTAGTGGCAATACCCACTTCATACTCAGAAACATTGAACCCTAGCCCGGAAGCAGTAGCTGTCCAATCTAATTCTACATTTGATACATTTAAGGTTGCGGTTAGGGTTCCAGACACTACATACGGATAGTACAAGGCTCCAGTTCTTTCAAGAAAACTTGCTGAAGAAGAGGATCCTGTGCCAATTAAATGATCCAATCCGAAAAGTTTGAAACTTGCTGAAGACTGCGCCCCTCCTCCCCCTCCAACTATTGGATCTTTAATGGTGAAATTTGTACTAGTGAGATCAGTGGCGTGTACACAGTACAAAGGAATCAGAAAGACTGCCAAAAAAGATAATATTAAATTAATTTTTTTATTATTAATCATTTTTAAAATTCAGATGTCTCTTCTACACCCCCCGCAGGCTCTTCCTCTGAAGAGGATATGGTCTCATCCTCAGAATCATCTGCGGTCTCATCTGTCTGTTCTGTTTCCTCTTCAGGATCAGACTGAGGAATAGTTTCTGAATCAGGAGAAGAACTTATGGTATTGTCAGAATCTGGAGAAGGCGGATCAAATGTCGGAGCCACTATACTAGAACCGTCATCTTTCAAGGTGAAGAATGTCTTAGCATCTTTTACTGCGAGAGCTATCCAGCTGAAAGTTATATCTTCTCTTGCACTATCTTTGATAAGAATCCTAAACTTCTTCTTTGATTTGTTGACCACCAAGAATTGCACATTGGAGTTGAAGAGATTATCAGCCTCAATCTGTTGAGCTTCATTTATCTCACGCACTCTGTTCTCATTTGTTTCAGCATCAAGTTCTGGGTCATCTTCCATAGTTATGGTTACACTGACTACAGGCTGAACCAGATATTCTTCATCAAATACCACATCGACATATCTCTCTCCTTCTTTTATCTTTGCAAAACCTGCGGTGTCAGTATTGAAATACGGTCGCCCAAAGAATATCGATTCTCCAAATACTTGCATCTTGTCTGTTACAAGAAGCGGAGTGATTATCTCAAAACCAGCAGAAAGTCTGTCTGTGAATATAGAAGATTCTACTTTCTGCATTTTGCTTTCCTTTAGTTCTTTAATTTCTTTCAAGAAGGTAAGTATTTCTTCTTGCTCACTGCTATACACAGGCTCTAGTCCAATCGCTTCCGGATCAGTATTGTTACCCATCACCTTTTGAAGGAAATAACTTCTTGCATGAGTAACTACATCTCCACCAAGAGACTCAGAGAGCCCGATAAAAAGCATAGCGTATCCACATTTTGGAGCATTAGGATCCTGGGGCACGGAGTTGTCCACGATTACTATATTTGGATCACTTTCCTCTTCAATTATTTCTTCCTCTGGTTCGCCTTCTACTTCCTGAACAACCCCAGGACCTTCGCCAAGAGAATCTTCCATCGATATTTGAACAGGAGCATCACAGAATGTCATAGCCTCGGGTTCATTGATTACTCTACCTATTATCGGACCCGCTGTGGTGGATCTCATCGCATATCCAGGCTTACTTGATGCTGTAAGCTCGTCTCCTACATGCACTGGTCCATTCTCATCAGTAATCTTTACAGGTATACGTCCAGTCAATGCTATCGGATAAGCATTGTCTGCTTTTGGGCCCAATACTATCGCAGGCGCAGTCGCCACAACTCCAAGCAAATTCTTCTGATATCTGGAAAACGATTTTCCAATTCCTGCCGGCTGATCAGGTTGAATAGCAACAACATCACCAGCTTCAAGCGGCTCATTTGAGTAATAATATTCAGCCAAGTCGGCGCCTCCCGTAAATCCAACTTCAGCTCCAGTGCTACCTACAGCCGTAATCAAATCTAGCACTATTTCTTGTCTTATGTTGTATAATTGATTTTCCACATAATCCAAACCTTGCCCCAGACGAATGTCTTCGGTGATCACAGTAAAGTGTCCTTCAGAAGCCATAATCAGTGTTCTTGTTGAAAGGTCAATAGATCGTATGTCGTCATAATCCGTTCCTGTCCAATCATCCCCATTATCATCCGTCTGGCTCATTTGACTATTGTAGACATCGGCCTTAATACTCGGACCTGCTTGGTGGTTATAGCAAGTTATTCCTCCTGTGTCAGTTCCGCTGTTAGTTCCCAAACACATCTGCCTAGCTTGTCCAAGCGGAGACTCTGCGGTTATGCCGATTGCATACACAGCGCTGGTATCTCCATGAATTGCTTCTGGATCCACTTCAAAATCAGCACTGGTATCCAGTGTACACGCTCCTGGTACCGCGGGATTAAAGTTTATCGTTGTAGCAGTGTTCGATGTGATTCTTCTTGAAATACCCACACAATCTGTATCACTGCTTCCTGTTATCTCGACTATTTGCCCAGAAAATTCATTCACATGCCATGACTCTCCTGAATCGGTAATAGATGTTGAGGTAGCAGAAGTAGCATCAGTTACAGTGATCGTCCTTTTTGATACTCTTGGGCGCTCTACGTTATACAAACGCCTAACTTGGAGTGGGCTCAAAGTACCTTGAGTAGTTGTTCCAACCACAAACTGAAAATCATCCAATTGTCCATCCCAGAAGTTAGTTGCGTTTGCAGCTGCACAGTTCGCACCGGTAGTAAAACTGCAAGAAGCTCCTAGAGTAACTATCTGGCTTCCGTCGACTGTGATTGTGTTACCTGTGGCGTTTGAAAGGTTCATGGCTTGTCCATCTATCCACGAGTCAACATCGTTAGCGTTTGTTCTTGAAATTACAAGATGGTGCCATTGATTGTCGTTGTATGCATAGGTTGAGGTTGCGGTCAAATCGTATGAAGCTGCTCCTTCATCAGGTCTTGTATATGTAGCATCGTCATCGTTTGCAACCACTATAGTTCCAGTGGTAGTCATGTATGCAATCACGCATCCAGTTGCCTTGCCTGGAGTTGCGGTTACACATTTTTCGAATATTGTATCAGCCCCAGAAGCAGGAGCTGTAGTTGAGTGTTTGAACCATATACTGATGGTCCATCCCACAGTAGACATGTTGAGTGCTGTATCGACATCACATGTGTTATCGGAGTTATTATCAGAGCACAAATAATCATCTGTATTGTCAAAATTTATGGCTTTTCCTTGAACTCCATCCACCCCCAGGGTTGGAGTTCCTTTAATAGCAAAGTCTGTATTTGCAATAGATAAATCTTGAGCTTGGGTTCCGGAAGTATCATCCATTGGAAGAACTATGTCATTAACCCCAGCCAAGAACATCATCGGGGTCTGTCTTGTATGACTGAAATATTTTACCCAACCCAAGTTTTGAGTTGTATGATCGTGCAACTCTGCCATTCCCAAGCTATGACCTACATATATCACATCTTCGGAGTCTAGAGTAAGAGATGCTCGTTCTGCAACCTCAAGAGCATCAGGAGCTCCGGCAATTATATTGAAAGCAGTGGTTGCAAGCGCAGGTCCAGTACCCACAGTCTCATCCCATTTCCTGGTAAATGTTCCGTTTACCTCGCTGGCCTTGTCGGTATCAATAGTGTCCCATCTTTCCAGCTGATCTTGTGTAGTGTTTAGAGCATATAAAAATCCTTTAGATGTAAGAGCAACTGCTGTATAATCGTCAGCTGTCACGTCAGAATATTGGTTGAGGGTCTTATCAGGAATATTGATTACAGTAACTCCGGAATCAGTTGCGAGCGCAACATATACCTTACCGTATCCAGGGTTGGTGTTAGTTGCAGCACCCACTGCAGCCGCAGACAAAGATCTAGACATGTTCACAGCATGCACATCATTAACATTCATCCATTCTGCTGAAGTTCCAACTGGATCAAGTTGAAGTCTGGTTATACCATCAGTTGCGTATGACACAGCTCCATTTCTTCCACTGATTCCTACATCAGCGGCTGCTCTGTGAGTAGCATTGTAGTTCCACATTCTGTCGTTAACGAAATCAAATGCGTATAATCCTCCAGAAGCAGATCCATTTGCTCCTACGTAGATAACTCCGTTTAGAGCAAACACACTTGACGGATCATTGTTAGTATTAACACCAAGAGCATACCCCGAAGCATTCTGATTAAATTTCATCCACATGTCATTTGTAGCGGCATCGAAAATATACAGAGCATCAGTTGTGACGATAAGGATCGCTTTTCTTGGGAAAGATTTTTTGTGACATCTGTCATCGGAAGAAATTACGCAAGGATCTGAAGCTCCGTCATCTAGAGCTTCGGTATACCAAGAAAGATTATCGGTCGTAGCCCAATCTACCCATCTTCCTCCATCAGTGTCTCCAGAAGTATCATAGACGAATACATCTTTAATATTAGAAAGAGCAGTATGTCTATCTAGTCCCTTGCTCAAAATTTCTCCATATGCTGCCAAGGTTCCTCTTTTTTCCTCAGAACCAACTTGAAGCAATCTTTCGGTCGCAGCATTGGCGCTTATCCCAGTGGCTCCAATTGCGACTCTTCCTTCTCCATCCACCACAAACGGTGTAGTATCTCCGGACTCGTCATCTATCCTAAATGCAAGATTTCCTGTACCAGTTGCATAGTGATTAATTCTAAGCCCGGTTGTAGCACTTGCAGTTCCAGAATTGTCGATGAGGATTATGTTACCAGTATTAGAAGCATTTGAACCCGACAGACTAAAAGTTGCCAAACTTCCAGTGAGAGCAGTTGAAGAAGATGCCACAGAAAGTCCAGCGCCGGTAGTCAGCGCATTTGCTGTTATAGTAACTCCGCTTTCAGTATCAATTGAGTTTGCTGTAATGTTAACAGCGTTCGCAGCATTTGATCTCTGAATTATATCCAATCCAACAACCGCTGCAGTGGTATTAGCCTGATCAAACTGTGCAAGAAATGCACTGTCAGTTCCTGAAGATGATGGGTTTGTGAATATCAAAGAATCATCTGCAGAGGTAAGAGAGATTGTTACGTTTGATCCGTCTGCATCAAGGCCGTATACAGTTTGCAAATCTCCACCTCCACCCCCACAGCTTGCCCATTTAAAATCTCCCCCACCGGAAGTTTCGAACTGCAGACATTCTCCATCAGAAGGAGCTCCATCTTCTGTTGCGTAATCAAGATCATCCGCATCAATTGTTCCGTCTAGAATTTTTCCTGTAGTAATCGTAGAAGCATCTATAGTCCAAGTAGCTCCACTGCCTGTAACTGTAATATCTCCCTTGTCTCCATCAGATACACCGCCACCTCCTGTAGAATCAGCGGCACAATCCCAAGTATCTGTTGACTCAACCCATTTCAGTATTTCTGTATCAGCACAACCTTGAAGAAGAGATAGACCATTTGAGTGCACGGCAAGTCCGGATGCTGAAGATGTTCCTGAAAGCCCGTTAGTTGATGAAACCAAAGTTATCGCTCCAGCATTTATCATTCCAGTTGAAAGAGTCACAGATGTATTTCCTGAACCAGCAGTCAACGTGCCAAGAATATCTAGATTACCAGACGCATCCACATCAAACCCATCATAGTTAATTATTCCCGTAGTTCCCGTAAGTGCTTGCGCACCGAGAGAAACTCCCCCGTTTGCAGTTAGAATTCCAGCAAGGGTAAGAGCTCCAGTGGAAGCGACGAAATCTGTACCAGAGTTACCGATGTTGGTAAGAATGTTTGTATTTAGATCAATAGTGCCAGCTGCAGTGAATGCTCCGATGGTATCTGTAGCAGCATCGAAGGTGATGCCTCCGTTGGCGGCGATTGCGGAAGATGCAGAGACAGAAACAAGCGTAGCCGCACCTCCATTCGTAATACTCCAAGTAGTACCAGAAGAATCAGTAAGGGCAATATCACCTGCGGATATGGTGAGTCCTCCGCTAGTAGAAATTAAACCATCGGATGTGATAGCGCCAACACCAGTAATAACTCCAGAAGTAGATATATCCCAATCGTCAGAGTTGATAGAAATTAACTGCCCCGCAGTTCCTCCACCCAAGGTAATATCTCCAGTACTAGTGCCTGTACCGATATTAATATCGAAGTTTGAAGATGCATTTAAAGAAACAGCCGCGCCTGTAATAGTAAGACCCAGAGAACCTTGTAAAAGACCTGCTCCAGCGTTAACACCGACAGCGACCACTGCTCCACCAGAACTTACATCGAAATTGGTGTAATCGATAATTCCAGTAGTTCCCGTAAGCGCTTGCGCACCAAGAGAAACTCCTCCGTTTGCAGTTAGAATTCCAGCAAGGGTAAGAGCTCCAGTGGAAGCGACGAAATCGGTACCAGAGTTACCGATGTTTGTTAATATGTTTGCATTTAGATTAATAGTGCCAGCTGCAGTGAATGCTCCAAGTGTGTCGGTTGATTCATTAAATGTAATTCCTCCGTTTGCTGCGATTGCGCCAGAAACACTCAATGAACCAAGAGTACCCACCGTAGTCAAAGAAGAAGTAACAACATTGGAAGACAGGGTTGTACCGAAAATATCCGCAGCAGCGTTAACAGTAATACTTTGATCAGGGAAAGTAATTGTTTTGTCTGCCAAAGTAGCATTACTAACAACAAAATATGTTTCATTGTCATCAGCTGAACTTCCTTCAAATATCATTCCTGAAGTACCAAATATACCCGCATTTGCCGTAAGCCCTATATTACCTGATGTAGCATTAGAATAATCAAAACCAAGTGATGCACCTTCTGTTCCAGTTAATGTAAGTCCTCCTAGTGAAGTAGCAGAAGATACATAGTTGCCAGTGGTATCAGTACCTAGAGCTATGGAATCAGCATCGATTGTCCAAACTGAACCTGATGATGATACAGTGATATCTCCATAATCAGCGTCAGACAAGCCTCCAGCGTTGTCTGTACTACAATCCCAGGTATCAGTATCTTCTTCCCATTTTAATATACCTCCATCGTTACAACCTTGTAAGAGTGATAGCCCATCAGATTCAGTCTCAAGTCCTGTGGCAGATGTGGTGATCCCTACTCCGTTACCTCCTGCAAATAAAGTGATGGCATCGGCGTCGATCATACCGGTGGATAGAGTAATTACAGTGTTACCAGAACCAGCCGTAATGGTGCCACCTATGTCTGTATTACCGTTAGAACCAGTTACATCGAAGTTGGTGTAATCAATATTGCCTGTAGTTCCAGAAAGCGCTTGCGCTCCAAGAGAAACTCCTCCGTTTGCAGTTAGAATTCCAGCAAGGGTAAGAGCTCCAGTGGAAGCGACGAAATCTGTACCAGAGTTACCGATGTTGGTAAGAATATTTGTATTTAGATCAATTGTGCCAGCTGCAGTGAATGCTCCGATGGTATCTGTAGCAGCATCGAAGGTGATGCCTCCGTTGGCGGCGATTGCGGAAGAGGCAGTAATTGCTCCAGTTGATAGTGCCGTCGGAGACAATGTTCCATTAGAAGCATCATAAGTAAGTCCGCCATCTGTCTTTGTAGCAAGTGATCCGGTAGCAGAATCAAAAATTGCTACATAAGAAGTTGCATCAGTTCCGTCTACTACGGTAACAGTAGAAGCAAGAGAGGCGAGATCGATGGTTATGTTGTTTGGAATGTCAGCATCAAGAATTGATGCGCAAGTCAAATTTCCATTTGCGGCAATCGTTGTTGCAAAAGTATTTGCAGAACAATCTGACGGATTAGACGCTAAAGCTGTAGCAGTGGAAGCATTACCAGTAAGATCCCCTATAAATGTCGTTGATGTTATAGAAGTTGCCCCTGTCACCACTCCTGCATCTATTTCAATAGTTCCATCTAGAATAAGCTGTTGGCCTGCTAGTGGAGTGATTAACAAATCAGTACCCGCGGTGGAAGATATGGTGTTTCCGTTAAAATTTAAATTATCTACATCAAGCACTGTTAGAGTTCCAAGAGAAGTAATGCTTGGCTGAGATGCATTTGTTACAGTAGCAGCTGAACCAGTCACACTTCCTACGATTGCATTAGTAACCTCAAGGTCAGTAAACCATCCTTTGGTAAGTCTGGATCCAGTAGTTCCGATAGATCCGGTCATAGTGATGCTGTTTGTACCCAAAGCAATCCCTCCGTTTGCAGTTAGAAGTCCTGCTATTGTAAGAGCTCCTGAAGAAGTTATTTTATTTGAAGATGAGAAAAACTGAATATCTCCCGTAACTCCATCTTGGAAAGTAAGTACATTTGAGCCAGTTGCTTTTATCCCTGCCGCTGTAGCATGTCCCAACACAAGAGCACCTGAAGTAAGAACTGGTATCTGATTGTTTGTTGCTGACTGAGCAGGAGTGAAACCTCCAACAGTTCCAGAATTAATTGCATACCCAGCAGATGTAACTTGCTGTCTTGGAGTGAGCGCTTCAAAAACTTCATCACCTCCGGTAGTACAGCTTCCCCCTACTCTTGCTGCAACTTCAACATCAATGAAGATTGTATCGCTAGTTTGAAAATCGTAATCAAGAACATCTCCTCCAGAACCAGTGTCACCAATGTTTGCATTAAAGACTCCGTCAGTTACAAGCAAAGTCATTGTCGAAGGAGAACTCGCCGGCCAAAGTTTGGTTCCTCCAGTCGAAGCAGAATACAAAGAAAACTTGAAACAGTAGTTAGTTCCGGATGGTCCCCCTAGAAGATCTCCACTTGAATTAAGAAGTCTTCCTTGAAAGTTGATCAGCTTTGGAACTCCTGCCGCTGCTTGTGAAAAATTAGAAAAAAGAGGTGAAAAAACTAAAGAAAAAACTACAAAAAATACTACAGCAAAAGATGCTGAGATACTGAAAGCACTCTTTCCTTTAAAATTTTTCTTAACCATTTAGCTACAACTAGATTTTACCTTTTGTAGGCATAAAAAAGAAGTGGATAACTAGCTTTTTAGACCACTTTAATTAGTTTCAGTTTTTGAGTCTCCTTCTCCGATGTTAAGAGGAGCAACATCGAGTATTCGATCGAGATAAGGACTGTACAAAACAGCCTTCTTGGCTTGTGCATAGATGAGAACTTTGTCTCCTTTATGAGCTTTTGCAAAAAATGGTTGATCAACTAAAGCTTCTGGGTCTGAAACTGTAGCAACGGTAGGAGTTTCACCCTCTGGAAGAACCATAAGTTTAGAAACTTTTTCAACTAAGTCCTCAGCTTCTTTAAGAGCTGCAGCTTGAGGATTTTGTTTTGCAGACCTAAGCTCCCAAAAAAGATATCCTGCAAGAGAAACTGCTCCAACTAAAAGGGCTACTAAGATTATCATTATATTTTTCTTTGACATAAAAATATTTTAAATCAGTTGAGAAAATAAAACAATACCTGTTACTACTGAAACTGTATATAAAGAGGTATTGGAGAGAGTTTAAGTAGGTCTTCTGGAGACATCATTACTGTTCCCTTTTCCCAAAGATCATTTTTATAGAACAGTTTGAATCCAGTAAATTGCACAGGTTCTTTTCTTACGAATTGCTTATATGTACTTATCTTTTTCGGCGCTGGACCCCATCCGTCCATGTGCACTATTATCTGAACCTCTGGAACAGTCTTAATATTCTGATAGTTAGTGAGCATTTTTTGTGTATAGCGATGCACCACTAGCACTTTCGGCGGGAGATTGTTTTCTTTCACAATCTTAGTTAAGTAATCAACTGCAAAATTTATATCCACCGCATCCAGAGTACCTACTACCTTGCCTGGCTTGGCTCCTGTTTTCATGGAAAACTCAGGATCAACCGCCAGATGAACATTAGGCATCTCTAGATATTTTTCAAAGATTGGTATTTCTGTTTCAAGATTAGAAAGCCCTACTTGAATATCCAAAAATACAATTGCATTTATTTTATCAGCCATTTTTAGAACCTTTTCAATTTCAGAATCAGGCATGCGGAAGCGATACATACCATCTTTCCCAGGAGATCCTTGAGCCACAACTGCAATATAGTGGAGAGCTGGTTGAACTGGAGTGGCGGGATCAGCCTTGTTCCATTTATCAACTTCAACTTTCAGTCTTGCAAACATTTCTTCTTCTTTGTATTCACCCAAGACCCCCATCTTGGTTGAATACAAGTTTCCGTAGTATGCAATTATTCTTTTAAAGGGTAGAATTGCTCCGTCTTTTGGATACGGATGAGAAACTGGCCATAGCTCGGGAAGCTGCACCTCTTGCGACTTACTTGGATCGGGTTCTTTTAGCGGAGGGTTGTTTGCAATCGAAATAATCTTTGCGTCATACAGAGCTTTGTCGAGTGGAGGATATTTTTGTATTTCTTTTTCAGTAACTCCAACAACTTCCGCAAGTTTCTGATATGTAGCTCCATTACTTAGAAATTTTGGAAAGAAATAAAATAGAATACACAGACAGATAAAAATACCAGCTAGTACTTGAAAATTACTGTTGTGTATTCCCTTCTTTGTTTTTTTAATTATTCGCCCCATGCTCTATGAGTATATCATCAGAGCTGTTTTACTTTCCAATAATTAAGGTGTGAACTTAAATAACTTGTCATCGTTTGTCTTCGGTCTTCCTCTACCGTCTCTATTTGAAGTTCCAAAATATATTTCTCCTTCTTGAGAAAGAAAAATGGCCCGCAATCTTCCATACTGATTTTTGAAGTGCTCAGTTGCTAACCCTAGAGTTCCATCCGGAAGTATTGGAACTTCATAAATCGCAGAGCCTCGGAGTCCTGTAAAGTATAGTTTTCCTTCTTTGTATATTAGATCAGCTGGAGCCCAAGTGACGGTGGGGCCAGAATGAAGAGCTGGAATTATCATCTCGTCTGCTACTGTACTCCCTTGAATTTCAGGCCAGCCGTAGTTCTTTCCTTTTTCGATCAAATTTATTTCATCAAAACCACTTTGAATTCCGCTTCGTCCATGTTCAACCGACCACATTCTTCCTTCAGCATCCCATGCAAGCCCTTGGGGATTCCTGTGTCCATATGAATACACTTCACTATCAAAAGGATTATCTTCGGGAATTACACCATTATCCTCCAGGCGAAGTATCTTTCCCGCCAGAGATTTGATATCTTGAGCCAACTCACTATCTCCAGCATCTCCGGTGGTAATATAAAGCTTTCCATCAGGACCAAAAGCAATCCTTCCTCCGTTGTGGTTAACTCCTCCCGGAATTCTCTCTATAATTCTAAGATCGAACGAAAGAACATCGTCAAGAAACTTGTATCTCATTACTTTATTTACTGTCTCTCCTTCTTCTTTTGAAGTGAAGTATACATACAAAAAATTATTCTCAGAGAAATTCGGATGAAGAGCTATACCCATAAGACCTCCTTCTCCGCTCTCAAAAACTCCATCTATTTTTAATTCAAGAGTATCTTCCCCTATTACTTTTATATTCCCGTTCCTCTCTGCAACCAAAAGCCTTCCATCTGGAAGCATAGATATACTCCATGGAACATACAGATTCTCTGCTACAACTTCTGGGATTGTAGATGTAGTTTGTTCTGACACTATCTCAATCTCCTCTACTCCTCTTTGTGAGTACAAAACTATTCCCACCAAAAGCATCGCAAACACAATTATTAAGAGAGATTTTTTCATGTATTTAATTCTCTTTTTGTTAACTTATAAATTAACTTGGGTTACTTCTTCGGAAAAGATACGAGGTTATGGGAACTGCCACAGCAACAATTCCTATACACCAGATTACTGCTAACATTCCATGATCGCCTATAGGGGTTCCGTTCATGAGAGCTCTGATTGCTTCAATAACATGAGTAACCGGCTGGTTCTCAGCAAATATCCTAAGTCCGGAAGGCATATTCTCAGTTGGAGCGAATGCAGCAGACGCAAAAGTTAGCGGAAAAACCACAAGAAATCCCATCCATTGCACTGCTTCGATTGATTTTGCAAGAAGACCCATGATGGCAGCAATGAAAGACATGGCCAGGGTAAAGAGGAGCACTATTCCAGCGATAAGAAGCCAGTCGGTGAAGCTTGCCTGTGGCTGGAAACCAACCAACAGAGCCACAAGAAGCATGATGATGGAAGACATTATATTTCGAAGAAGGTCTGCTGTTACATGGCCTGTGATCACAGCCGAGTTGATCATCGGCAAAGTTTTAAATCTATCTATGATTCCCCTCCTTACGTCTGTTGCAACCGAAAGAGACGTAGTGAGCGATCCAAATCCTGCCATTTGAACAAGAATTCCAGCAACCAGGAAATTTACATAGCTTATTTCTCCAGTATTGATGGAGCCTCCAAATACATATCTAAAAAGAAGCATGAACATTATCGGCTGAATGGTAAGACCAAGAAGCTGATCCATGTTCTTGAATATAGGCTTTACGCTTCTTACGATCAGGACCCAGGTGTCAGATATTGCCCAATATATTTTTGAATGATTTGTTTTCATATTATTTTTCTTCTTTCTTTTCTTCAGCCTGATGTCCTGTTAATGCAAGAAACACATCGTCTAGGGACGGCTTGTGGACAGACATATTATCAATTTCAATCTTTGCTTCCGCAATCATATCAAGTACTCTCTTCACTTCTCGAACAGAGCCGTCTGTCTGGATGCTGATTGATCTCTCTTCTCGGTCGGAACGGACACCGGAACCATCAAGCAATTTCATTGCTTGAGAAAATCCTTGATCTGTTTGAAATACCAATTCAATTCTTTCATTTCCGACTTTAGCCTTTAACTCATCTGCAGTTCCGAGCGCAATTATCTTTCCTTGATCAAGCACAGCAATCTGTTCAGCTAGCTTGTCTGCTTCTTCAAGATACTGAGTTGTGAGCACTATGGTAGTTCCATTCTTTCTCATTTCTTCAATCACCTTCCACATCGCTATCCGACTTCTTGGATCTAGTCCCGTTGTAGGTTCATCAAGAAAAACTATAGGTGGAGTTGCGACGAGACTTGCAGCCAAGTCGAGTCTTCTTCTCATTCCTCCGGAATATGTTTTAGTTGATCGCGATGAAGCATCGACAAGGTCGAATTGTTCCAAAAGTTCTTGCGCTCTTTTTTCTGCGACTTCTTTTGTAAGATGATATAGGCGCCCCATCATAATGAGATTCTCTCTCCCAGAGAGGTATTCATCCACTGCGGCATATTGACCCGTTAGTCCAATTATGTGCCTCACCTTGTCAGCATCCTCCACCACATTAAGTCCATCTATCTTCACCTCTCCGCTATCTGGTTGAATTAAAGTACTTAGTATTTTTACTGTGGTAGTCTTTCCTGCTCCGTTTGGGCCAAGAAGAGCTAGGATTGTTCCTCTTTTAACTTTCAAATTAAGGCCATCTAGGACTGAAAGCTTCCCAAAGGACTTCTTTAGGTCATTTATCTCAATAATATATGCTGTATTATTCATATGTTTATGGATATATAATAGCATGTCGAATACCTTAATATACATTGATTTAAAGCCTTTTTTGTATTATTGTATGATGGTTACCATATTGGGAGATCGTCTAATGGTAGGACTATGGACTCTGAATCCATCAATCTAGGTTCGAATCCTAGTCTCCCAGCAATTGAAACCCAGAGGTTTGTAGATTTAAATAAGTTGTTTGATCGCGAGAGGTAGCACTTTTCAGAATCAGCAATAATTCTTGAAATTAAAATAATACAAAATCCACTACCCAATCTGATATAATTCCCACATGTCCCAAAATTCCAAAGACTTTGGATTAATTTTCTGGCTTCATTTGATTTTAATATGCCTAGCATATCTCTCCCCGCTCTGGCTGGATTGGAAGATAATATTGACATCTTTTATCGCCCTCCAAATATACTACTCCACTAGAGGAGGTTGCGACCTAACTTTCTGGGAGTTTGGGAACGATCCAGACACCACCTTCGTCTGGTACTATCTCAAAAAAATCTTTCCGAATTTAAACCAACAAAAGACCAAATTTGCCGTCAGAATAATACTTCCTTTGTGTCTTGTTTTAATAGGGTTCATAAGTCAGTATATATATGGATACAAGCCAAATATAACCATATGACAATCATCGACGTCCGCACAAAAGAAGAATTCAACCAGGGGGCCGTACCTGGAGCACTTCACCACGACATAATGGATATGATGTCAGGCATATTCCCAAATATTTCCAAAGAAGAAGAGGTCATATTGTATTGTGAATCTGGAAATCGAGCCATGATGGCAAAGAACATGATGGAGGATATGGGATTCAAAAACGTAAAAAACGGAGGATCTCTTGAGGAGTGTCTTAAAATCATAAATTCATGAAAGAATTCATAATCTTCGGGATGAAGCAGGCCAGAGCAGCCATATTCGCAGGCTCTTTCTTCGTTATCCTCTTCCTCTCAAATATCATCCCCCTCTACGGACTTCCGAGGTACGATTTCCTTTTCATTGCTGCGATCTTGATACAAGTAGTTCTGTATTTGACGAAGATAGAGACTAAAGATGAATTAAAAGTTATCTTGATGTTCCATATCATCGGACTTGTCCTTGAACTCTACAAAACAAGTCCTGGAGTGGGTTCTTGGTCATATCCGGAAGATGCTTTCTTTAAGATATGGACTGTTCCCCTATACAGCGGATTTATGTACGCTGCGGTTGGAAGCTACATCAGTCAAGCGTGGAGAATATTTAATCTGGAACTTACCAACTACACCCATTATATATGGAGCGTAGTTCTCTGCGCTCTCATATATATAAATTTTTTCACTAATCACTATATATATGACATAAGAATCTTTCTCATAATTACGGTCTTCCTTTTCTTCTGGAAAGCCAGAGTATATTTCACTGTCACAATAAAGAGAAGATGGATGCATCTTAATGTAGGATTAATCCTGATAGCTTTCTTTATTTGGATAGCAGAGAACATATCTACTTTCTTGGGAGCCTGGCAATACCCTAATCAAGCCCGGGTGTGGGAGGTAGTTTCAACCCAGAAAATAACTTCTTGGTTTCTGATGGTAATCATAAGCTTTATTTTAGTGGCATATCTGAAACACTTTAAGAAAGATATAGGTTGGTCTAGGTATTTAAGTTCAAATCTGGGATAATCTAAACAATGAAAGAATTCTTCCAATTCCTGAAAAACCCGGAACAACAGCCACCGCTGCGGTTCGTTCAAATGGCTCCAGAAATCTGGAACGCCCTTGGGAAAATAGAAAGGACTCTGTGGCTAAAAGAAGGAGTACCGAATCCAGAGACGATACAAGAACACACGCTTGCAACCATAGAGATAGCTAATGTAATTTCTGGCCTGTCTGAAGCTGAGCATCAAGAATTGAGAGATATGCTAGAAATTCATGGATGGCCGAAAGTAAAGACTGGGGACGAAATAAATCTTGATATGAGTGCGCGACAAAAAGCAATGATAGATATAACAAGCTATCTCGGAAATGCCGGAGAGGAAATCCTTGCTCTGTGGATGCGTTTCGAAACAAGTGAAGATAAAATAGCTTCCTTGGCCAGAGAGATAGATAAATATCAATTGATAGATAAAGCTCATTTCTATGAAAAGAAGTACCGAATAAATTTATTTGATAAAATATACGACCAAAATATTGGCAAGATAAGTCATCCTCCTCTGCTAAGAGACCTGACACATCTGAAAGCCCTAAGGGACAAGTTCAAGACCAGATCTTGATCACAAAAGACTATTCAAATTAATTAGTAGTCTGATATAATCAGACTATAATGAATACATCGGAAAAGCAGTTTATACTGAAAGACATATACATAGTTGCTCTTAGCATATTAGTAGCAATACTGTTGGTGAAAACAGACGCTCTCGTAGCCATCCTCACTTCAAGCAAAGAACTGGAAGCCTGGGGTAGCTTCATCACGGGAATGTTCTTTACTTCTGTCTTCACCACAGCTCCGGCTATTGTTACCTTGGGAGAGATTGCACAATCAAATTCTGTCTTCTCTACTGCAATATTTGGGGCTTTCGGTGCAGTGGTGGGAGATTTAGTAATCTTCAGATTTATCAGGGACAGACTCTCTGAGCATCTGACTGAAGTTTTTAGCCATCAGAAAGTAGGAAAAAAACTAAAAATATTATGGAAGCATAAATATTTCAGATATTTCACCTTCCTTCTAGGCGGACTTGTAATTGCCTCACCGCTTCCAGATGAAATAGGCATAAGCATGCTGGGATTTTCCAGAATGAAAATGTCTTGGTTTCTAGGAATTTCTTTCGTATTTAATTTCATAGGAATATACATTATCGGAATCCTAGCTAGGGTATTATAAACAAAAACTTCCCAGGCTTAATTGGGAAGTTTTTCTAAAAATTTTTTATTTAATTACTTGTGGTTTATGCAAGCCTTGATGAAGGCACTAAAAAGAGGATGCGGAGAAAGAGGGCGGGCTAAAAATTCAGGATGATACTGAGTTCCCAAGAAGAATGGATGCTCGCTCTTTGGAAGCTCGGCAATTTCCATAAGTGTTCCGTCTGGAGATTTCCCTGAAAAAACCAATCCGGCTTTTTCTAATTCAAATATAAATGCTGGGTTAACTTCATATCGGTGTCGATGTCTTTCGGATACTTCTTTCTTGCCGTAGCTTTCTTTAGCAATTGTTCCTTCTTTGATTACCGCAGTATATGCTCCCAGTCTCATTGAACCTCCGTATCTCTTGTTTATTAAATTCTCTTTTTGAGATTCCATTACATCAATTACGATATTTTTTGCATCAGGATTAACTTCCCTAGTATTTGCATCCTTGAGTCCGAGAACATTTCTTGCGTATTCAATAACCATCATCTGCATTCCGTAACAAAGACCAAAGTATGGGATCTTGTTTTCTCTTGCAAACTTAACTACTGCAAGATTTCCTTCGACTCCTCTTTTCCCGAAACCTCCAGGTACTACTATGCCATCGTATTCTTTTAACTCCTTGAGCTTTTCAGGGTTAGTCTCATAATCTACTGAATTAAGCCATGAAATTATGGGTTTTCTCCCCTGAGCGTAACTTGAGTACTTAAGTCCTTCTATTACAGAAAGATATGAATCAGAGAGAATAAAATCTCCTGTTTCAAAGTATTTTCCGATCATGGCGATTTTAATAGTTTTCTCTCCGTTGTGTGCATGTTTTGCAAAGTTCTTCCACTTATTCCAGAGAGCTGCATTCGGCTTAGTCCCCTTTATGCCAAGAAGCTTACAAATCTTTTCTGAAAGTTTTTCATTTTCAAAATTAATAGGTATATCGTATACACTATCTACATCTGGAGCAGAAATTACTCGATCTGTGGGCATATTACAGAAAACTGAAAGCTTCTCCTTTCTCTTGTCATCCAAAGGAACACTGGCTCGAGCAATCAAAAAATCAGGCTGGATACCAGAACCATTTAAAGTTCTAACGGCATATTGGGTGGGTTTTGATTTCATCTCTCCTACTGTATAAGGAGTTGGAAGATATGAAACCATTACAAAAACTACATCATTTGGAACTTGATTCTTCATCATGCGAGCAGCTTCCAGAAAAAGAACATTTTGATATTCTCCCACAGTTCCGCCTATCTCAACAATTACAACATCAGCCTTGGCGTTAGCCCCCGCTTTCTTTATTCTCTCAATTATTTCCATTGGAATGTGAGGGACAACTTCCACGCACTTTCCTTCGTATTCAAGATTCCTCTCTTTCTCGATGACACTCTGATATACACGACCAGTGGTCATGTAATTTATACGAGTTAAATCCAAATCTAGAAATCTTTCATAATTTCCCATATCCTGATCTGTTTCATCCCCGTCGTTTAAAACAAAAACTTCCCCATGTTCGGTGGGGTTCATTGTGCCCGCATCTACGTTAATATACGGGTCTATTTTTATTGAGGTTACATTTAGTCCTCGATTCTTTAAGATGAGTCCAAGCGAAGATGAAGTTATACCTTTTCCGACTCCAGAAATCACACCGCCCACGATAAAGATATATTTACATCCCTTTTGTTTTGTCATCTGTTTATTTATTTAAATACTTTCTAACTGCCAAGAAACTCGAGATTATTCCCAATATGATACCAGATAGAGCGATAATTGCAAAAATATACATAAAGTTGTTGAGATAGTAATCAAAAAGATTAACACCGAAGAAATTGGTCATATTCTCTCCCAGCCACCAAGTTATCGGGAAAAATATGGCTAGGGTTATGACCGTAGCAACCATTCCATATATTGCCCCTTCTACCATAAATGGACCCTGTACTCTCGATTTAGAGGCTCCGACAAGTTGCATTACTCCTATTTCTTCTCTAGATATAAATATAGTCAATCTTATGGTATTAAACGTAATCAATATGGAAGCTAGAATCAAAAACAAAGTCACCAAAAGCCCAATCTTCTCTCCGCCAGAGATTATGCTCTGTAATCTGTCTATGACTACCTTGTTCTGGTGATAGTTTACTTTATCTATTATCGGAGCAGTCGAAAGCACCAGAGCATTTTCTGAAGTCATAAAACTCGCGATAGTTTCATATTGAGAAACTTCTTTAGCCTTTACATTTAGATATGCTCCTAGAGGATTTTCATTTATTTCATCCAAGGCTTGAATAGTAGGATAGTCATTCTTGTGTCTTTCTCTAAAGATAGCCAAGGCTTCTTCAGCAGAAGTATATGTGACCGATGCGACCTCTGGAAGCTTTTCCAGAGAAGACTGCAGGGCTGTAATTTTTTCCTCATCTGCTCCTGGCACGAAATATATAGTTACATCCACCTTGTTCTGTATTTCCGCTAAAGAATTATATAGAACTGCTCTCAGCATTAATATACCCCCTATTACAGATAAAGTTATTGTTACAACCAACACAGCAGCCCAAGAAACCAAACCGCTCCTTCGGAAATTAATGTAACCTGATTTAATTATCCTCTTGAATGTATCCATTTATATATGAAAGTATATCACAGACTAAAGAGCATACTTTCCGTTCTTGTCGTCTCTTATAATCTTACCTTTTTCCATAGTTACGACTCTCTTACCTATGGAATCTATGACTCCTCTATTATGAGTAGTCAATATTACTGTAGTGCCTAGATCATTAATTTTCTTCAAAATCTGAATTATTTCGTATGTATTTACAGGATCTAGGTTTCCTGTAGGCTCATCCGCTATTATGACCTCTGGCTGATTGATAATAGCTCTTGCAATAGCAAGCCTCTGCTGCTCTCCTCCAGACATCTGGCTTGGGAAATGGTATATCTTGTGTCTCAGATCTACAAGATCTAGAACATGAGGCACGTCAGTAGCTATCTCATGGTCGCTTTTCCCTGCCGCCTCCATTGCAAAAGCTATGTTCTCATATGCTGTCTTGTTTGAAAGAAGCTTGAAATCCTGAAACACCATTCCGATTCTTCTTCTTAGCTCAGTTAATTGTTTTCCTTTGAGCTTGTGTACGTTTATAGACTCAAAAAAGACAGTGCCTTCAGTTGGTTTGTCTTCGGCTAAGATCATTTTAGTCAAAGTTGTCTTTCCCGCACCAGAATGACCTACTATAGATACGAATTCACCTGAAGATATAGTAATAGTTACATCATCTAGGGCTACCGAGTCTTTGCCGTATTTTTTTGATACATTATTGAAATAAATCACCCTAATATCTTATCACAATTTAGAAGCGGCCTCAACGAAAATATCTATATCACCATCCAAAACACCTTCAGTATCTGATGTTTCTGCCTCAGTTCTATGGTCTTTAACCATTTTATATGGATGAAGTACATATGAACGTATCTGATTACCCCATTCTATTTCTGTACCGGCTCCCTGTTTCATGCTCTCCTCAATAGATTTCTGTTCCTCTTCTGCTTTCTTAAATATTTTTGCTTTCAGTATTGCCATAGCCACATCTCTATTTCGTTCCTGACTTCTCTCTGATGAAGCATGAGCAGATATATTTGTAGGAATATGGACTACCCTCACCGCTGTTTCTCTTTTATTCACATTCTGTCCTCCTGGTCCTCCAGAGCGAGCAAATTCAATTTTTAAATCATCGGGAGAAATTATTATATTTTTTTCTTCAAGCTGAGAGAATTTTGGAAGAACTTCAACCAAAGAGAAAGATGTATGTCTGAGCTTCTTTGCATTGAATGGTGAGATTCGCACAAGCCGATGTACACCACTTTCTTTTTTAAGAGTTCCGTATGCATTCTTTCCAACGACCTCAAAAGAAATATTTCTATATCCCCCATGATCATTTTCATTCTGATGAATGATGAAAATATCCCAGCCTCTCTTTTTAGAGAACTTCACATATATTTGAAAAAGCATACTTGTGAAGTCCTCTGCATCATCTCCACCTGCGCCAGAAATTATGTTAACGATAGCATTCCCCTTGTCATATTTTCCAGCACCGTCTCTTTCATCTTTAAGAGTTGCAAGTTCACGCAAAATATTTTGAGCTCTGACTTTGTCATCCCAAAATCCTAAACTTTGCATTTCATTTTCCAGCTCACTGATTTTTCTTTCAATCTCGTTTTTTGGTTGCATGATATTTAAAGTGAGCCGTTGACCGGGATTGAACCGGTGACCTCGTCATTACCAATGACGTGCTCTACCAACTGAGCTACAACGGCAATTTATTTTTCAAAACTTAACTGTTTGTATACTAAATTATTTACTCCAAATTTGCAAAACACACCCTAGACAGGGTGTGTTTTTTGTTTCCTATTATAAATGTTTGACTATTATTCTTCTCACTTCTTTTTCCTTATTTCTTTCTTTTTTTGCACTGCTTGCGATCCCATTTAACACCCCTTCTATATCCTCCATCTTGTACACTCGGTAATTATTAATGGGGTGGCGAAGAGCTTTAAGCTTTCCATTTTTATCCCAGTTTCTTAAGGTAAGGGGTGTAACTCCTAAAATTTTACTTGCCTGCTTAATTGTTATATATTGAGTACTCATTTGTTAAAAATTTATAAACCTTAATAAATTTGTAACTTAATTATATAAACCTTATTAAGGTTTAGCAATCTTATATGTTGATAACTTAAATATCAGTAATTATTGTGCGAAGCTCTAATTTGAATTTTCTCGATGAAAACTTTCTAAATGGATCCATCCCCTATCAAAAATCATTTTTGAGGATAAATTTTATAAAATTCTAGATAAAAAATTCAAAACAAAATTTTTCAAATTCACTACAACTTTTTTTCTCTCCTCGATTGACCGAGATTTGCCGAGAAACTTTTTGTTTTCCACATATTTTTGATGTTTTATGTTGTGTAAAATTATATAATATTTCCAATGAGTCCGAACTTATTTTTTAATAAAAAAAAGTATCTCTCCACCCAAGCTGCGAGTGCTTTGACTGGGTACTCAAGAGACTACATCGGACAACTAGCTCGAGAAGGTAAGATAGAATCTACTAGAGTAAGCAGGGTTTGGTATGTTGAGGAAGAGTCTTTACTTAAATACAAGAACCTGTCACTAGAGCTAGAAACTCTAAAAGACCAGCGTGAAGGCTCTCTCAACAAAACACAGGAATCTTCTCCGGTCAATGGTGTGAATCTAGACGAAGATCTTTCCTATAGCCTAAAAAACTATCCTGTATACCAGCGCCCTGTTTCTAAGAAAAAAACTTTTTCAAGAACTCAGAGTAAATTTATATCTTCAGCACTGGCTCTGGGAATATCTGCAATAATTTTTTCTCTGACCTCTGCCCCTCTAAATAACTTGATAAGAAACAACGGCAGCACTTCAGACAATCTTGTCGCCCAAATTTCTGGCTCTCAGGATTCTTCCGAGGTTGCCGTCTCAGGTAACATTAAAGATTTTAAATCTGCTTGGGAAAATTATTTAACCAAACCAACAATCCCGAGCGTAGCAACAAGCACTCCAAGCAAGACCACGGTTTCAACCATGCAATCTGCTTGGCAAAACTATCTAACAAAAACAAAAGTTGCTGAGTCCCCTGCTCCAGTAAAAGTTGTTGCTAAACCTGAAACCAAAAATCCAGTTGCAACGACTCCTAGAACAACAACAGTCGCTACAATTTCTCAGCCAGTACTTATCTCTGCGCTCCGCTCCCTATTCGCTTCAGGAAATATTCCGGAAGATGTCATGGAATCACTCAGGGGACCTAAAGGAGAGAAAGGAGAATCTGGACAGATGGTAACATCTGTTTCTCCTTCTGCCCCTGCCCCAATACCTGCATACTTCCTTCCAGGAGGAGTTGTTCAACCTCAACCAAGCACTCCTAGCTTCAGCGGAGCAACCATCTTCTCTGCCACAGAACTCTCTACCACAAACTTCAATGCGAATAAAGCAGACATTGGAACTCTAAACGTTTCCGGTCTTTCAACACTCAACAACGTAAATATCCAGGGAGGCCTAAGCGTCACAGGAAACTTAAATCCGAACCTTACTGAAGGTTCCGTTTTCTTCCAAGGCTCTTCAGGTATTGCTGAAGACAACAGCAATCTTTTCTTCGACAATACAACCAACAGATTGGGTGTTGGTACTAATACACCGACACAGACACTCGATGTTGTAGGCACTTTGACATCATCAGGATCCACGACTCTTGGAACAGGAGTAAGCACCACCAACACCTTCGGCTCAGGTGCTTCAAGCATAAACATCATCGGCTCCACAACAACCCCAGGAACACTTACCTTGCATGGATCAACCACACTCGACAACAACTTCCTGCAGTCTGGAGCTTTCACTTTTGGAACAGGAACTGGAGCAGTCTCCTTGAACGGAAATACTTCTGTTACAGGAACCAACACATTCACTGTCGGGACAGGTCTCACCACCCTAGGAGGTAACTTGCTGGTGTCTGGAGCTGAGACAACCATATCTTCAACTGCCATCGAGCTTGATGGAACAGATCCTGTAATCGACCTAACTTCTGCATCAACTCTAAACATCAACACTACAACCAACCGACCTGTCACCTTCGGAACAGGAACAGTGACCATCCCAAACTTGGTAGTGACAAACAGCCAAGGCAACAACGGAACCATGACCATCGATTCAGATGTAACTACAGCAACAATCTTCAGTATCGTTGGAGATGAACTTACTTCCGGTACAGGAATCGCTGAGACAATCACAGCAAACGCAGGAAATGGACAGATAACAAAAGGTCATACAATCTCAGTTACAGATGACACTGTGGGAGGAGGAGGATACACAGGTCTTGCTGTTAGCGTCAGTGGATCAGGAACTGGGTCAGGAAACAAATATCTTTTAGATCTTAATCCTGGAGCAAACATTCAGGTTGTTTTCGATTCCACAGGAGCTTTAAGACCTACCACTGATGTATCCACCAACACTAACACCATCGGTTCCCCTTCCTTCTACTGGAAAAACGGATACTTTGACCAAATCACTGCAAACAACATCGCAGGTACAGTGGTAGGAGGTGCAACATCTTCCACAACATGGACCATCGGATCTACTGAAGCTGGAGATGTGAACGAAGCCTTGATCTTCCAAAGAAACTCTGGATCTGGAAACGCTTCCCTTCAATGGAACGCAGGTGCAAGCGACCTTCGATACCTGACTGTAAACTATCCTTTCAACTCAACATACACTGTAAACGACGCTTCGATCGGAACAAGCATTAATCTTTACTCTGGAAATCTAACAAACAATACGACCGGAGGAACACAGAGACTTCTTTCTCTAAGCAACTCTGGAACTGGAACAACAGAAAATGGTATATATATAAACAACACAGGAACTGGAACAACAGCATTTGAAATCGCTGGGACTTGGACAAATGGAATTGTTACCAACAACAATTCCATCAATGCTGGAACAGGTGCCCTCACAGCCGGAACAACTACAGTCGACAACATAATTCTTGGAGGAGGATATGGTTCAACTGGAGTAAGCATCTCAAACACAGGAAACATATCTGCAAATGGAAATCTTATCGTAGACGGAACTGTAACCTCGGGATTAATCAACGGACAGACAATATCAAGTGCTGCAAACTTCACTGGAACAGTAGCTGTAGCGACCTCGCTATCAATAAACGGAGGTTCAGCTTTGACTACTACAAACCAGACAGGGACAGGAAGCATTGTGATGTCTACATCACCTACCCTCGTAACACCAGCCCTTGGAGCAGCTACTGGTACTTCCTTGGTGCTCACTGGCTCTCTAACATCCAATGCATTAACCTCAGGAAGAGTAACTTTTGCTGGTACAGATGGCATACTCCAAGATGATGCAGACCTGACTTTTGCCACAGACACTCTAACTGCGACAAAAGTTCTTGCTCCGACTTCCATATCTTCCCCACTATTCATTTCAACTGGAGCGATAAATATAACTCCTAATGCTGGAGATGGATTGAATATAAATCTTTCCACTACTGGCGACTTTGCTGTCAACACAGATGATTTTTATGTAGATACAAGCACAGGCAGAGTAGGTATTGGTACTGCTACCCCTACAACAGGATTCTTGCAGATAAACGGGGCTGTAACAAATAGCATTGCAAACATAGCGCTTTCTGCTAACGCAGGTGGAAATGCTATTAATTTCGGAGATGATGGTACAGACGTAGTCATTGGCCCAGGTAATAGCTCTACTAAACTTCACCTGCTTTCAAGAGCAGGCGGTGTATATTCTAGATCATTCACACTGGACTCATCTGGTAATGTCGGTATCGGAACAACCACCATATCAGCTCGTCTTCACCCGCTCTCCACCACCGAACAGCTACGACTTGGATATGATGCTTCTAATTATGCTTCTTTCACCACCTCATCAGCTGGAAATCTGACCATAGCTCCTTCTGGAGGAACCACCACCATAACTGGTGCACTAGACTTCACTGGAAACATGACAATAACTAAAGCTGACCCTTCCCTAATCCTCAACACAACCACAGCTACAGACACAGACTTCTGGCTTGGAGTTCAAGAAGATGCTGGAGGAGACGATGACGACACTTTCCAGATTGGAGATGGTACCACACCTGGAAGCAATGCTTTCTTGAGCATTAATACATCTGGAAATGTTGGAGTAGGAACTACAAACGCCGGATACAGATTGACTGTAGCCGGAGGCGCTGATGGTGCTCAACTATGGGTAGGAACTGATACTTCATTCGGATACAGCTTTGGTAGAAATTCTTCCAATGGAGACTTAAACATCAAAGGATATCAAGGATTATATACTGGGTACAATTTCCTTGATCCATCAAACAATTCTACTTTCTACATCGCTGCTAGCTCAGTAAATGGAAATACTGGATATATAGGTATCGGTACTTCAGTTCCTACCAACAAGATTCATGCTATTCAGTGGGGTGCATTAAATAACAAAATCGCTCTTGATCTCTTCGCATCAAATGCTTCCTTAAGCTCAGGATTACTATTCAGAAGATCAACCCAGCATGTAGATAACTCAACCTTGTTTGCTACTATAAATGGAGACCTTCTTGGAACATTTGAATTCCAGGGAACCAACTTCGGAAACACCGCCTATGCAAATGCTGCCACAATAAAAATTACACAAAATGGCACAGCAGGAGCAACATATGTCCCTGCGAATATTTCTTTCCTTACATCTGATGGAACCAATGATGTAGCAGAAAGATTGACCATTAACTCATCTGGTAATGTAGGTATCGGAACAACCACCATATCAGCTCGACTCCATTCCCTTGCAACAACAGAACAGCTACGACTTGGATATGATGCTTCTAATTACCTAAGTACTACAGTAGGATCTACAGGAAATGCTACTTTCTCATTAACAGGAACGTCCCCACAATTTATTTTCTCTCAAAGACTCCAGGCATATAACGGGTTGTTGATTGGGAATTCCGGCGATTCTTCAGCTTCATTTATGTTTGCCTTTGACGGTTCATCATATGGAACCCCTAGTGCATCTGGAAGAAATTTGAGCTTTTTCAATTACAATACTTCTCAAACATCGCAAAACAGCTTTGTTTTCACGGGAGACGGGACATCTCCTACTTCTGGAACTGGAATCAATATGTTAAATGTTAGGTCATTTGCTCCAACCTCTGGTACAGCTGTCTTTAATTTAATGGAGCTAAGGCCAACAATTAACCAAACTGGTGGAGCCAATGGTATCACAAGAGGATTGTTAATAAGCCCAACACTGACTGCAGCAGCTGATTGGAGAGCTTTGCAAATTGGTGGTGATACAGGTTATGCCATCTACCAATCAGGCGCTAGTTCTACAAACTACTTCGCGGGCAACGTCGGTATTGGGACCACCACAATCTCAGCAAAGCTCCACTCCCTCTCCACAACCGAACAGCTAAGACTTGGATATGATGCTTCTAATTACAACTCATTCACTGTATCTTCAACAGGACTTTTGACAATAGATCCAACAGGATCAGCAAATCGAGTACATATAGATAGTAATCTATCAATTCCAGCCACAAGTCTCTTGTACCTAGATGGAGGTTCAAATACTTACATCTCAGAATCTTCAGCAGACACCATTTCTCTAGTTGCAGGCGGCACAACAGGATTGGGGGTAAATTCAAGCACAGTGTATATACCTTCAGGAAATACCTTCTTTATTGATGGTGGAAGCAATACTGGTATATATGAAGGAGCAGCAGACACCTTCTACTTCAGAGCTGGAGGAGTTGAAGCTATGCAACTTTACAGCAACCAGATGGTTTTGGCTGGTAATTATATAACCGCCAAGCAAGATCCGGCCATAGTATTTAATGCTGGATCTGCTTCAGATACCAAGTTCTGGGCGGGTGTTACTGATGATAACGGTAATGATGATGATGATTTGTTCCAAATCGGAGATGGTACTACTCCAGGGACTAATCCGTTTTTGACTATTGATACTTCAGGGAATGTTGGTATTGGAGTAACAAATTTAACCGTTTCAGGAGCTAACGCTAAGCTTGGTGTTGCTGGTGGCAATATAAATCTTGACAATACTAACTCACTAGCTTGGGGAGGAGGCACAGACAGACCATACATTCAAGGAAATAAGGCAACTGGTTTTCTAGCTTTTGGGCTTGGTGGTAGTGAGAGATGGAGAATAAATAGTTCAGGGCATTTTATCGCAGGAGCCGACAACACCTACGACATCGGAGCTTCAGGTGCGACTAGACCAAGAACAGGATACTTCGGTACCTCTGTAATCTCCCCTCTTGTTACGACTCCAAGTCTTACTACTTCTTCAGGTGCCATGACAATTACCCCAGCCGCTGGTTCTAACTTAGATGTAAATCTCTCAACCACTGGGGACTTTACGGTAAATACAAATGATTTGTATGTTGATACTTCAGGAAGCATGGTAGGTATAAACAAAATACCGACCATAGCTGCCTTAGATATTCTTGGAAACATCGCTATTAACACCACTGGAGCCAACAACGCTACATATTATAGCTATGCAGACGGCGTACAGCTTATGAGATTTGATACTTCTACTGCTGGAGTCAATTTGAATTCTGTCACCAATCTCCCAATTACTATTCTTACAAACAACACAGAGAGAATAACTATCGAAGGGGGCGGAGATGTCGGTATTGGAACCACAAATCCAGGCCAAAAACTTTCTGTAGCTGGAGAACTTAGAAGATACGCGGTAACCGCCGGTAACCCTCAAGAAGAAGCTATGCTGACATATGGTTCAGCAGCCACAGATACTGGTGGATTGTATGCTGTGAACAGATTTTCTAGTGATAATAGAACTGATTATTTATTTAAAACATCCAATGCGGGAGGAACTCTCTCTGAAGTTATTAGATTCACAAATGATGGAAGAGTAGGTATTGGGGACACTTCTCCAGATGCAAAATTAGAAATTGCTTCAGCTGTGGGTTCTCAAGCGGATATCCGTCTAAGCGATGCTGATGTGACTCATGGGTTTACAAGCTTAGTGGATGCCGATACATTCCTCTCAATCAGTGCTGGCGGGAGCATTACAGGTGGTGGTTCTATAAGAGGTTTCGGGGAGGGTGATGTCAATGGCCTATTTCTTCAAGGTCTTATCGGAGAAACTAATCCTACAGATAGTACTGCTGCAGTAATATTCAGTGCTGGTAAACTTTCTGGCTCCACCCAAGGGGCACTGGGCGCCTCCGAGACTGCATTTAATTTCAACAACTATGATTCTAGCTCTACCTTTATGACTATCTTAGGTGGCGGAAACATAGGTATTGGAACAACAAATCCATTAGAAAAATTAACTGTGGTAGGAAACGGTGTTTTTGGATCTGATGCTGAAGTAAACCATGGCTATGATGATACTTGGGGTATCACAGACTACGTAGGTGTAATAGGTGACGCTAGCACTGATATCCCTGGTATTATCTTAGGAGAAGATGACGGAACAAATAACTACCGTGCTGGAATATATTTTGATATACCAAACACAAACGTAGTATTCAGAAACACATATTCTTCAGGATCCACCTCGGATTGGATATTCTATAATGGCAACGTAGGCATCGGTACCACAAACCCTTCCCAGGCTCGTCTCCAAATCCTAGGTAGTGGAACAACATCATCTACCTCCAGCTTGGTAGTAGAAGATTCTGCTGGAACAGATATGCTAGCTGTGAGAGATGATGGATCAATTGGGTTTGGTAAAAACTTTACTCAGACAAGTGCTGGTGAATATTATGCGCTTACAACTGCGGGCAGTCTTTCTACTTCTAAAATTACAGTTACAAATTCTTCGGGCGGGACAATATCAAATGGTGTTGGCGTCGCCCAGTTTGAGATCGCTCATGCAGGTAGTGATGCATATACTGCGGGTAAGGGTTTAAAAATACTCCTTCGCCCAACAAACACAAGTACTTCCAATGTCTTTAGCGCTTTTGATTCATACGCAACCCTAGATGCGACGAATGCTCGAGCAGCAACATTAAGGAATGCACTCTTTACCACTGACACAGGGTCAGCAACTGGAGGCACAATTACCAACCTCACAGGAGTGGAATCTGCAGTAGCAGTATCTAATGCAGGCGTCACCGCCACAAATGCTTATGGATTAAATGTAAGCGGTATTACCAACGCTGGCACCATCACCAACACTTATGGTTTGTATATCGGCGATATCACTTCAGGTACTCAGACCAACCAGGCTTATGGTGTGTACCAATCAGACACTGGGGCGAGAAACTATTTCGGTGGTAGCGTAGGCATCGGTACCACAAACCCTTCCCAGGCTCGTCTCCAAATCCTAGGTAGTGGAACAACATCATCTACCTCCAGCTTGGTAGTAGAAGATTCTGCTGGAACAGATTTGTTAACAATTAGAGATGATGCATCTATTGGCTTCGGAAAGACGACTTCCCTAACATCCAACTCAGCATATTCATTCTTAAGAATGGATGCCACTGATTTTGATGATTCAGTCACAATTACCAACAACTCTGGAGGAGATATTTCAGCCATGCAGAACATTATTTCCCTATCTCCAACATATGCTGGAACCAATGCATTCACTCGTATTAGGGGTATAAGCAACATAGTTAATATCTCAAGCTCAGATACAGATAACGGTTCAACTGAAATGTTCTCTTTGTACAGCTCAGCTAGGTTAAACACTACAGGACGAGCTACTAATATGTATGCTGCATATTTTGATACTTTGTCTAACGATGCCAATGGAGGCACCATCACTAACATGATAGGTTCTGCGTCCAGAGTTGGCGTTCAAAATGCTTCAGTTACAGCAACAAATGTATATGCTATTCAAGTCGCAGATTTAATTAACGCAGGAACTATAACTAATACATATGGTGTATATGTAGGAGATGTGACAACTGGAACACAAACCAGCCAAGCCTATGGTATATATGTATCAGATACCAATGCTAGAAACTTCTTTGCAGGAAATGTAGGAATCGGAACAAATAGCTCAACAAGACGACTAAGCATAAATTCAGTAACTGGAGCAAGAGATGGTAACATTGATTTGCGAAACTCTGCTAACAGCATTAAGGGAACTATTGCAATAGATAACAATACAGATGAACTAAGCATTGCTGCTGTAGATGATTTGAGATTCTATGCAGGTGCGACGATTGGAACCATCGCTGACTTACCTACCAACCAAAGAATGGTTATCAACACAAGCGGAAATGTAGGTATAGGAACTACAAATCCTTCACAAAGACTCCAGGTTGAACTTGATAACGCAACAACAAACGCTGTTTCAAACGTAGCCTCCTTCTACCACACCACAACTGGAACAACCGCAAATGGAATTGGTGCAGGAATCTTGATAGGTGCTGAAAGAACAGCCGGTGATGCTGTGGCAGCAGGTAGCATACAAGGAATAATCACAGATGTTGCAGACCTGGCTAACGATGGGGGTGCTCTAGCTTTCACAACCAGAAGAGCTGGGACATTGACTGAAGCTATGAGAATCATCGGTTCAGGTAACGTCGGTATTGGCAGCACCAGCCCACAAGCCCTACTGGATGTTGTTGGCGGTATTCGTGTTAACTCAGCCGGAACCGTAACTTCTGGTTTTGCAAACGGTATAAACATGGGAACCTGGGATGCTTTAGGATACAACTCAGCAGGAACACAAGTTGCCTTGGGAGGTTATAGAGCAGCACAATTCTCAGAAGTCGGTCTATACACCATTGGATCCGAGAGATTGAGAGTAAATACCTCTGGTCACCTTAACCTAATCTCTTCAGGTGTTGCCCATGGTCTTACATCTCTTACCACCACTGATGCTTACACAAGCTTCAGGCCAACAGATGCTAACCTAGGAGGTCTTCAGGTGTATGGTATTACCGATGCAGATGGTACAGCTATAAACCTTTCTGCTGTAATTGGCGCAACAGACCCAGCAGACACAACTCCAGCATTTGTACTTCAATCTGGTAAATCCAACGGGGGCACTTCATGGCAAGCTCTTGGAAACAACGAGACCGTATTGCAAGTCAAGAACTTCACCACAAATATGTTGACTGTTTTGGGAAGCGGAAATGTCGGTATTGGTACTGATAGTCCTTCTACCCTACTTAATCTACAAAGATCAGGATCTGGAGGAAATATTCAGCTTACAGTGGAAAACGTAAATGCTGATCAATATGGCGATGCTTTCCAGTTCTACAAAAACACAGCTTCTCCTGCAGATGGTGACATTATGGGCTACATGATGTTTAGGGGTAGAGATGATCTAAATAACGTACAAGAATATGCATCGTTCTATGCAACCAGTGATGATGTTACAAGTGGGACAGAAGATGGTTCTTTCCACTTCTTTACTGATGTAGCTGGTGCACAGACTGAGGTCTTAACAATCAAAACTGGAAACGTCGGTATTGGGACAACTTCCCCAGATAGATCTTTGTATGTAGTTGATGACATTGCTTCTTCAGCAATGTGGCTTACTAACGATGGTAACAACTCTAATCGAAAAGGTATCACCTTGCAGGTTGGTGCCGACGATGCTTCTGGAACAAACACAGCGATTGAATTCCTAGATGGTGATCAAACTGCTCAAGGATCAATCACCTTCTCAGGAGGTACAACTTCATACAACACCACATCTGACTTCAGACTTAAGACAAATATCGCTGACACCTCTCTTGGAATTGCTACCCTAAGACAGATCCAAGTCAAAGACTATACAATGATAAACGACACAGCCCAGAAACTTCAGACAGGATTTATAGCTCAAGACTTGTTCCCAATCTACCCTAACGCTGTAACAGTTCCGAACGATCCAAACGGAATCTGGTCTGTAGACTACAGCAAGCTAACTCCTCTTCTAGTAAAATCAGTTCAAGATCTAGACATTGAAATATCTTCTCTTGAAGACAGAATCACTGCCTTGGAAGAGAACCTTGGAAACGGAGGCCTCACCGGGATGGCAGCTGATTTCTTCTCTTCTGGAGTACAGAGTGTAGTTGATGGAATTGCATATGTAAAAGGATTTGTGGTTGAGAAACTAACAATCGGTTCCCCTACCAAACGAACCGGAGTGACCTTCTTCGATGAAGTTACTGGAGATCCATATTGTCTATCTATCGCAAATGGAACACAGAAAGTAGTGTCAGGAGAGTGCGTGATAATAATTGCGAATGTAAACAATGCTCCACTTGGAGGAGGCAACAATCAACCAACTGGAGGAACTCCAGTAATCACCCTAAATGGTGATGGAACCATCTCTCTTAGCGTAGGAGGCGTATATGAAGAACTAGGTGCAACTGCAAACGACGCAGAGGATGGAGCTGTTGCGGTAATAATCTCTGGATCAGTCGACACCAATACAGACGGAACATATACAATTACATATACTTCAACTGATTCAAATTCCAATGTAACTACAGCTACTAGAACTGTGATCGTAGGTACTGGAGGAGAAGCACCAGAGAATACTCCAGCTCCAGAAGAAACACCAAGTGAAGAACCTCAGCCAGAAGAAACCCCATCAGAGGAGCCAACTCCTGAGCCAACCCCAGAAGAATAATTTATTTACTATTCAGTGATAGGTATAGCCATTCCCCCTCCAAACACAGAGAAAAAATCCTCTGAGACTTCGGGTTTCTCTACAGTAATAGGTACTCCCCATTCTGAGTATCCAAACTCAAAAGAAATATCGAGAGAACCAAACTCTTCCATTGGCACAGAAAAAGCAACCTCAAACTTGTATGGCAATCTGTCAGACTTACCTATGAAGATAGCTCCTTTAAAGTTAGTTATTTTATTTAAATCTGATCTCATGGATTCTGCATCAAAAGGAATCGGGGTCTCTAGACCAGGAGCGGAAATAGACTCAAGAGATTGAACAAAAGAAATTAATCCTTCTTTGTTTAAATCGAATGTATACTTGTCAGTATATACACCACTTATATTCTCTCCTGGTTCCTTGCTAAGCATATTTACTAGGTTCGCGTTAACAAGTAGAGATTTTATTTGCTCTTCTTGCTGAGGAGAAGCTCCGGAAATAGCAAGTGTACCCAGAAGCTCTTTTGGATAATTATTTACATCCATAGAAAACCACTTATCCTTGAAATAAGATAGATCTGCTCCTAGTCCTAGCTCTGGCATCTTTGAGAATTTAAGATATGATATATCATCTACTATCCTCACCTCAGCAGCCCCCTCAAAACCTCCTGCAGTAAGAGACATTAATACTTCACCGTTCTCCCCCAGCTTGGAAGTATTTCTCATAGACTCTCCAAACATCTGCATAGAAACTTCATCTATGCCAAACATTGCCAAAGGAGACTCTCCGCCTTCGACTGGAGAGATTTTTATAGCGGCCTTTGCGTTAAATTTAACACTAGGCTGAGCTTCCATGTTGTTTATAAGCTCCGCAACTGTTACAGGCTTACTAGAGAAATATCCTGCATAATATGCATACCCAGCACCTCCTCCTAACACCAAAAGTAGAATCACGGAAAACAGAAGTCCAAAATGAGACTTGTGAGAAGTTGAGACAGGCATCACGATATCTTTATGCACCTCCACAGGCATAGGCGCAGGAGTAGGAGCAGCTACTGGGGCAACTGGAGCTGGAGAATCAATTACAGAAAAACCTTCAGCAACATCAGCAGGATTCCATCCTGCATCAATTAAACTTTTTTCAATCGCCTCCTTGGTAGTACCCTTAGCCCTTTCTCCTTTTATAAAATTTAACAATTCTGGTGTAGTCATAAAAAATAGTTATGATAATAAATTACCAATAAAGTATATCAATATACATATTGAAGAGCTATATAAAAAGTGGAAAACACACCATACAAGGTGTGTTTTCTTTTTTTTTTGCGCGACCGACCGGACTTGAACCGGCAACCTCCCACGTGCACTATTTCCACTATTTTCATAGCGGCATGGACTATATCTTCACCGTAGGTTTCCCCTTAGGTGCTTCGGTATCTAGTCTCTACGGCGCCCCTTCTAAAAAGAAGGGTTCCCTCGGTATTCGCATATCTGATAAACAGACTTAGCCTTCACCGATATCCCAAAGAGTTTCAATCTGCCCTTTCGACAGAAAGCTGCACGAATCTACAGGCGGGTGCTCTAACCAGTTGAGCTACGATCGCATGCTTATGAACTTTTCAAATTTAACCCTTTTCCTATACAGGAACAATAGGGTATCCCTATTATACATGAATTTGTATAATTTCAAAGACTTTCTTTATTGTTGTGTCGGCACCAAGAGTTGCACTTGGGACCTTCTCTTTATGAGTGAGATGCTCTAACTACCTGAGCTATGCCGACATGATACCTCTCCTAACTCCTTTTATTAAGCCTAAAATCTTGTACTTTAAAGGCTTACTCTTCCTTACTATTAATCTACAAACCCCATAGTAATTATCATGGTTTTCATAAATCTTACTTAGCTTTGTATTCACATAATAGGGCTTCCTAAGTTGTGAATCTTCTAATTTTAGCAGTTTTTTCCAAAAATTCAAGACAGTCTCTATCCTTGGTTCATGAATCCTATTTATCTGAATAGTACAGACTATATCATTTTTTTGAATCCCCATAACTCTAATAAGTATATTTTTCATAAGTAAAATCATCTCGGGATCAGAATTAGCAAATACAAAACGACTTGTACTATCAGATTTAGCTCCTTCGCTCCAATAAAGATCAGTTGCAATCAGAAGAGCTTCGCGGCTAGATATCTTGCTTACTGTATCCATCCCCCAAGCATCGGCTTCTTTTATAGCATCCGATCTTTTCTTTTTATTTGTCTCAGCACCTAATTGCTGCCCGCGTTTTGCGCCAATACTAGAGTTTTGTAATAAATTTTTCTTTTGTTCCTCTGTCAGAGGTATATCCAAACACCATTTACTTGCTGTGCTTTTAGAAACTCCTGGCTCTTTAGCAATTACCGAAATAGAAATTCCCTTTCTTCGCATTTCATGGGCAATCAATCTTTTGTCATATTTAGACATATATGACATATATATCATGGGTTTCGTTTTTCTATACTTGCTAAAACCAACCAAATGGCCTATACTCTTTCTGCGGGATGGAGAAGAGGTATCTCGTAAGGCTCATAACCTTAAGACGGCCGTTCGATTCGGCCTCCCGCAACAAGTTAGATTCTAAATAAAACCGTAAGATCTAAAGATTTGCTCATAGAGAGCAATGATTCTTTTGGCTTCCTGGGTAGAGATATGAAACTCTGAGCCCTCATGAGCTATTCTGTTTCTAATAGTATGAACTTCCCAAGCAGCAGGAAGCATCTTGAAAGTATCTGAATCAGCAGTTTTTAGCTTCTCCCCTATGGTCTCCCCTTTGAATCCAAGTTGATCTAGTAGAGTCTCAAGCATGGCATCTGCCTCGATTATGGCAAGCCTCCATTCATTCTCATTCGGAGAGAAAAGATATTCTAAGACAACAGCCCATCTTGGGTTTTTAAGACTCTGTCTTTTTTCACTCTCCCTCCTCTCCTTTTCAGCCTGCTTCATCGCATACTCATGGATTGCGTGATGATGGTGATGGTGTTCTTTTCTTCGTATTTCTACCATCCTCACAATTACATACATAATTATAGTTACAAAGAAAAGAGCGAGCCAAAACATTATGGTTGTTATGGTCTCTCTACCATCCGGACTAAATAAATATCTAATGATAGAACTGAAAAAATCATACCCTTGTTGGAAAAGATAATCAGGATTCAGATATTTAGATGAAAGCAGAGTCTCAGGTGGCGGATTATTTAATTCTATTCCACTTAGTGGATTTGGATTTAATGGGTCCATAAATAATTAACGTACACTTTCAAATTTTTTTCCTACCTCAAACAAATACTCTTCAGAAAAATGAGGGGCCATGAATTGAATCGACATTGGAAGTCCTTCTGCGTTCTTACCTGAAGGTAGTGCAATGGATGGGACTCCAGCCAGGTTTGCAGGTGCAGAGAATATATCACAAAGATACATGGCAACTGGATCAGAAAGCTTTTCTCCTAATTTAAATGCCGGTATAGGAACTGTAGGAGTCAAAATAAGGTCAACACTTTCAAAGGCCTTCTTTACCTCCTCTCGTATCTTTTCTCGCACCAGGATTGCCTTGTTGTAATATGCATCATAGTATCCGTGAGAAAGAACGTAAGTGCCTAGAAGGATTCTTCTTCTAGCTTCCATGCCGAATCCTGCTCCTCTGGATTTCATATATACTTCTCTCAAATTCTCCCCTTCTTTGCTAAGCCCGTATCTTATCCCATCAAACCGAGAAAGGTTTGTAGAAACTTCAGCTGGCATAATTATGTAATAAGCCTCCAAGGAATATTTAGAAAACGGAAGCTCGATATCTGTAAACTCATATCCTGCTTTCTTTAATTTTTCTACAGAATCTTTGAAATTCTGCATCACCTCAGGATCAACTCCTTTTTCAAATAGATGCCACGGTACCCCAATCTTTTTCGGAGAACCTCTCTTGGAAACTCTCATTTCGTCCGGAACTGAAGTACTATCTTCTTTGTCATATCCTGAAATTAAATTAAATACAGTTTCTGCCTCACCTACTGTCTTTGCAAACGGAGAAACTTGATCCAGTGAGTTACCCATAGCGATAATTCCATTTCTAGAGACTGCTCCGTATGTAGGCTTAAGCCCCACAAGTCCACAGAATGCTGCCGGCTCTCTCACAGAGCCACAAGTTTCAGTACCTAGAGAAACCAAAGCCATATCAGAGGCAACAGCTGCAGCTGAACCTCCAGAAGATCCTCCTGGAACTCTGGTGGTGTCTATAGGATTTTTGGTCACCCCAAAAGCTGAAGTCTGAGTACTCGAACCCATAGCAAATTCATCCATATTTGTTCTACCGAGCATCACAGCTCCAGCTTCTTTTAATTTCTTTGTTACAAAAGAATCATAAGTTGCTCTATAATTTTCTAGAATTTTTGAAGAGGCAGACGCAATTTGTCCTTCTACAAGAATATTATCTTTTATGGCAACCGGGATTCCAGTCATGAGCTGCGCTGCCCCTTCGGCAAACATTTTATCTGCCTTCTCAGCCTGATTGATTACGTCATGATAGATCTCCAGGTACGCATTCAAATCTGAGTTCTTCTCTTTGATCATAGCTAGATATGCTTCAGCAAGCTCTTTCGCAGAGAAGACTTTTTCTTTCATAGCTTTATGAGCCTTTTCAATTGTAAGATTCTTAAGATCTATCATTATAGTATTTTCTTAACCTTCAAAAAATCATCCTGTTTATTAGGAAATTGTTCCATGATGCTCTCTCTGGAGAAATCTCTCTCCGTCACCTCATCTTCTCTCCATACGTTTGTAAGAGGATAGTCTGGTATTACATCCCCTACTGATACGGCCTCAATAGATTTTACGTACTCCAAAATACCCCCCATATCATGAAGAATCTTCTCTTTTTCCGCCTGAGACAGGTCTAGTCTTGAGAGCTCTGCTAGGTTCTCCACATCCTTGATTTCCATAGTATGAGTATAACCCAAGATTACTTCCCAATCAAAGCCTGAATTCGGTCTTCAATTGGAGGATGGGTGGCAAAAAGACCTTTAATCTTTTTACCCAAACCAGAACCCTTTGGGTCAGAAATGTACAGATGGGCAATCGCCTCAGACTGATGACCCATCGGAGCACTATGCTCTCCTATTTTCCGTAGGGCCGAAGCAAGACCTTCAGGGTATCTAGTAAGCAAAGAGGCGGAAGCATCTGCGAGATATTCTCTTTTCCTTGAGATTGCAAGCTGAATAATTGTAGCAAAGATTGGAGCTAAGATTGCAAACACAATTCCTAACACCATTAGAAGATTTCCTCCTTTACTGTCACTGTCCTTGCTTCCATGAAATAGATGGCTTCGTAAAAAAATATCAGCAAGAATTGAAACAAAACCTACTAACACCACAACCACAGTCGAAAGCAACATGTCTCTGTTTCCAATATGCGCCAACTCATGAGCAATCACCCCCTCAAGCTCAGTTTTATCTAAGATAGCAAGGAGACCGGTAGTTACAGCAACCACTGCGTGCTCTTTGTTTCTTCCAGTAGCAAAAGCATTTGGAGCCGAATCTTCGATAACGTAAAGCTTCGGTTTCGGAAGACCCGCAGCGATCGAAAGATTCTCAACCAAATTATACAGGTCAAAATACTCAGCTCTTGTAGCCTCTTTTGCACCAGCAATTTTTAAAACTATCTTATCTGAAAACCAATATGAAGTAATATTCATAAGTATGCTGAATATTACGAATATATATAGTATATTTGGATTCCCGTAATACATACTAAAAAACCACCCTAGACCTATAACCACTACAAAGAACATAGTCATAAGAATCCAGGTCTTAGTGATATTCTTTGATATATTTGTATATGCTGTTGTTGTCATTTATGATTTGCTGTTCATTAACTTATAACTTTCGATAACCGAATCCACGAAACTTCCCACGCATCCCTTCGCGTATATCTTCTCTTGTTCAAAGTCGTTTTCAATAAATACACCTGTGGTTGCATAGAGATATATCTCCGAAGCATACTTCCCGTAAGCACCTGTACTTGGATTAGAGAATGTGAGCTTGCCTTCTTTGTCTGCTGTAGCTGCCTTAACTTCTTTGACTGGACATACTATATATTCTCCAGCCAAAGACTTTCCATTGAAAGAAGTTAACGTGCTGTTGCTTGCATAAGATACGTTGAAACTGCAATTCATATCCCCTTGTACTCCGCTAGTTACTATTTCAACTTGTGTCGGGAAAAGCGGATCGGTAAACACTGCCCTGGCCCATGTACAACTAGCCGCACTTTCCCCTATACAATTTAATACTGTATCGTTCTCCAGCATCGGTCCATCTATACTTGGAGCTGTAGTGACTCCACAGTTTTTGGCAACAATGGGAGCAGTTGGGATTATGACTTCTTTTCTCTCTTCTACAGGAGGAACTATAATAGTCTCTTCTTTAAACAGAGAAATATTCGATACGCGATCTTTGATTCCACTTACAACTTCCAAGATCTGATCCTTAAAGAAATAACCCCCAAAAGCCATAAGAGCAAGCAAGGTGAAAATGAAAAATCCTTTCAAGGCACCTCCTGCCTTAGCACCAGAAACAGGTTTTGTATATTTTGAAGGATTAATAACCAAAGGAGGAAGAGCACCGAAAGGAGATCCTGATTGAGTAGGTCTTGGATTAATACTTACTGGTTTTACACCAGAAGCAGGTACAGGAGTTGGGTTAGTGGATCCCACAGGCATAACTGTGCGAAAAGCTTCACTGATATCAGCATCACTCCACCCTCCCCCAGATAGGAGTGCTGTTCGGACCTCTTCCCGTGTCTTACCCTTATTGATTTCCGCCCTTATGTAAGATATTAATTCCTGCGTTATCATTGATTAGAATTTAACATCAACTGGCTTCTGAGCCGCGTCATTGTCATCCAAATCAAAGAAGGATACTTTCTTGAAACTGAACATTCCAGCAATAAGATTCCCTGGAAAGCTCTCGAGTCCTGTATTAAGATCTCTTGCATTCGCATTATAGAATCTTCTTGCTGCCTGAATTTTGTTCTCTGTGTCTGAAAGCTCTCTTTGAAGTTCCATAAAGTTCTGATTAGCTTTAAGATCAGGATACGCTTCAGACAAAGCGAAGATGGACTTCAGTGCACCAGAAAGCATATTCTCAGCCTGTGCATGCTCGTCAGTAGGACCGGAGGAATTCATCGCAGCAGTTCTTGCTTTTGTCACATTTTCAAAAGCTGAACTCTCATGAGTTGCATAACCTTTCACTGTGTTTACAAGATTTGGAATAAGATCATATCGACGCTTCAGTTGAACCTCAATATCAGCCCAAGCTTCCTGTGCTCGATTCACCATTGAGACAAATCGGTTGTAGGAAAATACTGCCCAAACAATCAGAACACCTAGAACAATAAATATATACATCATATGTGGTTAAATAAGCTAATAACTTTAAAAACCTATACTACCAGTATAGTATACCACAAAAACACAAAGAGGCTTCTATTTCCTCTTCTGAAATTCTTCCACCAATACCAAAAGCGGAGAAGCTACACAGATAGATGAGTATGTTCCAAAGAACATACCTGTTCCCAGCATAAGAGCAAAGTATTTTGTGCTTTCAGGTCCGAAAAAGAACAAAGCAATCAGAACCAAGATGGTTGTAGTTGAGGTAGCTATAGATCTTGAATATGACTGACTCAAAGAAAGCCCCACAATCTCAGCAAAGGTGTGTTTTGAACCAAGGCCTTCAGTCTTTAGATTCTCTCTTACCCTATCAAAAATAACTATGGTATCGGATACTGACAAACCTAAGATTGTCAGTATTGCTACAACAAAGAGAGTGTCCACTTCGGCCCCGAAAAACTGAGAAAGTAGAGTAAATATTCCTACCGGAATTATTACATCATGAAGCAAGGTAGTTATGGCAATAAAACCATATCTCCAAGAGGAAACAGGCTTACTTACGCCTCTGAAGGCAAAAGCAATGAATAGTATTATTGATAGTGAGACTAATATAATTGCTGTAATCGCTTTTCTGGTAAGCTCCTTGCCCACAGACGGACCAATAGAGTTAAATCCTACCTCTGTAAAAGACGCCCCGTCTATATCAAGAACTCCTAGTAGGCTCTCGTACTCTTGCTGGCTTAGATCTCTTGTCTTAATTATATAACTAGTTTCTCCTGTTGGTTGAACAAGGACTGAACCCAAGCCAAGAGCCTCAACTACTTCCTGAACTTTCACTTGTTCTGGACGAGTTTCTGTGTAAGCAACTTCAAGCTTCGCTCCCCCTTTGAAATCTATGCCGATATTCAGTCCGAAAGTTAAAAGAGAAACAAGAGAAGCTAGGACCAATACCACTGAGATACCTATGAATATTTTTTTGTATTTAATGATGAACATAAAATTTATTTAGACAAACCGCTAGAGAATAAGAATCGGGCGACCTTTCCATCTTTTTTAGGACTTACTAACCCAAGGAATATTCTAGTAACTGTTATCGCTGAGAACATAGATACTATTACTCCCAAACCAAGAGTAAGAGCAAATCCTTTAATTAGAGATGTTCCAAACCAGAAAAGAATTAAAGCGGTGATCAAGTTTGATATGTTTGAGTCTCTGATTGATGACCAAGCTCTAGAGAATCCTAGATTTACAGATTCAGCAATACTGTAACCCTTTCTCATTTCCTCCTTAATTCTTTCGAATATAAGCACATTTGCATCAACAGCGATTCCCATAGAAATCACGAAACCAGCCAATCCTGCTGCAGTCAGAGTTACAGGTATGAGCTTGAATATTGAAAGTACAATAAGAGCAAAAACACAGAGAGCCAGCGCTGCAATCAGTCCAGGAAGCCTATACCAGAGAGTTAGGAACAACACCACCATAGCAAAGCCAATAAGTCCTGCCTTCACTCCGGCATCTACTGCACTCTCTCCAAGAGAAGCCCCTATAGTTTGCTTAGAAATCAAAGTCACAGGAACTGGAAGAGCTCCTGAATTGAGCCTGCCCACTAGTTGCTTTGCTTCATTTGGGTTAGTAAACCCTCCTGAGATTACAGCCTGCCCGTTTGGAATCTCTTCGCGAACTGTAGGAACTGAAATAGGTGCTCCATCTAGATATATAGCTACTGGCTTACCAATATTTTCCTTGGTAATCTTTGCAAACAAAGCAGTTCCAGTATCATCAAAATGCAACGTCACCTGAGGCTCGCCGGTATTTACATCGAATTCTAAAGTAGCTCTATCTAGATATCTTCCTGTTAATTCTGTAGGAATGAAATAATTTTCAAGATCAAGAACCACTTGTCCACTTTCATCTACTTTTACCTCTTGAGGATTGTCCGCCCCTCTCTCTACCCTGAACTCAAGAAGTGGGGTTTGGCCAATCATCTGAGTTGCCTTCTCAACATCAGTAATTCCAGGCAGATCAACAATAAGTTCATTCTTGCTTCCAGTAATTAAACCACCGTCCTGCACCTGAACAACCGGTTCAGAAACTCCAAAAAGATTGACCCTCCTTTCGATAACATCTCTCAGAGCTTCCATGGAATTTGATACTTCTCCTTCTGGTACACCAGATACATCAGCCTGATATATCAGATGTGATCCCCCTGAGAGGTCCAGACCAAGCCGGAATGGATAGCTTTTTAAGAAAGAGGCTTCGTTCTCGAAATTAGAGTTTAAACGAGGCTCTGTTTTGTAAATAAATAATGCGGCTCCCGCACCCAGAACTAGCATCAATACAGCTAAAATAATTCTTTTTTTCATAAAAGTAAGGTTATTCTAAGCCTTTTTAACCAAATATGCAACCAAGGCCCCAAGAACGAAACCGCCTAAAATATCTATAGGAAAATGCACCCCTGCGACTATTCTAGCCATCCCTATAAATAGAGCCAGCACCATGAATACCATCCCTGCTTTCTTGTGCAGGAAAAATATGGAAAATGCCAGAGCAGAAAAGACTGCAGCATGAGATGAAGGAAAAGCATGACCAGTCTCTCCGAATACCGGAGTTATGAATGGCATAGATTCAAAAGGGCGCGCAGCTGCAAAAAACAATTTAAGTATGTATGAGCTCAGATAAGCTACACCTAAAGATAATGCCACCTTGAATATCTCTCCTCCTTTTGTTCGTATTACCTGATACGGATTCTCGGCCTTAAATATTTCGTGATGAAAAAGAATGTACAATCCTCCAATCATCAGCACCATGATTGCAAACGGCTCAGCTATAAATGTAATTACCTTGTCTGTAAAAACAGACTGGTGAGCGAAACTGAATAAGTAATTGAAGATTATATCGTTCATATAAGTAAGTATATCACTTCATAAGAAGCAACCCCAGTATAGCAATAACACTACCTATCACCTTTCTCCAGGGATGATCTCGCTCGCCTAAAAATATCGCCCCTCCTATCATAATCAATACCACCTTAAAAGTTGTAATTGTGGACACCACAGCAAGATTGCCAACCACATATACCAGAATCACATAGGACAGAGAGCCTAAGAAAAACATACTTCCCAGACCCACAACATCTTTGCTTGAATAAGAATGAGTGCTTTTTGTAAAAAATACTGCTAACCCCAAGAACAAAGCCTGTGAAGACCAGGACAACATAGTGGATGCAGATAATCCAGTTTGCTTCTGAAGAGCTCTCTCTGCAACCAAAAGCACCCCTAGAAGAAGTCCTCCGATAAGCATCATCACAAAGTATCTATCAAATTTAAATTTACTAATTCGATGTTTATGTGAGACAACCAGAAGTGCCAGAATAAGTAGAACCATACCAAATACTTGCTGAAGACTAAGCCCCTCTTTAAGAAGTATGGAAGAAAGGAATACAGTCATTGGTGTGTAAACATTCGTAACTATGTTGCTGACTCCAGCATCAATATGTTTCTGAGCCACAAAGTTTAGAATAAAATACCCCATCCCGAACACTCCACAAACCAATGAAAGAAGAAACAAATTAAGAGAACTTCCTGCAAAATACATAGGGCTGAAAAACGGCAAAAAAGATCCTCCGATCACAAGAATCAGCATCACCTCAAAAGCGAGACGTATTTGAGACTTAGTGTCTGGATTTCTAGTTTTGGCTAAATACCTCCTGTATAAAGGAGAAATGCTTGAAGCAACAAAATAGAAAAAGTAGCTTGCGATTATAATCATTTATTTTTAGCAACAGTCAGCACATTCTTAAGAAGCATCGCCACAGTAACCGGACCCACTCCCCCTGGAACTGGAGATACGTAGCTGGCTTTTTCTTTTACGCTTTCCAGATCGACATCTCCAACAATTCCACTTCCAGATTCAGAAGTTCCCGCATCTACAATAACTGCTCCCTCTTTAATCATCTCTCCTGTAATGTACTTCCCTCTTCCAATTCCAGAAATTATCACATCTGCTTCTTTAATAATATTCTCTTTGTTCTCTGTTTTGCTCGTCACAATATTCGGATTAAGTCCTCGGAATTTAAGAAGTGCAGCAACTGGCTTGCCAACCAACATCCCCTGCCCCATCACTACAATATTTTTTTCTTTCAGGGAAAGTCCAACACTATCAAGCAATGCAATTGATGCAAGTGCAGTGGGAAAACCTATTGATATATCACCTGCATAGAATTTCTCGCTTGCCATAGTGCCCAGACAATCGACATCAAGCTTTGGATCAATAGCATCCAAGACAGCCCTGGTATCTATTCCTTCTGGAAGCGGAAGCTGAGCAATAATACCGCACATACTAGGTATCTTGTTTAATTTCTGTATTTCTAATACTAATTCTTCTGTGGATATAGTCGCAGGAAACTCCGCTTTGTGAAATCTAATCCCTACACTCTCTGCGGTATCAGCTTTCATCCGTACATACTGAAGCGAGACCGGATCGTTACCGACCAAAATATCGCAAAAAACTGGCACAAAAGAAAGCGAGGACACTTCTTCCTTGATATCCTTAAGTATTTCATCTCTCAATTTTCTTCCGTCAATTATATTCATATATGCATCATACTCCCAAAAACTCATTCTGGGTATCATCTCTATGAGCGCTTCTCTGATACCTTCGCATACTCATTAGAATACCCAGAGCTGCAAATTCTGTAATCAAATGCGAACCTCCATAACTCATGAACGGAAGTGGAATACCAGTAACCGGCAGAATTCCAATGTTCATACCAATATTAATGAGTATATGGCTCATGAAGTAAATAGCAATACCCATGCCAAAAAGTATTTCGAAATTGCTCGATCCCAGAGCGGCAAAATTTAGTATTCTGTAAATTATGAGTCCGTACAGAAGAAGGATTGTAATCGAACCAATAAAACCCCATTCTTCGGCGAAAGCTGCGAAGATAAAATCCGACTGAGGTTCTGGAAGGAATTTCAATCTGGATTGAGTGCCGAAACCAAGACCCTTTCCTGTTATCTGTCCGCTTCCCACCGCTATCGTGGACTGAAATACGTTATACCCGCTTCCATGAATATCAGCAAGAGGATTAAGGAAATTCTGAATACGCGCCTTCTGGTAAGGAGCGAAGACAAATAACCACAACATGACAAAAGAGAGTGCAGCTCCTGCTCCCACCATAATAAGATGTTTTTTGGAAATACCTGAAACTAATACCATGCCAACCCATATAGAGAAAATTATCATAGCCGAACCAAAGTCAGGCTGAAGGAGAACTAGCACGAGCGGAATGAACGCATATAACCCTGAAATAAATATATGTTTTATGTATCTGATCTCAACATGCCTACGAGAAAAATATTTAGCCAAAATCAGAACCAATATTAGCTTCATGGTATCCGCAGGCTGAAAAGAAAAGAACCCGAAATCAAACCAGCTAGTTGCACCCTTGGCCATATTACCAGCAACAAAAAGCGCAAGGAGAACAATAGAATTTAAAATAAAAATTCCAACTAATACTTCTGTTCTTTTAAGAAATCTGAAATCGACAAAAGAAAAAAGGAAGAAAACACAGAACGAAAGAACAACCCATATAATCTGTCGTTCAAAGAAATCCCCCACATCCTCAGATGGCGCAAAAGACTTCATGGTAAGAAGTCCTGCTGTAACTATAGGTAAGATAAAAAAAACAAGAATCCAATCTATTCTTTTCAGGCTTCTTTCAACCATATCCTTATTTGAGTTTTATCAAGAAAACATCGAAAGTAGGAATAATCTCCTTCGTAACAGTGGTTCCTTCCCATGGCTCTGGCCATGTGAAAAATACTCCTCTTTCTTCTTCTGGGGCAAGTTCATCGACAACCGATCTACTAGCAGAAAGAGCGTTTCCATTTTCATCATAAAGAATAGCGACAACGTTCACCTGGGGAACTATGTAAAAAGAATTATTCTTTATATTTACTGAAAGAGTGGGATTGGTGCCTTCATTTTCAAGAACTATATTTGAAGGAAATACTTTTACAGTGTTGAGCAACTCTTTCTCCACCGCAAGCCAGATAGGGGCTTCGGTAAATTCAAATGTGGTGTAAACCGGAATAGAATTACCTACATTAACTCCAGGCTCAAATACAGCAAATCTGCCGCCTGCTGGCACAAAGGTACTTCCCTCTCTCTGCCCTATATACAAATTATCCTTGTCCGCAAATCTAAATCGGTAATTTATTTTTTTCACAACTGCAGCATCATTTTGATTTTCTAAATATGCTACTGCGTTATACCTTCCGTTTACTACTTTAAATGCTCTGGACCAAAGAACAGAAATGTCATCTACTTCGGCCCTGCAAACCAAAGCACATGACCCTCCGCAATCTACTCCTGTCTCATCTCCATTCTGAAATCCATCCTGACAAGTTGGGGTCTTGTTTAAAGAAGGTGAAATTATCAAAAATCCAAAAATACCGAAGAAAAAAATTAATACGAAGATATAAAAAATCTGCCTTTTTAGTGCCCAAGTCATACTGGTATGATATCACAAAAAATGACGAAAGGGGGTGGCGCACGATGCGGCCTCCCCCTTTTTTGTATTACCCGATCAGCCTAGCTGAGCATGGCGTCGCATGCACGACGCAACTTTCGGTGACGCTCATTGGCTGCAGAACGATCGACTTGCTGATTCCTCAACCAAGAAGGTCGAGTATCCGGATCTTCAACGACTTGACGACGCACCACCTTCTGTTTTGCCAGGTGGTTCTTTGTACGTTTTGCCATACGAGCTCCTTCCCCGTGATTAAATCACAAAAAACGCTCAAAATCAAGAGCGTCTTTTTGTGGTTGAAATTTATCACAATATGAATCCTATTGCCCGTAGTAACTTACGTAAGTACCGTTTCCTGTATAAGGAACTTGAACTGGTATTGAACCATAGCCAGAAAAAGTTGCGGAAGAAGTATAAGGCTGATTAGTTGATGTGTTCTGTCCATAAGAACCTACTGGAGCATTTCCCCAAATCTGTTCAGTATTACTTGAAGGATTGTAAGGAGTAGTTGGAGCAGATGGTCCCCATATCTGAGGAGTCGGGCTAGAAACTGTATATGCTCGAGATGGATCTGAGTAACCCCACAACTGCGGAGCTGGAGCACTTACGGTGTATCCTCTTGAGGGATCTGAGTAACCCCAAAGCTGTGGCTGCGGTGCTGATACATGATACGATCCTGAAGTGGCAGAGCTGTAGTTATTGTTTGAAACATAGATATTTCCATATCGGCCATAGCTCGCATATGGAGCTGGAGTATTGTAATACACGGTTCTAGGAACAGCATAGTTTCCTGTGTAATATGCTGTATTTGTTCTTGGAACTGCAGTTCCTCCTCTTGGCACAGCTGTCTGAGCAGACGCTGAAGATGCGCTTAAAACAAAGGCTAAGATACCGAATATAAAGGCTTTTTTAAACATATTGGTATTATACCATATATGAAATAAAAAAGCAAGCACTCTCCTGGCAAGTAAAAACCACCCTAAAAAGGGTGGTTTTTATCAAGTTCTCGGTGCTGGCGACTACCTACTTTCCCCACGGTGTGAGTATCATCGGCTATGCAAGGCTTAACTTCTCTGGTCGGAATGGGAAGAGGTGTGACCCTTGCTACGAATCACCAACACTGAAAACTCGATGTAATCAGTATTGCATTTTTAATATGGTTTGCAAATTTCTTAACAGGAATCGAAACATTAGTACTTCTCAGCTCTACACATTACTGTGCTTACACTTAAAGCCTATCAACGTGATCATCTCTCACGGTTCTTAACGATTCCTAATCTTGAAGCTGGCTTCCCTCTTAGATGCTTTCAGAGGTTATCCATTCCCGACATAGCTACCGAGCAGTCCACTTGGCAGTAGAGCTCGTACACCAGAGGTCAGTTCACTCCGGTCCTCTCGTACTAGGAGCAAATCTTCTCAAGAATCAACGAGTGCAGTAGATAGGAGACCAACCTGTCTCACGCATCTACGTCCACAATTGCTTGTGGGATTGGACTGTGACATAAACTTTTTTAAAGTTTGCTAACATTCAGTCTCTACGGGTGAGTTTCCTCTTCCCTCGGCGTTGCCCGCATGGGGTTTCACCGATATAAGTTAGCTTGCCATCATACATTTCTGCATGACGCCGCCGTGATGAACAAAACTTGTTCATGATTGGTTTCGATTAAAACAGTTCATTTTAAGTTCATGAATTCCTCTGAGGGTTCAAACTGTCAAAATCACATTTGCATATGATCTTAACGGTCTGAACCCAGCTCGCGTACCTTTTTAATTGGCGAACAGCCAAACGCTTGGCAGCTTCTCCACCGCCGCGCTAAGGTGAGCCGACATCGAGGTGCCGAACTCCGCCGTCGATATGAACTCTTGGGCGGAACTAGCCTGTTATCCCTAGAGTAGCTTTTATCCGTTAATCTCCCCCCGCATCTAATGCGAAAGGTCGGTTCACTATGTTCTGGTTTCCCAACTGCTCGACATGTACGTCTTACAATTAAGCCAGCTTGTGCCATTACACTATCGGCACGGTTTCCATTCGCGCCTAGCTGACCTTTAAACCCCTCCTTTACTCTTTAGGAGGGTACAGCCCCAGTAAAACTATCCACCAGATACTGTCTCAAAACGTTTTTGCCGTTTTGGTTAGAACATGCCTTCCGAAAGTGAGGTATTGCACTGTCGACTCCAGAAAAACCGAAATCTTTCCTTCAAAGTCTCCCCCATATTCTACGCAGTCTAAAAACATGCTCAATATCAAGTTATAGTAAAGCTTCTAGGGTCTTTTCGTCTAACTGCACTTAACCGGCATCTTCACCGGTATTGTATTTTCACCGAGCTGGTCCCCGAGACAGTTCCCCAGTCATTACACCATTCGTGCGCGTCGGAACTTACCCGACAAGGTATTTCGCTCTTCTATACCTAAGAAGGACTCTATCTTCAGCCTCTCTTAAAAGAGTTCGGCTGCCTGACGCTGGTCTCTCGTTAGTCAGGTGTTGACTGACCGCACATTACTGTACGGCAGGTAGCATTCGAATTGGTCATATGATTTTCTAATTAACTAATTTACCTTTTTCTTAACGGTCCCAGTCATTCCGCGCACAATTGAAATTATGCGTAGAACCTTAGGACCGTTATAGTTACGGCCGACATTCACCAGGGCTTATATCAGTCACCACTACAACCGAAGTCATAGCAACGCCGATATTTGACCTTCTGGCATTGGTCAGGTGTCACCCCCTATACATCCTCTTGCGAGTTCGCAGGGAGCTGTGTTTTTGGTAAACAGTTGCCAGGGATACTTTCGCTGCGGCCCTCCACTACTTTAAATACTTCCTGTAGTGAAGAGTTTTAATTTGTCTCGTTAACATTTCTCTTACTCTTCCATCTATTTTGGAAATATACAAAGTAGTGGAGGGCAAGCCTTATCCCGAAGTTACGGCTGCTTTTTTGCCGAGTTCCTTGGGGACCACTCACTCGTTCGTCTTGGTCTACTCGACCTGATCACCTGTGTCGGTTTGCGGTACGGATATTATGTCTCTAAGTTTAGAGAGTTTTCTTGGAAGCGTGCTCTATATCATTGCCTGAAGCCGTAGCTTCAAACTTTATATTTCGCTTGGATAGTCCGCATTCAAGCGGTTCCTTCCGGATTTTCCTGGAAAGTATCCTTACTAATAAACTTCAAATCCAATAATGAGCGATATATACTACACTCCGTCATCCCATCACAAAACATAATAGTGCAGGAATATTAACCTGCTGTCCATCGAGTACGGCTTTCGCCATTCCCTTAGGACCGACTAACCCTTGGCTGATTGACATTACCAAGGAAACCTTGATCTTTCGACGTGATGCGTTCTCAGCATCATTGCGGTTACTTGTGCCAACATTCTTACTTCCATACGCTCCAGAGGCCCTCACGGGTCCTCCTTCACAGCAGAATGGAACACTCTCCTACCACTCCGTAATCTCACGAGATTACGAAATCCTCAAATTCGGTAATATACTTAGCCCCAATTATTTTCGACGCAAAGTCTCTAGATGAGTGAGCTGTTACGCTATCTTTAAAGGATGGCTGCTTCTAAGCCAACCTCCTCATTGTTAAAGAAACCTCACCTTCTTGTCTTACACTTAGTATATATTTAGGGACCTTATTTCGAGATCCGGGCTGTTTCCCTTTTCACCAATGGAGCTTCGCCCCCATAGTGTAACTGCCGTGCTCTAGCTTTTGGTATTCGGAGTTTGATAAGTTTCGCGAGATTGCTCCCTGTCGAAACTTTCCAGTGCTCTACCCCCAAAAGGAACACACGACGCTAGCCCTAAAGCTATTTCGGAGAGAACCAGCTATTACCAGGTTCGATTAGCTTTTCACTCCTTACCACAGATCATCCGAAGACGTTGTACGATCAACCGGTTCGGTCCTCCATAAGTCTTTCGACCTACTTCAACCTGTCCATGGCAAGCTCACCTGGCTTCGGGTCTTATGCATACTACCAATTACGCGCTATTAACACTCGGTTTCCCTGTGACTTCGCTGTTTTAGCCAGCTTAGCCAGCAACATGCATAAACTCGTTGGCTCATTCTTCAATAGGCACGCCGTTCTGGAATAAATCCCAGTTCGACTCCTTGTAGACATACGGGTTCAGGTCTATTTCACTGTCCTAATCGGACTACTTTTCACCTTTCCCTCACGGTACTAGTTCACTATCGATCTTTAAGAGTATTTAGCCTTAGCGGTTAGTTCCGCTGGATTCCCCCCGGCCATTCATGTCCTGGGGTACTCAAGAATAACAATAAAAGAGATAAATTATTTTCGCTCACGGGGCCATCACCCTCTATGGCGTTGCTTTCCAGCAACTTAAGCTAATAATTTATTTTTTAACTCTTCTAGAAATCTACATTGTTACCTTACAACCCCTAGTATTGCTACTAGGTTTGGGCTCATTCCTTTTCGCTCGCCGCTACTTAGGAAATTCATATTTGTTTCTCTTCCTCCTGGTACTGAGATGTTTCACTTCCCAGGGTTTGCTCCTTTTGCATAAAGCAAAAGATTATAGAGGTTTACTCTATAGGGTTTCCCCATTCGGAAATCTCCGGATCAAAGGTTGCTACACACCTCCCCGAAGCTTATCGCAGCTACGCCACGTCCTTCATCGCCTCTTAAAGTCTAGGCATCCACCGTACGCCCTTAAATTTCCTGTTAAGAAATTTACAAACCATATTCTTTTTACAGAATATTTGAAATTTTTTCTTCGACCGCTCGAATTAAAAATTTCGCCTCTGTCTCCAGTAAACGAAAAGACCCGTTACAGGCTGGGACAGAGATTCTGTTTTCAAGTTACATATCGATAGTTTCAAAAGAAAAACCGCCTTTGAGGCGGCTCGTACAGACAAAAGAAAAGTCTGTTAGGGCCGTCCTTTTAAACTGTTTTTTGTAATCAACATATCGATTGAAAGAGTATATACGAAAGCCCTATGGAAGTCAAGTCTATTCCGGGATGGGTTTAGTCTCCAAAACCAAGCCCTTTAATTGAGAGGTTTGAGCTGTAAAAAACTTAGTTATTCCACCTTCTCGATCAACTTGAAAATCAAGCTTTCCAGGGGTATTTTTAGTTATTTGAATCACATCGTCTGGCTCCAGAAAAAACTCTGAAACGTGCTGCTCTAGAGGACTTTTATGGTCTGGGGAATTAATATCGAAATCCCTAACAATACCAGCCCCTAGACTTTGTCTTTTATCAATCCACATCCACTCGGGATGCTGGCCCAACAGAATACTCTGCAAGCTAACTTCCCTTTTATGAGGAACTGTATTTCCAAGTGATTCTTTCATGAATATATTATACAAGAAACTTAATCAAAAAGACACCCTTTTGGGGTGTCTTTTTGATTAAAAACCTTAGAAGGTTTTAGCCTTTATGTGACATCTCGTCACCAATCTTGTTGATGAATCGAGCTGCTGCATCTCGTCCACCTAGACCGAAAGCAAGTGCTCCTCCAATAGAAAGCATTGCGATGATACCAGCGAAGAGGACGCTCATGTAGTACTCAGCTACGCCAAGCTCTCCAAGAGCGATGATGAATGCGAATACCCACACAGAATACTTTGCCACAGTAGCAAGCATGTGTGATGAGCTAAGATTCATGCTTCTTGCTGAAGCAAGTACTGTCTTTGAAAGAGCTTCAGAGACAATAGTAGCGATTATCAAAATAAGAGCTGCGATAACTACTCTCGGCAAGAAACCAAGAACGTCATCTCTTAGGAAGCCTGCTATATCATTTAGTCCTACCAAGTTAAGAGATGGTAGAAGGAATACGATAATAACGAACCACTTTGCCACCTGGCCTACGAAGTATCCGGTGTTTAGGTTCATGCCTGCTCTTCGGAAGAAATCATCCGCTCCGACTGACTGAAATACCTTGTCCACCTTAAGCGCAGCAAAAACTTGCTCGAAAGCTCTTGCTATAAGAGAACCAAGAATCCAGCCGACTATGAAAAATAGAACAGCTAAAACTAGCTTAGGAGTGAACTGAACGAATCCCCACCACAATTCTTGCAGTGAAGCATTGAAAACATCACCCCAGGTTACCCAAATGTTATTCATAACAATTAAAAAACCATTAATTACTAATAATACTTTTTAAGTTTCGACCTTATAAAGCTCTATATTAATTATATCAAGTTTTAGGCCTTTTTTAAGACTGATGTGGATAACTCTTTACCCTGAATTAGGACCTCGTGTGGGAAGTCTAGAATGTCTCTAACTAGCTTATCGTACATATTTACTCTGTACAAAAACTCCTTTGTTTCAAAAACTGCGTATACTAGCTCTGTACCTATTTCAGCCTCCAGCTTCTTTACAGCATCATCCACCTTGTTTCTCTTTAACTTATCCCCCACCACCAAAAGATCCACTCTAGAATCAGGATTCTTGATAAATATTCCTGATACTGCTAGGAGCTTCACCTTTCCTGATTTTTTGAAATTAGTGAGCACCGCATCCTTGTCGAGCACATCAGAGCTTGCTAGAAGTCCGTCGAACTCTGTTGCATATTTGAAACTAGGATTAAATGAATAGTCATCAGAACGCTTCTTTAAGAAACCAACTGCATTAAGGAGCCTAAGTTCTTTTCTAGCTAAGTTGGCATTCACTCGGCTTCTCGTTATCACTTCTTTAGCACCAAAAGTCTTCTGCTTATTCAGAAGAAACAATCGCATTATTTTCACCCTTGCCGGATTGCCTAGAATTTTGCCTAGAATTTCCATTTCCTAATTTTAGAACTTTTGCCATAAAACACAAGACCCTCTATTCGAGGGCCTTGGTTCTTGTGTTATTGAGTCAAAGTATACTGAAGCTGGTTTGATACTACTCCATTAGGACCCGTGACTGACACACTCATGTTCTGATTGCATGGATACTGGATGCAGTATATAGGCGCCACGTAAGGAACAGTGAAAGTTAGCGATGTTCCATTGTATGAATATATGTTTGGAATTGTGTATCCTCCGAAGTTAACAGTGTATGAACCATACTGAAGATTGGTTCCGTATATTATCACTTGAGAACCTACTCTTCCATAGTTTGGAGAAAGGTATGTGATATTCGCATTGCTTCCAGTTGAACTTGAGGTCACTGTGAAATTCCTTGAATCAACTGCCCCTTTGTTATTCTTGATCAAGATTGGATGCACTCCAGGATTTACTGGCACGTAAACCATGGTACAGACATATCCGGAATAACAATTGTTTAGATTTGAAGGAATGGTGAAAACTATATTCGTATCAGAATTTGATATTACCTGTATAGGATATCCGCTCATGGTAATTGTTGATCCTGAAAGGCCTGTGCCGGACACATTAACCTGAGTTCCAACTGGTCCTGAAGTTGGGGTGATGGAATATATATACATGTTTCCAGATGAGTATCCGCCTACTGTAACTGTAATAGATGTCTTTGCAGACTGACCCATACTATTAGTCACGGTGAAGGTAGCAGTATAAGTTCCAGAATTCATATACCTGTGAGTAAAAGTAGAACTCTGTTGAGGAACCATATAGGAAGTCTGTGCTCCATAGTATGGAAAGAAATTCTGATTATCTCCCCAGTCAACTGAGTAAGTCAAATTCCCACCGAAGTTATCGCTTGCAAGAACAGTCCAAGTTCCATCCTGATTCACTTGAAGCGACTGAGGTCCACTAACCTGATTAACTACAGGGACAGAATATACCGGATTTATGGGACACATATATTGTGGAGTGTAAGGAGAACATTGAGGTTGATTCGAGGAACCGTAACTCAAAGCCTGCAGAGTTTGCATATCAGCATAGCCAGTCACCGGAAGACCGGAGCCACTCTGAAAACTCATAACTGCACTTCTAGTTCTAGAACCAAAAATTCCATCTATGAAAGAAATGGCATAACCTTTGCCTTGAAGAAGTTGCTGGAGCAACATCACATCTTCCCCTCTTGATCCAAGGTAAAGCTCTCTTGTGAAATTATATCCAGTAGTCTGAGAATATCCCTGGTTAAAACAAGGTTGACCTGTTACTACGCTATACTGATTGTATCCGTCGCAGCCTATCACATAACCAGTATTATTGTAGTTATAATAAGTATTCTGATTGTAAGAACCACAATACTGTCCAGTGGTCACGCTATATAGATTCCCACCATAACATCCTGAATCATATGCCTCTGCATAGAAAAGACCTGCGCTAAAAACCAGAACAATGCTGAATATAAATAAAGATAATTTCCTTTTCATCTTTATATTGTATCACTTTTTTAGCTTTTTGGCAATATTTGCATAAACAAACAAAACCCCTTTTAAGGGGTTTTGTAGCCAAACAAGAACTCTATTTATTGAGAAGTTCTATGGTTTCTGGGCCCACTACTCCATCAGCTTTAAGGCCATTGGCTTGCTGGAATTTAATTACAGCATCCCTCACCTTCGGGCCAAACTTTCCGTCCGCAAATCCCACAGAAAAACCAGCAGTATTAACTTGCAAAATTTAAAGACAATATCTAGTGTTGATAAAACCCCCTGGCCTCAGAATCAGGAATCATGACCAACTCCACCCCTTTAGAAGAACAAAGTTCCTTGATTTTTTCATCGTTTACAGAACCTGAAGTCGAGAAGATTGTTTTAACACCACGGTTCATCAAAGCTTCTGGCGCATCAGGAAATGGAAAGAAACTATCACTGTATGCAGTAGCTCCATCTAAGTCTGATTCTTTAGTAGATGAATCAGCAAATCTAGCTGCTTCATCTGCTCGAAGTATTGCTAGTTTAGCAGCCCCTACTCTGTCTTGTTGACCCACGCCGTTTCCTACCAGCCTTCCATCTTTAACCAAAGTAATAGTATTGCTATTTGAAGTTGCGCCAACTGCCCAAGCAAGAATTATGTTTTCGTTTTTTATTTCTGGAACAAATGTATAGTTTGGCTGAGTTAGAAATCCCCCTCTTGCATACCTAAACCTTGTCTCAGTATCTAGACTACCTAATCCAGCTTTTTCGATCGCACTGTTTACTAGAATTCTGCACTTTCCTTTCTTTCTTGCGAGAATCTCAACTGCCTCAGGAGAAAATGCTGGAGCGGAGACCACATCGAGAAGTCTTCTCCCTTCAGGCATAAATTTGTTTATTAAGTCCTCAGCAAGTTTTTCATCTACTGGAAAGTTAAACATCACTGAACCCCCGAAGATTGCGCGAAGATCCCCCTTAAGCATTCTCTCGATTGCTTCTTCCGGATTATTACCTATCCCCGCCCCGCAGGCATTTCCATGCTTTACCCCTATTGCTACAAATGGAACTTTATTGAAATTCTTTTCAAATCCTGCACCTATATGAGTTACAGTCTGAATCATTCGATCTAGATCGCAAAGATTGTTGTAGCTCATTGGATTGCCTGCCACAAGCTCCCAATTTGAAATTGCAAGTGAGTCGGGATTTGTTTTATATAGTCTCGCAGGCTTCTGATATGCATTCTCTCCGTACGAGCATTCATATATACTTTCTCCCGCCATGTTCTTGTATTTCCCTTTACTATGGTATTCAGCAGAAACTCCAGTATAGTGAGAAATTATTGCTTCCGCTTTTGCATATAAATTATTTAAGAATTCTTCTTTGTTTTCCTCACCACCCTTAAGCCATTTGATTACTCTTTCTCTGTCAGAAACATCACATACAGTTATGCGTCCACCCTTTGCAGCAGAGCGAATCATAGTAGGCCCTCCTATATCTGTTTTCTCAATTACACTCTCTCTGGTAGAATTCGGGTTATTTATTTCTTGTTCTAGGGGATACAAATCTACACACACCAAATCAATCCAAGGAATCCCATTTTTTTCAAGTTCATCTCTGTGCTCTTTGGTATCCATGGCCAAGAGTCCGCCGTGAATCTTTGGATGCAAAGTCACCACTCTGTGCGAGAGAATTGCCGGCATTCCAGTTATTTCAGCTACATCTGTATTGGATACTCCTCTTTCGGTCAGATACCTAGCGGTACCTCCTGATGATATTATTCTCCAACCCAAGTCCACCAAATCCTTTGCGAATACATCGATTCCTTCTTTGTTAAAAACGGAAATTAGGGCTGTTTTTTGCATAAATTTATCTGGTTATTTTCAGAGTCTCCATCATATGAGAAAGTATATACACATTCTCTTCGCCACACACATCAAAATACAAATATGACCCTTTGTGTTCATGAATATACGCATAGCAATCTCCATCTGTTTGTTTAGCAACTTGATACAAAATATTGTTTACTATTTTATCCTCTAGTCTTTCAGTAGTACTAGGGAAAACTTGATCGGGTGATTCAGGAGAGAATGAATATGATACGGGATACATTTCCTGAGAATTCAATTCTTTCTTTTTTGCTGTATTCGGAGACCCAAATGCCATACCTCCATATTTATCTTTGTCCAGAATCTCTGTGTCTCCTATTATGACTAGCGGTTCTGTGACCCATCCTGCTGGGACCTCCATTTCTATACCCTTCTTCTCGTCAACATACTTCTGCCAAGAAGCAACTTTCTCTACCACAACTTCTTTCTTAGAGTTTTTGAACACAAAATACCATCCAGCCAAGCCGACAAGGAGAACCAGAATCACGGATAAAGCAAGTTTATTTTTCATATGGAGGAATTGTATAACATTTAATATCAAAAACAAAGAACACCCTTTTAGGGTGTTCTTTGTTTGATTCGAATTGAATTATTTCAATTCTACCTTGCCGCCTGCTTCTTCGATCTTCTTCTTTAGATCTTCAGCTTCTGCCTTCTTCATTCCATCCTTAAGAGTTGCTGGAGCAGCGTCTACTAGATCCTTAGCCTCTTTAAGACCTAGACCTAGAGCTTCCTTAACTACTTTCATAACTGCGATCTTCTGCTCACCAGCAGCTGCAAGCACTACTGTGAATGCATCTTTCTCTTCACCAGCTGGAGCAGCAGCACCAGCTGCAGCACCACCTGCTACAGCAACAGCTGCAGCTGAAACTCCGAACTTCTCTTCGATTGCCTTAACTACATCGTTAAGTTCTAGCGCTGTAGCCTTGTCCAACCATTCTAGCAATGTATCTTTGTTCATAATTTTAATTTAATTTATAAGTAATAATTATTTCTTCTTTGCAACCTCGTTAATCGCCAAAGCCATGCGTTGCATAGGGCTCTTAAACAAGAATGCAAGCTTGGAGAGCAATACTTCCTTGGAAGGAATAGTTGCTAGCTCCATCATCATCTCGCTTCCCACAAACTTTCCATTGTAAATACCTCCTAGTATAGAAAGCATTCCTTTGTGAGTCTTCTGGAAGTTATAGATTTCTCTTGGAGATGAAGTAGGGTCATTAGAGTATGCGATAGCAACCTCTCCGCCCAACTCAGGTATCTCTCCTTCTGCCTTGCCTTGAAGAGCTCGCTTTAGAAGCGTCTTTCTAGACACTCGGTAGCTTACTCCTTCCTTTCTAAGGTCATTTCGAAGAGTTGTCTCGTCAGCAACCTTTAGTCCGTGAAAGTTCACGAAAACCAAAGATGAGCTTTCAGAAACAGCCTTGTCGATCTCCTTGATCATCTCTTCTTTTCTTGATTTTTGTAGCATATATTTTTTAATTCAAACAAAAAAGCGGCACATGGCCGCATAATTCTTCAACAGAATCGACCCACTAAATAGGACTTATTGTTTGCCTATTTTCTCTGCGGTATTAATACTCTAGCACACTTCCCCAGTTTTGCAAGTCTGAGCTGTTTGCTCCTTATCTAGGTCAAAATAGCTTACTAGAAAAACCCCTACAAGACCAAGACCAATCATGGCTGAAAAGATTATTAGGGTCTTAAAAAAGTGTTTGGTTATCACATTCTCAGTATATAACCTGTACTAGGACAATGTCCAGGATACATGTTCAGAATAAATATGAGTGAGAGCCGATATCAATCAATAGCAGAATCAGGTTTTCCTTTTCTATTCTATAAACCAAAAGAAGGTCGCCTTGGATATGACATTCACGATAACTGGAAAACTCTCCATTTAATTTATGGTCTTTATAGCTTACTGGTAATCTTTGACCAGATGCCAACATGTCTATAACATTTTGAATTTTTTTTGCAACAGACAACTTGAGCCCACCATGTTTAAGACGCCTAATTGATACTTCGAAATCCTTGGTTCTTAAAATGGTATACATAAAAACTTATAGCAAATCAGCCAAAGCCTCTTTTGCTGTCTTGTAAGGCTTCCCATGTTTCATGGCATGGGCTACTTCTCTATCCCATCGAGCTTTAATAGCACCCTTATTCTTTGTTGGTGTAAAAGGTAATCCGTTTTCTATTATTACCTGATTTAAGAAAATCTTCACAGCAGAAGACATATCAAGCCCTAAAGAAGATAATGTTTTATTTGCCTTATTTTTTGTACTTTCTTCAATTCTTATGTTTAGTGTGGTCATGTTATAAGTATATACAATGTGCGCACAATGTCAATCTAATATTAATCGGATATCCAGACACCCTCAGAGTCTCTATGTATTCTAAAAAAAGACTGGAAAGGCCCCTGGCTACATACCTGCCCGCTTTGTCCCAGATCACAATGTCTGCCACCTATCGTAATCCCTCCATAATACCAACCAACCACAGGAACATACCAAGGCTGGTCAATAAAACCTTGACCAGAGTCCATTATTTTGTACTCCCCTCCGGAACAATTTATGCCCAAGTCACTGCTTGAAATAAATCTAAAGATCGAATTCTCATCCACTGAGTAAAGAAAGTAGAAGCCAGATTTTGTTACACAATCAAGAAATACATCTTCTGACAATCTACCTTCTGAAGTAATTTGTGGAATAATTTGGTTTGAAGAAGAAGGAAATTGACCATTTATTGAAAGACCGTGGTCCTCATCTTCAGTAAAAGGAATATTGATATTCCCAGCCTTGTCTTTCAAGACTATACTTACTGGAATAGCTCCGCTGGCTCTGCTTTCTTCACCCAGCACAATTATTCTCTTTGCTCCATATGTATTAGCGCCTATGTGAAAGAAGTCCGTTGTAGATATGTCATTTATAGTAATTGCTTCTACTTCGTAGTCAGGACCGTCAGTTTCTATATTTAACTGTACTGTACCTCCCACAAGAGCGACATTATAAGTTAAGCTTGCAGGCATAAAAGCTCTCGATATAACCGGAGCTATGTTGTCGTGAGTGACTGAAAAAATAGCGGGGCTACTTTCATTACTGCTTCCGTCCGTAGATGTGATCAAAAGAGTATTCTCGGTATTTTGATTTAGGTATACCTCTACTGAAAATTCACCATTTACCGAGATTCCAATTGCTGTTTGCAGTCCCCCAGTGATGGTTATCACAGAATCATCTTCCGCCTCCCCTGTGATACTGATTGTGTCAGTATTGATAAATTCTGTGGTTGTAGTTATCACAGGAATATCTGGTGCTGTTAAATCTTCTGCAACTACGTTAACTGTCCTTATGGCATTTGCTGTGTTTCCTGAATCGTCACTAGCAGAATATGTAACTGTATAGGTCCCTATAGTTAAAGTATCTACATCTTGATCCACTGAAACAGAAACCTCCCCGTCATTTTCGTCTACGGCACTAGCCCCCTGGTCTACATAAGCAGAATTTTGGAATACTGTCTCTGGATTATCCCCGATTATGGTTATGACGGGAGGAGTCGTATCAGAAGGAGTAGAGTGTGATGATCCTCCTCCAGTGTATGCAACAACTTGTACTGGTTGAATTTCTTTAATTTCTTCGGCTGTTTTGATCTCGATATTCTCTCGAGTATTTTCTTGTATTAAAACTGTCTTTTCTTGTTTAGGTTTTGGTGCTTCTTTGGGAATGAGTGCTTCTTTTGCCTGCGAGTTTTTCTTATTTTCTTCTGGGGTTAACGGAATGACAGAAGCTGTATTCTCTCCTGGCTTTATTCCAGCGACTGATTTGAAAAATGATCCAAATCCAGAAGCCAGATACTTTGCACCTCCTATGATTTCATTCCCTATTTTCGTACCTACTTTATATGTTTCAGAAACCCCGTATTCGACAGAACTCAATACTGGATCAGCAACAGCAAGCATTGCTCCTTGTATATTCTGGGTTATGGTCCTCTCCGGAGGAAGAATACAGGGAGAAAATTCATCTTGAATGCTATTTGACTTAAGACTCCTCAAAACACCCTCGATATCTTTTCTCATTCTCTCTCCTTCATGTGCGAGATATATCTTAGAAAAACTATGGCCATTAGGATCTCCGTCACTTTCTTTGAATTTTATATCTGCATTACCAGGCAAAAGATATGGGGTGAAGAATGCACTAGTTTTTCCATATATTACTTTGTCTGTTAGAGAATTAATATATTTTCCTCCTCCGGAAACACGAGAAGCCGGAGAAGCGACTCCGTATATTCCAAGGGAGGTGCTTGGGACACCACCTGGTTCATCAGACAGAGCGTCGTGCAAAGCGTTGATGTAGAAATTACCTTGTGAGTGACCAAGAAGGAGAACTTTTTGTGTCCCCACCTTCCTGCTTGCATCTTCATATATTTTTACAAAATCATAGTCCTCTATGTTTATTGAGTGGTTGTCGAAAAGCTTCTGCTTAGCCACATCAAAAAGATCTATTGTTTTGCTATGAGTTGGATTGTATATGAAGTCTATGGTTACTGGTTGGGATTTGAAGGATAAATCAATTTGCGCTGTAAAAGAATCTTTGTTTGCTTTTGCTTCAGCTTCTGTTGTGAATATGCCATTAACCAAAAGAATCGTATATCCATCTGGGGAACAAGTTTTTGAATGTTGAGCACGAGAAAAATTAGGAAACAGTATCCCGAGAATGAATATAGAAAATATGAAAAGCTTCATTAGTCAGCCAAAGCTGACATGTCTATATCGCACTCGTTCGGCAAATCACTGTAGCTCCGCAAGTACTTATAGAAAGCAGCTTGGGCTTCAGATCGAGCCTCCGTATTAATTTGTAATTGATCAACAAACTTTATATATTCATTTATTTTTCTAACTTCCGCAGAGCTCCTACCTGCGCCAGGCGGGTTCCGAGGAACCAAGGTATCAGCCAAACAACTCTTTGCCCTACTGTCTTCTCTTAAAACCTCCGTAGCAGTTCCCTCATTCACAAAGGGTTGAGTAAATTGCATTTGAAGAGCAAGTGCATATTGCAATAAGGCGGCTCTCGTTTTCGCAGAATCAGGATACTTTTCAAAAATTGCAAGCTCAACATCGTCTCGTATGCCATTCATATTTGCATCAACCCCCGGAACCGATGCATCTGCCATTTCTTTTGGATCAGGAGGAAGATTCTCTCCTGTAACATCTTTCAACTGTAATTTAGTTGAATGTATTTTTTCAACCTGAGCATCTGTCTTTTCCTTTTTCTGCAGATAGAACCAGCGACCGATTAGGAGAATAACAAAACCAATTGCGATGAGGGATAAAACTAGCGCAACTATTTTTTTAAACAAACTCATTATGTATTAAGTATAACAACAGATATTGAATTTAAGTATTTATTTGTGGATAAACGAAAAAGGCCGGCAAACGCTGGGATGCGTGCCGGCCCGGGAAGCTGTCATAGGATGAGTGAGAGAACTCACGATTCTCACTACCTCAAATCCAAGACAGCAGATAGAGCGAGCTGGTATGAGTGTATTGCCTGATACCAGCCCTTGACTTCATGAGAGTGGAGGAGCCACTGGGAACCACTTTCCCAGGTCTTCTACTCGACAATCATAAAGTGTAAATTCACCGGCGCACCAAGTTCGGTGCAAGAGTCAGCTTGAAGGGATGGCCAAGACCTCCCTCGGAAGCGCCGGTGAAACTCAATTTCTAAGAACAATTGGTACTGCGAGCCCGACTCGGGCGTGGGAAGCCTCCTCCGAAACTCCCCCCGGGCAAGCCTGTCTTTTCCAAGGAGACGAGGGCTCGCAGTACCTGAACTATTCCACAAAAGAATCTAAATGTCAATACAATCCCCCGTCCATGGATACCACGAGCAGAAACAAAGTCACAAGTATGATTAGGAGATAGTAAGGAATATTTTGTTTGAATTTTTCCTTTCCATCTCTTTCTTTGAGCATATTGTATCCCTCTTTTAGAATAGAGAAAGGAATCATCAACACCATCAGCACCACTAACCAAAATATAGGCATATAAAAAATTATTCTTCTAATACAATGCTAGCTTTTAATATTCTTCCCAGGCTTTCGATGACTCCGACAACCGAAGCAGAAGGAATTCCTAGATAACAATTATCCTTTGCAAGAATTGCTGCTCCGCCAGAGTTGCCTTTGTCGATCTTGGCTGAGGTTATATAGTAACTTCCATCAAATCCGGACACTATTCCTTCTGTAACTGTAAGCCCCGTCTGAGAACCTATGCCAGGATATCCTAATACAAGAACCTTGTCCCCTATCTCCACATTCTTGCAGACTTTTATATCCTTTTGAGTGATAGTGTTTAAAGTTTTATCCGAAGCTAGTTTTATAAATCCCCAATCCTCTTCTGTGCCCACAAAATAATTATTCTCAAAATTATTAACTACCGTATATTCTTTGTTTCCTGGAAGAATCAGCTTGCACTGTCTTGGTCCATACTGATTCTCAAACAAAAGCACATGCTTTGAAGTGAAAGCTTTAATACTGTCTTTGTGATATGCAATTGTAGCTGATCCTGAGCCTCTAGCATATGGAGTTCCATTGGTATATGTCCAAGTGCATTCTATTTCAGCGATTCTTGCACTCCATTCTTTAACCAAGCTTGCAGTGGTATCAGGAGCAGGAACTGAAACAGTCTTAGGCTCCTCTTTTGGAGCATTCTTCAATGCCTCCAATTCCTGTCTTAGGCTGAGTATCTCTTGATCTCTTTCGGCATCTCTTGCTTCCAATATCTGCTTCTCAAGAAGCATTGTTTTTATTGCCAAATCTTCTCTGAGCTGATATTCATGCCAGTATTTATACCCAAAATACCCAAGAGCAATCAGTGCAAGAGATCCGATTACGTAAGCTATGTTTATTTTGTCCATTTTAGGAAACTCTACTATCATCCACAAATTATACCACAAAGCAAAAACCGCCCCGAGAGGGCGGCTACTTGCTTTACGAAACATATTACTTCTGGATGAAAACGGTTGCCACATTACGCATATTGTCACAATCCATTAGCCAGGTTGCTGGCAAGTTGGCGCTTTCTAGCTTAACTAGCTTGAAGCTATATGGAGCAATTGAGAAAGCTGTACCAAGTTTTATATCCTTAGATTCTGATGTTCTGTTATCTAGCATTAGAGTAGTACCGTTCTTGTAAGTTGAATTTGCAGGAGTAACCTGGCACGATACACCTATCTGAATTCTTGCGTCAGCATACTTATTAAGCGCTTCCTGGTATGACAAAGGTGCAACTGGCACAGCAGTATTAACACTACCTTTTGTTCTATCTTCTTTTGGTTCAATTACCACTTCATTCTCTGTGGTCATATCCTCCTCCAAAGGAACTTTTATACCACTATCTCCTTTTGTAACCATCCAGACAATCAATGCCAAGACCACTACCGCTCCAATCCCCATCCATAGATTCTTTTTGCTATCCATATAAATACATTTAAATTAAATTTAATAATCTCCTATATTATATCATTTTTACCAGAAAGAGCATTGAGTAACTACTGACTCAATCTGTCGATTTCAGCTTGATAAGAAGCAATCCCATCTGGATTTAATATCTTAGCATGAGCCCAGCCTGCAATAGCTTCTGCATCCTGATGATTCTTCTCTGAAATCACAGCAAATGTAGTAACTAAATTTACTTTTGTTCTAGAATCTACTTTGGTAAGTCCTTCTTCGTATATCTTTTTTAGGTCAGAGAAAGATATTTCTGTCTTTTCATCCAAAAAAACAAGCTTGGTTGTCCAATACTCTGTAAGAGAAGAATTTAATTTTATGGCTGATTCTATTGAGGATGTTGCTTTGTCTATCTGATTAGAAGCACTGTAAGCATAGAAAAGTCTAATATGTGCAGCATCAGCATTTCGGTAAGACAGAGCTTCTTTGAAATAATTTATAGCTTTATTGTAATCCCCACCGCTAAAAGCAATGCTACCATTTGATAGAGCTTTATTGAATTTTACTTGTAAATCTTGATCTATATTGATCTCTGCTGAAATCCCTTCTGGAGATTTTTCTTCGTTAAGGCCCTCCTCCCCTTGCGTGATGGATTCCTCGTCAGGAGAAGATACGATCTCAGGATTTTTGTTTTTATTTAAAATAATAAACAGGCCTGCAACTACAATCAAGACAAAAATTATGGTTAATGAGTTTTTATTTTCTTGTGTCATAAAAACAGTATATAAAATAAGTAAACAAAAAACCACCCCGAAGGGTGGTTTTTTGCTACTCAAGTTAGAGTGATATTCCTAGATTACAAGACTAGTCGTATTGAAGAGTCTGTGTATCTGTAGGAAGATTCTTAACTAGGTAAGCATCGTTCCAGTCAGCAGTTGTAGTTGCGTGACCAGAAGCAGATACGTCTGACCATACGATAGCAGATGCAGCATTGTTAGTTACAACGTTAGCGTATGTATCAGGAGCTGTGTAAGAGCTTGTTGATGCAAGGTTAGCACTCAAAGTGTTTCCAGCAGCTAGAGTACCAGCTACAGTCATCTTCAAGTAGTAAGTCTTTGAACCATTGATCTGCTGTTCGTCAGTAGCGACGAATGTAAGTGTACCAGCAGTATCGTTATCAGCTTCTACTGAGCCACCGAAGGTGTCAGTACCAGCCACTTCTGTATTGGTTTCAGCATCCCATAGGGTAGCATCAGCCAATGTGTCAGTACCACCGATGTTCTTAGCTATTACGAATTGCAATCTCTTCCATCCGATAGTTCCACCATTAGATGAGATTGTAAACTTAGCAACAGTTTGTGTACCAGTGCTTAGATCGTAAGTAGGAAGAGCTACGTTAGTGATGGTAGGAGTTGCAGCGAAAGCATACATCGCGCTACCAGCTGGGTTAGACTCAGTTCCTGCAGCAGAAACTCCAGTTGACTTGTTGATTGCTGTGAAGTCAGTAAGAGTTAGCAACTGTGAAGAACCTGTAGTACCAGCACCGATTCCAACTGAACCAAGAACTAGCTTAACAGTAAGAAGCTTGCTCTGGTTAGCAGGAACATTCCATACTAGACCATTGAAGGTTACTGTAGCAGCACCTGGCTTAGAAGCAACAAGTGTAGCACCATCGTACAACTGAACAGTTCCTACTACAGTAGCGTTAGCTAGAGTGAAAGTAAGGTCTGTTATGTCGTAACCAGATGTAATAGCTTCGAACTTGAATACAGCTGAAGTTACAGTCTGATTGTCGTAAACGATTGCTGCAACTGGAGATGAAGCATCTTTGGTTGCAGTGATTGAAGCTGTACCAGCAGCAATAGTCTGTCCATCAACATCTGCAGCAGATACTGATGTTCCAGAAACCATAGCTGTACCAGTTACAGTCAAGTCAGTCTTGAATGAGTCGCCAGAGTCAATAGTTGAGTCAGCGCCATCATCAGACATGTTTGCGAACAATTCGATAGTAAGGCTAGCATTCTTCATCAATGTGTAATTGATAGAGAAGTTGTTATCAGTAGCAGATACAGTAGCAAGTGGAGATGGCTGAGCTACGATTGTAGAGCCATTCTTCACTACTACGTACATGTTTGTAAGGTCTCCCTCATCAAACTCTGTACCAGAAACTTCGTCAACATCAAATGACAATGTTGTAAGAAGAACATCTTCAGTTGAAGAACCTGCTAGATTCCATGCACCGATCTTGAATCCTGTTCCAGGAACAACCACAGTCTGGTTAGCGTATGTGCCATTTGCAGTCAATGATACTGAAGCAGCAGCAACAGTCAAAGTGTTAGCAGATACAGCAGAAGCTGGAGCTGAAACTGAACCTAGGGAATCAACCTTCTGTACGTTTGATGAACCAGCAGCAATCACACCAACGATTGTATCGTTGTTGCTTAGGTTATCAGTACCATCGTTATCGTAGATATCAGCTCTAAGCTCAAGCATAACTGGAGTACCAGGATATACTGTGTAGTTTAGAGTGTATGAAGTGTAGTTAGGAGCAGTGCTGTCCTCTAGAAGAGTAGCTGTTGATCCATACTGAACTCCGTTGATAAGGATTCGTCCATTTCGTAGAGAATCAACATCAGCATTAGAACCTGTGAAAGCTGCTCTTAGAGTTTCAATTTTCATTGGCTCTCCGAAAGCTGTAAGCTTGAACACGCCCAATACCTTGTCATTAGTACCCTCAGAAACGTTTCCAGATGCAGAAGATACATCCTTCTCGATTGTTAGGCTACCTCCAGAAGCACCAGAGATAGTTGAAGCTGAAGAAGGGCTCCAAGGAGTAGATGTAGGTGATACGTTTACTCCGAAGCTTGAATCAACAAAGTCAACATCTGCAGCGTTTCTTAGAGAGAACTGAACAGTTCTTGAAGCACCAGATACGATGTCAGCATCAACACGAACGATTCTTGATCCAGACTGTAACATTACTGGAGAATTCATCATGTCGAAAGTAACATATCCGTTTATATCAAGACCAGTTGCTGTTGCAACCTGTGAGCCGTTAACAAACAGCTTGAAGTTAGCAAAAGCTGAAGCTGGAGCTGATCCAACGTTTCGTAGAGCTAGTCTCTTCATCCAAACATCTCTGTTTGAAACAGTAAGAGTGTTCTGCCATACAGTTACTCCTGCTGCTGGATTCAAAGTAGATCCAGAAGGAGTTACTGTACCGCTAGCAACAGTAGCTAGTGTAGCAGAAGCGATCTGATGAATGTTACCTGAAAGGTTAGCATTTACAGTTCCGCTAGCTGTAGTGAATGATGCAAGCATTATTCCAACAGTCTGTCCTGAAGTTCCAGAAGCAATATCAGCTCTTACAGTAACAGTCTTTGAACCGCTAACTGTGAATAGACCTGATGGATTGCTGAAGGTAACCATACCGTTGTTTGATACTGAAGCAGCATCTGTCAAACGCATAGCACCATCGAATAGGTAAACGTTTGAAGGTGTTGAGTCAGCAGAAACTCCGATTCTCTGAAGAGTTACTCCAGTAACAGTGCCAGTACCTGTGAAGGTAAACTGTGCAAGGCTAGCTGTAGCCTGTCCAGTAACTAGAGTTCCAGCAGCTGGGTTGGTTGAAGCCAACATAGCTGATACTGGACCAGTCTGAGGAACTGTTGTTCCACCAGAACATGGCTGACCAGTTAGTGGGCTGAATCCAGAAGTTGAAGTACAACCTGCTGGAAGAGTTGTTGATCCTCCGCCTACTACTACGCCAGTAAATGCAGCTCGTGACTTAGCACCGAACACTCCGTCCGCTACTAGTCCCTTACCTGCCTGCCAAGCCTTAACAGCAGCAGCGGTCTTTGGACCGAACTTACCGTCAGCTGTTAAACCTAGAGCTGACTGAAGACACTGAACTTGTGCTCCAGTTGACCCTACTCTTAATGTAGCTGTGATTGTACAAGTCTGTGCATCAGCTGTATTTGCTACGAAAGCAAATGCGCCAACGAACATAACTGCAAAAATCATAACTCCAAGAAGAAATTTTGATTTGAAATTACTCATAAATTTTTTTCTAATTTGCTACGCCATTAATTAGTTTCGACAAAACTAAGAGCGTAATTTTCCCATCACAAATCCGGTTCGCTTTAACTAATAATAAGTAATAATTTAGCAAACTTAGGAAGTGTGAACAGAGATAAACCAATGTCACTAAAAACAAAAACTTTCGTATTCAGTTTTCAATGACCTTTCCTTATTTTCCTCCAAAATTTTTTCGACGAAATTTGGGATGAAAATAAACACGGATAAGTGACTACGGCATACACAACATTGCGCATTCCATAATCACGAGAACATTATAATATATGGCTATTAATCACAGCAATATATTATGTGGATAAGTGGCTCATAAAGCGTACGGTCTCCTGCCCTTGGAGAGACCCCTAATATCCACAAGTTCATACTATCATAAATAAGGCTCAAAAGCAATCCAAGGCCTCCTCCATTTTAGACCCTCATTAGGGCTATTTTTTGATCAAAATTTAGAGAAAATACCGGCTCCATCTCTTCTCTCCCGTCTTCTTAAGGACACCATCTTTATGCATGGAGGCCAGCTCTCTTTGAAGGGTCTTTTCTCCACACTTAGCTAGCGCTCCACCAGCCCTAGTTTTGATGTCCGTTATAGTTGCGCTTCCTCCATTTTTTTGTATAAAGGACACAATCTCAAATCTCCTCTGTTTCTTTAAAATATCGAATTGTTCTGCGCTTTTTGTTGTTGCATTTCTATCGGACATCATTCCAGTTCTATCGGACAGAGCTCTCATAAGAGTGCCACCCTTTTGGACACCGATTCTTGTCGGATTTGGATGTCCTTTACCGGCCGGAATCGCTGGATACTTTGAAATCGTGTCCTTTATGGAAAGCGAATTTGATGGGAAAAAATCTCCGCTGAAGAACTCAGACAGATCCACTTCCTTACCCCCCGAATTACCTCCTCTGTTTGCAGATTCTTTTATTGATTGGTTTAGCTCGATGAACTCTTTCTCTAGGATCTGGGAGTTCATTTCAGAAACAATATTTAGGGCCCTAGCTATGCCCAAAAAGGACATAAGTTCCGTTATCTTAGAAAGTGCTTTCCCCGGGTCCTGGTGTATGTCCGATACGATTTCGACACCTAATGTCCGTAATTTATTTCGAAGTGGCTCATCGTAATCTATGATGTCCGTTACCATATACAAAGCTGTTACTAGCTTGTTTGTCTTTGTGTACGAGATAGATATAGGGATGTCCTTAATGATTGTTCGAAGAGGATTTAATGAGTCCTTGAGATTGTCGCTTCCCTGTTGCATCTGTCCATTATATATAGGACAGCAAAAAAGGCAAGGTCCGATAAACCAGTTCTTTTTAGATTTTTTAACGTATACAATTAACACAAGACGTCAACTTTGCAGAGTGAGTAATTCACATGTTTTCCACTTTTAAAAAAGACGGAAATTTGCACGCTTTGAATAAAAAATTATGTTAAAATAATTCCATGTCTAAAAACGGAAATAAGAAAAAAGAAGGACGACAAAATCGCCCTTCTGACGAACCTCAAAATAAATTGAAAACAGAAACAAGACATGGAATCATTGCTGTGATTTTTTTTGTTTTTGCTCTCTTCTTTTTGATGTCCGCATTTAATGTGGCCGGAGTTGCTGGAGAATTTGTGTACGAAAAATTCTACTACCTTCTCGGAGTCGGATATATTCTTCTTCCTCTCCTTTTCATTCTCTTAGGTTCATCATTCATAAAATCTGAGACTCCAAGCTTCGGATGGATTCGCTTCACAAGCGCAGTTCTCTTTTTGCTCTCATCTCTTGGAATGATCGATATCGCATCCGGAAGTCATGCAGGAGGATTTCTTGGAAGAGTTCTTGCTGTCCCATTCGTTGCACTCTTCGACATATTTGTGAGCATCGCTTTTCTTGGTGCCATCCTCATCATCTCAATTCTTGTAATGTTCGACACAAAACTTGAACTCATAAATCTAGGAAAAAATCTCTGGGCTTTCATAACAAGAAAGAAAGAAGTTGAAGAAAAGACTCCAAGTGCAGAGCTTACTGAAGATGAGATCAAAGAGGTTGAGAAACATATCCCAGAAGAGGATGAGGGAAAAGATACAGTAAAGGAAAAAATGAAGAAAGCTCTTGGGGTAAAAAAATCGGAAGAGGAAGAAGAGGAAGAGATGCCAATAAAGAAAAGGAGGACAGGGCTAGTATCTACCTATGTCCCTCCCCCTCTTAATCTCCTAGAAGAAGACAAAGGAAAACCAAATACAGGAGATATCAAATCAAACGCCAACATCATCAAGAGAACTCTAATGAACTTCGGAATTGAGGTTGAAATGGATGAGATCACTGTAGGTCCTACCGTCACCCGATATGCCTTGAAACCAGCAGAAGGGGTGAAGCTCTCAAAAATAGTTGCCCTCCAGAACGATCTAGCACTTGCATTAGCAGCTCACCCACTTCGTATCGAAGCCCCTATTCCAGGAAAATCTCTAGTGGGTATAGAAATTCCTAACAAATCAAAGTCCATAGTCGGTCTAGCAACTCTTCTTTCTGATGCTAAGTTCCAGGATTCTCCAAAACCACTCACCACAGCTCTCGGACGAGGAATCAACGGAAAAGCTGTATTCGGCAACCTGGCAAAGATGCCCCATGTGCTTGTAGCGGGAACCACGGGTTCTGGTAAGTCAGTTACCATTCACTCCATGATCACCTCCCTTCTGTACAGAAACGGTCCAGATGATCTTAAGTTCATCATGATTGACCCAAAGAGAGTTGAGCTAACTTTGTACAAGAGCATCCCTCACCTTCTCACTCCTGTAATCACTGATGCCAAGAAAGCAATTCTTGCCCTAAAGTGGGCCGCGAAGGAAATGAGTCGAAGATATGACATTCTAGAACAGGAATCTGTAAGAGATATTGAGTCGTACCACAACAATGTGCTTGGAAAAACCAAGAAAAAGACGATCGTGAATGAAGAAGGAGTTGAGGTTGAAGTATCAGAAGATAGAATGCCGTATATCGTAATCTTCATCGACGAGCTTGCAGATATAATGACCTCATATCCTAGAGAACTTGAAGCTGCTATCGTGAGACTGGCTCAAATGTCCCGAGCTGTGGGTATTCACCTAGTGCTTTCAACCCAGAGACCGGAAGTTAACGTAATCACAGGTCTAATTAAGGCAAACGTCCCTGCTAGAATAGCTTTGAAAGTATCTTCACAAATAGACTCACGAACAATCTTGGATGCTGGAGGAGCAGAAAAACTCCTTGGAGCCGGAGACATGCTGTATTCTTCTGGAGAAGCTCAGCCTGAGCGTCTGCAGAGCGCATTCATATCAGAAGCAGAGGTCAAAAGCGTAGTTAAGTATCTAGCAGATGCATACAAGGATGAAATCATGGAAGAGATCGCTTTAACTTCTGGCTCAATCTCCGCAGACAAGAGCATCTTTGAAAGCACCCTAGATGATGAAGATGGTGAGGAAGACGACGAGATGTATGAAGAAGCAAGAATGGCTGTGATTGAAGCAGGAAAAGCATCTACTTCATACCTACAGAGAAAACTGAAGCTCGGATATGCTAGGGCTGCCCGATTGATGGACAAACTAGAAGAACGAGGGGTAATTGGCCCTGGAGATGGTGCAAAACCGAGAGAAGTCCTAGAAAAACCACCTGAGACAACCGCAACCGGAGAAAATGTTATCTAATGGCCACCAGAGACACAAAAAAAATTATAGGAAGGATCTTATACGGCCTCCTTTTTCTGTTCATAATAGTATACGGATTTTATCGTTCCTCTGATCTAATATTTGGGGTCAAAATACAGAACGTAAATATAGAGAACTGGACGACCTACAATGGAAGTGTTCTTCCGGTAACTGGGAATGCCCGCAATGCTACCCTTCTTACTTTAAATGGCAGAGAAATATCGATAGACCAACAAGGAAACTTTGAAGAGACAATAGCTCTAATTTCAGGGTATAATATAGTCACATTGAGGGCCGAAGATAAGTTCGGTCTCTCTGATGAAAAAATTTATAAATTAATGTATCGAGAAGAATAATATGAAGAAAAAAAGCGCAGAGAAAGAGGAAAAGAAAGTAGGAGGTGAACAACTGGACGACACCCTTAAAGCACTCCAGACAAAATTCGGCGAAGGTGCCATCATGAAATTCGGAGACACTCCGAAGGTGGACATCAATGTCGTCCCTACCGGCTCCATCGGTCTTGATGAAGCTCTCGGCGTAGGAGGAATTCCAAGAGGAAGGATCATTGAAATATTCGGTCCCGAGTCTTCTGGAAAGACTACCCTCTCGCTTCATATTGTGGCCGAAGCTCAAAAACAAGGAGGTGTTTGCGCATACATTGATGCTGAGCACGCAATGGATCCTGAGTACACCAAGAAACTCGGAGTTAATATAAACGAGCTTCTCATATCTCAACCGGAGAGCGGAGAACAAGCTCTTGAGATAGTTGAGAGCTTGGTCAGAACTGGGAAGATTGATGTTATCGTAGTTGACTCAGTTGCAGCCCTCACACCTAAGGATGAAATCGAGGGAGATATGGGGGCATATCATGTAGGTAAACAGGCACGACTTATGTCTCAGGCACTTCGAAAACTAACTGCAATTGTATCTAAATCAAAGACTGTAGTTATCTTCATCAACCAAATTCGAATGCAGATCGGAGTTATGTTTGGTAACCCAGAGACTACTCCAGGAGGAAAAGCTCTTAAGTTCTATACTTCTATTAGAATAGATATCAGAAAAATTGCTCAGATAAAGAAAGGTGAAGACATAGTCGGAAGCAGAACTAGAGTGAAGATAGTTAAGAACAAAGTTGCTGCTCCATTCAAACAGACTGAATTCGATATCATTTACAACGAAGGAATATCCAAAGAGGGTGAACTTATGGCTCTTGGAGAAAAATACAAGATAGTTGAAAAATCTGGTAACTCATACTTCTACTCCCCTGAAGGAGGAGAAAGAACCAAGCTAGGAGTTGGATATGACAACACAAGAACATTCCTTAGAGAAAACAAGAAAATTGGAGACCAAATTCTCAAGGATATAAGAAAGAAATTTAAGGAGGAGGCCTAAAAGCAGCAAAACCGGTAGGCCTTGCTGGTCTTACCGGTCTATTTCTTTTTTCCCCTCCTCGCTTCTTCGATTTCCCCTTCGCAATCCTTGCAGCGAACGGCGAATGGAAGAGCCTGAAGACGATTTAGGCCGATTTCCTCTCCGCATTCCATGCAGACGCCGTATGCACCTTGACGGAGACGACCCATGGCCATATCGATCGCATCCATCTCACGCGACAGGTGCTGAATCCGATCAATCTTCATGACGTCGTCCGCCGGAGCATCGCAAAACCCTTTGAGGTCCTCTGCCCGTTCCGCCGTACGCGACTGCCTAATCTTCTCCTGAAGTTCTGCCGCCTTTTCACAGCGCAGCTTCTGGAGGATTCCCTCAAGTTTAGTGTAACGGTTTGTTTCCAAAACGTACTCCCTTCGTCCCCTACCATACTTAAAAACCCATACTCTGTCAAGTGGAAATTGGGTAATAAATACGGTATATTCTAGAAATTATGTCACAGTTACAATACAACGAAATACGGGAAAAGAAGATTATCATCCATGACGACGAGCCATGTGAAGTGGTTGAAAGCCACGTAGCAAGAACTCAGCAGAGAAAGCCTCAAAACCAGGTAAAGCTTAAGAGCCTTATCTCAGGAAAAACTATCGCTGCTACCTTCCACGTATCTGATTCAGCTGATGAAGCAGACGTAGAGAAAAAGGACGTTATGTTCCTGTACCACAACAAGGGAGAATACTGGTTCTGCAAGCCTGAAGACAAAGGAGACAGATTCAAGCTAGATGTTGCTCTTGTAGGAGACGCAGCAAAGTTTCTGAAGGAAAACGGACTAGCTTCTGCCCTAGTATGGACCAACGATGATGATGAAGAGAAGATAATCAAGGTTACCCTCCCAATCAAGATGCAGTTTAAGGTAAAAGAAGCTCCACCTGCAGTACGAGGAGATACTTCAAAGGGAGGAAACAAATCTATCACTCTAGAAAACGGCACTACCCTCACCGCTCCCATGTTCATCAAAGAAGGAGATATCATAAACGTAAACACAGAAACTGGAGAATACGTAGACCGAGTTTAATATAAAAAGATTAGAGACCCCGAAAGGGGTTTTTAATTTTCCTAAAAAAGAATGAGTTTAACAAGGCTAAACAATTCATCATTAGATAAGTCTTTGGTCTTCTCTACCGATACTGCCAAAACGTCTAGAGGTATACGCGATGTATCAATTGTAAGATTATTCATTTTGCAAAATATCTGAAGCCACAAAACAGAAAGTCTCTTGTTACCATCCACAACAGGATGATCTTTTATGATCAAACAGAAAAACGCTGCAGCTTTTTCCTCCAAAGAAGGAAACCTAACTGTCCCAAAATAATCTCCATACACAGTTTTAACTATGGTATCTAGTTTATCAATATGAACATCCTGCAACGGGAAAAAGACCTCTTTCGTCAGAAAAAGAGTGTTATATGTTTCGCACAATATCTCTGAGATTGGATGGAGTGATTGTTTTTTCTCCTCTGTCATATTTTCTAAGTGATTCTATCTCCTTCTTTCGTGCATTGTATGCATCTAGAAAAAACTCGGTTGGCAAACCGGCCTTTGGGTCATTTGATGACTTGTGTCGTTTGAACCAAGTTAATAAATACTTCATAAGCTAATGATACCATGAATACATAGGTTTTTCTACTTGAACAACAAAAGCCCCCTTTCGGGGGCTTTTGTTGTTGTCTTACTTAGCTACGAATGGAAGAAGTCCCATGAATCTAGCGTGCTTGATAGCTAGAGTCAGAGCTCTCTGGTTCTTTGAAGTTACACCAGTTCTCTTGTGGCTCATTATCTTTCCGTTAGGATTGATGAACTTCTTAAGGATTTCAATATCCTTGTAGTCTATATGCTTTATGTTGTTTGCTGAAAAATAATCTTGTTTCATATATTTATTAATTAAAATGGTATATCTTCTGGGTTAATATCTTCTTCTGGGTACTCTATTGAGTCCAACTCTCCGTTTTGAGGAGCTGCTGTAGGAGCTTTTGTTCCTCCAGCTCCGCTTCCCTCACCCCCTCTCGGACCAAACTGTGTTCTATCTGCCACTATCTCTGTTCGGTATTTCTTTTCTCCTGAATTCTTGTCGTCCCAGCTTCTTGTCTGCATTCTTCCCTCAACCAGTATTGAACTTCCTTTCTTCATATACTGAGCTACTGTCTCTGCTTGTCGTCCGAAAACCACTACATTATGGTAATCAGCGGACTCCTGTCTAGCTCCATTCTTATCTTTCCAGACTCGATTTGTTGCTACAGAGAAACTGCAAACCTTTATCCCTGTCGGGAGAGCCCTTAGCTCAGGGTCTCTGGTTAGATTTCCTATGACAATTGCTTTGTTGAGATACATGTCTTAATTATATTACGCAGAAACCATTGCGTCTATCTCCTGATCCAATTCTTCTTTGTTTATTGGCTGAGCCTCTTCTCCTTCTTTCTTGGCAGGCTTCTTGTGAAGGTCTCGTCCAACGAATCTCTTGGCAGCTATTGTATTCTCTCTTACAGTCTTGATTATGATGTATCTTAGGATATTTGGGTCAAGGTCTAGCTTCTTCTTTAGATCTGCTACCTTTCCTGCATCCATTGAAAACTTAGTCCAACCGAAGTATCCAGTATTAAATTTGCTTCTGATGTTAGAGACAACCTTAACCATAGAGTATGCGAGCTGTGTCATTCTTGGCATTTCGTCAGCTATAGCTTCACCACCTAGAGAGGATACCAGATCCTTGATATTGCTGTATAAAGCGGCTACATCCTCCTCACGAACGGTCGGAACTAGGATATACCCTACTTCATACACGCGTGAATCAGAAGAACCTGCGGTTTCTTCAGTGGTATCTAGGCCTTTTTCTATTATTTCTTCGCTTGATTGCATGGACTTCATACTAACAAAAAGCTTTTAAAAAGTAAAGTTTTGGGGTATATGGCTAAATACCGAAGACTCGTTTAGCATTACTGATTAGAGTCTCTGCCACCTTATCCTCAGAAAGACCTTTAATCTCGGCTATTTTCTTAACTACCTCCCTTACATACACAGGCTCGTTTCTCTTTCCTCTATATGGAACTGGGGTTATGTATGGGGAGTCAGTTTCAGACATGATCATCTCCAAAGGAGTCTCCCTGATTACCTCATCGTAGTCTTTTGTGAAAGTTATCACTCCAGTGAACGACAGAGTGAAGCCAAAATCAGTGAAAGCCTTGGCTTCTTCCAGTCCTCCGGCAAAAAAATGTACATCTCCTTTCACTTTTGAGTATTTCTTAAGTATTTCCAGCGCATCCATGTATGCATTGAATCCCGGTTTCTCTTTATTATTCCTAATATGAAGCATGAGAGGTTTATTAAATTCATTAGCCAATTCTATCTGTTCAATGAAGTTCTTTTTCTGTATTTCTATATATTCTGTATCGCATCGGTAATAATCGAGACCGCATTCCCCTATGCCTACCACCTTTGGGTTCCTTAAAAGCTCTCGGTATGCATCTGGATTGAATACTTCTCCTCTTGAAGTGAATTCTTTTCCTCCTTCTCCGAGTTCTTTTACATCATGAAAAGATGCTCCTGTATGAATTGGATGAAGTCCGATGATTGCGTATACTCCTTCTGGATATTCCGCAGTCATTTCAACTGCTTTTTTTGACGTATCAATCTGGGTTCCTACATTTATCACCCAGGTATCGCTCTTAAGCGCACGCTCAATTACCTCCGATCTATCTTGGTTAAAGGCAATGAAGTTAACATGTGAGTGGATATCTATGTATTTAGGCATTAGTCTTTTCGCATGAACAAAGGAATTTCTGGTTTTTTGTTTTCCTTTATTAGCTTTTTCAACTTCTCATTAGTCTCAGGCATTATGGGATTCAGCATTCTTGCTATTCTGTACAGTCTCAACACCATATCTGAGATGATAGCCTTCCCTTTTTCTACATCTACCTTAACCACCTTAAATGGTTCAGTTATCTGAATAAACTTATCTAATTCAGATATTTCATTCCAAACATAATCAGTTGCTTTCTTTACATCAAAAGTTTCTAGAATACTGAAATATTCAACAAAATCGTCTTTTTCTGGGATCTCAGGACACTTCTCTAAATACTTTTCGGACAAAGTCAGAATTCTAGAAGAAAGATTCCCTAGCCCATTCGCCAATCCAGAATTATATGACTCCTTAAATCTCTCCATGGTAAACGGGCTGTCTTCAAAAGAAGAAATCTCTTTCGCCAGAAAATATCTTAGCGCATCAGTTCCGTATTCTTTTACCACTTCAGTAGGGTCAACTACGTTTCCAAGAGTCTTCGACATTTTCACGCCGTGATCTGCGGTAATGAATCCGTTGATTACTATCTGATGAGAATTTGGAAGTCCTGCGGCAATAAGCATGGACTGCCACATTGCTGATTGGAATCGCAGATTGTCCTTACCGCAATATTGAGTCGGATTTCCGTTAACCCAATATTTTTCAAAATTCTCTGTATCAGTAGGCCACCCTAGAGTTGCAATATAGTTAGTAAGTGCATCAAACCAAACATACATCACATGATTCTCGTCTCCCGGAACAGGAATTCCCCAAGGCATTTTGGATTTCAATCTGGAAATTGAGAAATCTTGCAATCCTCTTTCTACGAAAGCTTTAATTTCATTAAATCTGAAATCTGGAACTACGAAATTTGGATTCTTGGAATACAGTTCAAGAAGTTTCGGACCGAATTCCCTGTATTTAAAGAAATAGTTTTCTTCTTCGATTGTTTCCAGTTCTCTGCCAGGATGCACAGGACACTGTCCGTTTTCTAAGTCAGAATCAGTCTTTGTTTCTTCACAGCCTACACAATATTTTGCTTGGTAGTTCTTTTTGTAAATATATCCGTTGTCGTAAACTCTCTTCCAGAAATGAACTGCAGCTTTTTGATGCTGTTCGCTTGTGGTTCTGATGAAATGCAAATCAGAATCCATTCCGAAAATCTTTACAGATTCCTTGAATCGTAGAAAACTTTCGTCTACGAATTCCTGGGGGGTCTTTCCTCCCTGAGTGGCTTTCTCGTATATCTTAAGGCCATGTTCATCAGTACCTGTATTGAAATACACATCAAAACCATCTAGTTTCTTGTATCTCGCGATTATGTCAGCTCGGACGAACTCAAGAGCGTGACCCATGTGCAAGTCGGCATTTACGTAAGGTAGAGTGGTGGTCAGGTAAAAGGTATTTTTCATTGAGAATATGATAGCATTTTATGCCAGAAATTAGAACTTTAGTATCTTTGAGAACTCCTTGTCTGTCTTAAATGGCCCAATGAGAGCCAAATTAAGGCCTTTGTTGACAAATATCTCTCTTGCTACATTCTGCACATCTTTGGCTGTCACCTTTCGTATTTGAGCTGCTTTTTCATCTGCGGTTTTGGTTTCTTTCTTTAGAATCTCCTGAGCGCCGTAGAAGTTGGCGATATCATCAGTGGATTCCAGAGAAAGCTTCATGTTTCCAATCAGGCATTCTTTCACTTTCTCCATTTCTTCTTCTGGAACCAGTTCGTTCTTTAATTTTCTGCACTCTTCCAGCACAGCTTCGATAACTTCATTGATTCTCTTGTTGTCCACTCCGGCTGAAACCTGGAAGAATCCGTGATCTGTATATGCATCATTGTATGCCCGGACATAGTACCCTACTCCCATTTCTTCTCGAAGCTTCTGGAATAATCTCGAGCTCATTCCTCCGCCGAGTATTCCGCCAAGCACGGACAAGGCTGCATTTCTTTTGTCGAACAAATCGTAAGTTCTGCTTCCTATTACGAAGTGAGTCTGGTCAGTATCTTTGTACTTGACCATTATCTCCGGCTTGGACTGAGTTTCTTTCACCTTGGGCTTGCTCACCTTTTTCCCTTTAGGAATATGTCCGAATACTCTGTTCGCCTCTTTCATTACCCCTCTTTCAGTTACTTTTCCGGCAACGACAATAAGGGTTGCCTCAGGGAGATAGTGGTCTTTTTTATATTTAACGAAATCATCTCGTTTCATGGTAGTTATATTCTTCTTTTCTCCAGCAATATTCCATCCAGCTGGCTGGTCTCCGTACAAAAGAGACATCATCAAATCCTGCACATGCCGATTTGGCATGTCTTCGTACATGTTTATCTCCTCTATGATTACTCCCTTCTCTTTCTCCATCTCTGCTTCAGGGAAAGTAGAATTTAGATATATATCTGAAACCAGATCAAAAATTGTCTTGAAATGCTTCGCATCACTCTTTGCATAATATCCGGTGTACTCCTGAGAAGTGAAGGCATTGTATTGGCTTCCAATTGCATCTAATTCCTTGGAAATATTAATTGCCTTGGGCCTCTTAGCAGTTCCCTTGAAGCACATGTGCTCAAGGAAATGAGAGATACCGTTTACTTTCTTCTCTTCATACTTGCTTCCAGCTTCTACAAGCACAAGGACTGTAGCAGTCGGATTATCTTTCATCGGGACAGTTATGACACGAAGTCCGTTCTTTAAAGTTTTCTTTGAAAATTTCATGTTATTTATATCCTCTCTTTATATTTTTCTAAAAATGTTGGGAATTGGGAATGTAGTTCGGAAGGAAAACTTTCTTTTGTGAACCAAGCAACTTCATCTAGCTTGTGCGGCTCTCCGTTTTTGACTTTAGCCCTATCCACTAAAACTTTGAAATCTAAAGCTATCCAGTGAGTCTTGCTTCCATTGTATTCGCGATGAACATCCCTATATCCAAGAAATTCATATTCAAGTACATCAGTGCAGTATTCTTCCTTTATTTCTTTTCTCAGAGTTTCCTGTACTGTATCATGAATCTCTAATGCTCCTCCTCCTGGATCCCAAGTTCCATGCTCGTCTCGAGCATTCTGCCCTCTTTTGCTTAGCAAAATATTCCCTTTGCCGTCGTGACAAAGGTAAACAACTGTGATTCCTATACAATCTATACCTTTCTGCATTAGATTCTTTCTTTAATATATTGAGACAAATCTGAAATCTGAACTCTCTCCTGCCCTCCTGTATCTCGGTCTCGGACAGTCACTGTATTGTTCTCCAGAGTATCGAAATCTACAACTATGCACCATGGAGTTCCGATTTCATCCTGTCTTCGGTATCTCTTTCCGATGTTTCCATTGTCGTCCCATACAACCCTTCCAAATTCCTTTTTCAAAGGTTCAAAAACCTCTTGCGCCTTTGAAACAAGCTCTGGTTTGTTCTTAAGGAGAGGAGAAACTGCGCAGACCATGGGAGCAAGCTTAGGAGGCAGTTTAAGAACAATTCTTTGTGAGTCCCCTAAGGTATCTTCTGTGTATGCATCTGCTAAAACCATGAGAACAGTCCTGTCTACGCCGACAGAAGTCTCAACGATATGCGGAATATATTTTTCTTTTGTATCTTCATCATAATACTGCATATCTACGCCGGAGAATTTTTGATGTTGGGAAAGGTCATAGTCCCCTCTGTAGTGAACACCCTCAAGCTCATTCCAACCGAAAGGAAATTCATATTCAATATCGCAGGCTGCTTTGGCGTAGAAGACTAGATTCTCATGTGGTTTGAAGCGAAGCTTGTCTGGATTTATTCCAAGCTTTCGATAATATTCCATGCGCTCATTCTTCCAAGCTTCGTAAGCATCCATAGCTTCGTTAGGATGACAGAAATATTGCATCTCCATCTGCTCGAATTCTCTTTTTCTAAACAAGAACTGGCGAGGGCTGATTTCGTTTCTGAATGCCTTACCAATCTGAGCGATACCGAAAGGAATAGATACGAATCCAGTATCTAATACGTTTTTATAGTTGATATAGATACCTTGAGCTGTTTCTCCTCTCAGATACACCTGCTCATCTTTGTCCTCAAACATTCCTAGGTTTGAAGTTGCAAGAAGATTTGTGGCTCTGACTCTTCCAAAATCTTTGCTTCCGCATTTCGGACATTTCAGCTTGTCGCGATTCTCATCAAAAATTTTATTAATATCCGCATCTGAAAGCTTTTCGTCTGCAACAGCTCCAACAGACTCCAGCAAGTGGTCAGCACGAGATTTTTCTTTGCAGACATTACAGACAACCAAAGGGTCAGAAAAGCCAGAAACATGTCCGCTGGCTTCCCAAACTTTTCCAGACGTAAAGATGCTTGAGTCTAGGAATGTCATGTTTCTGTGGTCCTGCATTGCCTTGCTCCATGCATCAGTAATGTTTCTCTTGAGAGCTACGCCCAAGTGTCCCCAGTCGTAAGTTCCGGCAAATCCTCCGTATATTTCTGAGCCAGGAAAAATGAATCCTCTTCTTTTGCAGAGAGAAACTATCTTTTCCATCATTTCGTTATTTTCTGTTTTCATAGTTATTCCACTACCCGATCTCCAGTAGGAGGAAAAGCCGGGTCGCTAGTTAGTCTTGTATACAGAGGAGGTCTGCTCACTCTTACATCAAGATTAGCAAAATCATCGTGTCCGGTCAAAACTGCCTCATTTATGATTACCGGAGCCGTACCCACCTGAGAAAGAGATGGTTTAATAACTATTTTGAAGGCAACCTCTTTTGTGGCCCCTGATATTCCTGTACCCTTAGGGATGTTTCCTGCGTTCCAGGTAATTTCTCTAGTTGTCGAATTGTATACCACATCAGCAGATACAGGAGATACAGTTCCCACAAATCTCATCCAGACAGGCAGAGTAGCTTTAACTGCCCCTTTGGAAACATTGTTTGCGGTATTAGAAAGAGTCCACACTACTGTATATGTGGTTTCAGCCTCTGCCTTTGGAGGAACTGGCCCAGTATTCTGAAAAGGACCTGAGTAGTGCAAAGCCTTTGTTGTTAAGCCAACCTCTGAGGCAATCTTAATTATCTTCGACTCTGTGTTATTGAGATCTTTTACCTCATACCCCTCAACTGACTGCTTTCCAGAGATTGAGACATCAACACGTATAGTCGGCGAATTAATCAGCCCACTTGGAGAATACAAAGATGCTGGAGACATTGAAAATGTAACTGCTCCCCCGTCTCCGGGATTTACTGAGACAAATCTGCTCTGAGAATTCTTGTCCCATGTAATCGTATCTGTCGAAGACTCATAGAATCCTTGTGTTGAGGAAATGGTTCTCTCGTCTACTGCATTCCCTGAAATCTTTGCCTTAATTACTAAATCATTGATTCTAGTGTCCATATTATTGGTCCATCTGATTTCTCCGCTAATTGTTCCCTTGGAATTAACTGTATACTCTCTCTGATATTGACCATTAATATAAAGACTGGCTTCAAGAGAAGGGCGCTGTACAGTTACAGTGTGCCCAAGAGAATTAAATACGACATCAATTACAGATTTGTCTTTTGTTGACTGAGAACCGGCATACACTCGAAAAGTCTTCTCTTCACCATCAAAAACATCAACCATTCTTCCGACAACTGTAATTTCAGACTGAGCCCCTGGGGCCAAATCTCCAAGTGTCCATATATTGTTACTTAAACTAGAACCTGGAGTTGAGGAAACAAATTGAAAACCTACAGGATAGTCTACTTTTACTATCACTTTTGGGATCGATTTTGTTGAGTTAAGAGCGGTCTTTATCTTTAAAGATACTTCTTGATTAGGACTTACTGTGGCAGGGCCGGTGACAGTTAGGTCTAGCGGAGTTGAATTGATATTAACTTCATAAGATCTTTCTTTTACGAAAATCGCATTAGAACCCTCCACTCGATATTCAAGAATCATTCTGATTGGACGAATGGATCCTTGCTCTCCGAACAATATTACCTTTACATTTTCATCCCTAACAGCTCCCGCTGGTATTGTTCCTAGAGAAATTCTATTTCTCTCCACCTCTCCAGTGGTTCCGTCAGAATTTCTTGGATACTCCAAGACTAAATCCACTAGCTCCAGAGCTGAGTGATTCTTGTTAGTTATACTTATCTGTAGGGGTAGCTCCTCTCCCCCAGCCGTATATGTGTTTCCAAGAACATCGATAGTTATATTTTCATTAGAAACCACATTCCCTCCCACAAAAAACATGTATGCGGCATACAAGACAGCGAGACCAAAAAAAACTGAAGAAAAGATGAAGAACTTTTTGAATAATGAAGTTTGCATAAAAAATTTTTCCCCAGGATTAATTCCGTCCTGTCTGTCCCCCCAAGAGTTTGTTACATCCCTCATTTCGGGACGAATAAAACTATCGTGGTGCTGAGTTCTGGTTTTATAGTTCTTAGAGAAGAGTTTACTCTTTAAATCTTCAATTTTACTTAGTCTGTCAGGACTATTTGGTGGCATGTATAGAATTGTATCATACTTTAGAGGTGGGTTTCCCTAAGAGCCTTGTTAATTTGTGACAATACCTCAGGTCTCTTTTTGGCAGCTTCCAATATTAGATTCTCTTCAAATGGGGATTTGATTAACCCATTGATATTATCCTCACCTCCTATATATCCGAGATGACTTAGAATTCTTAATACAAGCACGGCTTCGGTGTTCCTTATCTGTTCATGATCATTCGCCTTCTCAAGCACCTCCAATCCTGAAATTAGGTCTGCGTACAAACCCTCATTGGCTTCTTCTCCAGCCAGAAGTCTCTTTAGAAGCCTTGCTATATTAGCACAGACGACAAAAGTTTCTTTTCTTTTTACTATATTCTCAAGCTTTTCTGTCTTGGAAGCAGAAGTTAACCTCCAGAAGTCTTTTCCTCTTACTAGGTCCACCTTAATTACAGAAAAGTCCTGAAGCACAAAGCGAAGCTTGGAAGACATTTTACGGACTCCTTGGGCTGAAGCATGAATCATTCCCAAATCTCTGGTGAAGATTTTGTATCGCTTCCCCGCTTCCCCGAACCCTCGGCTTTCCAATATTATTCCTTCGGTGTGATATATGTGATGCATTAGAGATCTTCTTCTTTCCCTAAATCTAATTTCTTAAATTGAATATTGCTTTCATTCATGAAGTTTTCTGGAACTCTGTAGATGAAGGTAGCCCAATCTTGTATGTGGGCATCGTGCACAGGAAATACAACCCTGGGTTTCAAAAGCTTTGCATAGTCTATTGCATCCTTTATTCGCATCCATGGGCCAGTAATCGGCAAAGCCAAAATATCTACTTCAGTATTTGGATTTTCAAAAGCATCTCCAGAGAAGCAGAGCTTGTCTATCATATATCCAGTATTCTGTACTTTGCCGTATGATTCATATATTTCAGCGTGAGTGTTTCCGAATCCTTTGATTTGGATTCCGTGAAAATCAAAAGATTCTCCATCTTCAACTTTGGTGAATTCAATCCCTTGTTCATTTAGAAGTTTCCCCACAGAAGTATTAGTTATAATTTTCGCATCAGGGTTTTTCTCAAGGACCTCTTTTAGTCTGTCTATGTGATAGTGGTCTTGGTGTTCGTGGGTGAAAAGAATGAGCTCAATACCTGTTTCGTCTTTTTGAGCAGTAGAAAAAACTCCAGGATCAGTCATTATTTTATGACCGTTTATATTTACAACCAGGCAACAGTGGCCAATCTTTTTTATTTTCATATTACTTAATCATTTCTTTTAATGCTTCTAATGCTTCAGGCAATTCATGGAATCCTGCAGAGCCATTCAAATGCTGCCCATTTGGAATAGAAATTAGTTTGCAATTTAAGTTCTGAGACAATTCTTCTGCGTGCGAAAAAGGCACCACCATATCATTATCACCATGAATAACTGAAAAATTTTTACTTTTTTCTGCAATATACCCAAAGTCAAAACCACCCACAAAAAAATTATCTAGTATTTTGTATCTTTCTTCTTCCAAGCTTTTAATTACCCCAGACACTAAAACAACCCCTCCCACCTTTTGCCCCAGAGAGAGTTGCTCTAAATATCTCAAAATAGCTGGGACACCCAAGGAGTGGCCGACCAGAAAAACATCTTCATCATGATCGCCAACAATATCTTTAATTCTTTTTAGCCACACATCTTTATTAGGCTTGTCTGGATCAGGCATAGGTAAAGCACACGCCCATATATCAATTTCTGACAATTTTTGCATCAACCAAGGTCTCCAGCCTCCATTTGGCTCACCATTATATCCGTGAATTAAATAAACCTTTTTCATAAAATTATTTTATCACATACTCCCGAAGGACAGAGATCAAGTCTTTTATACTATCATCGTTTATATCTTCCGGCTTAATTTTAGACTTAGAAAATATCTCTTTCTCTATCTCTAGACCACAATTCACAAGCTTTATTCTCTCTTCATTCAAAAAAGCAGGATTTTTGTCTTTGTATCTCAACCCAGCCTCATCCATCCTTCCTTGATACGACAAAACTCCATATGGACCCACTCTCCCGTCGCAGTAATGGGTGATTTTTGTATCTAGATCTGAATTATATAATTGGTCACATAATTCGCTGAATTTATTCTTTCCTACCAAGAAAATTGCTCTTTCAGAGAGCCCAAGCTCTCTCATTATCACCAGATTAGCTTCATCCTCATCATGTCCGTACTTGGCAAAGTATTCTTTCTGTATTTCTTTCCAGTACTCAACCCCTTCAGGTTGATAGAAATCAAGCAGGACGCTCTTTTCCATATCAAATTTAATTATGTTGCCCATGTCATGGAAGAGACAAGCAAGAACAATATTCTCCTTATCCACGGGGACTTCCATGGAATCGCAAAGCATTGAAGCTACTGCTGCTACCCTAAGCATATGAGCCTGAAGCGTTTTCTGCAGTTTGTATTCTTCGTATATCTGTCCTACTGTTTTCATTGCTATGTTATTTTAACACAAACTAACTATGGTATACTTTTTTCATGAGCCCAGAGGAAAAATCTATGTTTATGATAAAGCCGGAAGCTATGCGCTTCAAAGAACAAATAATGGCTATGATAGATAAGGCGGGCATAGATATAAAAGAATGGCGAACTGTCCGCCTTACAGAGCAAGACCTCCATTCTCTTTACCCATACTCAACTGGAATGGATTGGGACAAGCTCAAAGATTCTTTCTTAGACAGAGAAGTACTAGCTGCGGTTGTTGAAGGAGAAGATGTGATAAAAAGACTACTCAAAACCTGTGGTGACAACACCACCCCGCGTCTATGCAATCCTGAATCTATTAGATACATATTTAGAAATGCACTACCGCCAAGCGCAGGTTTCAGCAACAATATAATCCACCGACCAAAGAATGAGGAAGAAGCCAAGGAACACATGGCTCTCTTCTTTCCTCCAAAGGAGTAGCACTATTTAATAGCTACCCTAAATCTAAGTTCCCCTACTTTCATTTCTTCAGCTTCTACAGATTTAAATTCAATAGTAGATATCAGAACTGTTTTCTTTAGATCACTCTCAAATTCAGTTACAAGCTTTCTTCCCTCGGCATCCGTTTCAATAAATAGCTCTACCGGGTCGCTTGGTTTTTTGCCCATAGTCTTTCTCAAATCTTGAAGAGCTCTGACAAGTTCTCGGTAGTCTCCTTCTGCCTTAAGTTCGGGTGTAATGACTGAATCTAACAAGACAGCTTGTTGCGTATCGGAATTATTATAAAATTCTATATTTTTTATATTTAATTCTTCCTGGAGCAAAGAAGAGTAATCCATCTTATTAGAAGAAGTCATGAAGTCATATTTATGTAGAATAATTTTATTTAATGGCTGTCTGACCTTAATACCTTCTTTTTGACGTGCCTCTAATCCCAAAGACACCACCTTCCTTACTTCACTCATTTCTTTTAATACATTTGATTTTCCAAAAGAAAATAATGACTTGTGTACTTTTGGCCATTCTTCCAGATGAACGCTCTGACTTTCACTTTCACACCTCAATCTAACCCAAATATCTTCTGCGGAGAAAGGTGCGAAGGGGGCGATAATTTTAGACAAAGTTTTAAGAACAAAGTATAGAGTCTTCTTTGCCTCAGTGTCTCCGTCTTTAATCCTTTCCCTTGAACGACGCAAATACCAAGTGGAAAGATCATCAACAAATGGATCGATGAATCGTATTGCCTCAGTCATGTCGTATGAATTCATACCATGAGTCACCCCTTCAATAAGTTGATCTAAGCGTTCAAAAATCCATTGATCCAATATATCCTTAGGTTTCGGCTGCTGAAACGACTCAAGCTCTTTATTGCGATAAAGTTCATAGAAAGCGACTACATTAAAAAGTCTTCCTATTACCTTACTAGCAATATCCTGAACCGCTTTCTCAGAAAAATTAGCATCTTCCCCTTTCATCAAAGGAGATGACATAAGATACATACGCAATGCGTCTACACCATATTTATCAATAAAAACCCAAGGATTGGGATAGTTATTTTTAGACTTTGACATCTTCTCGCCATCTTCAGCGCGAAGAGTTCCTGTAGTTACCACGTTCTTAAATGCAGCTTTACCAAACAACATGGTTGAAACAGCATGAGTATAGTAAAACCAAGTTCTAGTTTGTGCTATGTACTCTGCGATAAACCCAGCTGGGAAATTGTTAGTCTTCCAATTTTTATTCTCAAATGGATAGTGGTCTTGAGCAAAAGGCATTGATCCAGATTCAAACCAACAATCCAAAACTTCAGGCACGCGGTGCATCACTCCACCACAAAGACAGTTTATTTTAATCCCATCAATGTATGGTCGATGTAAGTCTAGTTGAAAATTATGATTATGCGGCAACGGCACAAAAGGCAACTCTCGCACTTCAGCGTTGTCAAATCTCTTAAAATCCTCCACGAAAGCAGTAGTATTTGGTATCTTGTATTCCTTCTTATCAGGTAAATGTAGCGCAGAAGTTACGAAAAATAGCCAAGCGGGACCACCGTGAGTTACGAAAAGGATATTTTTATTTTTGTATTTTTCTTCTACCTCGTACAAACATTCACCTACTCTTTTTGCTACATCTAGAAACGATTCTCCTCCTTCAACCTTGCGATTAAACCAATCGTCTTTAGTTTTACTCACTTCTAAGTGATATTCATTCCAATCTTTTCCGTCAAATATACCCGGATTTATCTCTATAAGTCTATCATCGAAAATAACTGCATCGTTAGATAAATCTAATTCCTTGCGAACAATCTCAGCTGTTTGTTTTGTTCTGGTAAAAGGTGAAGATATAATAAAATCAATTTTTTTGTTTTTTAAATTTCCAGCAGAGACAACGACCCCGTCGACTCCTTCTTTAGTGAGCTGATCACTACTTTCATTCTTATAACTTATTATCTCCTTTTTATTTCCTTCGGTGCCTCCGTGTCGCATCACAAAATACTGGTTACCAGATTTAACTCCTTTATTTTTCAAATCATCTATTGAACCAACAAAAGATTTCTCTTTACAACTTTCGCATTTCCAAATAGGCAAAGGACTAGCCCAATATCTATTACGAGAAATATTCCAATCTGGAGCATTCTCAACTATATTTTTAAACCTCCCTTCTTTCAAGTGAGCAGGTATCCAATTAACGCCCTCTGCTTGAGACATAATACCTGCTTTAGATTTCTGTATATTAATGAAATATGAAGGCAGTGCGTAATAAATTATAGGAGTATCGCAACGCATGCAGTGTGGATATGAGTGTATGATTTTTTCCTTGTCGAAATATGCGCCACTGCTTTGCAAATATCTGATAATTTCAATATCAGTGCGTAAATGGGCATCTTTATCTTCAGGGGTATCTTTTGGTTTTACTTTCAACCCCTTAAAGTCAGTTACTGCATCAACAAAACGTCCTTGGGTGTCTACATGCACAATCATTGGAATATTGTTTGCTTTTGCTAACACAGAGTCCTCCTCTCCAAAAGCTGGGGCTTCGTGCGCAATACCAGTTCCTTTTTCAGTGGTTACAAAATCTGCATGCCATACTTTCCAGATATTTTCTTTATTTGGCATTTCTACATTTTGGTAATATGGAAATACTGGTTTGTATTTTTTGCCTATAAGCTTATCTCCGGTAAATCTATCTAAAATTTTGTATTCCTTTTGTTGATCATCAGGACCAGCCCCTCCCTTTAAAACTGGTTTTAAGTCAGTTAAATTAAACAATTTCAATGCATTGTCTGTAGCTATGATAACTTTTTCTTTTTTTACAAGCTCATTTACATAATTTTTTCTAGAAAATGTACTGATTTCAAACAACGAATATTCAACATCTTTATTGATTGCTATTGCGGTATTACCTGGAAGAGTCCACGGAGTAGTGGTCCAAGCAACCAAATAAGTACCTGGCTCATCTTCCAGTTCAAATTTTACATAAATTGAAATATCAGCTATGTCTTTATAGCTGTTATCCATTGCAATTTCTGAGTTTGCTATAGGGGTTTCGCAGCGGGCACAGTATGCCAGCACTCGAACTCCTTCATAAATCAAATCCTTTTTATTTAACTCATTTAGAGCCCACCATACCGATTCAATAAAGGTATTGTCCATTGTCTTGTAACTACCTTTAAAATCTACCCATCGACCGATACGTTCGATCCCCTTCTCCCAATCTTTGTCATATTCTAAAACCTTACTGCGTGCATGTTCTACGAATTTATCAATTCCAAGATTCTCTATTTCTTTATGGCCAGCAATACCTAGCTCTTTCTCTACAATGTTTTCAATAGGCAGTCCATGACAATCCCATCCCCATTTTCTCGGAACATAATAACCTTCCATGGTCTTGTATCTACCAATAACATCCTTTGCTGTACTGCCTAAAATGTGACCATAGTGAATTTGACCTGTAGCAAAAGGAGGACCGTCATAAAACACATAATGACCTTTAGGAGATTTCTTTTTTAAAGACTGCTCAAATACCTTGTTGGCTTTCCAGAACTCAAGAACTTTTTCCTCTCTTTTAGCTGCCTCACTTTTTGTTTGTTTGTCTTCTTCTTGCATATATATGTAAATTAAAAAACCCGTCCCCGTACAACAAATGATAATTGTTATACAAGGACGGGCTTCCCGTGGTACCACCTTGTTTGCTTCTTAATTTAGAGCGATTACGGGCTCTCCCGTCGGGTTCTACTTAATTTCTTCCCGAAGCTCGGGGTTGATATCCCCTCGGATGCTTGTATACGTATACTAGCACAAATATTTTTGAAGTAAAAGCATTAATGGACCGCTGGCTTGCGCCGAACGGTCCATTATACAAATCCCGAATCCGTCGGGAACGGTTGGCTAGCTTACCTTGACCAGCCGGAGGCCCGGCCGCGGCGGCTCGCTCGGCTTCATGTCGTCGGCCATGATCGGCTTCCGTGACCACCCCCACTCCGTGAGAGTGACAAGCTTCGTCGTACCGTCGAACATGGTGGACATGCCACTACCGGGACGCTCAATGCTCATGAGCATGAACTCCGAGCGAACCGTGAAGCGAATCCCAAGCGCTCGACGAATCTCCTTGTCGCTTTCGCGAGCAAAGAAATTGACGATTGCCCGAAACTCGATGGGTCGGCCGCCCTGACGTACAAACTCTCTAACGGCCCAGCCCATCATTTCCACCCGGAGCTGTCCCGGGTTCTTTCTACCGGTTTTGACCACGCGCTGACTCCTGTGTACAGACCCAAAATAAAAAAGCGAGACATTCGCTTTGTATCTTGAGTATTACGTGCATAATAGCACATTTTGTATAAAAAGTCAATAGAAACTACATCCTCTCAGGAGCTCCTATGCCTAGCAATTCGAGTCCTTTCTTCATGACAAAAGTGAAAGCGAAAGTAAGAGCAACCTTATATGCAGAGGTCTTGTCCTCTTTGGAAACAATCATATTGTTTCCATAAAAACTGTTGAATGAGCGAGCAAGTTCAATTAAATAGTTAGCTATATGGTGAGGTTGATTTTCTTCCGCTGCTTTTAGCGCAACTTCAGGGAATCGATACATGAGCTTCTCGATCTCAAATACTTCTTCTGGAAGAACTGCGAAATCAGGCAAAATATTTTCTGCTTTTGCTTTCTCAATAACTGAGCGAGCTCTGGTATATGAATATTGAAGATATGGACCAGAGTCTCCTTCGAATGAAATTGATTTATCAAAATCATATAGTATATCCCCTCCTGTAGACTGCTTTAGGATTGAGTATTTAAGAGCTGCAACTCCAACCATTCTAGAAATATTTTCTGAATCCTCTTGAGAAAATCCTCTGTCTTGTATTTTCTCTTCCACCGACTGCCGTACATCTCGAAGAAGAGACTCTCCGGTTATGACATTTCCTTTTCTGGAACTCATCTTGCCTGAAGCGAATCTCATCATGCCGTGAGTTATGTGCTTCATCTTCTCTGAATATTCTGGATGAATGAGGGAAATAGCTTTCTGAACCACTCTCATGTAATCAGCTTGTTCGTTAGCAGTGATTACAATAGAAAGATCCATATCTGGAGCCGTTTCCCATTTAGTTACAGTGAGTCCAAGCTCCTTGGTCTCATATGTAGGAAGACCTTGGGAAGTTATGAATACCCTGGTGTGAAGTTTAGGGTCATGCTTCTCCGCATTAAAGACAACAGCTCCATCGCTTTCTGAAAATACTTTTCCTCTATTTGCTTCTACAATACTTAATCCAATCGGAGCCATCTGGCTTTCCAAGAAATACAAATCGAACTGAGTTCCCAGAACTTTGTAAGTATCTTCAAAAGCCTGCATGGTTACTTTGAAGCCCCAATCATATATTTTGTTTATCTCTTCGTCGCTTTTATCGTATACCTTTTTGTTTATGACATTTATTTCTTCCTTCGCCTTTTCATCAGTCTCATGAGCTTCTGCTCCTTTGGCATATGCAACTCCAATATTGTATGCTTGCTCACTTACTGTGCCAGAAGAATCTCTTAGATTCTCATTTTTAAGCAGACCCCAGATTGCTCGAGCTACATGAAGACCTACATCTCCTTGGTAGTTTGCTCTTAGAACTTCTGCTCTAGCATTTTCAAATATTCGTGCAATGGATTCTCCAATTACGTTGGTCATAAGATGACCGATATGAAAAGGCTTGAAAGGATTCGGATCGGTGTATTCCACCATCACCTTCTTCCCTTTCATGAAATCATTCTTGGAGAAATCTTGATTGTTCAATATATCTTCCAGACTCTGTGCAAAGTATTTTCTGTCTAAATGGAAGTTTATGAATCCGGGACCTGCCACTTCAATCTTAGAAACTTCAGCTGGAAGGTTTTGATTCATGAGAGATACTAGTTCTTCAGCTAGGGCTTTTGGATTCTTTCCAAGAGCCTTGGCTGTAGCCATAGCGATGTTGGCTGAGTAGTCACCCATGGTGAGAATTGTCGGATGCTCAAGAGAAATAGGCTGAGGATCTATTCCCGCCTTAGTTAGAGTGCTTTGTATTAAGTTCTTTAATTTAAGTTCCATTCTTATCTTTTATCTCCATCTCCGGTGAGCTGTCCTCGTTCTTTTCTGGATTTTAATTTCTCAACATTAGCTTCTGCCACATCGCTTAGATTAAGATCTAAATCTTTAGCCAGAACAGCAATATACCAAAGCACATCACCGAGCTCAGCTTTAATAGCGTCTCTTCTTTCTTCGGTTAGGGCTTCGTTTCCATCATCGCCTCTTAACCACTTCTTTACCTTACCCAAAACTTCTCCAGCTTCGCTACCTAAGCCGAAAGCAGGATATATAACCTTATACTTGGGGTCGTAAGTTGCTGTTTCTAATGCTCTTTTTTGATATTCGTTTAGGTCCATATGGTTATTATATATTAAAATATGAAAAATATTTCTCAAAATTCGGGAGGAATGCATTTGGATTATCTTGGAACATATGTCGCAATTCATCCTTTGAAAACCATTTTAATTCAGCAACCTCCATGTTTTCTTTTACAAATGGATAGTCATGGTCGACAATTGTCGTGAACCACTGACCGAAGTATTCATGGCTGGTTGAATTTCTGTTCTTTGGACCCAAAGAAATACTCATTCCTGTTAATCCTATTTCTTCTTCGGCTTCTTTTATTATGTTAGACTCATATGTCTCTCCTTCTTCCACGCTTCCCGCAACTGCAGGGCCCCATAAACCAGCATGGTCCTTTTTGGTCAAGGCCCTTTTTGCAAGTAAAATATTTCCATCTTTATCTGTTACCCAAAGAGCTGATACCCGAGTAATTTCCTTAGGATCTCTATCCTTTTTATCTTTGTACTCTATTAAATCATCATTCTCATCAACTATTGGAATTCTCATTTTAGTATTCTTTTTACTTTTTCGTATATGTCTTTATGAATATTTTCTGGCGTTTCAAGGAGCCCAACTTTAACACAATCAATCTTTATCCAATTCTTTTCTCTAGCTGCCAACCACAGAGCGCTTTTGCGAGAATTAATTAAAAATTCTTTGTCTTTCTCATGAACGTCCTTTTTCTTTTTACCAAGATAGCTTCTGCTGCCGAGAGTATTTCTTCTTTTGATTAGCTTGAAGGAAAATTCTGAAGGAACATTTAGATAAAATACAATATCTGGTCTTGGTATTTTAAAAACTTCATATTCCATCTCAGACAGCCATTCCATGAAAGCTGCACGCTTAGCTGCGTTCTTTATCTTCCCCCCTTGGTGAATCTGATTAGCACTCACATATCTGTTTGCTATTATGATATTCCCCTCTTTCAGCCACTTATCCATTTTTTCTTTAGATTCAAATCTGTCAGCAGCAAAAAGAACCGAAGCGATCTTTGGATGAACCTTAATGAAGTTATAGTACTGCTCAGAGAGGCAGTGTCCGATGAATTTTCCAAAGAAATTATCTCCGTATTCAGGGAAATCTACTATCTTCACCTTCTTCCCTTCTTTCTTAAGATGATTAACTAGGAGTTTGGTTTGAGTGGCTTTACCAGAGCCGTCTGTGCCGTCTATTACTATGAGTTTCCCTCGTTTTGCCATATGGGAAATATATCAGAAAAAGGAGGAAATATGAAATTAACTTCCAAGCTCTTTTAAGGCTTCTACGGCGTAGTATTTTATATTCGGCACCAAATCAGCACTTTCCAAGTCTTCCATACTAAACCACCTGGTTTCTGCTTTTTCATGCTCGCTTGCTGGTTCGGCAATTACGTCAGTATCGGAAGTGGCGAAATACACGAGAGCAATATGCTCGTGAGTGTCGCCCACTGGATGCCTGCCCATATATCTCGGAGGAATTAGATATGTATATTTCCTATTGCCCTCCCCTCCAGACTCCGGACCAGTGGAATGTCCTATTATTTTTATATCCAAACCCACTTCTTCCTTCACTTCTCTGTATGCTGCCTGGACTGGGTCTTCATCTAATTCTATGTGTCCTCCGATGGAGAGCCAGAATTTAAATTTGTCATGCACTCGCAACAAAACTTTATTCTTGTGAACAATGAATACTTCTACGCAGAAATCTATTTTTTCATGAATATGAGGCATTGATTTTAAAAGTGCCTTGCAAGAATTTCTTTAAAGAATTTATCTAAAGGCTCAAGTTGTTTAACTTCTTCTAAGGTAAGCCATTTGTATTCGCTATGCTCAGAACTAAGTACAACATCTCCTTCTGCTCTGCCCATATATGTAATTCGTACTACATGCTTATGTGGACGCAATATATCTTGAGCTGTAATAATTTTTGGCTCACCGATTAAAGTTAGTCCAGTCTCTTCTGAGACCTCTCGTTGTAAATTTTCTAAAAGCGGAGAGCCTGGATTGATTCTTCCGCCTGGCATATCCCAATATTTATCAAATTCTGAACCACTCTCTGCTGTTCGTCGGAGAAAAAGATACTTCCCTTCTTTGTTCTGTAATATTATCTTTACTCCGACTTGTAGTTCCATATTTATACAAACTTCTTAGGCACTGGAAACTTCTTTGCTAATTGCATTACCTTCTTTTTGATCTCAGCTTTCTTCTTTGCATTGTCTTTGCTCCTCAAGGTCTCAATCAAAAGCTCGGCCACTTTCTCGCATTCTTTCTCTTTGAATCCTCTGGTTGTAATGGCTGGAGTACCAAAGCGAATACCTGATGGATCTAGAGGTTTTCTGGTATCTCCTGCAATTGAGTTCATATTGAGAGTTATCCCAACTTCATCTAAAACTGTCTGAGCTTCTTTTCCTGTTACCCCAAGAGAACCATATACGTCAGCAAGAATGAGGTGATTGTCTGTTCCCCCTCCAATCATTCGTACTTTGTTTTTCTTTAGCACTTTCTCCATTGCTTTCGCATTCCTCAGTACCTGCTTTGCGTATTGCTTAAACTTTGGTGTTCCCGCTTCGCCGAATGCCACAGCTTTTGCTGCAATGATATGCATGTGAGGTCCTCCCTGAATTCCTGGAAAGATTGATTTATCAATCTTCTTTGCAATTTCTTCATTTTCTCTTGTAAGTATTAGCCCTCCTCGTGGACCCCGTAGAGTCTTGTGAGTGGTGGAAGTGATGATATCAAATCCATCATCAAATGGATTTCTCAGAGCCCCTCCTGCAATCAGTCCTGCAATGTGAGCCATGTCTGCCATAGTGATTGCTCCGACTTCTTTCGCAATCTCAACGAACTTTTTGTAATTAAGGGTTCTTGGATATGCAGAGAATCCTGCAATGATTAGTTTCGGCTTGTGTTCCTTTGCCACCTTGAGCATGTCTTCGTAGTCGATCTCCCCTGTCTCAGGATTCTTCATCTTGTATGTTGCGAATTTGTAGATCTTCGCAGGCAGGGTCATCGGATGGCCGTGAGTTAAGTGTCCTCCATGAGAAAGATCCATTCCGAGAACTGTATCTCCTGGCTCAAGAAGTGCTGCATACACCGCAAGATTTGCTGGAGCGCCAGAGTGAGGCTGAACATTGGCAAATTTACATTTAAAAAGTTTCTTTACTCTTTCAATCGCAAGAGTTTCAACTTGGTCGGTCCAGTCCTGGCCTCCGTAATACCTTCGTCCAGGATATCCTTCGGAATATTTGTTGGTAAAAATAGAGCCGTTAGCTTTTAATACGTCTTCAGATACATAGTTCTCAGATGGAATGAGTTCCAATCCTTCTTTCTGTCTCTTCTCCTCCCTCTTTATCATCTTCTCCACTAGTTTGTCTTTCATAGAGATATATTATCACGATTAATTTTTAAATGAAAAGTCTGCATTAATGCCATCCGACTTCCAGATTATGGTACCGCTCTCGTCTGTCCGAAACACCTTAATACCTAGTGATGACAAGGTTTCTAAGACCTTTGGGGATGGATGGCCATATGTGTTGTCTTTCCCCACAGAAATGACTGCATACTCTGGAGATACAGCTTCTACGAAAGATGGAGATGTTGAAGTATTAGAACCATGGTGGCCAACTTTAAGAACATCAGCATCTATTCCGCTCTTCAAAAGAAGATTTTCTGTTTCTATGGTTGCATCTCCTGTTAGAATCACAGAAGTCTCGCCATACACAAGGCGAGCAACCACAGAAGCTGTGTTGGTTTCCCACAAAGCCACATCTCTGTCGGGGAAAAGAATTTCTAAATATGCTCCGTCTCCCAGATGGAGAATGGTTCCCTTCCTCGCCAGAAGATTTTGTATTTTCTTTTTCTCCGCTATCTCTTTAGAACTTTCATATATTTCAGAGTCCGTGAGAGTTCCAGGCTCAATGAGCATTCCAACTTTATATGTTTTCAAAACCTCAGGCAATCCTCCAATATGATCATTGTCAGGATGAGTCATGACAACAGCATCTAGACTTCTATCAAAGACAGGCATAACCTTCTTTAACTCATCAAGCACTCTCCTGGGTGGGCCGGTGTCTATGAGCACCTGTGTTCCAGTCGAAGATTCTATAAAAATTGCGTCGCCTTGTCCGATATCTAGGAAAGCCACAGTTAGTTTCCTCTCTTCATTCCGAAGATTCAAGTAGAAAATAAAAAGGACAATGATGAGAAGCAAAAAAGTTAAGGAGAGAAGCCAATACTTTTTGCCATTATGAAGCATGGTATAATAGTATCATGAAACAATTTGAGGAAATGAAATTTAATATCGGAGAGCTTAAGGGAATTTCTGCAAAGAACATTGAAGAACACCTGAAGCTGTATGCCGGATATGTTAAGAACACTAATCTGATTTTAAACAAAATCGCCGAATACATGGCCGACTCTGAAAAGAATGCCTATATTCTAGGAGAACTACAGAGAAGATACGGGTTTGAATGGAACGGCATGAGAAACCACGAGTATTACTTCAAATCCCTAGAAGGCGGAGCAAAGACTTTGCCTGAAGGATCAAAACTAAAGGCTGCAATTGAAGCGAAGGGTCCTTCATTTGAAAAATGGCTTGAAATGTTTAAATCTATGGCTTTAACCCGCGGAGTTGGATGGGCAGTTCTGTGCTACGACCCAAAGACTGAGCAATTAATGCATGTTTGGATTGATGAACAACATCTTGGACAGCTAAATGGAGCGCACTGGGTTCTTGCAATTGATATGTGGGAACATGCTTTCGTATATGACTACCCTACTTCTGAGAAGAAAAAATATGTTGAAGCATTCTTTGAGAATCTAAACTGGGAAGTTATAGAGGAGAATTTCAAAAAAGTCCTCTAATTAATTCACTAAAATATTAAACAGGACGACTTAAGTCGTCCTGTTCGTGATTTTGGATGAAATGGCTTCCCAACCGCGCCGTATCACCTCTTCTTCGTCCATGGTGGATGTATCTATCACATGCACATATGGATAGAATTTTTGGGTTATTTCCAAAAGCTTGCGATCATGTCGGGCCACAAACTCTGGGTCTGTGAACGACAAGAAGTCGCCAGGTGTGTTTGTTCCGGGCTTTGCTGCCTCCCGTTTCATTAGCCGTTTTTGCCTGGCCTCAATGCTGGCAGTGAGATAGATCACAGTGCCAAACTTTGGGTGCGCCTCGAAAAGCGCATCGGCAAGCTCGGGAACGATCGGCGTCTCTCGCATTGTGTTATACGAGATTGTGCGCAGCCAGGAACTGTCCTGCAAATGAACTACTCCATCCTCAGGAAGCCGGAATAGAGTTGTGTCGTAGAAATGCGATGCCAGAAAAAGGAGCCCGGCCTCCAGATCGGTGCTTTCACCGACTGAATGCTGCTTCGCTTTCTTTCCGACCGCATTCTCGCCAAGCAGATTGTTTTTGGCAAGCACAACCTCCCACCCGATCTCTCGGAGCTTGCTGGCCAAACCTTCACACAGAATGGTTTTGCCACCAAGGTCGAGGCCTTCGGCTAGAACCACTCGGTCTTCAGCTTTCATCAGCATACCCTCCGTAAGGTTTATCAGTAAATACTATACAATAAAATATTCTACTTAACAAGTAGGCTTGAGACGACTGCTTCAACAGACTCTTCTCCGTCGAGTCGAGCCTGCTCAGAATTTATTACTAGATTAAAAGCAAACCACTTGATGGAGTCGCTGGGTTTTATACTTAAATACGAATCGTCGATCCACCACTTAACTTTTGGCAGACGATACCTATCAAGTGCGTCGACGGTACGCAAAAAATTTGAAAGGCTATGTCTACCCTCTAAGATTCCACACGTTTCTGTAAACAAAGGATGTTCGGAGAAATTGTGCTTCAACCAATCCAAGGCTCGCTCTTCATGGCCTTCGTCTCCTTTGTCATTTATCCTTTGAGTATCGTGGACCGCGCACGCAAATAATAAAGATCTTAATGCATCAGGATTGCCATCAAACAGAATAATGCAATACGCCATCATTCTTGCAGAATGAGCGATGCCGTGTATTGATTTAGCAATTTCTGGATTTAAGTACCAGCTTGGATGTGGAACATTCTCAGATATCAACTTGATATCTGACTCACTGAATATAAATTCTCCAGGCTCTCCTGTGAAATTTGGCTTGAATTCCTTTATAAAATTCAAGGTTTCCTGATCCATAACCTGGATATCAGGTTGCTGCCGTTCTTCTGCTAATTTCCAAAGGCTCTTCATAATATTAATTCTAGAACATCTTTTTTATACAGAACCATTGATGCAACCTGATGAACATATGAGCCCATAGGTAAATCCATTTCGTTGGCAATATATTTTTGGATAGCTATACCAAAAGCCATATCAACAGGAAGCAGTCGATAAACTTCATTTGAGCGCATTTGTATAACAGCAAAAAGATGGTTATCTTTTATGTAAAAATGAAAGCCGGTCAGGCATGTTATCTCTCCTGATATATTTTCATTATCCCAAAGACTCAGATAAGCTTTCTTGCTGTCTCTATCCTCACTTAATACTTGGATTAGCTGGTTAAAAGTCTTATTATTCAGAAATCTATTATAATACTCTGTCTCAAGTGCATATAATTCATTTGTGCCATTGCAGGAAAACACCTTTCCATTATATTTTATCGAGTTAGAGAAAGAATTAGGATTTTTTATTTCTATGTGAGCTGATTCATGAAATGCGTGCTTGCTTTCATCTGAGCCATGATCGGCCATCAAATCTTTAACTTTCGCCATACAGAATTCGTACGCTTCTTCTACTGTGTTTGCTGAGATATACATAAATCTATGATTTGATTCTTAATACTGATTGCTCTCCACTGGTTATTGTGCCGTTAATTTTAATCTCAAGTTCCTTTATCAACTTTATTTTATTGCCTGTATACTCTGCGAAGTATGCTTTCGTATTCTGCATCGGAACTAGCCCAACTTCCCCTTTAGGAATAGTATCATACTGATAGAGTGCCACGTCTTTCAGACGACCATGCAGGAAATCAGCCCCCTGCTGTTCGATTTTCTGTCTATCATCTTTTACTGAGGACTTGAGCAGAATCCTGCCGGAAATTGATTTATCTCTCTTGCACAGTTCTTTGAAGTAGAACTTAAGCCGGTAATACATGAAGTCTAGAAAATCCTCTTTGTTGAATCTTTGAAAGATTAAATTGTTATTTTCAAGATTCGCAATATGTTGATATGAATCAGATATAAAATGAGAAGTACTGAACGAGGTCTTAATCTTAGGAGAAACTGCAAATATGTAATCCTTGATATGTTTTGCCATAATCTCTCCCCTCAGCGCCAATCGCTTAGAATCTTTTGAATCCTGGCGAGTGTATAAATACTCGTTGAATGCCTCAAAATATATATGCTTCAACGCAAAATTGTCGTTAAAAAAATCGTGACATTCCTCTAGAAAAAGTTTTTTGTCATCTGTGTCGACAAGTATCTTCATTCTTTCCAAAGCTTTAGAAGCTTGTTCTGTGATTCCCTTTTCAATAGAAGAATCATAAAAACAATCACTCTCAAAAACATAATTGAATTGCCCCTTGTGTAAAGAATTGAAATATTGCTCCTCTGTAAGCTCAAAGACTAGGCATTTAACGTCTTTTGTATTCAGAGACTGTGGTATCTCGGTGGTGAATATATACTCTCCTAGATTATGGACCGAGTGATCTGCTCTTATTGGGGTTAAATATACAACTCCTATCAACCCTCCTCCGCTTATATTTATAATTCCTTTTCTTATTATTTCATCGACATTCGGGGAAAAATGAACAAATTTATAGGTACCATTTTCAGTCCTCCAGTGGTCCGGACTGTCTTTGAAACCATTAGACTTCAGCCTGTCTAAAAAATATTTATTCCAATCATCTATTGTTTCAAGAAGAGTATAGTCCATATAGATTTATAGCTTCCGCTTGATTATACGGCTTCTGAACCAGCTATTCCTTGCAGCCAAGGAACAGTATATTCCTGAAAAAACCTTGGCGGTACGAAGATGATCCAAGAAATTAGATTTTTGATCTGTGGGTGAAACATTTTTGTCTATATAATTAAAAAATTCCTTTATACATATTCGGCGGGCTTCTTCTTGATGTCCTCGAGAGTATCCTTCTAATTTCAAATCTACTAGGTTCCGCACATTAACAACCTCTATGGGCCTCCAGTCTGGAAACAACTTATTGTTTCGAAAAATAACAACCTCCAGGTGATGCTCTCCCCCAATATCAAAATGGTCGCTGCTTTTGTCGAGAATTTCCTTAGACTGATAAGAATTTATAAAAATAGACTGAAAAGGACCTTGTTCAATTACGTGTTGCTCTTGCCTTACGCGACCATTACCTTTATACAGATCCCTACCCTCTGCAGTTACCCAACTCCTTTGCCCGTATCCGGTATGAGCCAAATTGAGAGTGCCTAAGGTGATAACTTGCCCATCTCTTTTGAAAGTTACATTTGCAGATACATCGAGTTCGCCAAATGAACGCATTAAACTCTTATATTCATTCCCGTATTTGAAATACTTGTCGCAATCCTTGAATAGTTTTTTGTGGTCATCAACGCTCAGTTGTGCTAAAAAATCAGATGGTCGGCTACTCTGGCTATAAATTTCCACTGAATCTACTGACTTACTCTCTTTATGAGTTATTTCTGTAAATTCGCAAAACACATCGACTGAGTGGTAGCCAGAATGCGATAATTTTCCATACCCAGAATTATAAGGATGGTAGTCTTGCTCAATAATCTCATCTGGGAAGCGCCATTGGCCATCGCAATGCAGTGAAGACATGAGAGTTACCGGGCAGTTTGTCTTATGAAATATCTCTCTAATTGCATTTCTTGCAACATCATAAATTGGATGGAAGCGACGCTGGGCCAAAACAGTAAAGACTAGGTTCTTTGTCTTTAGACATTCTTTGTATTTTTCTTCAATCATTTCGTATTCTTTCAAGTTCCGCTTGGCTACTGCCATAGAGTTAGCGATTTTCTCAGCGGTAGAAATAGGCTTGTCGAGAAGTATGTGCAAATTGCGGTCTAATGCCCACATTGCATACTCAAAGTGAGACAAGGGCTCAGTTGCAATCATTACGACATCGACATCGTGCCTTTTAACTATTTGATCAAGTACTTCCCTCCATACTATTGGGCTCTTTTTTTGGGCAGTTGAAAGGAAATATTTTTCGGGACTCAGCCCCTGAATTTGGAGGTAAGTAGTGATAAGTTCACGCTCCTGCTCTATGTCTACTACTGCCACCAGATCCGCAACACTCTTCAGTTCTTTCAATATAGGCACATGGATGCGCCGAGCATGATATCCAAGACCTATCAAAAGTACTCTATGCATAAAGTTTTTGTATAATTTTATTAGCTGCGTTGATGTTTTCTTCTTTTTCCAGCCTCTGTGTCAGCATTTCCTTGTCGCACCACACATAGTCGTCGTGCTCATCTGGAGACAAAACAATAGGAACATCTCTAACCTCAGCCATATATACAAATTCCTGAATTGTCACATTATTTTTTATCCACTCAAAGTTGTAAAAAGGACCCTCAACACTGAGAACATCTTCATTGGCTATTCCGCACTCTTCCTTGATTTCCCGAACAACAGTATCGGTATGTGCTTCATTCTCGTGCACAGTTCCTGTTATAGTTTGCCAAAAACCTCCATCATTAGGAACTCGCTTGACACATAAGAATTCTATATTAGTATTGTTGCGTCGGTAGACGAACACATTTACTCGAATTGGCAAATTAGTCATAAAGTAAATTTATTACAAAACCTTAGTTTATTAATAGTATAATATATAAGGAAAGTAAGCAAAGCCATAAATTTAACAAAAAATGAAATACTTAAAATGGTCGAATTTGGATAGGAATCAACAATCACTTCTTACGAGAGCCAAGGATGCCGCTAAGAAGTCGGTAAGTCAGAATAACCACAAAGTAGGGTGTGTTATTAGTGGAGAAAAAGATTCATATATAGGAGCAACAATATCTCACCCTAGAATCATAGGAGCAACTTGCGCTGAGCGCATGTCTATAGACAGACTAATTATTGGTGAAGACAAGCCTGTATTATGTGTCCTAGTTGGAAAATTAAATCGGGAAGCTTGGAATAAAAATAACTTTTGTACCCCGTGTGGGCTTTGCCTTGAAATGTTTTGGGAGCTTCAAATGAAGACCGGGGTTGCTGATATAAGATTTCTTTGCGCAAACTGGGATTTGGATAATATCTTGAGCGTAAAACTTTCAGAGCTATTCCCTAGATTTGGAACAGTGAAAAGATAATTTTAGATCCTGTATTTGGGAATATCTAAAAGCTCTCGGAAAATAATTCTTTTATCTTCTCCCAAAACATTAAGTAAATAAAGTATGCATAAATAATGCATACCAATATTCCTGGGAAATCAGGAACGGTAAAAGACGCGAATGAAAGACCTGCAAAAAAATTAACCACTCCTAATTCATAATGAAGTAAAAGATACGACAGATATCCAAATGGAACTGAAAACCCAAACCAAATCATTCCTGTAAATGCTGTAAGGAATCCTAGCAGCATAGTAAGAGGAATTAGTGGAAGAATTAAAATATTAGCTGGTATGGCGACAACTGAGAGATTCCCCATCTTGTACAAGATGAAAGGAAGAACAAAAATATATACTGCGGAAGTAACTGAAACCACTTCTTTTAACCCGAAATTCTTTGGAACCCAAGTAAAATAATTCTCAAACCTAGGAGCAAAGAAGATAAGTCCGACAGTGGCGAGAAACGAAAGCTGAAAAGAAACATCATAGACCAATACGTAAGGATTAAACAAAACCATTAAAACTCCAGCCAATACTAATGCTCGGCCTACGTGATAAGTTCTTCCGTTTAATCTGGAAATCAAAACTAGGGCTGCCATAATTCCAGCTCGAAGCCCTGTAGAACTAGCTCCAGTCATTAAAACAAAGAAAAATACAGCAAAAATTCCAGAGAGTAGGCCAAAGTTGATCGGAAGAAATGCGAATACTTTCATGAACCACTCAGCTACTATAGTGATGTTATACCCAGAGAGCGCTACTATATGGATAGTCCCCGTATTTACAAAGGCCTGTCTAAGCTCTTCACTGAAAGCTGACTTCTCCCCTAGTATTAGTCCTCCCAGAAGGAGATTCTCTGGATTCTCCACTACTTGGTTTATCTTTTCCAAGAATTTCTCTTTAGCAGAAAACAAAATACTTTTTAGGAAATTCCCATTTCCTTCTGAGATAATTTCTATTTCTGCAAAACCTATCAAATACTCAATTCCATCTTTCTTTAGGTAATTTATATAGTAAAAAATTTTTCCCTGGTCGGTCTCAAAGTTTTCTGGTTTTTCTAGCTTGCCTTTGATTGTTATCTCATCTCCGTATCTGAATTCGTTATCAAAATCAGTACTTACTAATATCTTGGTTTCTGCATTATCTTCTTTGACACTTACTGTCAGCTTCTGACTTTTTTCCGTATAATCAGGCGCAGCAGCAATTATTCCAGACACCTCTACCTTCTCCCCTACTTTTGATTCGAATATTTCTGAAGGCTGTTTGTTTGAAATATCAAACCTAAGAATTCCTAAGCAAATTGAGATTAGAAATATTGATAAAATAATTCCCCATTTATTTTTTGAGAGGAGAATATAGAAGAAAAAGATGCAGAAAGAAATCAGTAGAATAAAGCAGACTAGATAGAAATCTATTTTAGTAAGTGATTGTATTAAAGTCCCTAGAAGGAATCCGAAGCATGTGGAATAGAATATTCTATCCTTCATTGATTTAAATTACCGGCTCATTGTCTGCATAGCTTGTAGCGATTATATCTGCCCTATTATTATATTCATTCTCCGCATGGCCTTTAACATAAGTCCATTTAGGCTTCACTTCTGTATTTAAATCATGCAAAACTTCCCAGAGCTCTTTATTAAGAACTGGTTTTTTGGCAGCATTTCTCCAGCCGTTCTTGATCCATCCATGAATCCATTCAGTAACTCCCAAGATTACATATTTAGAATCTGAAAAAACTTCAGCATTCTGAAAGTTGTTTTTCTTTAAATATTTAAGTCCTTCAATCGCGGCAGTTAATTCCATTTGGTTATTGGTAGCGTGATCGGAACGTCCTCCGAATTCAAAGGTTTCGCCGTCCATCAAACAGACCACCCCCCATCCTGCTTTACCTGGATTTCCTCTTGCTGCTCCGTCTGTATATATTTGTACGTTATTTGCCATAGCTACAGTATATCAACAACTCTGAGTCTTAGCTCCTCCCTCCCCCTGAATCTAGAAAGGTCAAAAGTTGAGAGTAACTTCACCTTCTTCCCTTCCTCCAGTGGAGTCTTGAATGACTCCGGGCCGGAAAAGAAAGAAACTGCTACAGCCTTTCCTCTGTTGTCTGAGAAAATCACCTCAATATGCTCTCCTCCGTTCTTTCCGAACTTCTTCATTTTCTCTACGTTTACATTTTCAAACATAAAGACTGGCTTTGGATTATCCAGACCATACGGGGCAAGCTTCTCAAGCATTTTCCAGTTCCTCATGTGAACTGTATCTAGAGTACTAGATATATCAAAAACAGTTTCTTCTGCACTCTTGTCTCTTTTCACTGAGTGAAAAGATTTACAGAGAACCTCTTCAAGGAAATGAATTTTTTCACCATGAACAGTGAAGCCTCCAGCCATTTCATGTCCTCCATGTTCAGAAAAGGAATCTGCTGCATGATTCATTAACCCCACCAGAGAGACTGAACCATCGGAACGACAAGATCCTTTTATGACATCATTCTCATCCCTTCCCCAGACAAATACAGGCTTCTTGTATTCATCGCAAATTTTTCCAGCAACAAGTCCAAGCACTCCAACTTTCCAATCGGCATTTCCTACCACAATGACCTCTGTTTCTTTTCTGTCTTCGAATTTCTTTCTAACTTCCCTCATGATACTTGTCACAATGCTCTTTCTCTCGTCATTTATTTTAGTGAGATGGAGAGCCAGTGCTCCAGCTTCTTTTTCATCTTCAGTGGAGAGGAGTTCAAAAGCTCGCATTGGATTGTCCATGCGAGATGCAGCATTTAATCTTGGAGTTACCATGTATCCGATATCGTCCTCAGTTAGGTACCTCTGATCTATATTCATTTTGGAAAGAAGCTTTTGTAATCCAAGTCTTCTGGATTTTCTTAAAACAACCATTCCGAAATATGCAAGCACTCTATTCTCCCCCGTAAGCGGAACTCTATCAGAAAGAGTTGCCAATCCAGCCATATCCAGCATCCATTTTTCAGAACCAGCATTAACTTTGAAATATTCTCCATATTTTTTGAGAAACCCTTGAGAGAGCTTGAAAGCAACTCCAGCTCCACAGAGCATCTTCTCAGGATATTCATCTGTCTTTGGATTTAGAATTGCATATGCTCTAGGTAATGTCTCCGGAGGCATATGATGGTCAGTGATGATTACATCCATGCCATCAACTTCAGCCTGAGCAACTTCTTTAACTGCAGTTATTCCCAAATCTACAGTTATGATGAGCTTTATATCTTTCTCTTTGAATTGCTGTATGGCCTCCATGTTAAGTCCGTATCCTTCTGAATTTCTTTGAGGAATATATACCTCGAAGTTTGTATATCCAACTAGTTTGAACAAATCCTGTAAAATTACAGCTCCTGGAATTCCATCACAGTCGTAATCAGCATAGATTACGATTTTCTGTTTACCCTCCATCGCTTCGAAGATACGCACGCAAGCTTTTTCCATATCCTTCATCAGGAATGGGTCGTGTAAATCTCTCTCATAATTTGGATTTAGGAATATTTCAGCTTGTTCTTCGTCTTTTATTCCTCTCTTCTCCAAGAGAGTAGCTAGAAGTTCTCCGTACTTTTGCATAAAGCAAATTTTATCATAGTTTGATATAATTTACTCATGGAAAATTGCATCTTTTGTAAAATTATAAGCGGTGAAATTCCAACTCGTTTTGTTTACGAAAATGAGTTCGTTGTCGCCTTCTTAGACATTCATCCAATAACCGAAGGACATACTCTCGTCATACCAAAAGAACACCATCAATGGTTTCATGAAGTACCTGGAGAAATAGCTAATGAGTGGTTCAGTGCAGCACAAATGCTAGGACTAAAAATTAAAGAAGACACTCAAAGTGACTATGTAGAAATGAAGATAGTTGGGATAGATGTACCCCATGCGCACATCCACCTAATACCTCGAAAAAAATGACTACTTTAGAGCCTTAATCCCAGGCAGAGTTCCACTGGAAAGAAAATCTAGGGTTGCTCCTCCTCCGGAAGAAACGAAGGATATCTTTCCCCCTGCTTTCATTTCAGATACGAGCAAGACTGTGTCGCCTCCCCCGACAATGCTTTCTGCCTGAGATGCAGAAATTAATTTGATTAAATCCTTAGAAGCTTGTGCTCCGCCGTTTTCATATCTTCCCAAAGTACCGTTCCAGAGAATAAGTTTTGATTTTTTTATTATTGACTCAAGCGCTGCAATAGATTTTCTTCCAACATCAACTATATATTCGTCGCTTGCAATATCTTCAACTCTTTGTTCTACCAGTTTCTCTCCGCTTTCTACCAGCACATACTCAGGCAAAATTAATTTTTTTGACTTTATAAGTTTCTCGATTCCAAAATTCTCGTCGCTTACCAATGATTTGCCAACATTAAATCCCTTGGCTTTCAAAAAATCATTCAGCAAAGCTCCTCCAATAACCACGTGGTCTGCTAGTGCGAGATATTTTTTAATTAACGGTAACTTTGTGGAGAACTTAGATCCTCCCAAGATGAACACGAAGGGGTGCTTGGGTTTTTTAAAAGCGTGAGACAAGTTCTTTACTTCATCTTCGAGCTGAAAGCCGGAGTAGGAAGGAAGTAGTTTTGGAAGAACCACAATAGAAGCATCACTTCTATGAGAAACTGGAAAAGCTTCATTTACATAAATATCAGCAAGCTGAGCTAAGTTCATAGCAAATAATTTATTTGCATCTTTTTCACCCGCATCACGTCTTAGATTCTCAAGCAGAATAATATCTCCGTTCTTCATGCCTTCAACCTCTTTTTCTACTTCTGGACCGTATATTCCTGAAATAAACTTTGATTTTATTAGCTTATTTAAAGACCTAGAAACCGGAAGAAGGCTTTCTTCGCCCTTTCCAAGGTGAGATATAAGAATAACTTTTGCTCCTTTTGATGCAAGAAACTTGATTGTAGGTAGAGCTTTTCTAATCCTAAAATCATCCTGTACTTTGCCGTTTTTAAGAGGAACATTAAAATCAACGCGAACCAAAACCTTTTTCCCTTTTAAATTCTTCGCACTCTTGATGGATTTCATGTTATGAAAGACTTTCTGCAATATTAATAATTCCAATAAATTTCTGCGGATCTAGACTAGCTTTTCCAACCAAAAGACCCTCTGCCCCACCATCAACCAAAAACTGGGCCGCATCTTTTTCATTAACTGAGCCTCCGTAAATAACTTTAACTTTCTGAGCCACAACCTGAGAAGAAACCATAGAAAGAATTTTTCTGATATAGATTATCATCTCTTCGCAGTCTTTGGCAGTAGCGTCTCTTCTGCCTTTTGTGGTTGAAAGAGCCCACACAGGCTCGTAAGCGATTATGATTTTAGATAAGTGGTCTTTCTGAATATTCTTTAAACATTCCTCCACCTGAGTCTTCACAATATTGAAATATTCATGGGCTTCGTCTCTAACCTCTTCTCCAATGCAAAGAATTGGCTTTAGTCCTGCAGCCAAAGCTGCTTTCAGTTTTTTGTTTATATCGAGATTGGTTTCTCCAAGCGCTCTCCTTTCAGAATGGCCCAGTATTACATACTTAACCCCGGTCTGAGATAGCATTTCGGAAGAAATTTCTCCAGTAAAAGCTCCAGTTTCATTCCAGAAAGCATCTTGAGCACCGATAGATATTTTTTTAGAGAGATTTTTTATGTCTTTTAAGAAAATATATGGTGGACAAATGACCACATCGGTCTTTTTTATCTTCCCCATCTCTTTTGCCACCCCAGAAAAGATTTTAACTGCTTCCTTGCTCTCAACAGGATTCATCTTCCAGTTTGCCGCCACGATATATCGTTTCTTCATATGGCGAATTATATCACAATGCGTTAAAATATAGTGAGCATATGGGACACAGCACAAGAAAATACAGCTCCGGACTCACTTTGATTGAAACCATGGTGGGAAGTGCTCTTTTCCTCGTGGTTGCCCTCTTTACATACCAAGCTTTCGGTACTCTTATGGATGCCGTTGTTATGTCCAAGGCAAAAATTGCCGCCACCGCGCTTGCTAATGAGAAGTTTGAGATTATAAGAAACCTGCCGTATGCGGATGTCGGCATAATTTCTGGTCTTCCGGCTGGAAAACTCACCAAAAATGAGACAACAAACAAGGATAACTACACTTTTAATGTAGTAACTACAATAAGAAATGTGGATGACCCGTTTGATGGGACAATTGGGGGTGTTCCAAACGACAACTCACCAGCAGATTACAAACTAGTCGATTTGGATATCACCTGCACTAATTGCAAAGTCTTCAATCCTCTTAATTTCACTACCCTGGTCGCCCCAAGAGCGATAGAGAGCGCAAGTGGTGGAGCTCTGTTCATTAGAGCCTTTGATGCAAGCGGGGTGGCGGTGTCTGGGGCATCAGTACACATTGTAAATACACAGACCAATCCGGATACCATCATTGATGAAGTTACAGACAACGATGGATGGGTTAAGATTATAGGAGCAACAGCAGGAACAAACGCATATAATATATCTGTTACCAAAAGCGGATACTCTACTGACCAGACATACCCTGTAGACGGAGCTGCTGGAGCCAATCCCACTAAGCCTGACAGCACTGTAACGACTGGCTCAGTCACCCAAGTCAGCTTTGCAATCGACAGACTGAGTAATTTAAATGTTTCAACAGTAAATGCTTCTTGTGCAGCACTTCCAAGTATAGGATTTTCTCTCACGGGAACAAAGTTAATCGGAACACCATCGAATCTAAAATATACGACTCAAAACTTTAATACTAATGCTTCTGGGGAATTAACAATTCCTAATTTAGAGTGGGACACATATAGCACTCTTCTAACATCAAGTTCGTACAACCTAGCTGGAGTTAATGCAACTCCAAGCTTCTCAATTAACCCAAACGAAGACAAATCTGTACAATTAATAGTGGTACCACACGTAAACAGAGCAATACTCATAACAGTAAAAGACTCAGCTGGAAATCCAATAAATGGAGCAGATGTAAGGTTGCAGAAATCAGGATTCGATCAGACAAAAACAACTAGTGCAACTGGCGCTTGCCCAACCCCAGGACAAGCGTTCTGGAACGGCCTTGCGAGTGGTACATATACAGTAAGGGTAACAAAATCAGGATACCAAACCTACAACTCTTCATCTTTTAGCATGAATAACGGATGGCAACAAATGAGCATAACCCTAAATCCATAATGAAAACCATACCCAACAACAAAGGATTCACAGTAGTCGAGGTAATGATAAGCCTAGCAATTTTTGTTTTCATAATTGGAGCTCTCACTCTCCTGTCTCGTAATTTATGGCAATACAATTCTTTTCTAAGTTCAGGATTAAATACTGCTGATGCTACAAAAAATATACTGAAAACAATGACCGCTGAAATAAGGACAGCGTCATCTGGATCTAATGGAGGATACGCCATAAACCAAGCTTCAGTGTCCAGCTTCACCTTCTACGCCGACACTGACAATGATGGACTAAAAGAGAAAATACGATACTTTATAGATGGAACCGTTCTGAAAAAAGGGATCATAGTTCCGACCGGAAGCCCTCTTGATTACACACAAACCGAAAAAATAACTACGCTTGCATCAAATATCACAAACACAAACATCTTCGAATACTATGACACCAATTATGATGGAACTACCCCACCTCTTTCATCTCCTATCAATGTTGCAGCTGTAAGACTGGTAAAGATTACAGTAACTATCGATGAAGACCCAAACAGATCCCCTGGCCCTTCTACCATATCTACACAAGTTTCCATTAGAAACCTAAAAGATAATCTATGATCTCAATAAAAAGCAAAAAGAGCGGGATCATAATAATCCAAACAATGGTATTTTCTGCAATTGCCGTAGTAATGATAGGGGCCCTAGCAAGCTGGAGCGCAGGAGTGGTAAATCGAGCACGTATTGCATTTAATGAGGAACAAGCTTTTCAAGCAGCCGAAGCAGGTATTGAATACTATCGCTGGCATCTAGCCCATGCATCCAATGACTTTCAAGACGGAACAGGAGCAACTGGACCATATATACATTCCTTAACAGACAAGGATGGAAATATTGTGGGAGAATTCTCTCTTTCCATAACTCCTCCTAGTCTTGGATACACCTTGGTTAAAATTACATCGACAGGAACATCTAGCGTTGATGGAAACGCGCAAAGAACTGTGACCAGCCAGGTTGCAAAACCTTCCATAGCAGAACATGCCTTTGCCGGAAATGATGCCATGCGCTTTGGAGAAGGTACAGAAATATTCGGAACCATCCACTCCAATGGAGGAATTAGATTCGACGGACTAGCTCACAATCTGGTCACATCAAGCGCAACTACATATAATGACGCAGACCATACTGGGAATAATGAAATTGGAGTCCATACCCATGTTAGAGTTCCTCCGCAAACCGGAGTAAATGAAAGCTTTCAATCAGCTGAATCAAACCCCAACTCAATTCCAACCCGAACTGATGTATTTATGGCGGGACGAAAAATAGGACAACCAAATATAGATTTTTCAGGCTTTACCGCAGATATTGCGACACTAAAAAGTACTGCTGAAACTACCGGATTCTATAGAGACAGTGCTTCCGGAGCGCTAGGCTGGCATGTGGTACTTAAAACCAATGATACTTTTGATTTATACAAAATTAATTCCTGGGTTTCTGCATCTGCTTGCGATGATGGAGGAACCACTACAAGCTGGAGCATAAACACAGAGACACTACAAGGAAACTATCCCTTCCCCTCAAATGGAATAATGTTTTTTGAAGACCATCTGGTAATTAATGGACAAGTAAATGGAGCTAGGTTAACCATCCTAGCAGCTGATTTACCAATACCGGGAAGCTCTGCGAATTACAAAAATATAATAATTAATAATGACCTCAGCTATACAAATTACGACGGAACAGATTCTATTGGATTGGTAGCGCAAGGCGGAGTTCTGGTGGGAATGGTAAGTGAAGACAATTTAAAAATAGATGGCGCCCTTGTCGCCCAAAACAACAAAGTAGGAAGACTATACTATGAGGGAAACAGTTGTACTTACGAAAACCGATCAACCATTTCCCTATACGGAATGATCGCTTCATACGCAAGGTACGGATTTGCATTCACAGACGGAACAGGATATACAACCAGAAATATAAATTATGACGTGAATTTACTTTATGCCCCACCCCCTGATTTCCCGCAGACATCTGACCAATATCAAATACTCTCCTGGCAAGAAGAGTAACTAACCTATATTGTTCAATATAGAATACAAGGGAGAGATCATGGAGATTGCAAAAAATCCAACTCCACCACCGATCAAAACCATAAGAATCGGCTCGATTATCGTAGAAAGATTTTTTGTCTTGTTCTCAATCTCAGTTTCATAAAAAAATGCAATATCGTGTAGCATATCCGAAAGCTTTCCGGTCTCCTCCCCTACTTGAATCATTTCTGACATCATGACTGGGTAGAGATTGGGATTGGCCTTGAAGGCCTCAGAAAAAGGAGAGCCTTTTTCGATCAGGACCTTGGCTTGATCTAGGACTTTCTTGTAATAAATATTCTGCACCACATCCTTTGTGATATCCAGAGCTCTGGTTATAGAAACTCCGGAAACCAAAAGCGAAGACATCGTTCTTGCAGTTCTTGCAGTATTCAATTCTCTAGCCAAAAGTCCAACCAAAGGAAGCCTGACTACCAAATAATCAACATATTTAACTGCAAATTTAGATTTTAAAAGTGCCACAAGACTAAATACCGCCACAAAAAGTATCAGGAAAGTAAGAATAAGATTCTCGGAAAAGAAATTACCTGTAGCAATAATTATCTGAGTGGTAACTGGAAGTTCAACTCCTAATTCCTTAAAAGTACCAGCAAGTGTGGGAACAACGAAGGCAAACATCAATATCCCGATCACGACCATCGCAGAAACAATCACACCCGGATATATGAGTGCTCCTTTTATTTTGCTATTCAACGAGTAAGCTTTCTCTAAATTTACCTCAATATCCGAAAGAGCATTAGCTAAGTTTCCAGATTCTTCTCCGGCCTTAGCCATGGACACAAAAAGATTAGAAAAAACCTTAGGATATTTTGAAAGTCCTTGTGACAAGCTCATACCCATATTTATATCGGACCCAAGTCCGATAAGTATCTCTTTAAGTAGAGGATTCTTGGTCTGCTTTTCCAGCACAGACAAAGCTCTATGCAAAGAAAGCCCGGCTTTAAGCATCCCACTTAAATTTTTTGAGAAAATAATCAACTCAGCATTGCTTACCTTCGCAAAAAGTTTATTAAAAAGAGCGTTGGGATTAAGTGAATCCTCCTCTTTAACATAAACAGAAAGCGGTGTAAGACCTCTCCCCCTTAATTCTCGGGAGAGTACGTAGCGGTCAGTGGAATCCATCACACCTTCGATAATTTCCCCATTCTTTGATTTTGCTTTGTATGCGAAAAGCATTTTATTCAGATACTACCCTAAATACTTCTTCGAGAGTTGTAATACCCAGCACTGCTTGATATACCCCATCTTCTACCATAGTCATCATTCCCTCTTTTTTTGCCTGTGCTTCAATCTCGTCCTGAGACGCTCCTTTGATAATCATATCTCTGATGCTCTGAGTGACTTTCATAACTTCATGTATGCCTGTTCGGCTGGCATATCCGTCTTCGCTTTCAGTATTCTTGGATGGCTTATAGAAAGGAATTGTATCCCAGTTATCCTTTTCTCCTACAATATGTTCTTTCTTGAGCATTTGTAGCATACGATCTAGGTCGATTATCTTTGCCAGATTTGCTCTCTCTGGAGCACTTAATATATATTTCTCCTTACTAGGCAGAAGCTTTCGAACAAGTCTTTGGGCTATTATCACCTTAACCGTAGACACGATCAGAAAAGGCTCAACTCCCATATCAATTAATCTTGGAATTGCTCCAGAAGAAGAATTGGTGTGAATAGTTGAAAGAACCAGGTGGCCCGTAAGAGATGCATTAATGGCAAGAGATGCGGTCTCTTTGTCTCGTATCTCTCCCACCATGATAATATCTGGATCTTGTCGAAGAAGAGATCTCAATCCATTCGCAAACGTAAGGCCTATCTCAGGTTTCACTTGAGTCTGATTCACTCTCGGCATTTGGTACTCAATTGGATCTTCCACTGTCGATATATTTACTTCGGGCTTGTTTAAGATATCGAGCATGGTGTAGAGAGTTGTGGTTTTTCCGGAACCAGTAGGTCCAGTTGCAAGCACCATTCCAGTTTTTAACTTAAGAGATGCGTATATTCTCTCTAGGCCTTCTCCATGGAAGCCCAGTGTCTCTAAAGAAAATCCGTGAGTATTTTCTTTTAGAATACGAATGACTGTTTTTTCTCCATAAAATGTAGGGAGAGTCGAGACACGAAAAGATATTTTCTCTCCGTTCTGATCAATCTTGAATCTTCCGTCTTGTGGAAGTCTCTTTTCATCTAATTTTAAGTTGGCAAGAACCTTAATTCGCGCCGTTATCCCAGCACCAGCACTCTTTTCAAGCACCATGGCATTATGTAGTATCCCGTCTATCCTGTACCTTACGGTCAAATCTTTTTCACCTGGCTCTATGTGTATATCTGAAGCATTTTGCAAAATGGCATGAAATATTAACGAGTCCACTATTTTAACCACAGGAAGATCCTCTGCGAGATTTTTAAGTTCAGTTGCAGACTTTTCTCCCTCTTCCTCCTTAAGAGACTTTGATTCTTTCTGAATTATGGAATCAAAGTCAGCTTGCAAACTCTTTCGGTATTGAACCAATACTGATTTTATTGATTCAGTATCTGTGAGTCGAGGCAAGATCTTTAATCCGGAACGCTTTTTAATAAAATCAATTAAAGGAAGATTGTCCACATCGAGCATAGCCACCTGGAGAGAGTCTTCAGTTTTTTCATATGCAACAATATTGCAGTTACGAGCAATCGGCTCCGGGATGAGAGAAAGCGTAGAGAAATCTATTTTTTTTTCTTTAAGACTTATAAATGGAATACCTAAAACAAAAGCTTCCATCCTTTTAAGATCGGCTTCGCCTATTTTCCCTTCAGAGAACAAAACGTCTCCTATTTTCTGATTTTTCTCTACGGCCTTCCATGCGGCCTCATCCATATCTTTCTGTGAAACCAGTCCTGAGTCGAGAATAAATTTCTTCAATTGCTCCTCGTTAATTTGCATGCATATAAAGTATATCAAAAAATCCCCTGATTGGGGGATTTTTTGTCTTATTTATAAAGTTTTTAGTTTTCGTTGAAGGAAGGTTTCTTTCGCACAGTAAGAACTTCAGTGTCAGTTACAGAACCAGTACAATTTATTCCGTAAGTCGTAGTAGAAGTCGGATTAACTGTAATGCTTCCAGAAGCTGCTCCACCGGTTGAGAAGTTGCTACCAGTACATGAGGCGCTGTTTGAGCTCCATGTTAGCGTTGCACTCTGTCCTTGAGTTATTGTTGAAGGAGTTAGAGTTATAGTTCCTGTACATGCGGCAGTAGAGCAACTCTGAACTTCAGTGCTTGAACCTGAGCATGATGCACCTCCATTTTGAGGAACAGGATTTGTACATGTTCGTGTTCTGGTCTGGGTTCCCGTGGATCCGCAGGCAGTTACGCTACATGAACTCCATCCGCTCCATCCGCTCCATCCTCCATTCACTACCGCTGCACAACTAGAACCATCCCATGCAGTTCCAGCTGCACAGCTTGAAGTTACATTATGAGAATCAAGTTGCACGGCATTGTTATACAGGTAGAAGGTTCGAGAGCTATAAGGAACCGTGAAGGATTGAGAGCCAGAATTACCATTCACGTTACTCATGCCGCTTGCGGTAACAGCTGAAGTTGAAACGGGATTTGTTGTGCTCCAAGTCAAAGCCACGCTACAGCTATTGCTACCCTGACTAATGATACAAGAAGTAGCACCTTGGATATCTCCAGACATAGCTCCCTGACAAACACCTCCCACCACTGAAGATCCAGGCTGACAAGCAACATTAATAGTTGATTGATTTAAAGTAGTGCTGTTGTGGTTGAGGTAGAAAGTAGTCTGTCCAATTCCCACACTATGAAGAACGTTGCTTCCAGAAGCTGCGCTGGATACCACTGAGCCACCTGTTTGTGTTACGTTTGTTGAAGCCCCTGAGACTGGATTAGAAACGGGACCCCAGGTTACAGCAGCATTACATGTAGACTGGCCATTAGGAACAGTACACCCTACGGCTGATATAGTTCCTGCAGGAAGAGCAGAAGGAGCACAGTTAATTACTTTTGGAGATCCTCCAAGCTGAGGATTTCCGTCTCCGTTGTTATCTATCGCATACACACTTATAGTGTGATTCTGTCCATCTTTCAGATCCTCAGGAGTCGGTATGCTGAAAGCATGATCTCCGTCACCAATACCAGCCGGAGCCAAGTCTGGTCTATTTGTAGCTGCTTGGTATGCAGAATGAGGCGATCCATTGTCGTACAAGTGTACGTTAATCGGATCATTTGGATAATCTGGATCCCAAGCCCATCCAGCTATAGCATCACAACTTGCAGCATCAAGATATCCAGATGCTTGAGTTGATGTTGTCTCACACTGATTTACTCTCCAAGACACAGTAGGTCCATCTTGAGCAGAACTGTTTTGAATAAAGCTGTAATAAGTGATACCTGGAGACAGGACTAACGTCTGAGGACCATATGGAATTCTTTGAATGAAGCCAGCAGGAGCAGCAGTTGATCCTGGATTTCCATACAGTTGTTTGTCAAAACCTTCTGGGGTATTCAGGTCTTCATCAATAAATATTCTTATGTTGTTCTCCTGTGGAGGCCAAGAGATTGTAATATCATATGAACTCTGTCCGATAGGGACACAAGCAGGTCCTGATACAGAAGGTGTCAAGAGAGTACTATAAGTACAAGATCCTGATTGATTAAAGTTCGAAGCCATCGGATCTGTACATGTATTTGAAGGAAACTGGCAAGGAAGTGCACCTCCGTAGTTTGTAGCAGCTGGGTTTGTACATGTAGTTGCAGAGTATGTACATGGTAAAGATCCTCCGTAGTTGTTTGCAGTGAAGTCGTTACAAGTATTGTTAGAAGTAGACCCTTCAGGTGGCTGAGGTGAAACTGTTACTTCTTTATAAGAAGCTCCGCAAGTAATTCTGTATGTCTTCGGCGAGGTTAAATTTCCAGTGGAAGAACTTCCGGAAGCAGTACCTGAGGCTGGAGATGGTAATGCTCCGCCCTGAAGAAGAGTGATGGCCCAGGTTGTATTGTTCGGATTGCTTATGTTGTAACTTAGGGTTGTTCCAGTGTTGTAAGCAGGATTAAGATTAGCTGCAGAGAAAGAATTCACAACGCATACTGGTGGTGTATACTCATCAATAATTCCAAAAGTTCCCGAAGCTGAGCTAGAAGCCCCATTTGGACAAGTGACATCGGAAACAACAGTTGCTGTTACTGTAAATTCAGTTGGGGCATATATTCCGTTAATTGGATAGCTTCCGCTTTCTGGAGGCTGTTGTCCATAGTTTGAATCTGCAGACCAGGTATTTAGAAGAGTGCCTCCTCTATAAAGAGAGACTTGGTAGGTGTTTCTACCACCATCTGGTTCGTATGTTGCATAGCTAGCGCTCCAGCCTACATAGAAGGATTCTCCTTCGTTTACATCATAGGGGCTTATACTTGCAGAAACAGAGCTACTACATGCTTGAGCTCCCACTTCAGGCATTACACCGAAAGAAGAGAAGGCTAACGCAAGAATCAAAAACAAATTCTTTAATGATTTTATCTTCATATAATTATTTCTCATGCTGGAAGGTTACTGAAGACCCAGCCTCCTCCGCTATTATTGTGATAATAAGTTTCTCAGTCTCTTTTGAGCCTGAGATAGTAGCTACCTTTGGATTGTTTGCATCAGTAATTAGCTTCCATTGTTTTCCGATTAGGTCATATTTATAAAGATCAAAAACCTGCATCATGTTCTTGTCTGTCTTGTATGAGAAATGAATTTGAGTCTTCCCAGAAGGAAGAACTAATACATTGCTGAATTCCAACTTCTTCTTTTCCAAAAGAAGTTCTCTAGGAAAAGAAGGAGGTAATCCTTCGTACATTGTGAGAGTTGTCCCCTCTTCATATCCTTCTGGAGAGACAACCTCAACTGGTTCTGAAATTTCTTTCTTCAGATTGAATAAATAAATTAGAGCAATAATTATTAAAATAATACCAATAACCCAAGAGTACTTAGACTTGTTTTGCATATGGAAAATTATACCACGGAACAAGTATTACAAATTTAAAAATGTGGAAATCTCTCCCAGAAATGTTCAAAGGCCGGTCGCGTGAAGCGAACCGGCCTTGAAGAAGAGGGGGTGCTACCCTCGGATTACGCACCTTCCGCGTGGAAGCACGCGGAAAACTTGAAGAGAACTATTGTACGATGGTAGCCCCTGGTTTGAACGAGTACTGCCATCGTGTGATCTCGTCAAGCTCAAGCGACCTTGGAACATGAAGCAGGAGTTCGTCTCCGTACATGATGTCCATGTTGCCGCTCGCACGACGTGACGTGTGCTTAAAACCCAGCACGTGCCCAATGTCGTGAGCTGAGGCAGCCGCGACGAAATCTTCGCTATCGCCACAGATGCTGTAGAGCTTGATAAGACCTCCACCAATTACCGGGGGGTCTCCCAGCCTGTCGGCCACTCCACACTTTTCGAGTCCTTGAGTTGCCTCAGTGACTTCGAAATTGATTTCTGCCTCAGAGGCCTTAGCCACCAAGACAAAACTCAATCCAGTGGTGGCCGACCAGTAGGCCGCCCCCCTAATGATCGCTGTCCCAGAGAAAGGCCCTGGGTACAGACGCACTGGAGTTGTGCGGTCGGCCCACCGATGAATCATGGTGGGGTTAAGGGTCACCGACAGGACCTCCGCCCGCGCCCCAGTAGACAGGGACGAAAGGGAGGCAGTCGTTGCCGGCGTCTGCACCACCGGCTTGTCGGCAGTCGGAGAGGTTTTCACCGCCTCCGAACACGCCGATGCGACACTGATGGCGAGCACCACGAGTGCCGCCATCAGACGATTCAGTCTCATGGACTCACCTCACATTGTCAAGGAGCTGGGACACCATGTCCCACACCTGACTTCACAAAACATTATACTCCCAAAATTATGTTTTGTCAAAAACACAAGGTCAAAAAGTGTATAACCTGTGTATAACTTTTTGATTAAAATACGTATATTTAATAAGCTAAAATACATTTTCAGAGTCACCTTGTACTCCCCTTAAACAACTCCCTTTCCTTGCCAAGTTGCAGAAATTTCAAAAATTAACCCCTGAATCTTTGCCTTTTGTCAAAAGATATGATAGTCTTTAGGCATACAAGTCCTGTCGAGCAGGGCTTTTATGTTTTAAAAATTAAATAACAATCAAATATATGTTAGACCTAAAAACATTCAAATCAGCCCTAGATCAGCTTGAAGAAGAGAGAAAAATCCCAAAAGAGAAGATTCTTGATGCTATCGAGCAAGCTATGGCTGCTGCATACAAGAAAGACTACGGAAAGCGAGGACAGATAATCCGAGCTAAGTTTGATATGGAAACTGGTGCAACCCACTTCTATCAAGTAAAAATCGTAGTTGATGAGACCATCGCCAAGATGGAAGATGCCGACGATGCAGAATACTCCATTGCTGACGGAGATGAAAGAGTATTCTTCAATAGCGAACACCACATCATGCTTGAAGACGCGAAAAAGATGAAGAAGGATGTCGAACTAAACGACGAAATCATCTTCCCTCTTGAAGCAAAGGATGATTACGGACGAATTGCTGCACAAACAGCAAAGCAAGTCATCATCCAGAAAATCCGAGAAGCAGAAAGGACTTCTGTTATGGATGAGTACGGAACCAAGGAAGGAGAAATCATCAGCGGAACTGTACAAAAAGTTGAAAGAGGTAATGTATACATTGATTTCAACCGAGCAACTGGAGTTCTTCCAGCTGAAGAGCAGATTCCTGGAGAATATTTCCAGAGAGGCGGAAGAATCCGAGCATACTTGTACTCAGTTGAAGATACCCCAAGAGGAATCAACCTTAGACTTTCAAGAACTCATCCTAAATTCATTGAAAAGCTTTTCGCACAGGAAGCTCCTGAAATTGAAAACGGAATCGTTGAAATCAAATCAATCGCACGAGAAGCGGGAGCAAGATCGAAGATCGCTGTATTCTCAAGCGATGATCAAATTGACCCAGTTGGTTCATGCGTAGGACAGAAAGGAACTAGGGTTAACACCATAACTTCCGAACTTGGAGGCGAAAAGATAGATATCATTCCGTGGAGCGAGGACCCAAAGGTCTTTATAACAAACGCTCTTTCTCCAGCTAAGGTAATATCAATTGATATAGACGAAGCTGAGCACAAAGCTACTGTTGAAGTATCTGAGGACCAGCTTTCACTAGCTATCGGTAAAGGCGGACAGAATGTACGCCTAGCTGCAAAGCTAACCGGATGGAAGATAGATATCAAAGGAAATGGAAACGCAGAGGAAGAAAATTCTTCTGACGAAAACTAAACAATTTGAATATAAAAAGCCTCCAACTCGGAGGCTTTTTATATTATTGACCAAATGCTTTCAAAAGGTATAATTACCGCATGGCAAACATAAATCACAAACCTTCAAGATACATGCTAAATCTCCAGCATGTCCTTCCTGCTTTTGCAGACAAGGAAAAAGGAGTAATCAATGGACTTGTAGAGATCAACGCTCACTCAATCAATAAGTATGAATTCATAACCGAATCAGGCCAGTTGAAACTCGACCGAGTCGGATACTCCTCACTTGCATACCCAGTAGGATATGGACTAATCCCTCAGACCTGGGACCAAGATAATGACATGCTTGATTTGGTCATAGCCAATGTCACCGAGCCGCTTGCTCCTGGATGCCTAGCTGAACTTAAAGTACTTGGAGTAATGAAGTTTGAAGACGGCGGAGAAAGAGATGACAAGATCATAACTGTCCTTTCAGACGACAAGAGAATGGGCCACATCAACTCCCTCTCTGACCTAGGCGAACACTGGCAGAAGGAGCTCCAACACTACTTTGAGCACTATAAAGACTTAAAGAAACCAGGAACCTGCAAGGTTTTGGGATTCTTCGATAAAGATGAGGCATTTAAGATAATTGCTGAATGTGAAGAGAGGTACCAAAAAGAATATCTACCAAAATTAGATTAAACACTTTAAAAAGCCCTGAATAAGGGCTTTTTAAATACCTCCGAAGTTATAAACACCCCTACCCCCTTCCCCTGGATAAAAGACCCCTTTTATGGTATACTCTAACCGAGGCCCAAACATTAGGGGCCGTGGGCGTAAACTTAACTTAAATTTTAAAAATATGAATAAATATATAGGTATTTTGGCCCTTCTGGCTCTTATGAGTACAGAAGCTCAGGCACAAGTATTAGACACTACAGTATCTCCGGAAGTGGATACTGAGGTTAAAATAGAGGCTCCTCGACCGCCTATGACCACTGCTGAAAAGGTCATCCAGGCTGAGGCAAGACTAAAGGCTCAGAGAGAAGAGCTTGCTCCAATGGACGCAAAGGCAAGAAGGGAGGAGGCTTTGATGCAGCTCAAGGCAAATAATGCTGCAAATAGAGCTGGAGTAGCAGAAACCAAGGCAGAAATAGCTGAGTTCAAGCAAGAAGTAAGGATCCGAATCGCTGATTTGAGACTAATGATTGAAAATGAGCAGGACGAGAAGCAAAAGGAAGTCCTAGAAGCTAGAATAAAGGGACGAGAGGAAGTGATTGAGAAGCTTGAGGACGCTATCGCTCGAACCAGAACCCAGAGTGGAAAAGTAGTTGTTCAAATTGAAAAAATGAAGACAAAAGGAGTAGAGACATCGAAAGCAACTGGATTCGTGGCTGAGGCAGAAGCCAAACTAGCAGTAGCTGATGCGAAAGTAATCGAAGCTGAAACTATCCTAGCCCTTTCAATTGAAGAACTAACAAAGGAAAGCAAAGAAGTCCTTCAGGACACCACAAAAGCTATCAATACCCTAATCAAGGAAGCAAACTCTAAACTAAACGACTCAGCCAAGGCTCTGAGAGACGCTCTTGTTGCAAAGCTTAAAGCAGATGCTTCCCTAGCTAACTAACAATGGCTCCACAAAAGAAAACAAGAAATAAAGCTATGCTGAAACTTGCTGTCCTTGTTCTAATAATAGGCGGACTTCTAGTATGGAAAGTTAATAAAGAAAATACTGAGGAAGTTCATAAAAAAACATCTGCCCCAGTTACCACAGAAGACTCCAAAGAACTGGACTCTCTTCTTCAAGAGCTCGATAGCACGGAAGGAGGAGCTGAAATAAATATAGACAACATAGAATAAACAAAAGAGGACCCAAGGTCCTCTTTTGTTTTGACAAAGCGTAACAATAAATATAGAATCAATTTCATGCAAATCAAAGTAACTAAACTACCTAAAAGTGAGGTAGAAATTGAGGGCGAAATTGAAGCGGGGGTATTTGAATCTTTCTATAAGAAAGCCATAGAAAAACTTGGTAAAAATGCCAAGATAGATGGTTTCCGTCCTGGCAAGATTCCTGAAAATATATTGGTGGCAAACATACCTGAAATTGCGATCTTGGAAGAAATGGCAGAGATGGCTCTTTCCGAAAACTACGAAAACATACTTAAAGAAGGAAACGTTGATGCGATCAGCCGACCAGAGATTGCAATTACCAAACTGGCAAGAAACAACCCTCTTGGATTTAAGATAAAGACTGCTACATTGCCTGAAGTTAAGCTTCCTGACTACAAGAAGATTTCTTCTTCTATAGTTGCCAAAGAAAACAAAGACAAGAACGTAGAAGTAACCGACGAAGACGTTGAGAATACAATCATGGACATTAGACGCTCAAGAGCGCCCAAGATTCATATAAAGGACGCTCCGGCTCCAAAAGAAGGCGAAGAAGTGGCTGAGAACCTTCCGGAGTTCACTGAGGAGTTCGTAAAAGGACTTGGTCCGTTTGAAAGCATTGAGGACTTCAAGACAAAGCTGAAGCTAAACATCGGTATTGAAAAAGAAAATCAATTCAAAGAAAGAACAAGACTTAAGATTGTGGAAGAATTGATTGAGAAGAGCGATATTGAGGTTCCAGAAATCCTAATTGAGATGGAAGTAAATAAAATCATTTTCAAAATGGAATCTGATATCACTCAGATGGGTCTTAAGTTTGAAGATTACCTGAAGCATCTAAATAAGACAGTTGAAGACCTGAAGAAAGAATTCCGAACTGACGGAGAGAAAAAAGCAAAACTTGCTTTGGTTCTAAATGAAATCGCAAAGAAAGAAGATATTAAGGCTGATGAAGCTGCGGTTGCAAATGAAGTTGCTCATATTCTAGAGCACTACAAAGATGCAGATCCTGAAAGAGCTCGTGCTCATGCAGAGAATGTTCTGACCAACGAAAGAATCTTTCAGTTCCTAGAGAGTCCCCAGAATAGCTAAGGCCTGTAATATACAAAAGGGTCTATCCAAACTAGTGTTCCATCCTTTCTGGTTCTAAAATTATTCAAAGCTGTGATTGCACCTTTAGGAGGAGGTGGTAGGTCAATATCTACATTATCCCATAATGGATTACCTTCGTATCTTTGCTCTAAAATGTGACCAAGGGCAACCGATTTTATGTTATCCAGTCTTTCCCTACTAAGAGCATCGTAGTTTTTGTCATCTTCTTCATATAGAGTGCATGAAACTTGGCCAGAAGCAAAAATAAAAGTGTTCATCTTTACCTTTAAGCGAGAAAACTCGTCTTTTAATGACTCCGCCAATTCCTGAGTTTGTAACATTTCGTTTATGTAAGGCTGGTGTATGTCTGGCCTGTAATTTCTACGGTCAGACGATACGTGAGTTTTAATAACAAATTTTTCTTGGCCTAATGTAAGAAAATATACGTTAGACTGTCCACCAATCGTCACTACTTGTAATGCTCCTTCATCTGGTAACCCAAAAACCTGGTCTTTCATATTCATCCCATTAGACTCTTCAAGGACAGCAAGGGCATGACTTAATTTCCCCAGTATTCCAGGATGTTGTTTTAAAAACTGATCTCCTTGCTGAGATATGAGAATTCCAGCTCTTACTAAATCTTTTGAACCATCTAGATATGCTAAATCGTTGGAAACAAATAATCTATTGCCAAAGCGATCACGCCCTTCTTTTTCTGGTTTAAAATGCTTCAAAAGTGCCTGATTAGTATCAGGGTGAATTTCGTTAGGAGTATATCTTTCTTTCATATAAAAAGAATACCAGAATAGCTAATTAGAGTCCAAGAGAATACCCCAATAGCGCCATTCTTGCATAAAGACCATTTTCAGCCTGTCTGAAGTATGCGGCTCGCTTATCACTATCTACTTCTATCTCAATTTCATTAATCTTAGGAAGAGGATGCATAATAATAGCGTTCTCTTTAAGAGAATTTAAATGCTCTTTTTTAAAAATGAAAAGATTCTTCACTTTGTCGTAAGAAGCTTCGTCTGGGAATCTCTCTTTTTGGACTCTGGTCATATAGAGAACATCTAATTCCCCTATCTTTTCATCCAGGCTTCTTAATTCTTCAAAGTTCACATTGTTTTCGTGGAGTTCAGCAATGAATTCTCTTGGAAGCTCCAATTCTTTTGGAGAAATGAAATAGAATTTGTTTCCTGAATAGAATCTAAGAAATGGAAGAAGGGACCGGAGAGTTCGGCTGTTTAGTAAATCTCCTCCGAAACCAATATTTAGATTATCTAATCTTCCATGTTCTTTCTTGATGGTATACAAATCAAGAAAACCTTGTGATGGATGCTGATTGGCCCCATCCCCTGCATTGATTATCGGCTTAGTTGCTACCTTGGACGCAGCTTCTGCTGTGCCAGCTGTTGGATGCCGCATTACAATTACGTCCGCGTACGCAGAAAGCATTCTGGTGGTATCTTCAATAGTTTCTCCCTTGTATGCTGAAGAATTCTCCATAGCATTCTCCGCTCCAATGACTTGAGCACCTAATTTAAGAGCTGCAGTCTCAAAAGAAAGACGAGTGCGAGTGGATGGCTCAAAAAACATTGCAGCCACTATCTTGTTCTCTAGAATCTTGTTTACCTTCCCCTCTTTAACACTCTTCTCCATCTCTTCTGCACGAAAGAGTATCTTCTCTACTTCTTCTTTGCTGAATTGTGCTGCAGAAATGATGTGATTCATTTTAATTTAAATATTCTTTGTAAGACTTAACTTCTAAATCGTCAATTTTGTACTTGCTTAAAGCTTTAATGAAAGCTCGCGCCAAGTGCAGGTCAGTGAAAAGAGGTATCTGATTATCTACAGTAGCTCTTCGTATCCTAAATCCGTCAGTGAGGGTGCGCTTTGCATCATCATCTTTAATTTTACCACTCTCTACGCTTAAGTTAACTACGAACGCGACTTTCTTTCCTTCGATTATATCAAGCGCATTCGGAGACTGTTCAAAAGCTTTTCTTACCACTTCTACCTTGCATCCATTTTCATTAAGGAATTCTGCGGTGGTATCAGTAGCGAAAACTTTGTATCCAAGATCACAAAGAATTTCTGCAGCTTCCAGAAATTTTGCCTTGTTTAGGCTTCCTCCAAGAGAAAGAAGCACATGCTTGTTCTTGAAATCAAAACTGTTGGTGCTGAGTATCGCCTTAAGGAGAGCTTCGTCGTAATCACGCCCGAAACATGCTACTTCTCCAGTTGAAGACATCTCAACTCGAAGAATAGGGTCAGCTCCAAGGAGTCGTGAGAAAGAGAATTGCGGAGATTTAACTACTACGCTCTTTGGATGCACATAGTTGTGCTTCTTTGCTTTTCCGAAGAAGCTATCAATCGCAATGCTTGGGAAGTTGGCATCCATAGCCTTGGAGAGAAGCGGGAATGTTCGGCTGGCTCGTAGATTCACTTCAATTACATATGGAATGTTGTCCTTAACTAGATATTGGATATTAAATGGACCTGTTACTTTTAGCTCCTTAGCAATTTTCTTTGAGATTTCAATCAGTTGATATTCAGTGGACGCATACACTCTCTGGGTTGGAAATACGATGGTTGCATCTCCTGAGTGAACTCCAGCATTTTCTACGTGTTCAGAGATTCCGTATATCATCACTTCTCCATCTTGTGCCACTCCATCAAACTCAAGCTCCTTTGCATGCTCTACATACTTAGAGATTGTTACCGGAAACTCCCCTGAGAGCTTCGCTGCTTTAATCACGAAGTTCTTTAGAGCTTCAGTATTGTAGCAGACTCTCATTAGAGAACCTGAAAGCACGTATGAAGGGCGCACGAGAACTGGAAAACCTACTTCTTCTACGAAATTCATAGCTTCTTTCATGGAAGTGAAGCTAGCCCATCTTGGCTGAAGGATATTTAGCTTATCCAGAAGCGCTGAGAACTTGTTTCTGTCTTCTGCCCTATCAATATCAAGCGGGCTGGTTCCGAGTATGTTGAATCCTTCTTTGAAAAGCTTGCTTGCTAGGTTATTAGGCCTCTGTCCTCCTACAGACACTATCACTCCCCCTGAATTCTCAAATTCTGAGATATCAGCCACAGCTTCAAAGGAAAGATTCTCAAAATACAGTCTGTCAGACATATCGTAGTCAGTGGATACAGTCTCAGGGTTGCAGTTAATGATTACAGACTTCTTCTTGTATTTAGACAGTCCCTTGGCTGCGTATACAGAAGACCAGTCGAATTCTACGCTGGACCCAATATGATATGGACCGCTTCCGAGCACTATTATTGCGTCACGACCTATCGGCTTCACATCATGGTGATTACCATGATACGTGAGATACAGATAGTTAGTCTGGGCTGGGACCTCTCCTGCCAGAGTATCAATCGAGAAAACTGAAGGCGTCACTCCGAGCTTCTTTCTCAAATTCCTTACAAACATCTCATCTTTGTTTATGATTGAACCAATCTTCTTGTCGGAGAATCCAGCCTGCTTCAAATCAAGCATGGTCTCTCCGTTTAGAGTTTTCTTTCTAGAAAAATCTTTTTCAAGACGAACTATATTAAGAAGCTTGTAAAGGAACCACAAATCAATTCCTGTTATCTCATGAATCTTCTCAGGACTCATTCCATCCTTAAGACTCTTTGCCACAGCAAAGAGTCTCTTTGGAGTCGGAGTATTTAGAAGATGCTGAACTTCTTCTTTGTCTTTAAAATTAAAATCGGTGATACTCTCTCGATTTCCTGTCTGCATCCTTACAGCCTTCTCAATCGCTTCTTCAAAAGTTCTTCCGATGGACATCACTTCTCCGACTGATTTCATGGCACTTCCGATTTTCACTTCAGCTCCTACGAATTTTTCCAAGTCCCACTTCGGCATCTTCACTACGATGTAATCAAGCGCGGGTTCAAAGAAGCTTTGGGTAACTTTCGTAATCTTGTTTTCTATTTCGAGGAGAGTTTTTCCAAGAGCAAGTTTCGCAGCAACATATGCCAGTGGATATCCAGTTGCCTTGGAAGCAAGTGCGCTGGAGCGAGACAATCTTGCATTGACTTCAATTACAAAATATTCCAATCTTCCGTTTTTTGGATTCGGATTGAGAGCATATTGCACATTACACTCTCCGACAATCTTGAGACTGTTTACAATCTTGATGCTCGCTTGTCGTAGTCCATGATATTCTTCGTTGGAAAGTGTCTGACTCGGAGCAACCACGATCGAGTCTCCGGTATGAATACCGAGCGGATCAAAATTTTCCATGTTGCAGACTGTAACTGTATTGCCGTCTTTGTCTCTCACAACTTCATATTCAACTTCTTTGAAGTGGTGAAGATATTTTTCAATGAGAACTTGCGGAGAAACCGCAAGGGCGCCTTTTACAACTTCTTCTAATTCTTGGTCGTTGTATACCACTCCTGATTTCTGTCCGCCGAGCGCGAAGGCTGCGCGCACCATGAGCGGATATCCGATTTCTTTCGCAACTTTTTTTGCATCAGCCATGTTTGTCGCTGAGCCTGATGGAGGAACTGGAATATCTATGCTCTTTAAATGTTTGGCAAAAAGTTCTCGGTCTTCAGTGAGCTCAATTGAAGAAACTGGTGAACCCAAAACTTTTACATTATATTTTTTGAGAAGCCCCTTCTCTTCTAGAAGCAGTCCGCAGTTAAGTGCAGTCTGTCCTCCGAAAGAAAGAAATATCCCATCTGGTTTTTCTTTTGCAATTACTTTCTCTACGAAATATATATTAACCGGAAGGAAGTATACTTCGTCAGCTAGAGACTTAGATGTCTGATATGTAGCAATATTTGGATTAACAAGAATTACTTTTATCCCCTCTTCTTTTAGAGCCTTGATTGCTTGAGAGCCGGAATAGTCAAACTCACCTGCTTCTCCTATTTTAAGAGCGCCGGAACCTAGGACCAGTATTTTTTTGAATTTATTTTTTTGCATATGTTTTTAGGTTTGCTCTTTTAAAGAAGTGATCAAAAATCCAGTCGGTATCCAAGGGCCCCGGAGAACTCTCTGGGTGAAACTGCACTGACATGAATGGCAGAGTCTTGTGGATGATTCCCTCGCTGGTCTTGTCGTTCGCGTTGTAGAACCATTCGGTGAATCCTTTTGGAATTCGCTTAACTGCGAAACCGTGATTCTGTGTTGTGAGATAACACTTCAAGGAGGTTACATCTACTACCGGTTGGTTCTGACTTCTATGTCCGAACTTTAATTTATATGTAGTTCCGCCTAGCGCCAAAGTAATTATTTGGTTTCCTAAACAGATTCCAAATGTTGGAATCTTATTTTCAATAATCTTTTTAACGTTTTTTATGGTCTGTGTAACACGAGCTGGATCTCCTGGGCCATTGGAAACCACCACTGCTTTGAATGGAAAATCTAGATTGGTAACATCTGTATCCCATGGGACAACAGCTACCCTGAAACCTCGTGCAACAATTCTCCTTATGATGTTTCTCTTCTCTCCGCAGTCGATTAACACCACCGTATCTTTTCCTTCTCCTTCAAAAAATATTTTGTCAGTAGAAACTTCTGCTACCAGATTTCTCTTGTTCGGGTCTTCAAGCTTCACATCCTTCTTTCCGAAAACAATCTTTCCAAGAGTTGAACCCTCGTCTCTTAGCTTCTCAGTTAGCATTCTCGTATCTTTGATTTCCAGAAGAGGTATTCCTTCTTTCTTGAACCAATCTGCGAGAGTTGATTTGTTTTCGTGATGAGAAGGATGGTCAGTGTAATTGGAAACAATTAATCCAGAGACTTGAATTTTTTCTGATTCCCAGAATTTCTTCTCCGGCACTCCGTAATTTCCGATTATAGGATATGTGAGCACAAGTATCTGTCCTTTGAAGGAAGAGTCAGTGAGAGCTTCCGGATATCCAACCATTCCGGTTGCAAATACCACCTCTCCGGAAATTGATTTCTCCGCTCCGAAGCTTTTACCTTCAATCGTAGATCCATCTTTCAAAAGAAATTTTGCTTTAGTTGATTTCATTTTTTAAAATTCTTCCTTTAATAATTGTTGCGGTAACTGAACCTGGAAACACAACTCCTTCAAATGGTGACCAACCACATTTGGTTTTCAAATTTTCTTTGGTAACTTTGCTTTCTTTCTGCATATCAAGGATAGTGAGAGACCCTGCGAATCCTTCTTTCACTTCTCCGTATTTTGATCCTGAAAATTGATTGAAGAATTTTCCAGGATTGTATGAGCAGATTCTTAGAATATCTTCTGGGGAAAAGTTGTGCTCCTTCATTAGCCATGAGGCAACTGAACCGTAAGTGTCTAGCTGTGGAGTTCCAGATGTTCCTTTTATTTTTTCTTCAATTGAATGCGGTGCATGGTCTGTTGCGATGAAATCTATGGTCCCCTCTTTAAGAGCCGTGATCAGTGCATTCTTGTCTTCAAGATGTCGAAGCGGAGGATTCATCTGCATGAAATTTCTGTTTGTCTCATTGAGAGATTCTATTGAATAGAAGAGGTGGTGAGGAGAAACTTCTGCTACGACCTTGAGTCCTTTAGATTTTGCATTTCGAATTTTCTCCATGGCCTCCCTGGTAGACGCATGACAAATTTTTCCAGACAGATTGTATTTCTCAATCATTGAGAGAGCGAAGTCCAGCGCAGAAATTTCCGCTTCCTTTGGTCTTCTTGCTTCATGAGTTGGAGCGTTAGCATTGTCATCTAGAATCTTTGGATCTTCGCAATGGAAGCTTACAGAACATCCTTTGTATTTTTCTAAAACAGTTTCTACATCTTTTAGAGAAGTGAAGAACAAATCTCCGACTGAAGGACCCATGTAAAGTTTGTATGGAACATTGCTTGAAAGCGGTGAGGTGTTCGGACCGATGCCTGCGTAAAGAATGACTTCTACCTTGGAAATTTTTGTAAGTTCAGTTTTTGCAATATAGCTTGAGTCATCAACTGGAGGAATTGGATTGTTGGGCATTTCAAGAAATGCTACTACTCCTCCATTTACTGCTGCTTCTCCGGCAGTTTTGAAATCTTCCTTGTAATCCTGCTTGTGACTCACATCTTCTCTGGCGTGAACATGTAGATCAACAAAGCCTGGGAAAATCAGTTCTTCCTTAAGGACCAGATCAGCTGTACCAGTTTCAGATCCAACCTTGGAAATCAGGCCAGTATTAGAGTCTATTTCCACCCTTCCTCTCCTTACTCCATCTATATGTACAATGTTTCCTTCTATGCTAAGCATATATTTTGGACAAAAAAAATAGTCCCTTTTGGGGACTTAATTACAACAGGAACAGAAATATTAAAGATGTGAGAAAGTGGGGTCTGCGGCTTGTTTTCCATAGTATGCATTGTTAAAAATACTATCACGTTAAAAACAAACCGCAAGTCTTCATACATTTGACTTAAAGGAGATATTAATGTTAAAAACCATACTAGGAGAAGCTCATGCACATCACATCACTGCAACACCAAGGACAGGAATTCGACCGCAGTCACACGACGTTCCCCCTCAAGGGGGTGGTGTGGATTCGCACCCCCAACGGGCCGATGCGAATCATCCGGTTCACGCCGGCAGGCCTCTTGCAAGTCGCTGTGGCTGAAGTTGAAGCCATGGACCATCATGAGGTGCCGCCCGTGGAGGCCAAGCACGTCGAAACACGCCCGCGGAAACACACAACCCGGGATTTCACCTGGGACCTGTGGATGTAAGCAACAAGAAGCAGGAGGCGGTGGCCCTTCGGTCACCGCCCCTCCTTCAAATTAAAGCTTCCCTTGAAAACGAGTTGAAAAAGAATATAATAACCACTATGTTAATACCAACAGTTATAGAAAAATCACAGTTTGGAGAGCGTGCATACGACATATATTCTCGTCTTCTACGCGAAAGAATTATATTCCTAGGAGGTCCAATAGACGACCACACAGCTAATATAATCATTGCCCAACTACTTTTCCTTGAATCAGAAGACCCGAAAAAAGATATCTCCCTATACATCAACTCCCCAGGAGGTTCAGTTACCTCAACTATGGCTATAGTAGACACTATGAACCATGTCAGACCGGACGTATCTACTGTTTGCGTAGGTTTGGCAGCTTCTGGAGGCGCAATTATCCTTTCATCTGGTAAAAAGGGTAAAAGATATATACTCCCAAACGCAGAAGTTATGATTCACCAGCCCTTAGGAGGAGTTGAGGGACAAGCTTCAGATATCGCCATCAGCGCAAAACATATTCTTAAGACCAGAGACAATCTAAACAAGCTTTTGGCTAAAAATACAGGAAAATCACTAGCTCAGATAGAAAAAGACGTAGAAAGAGACTTCTTTATGGACGCTGAAGAAGCAAAGAAATACGGAATAATTGACGAAATCGTCACTAAATCCAAAACTCCAGCCTCCAAATAAACAAAAAGCCCCAGAAGGGGCTTTTTGTTTGACAATTCTCTTAATTAGGAATAAGTTCATATATGAAAGGAGCACCCCATGCGAAAACTGCTGATCACCTCGTTCGTGGCAATCGCCGCGATCGCAGCCCTTGGGAGGAGTGGAGCACTCGACCGAGTGTTCGGGTTCTTCCTGGGCTGACCACAAGACGGGGGCAGAAAACCGCCCCCGTCACACACCAAAGCTACCGTAGGAGTTAAATTCCGAGGTAGCTTTTATAATTTTATCCGCCTAGACAAAACAAGGCTCATTTGGTATATTGATTATGTTGAATTTTAAAAATTTATTTTTCGGTTCACAAGAATATTCCTTTATATATGAAGTTTAGAATGACAAATTTGAGATTCCTTAATGATCTTTTCTCAGTAAGAAAACTAACATCTGCTATATAGTGGCGATTTCTTGTAAGCTGACATAAGCTTATGACGATATTAATGACGATTCTCTGGAGCGCACTAGCGCTTCTTGTCGGTGCGGGAATTGGCTACTACCTTCGTTTCATAATCGCTCTCGGGAAGAGAAGATCTATTGAAATAGACATCAAACAGATGATGGTAGCAGCAAAAGAAGAGGCTCAGAAGATAACTGATGATGCCAAAAAGCATGCTGAGGAGAAGCTTGCTGAAATCCGTGAAGAAGAAAAAAAGAAAGAGATCGAGTTCAAGGAGACAGAAAAAAGACTCATCAAGAAAGATGAGTTCCTAGATGCTCGCCAGGTAGAGGTAAACCGAGAAGTGGAAGCAATCAAGGAAAAAGTTGAGGAAGTTAAGAGAATTCAGGAAAAAGTCCTTAAAATTGAAGAAGAAAAAAGGGCTGAACTTGAGAGAGTTTCCAAACTTACCGAAGCTGAAGCAAAAGAAGTTCTTCTTAAGGACATTGAAAAGAAGTACGAAGAAGATATTCTGGTGAAGATTCAGAAGCTTGAAAATACAAGCGAAGAAAGACTAGACAGAAGAGCAAAGGATATCCTTGCAACTTCCATCCAGCGTCTTGCAGCTAGTACAGCTTCAGAATTGATGACTACCATAGTTTCAATTCCAAACAATGAAATCAAGGGTAAAATCATCGGAAAGGAAGGAAGAAACATCAGGGCTTTTGAGAGAGCGGCAGGAGTTGAGCTAATCGTAGACGACACTCCAGGTTCAATCGTAATCTCTTCTTTTGATCCAATCCGAAGACAGGTTGCTCGTCTTGCTCTAGAAAACCTAATCCTAGACGGAAGAATTCAACCAGCCAAGATTGAAGAATTGGTTGATAAGGCAAGAGAAGAAATAAATAAAATCATCAAGGAAAAAGGTGAGCAGGCTGTATTTGAATGCGGAATCTTCAATTTTGATCCTCGAATTGTAGCAATCATCGGTAGGCTGTACTTCCGAACTAGCTACGGACAGAATGTTCTTCAGCACTCAATTGAAATGGCTCACATTGCTGGAATGATAGCTGAAGAACTAGGAGCAGATGTCCAAATAGCTAAAGCTGGAGCACTTGTGCACGACATCGGTAAAGCCCTAGACCACGAAGTACAGGGTACCCACATTGAGATCGGTATGAGAATTCTTCAGAAGTTCGGCGCAGACGAGAGAATCGTAACTGCGATGAAGAGCCACCATGAAGACTATCCGTACGAAACAATCGAAGCAGTTATCGTACAAACTGCTGACGCTATCTCAGGTGGAAGACCAGGAGCTCGAAGAGACTCAGTTGAGAACTACCTCAAGAGACTTCAGGAACTTGAATCTCTAGTTAACACCTTCCCTGCCGTTGAGAAATCATATGCGCTTCAAGCAGGAAGAGAAATCCGTATCTTTGTTACTCCTGAGAAGATTTCTGATGCTGAAGCGAAGCTTATGGCACGAGAAGTTGCTCTAAAAATTGAACAAGAGCTCAAATATCCAGGAGAAATTAAGGTAACCATGATCCGAGAGACTCGGGTTATAGAATATGCTCGGTAAAATAGCTAAATAATTAAGGACTTGCGTCAAAAAAGCCTTATTATATAATAGATAGGTATCAGATTATAAGGGTAATTGGGTCGAGAGGATTATAAAGTAACTTATAAAGACTATGAATAAACAAGCATTAGCTGAGTGGGTACACGGAAAGCTAGGAGGTACTAAGGTACAGGCTGAAGAAATCGTAGATGGGATGTTTGATGCTATCTCTAACACTCTAAAGAAGGGTGGAGAGGTATCAATCGCTGGATTCGGTATCTTCTCTGTAAAGGGCCGAGCAGCAAGAATGGCTCGCAATCCAAAGACTGGAGAGCAAGTTAAGGTAGCTGCAAAGAAAGTTCCTAAGTTCCGACCTGCAAAGGCACTTAAGGACATGGTTGCCTAATATTTATCTCGAGATAAAAACAAAAGCCGCCTTCGGGCGGTTTTTGTTTTAGATTATATTCTTGGCTTAACCTCTATTTCTTCTTTACTTAAATCAAATCTGATCACAAAGTTTTCAAAAAATCCTTTCTGTCCAACAAGCCCGTATCTCATGACCTTTCCGGCAACGCTTGGCATAAAACCAGCCTCAATATCGTAACACCATCCCCCTACATCTATTTTTACTTTATGAATATAGTATATTGATGCTTTTCCTCCGACACCAAAAACCTCTCTGGGTTTTCCTTTTGTTACTTCAATTCCTATAGCTTCTCCAATTTCTGCATCAAACAAACAAAAATCAGCGCCTGAGTCTACTAGCACGTGATATCCTATCTCTTGGTGCTTTAATTTTAGCTTTATGGGGATTACTGGTCTTAGAACTCCGTTATATGCAACATACGGAAATTTCATAATGAGCCTACGTATGAATCCAGAGTTTCTGGAATGCGCGTTAGAAAAGGAGTTTCATGACTTACTTTTTTGGCATTCATCACAGCCTCTTTTACTGTTTTACCAGAACCCAGCACAGACTCCTTGCTTTCAGAAAGAGCCACCCACTGGCCTTTGTATTTTTTAAAAAGTTTTGTCCAATCCTTTGCCATATTCATAAATTTTATCAAAAATGAGCTTATACCTCAATTAATAACATATTTGCCAAATTCCATCTGATATTCTGGTATTCCCAGATTCAAACCGTAAAGATTGGCTTCTTCGTATTGTTTTCTACTGGTTCTATCTATCTCAAATACTTTGTTTCTAAATATAATGTAGTGCGTGCTCTCATTTTTAAAATCTATATACCAGCTACTCTTATGTTTATTATCTATCACTTCGCTTAATCGCTCTGCAACACCTCTAATAGAAGAATAATCTATTTCTATAGTATGAAGAGTCCATTGATTAACCCAAGGAGTCCTTTTCTTCTCAGTCACAGGTTCAATCTTGGTAGAAAGTATATTAAGCCCTTTAAGAACTGACTTATCTTCAAGACTCTCCTCAATAATAACTCCTATAAAATTACTCATTAGTATTTCCTTATAACAGCCTTAAGCTTGGCAATCACATTCAGACTCTCGGTAGGATAAATAGGCTTGTAGTTTGAATTCGCAGGCTCAAGCCAAACCTTTCCGTTCTTGTTCTTGTAGTACTTCAAAGTATATTCTCCATCCACTTCAGCAATCACAATATCGCCATCTTTAGCTACTGTAGCTCTCTCAACTAAAATCATATCTCCTTCTTCTATGTGGGCATCTATCATAGAGTCCCCATCGACAGTGAGCATATATGTAAGCTCCTTCTTCCCTACCAGCATGTCTTCTAGATTGATTGTATCTGTAAGCTGTTCAACTTCAGAAGGAAGACCCGCTTTAACAAATCCAGCCATTGGTATCTCTCCAAATGAAGTTGTGGGCACCAACCTTCCAAGATGATCTTTAGCAACTAGTCCTGCATCAATCAGCTTCTCAACAATGCGAAAAACCGCATTCTTAGATTTGAAGTTAAACAACTTCATCATCTCAGAGTATGTCGGCATTCGCTTATTATCCTTATAGAACGACTCAATTTTTTTCTGGTGTGAAAGTTCCATAGATTAGAATTGGAAAGCCAGTGGAAGAAACTTACGAAACAAACTTGGCTTTGCATGATATCGCATTCTTCGAAGAAGAATCTTGTGGTCTCTCGCCTCTTCTCTGTAGTCTAGACCCTTTAGTATCTTAAGATCTATTTTTTTGTTGAGCTTTTGAATTTCTCGCTCCACCATCTTTATATATTGTGATTGTGACATAATTTATAGAAAATTATTTATTAATATATCACTGTTAGTGATATATCTATCATATGTGAACGAGCGTTCACTGTCAACAATCTATCTGTGGAAAACTAGGATTCCAAATGTTTCTTGCAAGTCTTGGCGGCTGGATTAGCATCCATTCTAGCCTTTTCAATATCTTTCTTGCACACTTCACACTTTCCAAAAGAATCTTTGTTTATATTCTTAAGAGCTTGAAGCACATTGTTAAGTCTTGGTTCTAAAGACCTGATCATAGAACTCCTTGATTCGTATTCTTCAAATCTATCTGCCATATCGTTCTGATCAGAATCTCTATATTCCGTAGCTTCAGGGGTTGCTTCCCACTCGCCCGTTTCAGTATTAAGCTTACCTATATCCCCCAACTGACCAAGTAATTGATCCCTTTCCTTCTCTAAATTTTCTTTGATTTTTTTCTTGTCTAACATGGGCATATGATAGCACTTTTGAACCTCAAAGCCAAATACTATGCTAAAATATGGATATGGACAAAAAGTCTAAGATTCTAGTTGGCATATTTATTCTAATTCTCATAGTTTCTATATTTCTTACATACCAAAGAGCTTTTGTTGATAAAAATTTCGAAGTCTTACAATTAGAAGCTAAAGCAGAATTATACGAATAGAACATATGAGCAATTGGTTTCTGGTTGCGTTAATAGCACCATTTCTTTGGAGCATAGTTAACCATATTGATAAGTACATGCTCTCCAAATACCTCAAGGATAGAGGTGTGGGGGCGCTTTTGATATTCTCAGCTCTCGCTTCTGTGATAGTCTTACCTTTCATCCTGTATTTTCAACATGCGCATGTACTTGATATATCAATTTCCGAACTAGTCACTCTTGTGTTTGTTGGATTTCTAAGCGTTGCTGCATTCTTCTTCTATCTAAAGAGTATGAATGAGGAAGAAGCTTCTGTTGTTATTCCTTTATTCCAATTAATTCCAGTATTCGGATACTTTTTAGGATATCTTATACTTGGAGAATCCTTAAATATTAGCCAAATACTATCTTCCCTATTAATAATATTCGGTATTATCGTATTAGTTATCGAGGTAGACATAGAAAATAAGGTTAAGTTGAAAGGAAAAGTCTTGTCATTAGTTGCTGTCTCTTCACTTTTCTTTGCCCTCCACGACACTCTTTTCAAGAAAGTAGCTATAACTGAAAGCTTCTGGGTTACTGCGTTCTGGCAATTTGTTAGCCTAACAATATTCGGAGTATTAATTCTGTTCTTCTTAAAGAAGTACCGAGATGACTTCTTTTCTATGTTCAGAAATACAGGAACCAAGATACTGTCTCTTAATATCTTAAGTGAGATTTTATATATGCTTGGAAGTCTAGCAAACAACTTTGCAACCCTTTTAGCTCCTGTTGCTGTAGTTTTGGTGGTAAGTAGCTATCAGCCATTGTTTGTTTTCATTGGAGGAATATTTCTTACCTTGTTCCTTCCGAGAATTTCAACTGAAAGAATATCTAAAAAACACCTTATCCATAAAACAATATCAATATTGATTATATTAATAGGTAGTTATTTCCTATATTCTTCTTCCAATTACTAGCTTTTATGTGTAGAATATATCCATGGAACTATTCTGTCCGTGGGAAGATGCACTATACTTCGTATATTCAAGCAACATCCCTACTCTTTTCTTCTACTCTCACATTCCTGCCATAGTGGTAGCAGTTTTAATTGGACTTCTTGTATTCTACAAAAGCGGAAAGTCACAAGTGGGATCGACACTGCTTGTAATTACTGGACTCTTTTCTCTGTGGTCCATCTTTGACCTAATTCTCTGGGCAACAAACAGACCAGATATGGTGATGTTTTTCTGGTCCATGCAAATATTAATTGAACCTATGATGTATCTTCTGGGATTCTATCTCACTTATGTCTTCATAAGAAATAGAGATCTTGCCTTTAAATACAAACTTTTAGGCATATTATCCTACCTTCCTATTGCGGTGCTTCTACCGACTTCACACAACATAATCGGGGTCAATCTTCTAGACTGCGTAGCGATTGAGGGAATAATCGCTCAATATTTCACATATGCAATAGAACTTATCTTCATATTCTCAATACTGGCTCTCTTGCATCTTGAACACAAAAAAGCTGAGGGGGGTAGAAAGAAAGAAATCGTCACTTTTGGACTAGGTGTGGTGACCTTCCTTCTGGCGTTCTCTTGGGGAAACCTAATCGGAAGCTTTACAGAAAACTGGAACTTAGCTCAGGCTGGATTAATCGGCATGCCTCTCTTCACTGGATTCCTGGCATATCTCATTGTTAAATATCATACTTTTAATATAAAACTATTTGCCACCCAGGCGTTAGTATGGGGTTTGGTGATATTAATTGGCTCACAGTTCTTCTACATCCAAGTACTTACGAACCAGATCTTAAACGGTATCGCATTCTTAGCAGTAATAATCTTCGGACAATTTTTAATTGGCTCAGTTAAACGAGAAATTGAACAGAAGGAAGAGTTGCAGAAACTCATCAAACAAAGAGAAAGCTTGATGCACCTCATCACCCATAAAGTGAAAGGTTCATTCACTCATTCCAAATATATCTTTGCTGGAATTCTAGATGGAACATTCGGAGATATTAGTACAGAAATAAAGAAGAGGGCTGAACAAGGACTAGAATCAAATGATACCGGAATTAAGACCATCGACATGGTTCTTAACTCTGAAAATATGCACAAAGGACTTGTAAAATATGACTTAAAAGTAATGGACTTCAAGGATACTGTACTTAAGGTGGTATCTGAAAAGAAAGTTGCTGCAGAGAAACTAGGTCTTGTGCTTGAAAAAGAAGTAACTTCCGAGGAATGCCTCATCTCAGGAGATTCTTTCTGGATCAAAGAAGCAGTTAGCAACTTGGTTGAAAATTCTATTAAATATACAAAGGCTGGAAGCATACATGTATCTCTGCAAAAAGAAAATGGAAAACTCAAACTTGCTGTGAAAGATACAGGTATAGGAATCACTCCAGAAGACAAGAAGAATCTTTTCACCGAAGGAGGACGCGGAAAAGATTCTGTGAAAGTTAATGTAGATTCTACTGGCTACGGATTATATTCCGTGAAACTTATCGTGGAAGCGCACAAAGGAAGAGTCTGGGCAGAATCTGAGGGAGAAGGACTTGGATCTACTTTCTATATTGAATTAGACTCTGTTGAAGACAAATTAGTTACTTCCTAATTTCACTCTGAAGAAGTCGTAGCATGATTTCTCCTGCTCCTTTTTGGTTTTGACTAAAGACAACTGAGTGGTTGTCGGCAAATACATACATTAGAAATTCATTTCCTTCTGTGCCAGAAAGCATTCGGGCGTTCTTGTTCCCTACTATTCCATCATTCCAAGTTAAATTTGAAGGCATACCCTTAAATATTTCTTTCAGCTCTACGGACATTTTATCTTCCCATGCTCGGAGAGCAGGAAAGATATCTGGCATAGTTCGCATCTTAAGGAGAATGAATGGTGTTCTTGGCTCTGTATTTACTACTCCCAAGACAAAAGTGTCGCTCACCAAAGCAGTATCGCCAGGAACAAAAGAAAGTTCCATGACCTCAATAAATCTCCTCAGATCTATTACTCTTTTGTTTTCAGTAAGATATATAGTTTCAACTCCGTTTATTGGAAGCTCCGCTTTGGCAACTTCGTTCAAGATACTGCTTCCGATGCCTGCTTTGGTAAGTCCATCTATTTCGAGATAGAAACTTTTGTCTGTATATAGAGCCGGGGCAACTTTTTCTGGGATAATTACTGTATTACTAGGTCTACTTAGTAAAGAGTACAGAAAGATGCTGAGAGCTACTGTTATCATGGTGACACCAGAAAGCATATATAACTTATTCTTTCGAGACTGGGGAGAAAAATTTGTTTTTTCTTTCTCTCTCTGCTCTTCTTCGTGGATAATCTTCTTAATTATCCCTCCCTGGTCACCTTCAAGAACCCGAGTCATATCCTCAGTGAAGGTTGTAACAGCTTTATGTTTTAGTCGATTTTCTTGATCCATTAAGAATTTGGCTTCTTAAAGAATTCTCTGTTCACCTCTTTTATAGATAGGCTGATTTTACCTCGCTCTTTGTCCACTCCGATAACTTTAACTGGAACAGTCATTCCTTCCTTTATTATATCCCCCACTCTCTCAACGCGCCATGGTGCGATCTCTGAGATATGCACCATTCCGTCTGTAAATGAATTTAATTCAACAAAAGCTCCGAAATCTGCAATCTTAACGACCTTACCTTCAGTGACTTCTCCAACCTGAAATTCTCTGGTCATTTCCATCACTATAGCTTTCGCCTTAGGAGCCGAGCCGTCCTTTCCGGTGAAATATACAGTTCCATCATCTTCGATTGTTATTTCAGCTCCGCTCCTTTCTTTTATTTCTTTTATGGTCTTTCCTCCTGAGCCGATAACCATACCGATCATATCAGGGTTGATTTTAATTGAAAGAATCTCTGGAGCGTTCGGAGAAATATTCGCCCTTGGAGCTGGAATTTCTTTTTCAATTGCATCCAAGATAGTGAGTCTTGCATCCTTTGACTGTCTCATTGCTTCGCCCAGAATCTTAACAGGAACTCCTTCAACTTTTACATCCAACTGAATTGCTGTTACACCAGCCCTGGTTCCAGCAATCTTGAAATCCATGTCTCCATGGTGATCTTCTGGTCCCTGAATATCAGTCAGCACCTTGTATTTATCATCTGATTGGTACATAAGCCCCATTGCAATACCAGCAACTGGCGCAAGTATAGGCACTCCTCCATCCATGAGGGCCAGAGATGTAGCACAGATTGAGGCCTGAGAGGTTGAACCATTGGAAGCCATTGATTCAGAAACCACTCTTATCGTATATGGGAATTTTTCAACAGGCGGAAGAACCATAGCTACAGCTTTTTCTGCAAGAGCTCCGTGTCCGATTTCTCTTCTGTTGGTTGAACCCGAACGTCCGACTTCTCCAGCAGAATATGGTGGGAAGTTGTAGTGGTGCATGAATCTCTTTTCATGTTTTGTCTGCATTCCATCTACAAGCTGCTTATCTTCAGGTCCTCCTAGAGTCAATACTGAAAGAACATGGGTTCCTCCTCGGTAAAAAATACCTGCACCGTGAAGAATAGAAGAAACTCCACCAGCTTGAGCATATAATTCTCGAACTGCTGTCATAGAACGACCGTCAGCTCTTTTATTTTCTTCTATTGCTTTCTTGTGGAGAATTTCATTCTCAGTATCATCAAAAAGACTGTCTTCCATTGCGAAATCGCTTCGCTCTGGATACTTATCCTTTACAATTTTGTTCCATATAGTATGGAGAGCATCGACTTCTTTCTTTCCAGGCCCTGAGAATATAGCAGCTTCCATCTTTGGAAGAATGTTTTCATTGAAAAGAGCTACTGATTCTGGAAGAATTTCTTCCTTTTCAATTATCCTCTTCTCTTTTCCGATTTCCTTTACGATATTCTTCTGGAAGTTTTCAAGCTTAGTGATTTCCTCGCTTGCTCTTGTTAAAGCAAGTTCAAGTTCATCTTCGGCGCTCTGATGAGCGGAAGCTTCAATCATGTTTATGTTTCCAGCCTTTCCGCAGACAGTTAAATCAAATTTATATTTTGAATCATCGTCTCGAAGACTCTGAGATGGATTTATTTTCAAAGTATCATCGTCATATTTTCCGATTCGCACGCATCCAACTGGGCCGTTCCAAGGAATATTGGAAACAGCAAGAGCAAGCGATGCAGCGTTAACCGCAAGAATTGTCGGATCATTGTCATCGACTGCAAGCACTGTGACCATTACCTGTACTGCATGACGGATAGATTGATCAAACAAAGGTCTTAGAGTTCTATCAATGACTCGGCTTCCCAAAACTGCTTCCTCAGAAGGCTTTCCTTCTCTGTGCACAAAACGTGAACCGAGAATCTTTCCTCCAGCGTAGAATTTCTCTATGTAGTCTACAGTAAGATTAAAAAAACCAAGTCCTGCCTGCTTGTCTTTCGACATACAAGCTGTGGCAAGAACTACAGTCTCGCCATATTTAAGCATCACAGAACCATGAGCCTGTTCTGCTAAATCGGTGAATTGGGCGGTAAGGATCTTACCCCCGATTTCCACGCTATATTCTTTCTTTTGCATTTTTTTCTTCCCTCAATATTGAGGGTGTTAGCTCGTGTTCAAACTAAAGTATTGTTCAAAAAAGAACACTACCCAATGTCTGAACACGAACTGATTAATTATTAAAAGTACACGTTTATATTAGCATTTTTGCCCCAAAAAGCAAAAAGTGTGGTGTACTATTACCTCACTCCAATCAAATATTTCTTAGGATTCTCAGAAAGGTCTACAAAGTCGTCCACCACTTCTTTTAGTTTTCCAGAAGTTGATTTACCGAATGAAACAACTTCCACCTGTATTCCAATTGTCTGAAGATACTCTACAAGTGGGATGAAATCTCCATCTCCAGATACTATGATTACAGAATCTAATCTTGATGACATTTTAATGGCATCCACTGCAAGACCGACGTCCCAGTCAGCCTTTTTTGCACCACCAGCAAAGACTTGAAGATCTTTGGTCTTGGTTTCAATACCTAATTTGGCCAGGGCTTCAAAAAAGTTCTTCTCATCCCCTGCTTCGGTAGTGATTACGTACGCGACAGCGCGAACAAGCTTGCGTCCTGCTACTGCATCTTTTAAAACTGAGCCGAAATTGACTCGTGCATGATATAAATTGCGAGCTGAGTGGTATAAGTTTTGTGTATCTATAAAAACACCAACTCTCTGCTCCTTATGTTTAATTACGGGCATTTGTGTATAAAAATATATTATTATTAAAATTCTCTAGCTAAATTATATCACACCCAAAGTGTGATATTTAAAGAAATATAAAAGAGGGATTTGGATTAAGCCAAATCAAGTTTCTTTACAAGAGCGTCGTATCTAGACTTACTCTTTCGCTCTAGGTACTTAAGATGAGTTCGGCGATCAGCCACCATCTTAATTAAACCACGTCGTGAGTGATTATCCTTCTTGTGTTTCTTTAAATGCTTTGCAAGCATTGAAATTTGAGTAGAAAGCACTGCAACCTGGACCTCTGGGGAACCAGTGTCCTTGTCGTGTACCTGATGTTTCTTGATTACTGCTTGTTTTTTCTTGGTTGCTAACATGGCAGTAATATAGCATAAACTCATAGAAATTGCAAGTTCCGTGTCATGTGAGCTACTTGTACAAAAATCAGTATGCATGATAACCTATGAACCGAAAGGAGTCCGACGATGTACACGACAAGCGAGAACAAGAGAAAGCGGCGAAGGCTCAAAGCCAGAGTCGCCAAGAGACTAGCTGTGCCCCTGCACTGGCTAATGTGGATTGAGGGCCGACTCTACTGGCGCTACGGCGCAAATGAGGGCGGTCCAGTCTCGTAATAAAGCCACGCCCCGAACCAGTACCTGCCGAGTTTTCTCGGCAGGTACATTTTTATTTTCCCCAGCTTATTGTGATATCATTAACGCATGAAAATCATGTCCTGGAATGTGAATGGTATACGAGCAGTGCACAGAAAAGACCTTTTTGTGCCTTTTATCGAGAAATACAAACCGGACATACTATGCCTCCAGGAAACTAAGGCGGAACAGCATCAAAGCGAAGTTGATTTGCCTAACTATGAAGAATACTGGAACTCAGCAACCAAAAAAGGATACAGTGGTACAGCAATCTTTACCAAAGAAAAGCCTTTGTCTATAAGCTTAAACCTTCCGGAGAAGATACTGAAGAAATACAAGCTGAAAGATAAATACGGAGATCCGAATGATGAAGGAAGAATACTCACCGCCGAATTCAAAGACTTCTATATCGTAAATGTGTACACTCCGAATGCAAAAGATGACCTTTCAAGAATTCCCCTACGTCACAAAGGATGGGATCCAGCTTTTCTTGAGTATGTAAAAGAATTAAACAAAAAGAAACCAGTAGTATTCTGCGGAGATTTGAATGTAGCTCATACTCCTGATGATTTGGCGAGACCCAAAGAAAACGATGGAAAGAAAGGATTCACTCAGGAGGAACGAAAAGGTATAGACAATGTGATTAAAGCTGGGTTTGTAGATACTTTTAGGATGTTTACCAAAGGAAACGGACACTATACTTGGTGGAGCAACTTTGGTGGAGCCAGGGCAAGAAATATAGGCTGGAGAATAGATTACTTCTTCGTAAGCGAAAAGCTGAAAGGAAAAATAAAGAAAGCAGAAATACGTCCTGAAGTAATGGGTTCAGACCACTGCCCTGTTTCTATAGACTTATCAATCTAGGCGAAAACTTCTTAGCTCCTTCTTTTATTTCTGTAACCAATATTTTCATGCCTTTCTTTTTAGAAAGCTGTGAATCTATTTCAGAGTGTTTCTTTAAGTAAGTTTTAAGTTTCCTTGGAACAACTTCATCCTGAGAAATGATCTTTATATCCTTTCCTATTATTTTCTTTATTTCTTTCTTCAGGATTGGGTAATGAGTGCAACCTAGAACTAGCGCTTCGATATTTTTATTCAGTAAAGGTAGTAAATATTTATGAAGATATGGAATACAGCTCTGTATGTCCCCTTTTTCTATCAAAGGAACCAGGGCAGGTGCTGGATTTTGAAAAATCTTAGCTCTCTTGTTTATCTTTTTTATTTCCATCGGAAAAGACTGAGAAGACACTGTTCCATTAGTGGCCAGTACCCCGATTACTTCGTATCTACCAGCTTCTTCAGCTGCTGGAATTAGCACCCCAAGTACTTTTCTATCTTTATATTTCTTCTGAATCTTTCTGAGCGCTCGAGCTGAAGCTGTATTACAGGCCACTATCACTAGTCCGCAGTTTTCCTTTTCAAAAAGATATTTGATCCCCTTTTCCGTAAGCTTGTATACCTGGTTGTGTGTTTTTTCTCCGTATGGAAGATTCTTGGAATCACCTAGGTATACATAGCTGTATTGAGGTAGAAATCTCTGTATAGCCTTCCCAATAAGAAGTCCACCTAAACCGGAGTCAAATATACCTATGCTGCCTTTCACTTTCATATTTTAACATGGTATATTTTAGCTATGAAACACACAAGAATAGACCAGTTATCTGATGGAATATTTGCGATTGTTATGACAGTTTTGGTTTTTGAGATTAAAATTCCTGAATCGTTCATTATATTAGACAACTCTTCTCTGTGGATGATGATAAAAGAAATGCTTCCGTATTTTGCAAGCTATGTATTGTCTTTTGCTCTTCTTTTTACATATTGGAGAGCGCATCACTTCTTCATATCTATCTATGCCAAGAATGTTGATAGTATGCTTTCCAACATCAATGCATTCTTCTTCCTTTTGATAACCCTAGTGCCTTTCTCCTCTTCCCTCCTCGGTAGCTTTAATCATTTGGAGTTAGCTATAAGTATATTTGGGGCTCACATAATCCTAATAGGTCTTACTCTATATGGAATGAGAAACTATGTGATCTATTCCGAGCACATCAAGAATCCAGAGATAAGTTCGAGAGAAATACATGGTAGCACCGTAAGAACCTTGGCTCCTATTGTATTTGCTCTTATAGCAATACCCCTTAGTTTTATGAACACTGAGTTTTCACTAGCGCTGTTTACTCTCGCAGTGATATTTAATCTTTCTTCTTACAGCACCAGAATGTTTGAAAGAATATTTGGGTGGAAATAGATCCAAATGGAAAACTATAAAATATTACTCGGAACGACAGGTACAATCGTTCACTTAAGCAGCTATCTTTTTTACTTCTGGGGAATTTATAAAGAAGGAACAAAACCTCATGCATTCACATGGCTAGTATGGGGAATCTTAAATGGTATCGCCTTCCCTGCTGTACTGTTATCTGACGGAGGAATCGGTGCTTGGGTTCTTGGAACAAATACCTTGGCATGTCTGATTGTAGCTTTTATAGGATTCAGACAAAAACATGTTGTGTATGATACTTATGATTGGTGGGCCCTCGTAGGAGGAATATTAGGAGGAGTACTGTGGTGGATAACAAGCAATCCGTTGTATGCGGTAATTCTAGTTTCAATATCTGACACTGTGGCCATAATTCCAACAATGCGAAAAGCTTACAAAAATCCTTTTGAAGAAAATATTCCTGGTTTCACAATGTCCATTCCAGGCTACATACTTTCAATCTTTGCATTAGAAAAACTTTCAGTCACAACCTGGCTTTATCCAGTTGTGATAATAATAGTTGATATACTGCTGGTAGTGTTAATAGTGACCAGACGCAAACAATTAAGAGATTAATTCTTTTTTACTCCGTGTTTCGCATGGAGCTTCTCTACTTCCCTGTCTTCCAGCTCTTCTTTCTTCTCTTTTCCTTGCACCCCTAATTCTTTTAGATCTTTGTCGCTTAGAACATCTAATTCTTTCACTCTTTTAGCCAAATATTCTTGAGTATTTTTTGTCGGATCTTCAATCACTTCTTCCAAAAGAGCATGCAGAATCCATCCCATTCTTGGTCCTGGTTTTATCTCTAAATTTTTAATCAGGTATTCTCCATCAACTTTCAACTGCCCGACAGAAATCGGATCGCGAAGCGCTTCTTCAATCATTGCAAAATATTTTCGTAGTCTGTATGGCGCTTCTTTCTTTTTCATTCCGACACGATCGCATTCGCGTACATTCATGAGAAGCCAGATATTTTCCTTTCCCACCTTTGCAATTATTCTTCTCACAGCAGACAAAGTAATTTGCTCAGTGTCAGAGAAGAACATATGGTTACGAACTAGTTTATCAACTAGTTCAGTTTCTTTCTTGGTGAACTTAAGTCTCTCCATTATCTTCTTGGCCATTTTGGCTCCCACAACTTCATGTCCATAGAAAGTATACTTCCCTTTTCCTCCGGCCTTAGTAGAATCAAATCTTCGAGTTCTTGGTTTTCCAATGTCGTGGAACAAAGCAGCTAGTCTTACTTCAAGGGGCCAATCTTTTTCTGCTGCATGTGAAAGAGCATGCAGAAGATGGTCCCAGACATCATAAATATGCTCTCCAAGCTGCTCACAGCCTATTCCCTCTTCAAGTTCAGGAATGATATGTTTAAGCAATCCGAACTTCTGAAGCATTACGATTCCAGCTGCAGGATTTTTAGAAAGAATTATTTTTGTCAGTTCATCTCGCATTCTTTCTTCAGAAATGTTTTTAATTAAATCAGCATTTTTAAGAATACTTTCCGAGGTTTCATGTGAAATTGAGAAATCGAGCTGAACTGCGAAACGCACAGCGCGCAGCATTCGAAGAGCATCTTCATTAAATCTCTCGTCTGGAAGCCCTACAGCCCTCACCACGCTGTTCTTGATGTCCTTTAGGCCTTCGTATATGTCCATTAGCTCTCCTCGTGTCCTTAAGGCTATAGCGTTGATTGTGAAGTCGCGTCTTTTAAGGTCGTCCTTTATATTATCGCTATATTTTACTTCATCGGGATGACGATTGTCCCTATATTTAGCCTCAATACGGTATGGGGTGACCTCAACTACCTCATATGTGGCACGTGAAACATCCTCCCCTTGTGTTTCATATGGAACACACACTCCTACTGTACCGAATGTGTTCTCGTATACAGTTTTCTCAAACAAAGATATGATTTGCTCAGGATTAGCATTGGTGGTTACGTCCCAGTCCTTTGGAACTCGGTTCATAATGAGATCTCGGACGCACCCGCCCACCAGATATGCTTCATATCCTGCATCTTCAAGCACCTTGGTTACATGTGAAACCTCCTTAGGCACCTTTTCTATTAGATTTTTAGTATTTGTTTCCACTTTGGGAAATTTGTGCGGCCAGGGAGAATCGAACTCCCGTCTCATCCTTGGCAAGGACGTGTTCTACCACTAAACCATGACCGCTAAAAATTAAGTTTCTAATTTTTAACAACTGAATTATAGTATTTTATTAGTTATATTGCAATTTAGAGAAAAAACACTGAAAAATATAGCTATTTTACTAAAAGTGAATTTAATGTATAATGAATCCATTGCACTCGTGGTGAAATGGATATCACAACGGTCTTCGGAACCGTTATTGGGGGTTCGAATCCCTCCGAGTGCACAAAATATAACTATTTTATACATGTCCTTTAGTAAAGGTTCCCATTTATATGGACAAAGTACTTTTACCCACAAACTGTGGAAAACTCTGTGGGTATGTGTATAAAGGACGTCCGTTTTTTATGTCTTTGAGGGCCAATCTTTAACGTTATACGTTGCAAAATAAGGATATAATAATAAAAGACACCTAAAAGACCCCTTTAGTTTCACGTGAAACATATACACTTGTGGTTACATATGAAACAGACGTAAACCGGACGTGTTTTTCAATTAAAATTAGGTTTATCGTGATCTGTTTGAATTAACTAGCAAGCAACAAAGAAGTTCGTGAATTAGGGTTTAAAAATTGGTAAAAGAAAAAAATATATGATATATTGTTTTCACGTTCACATCGCCGGGCCGTAGTATACCGGTAGTACAAGCGCTTTGGGAGCGTTTAGACTGGGTTCAATTCCCAGCGGCCCGAATGTAGGTTGAAAATTTAAATGCGGGATTAGTTTAATGGTAAAATAACAGTTTTCCAAACTGTGGTTAGGAGTTCGATTCTCCTATCCCGCACAAAGTAAATAAGGTTGACTAAATATTTTCTAGGGGTAGTATAAAGGTGAAAGGAGGGCATAATGCCCGAAGAAGAGAGAGTGCCACCGGCACCCGAGACGCAGAAGGCGGACATCGACACGTACAAACCGCCGAAGAAGCCGCCCGTCAAGCCGGTCCAAACCGACTGGCGGAGAAAGCTCCCAATGGAACCCGAGAAGTAGTGTCCTGTTGGAGCACAGTGCGTGTTTCAGGAACCACCCCTGGAACACGCACTTTTTATTTTCTTTAGGGGAATTAGAAAAGCTGTTATAAAATATATAAATGAAGAAAATTCTGATAACAATATTTTTTCTAGTAAATTTCATACCATTCATTTCTCAGGCAAATGAACTGATTCAAGACAAAACAAATATATTAAAAGGGGAAGTAGTCTCCATACTCGCGGAAGAGACTCGGATCCTGCCTGGAACCCAGGTAGAGAACGAATTCCAGACGCTTGAAGTAAAAATAGAAAACACCGGAGAAGTCGTAATAGTTGAGAACGACTATCTGCCTTTTGAAACAGGAGATAAGCTTTACATACTAGAGACAGTCAGAGCAGAAACTGAAGCTACAGCATATTCCATACATGACAAATACAGACTTCCTGCAATATATTTCTTTTTAGGACTTTTTATTGTCTGTGTATTTTTGTTTGGAGGGATCCAGGGAGTGAGGGGACTAGCAAGCTTGATTGGTAGCGTGGTTCTAATTCTTTTTGTATTAATGCCAGGAATATTAAATGGATATTCTCCGATATTAATTACAATTGGAGTTTCATCTCTTATAATAGTTTTGGGTTCATACATAACTCACGGGTTCAACAGAACAACCAGCTCTGCTGTAATAGGAATGATAGCGACAGTGGTAGTTACAGGAATACTTGGATACATAGCAGTTCAGTGGGCTGGACTATCAGGATTTGAATCTGAAGAAGCTGTATTCCTTAATTGGAACACTGGAGGTTCTATTGATTTTGTTGGACTACTATTCGGAGGAATCATGATTGGACTTCTTGGAGTTTTGTACGACGTTGCAATCGGACAAGCAATTTCAGTCGAAGAATTAAGGGCTGCAGGACCGCATCTCTCTAAATCTCATATTCTTAAAAGAGCTCTACGTATAGGGAAGGAGCACACAGGTGCATTGGTAAATACTCTAGCCATAGCGTACGTAGGAGCATCACTTCCGCTTCTGCTTCTATTTTACGGAAGCACTACAATATCTCTAACTGAAATAGTAAACAGGGAAGTATTCGCGACAGAAATAATAAGAATCCTTATCGGCTCAATCGGACTGGTAATTGCTGTACCAATCACAACTTTGATATCTGTATTTATGCTAGTTCGAGAAGGAGAGCCGGTTAAAGTTACAGGACACACTCATCATCACTAGTGATGATGATCATGAGAAGCATTCAGAGTATAGTAATGATCTGCTAGCTCTTTTATAAGCACGAACAAAAACCTGAAACTAACTGCAGTAAATCCTATAGAAAACCAAGATACAAAGAAATTAAGAATTCCTCCACCAGGAGAAAATACTAGAAGGAATACAAGAGTAGACCAGAAAACAAAACAAACTCCGCACAATAGCATGGGCGAGTAGAATCCCATATGTTTTTTAATAAAATTCTCTATAACTGGATGACGAGAGTGAACAGCTCTCCAGAACACAGCCAGTCCTGCAATACACAAACTTGAAACCATAAAATTTATCAACATATAAAGAAAATAGCACGTCTCTTGACAAATGCAAGTGATTTGCATTAAGATACCTGTGGATAAGTGCGAATGGTTCGCATTTAAGTTGAAAGGGGTTCGCAATGTCATATCCGTCAATCGTCAGCGTCTTGGCCAACCAGGGCATCGTTCCTGAAGTTGCCTCGGACCTGGAACTCGGAAACGCACTCTTCGGAGCCTTCGAGCAGGATCTCGCTCTCGGGACGACCCATCTCCGCGAGCTTGCGGATCGGGTGACAAACGGTGAAGAGCGCATCCTTGACATCCAGGATCCGAACAGTCCGCTCGGGAAGCAGCTCATCCGGCTGGTCGGCACCGACGTCGCGAGGGAGATCTGCGAAGGGAAGTTCGGGGTCGCTTTCGGGATGTACAACTGCTGCTCGATCGTGGTGGCACCGACGCGTGCGCGTCTCAACATGTCCCGGCGCGAGCAGGTCATGCTCCAGAACGGGAAGCTCGCACACGCCGACTGCTAGGCGCCTGCTGGGTGGAGAAGGACTGCAAACTTCTCCACTCACAGAAAGTTCTTTATATCAAAATACGGACCAGCTCCTGATGGAACACTCAGAAGCTGGAATCCGGTATTGCAATTGATTTGCATTTATGCTATTAGTTAGTTATGGAAAAAACCATAGAGCAAATGCTGAAAGACTTAGGGTTAAAAGTAACTCCAGCGAGAATTGCGATAATTAAAATACTTCTAAATGCAGGAGTTCCGCTAGATGCTGAAAAGATCACCAAGGAACTAAAAACAAAAAAGGTATCAATTAACCAAGCTACTGTCTACAGAACTCTAACTTCTCTAGTTGAAGGAGGTATGATAAAGACAATAGATTTAAAGAAAGATTCTCTATTCTATGAGCTTTCCTCAAAACATCACCACCACATTGTTTGCACCAACTGCAACACAATGGAAGACTTTAATAATGAGGAAATTGAAAATTTATTAGAAAAAATAATTAAAAAGTCGCCTAGATTCAAAAAGATAAACGAACATTCTCTTGAATTATTCGGACTTTGCACTAAGTGCGCATAAATAATATGGAAATAATTTTAATTCTGTTGGGGGTAGCAATAATACCGCTAATTTTAGTCTCTTTTTTGCCAAAAGATAAAAGCTTTTTTGAAAAAAGCTTGGTTAAAGGTTTCGGAATGGGAATCTATATGATGCTGGTTTTGGTTCTTGTGCTTGAGGGAATAGAGGAGGTGGGTTGGAACAGTGGAATAATGTACTTTGTGGTAGGTCTTGCATTAAGCTATCTAATAGGAAAATCTCTGAAGGAGTTTCATCATCATCATAGTAATGGGGAAGCTAGGCATAATCACAGTAAAGCTAGCGCCGCTAGAATACTTATCTCTGACTTTTTTCATAATGCAGTGGACGGGACAGCCATCATTGCTGGTTTCAGTATTAGCCCAGCCGTAGGGTCTATCGCTTTCCTCGGTGTTCTTGGACATCAGATTTTACAGCAGATAGGCCAGCATATTCTCTTGGTTGAGAGCGGAATCCAAGCAAAAACATCTATTTTGGTTTCGTTGGTGGTGTCACTCAGCGTATTTCTTGGCTTCTTGGTTACTGATGGAGGTATGGCAGGAGCCCTGCTTGCTCTTTCCGCAGGAATAGTTGCCTGGAAAGTATGGGCTGATTTAATTCAGGCAAACTGGGATAAAAAAATGATCACCGGATTTATGTCCGGCGCTCTAATTCTCGCTCTTATATTATTAAGCATCCCTCATGCTCATCATGAAGATGAAGAGCACCATGAAGAGGAGGAGCTACACTAGTTCTTCCAAGACCAGTCCCCACCTGGGTTTTTGGCATTAAACACTTCGAAGTGTAGGTGTGGCCCTGTAGATCTTCCAGTGCTACCGACGTATCCTATGAGTTCTCCCTGAGAAACTTGAGCCCCTCCAGAGGTGCCGAGCTTTGACATGTGGGCATATAAGGTCTTGGTCCCGTTTGGGTGCTGAATGATTACCATATTTCCATAACCTCCGTTGTATCCATTTCTCGCAAGCAAAACTGTTCCAGAAGCAGAAGCATAGATAGGGGTACCGATTGGAGCAGCAAGGTCAACACCCCTGTTTCCATTACCATGAAGCCCCTGACTTCTTCGTGTAAGTCCAGGAACTGGGTTAATGAAGTATCCATCAGGATTGCTTACCATCGGACCAGTACCTAGATATGGACCCACTGAACCTGAAGAGCTTCCTGCAGAAGACTTTGATGGGGTGGCAGGCGCAGAAGTTGAAAGCACGCCATCTGGGATGATAAGTTCATCTCCAACAGCCAATCTAGCATCGTCTGACAAGCCATTAAAGCTAGCGATATCATCAACCTCTACTTTGTATGTCTTTGCGAGTGACTTGAGGGTCTGACCCTTAGCAACTGTATGCTTCACTCCAGAGACTGGAAGAATAACCAAAACCTGTCCAGCTGTCAGTTTCTGACCCTTTTTTAGGTCATTGGCCCAAATTATGGTATTCGGGGTGACCTCAAACATATCTGCAATCTGAGAAATAGTATCTCCAGCTCGGACCACATATACACTCACTTGATCAACTGGGTCTGAGTCAGAAACTCCCCCTATGGCTGGAATAGAGCTCATTGGGCTCGCTGATGGAACCAAAGCATTACTTGAAGCTATGTTTGTTACATCAAACTGATCAAAATCTGCCTTTTTGTCCTTGGAAATAGGCAAAATAGCTGGATTAGCTTGTAAAATAGCTATGGTTTGGGAATTTTTGGGTATCTCTATAGCCAAAAAAGCCTCAGTATTGGCTGATGCTTCCTTGCCCATGACCGAAGAAAGGAATCCTGCGCTTGCCTGAAGCGGCAAGGAAAGGGCCCCTGACAGGATCAGGGAGAAGGATAGGATAGAACTGGGTATTTTATAGCTAGGTTTTATATACTATACAAATGCCGTAGAGATTTCCTTTCCGACCTTGTAAAATAAGGCTAGAATTAGAGGACGACCTAAATTGTTCTCTAAACTAAGGGTCTTACGACGGTTACTGTCATATCTGCATTTCAGGCAAGGTGGACGTATCTTCTGTACAGGGGACTTACATATATGAGGATAGCACAGGAGGGGGGTATGTCAACGATCAGGGATACCCCATGTGGATAACTAAAAATAGGGTAAAAATTGACAGAAATTTATATTTTCATTGTAATGTTTAGGATTTTGATAATAAAAATAGGCATATTTATTTAAAAGCTATATAATATAGACAATATAATAATCTATATAAATATATGAATGAAAAACAGCCAAAAAACACAAGGGAAAGTGAAATCGCTAACCTACCAGCTGTAAAAACACTAAAGGAAAAATATAGGAGACAAATGTTTAGCGAGCGCTCTCGTGCAAAAAGGTTTAAAGCTGAAGGAATTCTTGTAAAATTAAATGATCCTGATCAAATTCTTGATTATCTAGAACAAGAATATAAAAGGTCAAAATCACCAGAAATTCAGTCTGTGCTCTCTCAAGTTAGAGATATTGTTGAAAGATACCCGCAACCCAAGTTAGTTACTGCTTCACAAAATACAGTTGAAGATAAAACCGATAACATAGAAAAAGTAACTGGCGAAGAGATAAATGTATTAATAAATGAGTTTCAGAATCTTATAGCAACAATGAGATTCTATTTGGACCAAAAAGATATTGAGAAATTGGTAAAAACACATTTTGCATACACATCACTAGGAGCAAAGGCTCAGAAAATTATGGACAGCATGAGTAAGGACCAGAAAAGTGTTTATGATGCTGAATTCACGAAAATAGAACAATCTATCGAAGAGATAGACCCCTTGCTAATTTCATTTTTATTAAAAAATGGTGTCACTGAAGAAGAAATAAAAAAGGGAGACATGGAAAAAATACTGAAAAAAATTAGAGACACTAAGCCGTCTGCACAAAACGAGTCTCCGAGTGAAGAGGCGCAACCAGTCGTTCAGGAAATAAACGAGTTCGAAAAAGAAGATAAAAAATACCTCAAAACCTTCGGATTAAGAATGGAGGAGTGGAAAAACAACTTTTTTGCCGGCATCTTTACCGGAGAGTACAAAGACGCTGTGCTTAAAAAGATGCGCAGAAAAAAGGAGGGTGAAGGGACGAAAGCAGAGATGGGGGAAGAGATAAAAGTAGAGATGGGGGAAGAGATAAAAGTAGAGAAAAGCGCTTTCAAAAGATTTGCTGCTGAGTTTGGCAAGATGTTCAGAAAACAGGCTGAAGAATTTCATGAAAAAAGAGAACAAGTAGAAAATGGTGGAAAAGGAGCAGCAAAAGGTTGGATGAGTTTCGGAGCTGATGTTGTTAGAAACGGACGAATGGTGGCTGATTATTTAGGATTGACTGCTGCCATCCCTACCAGATACTTCATGATGGCAATGGTTGCTGCTGAGAAAGGTTTCAGTGCTGCAAAAGGAGCTAGAATGGGAAGTGAAGAAACCCTTAAATCTGTAAGAAAAGATCAAAAAGAATATGCTAAAAATGCGAAGGAATGGCGAGAAGACCAGGAACTTGCTGACGCAATAGCCAAAGCGCAAGACGAAGCATTTGCGATGAACCCAAATGCAAAAAAAGCCTTTGAAAAAGGAGAGGACCCTAGTAAGGTCTCCAAAAGAGAACTTAAAGACGCGTACCTGAAGGCTCTACCTGAAGAATTAAAGCAAAGAATGATTGCACCTCAGGCTGCTTGGTTAACTGTACAAGGACAAGCCCAGAGAGAGATTTCTTCGTTGCTTAAGAAGCTTGAGAAAAAGATGGGGCAGATAGAAAACAGTAACGGAAATGATGAAGAGAAGGAAAAGGAAAAAATAAATCTCCTTAGAAAATTCGAAAAGAAGCTTGCAGACTGGGACAGAATGCTGACCACAACAGGAACCATAAACAAGCTTGCGTACGGTCTCTCAAAATCAGAACGGGCCGCAGAAATTGCAAAGCATGTACTTACCGTTGAAACATTGCTTGTCTCTGCAGAGAGACTGGCAGAGAAACTATGGGATGTTAAGTTTGGAATTGTAGATGCAGAAAAATCCGCAGTAAACAGTGTTCTGAGAGGAAAAATTTTCAAAGCATGGTCACTAGCACAAGAACAAGAAGCAGCCACCGCAACAAATGAATCAATCATGACAGATCCTGGAAATACGACTCAAACACCAAAAAACATAGAGGGAGATCTCGTAATGGATCAAAAAACAGATACTGAACTAAGAGAAAAAATTGCAGCGGCAAGAGCAACGGCAGAAACAGCTCCGTCTGGCAATACTCCTTCTGCCACAGAAACAATTCTTTCCAAAGTTAAAGGAGTCAATTTCGACAAAGGGAAAGGGGGAATTGCTGGAATAAAGGAACTAAGAGAGCAAATTAAGCATGCATATAATGGAGATTATAGCTCCGCTCCGAAGAGCGTACAGGATTTCATGAAAGAACCCAATGCGACCAAACTTGCAATCAAATTCGGCTTGTTCAAGCCAGACATAGAGGATGAGAGCGCAAATATAATGAAGGGCTCAACTTTGAAATTTGACGCAAACGGCAATCTCGTTTTTCACGATGCAAGAGAGAATGCAGATACGGTAATGATGGAAGGAGACAAGGTGACTGAGTATAAAGGAAAAAGATTTGATTATGATTCTAAAAAAGCTCAAGCTCTAAAAGAGCAAATATCTGAAAAAATAGACGGGGACAAGAGGAAGCCTTGGGATCCTTCCAAAGAATTGGAGGAACACATGCGCACCAAAAGACCAGAACCTTTCCCTGTCTCAAAAGAAATAGATCTATCCATCTTAAACAGCACCACAGAAACTCCTATGCCTAAAGCTCCAGACATAGAGACCGCAGACATGCGAGGATTTCTTTCTAGACTAACTGTGGAAGAAAAAATAAGTTTTGAAAAAGATGTGGAAAGCATGTCTAGAGACTTAGAAATATCTAAAGAAGAAGCTAGAGAAAGAATAATGAAAACATGGGATGCAAAGCTTAACATATCCCAGAGAACCATTCCTCAAGAAGTCCAACCCGGAACAAGAAGCTTGGGAACAAAACCTGCAGATGTCATAACAGGGCAACCAGGAGAAGGAGTAAGGCCATACAGTCAGCCTTCCGTTAGACAGATGATAGAAGCAGAAAGACAAAGAGCAAATGCAACATATCGAGGATATAATAGACCATTTGGTGGATGGGGAATCTGGCAAAATTCTGAACCAGAATACTACCCACAGCTTTCCCCTCAAGAGAACTTCATCCTACAAAATGAATCTTCTTTTGGAAAAAATCCTTTTTGGTTAAGCCCAGAGGAGCTCATTGATGTATATCATGTACACATAGGAAATATACAAGCCCACTTAACTGAACCAGGAGACATGGAAAAATGGGAAAAAATGGCTGGGATGGACGCCAGAAATGTAATAAAGGGAGGGACTGTAAATGAAAATAATGTATATAATGAAATGCTTGTATATATGCAAAGACTTCAAAAAGAAACAGGATTAAAACCTAAATTCTGGGGTAAAGAAAGTGTCCGAGACTACATAGCTCGAGCTCTTCAAAAAGCAGCTGACAAAAACAAGCTAGAACTCTTTAGAGGCAGAACAATCGGGTAGTATGGTATATTAGGTAAGTGCAACACCTAGAAGGACTAAATGAAAAACAAAAGGAGGCGGCCAGTCATACCGACGGGCCGCTTTTGATAGTTGCAGGAGCAGGAGCAGGAAAGACAAAAACCATAACCCACCGGATAGTTAACTTGATAAAATCAGGCATTGCACCAGAAAACATCCTAGCAGTAACCTTCACCAACAAAGCCGCCAAGGAAATGCGGGAAAGGATCATATCCGAAATAGAGAAACATGCCCCAGGGCAAAACTCCATACCATTTGTAAGCACTTTTCACTCTTTAGGAGTCCATATAATCAAAGAAAATGCCCGATTATTAGGCTTAAGCAAGTATTTTTCTATACTAGACGAGTCTGATGCACTATCCATAATCAAAGAGGCCGAAAAAGAACTAGGAATTGACCCGAAGCAATACGAACCTAAGAAAATAAAGGGTATTATCAGCAATGAGAAATCTAAATTCATCGAGGTTGATAAATATGAAGACATTGCTAACGATCCATTAAATGGTAATTATATGGCCAAAATAGTTTTAGACGTATGGAGGCTATATGAAAAGAAAAAACATCAGGAAAACTCTCTGGATTTTGATGATTTGCTACTTAAATCAGTTAAGTTGCTAAAAGAAAACGAGGGGGTCCGCTCTATGTACCAGAATAGATGGAAATATATCCATATTGATGAGTATCAAGATACCAATGAGGTTCAATATTTGATGTCCAAACTTCTGTGTTCTTTGGATAAACATATATGTGTCGTGGGTGATGCAGACCAAAATATATATTCTTGGAGAGGGGCCAACTTAAAAAATATTCTAAACTTCGAAAAAGATTATCCTTCAGCCAAGATAGTATTGCTTGAACAAAACTATCGCTCGACTCAAAATATTCTTGAAGCTGCTAATGAAATAATTAAGAAAAATAAATTTCGACCTGATAAAAATCTTTTCACAAAAAATGGCACAGGGGAGAAGATAGGTCTTTATGAAGCTCTAGATGAAAACGAGGAAGCAGAATTCATTGCAACAAAAATCATTGAGCTTGCCGACAATTCAAAAACTGAATTTGCATTTTCTGAAATAGCAATTTTGTACCGTGCCAACTTCCAATCAAGAGCGCTTGAAGAAGCAATGCTTCGATACAATATCCCATACCAAGTACTGGGAATAAAATTCTTTGAGCGCAAAGAAATAAAAGACACTCTCGCATATCTAAGAGCTGCGCTCAACCCACAGAGCCTCTCAGATATCAAAAGAATAATTAATTTTCCCGCAAGAGGAATAGGGAAAGCAACCTTGGCAAAAATATTTGCAAATGAAATCGAATCTCTCCCAGTCAAAACTAGGATAAAAATAAATAGCTTCTACGCTCTGCTTGAAGAAATAAAAGAAAAGATCTCTAATTCCACTCCATCAGAAGTAATTAAATTCACTGTAAAAAGATCTGGGATCGAGGCAGAACTTTCACAAGGAGGAGAGGAAGAGCAAGAAAGATTGGGGAACATAAAAGAGCTTGCAACTCTTGCGCTTAAATATGACAATTTTCCAAACGGACCTGGAATTGAAAGGCTTTTAGAGGATGCAGCACTTGCAAGTGACCAGGATAGCCTGATAATAAATACGGATAAAAAGGAAATAAAAAATGCGGTTAAACTCATGACAGTGCACGCATCTAAAGGTTTGGAGTTTAGAAACGTTTTCATAACTGGACTCGAAGACGGACTATTCCCTCATGAAAGACAGAATACAACCAGAAGCAGTTCAGATAGTGAAGAAGAAAGAAGATTATTCTATGTGGCTTTAACCAGAGCAAAAGAAAAACTTTTTCTTTCATTCGCAAACTTCAGAACAATTTTCGGTTCAAGACAAATTAATGCTCCGAGCGAATTCCTTGCGGATCTACCGCCAGACTTAATAGAGAGAGAAGGAGAGCGAGGAGTAAAAACAATTTATATATGAAAGCAAAAAAATCTTTAGGTCAGAATTTCTTGAAATCAGTTCTAGCACTACATAAAATTGTAGAAGCTGGAGAAGTCAATACAGAAGACGTAGTACTTGAGATTGGACCTGGTAAAGGTGCACTTACAAAAAAAATATTAGAGAGATCAGGAAAAGTAATTGCTGTAGAAAAAGATTACGAACTTTTTCAATTGCTTCAAGAAAAATTTAAAGCAGAAATAGCTGAGGGAAAATTAAAACTCATATCTGGGGACATCTTGGAGTTCAATCCTCAAGAACAAGGATTTAAAAAAGGAGAATATAAAATAGTAGCAAACATCCCATACAACATAACAGGAGCAATACTTAAAAAATTCCTGACAGACGAGGCTCAGCCTTCTAAAATGGTGCTGATGGTTCAAAAGGAAGTGGCGCATAGAATAGTAGCAGGGGATAAAAAGGAAAGTATTCTTTCTATTTCAGTAAAAGCATACGGAAAACCTTCTTTTGTTATGAAAGTTCCGGCAAGATATTTCTCTCCAGCACCCAAAGTAGACTCTGCGGTTATATTAATTGATGATATATCTAGGGAAATCTTTACAAAAACAGGAGCAAGTGAAGAAAAATTCTGGGAAATAGTAAAAACAGGATTCGCACATAAGAGAAAAAAGCTCTCTGGAAACCTAAAAAATATGAATTTTATAGAAAAAGAAGAATTCATGTTCCTCAAAAACAAGCGAGCAGAAGATTTATCGCTAGAACAGTGGATTTCTCTTGCCAAATTGTCATAGAAATATGATACAATCAAGACATAATTAAATTAGATTTGTTACAAGACAAAAGATTTCGCTTAGTCGCTTTTGCGATATTGTTTGTTGCGCTAGTTTTTATCTACAACAAAGGATGGCTCTTTGGAAAAAGAGAAAATAATACTTCGGGTCTTACTTACGGAACCGATGAAAGCCTGGAAAGCTTGGCGAACAGAGATACTGACGGAGATGGAGTCTTCGACTGGGAAGAGGGCCTATGGGGCACAGACCCTCGAAAAAAAGATACCTTCGGTAATGGTATCGGGGATCAAGAAGAAATAAATAAAATTAAGGTAGAGCAAGGGCTCCTTGTGGAGGGAAATAGTGTACAGACCAGTGGAATAACCGACCAATTCTCTCAAGAAATATTTGCGGCCGTTGCAACTCTTGCCCAAACAGGGGAACTAGATGCTGAAGCTGTAGAGAAAATATCAGATGAACTGGCTGTAAAGCTATACACCACAAGCCAATTCAGTAAGACCTATGTCCCAGCAGATATAAAAGTTTCAAAAGATAATTCTAAGGCTGCAGTTCAAAAATTTAATCTCGCCCTTGCTGCCATATACGATAAATACAATATAACCAAAGGAGGAGTACAGATAATTGAGGAAGCTATCATGGAAAATGGAGACATAGACACTGAGGCCTTAAAACAATTTGATACTTTAATTGTGAAGGTTAGAGGTATTATTGATGAATCCCTGAAGCTCCAAGTTCCATCAGACCTAGCGATTTTTCATCTAAATTTAATTAATGCTTTGAGTAAATGCTTAGAAAATTTTCAAGAAATTAGATTATTAGAAACAGATGCAGTTACGGCACTAGTTGGTATCAGAAAATATGAAGAGAACAGTGTTTTATTAGATGATGCCACATTAAATATATCAGTGGCCATTTGGAATATAATAAAATAATGACTGAGATTAAAAAACAAAACAGAATATTGAAAATAAGTATGTTCTTTTTTGTTGTCGCCTTCCTGATAATTCCAAAGAATGTTGGTGCGTTCGGGGCAGTAGTAAGTGACCCGCAACACACAGCAGTATCAAAAGCTAACGGAATAATCTTAAAAGCAGTAGCAGGCTCAGATAAAATCACAGCAAGCACAACGCTAAAAAGCTTCGCCAAGACAGTCCTGCTTGAGGCATCAAAAGCAATTGCAAACCGAGCACTTGTAGAAATAACAAAGAGTACCATAAATTGGATAAACTCAGGATTTCATGGAGCTCCACTCTTTCTGGAAAATCCAAATTCTTTCTTTAAAGATATCGCAAAATATGAAATTAGAACTTTCATAGACACAATTGGATACGATAGACTTAGAATGCCTTTTGGAAGAAGTGTCGCATTGAATGCACTCCGATCATACAATGCTCAACTAAATAACAATCTAGAATATAGTTTGAGCAGAGTGATCCCAGACGAAAATTATTTACGACGATACAGAGAAGACTTTAATGTTGGTGGATGGGAGGGGTTTTTAATCAATACCCAAATTCCATCTAATAACTATATTGGTTTTCAACTAGAGGCCACAGAAGAACTTGCAAGAAAACTTGATGGGACTGTAAAAAGTAACGCAGAAAGAGTTGAAGAAACACTTGCCCAAGGAAGTGGATTCCTCTCACCAATGAAATGTCCGTCAAATCCAAGCTACAATACTGCAAAAAACCAATTCATTAGACCATCATTTAAACCAACAACTCCATATGTTCCTCCTCTTCGTGAGAACTATGCCACAGAAAACGAGTGGGCTATTGCTGCTTTAAATTATCAAGGTCAATGGGATGCATTCGTAGCAGAAGAAAAGAAAGAATGGGCAAAAGAAAATGTTTGCACTGGGGGACTCCAAGCTACAACTCCTGGAGCTGTAGTGGCTGATGCAGCAATGCGAGCTCTTGGAGCAGGGCCAGAGCAAACAGGATTAAAAGCAGCAGTTGGAGGATCTCTTTCTGCAATATTTGATGCTCTTTTGAATAAATTCTTGGGAGATGGATTAAAATCTCTTTCGACAAAAATAAATCCAAGGAACACTGCGGACAACTGGGACTACGAAGGATATTCTCTTGGTTCATATTCTCCATATGACTCAACAATTTCTGACTGGGCAAGTGGTCCGGATAATGTAATTGTTCTTTCTGAGTTCAAGAAAAAAGTAGCGGAAGGAATTAAATATACAGAAGAAGAACTGAAAATTATAACAAATGATTCAATTACTCAACCTGGCATAGAACAGGTGTATGGAGCAATTTGGCCAAAAACTAGAGACTTGGACAGATGTATCCCTGGCCCAGATTTAGGTTGGGAAGACAGGCTGGATCAAGAAATGGAAAGAAATGCATCTGTGTTAAATGGTAAAACAAGTGATGAAGATGGCAACAGAGCTGCTGCGGCCTTAAGAGCTCTGAGATCTTTGGAATTTGCCGTAAGCTTCTTTGAAGATTGGATAAAAAATAAAATGATGACAGAACTTCCGAGCTCAGTTCTGTTTATTGATCAAGTAGAATCTATTGAAGACATACATTCTGAAGCTGATTATCTAGAAGAACAAAGAAGGACCAAGGTTCAAGAGCTTGCAAGGCTAGAATCTATCTTAAATGGATTAAACAACCTTAAAGACCAACCTGAACAAGGGTCAGATGAGGAGGAAGTATTGATTGAACTTGCAAAACAATACAGAGCCATAGAAGGATATCTATCAACTCCTGGAACAATCGCTGAAATGAAATCTAAGCTATTGGTTGAAGTGGAGAAATACGAGAAACTAGAGAAAGCAATCGAACAATGTAACGCTCAAAGAACAGAAAAAAACTGGTCAGTACATGACTGGTCTACATACAGTGGAGCAGCTAGTGTTTACACTGGCACACCAACAGCCTCAACAACTCCAGCACCAGGTGGAAGCAGAACTCCAAGTAGCAGTACAAACACTGGATCAGGAACCGCAAACCCATTAGAGCAAGGAATATTTTGCGGTTTCCCTATATACGGAGGATATACCCATGACTCTTTTAATGGACCAGATACAACAAGACCAAGACTGCCTATGGTAAACGCTAAAAGCGTATACAATGACAGTAGCTTCTTTGGATTGTTTGGAGACAATGTACATATAAATATAAATTGTGGGCTTTTCTACACAGCTACTGACTTGGTATACAAAGGAAATATTAGGGGACTAACAGGAGAAATAAACTATATAGATCCAATAATAGAAAACACTGGGGAAGGAAATACTCCTGGAGGGCAATGCAATGACACCGGGAATGACCACGCTTCCGTATTAAGAAACGCGATTGATGCAGTAATAAACAACAATCCGAGCTTGGCAAATCTTCCAAACGAAGAAATAAATCAAAATGGAAGAGGTGTAAAAATTAATGGAAAATTATTCCTTACTGCTGTGGCTGATCACATCAACAATAGTGGGACTGGATACAGAGCAACAGCAGAAATATTAAACGGAAATAATAATACATCAACAGGAGATATTATAGGTATCTGGAAAGAAGGAGACTCATTAATGGAAAGATATGATGCCATTGAAGGAGATGACACTAAAACAGTAGGTGAGGCTGCTCAAACCAATTTTGATGCTTTTGTACCTCTTAATTGTACAACCTCAGGAGGAGGGAATGACTGTGGATGTTCAAGTGGAGGGGGAAATGAAGAGGATAACGGACAGACTCTTCCTTTAACAAACCCACCTGCAATCGATACTGCAAATTGGAGCAATGTTGATTGGATGGACACCAATCCTAGTTCTTGGTCACAAACCTCACAACTTTCAGTATCCATATCTGGAAGAACTATAAATGTTCCTCATAGCAAAGCAGGTGCTTGGCCAATCGCAACTCCTTTTGGAGACTCAACAACAGCAGAAGGGAATGCTTGGATATTCGTATATAAAAATGGAAGATGGAAGGCTGCAACATTTGACTTCCTAAGACCAGGACAAACACAAAAAGATACCAGCAACATAACTGATGCTTGTGGAGCATTACGTGGAGAGCTTAGCAACTTCCGCCCTACTGCAGGGCAATTATATGGATTCATGGTAAGTGGAATATCTAGAAGTGGATATACAAACAACATTCAAGAAAGATCCAATGTAGTCATGTATTCTTGGAATGGAGCTACAAGCAAGAGTGCTCCTAACGCATGCGGGGGAGGTTCTACTACTCCGACACCAACCACACCGACACCAACCACACCACCCCTAAATGACAATCCTTTTGTCTCAACAGTATCTCCAAATTCAGTTAGAGCTGGATCCACAACAATCACAATCTCAGGAACTAATTTAACTTCTACAGTTCAATTCTTTGACGGAAGTGGTAAACCTTACACCATTGTAGGAAATGTAAACTCCGGAAAAACACAAGTTACAGCACTTGTGCCAGCTGAACTTCCTGTTGGAAATGCAACAGTGAAGATCTATAAAAATGCTTCGACTGTTTCAAATGGAAAACTCATTAAAATAACTTCAACAGGGGGTAGTACTGGAGGGGGTAATGAAAGCAGTGGAACCATAACCACAGTAACTCCAACAAATGTATTCGTCCCAACTGGAATCGATAGAGTTGGATACCTCGACAGAATGTATCCAAATGGTTGGTGGCCGAGCCTATCTCCAAATGGAAGATTTGTCGCATTTGGAAACTGGGGAGACAGCTTTGTTGTAGACCTAGAGTCAACAGCAACCCCAAAACAAATGTGGAATTTCAACAAACCTGAAGGGTTGCCTCAAGATGGAAAATGTCTTGCAGGACAATGGCTAAGCAACACCAAGCTTACTTTCATATGTGAATCACAGAGTACTGGTTTTTATCGCTACGAAGTAACAGTGGGCGAGTGGGTAGCTAGAAAAACTAATGATTCTTCTGCATCCATTGGGGCTACTATGTTTAGAGCTGAAGATAATAATTGGGTTTCATATCTTGCTCCAGGACAAATTTCGAAAAACGGTCAAATCCTTGCAACAGGATCTGGAGGTGCGGTCTCTACTAGTGGAAACACATTTGTACATGCGTGTACAAATCAAAATCAAAGCATTTGTGTAAGAAACGGAACAACGTTAAGTAAAACATACTCAGTAAAGAGCCCTATGCACAAGACCGCTGTCGCAAACAACTATATAATATATGGTGGTTATGGGCCAACAAGAGGAATCAACCCATCTGGAAGTGATACAGACCTTACTGTTGCTCCATGGAGATGGGAAGATCTAGGTGATGTAGTAATGGTAAACAGTACAGCTTGGGTTGCAACTACCAGCTACGACAACCGTACCGGAAATTCTTATATATTCCTAAGACCATGGGGAAGCAAGTCAGTAATTGCTGTAGAGGCGCCAGCTGTGTGGGTGAATGTAGCGGTAAGTGGTTCAAACTTTAAGATAGCTTACAATGATGATAAGGGGGCAATGAAAGTTTTGACAGTGCCAATAAATTCAACAAGGAGAACATTACAATAAAATGAAAAGATTTGTTTTATACAGTTTAATATTCTTGGTTTCTTTGGTGGGGTTTTTTGGATTACGATCTGAAATTAGAGCTGATGATGTTTTAGGTACATGTACAATTAACTACCTGAGTTTATCTGAGCCGACCAGAATACCAAATGTATCTGAGGCTCGGTGTAAAACTGGTGACATATTCCAACAATACAAGAGTAATATTGATTTTTCAGGAACCTCCTGGGTTAGATCTGCAACAAGTCCTATTACTCCAAACCCTAGCCCCACAACACCCACACCCAACCCTGCAACTCCAGGAAATCCAACAACCACAACCCCAAGTGGCAACAACAGTGCTTTGGGAACTTGTAGTATAGTATTTACTTCAAATCTAGCTCCGGAGATAGTAGACAGAAGCGCTACTGAAACAAAATGTAAGGTAGATTTATTTGAAAGATATAACAGAACAGCTGATTTCGAAAGAATGAGCTGGGTTGCCAACCCACCAGAAGAACCCAAGCCAGCCGACGACACAACCCCCTTAGAGAGATTTGTAAAAAAATCTTGTAGCGTATCCTTGAATGGAATCACTCAGGGATGTTTCTTATATATTGCTTATTATATTTTCTACACAATACCTGCATGGCTTCTTTATATAGCCGCTATGCTATTTAATGCTTTAATTAGCATAGGATTAAGCACTAATCTATATACGGAATCCACTTTTATATCTACTGCATGGGCAGTAGTTAGAGATCTTTCAAATATTTTCTTCATCCTAATCCTATTATATGTAGCAGTTGAGACGATACTGGGAATTGGACATAATACTAAAAAAACCATTGCACAAGTTCTTCTTATGGCTTTATTGATTAACTTTTCGATGTTTTTCACAAAAGTCATAATAGACACCTCAAATGTAGTCGCTCTAGTTTTCTACAACAGAATAGACGTTTCTACAAAAGTAAACGACACACCTCAGCCATACCAAGAGGGAAGTAGCAATTCTAATGAAAAAAATATTTCTGGGGGACTAACGAAAGCTTTTGATCCAACACAATTAATCAGCGAAAAATTCTTTTCAGCGGCACAACAAACTATTGTTGATGGAGAAGTTATCGAATTTGATGAAGTTCCTTTTGGAATTGTTTTTGGTGTTACATTGCTAGCAGGTGCAATCATGGCTGTTGCCGCATACGCATTCTTGGTGTCTGGAATGGCTTTCCTTGGACGCTTGATTGAATTATGGGCTCTCATAATCTTTTCTCCATTTGCTTTCATGTCGTCAACAGTCCACAAACTAGCGGGGACAGAATATATAGGATGGAACCAGTGGCTATCTAGACTACTGAAGGTTTCTTTCATGGCACCAATATTCATGTTCTTTATGTACCTGATATTCATGCTGGTACAATCAAACATATTTGGAACATTCTTGAGCCAGACTCAATCAAAAGCTCAAATTCTGCTTTCTGTAATTATTCCGGCTTTGATAATAATCAAACTACTTCTAAAGGCAACAAGTATGGCAAAGTCGTCAGCAGGAGAAGCTGGGGAGTTTGTCATGGGTGCAGCTAAAGGTATCGCAGGACTAGCTGTGGGAGGAGCTGCGCTGGGGGTTGCTGGAGGAGCGATGATTGGAAGACAGGGTGGAAAGTTTTTGGCATCAACTTCCAGGACTGAAGATGCGGTAAAATATGGTTCTGTATATAGAAAAGCACAAACTGAGTTTAGCCATGAATTAGAAGAATGGGAAAGGACTGGAAAGAAAGCTGGGAAAAAGAAACCGACCTGGGAAGAACACTGGGAGCTTGAGAAAGCAACTAACCCAGATAGGTCAATCGCTAATGCTGGATTCTTGACACGAGTCGGCGGGAGAATCAATGCAGCCCAACAGAAAAAACAAGAAGTTAGTCATGCCATCCATGAAATGGAGGAACTTAGAGGAAAAGTGGGGGCAAAAGACGCTGCAAGCATAACCGGCTTCCAAAAAGCGGCAATGCGATCTGAATTCGATAAAGCAAACCTTGATAAAGTAATGGGTCATATACTTAGAGGAATTAACGACAAAAAAGAAGAGGTTAGAATTACGATACCCGATCCAACTGATCCTACTGGCAAAAAAACTATCAGTGTAGTAGGTAAAAATGGTTATGATAAAGTAATGCGCAAACACGAATCCGACGCAATAATGGCCGCAGGAGATCCAGGAGACGTTATTAGAGATGCTTCAGGTAGAGTAACTGGACTTTCAAGTCAAGGAAACAGAAGAGTTGATAGTGCACTAGGAGAAAAGTTCACAATACTTCAAAGAGACAAGGCTAAGGAAATCCTTACTAAGAAATATCACCACCTTGAGGCAGAAGAAAGAGAAAGAGTAAGTGGTGGTGAAAAACTGATAGGTGCTTCTGCTAGTGGTAGCTATGACCCAAGAGGTCTTGCACTACTGAAAGGGGGAATGTTAGACAGTGTACGCAACAAAGCATTCCTTGGAATAATGGGTGCTGTAGCTCTTGGTATTAGAAACGGATTTAAGAAAACCTCAGGAGGATTTGATGGAGGAGCACCAAAGAAAGATATTGTTCTTGACTTTAAAGATATTCTTGGAGGGTCTCTGGCTAATTTCGGAAAGAATCTTAATGTAAAAGTTGATTTGGGTGGAGGAGGTGGACACGGTGGAGGACATGATGATCATGGAGGAGGACACGACGACCACGGACATGGTGGGGGAGGGCATCATTAGGATATAATTAAAACAAATGGACAAAGAAGAACTACAACAGAATATAGCTCTGTACTATTCCAAACTTCCAAAAGACGCTCAGGAGTTTTTCTCAAAAATGGAGTGGCTTGATAAGCTAAAGAAACTTAGCATTAAGTATGCATTAAGCGAAGAACAAACCCAGACACTACTAACTGAAACCACTCTAATAATGCTTGGAATTATTCCTCTAATAGAGTATGAGGAAACAATAATACAGGAAACAAAGCTTCCTAGAGAATTCGCTCAGCAGATGATACAAGAAGTAAAAGACTATATACTCAGACCAGTAGCAAGTCAAATAAATGAAGCATACGAAAAAAACTCTGCACCTGACAAAGAAGCGGAGATGGAAAGAATACGGATAGAAGAAGATTTAGATGCTAAATTTGAAAAACTTCCCAAGCACATCCAGGAGGCAATTCAGTCCTCTAATTATTACGACTCTCTGTATGAGCTAGGTCTAAAATACAATTTAACGGTGGAGCAAATGGGGATTCTGGAAGAATTAACCACAGGAATTCTTACTGGAGATATTTCAAGCGATAGATATGAAAGATTGCTTGAGGAAAAAGTTCGAATGTCTGGAAGTGATGCCGCAGGAATAGCTTCAAAGATAAACGAAAAAATACTTAAGCCAATACGAATAAAAATGATGGCCTCCACAGAAAAACCAAAACAATCCGCGCCATTTGCCATAAAAAAGAGTGAGGAGTTCATATTAAACAAAGCTGGTATAGATATAAATCCTGTAAATAAACCTGCGAGCTTAAACACACTTGAGTTGGGGTCTGGAAAAGTGGAAACTCCAATAAGCACAAAACCAGCAATTGGACTTGCGCAAAAACTTCAAACCACTGTTCAATCTCCAACGCTAAACACAAATCATTCACCAGAGAAAGTATCCAATTCTAATACTCCGGGATATAATGGAAAAGATCCTTACAGGACAGAGTTAAAAGAATAAGATGCAATTTAAAGTTCCACAATTTCTAGATATAGAAGATAAAATTTTCGGACCATTCACATTCCGACAATTTGTATATTTAGCTGGAGGAGCAGGTCTTTCTTTTGTCATATATGAACTTCTTGGATTAATGCTGGGTGCTATACCGATAGCCATAATAGTAGGTTTCTCAGGACTTTTAGCATTTTATAGACCCAACAATAAACCTTTCATAAACATGCTGGAAGCAGGATTTAAGTTCCTTATGCAAAGCAAGCTATATGTATGGCAAAAATCTAGAAAAACTGCAGGTGTAAGCCGAGAAAGCTCAGAGGAACTGAAGAGTATAGCTATGGAACAAGATGTCGCAACCCCTAAACTTACTTCAAGCAAGCTTAGAGATCTAGCTTGGAGTTTGGATGTTCTTGATACAAATAAAGGAGGTGAGCACGCAACACACAGAGAATAGGGAGAGAAAGAGGAAAATAATGTATAATAGGATTGTATGGCTTTAAATGCGAAAGCAACACAGGAGTTTGTACCAATAAAAGAAATCAGAGATGGGATAGTAGTTCTAAAGAATGGAGACCTTAGGGCAATAATATTGGCAAACTCAATAAATCTTTCATTAAAATCCGCTGATGAGCAGAGGGCAACGATTATGCAATTTCAAAATTTTCTAAATACCCTTGATTTTCAAGTACAAATATCAGCGCAATCTAGGAAATTAGATATACGTCCATATCTTCTTCTTCTGGAACAACGCATGCAAGTCCAGAGCGAACCATTACTGAAACTACAGACAAAAGAATACATAGATTTCATAAGAAATTTTACAGAAAATGTAAGTATTATGACAAAAAACTTTTTTATAGTAGTACCTTATACACAGACAAATTTAAAACAAAGTTCTGATTTCCTAGATAGGATTCTGGGAAGAAAAAATAGCGCTGAAAGAAAAATTGCTGAACAAATAGATTTTGAAGAAAAAAGATCTCAACTTGAAGAGAGGGTGGGGGTCATACAACAAGGATTGGCAAGATGTGGGATTAAAAGCGCCCAACTTGAAACAGAAGAAATAGTTGAAGTCTTTTATAAAGTATTCAATCCAGGAGAAGTTGAGGGTAAAATATCATTAAATTAAAATGGGAATTTTTGATAAAATTTTAGGAAGAGAAAAAGAAGGCTACAGAGGAAATGACGATATTCGCGCCTCTATTTTGTCGGTAATGCCAGAAGAAATATATGATAAAGCAACTCTTGAACTACAAGATGTAATCGCTCCCTCTGCGCTCAAAATAGAATCAAAATCAATCAATCTTGGAGATAAAATCGCTAGAACTTTCTTTATAATTTCATACCCTAGATTCCTGACAGACAACTGGTTTTCTCCGATTATTAACCTAGATAAAATATTCGACATATCCATATTTATACAACCTATAGATACCTCTATCGTACTTCGACAATTCCAAAAGAAAGTTGCTGAGGTTCAAAGCCAGATTGCAGTAAGAGAGGCGAGAGGTATGGTGAGAGACCCAATGCTTGATACTGCATATCAAGACCTAGAGAGTTTGAGAGATAGTTTGATTCAAGCACAGGAAAAAATGTTTGAGGTTGGGATATATATAACAATATATGCCGACAATGAAACTGAGTTATTTAAGGTAGAGAATGAAATAAAATCAATACTTGAAAGTAAACTTATCTACATAAAACCAGCTCTCTTCCAGCAAGAAGATGGTTTTATGAGCGTAATACCTATAAATAATGATCTCTTAAATATCCATCAAAAACTTAATTCTGAACCTCTTTCAAGTGTATTTCCGTTTGTATCTTTTGATCTTACTTCAGATAAAGGAATACTGTACGGAGTAAATAGACACAATTCTAGCCTTATTATATTTGATCGTTTTTCTCTTGAGAACTATAACTCTGTAACATTCGCAAAATCTGGTTCCGGTAAATCATATGCTACAAAACTTGAGATTCTTCGATCTCTTATGTTTGATGTGGATGTTATTGTAATAGATCCTGAAAAGGAATATGAATACCTCTCTGAGGCAGTAGGGGGAAGATACTTCAACATATCCTTGTCTTCAGATCACCACATTAACCCTTTTGATCTTCCAATTCCCAGAGAAGACGAGACGGCAGAAGACGTCCTTAGATCAAACATAATAAACTTAGTAGGCTTGTTCAGACTTATGCTTGGCGGCCTTACCCCAGAAGAAGATTCAATGGTAGACAGAGCTATCTCTGAAACATATGCCATCAAAGACATAACTCCTAATTCTGATTTTTCTAATATAGAACCTCCGCTTCTTTCAGACTTTGAGATGGTTCTGTCAGGAATGGAGGGAAGTGATTCTTTAGTCGCCAGACTGTCGAAATATACTCGTGGATCCTGGGCAACCTTCCTAAACAGGCCTAGTAATGTCGATATAAATAAAAAATTCGTAGTATTCTCTGTGCGAGACATGGAAGATGAGCTTAAACCAGTTGCAATGTATATAATTATGCATTACATCTGGAATGCGGTAAGAAAAAATCTAAAGAAGAGACTGCTTGTGGTGGATGAGGCGTGGTGGATGATGAAGTCTGAAGACACTGCATCTTTCTTGTATTCCATAGCCAAAAGAGGCAGAAAATACTACTTAGGACTAGCAACCATAACCCAAGATGCTGCAGATTTCATGAAATCTCCATATGGAGTGCCGATTGTAACAAACTCTTCAATCCAGCTCTTGCTTAAGCAATCTCCTACCACAATCGATGTGCTTCAAAAGACATTCAACCTAACAGATGAGGAAAAATACCTTCTTCTGGAGTCAGGAGTGGGGGAGGGTATATTCTTCGCAGGGCTTAAGCATGTAGCGATAAAGGTGATTGCTTCATACACAGAAGACCAGATCATAACCTCTGACCCTTCTCAGATACTTTCTAATAAAAAAGCACGACAGGAATTGGAACTAAAAGAAGACGGGGGAGCTATTTAACTTGTTAGGGAAAGCTTTTTGCTGGTATAATGCAATCATGTATTTAAAGTCACTTTTAGTGATAACAACAACAATACTTTCGGTATTGTTTATGTTTCCTTTCTCAACGGAAGCCATATCTGAATCCGCTATTTTCATGAAAATAAGTCCTGAAAACCCTGCCCCTGGAGAAAATGTAAACATAAGCTTGAGTAGCTACACAGCAAATTTAGACACTGTACTTATTATGTGGTCTCTCAATGGTTCCACCACTTCATCCGGAAATGGGAAAAAAACTTTTTCTACACGAGTAGGAGAGGTGGGAAGCACTACTTCAATAGTTGCAACTATTTTCCTACCTGATGGAGAAATTGAAAAAAGAGTAACACTTAGACCTTCTAGCCTTACCTTGCTTTGGCAGGCACACGACTCATATACACCACCCTTTTATAGGGGTAAGGCCTTACCAGGAGCAGATACTGATATAAAGGTTGTGGCAATGCCTGAATTGCAAAACACAATAAACTATACTAGCCACAAGAATCTTACTTACGAATGGAAAAAGGACTACAATAATGATCAAGAAGCTTCTGGATACGGAAATAACTATATAATATACACAAATGATTATCTGGAAAGGGTAAATACTATCGGTGTTACCGCCACAACCATAGATCAAAAATATTCATCAAGTGGACAAGTAAGCATTCCTAGCTTTAAACCAAAATTGAGTTTTTATAGAGTAGATAGTAAATTAGGGACTCTTTTTAATAAAGAAATATCTGGAACCCACTTCATCAATGAGCAAGATGTAATAAGAGCAGTTCCATATTTTATGTCTCCCAAGAATATACAAGTTCCAACTTTGGTGTTCAGGTGGTATATCAATGATAATTTAATGAACATAAGCAACTTGTATAAAACAAAGATACCATTAAAAGTAGGGGAAGGAATATCGGGTAAATCAAAATTGCGACTTGAAATTGAAGACAGTACAAGAATATTCCAAACAGCCTCAAAGGAGATAAACGTAGAATTTTAAATGAAAAAAATAATTTCTTTAATTGCAATAGTTTTTACTGTCTTAGGCATATTTGTACCAAATATCAGGGTGGAGGCTGCGGACCCAAAAGGTACTTGCACAATAAAAGAAAGAGGAAAGATAGAAGTATATGAAAACAGGACTGAGGAAGCGTGTAGAGTTCTGGTAAGTAATGATGACAATAATAGGGATTTTGTAAGCTGGATAAAAAATCCAATACAAGATGCAGACGCAGATTACAATTTTCTTGCTCCACTAACAAAAGAACAAGCAGAATCTTCCTTTGACCCAGATGACGACAATGCCCTTGGAAACTACATAAATGTATTAATAAAAATCATTATTGGATTATGCGCAGTGCTTGCTGTTGTTATGCTTGTAGCTGGCGGAATAGAGTACATGATGAGTGAACTATCTCATGAAAAAGCTAGCGCAAAAAACCAAATGACTGAAGCTATTTTAGGATTAATTATAGCCTTAGGAGCTTATGCTCTGCTTAATACAATAAACCCCAACCTTCTTAATACAGAAGTTGATCTTAAGATGATAGTCTTAGAAGCTGACATAGAAGCCGATGTGGCACAAACCCCCGTAAATGGAAAATATGCTAATGGAGCAACTTATGGTAACAAATGGGATGACACAGTGGGACTAAATACAACACTACCACCAAGGGTAACTGTAAAAGAGCCACAGTGTACATGGATTGGACAACCAAGCTGCACATCAATAAGAAAACTGGACATCTCTTTGGCAAAGACAACACAAGAGGGGTGTGGGTGCGACATAGTTATCACCGGGGGAACAGAATCGTGGCTACACGGAGGAAGCACAGGGAACACTAGTCATATGCTTGGAAGTGGTACAATAGACTTAAGAGTAACAGATGCTTTAAATAAATACATCACGGACGGAAAGCCTTTCAAGAAAAACGATAGGTTTCAAAAAAATGGAATAAATTATTATTTTGAAGGAGATCATTGGCACGTTTATAAATAAAAAATATGTCGCGAAGAAACCTAATACTTTTAATAATATTTTTATGTGCTGTGACTTTGGTATTTTTTGGATACTTGTACATAACCAGAACAGATGGAACAAAACCTGAGGATTCAGGAGGGGGGAGTAACTTCTTCTCTGGATGGAATCCGTTCTCCACTAAACCAAGCACATCAGGAACAACCCCAGAAGGTGAAACTCCGATAGAACCTGAGATCCCAGGGGAAGAAATAGGGAGCTTGAAACTAAAGAAAGTATCAACTATGCCAATTGCTGGGTATGGCGTGTTCCAAAAAGAAAGGATAACGCAAGTCTTCGAAGAAGGACAGGATGGCAATACAACTATAAAAGACGAAATAGAACTAGCGCCCGCAGTTAGATACGTCGAAAAAGAAAGGGGAATTATATATCAAACATATGCTGACATAATAAAAGAAAATAAGTTCTCTAGTACTATAATTCCAAGAATATATGAAGCTTTCTTTGGGAATAAGGGTGAGTCAGTTGTTATGAGGTATTTAAAAAGTGATGATGAAACAATTGAAACTTATATAGGAAGACTTCCCAAAGAGTTTGCTGGGGAAGAACCTCGAGATGATAATGAGATAAGTGGGTCTTTTCTCCCAAGTAAAATAAGTGATGTTAGTATTTCAACTGACAACACAAAGCTATTTTATTTATTTAATCTAGGAGATGGTGTTATAGGAAGTAGTTTAGAGTTTTCTTCTAACAAGAAAACTCAAGTGTTTGAATCATCTTATACTGAATGGCTATCACAGTGGCCGACCAGCAACCTTGTCATGTTAACCACCAAACCTGCTTCGGGGGTTCCTGGATATATGTACAAACTAGATATAAATACTAAAGCTATGACTAAGGTCATAGGTGACATAAATGGATTAACCACCCTGACAAGTCCAACAGGAAGACTAGTATTATATGCAGGAGATAATTTATCTTTAAATCTTTACGATACGTCTAATAGGAACAGTCTTCCGGTTGGAATAAGAACCCTACCAGAAAAATGCTCTTGGACTAAAGATGAAGTATATATATACTGTGCAGTGCCAAAAAACATACCACAAGGGGAATATCCAGATGTTTGGTATCAAGGAATAGTATCTTTTAATGACGAGCTTTGGAGAATAGATCCTGCAACTGGAATAACTAATCAAATTCTAAACCCAGCAATAGAAACAAAGGGTGAGGAAATTGATGCAATAAGATTGTCATTGGATGATTCAAGCACTTTCTTATTCTTCATCAACAAGAAAGATAATTTCCTTTGGGAGTTCAGCCTTAAATAGGACCGAGATATTTAATAACAACTCTTCTGTTTGGTCCAAAACCAACTGATTCTGTCTTAACATCTCCAGCCTCAGCTAGAAATTCATGCACAATCCTTCTCTCGAAGGCTGACATAGGATCAACCTCTACACTTGATTTAAAATATCGAGCTCTTTCAGCCATTAAATGAGCTACGGCCTTAACGTTATCTATTTTTTTCTTCTGAAAATCATTTATATCGATTAGGAAATCAACTTCCAATTCTCCAGACTTGTTTCTTGTCTCTATTATCCTCTTAACTAGGTGATTAAGAGCCATAAGAGCCTCGCCATCACGTCCTGTAAAGAAATGTGGCTCAGATACAGACACTCGATACCATACACTCTTCGGACTCTCTTCACTGACAGAGACCTCACTTACAGGAATATTAACCTTCTCTATTAGTTCTTTTATTAAGTTTTGTATCTCTATCTTATCCATAACTTTTTATTGAATTACAGTCAAATGTTTCTTCTTGCTTGCGTATATCTGCTGACCAATTGCAAATGCATTGCTAACAATCCAGTAAAGTGCGATTGCACCAGAGATGGTGTAAGCGATAAAGGCAACTACAATAGGGAAGAAGTACTTCATCTGCATCTGCATGCTCTTCTGGAAACTAGCTGCAAAATCATTTCCTTGAGACGGAGCTGGCTTCGGCATGTAGTGTGCCTGGAAATACTGAGAAACACCGGCTAGAATTGCAAGAATTATGCTCTTTCCTGAGAGATCAATAAATCCAAGGAATATCATGTTTACCTGCTCTGGAACTTTTACAAATGAATACAGTAAATCTCCGTCAAACTTTATTCCATTATAAAATACAAAGTAAAGAGCAAAGATTATAGGTATTTGAATTAAAATTAGAAGACATCCAGAAAAAGGATTGGTTCCATTCTTTTTATATAAATCAAAAGTCATGCGAGCCTGCTCTTCCTTAGAAGCCCCACTTGCTTTGATCTCATTTATTTTAGGAGCAAGAGCGTTCATTTTAGCCTGGCTCTCGATAGATTTCTGGGAAAGAGGGTAGAGGATAGCCTTTACCAGCAGGGTAAGAATTATAATAGCTAATCCCATATCCCCCCCAGGAATAATAGCTACTAGGATCGCCAGAACGTTTACAAAAGGCTTATATAACAAAGTATTCCATAGGTAACTCATATTTACCCATTCTATACGAAAAGACTAGAAATTACCAGAAAAACATAAAAAGTCCTTATTTTACTGGATCTATATGATTTTTCTGCCAAGGATGACAACGCAAAATCCTTCTAAAACCTAGATATACACCCTTAAAGCTCCCATATTTTTCAATAGCCTGCTTAGTGTATTCTGAACAAGTAGGATAAAAGACACAACTGGGCCCCTTAAATATGGGACTTTTCCGCTGATATAGGCTAATTAAGCTTATTAAATATGACTTTAATCTCATTTTCCAAGTTCTCCACAGGGTTATTAGACTTATTCTTTTTACCTCCAAAAGCTTTGGCGCTGTTTTTCCCAAAAACAAACGCTCCTACTATATTTTTAGGTATATTTTGTTGGTTTTTTAAGGCAAAATATCCTCTTCGACGCAATTTATTACGCAAAACAGCCTTTTTACCTATATTTTTAGGGGTTAAAAAAGAAAAACGGCTGTTTTTAGCATCACTTTGTATGAATTTCAAGGTTAAATTAGCAGAATTCACAAATCTGCTTTGTTTGAAGATATTTTCTATTTCCCCCTTGCTTAGTCTAGTCTTTTTAGGAGGCATAGGAGAGAAATTATACAGTAAGCTTAGCTCGACCCTTTCTTCTTCGGCGAGTTATAACCTGCTTGCCCTTCTTGGACTTTGAACGAGAAAGAAATCCGTGTGCTTTTGCTCGCTTTCTCTTTTTAGGTTTATATGTGAATGACATAGAGACAATATATAATATTGTTCTTAATAAATCAAATCTGAAGAAGGGGAGTAGATGAAAGTTTTGCACAGCTTATCAACATAGTTAATAAGTTTTAACAAGTTCCCCGTAGTTGTGGAATAGTATAATATGGAGCAATGAACGTAAAACAACTTTGGAAAACTTGTCTTGCCGATATCGAAGCAAATGTTTCAAAGGCAAATTTCAGCACCTGGTTTAAGAATACATCTATAACAAAAGAAGAAGGGGGGATAATATATGTCGGAGTACCTAACGAGTTTGTTAGAGACTGGCTTAAAAATAAATATCATAAATTAATAACAAAGGTTATAGCCGATGCATACGAAAATATGCGAGCTGTTGAGTATGTGATCGCTAAAATAGAAACAGAGAAAGAGGAGATAGAGGAAATCAAGGAGGGTGTAGTAAATAAGGAGCTTCCCCTGAAGGACCTGTATATAAGCCCTGAGGACAATCTAAACCCTAGATATCACTTCAACTCCTTTATTGTAGGAACCTTCAACGAACTCGGATACGCAGCAGCGCAAGCCATCATCGAGAACCCTGGAACCAAGTATAATCCATTCTTCATCTATGGAGGGACCGGACTTGGAAAAACTCACTTGCTTCAGGCAGTAGGGAACTCTATTAAAGATAAATATCCCGGCAAGAAAGTTCACTACATCACCCTAGAAAAGTTCGCAACCGACTTCGTCAACTCTCTGCAAGGAAACAAAGCTAATTCTTTTAAGGAGAAGTATAGAAAATACGATCTTCTTATAATAGATGACATCCAGTTCATCGGGAAAATGGAGAAGATCCAGGAAGAACTCTTCCATACTTTCAATACTTTCTACGAAAACAACAAGCAAATTATCTTTTCTTCAGACAAGCACCCTAACTATATCCCAGAACTAGCAGATCGACTAAAATCTCGCTTTGCGCAGGGAATGATAGTGGATGTTTCTGAGCCTGAATATGAATCACGCCTTGCCATTCTAAAGGTAAAATTAAAGGAACAAAACATTGAACTTGAACCAAGTGTCGTTGAATACATTGCAAGTGCAATAGAGGGCAATATACGCGAATTAGAAGGCAGCCTGAACACAATCATTATGCAATACAAGCTTAAAAATAAATCTCCGTCACTTACTGAGGTTAAAAACCTTCTTAAAAACAACATGCGTCCAAAGAAAAATATTGCAATTAAGGATGTTGTGAAGATTGTAAGCGATCACTATAAACTTGAAGAGGCTTCTGTTTATGAAAAAACAAGAAAGAAGGAGATAGTGCGAGCGAGACAAGTAGTAATGTACCTTCTTCGAGAAGATTTTAATGTGTCATATCCATTAATTGGACAAAAACTTGGAGGAAAAGACCACACAACAGTAATCCACTCTTGTTTAAAAATTAAAGCAGACATGAAAACAGACCCGCAACTAATGCAAGAAATAGAGCAGATACGAGTTATGTTTAAATAGGTGTTAATAAGTAACTGAAAAGATATTGGAAAGTCTTAGATATGGTGTGGATGAAAATAGTGTAAAAAGAATGTTTTCAGGAAAAGGTGGATAAGTTAAAAAGTTATCAAGGAATTAAAAAAATAAAAATCGAAAAAATATTCATTAAATATCAGTTATAAAAAGTTTCCCACATATCCACAGAGCTAATAGTATTAATAGATTATATAAATAAAGAAATACACATATATGAAGATAGAATGCGGAATCGAAAAAATAAAGAATGCTATCTCTCAGGCAGAGAGGATAACTGGAAAGAACTTAACTCTCCCAGTTTTGAATTCTATTCTTCTTTCTGCTTCTGGTAAATCTTTAAAACTTCGCTCAACAAACCTAAGTCTTGGGGTGGAAATTGAAATACCAGCTAAGGTTGAACAAGAGGGGGTTCTTGCAATCTCAGGTTCAGTGCTTTCTGGGATATTTTCTAATATAACTGGAAACGATAATGTTTTTCTTGAAGGAGTAGATGGAAATCTTTCGGTTAAAACCAAGAAAAGTAAAATTAAGATCAAAGGTAACCCGCATGAAGATTTTCCAACCATTCCTTTGGTTGAGGGTTCTTCTTTTGAGATAGATTCCAAAAAATTTACAGACGGAATTAAGTCTGTATACTACAGTGCCTCTGTTTCAGATATAAAACCGGAAATGTCATCTGTTTATATATATACCAATGAGGATAATCTGGTTTTTGTTTCCACTGATTCATTTAGGCTTGCTGAAAAGAAAATTAAAGTTAAGGGGATAGAGGAGATTTCAGGAATAATAATTCCTTTTAAGAATATTCCCGAAATACTTAGAATATTTGGAGAAGTAAATGGAAGTATCAAAGTATGTTTTTCTAAGAATCAGATTTCTTTCTCTTCTGATAATGTTTACCTCACTTCTAGAATTATAGATGGAATATTTCCTGACTACCGTCAAATTATTCCCAAAGAGCCAAAAACTGAAGCTGTGGTACTCAAACAAGATCTTCTCAGTGCTCTCAAGCTTTCAAATATATTCTCAGATAAATTTAACCAGGTAATTCTTTCGATTTCTGTAAAAGAAAAGAATTTTGAACTTTCTTCTTCTAATAATGATGTTGGAGAAAATAAAACAGCTCTAGATGCCGCCCTGAAAGGGGAAGATGTTGAACTTGGTTTTAATTACAAATATTTCTTAGACTGCTTCCAGTCAATCAACACAGATAGCTTGGTGATTAAATTAACTGAAAGCTCAAGACCAATAGTAATCACTCCAGTATCTGATCCATCCTTCACATACTTAATAATGCCTATGAATAGATAGCATGGTTGAGTTAAAGGACTTGTTATCCAGATTCAGTGGCCTTCTCCAGAGCGGAGAATCCAAAACTGAGTCTGTTAGAGAAATAATAAAGAAAGCTACGAACCTTGATATAAAAAAAGAAGATATCAAGATAAAAGACGGAATTATATATCTAAACATAAAACCAATATATAAAAGCGAGATCTATCTTAAAAAAGACAGGATCATTGAAGAAATGGAGATTCTTTTTGGTAAGAAATCTCCTAGTAATATAAGGTAGTTATTCAGATACCTTAAACTGAAGAAGAGCTTCACCTCTATTGTAGTTCGTGTCGTAACCTATCACTCTTAAATCATTAGAGTTCCTTAGATTGTCTAATTCGTTTGGGGTAAAAGAGAAGAAATTTCCCTGAGAAGTTCCCAGATATGTGTCATTTACAAATATATCCATCTTTCTGAGAGGGGATGAGCTCTGAACGGATACATTTATTCTTAAATTTTTTGGATACATAGATGATGAGTTGGGTTCAATCACTGTGATGATCGGCTTGGCCGCATCAGTGTGCACATCATCGTACTGAGTAGGTTTGTCATTGATGGTGGTGATTTGATACTTTCCACTATTTTTTGCCCACCATGAGGCTATTGGAGCTTCCCAACGTGCATATTGAGGGTTGCTAGTAGGATTTGCTGGAGGGTTTCCAAGAATATTTCCTCGATCTACCCAGTGAAGTATGGTATGTACTTCGGTTATAACTTTCTCCACCTTGGTTTCATTCGGGGTATTTTCCGTGGCTAGTTTTCCAGATACAGTATCAATGAAGAAGTTGTTGTTTCCTTGCCAGATTCCTCGAAGGACTGGTTTCACAGTTTGTGGATCTGCTTCTTTGTTTGGATACTCAAACTGCTCAGAAGGTAATACCTTTAGAGCTTCTTTCATAAATTTATTCCAGATTGGTCCCGCTAGGGCGGAACCTCCTTTTTTCATTGGGGTGTTGTCATTGTTTCCAGCCCAGACGCCGACCACCACAGAAGGTGTGTATCCAATTGTCCAAGCATCTCGGTTGCTGTTTGTGGTACCTGTTTTAACAGCAACTCCAGGGATGTTGAGGGGAGAGTTTGCTCCGAAGGTAGGAGTACGCGCTACATTGTCTTTTAATATATCTGAGATTAGAAGAGCACTGTTTTTTGGAAGGACTTCGTTTGGTCTCGGGCTGAATTCCTCTAATACATTTCCTTTTGAGTCTTCCACTCGAAGAATTCCAGTGTATGGATTTCTGACCCCACTGTTTGCGAATACCCCATACGCAGAAGTTATATCAAGAAGAGATACTTCACCACCTCCGATGACTAAAGTAAGGCCGTATCGGTTTACATCCCCAAGAGTAGATATACCCATATCCTCAGCAACCTTAAGTGAGTCGGAAAGTCCTGCTAGGTAAAAAAGCTTAACGGCCGGGACGTTTATTGATTGAGCCAAAGCATTTTTCAAGCTCATGGGCCCTCGGAATTCTCCATCATAGTTGTCAGGCATATAGCAGTCTGCCTGACTGTTTCCGGGAAGAGGGGATCCTAGTGCATCACAGCTTCCACTGAACTCTGTGGGTAGGTCAAAGAGAACTGTGTCTTCAGTAAATCCTTTATTAAATGCTGTAGCGTAAATGAAAGGCTTGAAAGAAGATCCAGGTTGTCTCAGTCCTGTTGCTACATTAAAGTTTCCGTCTATCTCCTTGTCGAAATAATCACGAGAACCAATCATGGACAGTATTTGTCCTGTCTTCGGGTCTATGGCAACCAAGCTGGCATTTTCTCCATCCCAATTTTTTGCATTTTCAAGAGCCCCTTCTTTTGTTATCTGCTCTCCTTTTTCCTGAAGAGTGTAGTCTATGGTAGAGATAATCTTCAACCCTCCTTTTTCTATGGTCTCAGTTCCGTATTTTTCTTCTAAGTAATCTTTGATGAAGAACACGAAATGGGGAGCTTTTATGCTGGTCTTAGCTTGGGGTGCAAAAGTTACTACTGTATTTTTTGCTTCGTTGTATTCTTCTTCAGTCAGCATTCCTATTTCGCGCATTCTGTAAAGAACTAGATTCTTTCTGGTCTCTAGTCGGTCTTTGTTTTTTCCGTAAGGGGATAGAACAGTGGGAGCTTGCGGTATTGCAGCCAGATATGCTGCTTCAGGTAGGGTTAAATCTTTTGCGTCTTTATTGAAGTATGTCTTAGAAGCTTCCTGTATTCCGTATATTGTTCCTCCGTAAGGGTTTTCATTAAGATATGCCTCAAGGATTTCATCCTTTGTCATGGCTTTGTCTATTTTCATAGCCAATACCCACTCCTTCATTTTTCTGATTGGGCTTTGTTGTGGCGTGAGCAATGTATTTTTTACCAGCTGTTGAGTGATCGTAGAGCCTCCGCCTCCGATTCCAATATTGAAAATATTGGAAAGGATTGCTCTCATTGTAGAGGTTATCCTTATTCCATTATGGTTGTAGAATTCAGAGTCTTCTATGGCGATGGTGGCGTTCTTTATATGCTCTCCCATTTCCTCAAAGGAAATATTGGTTCTTTTAATGTCCTGATGCAGGTCATAGAGTAATATTTCTCCAGTTCGGTCATAAATTCTAGTTGAGCTGGATGTTTTTCTGTCTTCAAAGAATTGAAAGTCCGGAATCTGCAGGGAAGAGAGCCATATAACTATAATTCCGGCCATAAGGATTCCCGCTCCCATTACAAAAAAAGCTAAATTTTTAATTAAATTTTTATTTTGAAACAATTTTTTAAGTTTCTTAAAATATTTATCCATTTGGATTAATTATATCAGAAAAAGCCTTCTATTTGTTTTTAAGGCTGTTTTGTTGTTATAATTCGGTTTATGAAAGGTTTGGAAGATAAAGTTGAAGAACTATTAACGAGAGGCACACAAGATATCTTTGTTTTAGAGCATCTTAAAGAATCCTTGCTGTCCGGAAAGCAGCTCCGCGTAAAATTAGGCATTGACCCAACTGGTCCAGCTATTCATTTGGGCCGAGCAGTTGTGCTGCGGAAATTAAAGGCTTTCCAAGACCTCGGGCATCAAGTTGTCCTTATTATCGGAGACTTTACTGCCAAGATAGGGGATCCATCTGACAAGCTTGAGAAAAGGCCGATGCTTACTGATGAGAGTATAAAGGAAAATCTTAAACAATACCTGGATCAGATTGGGAAAATAATTGATTTATCTAAAACAGAAATCAGATATAACTCTGAATGGCTTGCTTCCATGGATTATCTAGAAACCGCCAGACTTCTTGAGTCATTTACAGTACAGCAAATGACCAAGAGAAGGAACTTCCAAGAAAGACTAGAGCAGGGGCAAGACATATATATAGTTGAGTTCCTATATCCTGCGCTTCAGGGATATGACAGCGTCAAAATTAATGCTGATGTTGAGCTTGGTGGATTCGACCAGCTCTTCAATCTGAAAGCTGGAAGAACGGTTCAGAAAAAATACGGACAGAAGGAACAAGACATCATGACTGTTACTATGCTGGAAGGTACTGACGGAAGAAAAATGTCATCTTCTTGGGGTAATATAATTTCTCTTCTTGATTCAGCTAATGAAATGTTCGGCAAAGTTATGGCAGTTAATGATGACCTGATTGTAAAGTATTTTACTTTATGCACTGACCTAGACCTTAAAGAAATTTCCAAGTTTGAAGAAGAGTTAAAAAGCGGAGTTAATCCTAGAGATGTAAAGATGAAATTAGCGTTTGAGATAACTAAGCTATATCATGGCGAGAGTAATGCTAAACAAGCAGAAGAAGTTTTCATAAACACATTTCAGAAAGGAGAAATACCCGAAGAGATGACCGAGGTTTCCCTGGAAGAAGGAGACACCCTCATGTCTCTTTTGGTTAAGAGTTCAATCCTTTCTTCCAAGAGCGAATTCCGAAGGCTTGTAGATGAGCAGGCCATAACCAACCTAGATACAGATGAGAAGGTAACTGATGCCAACCTTGTTCCTGAAAACAATTCCAGATTCAGGATAGGGAAGAAGAGATTCATTAAGATAGTTAGAAAATAAAAACACCCCTTGTGGGGTGTTTTTATTTAAGTTACTTATGTAAAGCTACTGTCTGGGTCTTCGATTCCGAAATCATCATCCATCAGTAAGTCATCCGAAAGCTCAGCTTCTTCATCCAGATCAATTTCCTTTTCCTCTTCTTGGTCCATTTGAATTATTTTTTGTTTAAAAACGACCTTTAATAATTGAGCACAATTTTATTTTCCTTATTTTTATCAGAAAGGAAATTCTTTAGCAACAGTATTTTGTGTGGATAACCGAAGGTTAGCGTTTTAGATGGGCAAACCCTGTAATTGCTATGGCAATTGCATCTAATTCGTCGTCAGAATTCTTGGATTTATCCATCTGTACCAGCATTTTAACCATCTTTATTATCTGAGCCTTGTCAGCTCCCCCATGTCCTGTGGTTGCTACCTTAATCTGCGGAGGAGTCGCTTCAAATATTCTAAGGCTTGCAGACTGCGCTTCATATATTACAACACCCCTGGCTTCTGCTACGTGCATAGCAGTCTTTTGGTTGTTGGTCATGAAAAGGGTTTCAATGGAAAGAACTTCTGGTTTGTATTCAGAGATTATTTCTTTGACTCTTTGTCCGACTAATACCAATCTTTCAGAAAATGGGAGAGAGCTTGAAGTCTTAAAGCACTCAGAGAATATTACTTTCTCTTTTCCTGTGGTTTTCTCCAGAATTGCTATTCCCAGTCTTTCAAAGCCGGGGTCTATGCCTAAAATTCGCATATTGAGAGTTTAGCACACCTGTTTATAACTTATATTGCAAATACTAGTAGATGTGTAAGGATAATAAGGTACTCAGATCTTTGGTAATTTGTAATAGCCACATGGTGTGGTCAAAGCTGGGTGCTTTAACCAAGGGAGTCGCCCATGGGACCTCCGTGCCTGGAAGTAGTGTTTGTGCCGTCAAGCTGTGCAGCTACGCCCTTCGCCGAGCTGTGCGAAGAGCGTGAAGCGGTCGTCTCGCTGTCACCCGGCATGAACTCCGCAATCTAGCGGGGCCGAGGCAGGGATGGAGCCGCCCTTGGGCTCCCTCCCTCGCCTCGGCGAGATCTACAGTATTCTTTCTGTCTAAAGAAATATCGGGGTCGCAATTTGATCCCTTACATTTATTGTAAGACCATTGCGGCCCTTTCAATTTGCCAATTTTATAAATTTCTACTCCGCATTAGTATATACATCCTGCACATCATCGTTTTCTTCCAGGTCTTCTACTAGCTTGTCTAATAGTTCAAGATCTGTTTCCGAGAGAGGAGTAGTGGTTTGTGGAGTCCAGACCAGGCCTTCTGGAGTAACTTCTTTTTTAAATGCCCAAGTAACTGAACCTATTCCTCCTAAGGTTGTTCCATGTAAAGAAAGCAAGTGTTTTATTTCCTGAGCCGTTCTATTTTTGCTGTCCGTCAGCGTTTCAATAATTACTCCAACTCCTCCAGGTCCGTATGCTTCATATGTGATGGAGTCCATTTGAGCTGAAGGCTCGCTCGCTTTTTTGATAGCTCGTTCAATATTTTCAGAAGGCATGTTTACTTTCTTGGCCTTTTCAATAGCAGCACGAAGACCAGGAGATTCCTTTCCTCCAGAGAGTCTCGCTTCTACAGCAATGAACCTAACAAGTTTAGAAAAGATTTTACTTTTCTTTGCATCGGTAATAGCTTTTTTATGTTTTATCTGAGCCCATTTATTATGTCCCGCCATAACTAGAGTAGCTTATCTTGAAAATCTTCAGGAATATCAAATCCCATATGCTCGTATGCTTTCTTGGTTGCAGTTCTTCCTCTTGCAGTTCTCTCTATTAATCCAAGTTGGATAAGATACGGCTCAATTACTTCCTCAACCGTAGCTTCTTCTTCAGAGAGTGCAGCTGCAATTGTCTTTAGTCCCACTGGTCCTCCATTAAATTTCTCAATTAATACTTCCAAGAATTTTCTATCGGAAGAGTTAAGTCCTATTTCATCTATGGCAAGCATATTAAGACCTTCTCTCACTGTCTTTTTGTCCAGGTCTTTCTTGTGAACCTGAGCAAAGTCTCGGCAACGCTTAAGGAAATAGTTAGCAGTGCGGGGGGTGAATCGGCTTCTTGTCGCAATCTCAAGCAAAGCTTCTTCTTCCAGCGGAGCAGAAAGAATCTTGCTTGAACGTCTTACGATATCTGCAATTTCTTCATTGGTGTAGAACTCAAGTCGAAATACTCCTCCACTGAAACGAGAGCGAAGAGGGGAGGATACGAGCGCAACTCGTGTAGTTGCAGCAATCAAAGTGAAAGGTGGAAGGTCTAGCTGGATGGTTCTCGCTGAAGGACCTTTTCCTATGATTATATCAAGTACTCCGGACTCCATAGCAGGGTAGAGGATCTCCTCCACCATCTTGTTGAGTCTATGGATCTCGTCTATGAACAAGATATCCCCTGGGGATAGGTTGGTTAATATTGAAGCCAAATCACCAACCTTTTCTATGGCTGGACCTGAAGTTACCTTCATTTGTCTGCCAGTTTCTTTAGCAATTAAATGAGCCAAGGTAGTCTTTCCAAGGCCTGGAGGGCCGTAGAATAGGACGTGTTCAGGGATATGCCCTCGTTCTTTAGCAGCTTTAAGTAGTATTTTTACATTGTCTTTTATATGTTTTTGGCCGATATAGTCATTCCAGGACTGCGGGCGCAGGGTGGCGTCTAGGGAATACTCCCCATTAGGGCTTATTTTATCCCCAGTTCCGCCTATATTTTCCTCGGTTATATCACTTGACATTGGTTTAATAATATGCTATACTACTCACACGATACCTTTATAAACAGGGTATCAACATGTATATCAACATTATAGCACCTGCTATATATGGATGCATATATAATGTATACACAAGAGGCAGGTGCCTCTGTTCTTTTAAAAGAAGGCATTAATCTCTAAGCAATCAGCCACAGGTTATACGGATTTGCGTAGGACGTTCTGGTTCTATTTATAGACTACTGGAGCTATCCTATAATTTTTTGTTACTCTCGGGGCCCAGCCCTGAAAGGATTGTTTAGAGATTAATGCTTTTTTGTTTGGAATTTTTATTCCTCCTTCAAATCAACTACGCCAGATAATTCGGTGAGGGAAGTGACACCTTTCAGAACTTTCAAGATACCATCTTGTCTCATGGAGAGAATTCCTTGAGTTTTGGCAACTTCTTTTATTTCTCTTTCACTAGGATTCTCTGGAATTATTTTTTCAATATTCGCGTCTGTTTTTATTGCTTCAAATACACCGATTCTTCCTTTGTATCCTGTCATGTTACATTCCTTGCATCCTGGAGCTTCATATATTTTGAGTGGAGTGCTTTCGTCATATCCATATACAGAAAGTTCTTTTCCTTCTTTCTTGAATGTTTCCAATATTGAGTTGATTAGCTGGGTTTCTCCATCACTAAGTTCTTTTTCTTTTTTGCATGCTTTGCAGAGTTTTCTCACCAATCGCTGAGCGATTGAAAGAGAAAGAGCTGATACAAGAATTTTCGGATTTACTCCCAGATCTATTAGGCGGGGGATGACTCCAGCTGCATTGTTGGTGTGAAGAGTTGAGTACACCATGTGTCCGGTAAGGGCAGATTGCACTGCGATCTGAGCTGTTTCTCCGTCTCGGATTTCTCCCACCATGATTACGTCAGGGTCTTGTCGAAGAGAAGAGTGTAATCCTTCAGGGAAGGTGTATCCTCTTTCTGGATTTACTTGAGTCTGTGTTATTCCATCGAGATGATATTCAATCGGGTCTTCTATGGTTACTACGTTAATCTCAGGGTTATATACCTTGCGAAGGAAAGCGTAGAGGGTAGTGGTTTTTCCGGACCCTGTAGGACCTGTAACTAGAATCATTCCGTTAGGTTTTACTATTTCTCCTTCCACCACAGAGAAAAGATGAGGCTCTATCCCAAGTTCTTCAATCTTTACTTGAATAGCTTTCGGATCCAAGATACGCATCACAATGGACTCCCCATATGCTCCTGGAATCATGGAAGATCTGATGCTTATCTCTTCAGTGCCTTCCATGATGTTGAATCTTCCATCTTGAGCGATGGTTGAAGTTAGTTTCATCCCGGAAAGGAGTTTGATTCTTGAATTAATGAGTCGATACAGATCAAGATCAAAGAAGAGGATGTCCTGGAGGACTCCATCTAGTCGCAGTCGCAATCTTGTCTCATCTTTTTCAGCCTCAATATGTATATCAGATGCTTTAATGGCAATTGCTCCAGCCAGAATGATTTCCATCATTCTGGTTACTTTATGTATTTTGTTTCCCTGCATTGCTTCTTCAAGCAGTTTTTTGATATCCCCGATTTGGGTAATATTTTTTGCTATATCTCTCAGAGTTTCTCCAGAAATATTAATTCCACCTATTTCGCTGCTTTCTGCCAAAGATATTTCTTTGTAATGGTCCCATGCCTTCTGGATACTTCTAGTAGAAACCATGTAGAAGGTGGGAGTGAGGTTCTTCCTCTCTACCATCTCAGTTAGTGATGCAAAAAGCTCTGGAGAAGGGGTGCGCACTCCTATATATATATTATTTCCGAATAGTTTAAAAGGCGCCACATTCTTCTCTCTGGCGTCTCTTTCTGATACAGCTCTCAGTGCCTCATTATCAATTCCTAGTCTGTATAGATCTATATACGGAAGATGGTATTTCTCATTAGCCAAGGTCTCAACTAGAATTTCCTCCTCTTCTTGGTGGATTTCATCCAGTCGTTTATTCTGCTTTTCATCGTCAAAATCGCTCATTAGAGATAAGTATATCTTAAATGCTATAATTTCCACAATGCCTAAGACTGATCAAAAAAGCAGTAAAACCCTGGTTCTCTTGGATGCCCATGCCATAATTCATCGGGCATATCACGCTCTTCCAGAGTTCCTCTCTTCCGAAGGAGTCCCCACCGGAGCTCTTTACGGTATTTCCACTATGCTCATGAAGATAGTGGGGGACCTCAAGCCTGACTATATAGTCGCTTGTTACGATCTCCCAGAAAAAACCTTCAGACATGAAGCATATGATGGATACAAAGCTGGAAGAGCTAAAACAGATGACGCGCTCATCTCTCAATTGAATAGCTCAAGAGAAATATTCGAAGCTTTCAATATCCCTATGTACGATGCTCCAGGGTTTGAAGCTGATGACATTCTGGGAACCATTGTTTCTAATCTGAAGAAAGACAAAAACGTAAATATAGTCATTGCTTCTGGAGATATGGATACCATGCAATTGGTAGATGGAAACAAGGTGCAAATATACACATTAAAGAAAGGAATAAATGACACTATCTTGTACAACGAAGAAAAGGTTCTGGAAAGATTCGGATTTCCTCCGAAAATGCTGCCGGACTACAAGGGACTTAGGGGGGACCCCTCTGACAATATAATAGGCATTAAAGGGATAGGGGAGAAAACTGCCACTAGTCTCATTCTTAAATTCGGAACTATAGAAGATATGTACAAGGCCCTCAAAAAGAACCCCGAGAGCTTTAAAGAATCAGGACTCAGTCCTCGCGTGATTGAATTAATAAAAGAAAATGAAGAGGAGGCCCTCTTCTCAAAGACGCTCGCAACCATTAGAACAGATGCGCCGATTAAATTTTCGCTTCCAGAAAAAACTTTCTGGGAAAGTGCAGATTTAAAGAAAATAGAACAGGTTTTCTTAAAGTTTGAATTCAGAAGTTTGTTTGCAAGACTGAAAAGTTTTTTTGGTCAAAGTGGAAGTGCTAGTGTGACGGACTCTCTGGAGTCTTCTGTTCCTGCTATAAGTACTTCGAATGTTGATCCAGTGAAGCTAGAAGAAGCTAGTATTGCTCTCTGGCTCATAAACTCAGATTTATCTAACCCAGGGCTGGAAGAAATACTTAATTTCGGGAAGACTGCCTCGTTTGATGTTGCATATGAAAAGATAATGAAGAAGCTAGAAGAGAGTAATCTAGTAAAAGTGTATGAAGAGATAGAAAAGCCTTTGATTCCAATTGTTAAAAAGATGCAGGAACACGGTATTCTCCTGGACCAGAAATACTTTGAAAATCTCTCGTCTGAATATCACAAGGAATTAAATAAGATTACCAGGAAGATATACGAGATGGCGGGAGCAGAGTTTAATTTGAATTCTCCTAAACAGCTTTCGGAAATACTTTTTAATAAACTAGGGATGAAATCTGGAAAAAAGGCTGGAGCAAGCGGAAATCTTTCAACCAAAGTTTCGGTTCTGGAGGAGCTAGAAGAAGGGAATCCAATAATTACAGAAATACTTGCATATAGGGAACTGCAGAAACTTCTCTCGACATACATTGATGTAATTCCCAAAATGGTTCAAGAAGACGGAAGATTGCATTCAAGATTCGTGCAAAACAGCACCACTACTGGAAGATTTTCTTCAATAGATCCAAATCTTCAAAACCTTCCAATTAAAAGTGAATTGGGTAGAAGAATTAGAAATGGATTTATTGCAGCCAAGGGTCACAAACTTGCAGCTTTTGACTACTCTCAGATCGAACTTAGAACTGGAGCAATGCTCTCAGGGGACGAGAAGATGACTGAAATCTTTAGAAAGAAAGAAGATATTCATAATGGAGTGGCGTCTTTGGTCTTCGGCGTTCCTGTGGACAAAGTTGATAGAGAGATGCGACGAAAAGCTAAGGTAATCAACTTCGGTATTATCTACGGTATGGGAGTCACAGCTCTTCGAAAGAACTTGGGTGGAACCAGAGAAGAAGCTCAGACTTTTTATAACAACTACTTCGAGCAATTCTCAGGCATACGTGACTACTTAGAAAATGTTAAAAAAAAAGCGAGAGAAACTGCTTGCACCGAAACTCTTTTCGGCAGGAAAAGGCACTTTCCTAATATAAACTCAAAACTTCCATTTCTCCGAAGTATGGCTGAAAGAACTGCTATCAACGCTCCGCTTCAGGGAACAGCAGCCGATATCATTAAATTAGCTATCAGATACGCTAATGAAGATCTAGAAAAAGCAGGTCTTTTGAATAAAGTTCACTTGGTCCTTCAAATTCACGATGAATTGGTATATGAGACAGAAGAAGGAGTTCTGGAAGAAGCTAATAAAATAATAACTAAAGCTATGGAAGGGGTTCTCCAGAGGTCGTATCTAAAATACAAGACAGATATACCACTCGAGGTTCATTCAGGGGTAGGAGATAACTTTGGCCAAGTTAAGTAATTTGTGGTACAATGAGTAAATGCATTCAGGAGGAAAAGAACATCATGATTTTCACATCGGGCACAATGTCCACAGAGTTTTAGCTCACTCATACATATTTTACTTAATCCTGTTTCTTGTTGGGGTGGCTCTCGATTTGGCATTCAAGCCAAAGATATTTTCAAATCCAAATATTGCAATAATTGGCGGTGTTTTTCTCGTTCTAGCCAGTGCCCTTATTTTCTGGGCTCAGAGCACTTCTCGCAATTTAGATGTAAAGAATGTAAGCAAGGAGACTTTCTGCAAAGGACCATATTGTTACACCCGTACCCCTACTCACTGGGGACTTTTCATTCTAATGCTTGGGTTTGGAATTCTAACTAACGCGCTTTTTGTGATTATCACAACCTTGATTTCTTTTTTTGTAACAAAGACAGTATTTCTCAGAAAGCAGGAGAATATGCTTGAGTATAAGTACGGAGCCCCATACGCAGAATATAGAAGATCTGTTAGACTCTAAACATGATATATCTTTTCTCCGGAGATGACGCTGAAAGCAAAAAGAAAGCGTATGATACGCTCCGTTCTTCCTCTTCCAGAGGAGTAGAATTTTTAGAGATAAGTAGAAAGGATTTCGATGCCATGCATCTTGAGAATCTATATTCCGGTGCTGGTTTATTTACTCAAAAATTCTTTGTTACTTTTGTGGGGGTTCTGGAGAGTACAGAAATTCAGGAATTTATTTTAGAAAAATTATCTTTCCTACAAGACTCCGGAAACATTTTTGTTTTTCTGGAAGGGAAGCACCCTAAGGCTGTATTGGATTCCTTCAAGAAAGCCAAGGCTGAAGTTAAAACATTTGAGAAGCTCAAAGAAAAAACTGATACATTCAACAACTTTCTTCTTGCTGAAGCTTTTGCCAAAAGAGACAAGCTTGGTCTATGGATTTATTTCAGGCAAGCTATGTCTTATGATGTTGGTTTGGATGCACTAGCTGGAGTTTTGTTCTGGAAGATTAAAGATATGATTCTGAAAAAGAATTTTACTAAATTCAGTGAGAAAGAATTGCAAAACTTTGCTTCTAGAATTTCTACACTACTCTCTGAGGCAAGAGGGAAAGGAAAGGACCCAGAAATTTCTTTTGAGCAGTTTATACTAGAAATTACTTAATATTCTTGATCTAAATCTCTTATTCTTGCTTCCTGTATTAGAGCCAGGTACCAAAGTGGCTGACTTATCCATTCTTCCATACCTGATTCCGTCATAATTTCTATTAGTTGAGTGTATGACAATTGCGCAGTTAGTTCTGCCATCTCTTCTGGTATACTTGCGTTTTTTAATAACGGGTCAATTTGAAAGATGGTTTTTTCCATTGGCTCCACATGAACAACCACATTTTGGACCATCCTGTCTTCGTTTCTTGGTTTTACTCCAGATTTGTATTCCACAACTCCGTTAGGAGAGAAGACGCTTTCTCCTCTAAAACCATTTTCAGTTACAGAATTTTTCTTAAAAGGACTTATCGGCTCTCCAATCTCTCTTCTTTTGAAATTTCCAGGTAATATTTCTCCCATATGACTATATCTTAACAGATCGTATCAAGAAGATATACCTTGATTTTTAGCCTTATTTCATATATATTTTTTTACATGCGCCTATAGCTCAGTCGGTAGAGCAGATCCCTTTTAAGGATAAGGTCGCAGGTTCGATCCCTGCTGGGCGCACAATTTTTTAGATACTATGTATTGCTGGTATAATTAGTGTATAGTAATAAGCCATATGCCTAAGAGCACAAAAGTATTTAATCTAAATACACCATTTCAACCTGCTGGAGATCAGCCGGAAGCTATTGCTGGTTTGCTGAAAGGTTTAGGTAAGGGTTTACGCAAGCAAACCCTTCTAGGTGCTACCGGAACAGGAAAGACCTTTACCATGGCAAATGTGATAGCGGGATACAATAAACCAACCCTGGTCATAGCCCACAACAAAACTCTGGCTGCCCAGCTTGCTCAAGAGTTCAGAGAATTCTTCCCAGATGCAGCTGTCCATTACTTTGTCTCATACTACGACTACTACCAGCCGGAGGCATATATGCCCGCATCCGACACTTTCATTGAAAAAGACGCATCTATCAATAAAGAGATAGACAGACTTCGTCATGCTTCAACTCAGGCTCTTCTAACCAGACAAGATGTGATAATTGTTGCATCTGTTTCATGCATCTATGGTCTAGGTTCTCCGGAAGAATATCAGAAAGTAAATATGAAATTAGAAGTTGGAATGAAATTTGACCGACTTTCTCTAATGAAGAGATTGATTGAGATTCATTTTGAGAGAACAAACGCTGACTTGTCTCCAGGGCAATTCCGTTCAATCGGTTCTCGAGTTGAATTTATGCCTGTATCCGAAACGATTATGTATCAAGTTGAGTTTTCTGGACCAAAAGTGTCTAAAATATTGAAAGTTGATCCGATAACTTCGCAGATAATAAAAGAAGATAATAGTATTTTTGTTTTTCCGGCGAAGCACTTCATCACAGAAGAAGGGAAGAAGAAGGCTGCCATTGATGCAATTAAAAGAGAGTTAGGTGCTCAATTAAAGAAGTTTGAGAAAGAAGGAAAACTTCTTGAAGCTGAGAGGATAAAAAGAAGGACCAATTACGATTTGGCGATGATAAAGGAAATCGGATACTGTAATGGAATTGAAAACTATTCTCGGCATCTCTCTGGAAAATTGGAAGGAGAGCCTCCTGAAACTCTGCTTTCATATTTTCCTCATACCAAAGACGGCAAGGCCGACTTCCTTACAATTATAGATGAATCCCATGTGACTCTCCCTCAATTAGGAGGAATGTATGCAGGAGATGCTTCCCGCAAGAATACTCTTGTAGAATATGGCTTTAGGCTGCCTTCAGCCAAAGATAACAGACCTCTTAAATTTGAGGAATTCAAAGAGAGAATCGGTCCTGTTATTTACACTTCCGCTACTCCTGGCTCTCAAGAAAAAGAAGAGAGTGAGCAGATTGTTGAGCAGATAATCAGACCTACTAGCCTGGTGGACCCAGAAGTAATTGTCAGACCTCTTTCTGAGAAGTCTTCATACAAAGGACAGATATTTGATTTCATTGCTGAAACTGAAGCAACTGTGAAAAAAGGTTTTCGTGTTCTTGCTACTACTCTCACTAAAAAAATGGCTGAGGATCTTTCTCAGTATTTGAAAGAGAAAAAAATCAAAGCTGAGTATCTTCACAGCGATGTGAAGACAATTGAAAGAATTAAAATTCTAACTCAGCTTAGAAAAGGGGAGTTTGATGTTCTGGTGGGGGTCAACTTGCTTCGAGAAGGCCTAGACCTCCCTGAGGTTGCCCTCATTGGTATTCTTGATGCTGACAAGGCTGGGTTTCTTCGCTCAGAGACATCTCTCATTCAAACAATCGGACGCGCAGCTCGTAACTCTGAAGGAAGAGTAATTTTGTATGCCGATACCATGACGGATGCAATGGAATATGCAATTTCTGAAACCTCAAGAAGAAGAAATATTCAGATGGAATACAACAAGAAGCATGGATTAACTCCAAAGACCATAATGAAGAATATTAAAGATATTACTGAAGAATTAGAGAGCGAGCATGCAAAAGCGGTGAATGCAGAATTGATGATGGATGTAGAAATATTTAAAAAGGCATTCCAGAAAGACAAGAGTAATAAGGGAAAGAATGAATCTGATTCAATTAAGAATCTGGCTCTGTCTGATGAAGAAAGAAATCTGAAAGTCTATGACAAGATCATTAAAATAAAAGAAAAAGAAATGAACAGGGCAGTGAAGGAGCTCGATTTTGAGACTGCCGCTATTCTGAGAGATGAGATATCTGTATTAAGGGAGAGGATGGGATAAAAATTATAACCCTATTGATTTAAGTCCTGCTTCTAAAACATCCTTATAATCTTTTAGGACTGTCTCTAGAGATTCTCGAGAGGACTGAATTGCGCGTTCATATAATGCACTGTTGCTCTTGTATTTCTCATAACCCTTAATGCTTGCCTCAAAATTTTCCCAAGCCCTTTTTGCACTTTCATCGTAATCTTTTAGCATTCTCACACCTCTTTCTTTTTTTACGGCGTCCACTGCACCATCTAGTTTGGTTTGCAGGTCAGCTAAATAAGCAGACAAAGATCTCCTTAGTCCATCAATGGAGTTTGTTGGGGATCCAAAATTTCCTGTTTCCATATAGGTATATTATGTGCCTTAATTGTTTATTAAGCAATTTTACGCTATAGTATGTTTATATAAATAGCGATATACACCCCCTATCAATCCTGGAGGGTGTCATTGTGTTGTATATGAGCAAAATAGATAAAAACATAGATAAAATAGTGGTTAAGGGGGCAAGAACCCATAATCTGAAGAATATAAGCGTGGAGATGCCTCGCAATAAGATGATAGTCGTAACCGGAGTATCCGGTTCCGGAAAATCATCTCTTGCGTTTGACACCATCTTCGCCGAAGGGCAGAGAAGATATGTGGAATCTCTTTCTTCATACGCGAGACAATTCCTTAACCAAATGCCAAAACCTGATGTTGATGAGATCAGCGGTCTTTCACCTGCAATTTCAATTGACCAGAAGTCTCGTTCAAACAATCCTCGCTCAACAGTGGCGACCATCACTGAAATCTACGACTATCTCCGTGTTATGTATGCCCGCATCGGTCATCCTCACTGTCCAGAGTGCGGAGAGGAAATTAAAAAGCTTTCTAACGAAGAAATTCTTAATTTCATTCTGGAAAAAGTTAATACGCTTTCAAAATCTGCAAAGAGCAACAAGAAAGTGATGGGGGTGGAATGGAATGAGACAGAAATCAATATCCTTTCGCCAATAGTTAGGGGGAGAAAAGGCGAATACTATCAGCTCCTATATGACCTTCTTGGAAAAGGATTTTCAGAAATCCGCCTGGATGGAGAAATGAAGAAACTCCGAGAATCAATCACTCTTTCAAAGAACAAAGCTCATAATATTGATATATTGGTTGATCATTTTGCTGTTCATGAATTTAACGACGACAAGGAAGGTTCTCGAATGAGACTCTCTGAAGCTCTTGAAAGAGCACTGCTCGAATCTGACGGACTTGTAACAATTAAGATTGGAGAAGAAGAGTTTATAATGTCCGCCAAGTTTGCCTGCAAGAACGATGGCTTCTCTTTTCCGGAAGTTGAGCCAAGACTTTTCTCATTTAACTCTCCATACGGAGCTTGCCCGACTTGTAATGGTCTAGGGACAAAATATTACGGAGGCGATGAGGTTTGTGATGACTGTAAAGGTGCTCGCCTTCGAGTGGAGGCTCTAAATGTATTTCTTTCTGCCGAAGTTCTAGGTGTTAAAGGAAAGAAAGAAAAGAAGAGAGTGAACATCTTGGATTTGGCGGAGCTTTCAATCAAAGATGCGCATGACTTTTTCAAAAATCTAAAGCTTTCTGACCAAGAGAAAGAAATTTCTGTGCCGGTTGTTAAAGAAATTGAAGCAAGGCTGCAGTTTATGCTAGACGTCGGCCTAGATTATCTTCAGCTTTCTCGTAAGGCGAATACTCTCTCAGGAGGAGAGGCTCAGCGTATTAGGTTAGCATCCCAACTTGGATCCAGATTAGTCGGAGCATTGTATGTTCTAGATGAGCCTACGATAGGACTTCACCAGAGAGATAATGACAGACTAATCCAAACTCTTTTAAATCTAAGAGATCTAGGAAACACCATTCTTGTCGTTGAACACGATGAAGATACTATTTATGCCTCAGATTACATTGTGGATATTGGTCCAAAAGCCGGAGTGCATGGAGGTAAGGTTGTGGCAGCAGGATATCTAGAAGATCTTTTGACTGCAAAGAAAAATACGACTGGTTCTAGAACTCTTGCGTATCTAAGAGGAGAAGAAAAGATAGAAGTCCCAGAAAAGAGAAGAGAAGCAAAAGGGACAATTCGAATTGCTGGAGGAAAGGTATTCAACATTAACAATTTAAATGTTGAAGTTCCTCTCGGGGTTATGACTACCATAACCGGAGTATCTGGTTCTGGTAAATCTTCATTCATGTACGAGATTCTTCACAAGAATCTTCAAGCTAGGCTCGAAAGAAAATATCGTACAGCTCAGATATTCAACTGTTCTTCTTTCACCGGAACAGAGTATCTATCCAGAACTATTCTAATTGATCAGTCTCCTATCGGAAGAACTCCACGTTCCAACATCGCTACATATACCGGTACATTCACGCATATCAGAGATATGTTTGCTGAGACAAATGATGCAAAGCTAAGAGGATGGAAGTCAAACAGATTCTCTTTCAATGTAAAAGGTGGGCGTTGTGAGGCTTGTGAAGGAAATGGAGAAATTGCAGTTGAAATGCATTTTCTTCCAACTGTATACGTCACCTGTGATGTTTGTCTTGGAAAGAGATTCGACAAAGAAACTCTTACAGTTAAATACAAAAAGAAAAATATCTATGAAGTTCTTCGCATGACTGTCGAAGAAGGATTGAAGTTCTTTGAAGATATTCCAGCTATTTCCGATAGACTTCAGACTCTTTCTGACGTAGGGCTCGGATATCTTGAGCTTGGACAGTCTGCCACCACACTCTCAGGAGGAGAAGCCCAGAGAGTGAAGATCTCAAGCGAGCTATATCGTCCACATACTGAAAAGACCATATATCTTCTAGATGAACCAACAGTGGGTCTTCATTACGATGACGTCCACAAGCTTTTGGAGGTGTTAAACAAATTGGTTTCCAAAGGAAATACAGTAGTTTTGATTGAACACAGCCTTGATGTCATCAAGAGTTCTGATTATATAATAGACATAGGACCAGAAGGGGGAGTTCATGGAGGAAATGTGGTAGCAAAGGGAACTCCGGAAGAAGTGGCGAACAACACCAAGAGCCATACAGGAAAATACCTGAAGAAGGTCCTGAAGAAATAAAATGAAAAAAGAATTTCTCTCAAAATTAAATATCCCCGATAATCCGGGCGTGTATTTCTTCCTCTATAAAAAGAAAATAATTTACATTGGAAAGGCGACTTCATTAAAGAGCCGAACCAAAAGCTATTTCTCGAAAGATCTAATCAATACCAGAGGTCCTATAACCGTAGACATGGTGGGGAAGGCGGATAACCTTAAATGGATGGAAACTGATTCTGTTTTAGAGGCTCTCATCTTAGAATCCAACCTAATCAAAAAATATCAGCCGTACCATAATATAAGGGAAAAAGATGACAAGAGTTTTAATTATGTTTGTATCACCAAAGAAGAGCTTCCGAAGATATTGGTTGTAAGAGGAAAAGACCTGGAGCAAAAGAAGAGAGAATTCTCCGACAGCTTTGGTCCATACACAAATGGTCTTCAATTAAGAGAAGCTCTTCGAATAATCCGACCGATATTTCCTTTTTTGGATGACAAATCTAAAACTGGCTACGAATTCTACCGACAGGTAGGACTTGTTCCTGATATATCAGAAGAGGGGAAGATAAAGATATATAAAGAGAATATCAAGAATTTAAAGCTATTTTTTCAAGGAAAAAAGAAAGAAATCATTAAGAATCTAAAGAAGGAAATGAAGACTCTCGCTCAGAGGCAGGAATTTGAAAGAGCCGACATAGTAAAAAGACAAATATTTGCTCTGGAACACATTAATGACGTCGCTCTTCTTAAAAAAGACAACTTAACAATATCTTCTCCCGATTTTGTTAATAGGATAGAAGCATATGACATAGCTCATATGTCAGGAAAGAATATGGCCGGAGTCATGACTGTGGTTGAAAATGATGAGCCTGCTAAGAATGAGTATAAGAAATTCAAAATACGAACCCAGGGTGATGCTAATGATACTGGAGCTTTAAGAGAAGTTCTTGAAAGAAGATTGAATCATCAAGAATGGAGATATCCGTCTCTCATTGTTGTCGACGGAGGAGTGGCTCAACTGAATGCTGCAAAATCCGTATTAATTAAGATGGATATCAAGATTCCAGTAGTGGCTGTGCTCAAAGATGAGAGGCATAAGCCAAAAGATATACTAGGGGATTCGGACTTGGTTTCTAAGTACAAGCATGCAATCCTCCTTTCAAACAGCGAAGCACATAGATTCGGAATTGCATATCATAAGAATATGAGAAATAGGAATTTCTTGCCGGGATTTAACAGAAAATAGTATGAATATTTTAATTTTAAACGACATACGAAGTGTTGAGAATGTAGGAGCCATGTTTCGCACTGCAGATGCTGCGGGTATAGATAAGATATATCTGACAGGATATACCCCAACTCCTTTGGATAGATTCGGAAGAAAGAGAAAAGATATGGCTAAAAGCGCTTTGGGCGCTGAGGAGTTTGTGGCTTGGGAAGCAAAGAAATCAATTCTTCCGCTAATCACTAAACTAAAAAAAGACGGCTTTCAGATTATTGCTATTGAGCAGGATGCAAAATCCATTGATTACAAAAAAGTTTCTTTGCAAGAAAAAAATGCTTTTCTGGTTGGAACTGAAGTTACTGGAATACCAAAAAATGTTTTGAAAAAGTGTGATGTAATTGCAGAAATCCCAATGAAAGGGAAGAAGGAATCCCTAAATGTTTCAGTGGCTTTAGGGGTGGCTTTGTTTGGAATGCTAAAAATTTAGTTATTTCTGACACTTACCACAGAATATCGTAGTTCTCGAGCCAATTAGAATCTTAGTCAAAGGAGTTTTGCATTTAAAGCATTTTTCTCCTTCTTTTCCGTATACTTTATGCTCTCTGGCATAATTTCCTCTGGATTCATCTATTAGTCTATATGTGGCAACAGAAGAACCTCCAACTTTTATTGCTTTAGTTATTATTCTTTTTATTGCTTTATGAAGTTTGGTAACTTCACTTAAAGTAAGACTTGAGCCAATTCTTGTCGGCCTTATTTCTGCTTCAAAAAGACTTTCATCGGCGTATATATTTCCGACACCGGTTACTATATCTTGATCCAAAAGAATTGATTTTATTTTCTTCTTCTTTGAACGGAGAGCATTAAAAAAATATTTCGGAGTGAAGTTTTTGTCTAAGGGTTCAAGTCCTAGCTTGTTAAAGTGTCCCTCTTCTTCAATGACCCTTTCATGGGGGTAGTAGAGGACATAGCCGAACATTCGGGTATCGTTATAATACAAAGTTCCTTTTTCTAACTTAAAGATTATATGAGTATGCTTGTTTGGAAGTACACTCTCTGATATTTCTATCGGGTGGCCTCCGGTAACATCATTTTTCCCAGAGTTTCCTTTGTATACGAACTGACCCGTCATTTTAAGGTGGGCCAGCAATATTTTGTTGTTGGTGAGTCTGAAAATGAGGTTCTTGGCTCTTCTGTCTACTGAAACAAATTTCTCTCCAGTAAGTTCTTTTGCGAAAGCCCTGGCTTTCTTGTCTGAAGCTGCGCGCAAGGTTCCTTTACCGGAAACCAATTTTGGTTTCCGTACCTTCACACTAGATATTTTCTGGCCAAGTATATATTTCTCAAGACCTTTGCGTAGGTTTTCTACTTCTGGTAACTCTGGCATGAGGAGAGTATACACCGAAATGATACAATTAGGGTGTGATAAGGAAATTCATCATATTTTTTGCTCTGGTATTAATTCCTTTCGCATCTCTTGATGCCTCTTTGGCTGTGTCGGAGAAGAAGGTAAAGATACTTTTGGTTCCAGGGCATGACGAGAATATCTGGGGCGCCCAATATGGAAACGTGAAGGAGGCGAATATGAATCTGGCAGTAGCCCTCAGAACTTTTGCAATTCTAAAGAAAGATCCGAGATTTGAAGTCTGGATTACTCGGGACGATTCCGGATATACGAAAGAATTTTCTAAATATCTCGAGAAGAAAGAAGAGATAAATTCCTTTAAGAACCAAGCCAAGAAGGAAATGAAGAATTTGATTGAAACTGGAGCATTCGTGCCCAAAAAGAGTGTTCCTCACAACGCGGCCTCAGCGGACACTGCTCTCATTTTGTATGGGATAAATAAGTGGGCGAATGAGAATCATATGGATGCAGTTGTGCATATTCATTTCAACGACGAAGCAAGAAAAAATAAATGGGTTCTTGGAAAATATGAAGGCTTCGCAGTATATGTGCCCGAAGATCAAATGGTGAATTCAAAAGAAAGCCAAGTACTAGGTCAAACATTCTTTAATGAACTAGGGGAGAAATACAATACTAGCAGCAACCCACTAGAAAAAGGGGGATTCATAAAAGGACAGAAATTAATTGCCCTAGGGGCTAATGGAACTCTTGCTCCCTCCGTTCGATCAATTCTAATTGAGTATGCATATATATACGAGAAAAAACTCCTCTCAGATAATTCTCGCCATAAAGTATATGATGATATGGCAACAATAATCGCAAGTGCTCTCAAAAAGCATGCTTGGTAACTATTTCCCTCCGAGTATCTGGAGAGCTTCTTTGATTTTCTGATTTGTAGTTCCTGAAGAAGTTTTCTTAAGTGCATCTCTTGCTTCGTTCTGAGAATATCCAAGAGATTTTAGAGCTTCCAATGCATCGAGTTCTCCTTGAAGGGAAGTGCCCTCTTTTTCTTCTCCCATCTTGTCTCTGAGTTCAATTACTATCTTCTCAGCAGTCTTCTTTCCGATACCAGAGATTTTTGTAAGATATGATACATCTCCAGTTCCTATGGCTCGTCTCAGAGTCTCTATGCTTGCGATGCCTAGTATAGCTATTGCGGATCGAGGACCTATGCCTGATACATTAAGAAGCATTTCAAAGAAGTTAAGTTCTTGTTGTTCTAGGAATCCGTAAAGATCTAAAGAATCTTCTCGTACGTGAGTGTGTGTGAAAAGGAAGGCCTCTTGCCCTACTTTTGAGAGGGTATCAGGAGATACATTTACCTTGTATCCAACTCCACCAACTTCCAATACAAGGAATTTGTCGGTTTTCAGTATAGTTTTGCCTCTTAGGCTTCCAATCATGAACTAATCATACCATATAGGGCTTTTTTCCGGTAAAGGTTGCATTTTTAAGGATTTTCTGGTAAATTATTTCCATGCCAATAACACAATCAGCTAAAAAAGCTATACGAAGTTCTTCACGAAAGAAGGCGGTAAATGACGCTCGAAAGCGTGCAATGAAGGACGTAATCAAGAAGATTGAAAAGACTGTTAAAGCAGACAAGGCTTCCGCACAGAAAATGCTAAGCAATGCTTTTGCAGCTATTGATAAAGCCGCTAAGAAGGGGGTTATCAAGAAGAACAACGCTTCAAGAAAGAAAGCTCGTCTTGCTAGAATAACTAAATAGTCTTTTGTATGTCTCACTTACTAGAATTCTATGGAACAGAGTGTCCGCACTGCGTTGATATGCATGTTCTTGTAGAGCGTCTAGAGAAAGAAGAGGGAATAAAGGTAGAAGCACTGGAAGTCTGGCACAATAAAGAGAACGAGAAGAAGATGGAAGAGATCTCTTGTTTCAATGACTGCGGAGGAGTTCCTTTCTTTTACAATACTCAAACTAATAAATTCATCTGCGGAGAAACCAGCTACGAAACTCTCAAGAAGTGGGCCAAGGGTGAAGATTTTGTTCAGGAATAATGTCAAAACAAGAAACAATAGTCCGATTTGATAAGGTAACTTTCGAATGGGGACCCAATAAGCCTGTATTAGATGAAGTAAGCTTTTCTATAAGAAGAGGAGCTAAGCTTACTCTAATGGGACAGAATGGTGCTGGAAAGAGCACTATTTTTGGTCTTATCTCCGGAATATACGAGCCGGAAGATGGAATTATAAATAGAGTTAAAGGAGTGAGTATCGCAACCAGCCGACAAGTAATTCCAAGAGATGAACTAGGCCTCACTGTCCGAGAATTTTTTCAGAAATGCTTCAAACAGAAGATATACGATATTGACCCGAGAATAGATGATATTCTTGAGGTAGTTAACCTAGAAGGTCATGAAAAAATTCACGACAAGCTTATCAAAGAATTCTCTGGAGGCCAGCAGGCTAGACTACTTTTGGCGTCCGCTCTCATTCAAGATCCAGACCTTCTTTTACTTGATGAGCCTACAAACAATCTGGACAAGGTTGGAATTGCTCACCTTACAGATTTTCTAATCAAATATAACAAGACTGTATTGGTGATTTCTCACGATGCAGAATTCCTAAACGCCTTCACTGAAGGAGTTCTGTACCTAGACGTATACACAAAGAAGATAGAGCAGTATGTAGGTAACTATTTCAACGTAGTTAAGGATATCACTGCAAGAGTAGAGAAGGAGAATATGAAGAATGCTCAGCTACAGAAAGAAATCCAAGCCAAGAAAGATCAAGCCAATGTATTCGCTCACAAGGGAGGAGGACTCCGACTTGTTGCACGAAGAATGCGAGAGAAGGCTGAAGAGCTGGAAGAAGAAATAGTGGAAGTAAGAAAGGAGGATAAGACTATCCGACCTTTCACCATTCCATCTCAACCAGATATGATTGGAGAAATTGTAGGTATCTCTTCTTTCACTACAATGCGAAACGGAAAGATTCAGAAAAGAAAGGCAGATATATCCCTCAAGAAAAATACTCACATGCTTCTTCAGGGTCCGAATGGAATCGGAAAGACAACTCTCCTAGAGAGATTGGCTTCCGGGAAAGAAGAAGGAGAGAGAATCAAAGAGGGAATAAGAGTAGGATACTACCGACAAGATTTTTCAACTCTTAACTTTGACGATACTGTGTACCAGTCTCTAGCTCAGGCAATGCTAGACGGTGGAGAGAAGCTAGATGAAGAGCGCATGCGTTCAATCGCTGCGGGATTTCTTATAACAGCAGACTTAATGAACATTAAAGTAGGAAGCCTTTCTGAAGGACAGAAAGGACTCGTTGCTTTCGCAAGATTGGTAATGCAAAAACCAGGACTTCTTATACTAGACGAGCCTACAAACCACATAAACTTCAGGCATCTTCCTGTAATAGCTGAAGCCCTGGATAAATATCAGGGAGCCATGATTATGGTTTCTCACGTTCCTGAATTCGTAAAACAAATTAGGATTGATGAAGTACTTGATTTAGAAAAGTAGAAAGCTCTTCACCTTTGATTTCTCTAGTTTGATTAGGCTTTAGTTTGCCTAATTCTATATTCATTATCCTCACTCTCTTCAAGTCCATAACTTCCTGGAATAGGGCAGCGCACATTCTTCGAATCTGATGTTTCTTTCCTTCGGTTAAGGTTATTCTAAAAGTATTTTCGTTAACTATCTTCACTTTGCAAGGCTTTGTCATGTATCCTTCAATATTCACTCCAGCTTCCATCTTTGCTTTGAAGCTGCTTCTTAGTTTTTCTTTGGTCTTAACCACATACTCTTTTTCATGATAGAACTTCGGATTAAGAAGTCCATCGGTGATTCTTCCGTCATTTGTAAGTATAAGAAGGCCATGAGAAGCCTTATCAAGTCTTCCAAGAGGGAAGAATCCTTCCTTTGGAGAGTCGGTTTCAATTCCAGCTTTCTTGTTGTATGCGAAATACTGATATTTCTTTTCTTCTGCTCCTTTTACTTCAACTCGGTCTCCCTCGTTTACTTGGCTTCCTAGTACTGCAAGCTTTCCGTTAATGAAAACCTTTTTCTTTTGGATTAACTCATCAGCGCCTCTTCTGGTAGAGATTTTCTGATGGGCTAGATATTTATTTATTCGCATTGGGTAAAGGTTTTCCATATAGGTTACTTTAACACAAATGGCTCCCAAAGGAGCCATTTGATGTATCATCGATCTAATTAATTAGTGATGAGTTGAGGTTGTGTGAGTAGTTCCGTGTGAGTTGTGAGGATCATGAGGTACTGGAGCTAGTACATATCTATTGTCTCTAGCGGGGAAGAGGTTCTTTGCTGCAAGGATCAGAAGAAGGATAAGGATTATTAGAAGTAGCCATCCGAATAGGGTTCCTGGAAGGAATCCTGCTCCGAATACGTTACCTGCTAGGAATCCTAGGCTTTCTCCGTCTCTAAAAACTTCAGCAGTTACGTTTGCCTGTACTGACTGGAATTGACCGTTGGCATCAGTGTAGGTCAGATTAGCAGGGAAGTTCAGGATTGAACCTGGCTGTACGTTTTCTCGAACCTTCACTCTCACAGTTACCTGACCTTCCTGGTTAGCTCTTAGGGTTCCAAGATTGAAAGTTAGAAGCTGTCCGAATCGAGACGGATTAGCTGGAGTTGAGTACAAGTAATCAACTTCAACTGGAAGCTGTAACTGTAGATTTAGTCCAGTTAGAGAAGCGTTCCCAATGTTTCGGTAGTTAACAGTGTAAGTGATTTCGTCTCCAGGTCTTGGCATTGTGTTATCAAGAGTTGGGATGATTGGCTGATTTCTGTCCACAGAAGTTGTCACAACTAAAAGAGATGAATTATTTGATCTTACAGGTGTTGTTGTGGTAGTTGTTGTCTGAGATCCTATGTTTACTGTAACTGAGTCTGTTGCAGTTCCGTATCCGTTTGTACAAGTAATTGTATATGTTCTAGATGCTGTCAAAGATCCAGTATAGAAGCTTGCTGGACCTGTAGATTTTGCTCCAGCCCATCCAAGAGATCCACCTGATGCATAACAAGAGTTAGCATTAAAGGATGTCCATCTTAGAGTAGTTGCACTTCCGTAGCCAAGATTGTTCAAGTCAGCAGTTATATTTACTGAAGGCTGATTATATACAGGAGTTGGGTATATAGGATTTATAAATCCTCCGGTAGTTGTGAATGACAAAACATTTCCGTATACAGTTCCGCTATTTCCTTGAGCCACTGCTCTGAAGTAGTAGGTGGTGTTAGGGGATAGATTAAAGATGTTTGAGCTGAAGTTGTTGTTTCCGTAATTATAGTTCTGATTTGTGGTGTTAAACAAGTTTGAATAGCTTGTGCCCCACTGGAACCAAGTAGTGACAGATGAGTTATTTACTCCAGTTACATATCCGTTTAATAGCGCACCATTGGTTGTAACATTGGTTGCTGAATTGGTGTTTACAGAAAGATACTGATTGTTTATTTGATCTACATACACAGTTACAGAATCAGAAGCTGATCCAGTGCTATTGGAACAAATGATGGTATAAGTAGTGGTATTGTACAAAGCTCCAGTGTAGAAGCTTCCTGAATTAGCCTTTAACCCAGACCATCCGTTGGTTCCGTTTGATGCGTTACATGAAGTGGCATTTGAAGAAGACCAAGATACTGTACTGGTTCCTCCATTAGAAAGAGAAGAAGGATTAGCTGTTATGTTAACAGTTGGATTATTCTGTGGCTGGCTTCCTACAGTAACTGCGGTTGAATCAGTTGCAGATCCAGCGCTGTTAGAACAGGTGATAGTGTAAGTAGTTGTGTTAGCTAGAGAGCCTGTATTAAAGGTTCCAGATGTAGACTTTGCACCAGACCATCCATTAGTACCGCTAGATGCAGTACATGAAGTAGCATTATTTGAAGACCAAGATATTGTACTTGCTCCATTATATGAAACTGAAGAAGGGTTTGCTGAGATGTTTACAGTAGGTAGTGGGGTGGTGGGTGGAGTTGTTGGTCCACAAGAGCCTCCGTTGTTTACGGTGACAGTGACAGAGGCTGTAGAGACAACACCATTAGAATCTGTGCCGGTTATGGTATAAGTTGTTGTCTGAGATGGTTGTAGAAATCTATCACCACTCGGATTAACATATCCAATTCCTTGGTTTATTTGTACAGTCGGAGCATTTGTTGAGGACCAGTATATGTGTGTAGATTGTCCTACGCAGATTGTGTCTGGTGATGCTGTTATACCCACTGTTGGCAGGGTAGTCTGAGCCTCTGCTTTATAGAAAGGACTCAAAAAGGCCACAAAAAATATTGCGACAATGCCTAATACTGTAGAAACTTTTAAAATTTGCTTTTTCATATTTTATAATGCTTTTTCTAACTACTTTTAATGTATTTAATAATTGTATCACAAACAAATTAAATGTCAAGCTCAGTATTTTACCCTCAATATACTACACTTGACATTTGTCATAATATTTGATACAATATTTAACGAATTCAGTGTTCCACCCTTGTTTTTAAAGGGGTGGTTGACAATTTGTTGCCCGCGCCTGCGGGCGCTCTAACAGGCGCCTATGGCGCGAGGAGAGAGTTATGCCCCGTTTCTTTGCTGTGCTCTGTGTCTTGTTTTTGTCGGTGGTTGTCTCTGCTTGTGGCAAGTGCAACAAGTGTGAGGCGCCGACCAGCCCGAAAGGGCCGGTCGAACTCATCACTTTGTTGAACGCAACCCCAGCCGAAGTCTGTGCTGGCGGCAACATCCAGATCGTCTGGGCTGCCTCACAGGCGAAGACGGCTGTATTCTCGGACATTGGCTCGGTTGCGACAAGCGGTAATCGCTTGGTTCAACTTGGCCAGGTTGGTGAGTACAAGTACGTGCTCACGGCCTACAACAACAACGGCGAATCACACCAAAAGGAGGTTAAGGCGACAGCGAAAGCGTGTAGTCAGCCTCCTGTCGTCCCGGCGGTTGTTTGCAGGGTTGACAACGGTGGGAGTAATTCCACTGTTTATGTTGGCACTTACGCCAGGCTGTCGGCATCCGGAGGTACTGGTCAGTATGACTGGTATGCTTCGGGTGGATCACCGCCAATCGGCACTGGGTCAACGTTCGAGACCAAATACTCCCAGGTTGGAGTGAGGACCGTCACGGTTAACTCAGGTGGACAGAGCGCAACTTGCAATGTCCATTTTGTGGAACAGGTGGTGACACCTACACCAACGCCGGTGAACTGTGTCGTCTCTGACTGGGGCCCATGGTCTGCATGGTCTCCGGTTAACTCGACCACGGAACAGCGTAGTCGTACGCGGTCGGTGGTGACGCCGGCATCTAACGGTGGTCAGAGCTGTCCAGCTCTGACCGAGACGGAGACTCGGACGATTACTCCTCCTGTGGTTTGCCAGATCGCTGTGGAGCCAAGCGCGACGCTTGACCATCCCGCAGGGTCTGGGGCGGTTTCGGTTACAACCAGTCCTGCGAACGGTTGTAGCTGGACCGCAACAGGTGACACCTCGTGGTTGTCCATCGGGACGACTGCGGGGAATGGAAGCGACCAGCTTTCGTTCAGTGTGTCCGCAAACAGTGGGACACAACGTCAGTCAGTAATTAGTGTACGCTTGACCTCGACCGGTCAGGTGGTTACTTCGGTTGTGACACAAAAGTCGCCACCGGCGCCCACGTGCCAGGTCGCAGTTCAGCAATCAGTCACCACCGACGCCACCAATGGTGGGGGGTCGGTTAGTGTGACTGTGTCCGGGAGCGGGTGCTCCTGGACAGCCACGAGCGAGACCTCGTGGGTGACCTTGCGAGCTGGATCCTCACCTGGTCCGGCGCTTGCGTCGGTCTCGGGTACTGTTTCCGGCAGCATATATTTCGCTACCGGCAACAACGGAACTGGTGCCCAGAGGACGGGCACCATCCGGGTCGTTACAACGACCGGTACGTTCAACGTCACTATCACCCAGCGACAGTAGTCGCTGGGTGAGGACAGTTCTTTTTGAGAAAGGAGAGTGAATCATAAAAAATAAAGGGAGGTTCGTCATTGCGACAACCTCCCTTTAAACGTTTTTATTTAAATATTTAACTCTACAAAATCATCAAAACTTTTTAATAACTTTGTAGAGTGCAGGAGAGGGAGGGATTAAACCTCACATCTCCTGCGTCTTCGATATTGCGACTCTATTTTTTCTTGAACCAGCAGTACGGGTCTGCTGTCAGGAAGCCGACCGCTGCACCCCCGGCTACGAACAGTGCAGCCTTCTTCCATCCGAAACCCCTCTTCTTTTCGGGTTGTGGAATGGGAGTGCATGGGGTGGGGCCCTGGGATTTTGAATCCCACAACCGGGTGTAGCCCGCGTTGCACCCGTCGAGCCCGTCACGTCCCGGAGGTCCTTGAGGGCCGATTGCTCCCTCAGGTCCACGAGGACCTTCAGGGCCAGGCAACCCCCGTTCTCCCTGGAGTCCGCGTGGCCCAATTGGCAGAGGAGAGAAGACGATTTCGTCCGTCTCGTTTCCACAGTCGTGCCTGGCATAAACCGAGAGCATATTGCTCTCGTTTACATACCAGCGGAAAGCTGTGCCCTTCTTTTGCGGCACCCATTTCTTCACTTTTCCCTCCACGACCATGCGGGCGCAGGCGTTCCTCTCCAGCGGCAAGAAAACATATTTCTTGCCGTCGACCGGACGGACGCCGGCGTTCCCGAGGTCGCTCGGCCTATAGAAGATCTCGTCGCTTCCGCCCTCGGCAGGGAGGATGGCGAGACACGACTCCTTCGTGTCGTAGGTGTTTGACTTCTGCGCCATTGTCGGCGCGGTGAAGAAGAAGAACGCGAAGACGACGAAAAAGACAGCGATCAGTGCCCGATTCATGGTATGCTTCTTTCAAAATAACAACGCGACACCATGTCGCGTATTCCTTTTTATTATACCATTTTAAATATAAAAGTCAATTTATTTGTGCTCTCGGCAGGAATCGAACCTGCATCATAACTTCCGCAAAGTTACGTCCTATCCATTGAACGACGAGAGCAATTAAACTGAGATTACCAGTTTTTATTCAAAACTACAAATTAGAAACCGAGTCTGTCTAGAATTTTTTCTGAAGGATGGTCTGTCATTTCTTCTTCCACCACCTTCTTCTCTAGGAATATGTCATGAAGTCTTTCCATCATCCCGAATTCTACGGGTATTGAAATTATCGGGACAAACATTCTTTCGGATCGGATAAAGAGGGAAGATGTTTCTCTGTCTATCCAGAAAGATTTTATATTAGGATACAGGTATATCTGATCATTTATTTTTACCCCCTTGTCGTTTATCTCATAGTTTACAGTATCAGGTTGTTTGATTGAGAAAAGTGCCAGCAATCCACCTCCTATCAATATCAGGAGTGCAAAAAAGTAATTTCCAAATATGGCTGAGGTTGCTGCTGAAGCAAAGACGATCACTCCAAGAGCCCAATACCAATCTCGGCTTCTTTCTTTGTGTTCATATTCCGGAGCTGACCAGGTAATTGTTTCCACTGGAGTATTCACTCATAAAGTATATCACGAAAGTGATATACTGAGGCAATGATAAACACCCTCATCTTCGACTGTTTTGGGGTTCTGTCTCAATCAGTCCTTATGTCTTGGTACAACAACCACAGTATTAAAGAAGGGTTTGTTGATAATGACCTCTTGAGGGAATTAGAAAAATTTGACTTGGGGCAGATATCTGAAGAAGATGTTTTCGAAAGATTCTCAAAGTATCCAGGAGTCAAAATGAATGTATCTGATATCAGAAGGGAGGTGGATAGTTATCTTAAATTCGATTCCAAGCTTCTAGGTATAGTTTTGAAATTGAAAGAGAGTGGATATAAGACAGTCCTTCTTTCTAATACCCATGCCTCCTTCTTTGAGCGTGAAGTGTATGTTAAATATCCAGATTTTAAAAACCTTTTTGATGAAATAATAATTTCTTCAGATGTTGGAATGATTAAACCCAGCAAGGAAATATATCTATATGCTCTAGAGAAAATAAAATCAAAGCCAGAAGAATCTTTAATGATAGATGACAGTTTTAGGAATATAGAAGGTGCGAAGGCTGTAGGGATTAATGGGTTTGTCTACTCAAACCTAGATTCTTTTCTTGAGTATCTTCGCATCAATAACCTTATTGATTAATCTAATTATTTAGATTGCTTGAGTGCAAAAAGCACAACGTTTTGCGTTTATAGGAACTTCACTCAAACACTCCGGGCATTTTTTGGTGCTCGGGTCTGCTGGAGGTTCTTTTCGTGATCTTGCAATAAGCATATTCATTGGTTTAACAACAAAGAAGAATATTGCACTTGCGACCAGAAGGAAAGATATAAGTGAGTTTAGGAAGTGTCCTATCAGAAACTTACTTCCGTTGATGGTAAAAGTTAGTCCACTGAAGTCGGGAACCTTTGCTATGGCCGCAATGAGTGGAGTAAGTAAATCTGCAACTAGGGCTGAAACGATTGTTCCAAAAGCAGCACCGATAACTACACCGACTGCTAGATCAACCACGTTTCCTCTTAGTAAAAACTGTTTAAATTCTTTTAACATAAAATAAATTTTTATTTATAAAATGCGGAGGCGGTGAGATTCGAACTCACGGTCCCTTGCGGGACTCTCGTTTTCAAGACGAGTGCGTTAGACCAACTCCGCCACGCCTCCTAGCTAAGAACTAACTTAGTATATCTATTTTTACTTTTTTCTCAAGCTTGTTTCTTTATCCAGCTCTTCTCTAAAAAATGTTCCTCATAGTGACAATTAGGACAGATAAGCTCCAGATTGTTTAATCTGTTATTATTCCTGTTTCTATTTTTATGATGAACTTGCAAAATTTCATATTTACTATAATCACACCTTTCACACTTGTTTCCGCGAATATTTAAAAGTTTTATTTTTAAGGTTCTAAAAATTCGTGCTTTGTCATTAGGGCTTCCAATCCCATACTTTACTCCCGTTCTGTATATATTTGCACATCTTCTACTGCAAGTCTTTTTGTTCAATCTAGCCATCAGTGATTTTCCACATACAGGACAAGGTGTCTCTTTACGGGAAGCAAGACCTGTACATTTAAAACTGCAAAAAACTTTTCCCTTGCTTCTTTCTATTTGAATTGGCCTGCGATAGATAGGGGAAGAGCAGACATAACATTTTGTATTCGGTATTCTATTGTACTCACGCATTAAACCAGTATATCACTATTTACCCCAAATGTAATATTGTGCTAGTCTTTGCATATGAGATTCCTTGGAGTAGATTTCGGAGAGAAAAGAATAGGATTATCTGTTTCAGATGAATCTGGCTCTTTGGCTTTCCCAAAAGGGATTGTTCCTAACAACTCAGATACCCTGAAGAGAATAGGGGAAGTCATTAAAGATGAAAATATTTCTCATGTAGTAGTAGGTGAATCCTCTGATTTTTCTGGAGCACCTAATCGCGTTAGCGAAAAGATAGAAATTTTCATTAATTCTCTCGAAGGACAATTCAATCTCCCGGTTTCCAGACAAAAAGAATTTCTAACTTCAGTTGAAGCCAGAAAGGGAATAGTCACCAAAGAGAGTTTGAATGCTAATGCTTCGCATAGTAAGATGAAGAAAGAGGAAGGAGGCAGAGCGGATGCTTCGGCTGCAGCCCTGATCCTTCAGAGATTTTTAGACAAGCATAATAATAAATAAGATGATAACTTTTGATGAATTTAAAAAAATAGAAATAAAAGTAGGAAAGATTCTTTCTGCAGAAAAAATTCCAGATACTGATAAGCTTTTAAAATTGTCTGTCGATATGGGGGAAGAGAAGCCGAGACAGATAGTTTCTGGGATATATGCATATTTTCCAGATCCAGCTGTGCTTACAGGAAAGAAGTGTATGTTCGTATCCAACCTAGAACCAAGGACAATTCGAGGCTTTGAGAGCCAGGGGATGATATTTGCTGTGTCAGATGATGCTGGGAACTTCTCTCTGTTGGAACCTAATGACAGTATTCCTGTCGGAACTTTGGCTAAATAAATGGATTTTCTAGATGTGGTGCCTTTAATACAGACAGTCGGACTTCTCGGCATTTTCCTGATTGTATTTGCTGAGAGTGGCCTTTTTTTCGGGTTCTTCCTCCCCGGAGACTCACTTCTGTTCACCGCCGGAGTCCTCGCAGCAGCTTCTCACTTTAATGTTTGGATCCTTCTTCTTGGTTGCTTTCTGATGGCAGTTCTTGGAGATACTGTTGGATATTGGTTTGGGCATAAAATGGGTCCGAAAATATTTTACAAAGAAGAATCATGGTTTTGGAGCAAGAAGAATCTTGAGCGAACTCAAGCTTTCTATGCCAAGCATGGCAACAAGACGATAACGCTAGCAAGGTTTGTGCCAGTGGTTAGAACCTTTGCCCCCATTATGGCAGGAGTGGGAAATATGAAATATAAGACGTTTCTTTTCTGGAACGTTTCAGGTGCTTTGATTTGGACAGTTAGTATGATATTCGGAGGATATTTTCTAGGTAATCTAATTCCTAATATAGATAAATATATTCTCCCAATAGTTTTCGGAATAATCCTTGCGTCACTCATTCCTATATTTATAGAATTCTTCAGAAATAGGAGAAAAAACCGTGACACTAACCACACAGATATCGTATAATAAATACGATGTTAAAAAATTCGTTTAACAAATTTTTCCCCACTCCTCATTTTTTGACTATGCCTGCATTCGGGGTGGATATTTCTGACGAATCACTTAAATTTATAGAATTGAAACATAACGGTAGCGGGTTAAATGTGGGGAGATATGGAGAGAGAAAAATACCTCCTGGCGTGATCGAGTCTGGGAAAATAAAAGATCAAGCCAGACTAGAAGAAATTTTAATTACTCTTCGAAAAGAAGAGGGGATACATTCTGTTCGAGTTTCGCTTCCTGAAGAGCAAGTATATCTTTTCACAATCAAGCTAGGTAAAGCTGGCCTTGTCAGCATAAGAGAAGGGATAGACTTAAGTATTGAGGAGCATATTCCAATTCCTGCAGACAATGCCATATTTGATTATGAGATATTAAGTGAAGATGCTGAGAACTACAATCTTCAGGTGGCTGCGATGGAAAAAGGTGTGATTGAAAAATATCTTACAGCTTTTGCTAACGCCTCTATACTAGTACAAGCTTTTGAACTAGAAGCACAAGCTGTGTCACGGGCAGTTATTAAAAAAGGCGACAAGGATACCTATATGATAGTAGATTTTGGTGGAAAAAGAACAGGCATATTTATAATATCTAAGGGTGTAGTGGTGCTGACATCAACTCTTGATATCGGAGGGGAGATGTTAAACCAAACACTAATGAAAAGTTTCAAGGTTTCTCCGGAAGAGGCTGAAAACATGAAGAGAGAATATGGTCTTCAAAGGAATGTACAAAACAAAGAAGTATTTCCTGTGCTTTTAAACAGTGTTTCTATTCTTAGAGATGAAATACAAAAGAATTTTTTATATTGGCACACGCATAAAGACGAGAACGGAAATACCAATCCTCCTATTTCAAGTATTGTTCTCTGTGGTGGGGATTCTAATTTGATAGGATTGGCTGATTATTTTTCGGTGAGCATGAAAAACAATGTCCAGATGGCAAATGTATGGTCGAATGTTTACAACATTGGTTCCAGGGTACCAGAAATAAGTTTTAAGCAAGGTTTGTCATTTGCCTGCGCCATAGGATTAGCATTAGCTAATTATCAATATGATTAATTTAATACCACCCGAAGAAAAGAAAAGGTTAATTCGTAATTTCTACTATCGTGTAGCTGTGGTATTTGTAGTTGCAACATCTTTTGCTGTTTTGGTCTCGACTGTGGCTATTACTCCAGCATATTTTCTTTCTGTTGTTAAGAAAAATCTAGCTGAAAGTAGATTGAAAAATCAGCTTGCTGAGCCGGTACCCATACCTGATCAACAGACATTGGCTCTGGTAGAAGATTTAAATAGCAAGCTTGGGGTTATAGAAAAAGCTCAGTCTCAAAAATTTTCTGTCTCGGAGAGAGTTATCACTGAAATAATTTTAAAAAAGCTTGTTGATATTAAAATCCACCAAATCTCATATGAAAGCGATGAGACAGAAGGAAAGAAGATAATGATACGAGGCATCGCTCCATCCAGAGAGAGACTTCTTCTTTTTAGGAGGGCCCTTGAAGATGATTCATATTTCAAACAGGTAGATCTGCCTATATCTAACTTTATCAAAGGGTCGAATATTCAATTTTCCCTTAGTCTAATTCCAGCATAGATATGAAAACACACTTTCAAAAATTGCCTTTTCTTTTTTCAATCGTAATGATTCTTGTATCGGTCTTTGTTTTTACGACTCTGTATCTTGAGACAGTAAGAAATCACACTGACTCAGAAGAGATTATTTCCAAGTGGCAGACTGAGCGTGATCACAGAGATGAGATAAAAGCACTTGAACGATCAGTTAGTATGTATTCAAGTGAGCGCCTGCAGTTAGAAAGCCATTTTGCCAGAAGCTCTGACGTTGTTCCATTTTTAGACAACATGGAAGAATTAGCACGAACTGTAAATACAGACCCAGAGATAATTTCAGTTGAGGCCCTCAAGAAGCCAGATAGACTTGAAGTAAAAATGTCTGTGGCTGGAGAGTTTGAGTCGCTTCATAAATTTGTAATGCTTTTAGAAAATTCTCGCTACGAAATAGAGCTTACCTCCGTAGATTTGAATCTTCCTGGTGCTTCCAATACTTCTTCAAATATCGGAAAAGATTGGGAGCTTAATTTAAGTTTCAAGCTCCTTAGCTTTGTAAATTAAACATATGGATATAAAACTTTTCAAAAATAAAAAGAATATTAGTGAACCAAGGATGCATATAAATCCCGATAAATATTGGCATATCATATTTTCTATGGCCCTACTTGTAGTAATACTTGGACTGGTGTTCGGTTATTATCTTTTTAATAAAGTAAACGCGGAATTCAGCGTACTGGAAACAGAAACAGGAGTTAAGACTGAAATGATTAAACAGGAAAGACTTAAAGCAACCCTCAAATACTTTGCCGAAAAGGAGGCAAGATCTATGGAAATACTTAACAATCCAGCTCTGGTCGTTGACCCTTCGCATTAAAAATGTTAGTTTAGTCCTATGCGCGGTTAGCTCAGTTGGTAGAGCAACCCGTTTACACCGGGAAGGTCGTAGGTTCGAGTCCTACACCGCGCACAAATGATATAATTCTATATATGCCTTATGTAAACAGGCAGAAGCTCTATGAAGCTCAGAAAAGATATAGAATTAGAATAAGAGAACAATTACTAAATTATCTTCTAGGCAAGAAGTGTGTTGACTGTGGCGAGAATGACCCAATAGTACTTGATTTCGACCACAAGGATGCGAGTTTGAAATTTAAGGATGTTTCTAAGATGCTTTCTGGGCATTATTCTTGGAAATCCATAATAAAAGAAGTAGAAAAATGTGAAATAAGATGCTCCAACTGCCATCGTAGAAAAACTTATAATCAGTTCAAATTTTTTGGCAAATCCAAAATATTGTAGTATATTGCTTATGTTATCCACGCTCCCGTAGTTTAATGGATAAAACGAGGCTCTTCTAAGGCCTTGATGGCGGTTCGATTCCTCCCGGGAGCACAAATGAAAATTAAGGTATTGTACGAAGACTCCAATGTGCTCTGCATAGACAAGCCGTCAGGTATTTCTGTGCACCCGGATGGAAGAAGCAAGGAGAAAACTATAGCTGACTGGATTTTAAAAGAATATCCAAGAATGAAGAATGTAGGGGAGCCAGTTGACGGAATCATTCGTCCAGGGATTGTGCATCGATTAGACAAAGACACTTCCGGAGTTCTTTTGTTGTGTAAAAATCAGAAAACATACGAATACATTAAAGAACAGTTTCAGAAGCGGAAAATAAAAAAAATATACAACGCTGTTGTTTCAGGTTGGCCAAAGAATGACAAAGGAGTAGTGAACAAGCCAATCGGAAGAAGTCCGTCTGATTTCAGAAGATACCTTGCGGGTAGGGGTGCAAGAGGGGAGCTCCGAGAAGCTCTCACCGAATACAAGGTTCTTAAAAGGTGGAGTGAGAAGGGAAACAAGTGGAGCTATTTAGAGATTTCTCCGAAGACTGGAAGAACTCACCAGATTAGAGTTCATATGAAGTATCTAAGTTTCCCCGTGGGAGGGGATACTCTATATAATCCTGGCAAACCAAACCCAGCAGGGTTTAAGAGGCTTGCCCTTCATGCAAAATCTATTGAATTTAAGGATATGAAAGGGAAGGCAATTAAGATAGAGTCACCGTTGCCTTTGATTTTTAAGAAATCTCTGAAATAGGTTGCTGAATTTGCCTAAAATATTCTTTCGTGCTAGAGTATTTCCACTATGGCAGTAAGCAAAATCAAATTCAGCCCAGTAGATATTGAAGAGCGCAAGAAGCTAGACTTTCAGTCTGGTGACACAGTGCGCGTCTGGTCTAAGATTCTAGACGAAAAGGGTAAGTCACGACTACAAGCTTTTGAAGGAACTGTACTAGCTCGCAAGCACGGAGCTGAGGCAGGAGCTACTTTCACTGTAAGAAAAATCGCTTCTGGGGTAGGGGTAGAGAGAATTTTCCCTCTATTTTCTCCAATGGTGGACAAGATTGAGATAGTGAAGAAATCTCGAGCTCGAAGATCTAAGTTGTACTACATAAGAACTAAGGCAGTTAAAGATGTTCGTCGAAAGATGCGTTCAGTTACCTCAGTCGCTCCGGCTGAGATGATTCCAGAAGAAGAGGCAAAGACAGAATAACAATTCTGTCTTTTTTGATATACTGAACAACATGCGCAGGTGGCGAAACTGGTAGACGCACTACCTTGAGGTGGTAGCGCCCGCAAGGGCATGGGAGTTCAAATCTCCCCCTGCGCACACAAGTATTGAACTTAAGAGTTCTGAGATATATATTGGGAAAATTATTCGCAAAAACCTAGCTAATAATTTTAAAAACAATGACTCACCAGTACGGAGTATGAGTCTGGGTATAAATTCGCCCCTTTTTGTTTAGTAAAAATTGGCTTAATTTTACTATTAAGAATGTTGGAAAAATGATAGAATGCTAAACATGGAAAGAAAAAGATTTTCTTTAGAGAAAGCTCAAACAGAAGCCATAGAACTTCAGAAAAAAGTTGAATATGGGGAAGCTCCTGATTATTCGGAAGCAGAAAAAATTCTTGAGCAAGAGGATTTCAAGCAAAAAATAATCTCAAATTTAAAAAGAACTGATATCGGCAAGGTTATTGCTTTGTTGCAAAAAAATACAGAACTTCAAGAAATAACATTAGCTGACGATGAAGTCAAAGGGTTGTTATATGAGCGATATAAATGGCTACTTTCTAAAAATAATGAAAGACAAGCCAAAGAATTAGAACCTTATATAAGATTAACCAAGGAAGAGCAACTAGAAACTGATGTGGGTAATTTAAAATTAGAAGATTTTGATCCTGAATCTCTTTTCAAGAATATAACCGAAGATCAGAAGAATCATCCTGAGGTTCAAAAGCGATTAGTCGAAATTGTTAAGGAATATACAAGGAAAAGTCATTTTGATGCCGCTTTTAAAATAGTAAAATTTTTCGGAATTCCGAAAGAGATTTTTATTAATGAACTAATGACAAAAAATTTTTTTCGTTCTAACCAATGGGAAAAAGTGCTTGCTTTTCAGGAAAAATTTTCTTTGCCAGATTCGTTTATTCAAAAAGTTATTAGGGATAGAATTATAAACGTATATTTTAGTCTCAAAGATCTTGAAGTTGAACTTGGAAGAAGTCCCGACCTAAATGCACTTTTTCTTGATGAAGGGGTGGTTTCTAAAATCACTGAAGTTATCGCATACAAACTTTCTCAGGGAGATTTTTCTCCCATACAACAACTAATCCAGAATATAAATATTCCAGACAAGGTAAAGAATCGTGCAGATGAAATTGTGTCTTCCAAAATTCAAAAAAATCAATTAATTAAGTTTATTAAGTTTTTGAGTATTCACAGCGAGATAAGTTTTGCCTTTCCAAAAACAATGGAACGAGCAAGGGATATTTTACTACAATCTGTAGGAACGAGTCTTGATTTAGCAGATTACTTTTTTGAGAATATGGAAAGTTACTACCAAGAACCATGGGTAGAGAACGTGTTCCTGGGGGCGGTTTTGCATTATTCTGTAGCACAAAAGTTTTTACAAGATATTGAAGCAAATCAAATTTGGGCTAATATCGCATGGATTGAAAAAGCTAAAGCTAAAGCTAAAGAAATAATTAAGGGGAATAGTGGTCATGGTGATGAAAAATTTATAGGATACGATCCATACGAAACTCACCAATATCGTTTTGGTGTACATCAAATGCAAATTTCTTCAGAAATAGTAGAGTTCATGATGGGCAGAGAAAAGTCAATGGGTAAATTACGGAAACTCGGGTTTGAGACCAAAGAACTCCCAAATTTATTAGCAGAAGTGAGTCAAAAAATAGATATTGAGTATAAAGATTTTTTAGAGCAAGTGCGTAAAAACCCACAAATTAGTGATGAAGATAAAGTGGCTTTACTAAACCCAGAAAAATTAGCAGTGAGGATGGTTCCATTGATTAATACTGTCAGGTATCTTGTTGCCAGATATATCGCCCAACTAGATTACAAGTATTCACTTGGTGATAATGAGTGGCTTAATACCAAGGCAGAAGATAGTCAAGAAAGCTATAAACAAATATTTTTATCAAATCTCGAGACGACGATTAAGGAAGGATTTACTAAATTCATTACCATTCATGAGGTGGATGTTCCTCTATACGACAAGTTGTACGAGGAATTCGATACCTTGCGAGAAACTGGCCGTTATCCACTTGAAGTGTATTTGGGTCGTGATGGAATTTACGCATATGTTGGGAGGCGTGCCCAAGATGTTGCTCGTCGCAGAAAACTGGGAATGGAAGGTAGGAAAAAATTAAAAGAAGTAGGTGAAGTAATAGAAATACATCCTCGGTACATTGTTTACCCAAGATATTTTCGAGATAATATAGATTATCAAACTAAAAGGCAATTTCTAGAGCAAGAAGGCATTAGCCCTAGTGCTGATCCGCTTTTCTACGATACCGGATACACTGGTACTATTCCAGAACAAATAATGAGAGTGATGGATTTTGGTGATGAAGATATTGAGCAGAGAATTAGATTACTCTCAGCTTCCAATGCAAACCGTCGTATCAAAGGTATTGCAGAAAATGCTCGATCTGAAATTATTGAGTATATTGAGCATAATGCAAAAACTGAAGAATCCGCTGAAGGTTTAATAATTGACGAGAAAACAGGAAAAATTCGTCATATTGCCAAACCGACTTCCCCAGAAGAACAGTTCTATTTTATGATGGTCAAGCAAGCAATATCAAGACACTATTGGCTTCAAGAACAATTGCATCATGAGCCATCCGGAAATGTAAATCTTGACTCGGAACATTATACTATTCGTATTCGCCAAGAATACGCAAGACTTCTGCCTGCAGAATTTATTGAAGATCCCAAACAATTTTTTTCACAACATGGGGAGTTGCTAAAAGGAGGCAGGAGAGAGGGTCAATATCCAGATGAAGAAGTTGTGTTATTTAAACTTTACGATGGTACAGAAATTGTTGCTAAACGCATTGAGTTAAGAAAAGCAAAGGAGGCACGAAAAGAATTTTCTATACTGATTGCTGCAAAAAAATCTGGATTACCCACAGCTGAACCAGTTGGCTTTCTTTCTGGTAAAGAAGATCAAGCTGATAGCTATTTGTTGATGAAAAAATTGGAAGGACGTTCAGGCAGAAAATTTGAGAAAGAATTGAGAGAATCTGGTAAGTATTCAGAAGATCAAATCAAAGGAATAATGCAACAAGTCTTAGAAAAGAATAATCAGATGGCGGAATTGTTTAGAGCAACACTTAAAATTGACAAGCGATGGAGAATTAAGGATACAATTATTGAGTTCAATGAAGAAACAGGACAAGTTGAAAGTATTATTCCGATTGATTGGGAGCGAGCGCAAAATTTTAACCCTGCTACACCAAAAGAGATTGACGAATTAGATTGATTAAAACAGTGGTAAATTAATACAATTCTCAATTGACTAATTGAAGAAAAAGAATTAGATTATTTTTGAACGTTCGTTTTTTTGGAAAGGACATGAACATGACCATGGACGAGCTCGTTGGTCGGTACGGCGGGTTTTCTTACAGGAAGGATAGTTCCGGGACTTTCTTCGTAATGAGGGACTTGACAGGGTTTGCGTCCTTCACCGGAAGGGGGCGCACGCTCGAAACCGCCCTTGCCGATCTTTCGTCTCGGGAGATGCTTGCCCGGCCTCGCTGCGGGTGGCAGCCACCGGATTACCATCCGGTGCCGTCAACGGCGCTTGCGGAGTAACATGAGCCGCAAGCATCTTCATCGGTATCAGTCTCCGGCCCCCAATCCGGATACTGCAGAGCGTCCCAAGAACCCTCCTCCGGTTGAGCCCAAAGATCCGGCTCAAATCAAAGAGGAAAAGGCGGCCGCTGATCTCAAGCACCGCTACGATCGCGGAGGCGAATAGCCTCCGCTGCCTAAGCTGAATTCGTCCACTTACGATTCAGCGCAATATAGGCAACAGCCGTCACTCACGGGAATCCGGAGTGGCGGATTTCTTTTTTCATATGATATACTCAAAATATGATATTTTCAGAAGATATTTTGGCGAGAATTGCTGTATTTATTCTAGGAGTTTGTGGTTTTTTTGTAGCAAAGCATATTCATAAGCACAAAAAAGCTAATGAAAAGCCTCTGGTGTGCCCTATAAAATTTGATTGCCATACTGTCGTGCATAGCGACTATTCAAAATTGTTTGGAGTTCCTGTGGAGATATTCGGAATGATGTACTATGGACTTATATCTTTGGGATATCTCATCCTCATATTCATCCCAGATGCTATGCCTATATACCTAGTTAATTTTCTTATACTATTGTCATCATTTGCTTTCTTGTTCTCTGTATATTTGATAGGGGTTCAAATATTTGCTCTTAAAAAAGGATGCTCTTGGTGTATAGTTTCAGCTACTATCTGTCTTTGCATATTTCTCCTTACAGTCTTCGCTTATAATTTCAATGACATTTTAAAAACTCTCATAGGATAGTCTGATGGATCGAGAGAAAAAAACATTCTTGCAACTTTGGGCTATACCTGCACAGGAGGTTCTAACGAAGCTCTTAACCACAGAAAAAGGAATAGATGAAAATGAAGCAAAGAAACGTCTCTCTATTTATGGCGAGAATTCATTTCGAAAAATAGAAAAAGTTAATCCTTTTTCTATTCTCTTCAAGCAATTTATAAGTCCTTTAATCTTCATTTTGGTTGCTGCGGGAACACTGACTGCATTGCTGGGGGAATGGATTGATACGTGTGTGATATTTTTTGCAGTTATCCTTAACGTTCTTCTGGGTTTCTATCATGAATATAATGCAGAAAGCACTATTGATAAATTAAAGACGTATATTAAAGATAGAGCTCGAGTCATACGCAAAGGTGTAGAGCAGGAAATTGATTCAACTCTTTTGGTCCCAGGAGATATCATCAAGCTTGCATACGGTTCAAGAATTCCAGCTGATGCCAGGATTTTAAGTACGAATAATTTCAGAGTAGACGAGGCAATACTGACTGGAGAGTCGCTTCCGGTAGAGAAAGATATAAAATCCATACCTGTTTCAGCTGTTGTGGCAGACAGAAACAATATAGCTCATGCTGGAACTTTGGTTGTTCAGGGGTATGCAACTGCAGTGGTGTATGCAACTGGAAACAATACAGAGATCGGAAAGATTGCAGATATAGTTTCAGAAACGAACAGAATTAAAACTCCTCTACAGAAAGGAGTAGATCACTTGGCTTGGCTTATTTTTATAATAGTTATATTAATTGTAATAGGAATTCTTATTCTAGGTGTGTCTAGGGGAGAGCCCATTCTGCCAATGCTTATTCTTTCTGCTGCTGTAGCAGTAGGAGCAGTTCCTGAATCTCTTCCCATTGCTCTTACAGTAATTCTGGCTATCGGCTCCGTTCGTATCGCAGAAAAAAGAGGAATTATCCGAAAACTCACAGCCGCTGAGACTCTGGGGTCTACTACTCTCATAATGACTGACAAAACAGGAACACTTACTCTTGCAGATATGCAGCTTGTTGGTATTTATGATTATAAATCAATTTTAGATTCAAAAATCTCCAATGAGTCTGGAAATTTTTCTATAGAGCAAAATAGGCTTCTAGAACTTGCTCTTTCCAATGTAGATGTGTCCATAGAAAATCCTAATGAGGAAAAAGATAAATGGATATTCAAAGGGAGACCTTTTGAAGTAAACATTGCAAAAGCGTGTAGGGCTAATAATATATCTTTGGATTCAGTGGTTGCTTCGATTTCTCATCTGGTTCTTCCTTTTAACTCCACAAACAAATTTTCAGTATCTCAAGTAGAAGGGGAGTACGTAGTAATGGGGGCTCCAGATATTCTTCTTCGTAAATCAAATCTTTCCAAGGAAGAATATTTCAAGATTGAATCCTGGATTGAAGAGATTAGCAGAGGAGGCAAGAGACTTATCGGCCTTGCGTCTGCGAAGAATACTTCCGGAAAAGAATTCACTCTTTCTGATATAGAAAATTTAAATTTTCTAGGAATATTTGCTTTTTTTGACCCAATTAGACCTGAGGTGCCGAAAGCAATTAAAAATATTAAATCTCATGGGATTAAAATGGTTCTTGTTACTGGAGACTTGGTGGGGACTGCACTTTCAGTTGCTAAAAGTTTGGATTGGAAGGTTAATGAAGATGAAGTTTTGGTCGGCGCAGATTTTAAAAGTATGTCTGATGATGAGCTTCTTTCTGTTATTCCTAACATAAAGATATTTGCAAGAGTGACACCCGAAGAAAAGCTTCGAATCGGTAAGTTGTATCAGAAATTAGGCGAGATTGTAGCCATGACGGGGGACGGGGTGAATGATGCTCCTGCTCTTAAGGCTATGGACATCGGAGTGTCTCTGGGAAGTGGAAGCGACGTAGCAAAGTCCGCCGCTGACTTGGTGCTTTTGGATGACAATTTCGAAACTATTAGTTTGGCAATCGATGAGGGAAGAAAGATTTTAGGTAATATTCGAAAAACTTTTGTTTACTTAATGTCTAGCTCTCTAGATTCTGTGTTTGTTGTTGGAGGCAGTTTTATTGCTGGGGTTGCTTTGCCTATATCTGCTCTTCAGATTATATGGGTGAATCTGTTTACCGGTTCGCTTCCCGCTCTTTCTTTTGCGTTCGATTCTGATATGGATCATGATAAATCCACTGGAAGTGACTTGAAACTTATTTTCACCAAAGAGGTCAAGATACTCACGTTGGGTATAGGGATACTAAGTTCGCTACTTCTTTTTGTTTTATATTATGTTCTTCTTAAGGTAGGGCTTTCTGTCGAAGTAGCTCGTTCAATATTCTTTGTTTGCTTCTCTTCATATATTTTAGTGATAGCGTTCTCTTTTAGAAGTTTGCGTAAGCCAATATTTTCATACAATATTTTCTCAAATCCAAAGTTGAATATCAGTATATTGGTCGCTGCTTCTCTACTAGTATTTACAATGACTGTTCCGTTTATGAGAGAAATATTTGATATAGCACCATTACCCGTGTCTTGGCTTCCGCTAGTATTTTTCTGGTTAGTGTTTAATGTTCTTATTGTGGAAGGCGCAAAGTATCTGATGAACAGAAGGATTAGGGAAATTGGCGTTTAAAGAATTTTTCTGGTATAAATACCGTTACATGGTGCCTATGGTGTAATGGTTAGCACTAGGGTTTGTGGAACCCTCAGTTCGAGTTCGAATCTCGATAGGCACCCCAATAACATTTCTAAAATAGAATTAGCTCATTGTGCTAAGATATAAAAATGAAGATTATTTCCAATAATACGAAAGATACAGCCGAGATTGCACAGTCTCTGTGTGCTGAGCTTCTCTCGGATTCATCTGATAATCCAGTGGTCCTTTGTCTTTCTGGAAATCTGGGTGCAGGAAAGACTGCTTTCACTAAAGAAATCGCTAGACATTTAGGGGTGAGAGAAAAAGTTGATAGCCCAACTTTCGTCCTTATGAAAAAATATCCGATAAAGACAAAAGGAAAAAAATATCTGTATCACTTAGATGCTTATCGGCTTAAGAACGAAAAAGAACTTTTGGATCTAGGGTGGAATGAAATTGTGAGCTCTCCAGAGAATATGGTAGTGTTGGAGTGGCCAGAGAACGTAAGTGGAGCGATGCCAAAATATGCCCGATACATCGCCATCAATTTACAAGAAGATGGAAGTCGAATATTTGAATTACAAGAAAATGAATAGCAATATATTTAATAATGAAGAGCTTGCCTCAATCCTTCAGAACGGGGGAGTTGTTGTCATGCCAACTGATACTGTGTATGGGATATTAACTAAAGCCGAGAATGAAAATTCTGTCAAAAGATTATATCAGATAAGAAAACGCTCACCCGAAAAACCATGCATAACTTTAATAGGAGACATTTCAGAAATTAAAAAATTTTCAGTATCTCTTTCAGAGGCACAAGAGTCTGAGTTAAAAAAATACTGGCCAGGACCTGTGAGCGTAATTCTGGAATGCAAAAACGACTCTCTGCAATATTTACATAGAGGAACGAATACTCTGGCCTTCAGGTTGCCTGACATAAAAGAATTAAGGGGGCTTTTGTTGAAAACAGGTCCACTCATTGCTCCTTCAGCGAATACAGAAGGTTCTCCTCATAGTGAAAATATTGAGGATGCGAAAAAATATTTCGGCGATCAAGTTGATATGTATCTAGATGGCGGATCGGTGGTGGCAAAAGCTTCCAAATTGATTAGATTGTACCCAGATGGACAAGTTGAAGTATTAAGGGCATAAAATGCAGATTATAGAAAACTACAACTTAAAAGAATTGAACACATTCAGGATTCCGGCTCTTGCTAAGTTTTTTGTGGAGATAAAAAACGAAGAAGAATTGTTAGAACTTTTTAAGAATCCAATATTTAAAAAAGAAAAAAAGTTTTTTCTTGGAGGAGGTAGTAATATTCTTTTGACTAAAGATTTCGATGGTCTGGTTGTTAAAATTTCATTGTTAGGCAAAAAGATTGTGCAAGAAGATGAACAAAAAATTATTCTAGAAGTTGGAGCCGGTGAAAATTGGCATGATTTAGTGACTTATACTGTAAATAAAAATTGGGGAGGTATTGAGAACTTGGCTTTAATTCCTGGAACAGTGGGGGCGGCGCCGGTTCAAAATATCGCTGCCTATGGGCAAAACATGTCAGATGTTTTTCACTCATTGAGAGCTTTTAATGTTGATACAGGGAAGATGGAAGAATTTAATGCCAAAGAGTGTGAATTCGGATATCGAACAAGTGTTTTCAAAAACAAACTGAGAGGTAAGTACATTGTTACCTCAGTTTCTTTTGTGTTATCCAAGAATCCAGCAATTGAAACCTCGTACTACCAAATCGGGATAACACATGATTCTATAAAAGAAGAATTGAAAAAAATAGGAGAAGGGCCTTACGGAATAAAAGACGTATACAATGCTGTAATTAACATAAGAACTAGAAAACTTCCCGATCCTGCTAAGATTCCTACCGTAGGTTCCTTCTTTTTAAATGCCGTAGTAACTAAAGAAAAGTATGAAGAACTTAAGAAGCAGGTCCCTGAATTGCAATGCTATCCAACCGACAATCTTAGGTATAAGAGTTTAAGTGAGTTTTCTCTTGAAAACGAAGAGTTTGTTAAAGTTGCAACTGGACGCCTTCTCCAGGAGGCTGGTTGGCTAGGTAAATGGATAGGGAATGTGGGTATGCATGATCGACATGCTCTCGTCATTGTAACTAACGGGCATGCCACAGGAGAGGAAATAGTCAGTTTCGCCGAGCTTATAATGGATTCTATGGAAAAAAGATTCGGTATCACACTTGTACCGGAAGTCAACTTGATTTAACTTCTATGCGACACGTATAATTAGCCTATTAATAGGTTTTTTATCGTAAAATTTATGGAAATTTCACAAGAATATAAGACAAATATATATAGGGCCTTGCTCGCATTATTAGTTATCCTTTCTCTGTTTTTTGCAGTGAAAGTACTATCTGAGTTCCGTGCATACGGAATGATGGGAGGCTCTGATGCAAGAACTATAACCATGACTGGTCATGGTGAAGTGACAGCTGTGCCCGACATAGCTTCAGTATATTTCTCAATCAACAAGGAAGCGAAGACTGTAAAAGCTGCGCAGGATGCAGTAGCGGTTGTTGAAGAAAAAGTACTGGCCTTTTTGAAGGCAGAAGGTATAGAAGATAAGGATATCAAGACATCTAATGCCTCTTTCTATCCGAAGTATGATTACTCACAAAAGACCATTTGTAATGATCAATTTGACTGCTATCCAGGGAAAGGAGTAATTGTTGGGTACGAAGCGTCAGAAAGTATCACAGTGAAAGTTAGAAATACTGATAATGCTGGCAAAGTGATTGAAGGATTGGGCGCGCTTGGTGTTACTAGTCTAAGTGGTCCTGATTTCACAATCGACGACGAAGATACCCTTAAAGCAGAGGCAAGAAAAAAGGCGATAGACGAAGCTAGGGCTAAGGCTGAAGTTCTTGCAAAAGATCTTGGGGTTCGGTTAGGAAAGGTTTCAAGTTTCAATGAGTCAGGTAACTGGCCTATGTACTATGGCCGCGATACTATGATTTCATCTATGGCTGAGTCAGCTCCAGGAGCAGGTAAGGCCGCATCTCTACCAAAAGGAGAGAATACCATTAGCGTAGATGTAACTATTACCTACGAGATCAAGTAACCAAGGGTTGACTATAAGAGCTAAATAGAGTACTATTAAAAAAGCCCTCATGAAGGGGCTTTTTTAAAAGATATAGGTTTTTCCAATATTTTATGTCAAGAATAAGCGAATATTTCCAAGAGACAAAGACAGAGCTAAAGCATGTTAACTGGCCTTCAAGACGCCAAGCCCTTTCTTATACCGTAATTGTTATTGTTCTCTCAGTAGTAATCGCATATTTCCTAGGACTTTTTGACTTCATATTCTCCAGAGCTTTGGAAAAATTGCTAGCACTTTAATTAGCTTTTTATGTCAAAACAAGAAACACAAGGAGTTAGAAGCTGGTACGCAATCCACACCTATGCTGGATATGAAAATGTCGTGCTTCGAAATCTGAAGCAACGTATTGATTCTCTTGGAATGAATGACAAGATTTTTAACGTAATCGTTCCAGTGGAAAAGAAAATCAAAATTAAAGGAGGCAAGAGGGTAGAAGTGGAAGAGAAGATATACCCTGGATACGTACTGGTAGACATGATTGTAACTGATGATTCTTGGTATGTAGTTAGAAACACTCCTAGAGTTACCGGATTCGTAGGAGCAGGAATCAATCCAGTTCCACTTAGAAAGGATGAAGTAGACTTCTTGTTCAACAAAATGGACACTTCAACTGCTAAGCACAACATTGATATGACTCCAGGCGAGACAGTTAGAATCACCGATGGTCCATTCAAGGATTTGGAAGGTAAAGTTAACACAGTTGATGTTGAAAGAGGTAAGATTAAGGTATTGGTCGCAATGTTCGGACGAGAAACACCAGTAGAATTGGATTTCTTGCAAGTTAAGAAGATTTAAGCTATCCTATAGACTCATATGTCAAAGAAAATAACCAAAAAGATCAAACTTCAGATACAGGCAGCAAAGGCAACCCCGGCTCCGCCTCTAGGTCCTGCGCTTGGACAGGCTGGTATCAATATCGGAGATTTCGTAACTAAATTTAATGCCGCTACTCAGAAAATGGCCGGTGACAAGGTTTCTGTGAAGGTTTCAGTATACGAAGACCGAACTTATGATTTCGTAATCAAGACTCCTCCTGTAACAGGACTAATCCTTAAGGCAGCTGGTATCGAAAAGGGTTCTGGAAAGCCTAATTCATCTAAGGTAGGAAAGATAACCAGAGCTCAAGCTCTTGAAATCGCCAACAAGAAGAGGGCTGATCTGAATGCAAAGGATGATGAAGGAGCAATTGCAATCGTAGCTGGCTCTGCTCGTTCAATGGGAATCGAAGTTAAAGGATAAATTCTAAAACATAAAAAGACCAACGAAAGTTGGTTTTTTTATTTCCAAAATGGCAAAAAAGAAACTACCATACTTAACAGATCTAGTCTCAAGACTTGCTCCTAAGATTGGAGCCAAGGTCATCATTGAGCCTGAGTGGGGTATTACTGCGCAGATAATCTATCCGAACAAAATAGTTCGTTCTCTTCGCATGTATTCTCTAGACCTAAACCATATCGGCTCAAGCGATATTGCCAAAGACAAAGGATATGCAAAGTTCTTCATGAAGAGTCATGGATATCCAATATCAGAGGGAACAACAATATTAAAAGACAAATGGGCTAAGGCAATCGGCGGCGGACAAACTATAAAAGACGCTAAAAAGCATGCGAGGAAAATCGGATATCCTCTTATAGCTAAGCCTAACAGCCAGAGTCAAGGTTCTGGAGTTTCTTTAGTGTGGAATGAGAGAGAGTTAATTAACTCTCTTAAGAATATATTTGAGAATGACAAAGTGGCTATTTTAGAAAAATACATGCCAGGGAAAGACTACCGAGTGGTGGTGTTGGATAAAGAAATAATTTCTGCATATGAGAGAATAGCTCTTTCAGTAACTGGAGATGGAAAATCTTCAATCTTGTCTCTTTTGAAGCAAAAACAAGAATTGTTTGTAGAAGGAGGACGGGATACCAGAATAGATTTTTCTGACTCTAGAATGAAATTGAAGCTGGAAAAATACGGATACAGCTGGAAGACTGTGCTTCCGAAAGGAAAGAAGATTTTTCTTTTGGATAATGCGAACCTTTCAACTGGAGGGGATTCAGTGGATGTAACTAAGACTATGCATTCTGGATTTAGGAAAATTGCCGTTAATTTAACTATAGATATGGGTCTTAGAATTTCTGGGGTAGATATTATGGTTACAAAAGGGGATATAACCATGAATCCGAAAGATTGTTCATATTACATTATCGAAATTAATGCTGCTCCCGGACTGGATCACTATGTAACCACTGGAAAAGCCCAGAAAAAGATAGTGGAGGATATGTATTTAAAGGTTCTGAAGGCTCTTGGAAAGAAGGATTAATAGGAGTATAGTAATGTTATGAAAAAGGGCGCAAAGACAAAGAAAAAAAGACCTTCTTGGGATGAATACTTCCTCCAAATGGCTGATCTTGTGGGTACAAGAGGTACTTGCGACCGAGGACAGGCTGGAACAGTCATTGTAAAAGACAAACGTCTACTAGCTACAGGATATGCCGGTTCTCCAGTTGGTCTTCCTCACTGTGATGATGTTGGTCATGAGATGCATACAGTTACCCATGAGGATGGTACTGTTTCTCAACACTGTATCCGAACTACGCATTCTGAGACAAATGCTATTGCTAATGCAGCTAGATTCGGGATTCCAATAGAAGGGTCAACAATGTATTCAAAGATGGTAGCATGTTATGCTTGCGCCAAGGTTGTAGTCAATTCTGGTATTAAAAGATTTGTTGCAGCCAAAGATTATCATGTAAGCGCTCGCACAAAAGAAATATTCAAGAAGGCAGGAGTTAAACTAGAAATTATTAACAAAGAAGTTACTAAATACGATAGAATGTAATTATATGGTGGATTTCAAAGAATTACAGAAAGAAATAATGGAGAATAGAAGACAGAAAGGCTTCGGGAATGATGTCGTGTACGATTTCTGTCGGGCATACGAAGAACTTTCAGAAGCTTTTTCTAAATACAATAAAGGCGAACCGGGAGTAGCTGAAGAATTTGCCGACGTAATTATCTTCCTGTTAGGAATGTCTCATAATCTTGGTTTTGATTTGGAAAAAGAATTAGTGGGTAAAATACAAAAAAATAAAAATAGACAGTATAAAAAAGTTATCTCAGCCGATGGCAAGGAGGGTTTTATCAGAATTAAAACTGACGAAGATCCTTAAGAGATTTTCTCGTATATTGAGAACGCATAGGGATATGCGTTCTTTTCGTCTCTAGGATGTTCTTCTCTGGAAACTTGTTTCCATGATGAATCTATTTCAGGGAAGAAGGTGTCCGCATCTGGAAAGCTTGCGTTAACGTGAGTTATATAAAGTCTATCAGCATGTTTAATCATTAATTTATATATCTGGCCTCCGCCGATAACAAAAACTTCTTCGTCGATTGCTTTTATTAATCTCAAAAGTTCTTCTACTGAGTGCACCACTTCGACACCTTCTCTTTTGAAAGTTTGGTCCAAAGTTATTACTATGTTTCTTCTATTAGGAAGAGGTTTACCAGGAGTTCCATCGGCTCCGACTCCCAATGATTCAAAAGTTCTCTGACCCATTACTACTGTGTGGCCAGAAGTTGTTTCTCGGAAATGTTTCATATCCGCAGGCATATTCCAAAGAAGATCGTTCTTTCTTCCTATTTCATTATTGTTGCCGATTGCTGAGATTATTGAAATCATAAAATTATACAGCTATGGGCGCCTTAATTCCTTCATGAGGATTATAATCAGTTAATTCAAAATCATCTATCGTAAAGTCCTCAATTTTTTTCTTATTTGGGTTTATCTTCATCTTGGGCATGGGGCGAATATCATTTCTTCTGCTCAGTTGAAGCTTTGCTTGTTCAATATGATTTGAATACAAGTGAACATCGCCTCCGGTCCATACAAATTCTCCAGGCTTTAGGTCACAGATCTGAGCAAGTATCATAGTAAAGATTGCATATGAAGCTATGTTGAACGGAACTCCAAGGAAAGTGTCGCAGCTTCTCTGATATAGCTGGCAGGAAAGTTTTCCATCTGCTACATAGAACTGAAAGAAGCAGTGGCAGGGAGGCAGGCCCGCCTTTGCCATTTCATCTATATCAGCGACATTCCAGGCTGACACTATCAATCTTCTGGAATCAGGAGTTTTCTTTATCTGTTCTATAACATTTGCAAGCTGATCTATATGTCCTCCATTAGGAGTAGGCCAGCTTCTCCACTGATATCCGTATATAGGACCAAGATTTCCGTAATCTTTAGCAAAAGCCTCATCTGTTTTTATTTTCTCCACGAATTCTTTTATTCCAGCATTCCATTCTTCGCTCCCTGTGGCAGGAACCGGAATATTGTTCCTTATTAGATATGCTTTATATGGCCATTCATCCCAAATATGAACATTATTATCAGCAAGATACTTCAAATTAGTATCTCCGCGCATGAACCAAAGGAGTTCATGAATGATTGATTTAATTGGAACCTTCTTTGTTGTAAGGAGAGGGAAGCCGTCTTCTAGATTGAATCTCATCTGGTGTCCAAAAAGACTTATAGTCCCAGTACCAGTACGATCAGTCTTTTTTACTCCATTTTTTAGTATGTGTTCGAGTAAATCTAGATATGATTCATCAACATGTTTTCCTTTCATGTACTTAGTATATCTTTTAGTTTTGAATTAACAAAACATTGACAAAATCAATGCAAAATGCTATTGTTTCAGCATCATTCTCACCTAATTATTTAACGAGAACTGACGATTGTGGAAATCATCTATGACTTTTTGTTGTCTGGAGATTGATATCCATGACAAAAAAGAAATATATGATTAACAAACGTAGTTTTACGCGTGGCGCTTCGGCTCCCGCTCGCTCTACTTTCCGTTATGCGGGAAGACCAAGTGGTGCAAGAAAATTTAATAGCGGACGACCTCATACTTTTAAAAGAGGTGGGTCAAAAAAAAGATTCGGAGGGGAGAGGATAGACTATTCTCGCTTCATTAAGAAGGCTGAACATGTGGATATAAAGCCATATGTTGCTAAGCATACTTTCCTAGATTTTCCTTTTAACGAACAGCTTCACAAGAACATCGCTCGCGCAGGATATACTAGTCCGCGCCCGATTCAGGATCAGGCTATCCCAGTCCTCCTTAAAGGCGGAGATGTTTTCGGTATGGCAAACACTGGAACAGGAAAGACTGCAACATTCCTGCTTCCATTAATTGAGAAGGTTGCAAAGACAAAGGGGCAGAACAAAAAAGAAATGGTCCTCATTATGGCTCCAACCAGAGAGCTTGCTATACAAATAGATGAAGAATTCAGAAAGCTAGCTTTCGGTTTCGGTATGTATTCTGTTTCCTGTGTTGGAGGACTTCCAATCAACAAGCAGATACGAGAAATTAAAATGGGAGTATCTTTTGTAATAGGTACACCAGGAAGACTGCGAGATTTGATTGAACAGAAAGTATTAGATCTTTCTAATTGCCGAAGCGTAGTTTTGGACGAGGCTGATAGAATGCTTGATATGGGATTCAGGGATGATATGGTCTTCATCCTAGGTAAGTGTCAGAAGGAGAGACAGACTTTATTTTTCTCCGCTACACTCTCACCAGAGATAAAGAAAATGACTTCTGATTTTCTTAAGAACCCGACTTTTGTTTCTGTTATCTCAGGCGAAACAGCAAAGAGTATCGAACAGAGTGTGGTTAGATATAAAACCAAAGAAGAAAGAATCGATATCCTTCATGAAATCTTAAAGAAAGACGGTTCTGATAAGGTCCTAATATTCCGAGAGATGAAGCATGCAGTTGATACTCTTGCAAAAGAACTTTCTCAGAGTGGATTTAAAGTAGGGGGTATACATGGAGACAAGCGTTCAAGAGAGCGAATCCGAACATTGGATTTATTCAAGCAGGACAAGATAAATATCTTGATCGCTACCGATGTCGCAGCAAGAGGACTAGATATCCCTGATGTAACTCACGTAATTAATTACGACGTTCCTCAGACTTACGATACATACGTGCATCGCATCGGACGAACAGGACGCGCAGGGAAAAGAGGGGATGCTATCACTTTCGTGCCAGCTTAAGTTTGATATAATTTATTATAAAGATGAAAAAGATATTGGAGCCTAAAAAAAGAATAAAATTAATTAGGGGTATACACTATATCGTAGTTGTCTTGTTTATTCTGTGCGCATACTCAATTTTGTCTTCAAAAGAAACAGCAACGCTGGGCGCAACCTTTATATTCTTTGTTGGGGCCATGCAGTATACTCACGGTAGACAATGTCCGCTTACCTTGGAGGAGAGAAAAGCTCGGATGGAACTAGGTAGCGCAGAAAACAATGATTTCATCCATGGTTGTATCAAAGATAATTTAAAACTAAACATAAAGCAATCATATATTGATTGGGTATGTATCTTTGCATTTGTTATTTCTGGATATGAAATAGGGAAGCTATTGCTTCAAGCTATTACCATATAGCAAAAAGCCCCCAAGTGGGGGCTTTTTGATTATTTGATTACTCCAGCTTTCTTGAGAGTAGCGTAGGCACCGTTCTTCTTCATGGTGCGGAGGCCTCTAGTTGAAACCTCGATTTTGATAGCTTTTCCAAGCTCAGGTATGAAAACCTTCTTCTTCTGAAGGTTGACGTACTTTCGCGCTTTGCCGGTAGGGTTGAACTGGGTTGCACGAGTTCGGTTGGAGTATCCTCCTCCTACAATTGAGCGCTTCTTGGTTATTGGATCTATTTTCGCCATAGTGTTTTCCATGCTATCATTATATACAACAATATGCAAGCCATAGACGCCATCTTCTATATAGCGATACTCATCATGTCCGTAGTGGTCCATGAGGTGTCTCATGGCTTCATGGCTGAGAGATATGGAGATCCGACCGCTCGGCACGCAGGCAGACTTACCTTGAATCCCATCAAGCATCTAGATATGTTCGGCTCAATCCTGCTTCCAACCCTCTTAGTGCTTTCAAAAGCAGGGTTTGTATTCGGCTGGGCGAAACCAGTTCCATACAATCCGGACAATCTAAGTGACAGAAAATGGGGGGAGATAGCGGTAGCTTCCGCGGGGGTACTAGCAAACTTTCTCATTGCAATTATATTCGGATTGATTATAAGATTTTCCTTAGGTTCAGTTGACTCTACTCCTTTCTTCTTCATAACTTCAACCATAGTGATAGTTAATCTGGCTTTAGGTATATTTAATCTTGTACCAATACCTCCCTTGGATGGATCTAAGATATTGTTTGCACTTTTGCCGTTATCTATGAGGAATATCGTAGATGTAATTGAAGAATACTCTTTAGTAATCTTAATATTCTTTGTGGTCTTTCTTTCCAACATTCTTTACCCAGTTCTGACCTTCCTTTTCAGGGTTCTTACAGGGCTAAGCCTTTAGAGTTGCAATTTTAAAGCTTTTGTAGTAGATTATCCGGAGAGTCTTTGAGGACTCTTTTGTTTTACAAATATGCCAACAATCAATCAATTAGTTAAAAGACGCCGAACCAAGGTACACAGCAAGAAAAAGACTGTGGCTTTAGCACGTGGATTTAACGTTCTAAAGAACCGACCTGTGTTTTACCCAGCTCCATTTAAGAGAGGGGTGTGCACTAAGGTGTCTACAACAACTCCAAAGAAACCTAACTCAGCACTTCGAAAGATTGCCCGAGTACGACTTACCAATGGAATGGAAGTAACTGCATACATCCCAGGAGAAGGACACAACCTACAGGAACACTCAGTGGTAATGCTACGAGGGGGCCGTGTTAAAGACCTAATCGGAGTTCGATATCACATCGTTCGAGGTGTTCTTGATACTCAGGGGGTTGAAAAGAGACGACAGGGACGATCATTGTACGGTAACAAGAAACCAAAAGGTAAATAATTTTAAATATATATGCGAAGAAAAGTTAAAAATCGAAATATAGTATCTCCTGACTTCGTCTACAACTCTGAAAGACTAGAGAAGTTCATCAACTACATTATGTGGTCTGGAAAGAAGCAGACAGCAAGAAACGTAATGTACCAGACTCTTGAAACTATCAAGGAAAAGACCGGAAATCCAAATCCCCTAGAAGTATTCGAGCTAGCAATGAAGAACGCTGGACCTCTTACTGAAGTTCGCTCAAAGAGAATCGGAGGTGCGAACTACCAGGTTCCTCGAGAAGTTCGACCAGAGCGAAGACTAGCTCTTGCTATGAGATGGATTAGGGATGCAGCGAGATCTGGAAAGGGAAAGCCTATGCACTTGAAGCTTGCTGATGAGTTAATCAACGCTTCAAAGAACGAAGGAGTTGCCATCAAGAAGAAAGACGATACTCACAAGATGGCAGAAGCAAACAAGGCATTTGCTCACTTTGCTTGGTAATATACTTTAACTTAGAAAAATCCCCTTTCGGGGATTTTTTGTTGCAAAATACAAGCATTTACTATATAGTGTGTTCAAGCGCACCAAGCGCTTTTTTATTACTTAATTTATACATATGGAAAGAGATTATCCACTAGAAAAAGTTAGAAATTTCGGAATCATTGCGCACATTGACGCAGGTAAGACTACAACTACCGAGCGTGTTTTGTTTTATACAGGAGTATCCCATAAAATCGGAGAAGTTCATGACGGAGAGACCACTACCGACTGGATGGAACAGGAAAGAGAAAGAGGAATTACCATCACTTCTGCTGCAGTAACTTGTTTCTGGACTCCTACATATGATTTGAAAAACAAGAATCTTAAACACAGATTCAACATCATCGACACCCCAGGACACATCGACTTCACGGTGGAAGTGAAGAGATCTCTTCGAGTGCTAGACGGTGCGGTTGTAGTTTTCGACGGTGTGGCTGGAGTAGAGCCTCAGTCTGAAACAAACTGGAGATACGCCGACGAAGCTATGGTTCCTCGAATCTGCTTCATCAACAAGCTAGACCGAACTGGTGCGTCTTTTGAACATTCATACGCAACTATTTTGGATCGACTAAGCAAGAAGGCTGTACGCGTACAGATTCCAATCGGTCTTGAAGAAAACTTCGAAGGAGTGGTAGACCTACTTCGAATGAAAGCATACTACTTCGAAGGGGATATGGGTAACACTGTAGTTGAGAAAGATATCCCTGAGAACCTAAAAGCTGATGCTGAGAAGTATCATGCTGAACTTGTAGAGAAAATCGTTGAAACAGACGATGCTATGATGACTGAATACCTAGAAGGAATCATTCCTTCTTTGGAAGTTCTAAAGAAGACACTTCGAAAGGCTGTTATCGCAAACAAAATATTCCCAGTATTCGCAGGTTCTGCTCTAAAGAACAAGGGAGTTCAGCTAGTTCTTGACGCTGTGGTTGATTACCTTCCAGCTCCGACAGACATCCCAGCTATCAAGGGGGTAGACTCAAATACTGACCAGCCCGCAGAAAGACACGCATCTGATACTGAGCCTTTTGCAGCCCTAGCATTCAAAATCGCAACTGACCCATTCGTAGGACAGATTATCTTCTTCCGAGTGTACTCAGGAAGACTGACTGCTGGTTCTTACGTATACAATCCTCGAACAAGAAACAAAGAAAGAATCGGACGTATTCTTCGAATGCATGCTAACGACCGAGAAGAAGTGAAGGAGGTTTTCGCTGGAGAAATTGCAGCGGCTGTCGGTCTTAAGGACACTATCACTTCTGACACTCTTTGTTCAGAAGAAGCTCCAATTATTCTAGACCGTATCGTATTCCCAGAACCTGTTATCTCTCTTCGAATCGAACCGAAGACCAAGGCTGACCAGGAAAAAATGGGTATGGCTTTAAACAGACTTGCTCAGGAAGACCCAACTTTCAAAGTGTCTACTGACCAGGAAACAGGAGAAACTATAATTGCAGGTATGGGAGAGCTTCACCTTGAAATCATCGTTGATCGAATGAAGCGAGAATTCGCTGTTGAAGCGAATGTGGGCAAGCCTCAGGTTGCGTACCGAGAAACTATCAACGGAACTGCTGAAGTTGAAGGAAAATACATCAAGCAGTCTGGAGGTAGAGGAAACTACGGACACGTTAAGATCAAAGTTAAGCCAATGGAAATGCTTACCAAGGAAGAAATTGAAGATCTTCCAAAGAATACTAAGCGTTCTCCTGGATTTGAATTCATCAACACAATTAAAGGAGGTGTCATTCCGCAAGAATTCATCCCAGCTTGTGAAAAAGGATTCAAAGAAGGTTTGGATAGAGGTATCTTGGCAGGATTCAAGATGGTTAACGTTTCTGTTGAGCTATGGGACGGTTCATACCACGAAGTGGACTCAAACGAAATGGCCTTCAAGATTGCTGCTTCTATGGCCATCCAGGATGCTTGTAGGCAAGCACGCCCTGCAATTCTTGAACCTATGATGAAGGTTGAAGTTGTAACTCCAGACAAGTTCATGGGAGACGTTACCGGTTCTCTTTCATCAAAGCGAGGTCTTATCGAAGGAATGGAAGACCGAGGAATGAACAAAGCTATCAAAGCTGTTGTCCCTCTATCTGAAATGTTCGGATACATGACAGGACTTCGCTCAATGACAGAAGGACGAGCTTCATTTACTATGGAATTCTTCCGATATGATGTTGTTCCTCAGAACGTAGCTGATACTATTATCGCTGCAAGAAAGTAATCACATGAAGATTGAAAGGGTACAACCTGTTTCAAGGATAGACAAGAAGCTTCCTAAGAAAACCAAGGAAGAGCCTAAAAAGGAAAAGAAAGACACGTTTGAAAAATCTCCAGAATTAGAAGAATTACTAAGGAGAGCAATGGAATAAGAACAAACAAACCGCCAGTTCGGCGGTTTGTTTGTTGTGTAGTATACTGTTTTTATGAGCAAAATAGCAGTGCAATTATTTTTTGCAAGTTCCATACTTTTGTCATTTTTAGTGTATTTAAAAGAAGGAGATTATAATATGCAATATGTAATGTGGATATGGCTCCTTTCCCTAGCATGCAGTTTAGTGTCTTCGTGGTTTTATCTTTCAAAAGCAAGGAAACTAGAAGACGCGGCTTTTGTAAAAGTTCTTGCGATTATCTCTTTAATTTTACCTGTTATTGTATTTGTGGGTCTTGTTGTTATTTTTTTATTTTTTAATATAAGTTAATGCTTCACACTCCATTCTACAATCCTGAAAAATCATATGAAGAAAACTTTGAGGAAGGTCCGTACGGAGCTTTTGCTGATGGAGAAGTCTTTGATTCAGGAGAACCAAAATATGAATTGCTCGGGTTTAAAGTGAATTCTCTTTTCGGAATTCCAGCCGGCCCGCTTCTGAACGGAAAGTTTGTAAATGCTGCGCTAGATAAAGGATTTGATCTGGTTACATACAAGACAGTGCGAAGCGACAAGTATCCGTCTCATCCTTGGCCGAATGTTCTTTCAGTTCAAGTAGAAGGAGACTTAACTTTGGAAAAAACCTTGAAGCCTCTGGTGGGAGACAGAAAATATCATGAACCTCTTTCAATTACGAATTCCTTCGGTGTTCCTTCCAAGAGTCCGGAATTCTGGCAGAAAGATTTGTCTGAGTCAGTTAAATATGCAAAAGAAGGACAGATTGTAATCGGTTCCTTTCAGGGGACGAAGAGAGAAGGTCAGACAACAGAAGACTACATCAATGATTATAGAGTTACAGCAAAGATGCTTCTTGATACAGGAGTGAAAGTGGTGGAAGTTAATTTGAGCTGTCCCAATGAGGGAACAAACAATCTTCTTTGTTTTGATACAGAGAGAAGCGTAAAAGTTGCAGAAGCCATTAAGGAGGTAATAGGGAATACTCCGCTAATAATCAAAGTTGCATACTTCAAGGATGAAAATGAACTTAGAAATTTTGTAAAAAAAATTGGTCCAATAGTACAGGCTATATCTACTATAAACACCATCGGAGCAGATGTGGTTGATGAAAATGGCAAGCAAGCTTTGCCGGGAGAGGGAAGACTAAGGAGCGGTGTATGCGGATATGCGATTAAATGGGCTGGGGTAGAAATGGTAAAGAGAATCAAGGCTCTCAGAGAGGAATTTGGACACACATTTTCAATTATCGGTGTGGGAGGAGTGACTGTTTCGGATGATTTCTTTGAATACATGGATGCAGGAGCAGATGCAGTAATGTCAGCGACTGGAGCCATGTGGAATCCATGCCTTGCGAAAGAGATTAAAGAAAGGCTAAGATAAGTTCAATGAATGAAGTCACAGACATACTCAAGAAAGTTGGAGCAGTTCTTCCGAACGACCATTTTGTGGGAACTTCTGGCCTTCATTTTGATACCTATGTAAACAAAGACTTCTTGTATCCGCATACTGAAGATACCAAAAGAGTTTGCGAACTAATGGCTGAAAGCTCAAAAGCATTTGACGCTGATGTTGTGGTTGGTCCAGCTTTGGGAGGAATAATACTTTCTCAATGGACTGCATACTTTCTTTCTCAGTCTTTGGGTAAAGAAATACTTGGAGTGTACACAGAAAAAAAAGACGGAGCTCAGGCTTTCACTAGGGGCTACGATAATTTCATTAAAGGAAAAAAGGTTCTCATTGTTGAAGATATTACCACGACCGGAGGATCTGTTATGCAGTTGGTTGATTTGGTTAAAAAAGCAGGAGGGGACGTTGCTGGAGTGGCGGTGATGCTAAACAAGAATCCTAAGCTTGTAAACAAACAACTATTCGGAGTTCCTTTTGTGGCTATGTCAGAATACGAAGTAGCCACTTATGAAGCAGAAGATTGTCCGTTATGTAAAAACGGAGTTCCTGTAAATATTAAAGTCGGACATGGAAAGAAATTCCTAGAAAGCAAAAATGTCTAAATTAATTCTTGCCTTGGATGAAATACAGAATTTAGATGAAGCATTGGCTTTGGTTAAAAAAGTCGGACATCTTTTGTATGCCGTTAAGATTCATAATATGTATGACAAGTTCGGGCCAGAAGTTGTCTCAAGGCTAAAAGAAGCTGGAGCAAAGAAGGTCTGGGTAGATCACAAATTATATGACATTCCAAATACAGTTAAGCTTCGCGCGGATAGTATTAATGCAGATATAATTTCTGTTCATGCCTCAGGTGGGCTGAAGATGATGCGGGAAGCTATGTCTTCTGGGAAAGAAATATTTGCTGTCACAGCTCTTACCTCCTTCTCTGAAGATGAAGTAATTAATATATATAACAGAACTTTAAACGAAACCGTGCTTTCTTTGGCACGATTAGCAAAAGAAGCAGGTGTCTCCGGGATCGTCTGTTCTCCTTTAGAAGTTGAGATGCTGAAGAGGGGACTAGGGAGTATAAAATTAGTTGTTCCTGGCGTTCGTTCTATTGGAGCAAATACAAATGATCAGAGCAGGGTAAGCACTCCGGCTGATGCTGTTAAAGATGGTGCCGACCTCCTTGTTGTTGGAAGACAGGTCACCCAATCTGAGGATCCAGTTGCTGAAATTGAGAAGATACTTAAGGAAATAAATTTTTAAAATACTACGAATAATAATCCTCGCTGACTCTTTTTGGGGTATAATAAAATTATGATAGAAAAACCAGGTAATTTAAATAACAAGACTATAGAAACCAAGAATGCAGTAAACCAAGCTCTCAGCAGAATAGGTGATGTGCTTATTGAAAAAGGGCTGACTCTACCCATTGAAGATATGCTTGCTATACAGTCTGGGGTGGATAGACCTACTGATGAAGCATCTGAGGCCATAAAGAGATTGATTGAAATGCTCGGACCAGACCAGGTGAGGTGCAATTCAGATATAGTAGTTCTTCTTACAGGCTTTCGAGAATCAGCAGAAAGATCTTTAAAGGAGCATGCCGAGATTCATAATTCTGAATCAAAGGACATTGATCGATACAATAATCTTTGGCTTAGGTTGCCCGACCCATCAGGGACTAGTGATTCATACAGAACGCTGGAGAAGCTAGGTAAGCTTGATACTCCTTTTGCGGCAAAGAATAACCAAAATGCAAGTGAGTTGGCTAGACGTATTACATACCGCCAGTTCTATGCAATTCTAAATGATGTATTAGAAACACTTTCGAAACACGGAATTATAGACATTGAGAAGATTAAGAAAAATGTGAAGATCAAAATAGACGGGGGAGGAAATAGGGACTCAGTGAAGGCCATGGAGGAGCTGGTTTCTGCAATGAAGCCTATTTATGACGAAATGATATCAAGAGGTTTTTCCCATCAAGATCTATGGACTTAGAGCGCAATCCACCTAAGCCCTGTTTGACATAAATTTATAATCTGATAGTATAGACACAACTGCACTTTTGCAGTTTTTCTATTGCTATTTTAGCCTTGGAAACACTGAACAAAAGGGCAAATTATTAATAATTTGTTAGTAGCTTGGCCAAAGCGGCTGGTTTCTCGTACGCTCCGGCTTAGTTATTAGCTCAATAAACAAAATATTTTATGGCAGAAGAATTTAAAAGAGATAAGCCTCACGTAAACGTAGGTACTATCGGTCACGTTGACCACGGTAAGACTACATTAACAGCTGCAATCCTTCATGTTTTAAACATGGCAGGACAGTCTGTGCGTCTAAAAGACGTTAGCCAGATCGACTCTGCTCCAGAGGAAAAGGCTAGAGGAATTACCATTAACATCTCTCACAACGAGTACTCAACTGCGACCAGACACTATGCTCACATCGACGCTCCTGGACACGCTGACTACATCAAGAACATGATCACTGGTGCCGCTCAAATGGACGGTTCTATCCTAGTGGTTGCTGCAACTGACGGAGCTATGCCACAGACAAGAGAGCACGTTCTTTTGGCTAAGCAGGTGGGTGTTCCAAAGATCATCGTTTTCCTAAACAAGTGCGACATGGTTGATGACAAGGATATGATCGACCTTGTTGAAGAAGAAATTCGAGAACTTCTAACCAAGCAGGGATTTGACGGTGCTGGAGCTCCAGTTATCCGAGGTTCTGCCCTTAAGGGTCTTGAAGCTACATCTATGGATGATGAATGGGCTAAGAAGATCATGGAGCTTGCAAATGCTCTTGATACTTACATCCCAGTTCCTGAAAGAGATGTTACCAAGCCTTTCCTTATGCCTGTTGAAGACATATTCTCTATCGAAGGACGAGGAACAGTTGTTACTGGAAAGATCGAAAGAGGAGTTGTTAAGGTTGGTGAAGATATCGAAATCGTCGGTATCAAGGCTACTCAGAAGTCTACAGTTACTGGTATTGAAATGTTCAACAAGAACCTTCAGGAAGGTATGGCTGGAGACAACGCTGGAATCCTTCTACGAGGTCTTAAGAAAGAAGACATCACACGAGGACAGGTTCTATGTAAGCCAGGAACAGTTACTCCACATGATTCATTCACAGCTGAAATCTACGTATTAAAGAAAGAGGAAGGTGGACGACACACTCCATTCTTCAAGGGTTACAAGCCTCAGTTCTACATCAGAACTACAGACGTAACCGGAGATGTTACTCTAGCTGAAGGTACAGAGATGGTTATGCCAGGAGATACAGTTACTATTACAGTTAAGTTGGTTACTCCAGTTGCTCTAGAAGAATCACAGAGATTCGCTATCCGAGAAGGAGGTAAGACAGTAGGAGCAGGAGTTGTAACCAAGATCATTGCTTAATCTAAGTTCAGTTATTAATTAAAAGTTCTTTACATGACAACAGCAAATACTACAACCAAAGAGCCTAAGGCGAAGGCGGTGAAAACCACCAGAGCTAAAAAAGCAGCCCTAAAGAAAGAGAAGGGTGATGGAAGAGTGGTTCTAAGAATCCGAGTTCTTGCCTACGAGAGCAAGATATTGGATGCTTCAGTAAAGCAGATTATGGATACTGCTGTTCGTTATGATGCGGAAATCGTAGGTCCAGTACCTCTTCCTACTGAGATTAAGAAATACACCGTAAACCGAGCTTCTTTCGTGTATAAAAATACACGAGAGCAGTTTGAGATACGTGTTCACAAGAGACTAATCGATATCATCAATCCGAATGCTAAGACAATTGAGTCTTTGACCAATTTGTCTCTTCCATCCGGAGTCGAGATCGATGTTAAAATGCTGTAAAAGATAAAAAAATCTTATGAAATTTATTTTGGGAACAAAACAGAATATGACCGAGTACTTCACTCCCACAGGAGAGGTGATGCCAGTTACTGTAGTATCTGTACCGCCTTCTGTTGTTACCAAAGTATTTGAGAAGGGAAAAGACGGATACAATGCAGTTCAGCTTGGATTCGGAGAAGCCAAGGAGAAGAAGGTCAACAAAGCTCAGAGAAAGATCGGCCTTTTCAAAACTCTTAAAGAGTTTCGATTGAAAGGAACTGATACTTCTGATGCAAAAGTTGGAGATACTCTAGACGTATCAATCTTTGCAGAAGGAACAAAAGTTCAGGTTTCAAGCATTTCAAAAGGTAAGGGATTCCAGGGTGTTGTTAAGCGCCATGGATTCGCCGGAGGTCCTAGAACTCACGGACAGAAGCATTCTGAAAGAGAGCCTGGTTCTATCGGTGGAGGTCTACGAACTCACGTACCAAAGGGAATGAGAATGGCAGGAAGAATGGGATCTGACAGAATAACTCAGAAGAATCTTAAGGTTGTAATGGTAGACAAGGAAAATAATATGATTCTAATCGGTGGAGCAATTGCTGGTAAGCGAGGCACATTGGTTGAAATAGTACAGAAATAATAAAACAACATGGAAGCAAAAATATACAACCAAAAAGGAACATCAGCAGGAACCATAACTCTTCCAGAGAAGGTGTTTGCTGCGAAGTGGCGAGCTGACCTAGTTCACCAGGTGGTAGAAGGAATGCGCTCAAACAAGAGAGCAGGTACTGCAGACACCAAGGACCGAGGAGAAGTAAGAGGAGGAGGAAAAAAGCCTTGGAAGCAAAAAGGAACTGGACGAGCTCGACACGGATCTACTAGATCTCCAATCTGGGTAGGTGGAGGTGTTACTCACGGTCCTCTAGCTGAGAAGAACTACAAGAGAAAGCTTTCAAAATCTATGAGAGCACAAGCACTGTTCTCAGTGCTTTCAAAGAAGCTAAAGGATGGAGAAATTCTTTTTGTTGATTCTCTTGCAACTGACAAGATAAATACAAAGGCAGCGGATGAGGTTGTAAAGAAGCTTGTTAAGGCAGGTGACTGGAAGACTGCTAACAAGAGCGCAAAGCCGAAGGTTCTAACTGCGCTTTTTGAAAGAAACCCAAAGACTGAAAAGAGCTACAGAAACCTTTCTGTTATGGAGCTTGTATTCGTAAAGAATCTTAACCCTCTTGATATTCTTAACCACAGATATCTTGTGATCGAGAATCCAGCTGAGGCATTTAAGTTCTTGGAGTCACGAGCATAATTTTAAATATATGAACAAATACAGCATAATTAAAAATCCAAGAATAACCGAGAAAGCTTCTTTTGCCATGGAAGCCAATGTGTATACATTCGATGTATCTCCATCTGCTAACAAGACAGAAATCAAGAAAGCAATCTTCGCTCTCTACAAAGTAAAGCCAACTAAGGTTAACGTTGTTACAATCCCAACCAAGAAGACTTCTCTACGAGGACGATTCGAGAGTTCAAAGGGAGGAGGGGCGAAAGCAATGGTCTACTTAAAGAAGGGAGACAAGATTGAATTCATTTAATATATAAATAGCCATGAAAACCTACAACCCAACCAGCAAATCAAGACGTCAGATGTCCAATGTATCATACAGAGGCGTTTTGACTGCGACCAAGCCTAATAAGTCTCTGACATCTGGATTCAAGCGTTCAGTTGGACGAAACAGCGCTGGAAGAATCACCATGAGACACAAGGGAGGAGGACACAAGAGACTTTTCCGAAACGTGGACTTCTTGTATGACAAGAAAAACATTCCTGCAAAGATAACTTCTGTTGAATATGATCCAAACAGATCAGCATTCATCGGTCTTGCTGTATACAAGGACGGAGAGAAGAGGTATGTAGTTCTTCCAAAGGAAGTGAAGCCAGGACATGTATTCATCGTTTCTGAAACAGCTGAGCTTTCAGCTGGAAACAGACTTCCTCTTAAGAACATTCCAGTTGGAACATTTGTATACAACATAGAAATCAAGCCAAATGGAGGTGCAAAGATCGGAAGATCAGCAGGTATCTTCGCTCAGGTTGTGGCAAATGCTGATGGATACACAAACATAAAGATGCCATCAACTGAAGTTCGAAAGATCAACGAGAACTGCTGGGCTTCTGTTGGAACAGTTTCAAACGAAGAACATCACCTAGAAAATTACGGAAAGGCAGGACGATCACGATGGAAGGGTATCCGACCTACCGTTCGAGGTACAGCCATGAACCCAGTTGATCACCCATACGGTGGAGGTGAAGGAAGACAGGGAAGAGGAACCAAGAGACCTAAGACATTGTGGGGTAAGGTAACTGGAGGAAGAAAGACAAGAACTCCTAAGAAATACTCAAACCTATTCATCGTCTCAAGACGAAAGACTGGAAAGAATAAATAATATTTAAAACAAAGGCTCCCGAAAGGGAGTTTTTGTTTTGCACATATGCCTGTTGCGTTATTTTACAGCGGGTGTAGAGTTGTAAAAGTAAGTCAACCGTTCGTTCAATCGTTTGGAGGGTAGTGCATGCGTTATCATTACAGACCAGGTGGTGTGAGCTTCGAGGAGCGTCACTTGCGGGACGCCGGGCGCTTGGGAGGCGGTGGGGGTCGGCCGACGTCGGTCAGCTCGCAGATTCGTCCCAAGATTCCGTACACCATGGGTCAGTCGGACTCGGGGGCGCTGTACCCGTCGTCGCGTCCTGCCGTGCGGTCCACCAACGCGCAGGGGTCACACCTTCGCGCACATCGTCGCTGAGAGGAGGTGATCCAAATCTCTGGCAGGCTTAGTCAACCTGCCGGTTTTCTTCCGAGATGATTCCCATCATCTCAGACTAACCTCACCTAGTAAGAGGGGAATATCGAACAGAATAATACGGCACTTCTGTTCACCAACGCCGGACTCAATCCAACGAGTCCGGCGTCCTGCCGTAAATTTGACTTTTAAGTTATATTTGCTAGTATATTTGGAAGCTCGTTAGGAGCTTTTTATTTACGTATTTTTATGACCAGATCAATAAAGAAAGGCCTGAATATAGACGAAAGACTTCTCAAGAAGATTGAGGGCAAAAACCCGTTGCAGACAGCCATGGTAAAGACATGGAATCGTGCAGCAATCATATCTCCAGAAATGCTTGGATTCACTTTCGGTGTACACAACGGAAAGACTCACATAGAAGTTCTTGTAACTGAAGACATGGTTGGTCACAGACTTGGCGAATTTTCTCCAACAAAGAAATTCATGAAGCACGGAGGAAAGATGCAGAAGGAACTTGAACAGAAGAAGAAAGAGGCTGAAATAACTCAGGCTAAGGCAGCAACAGCTGCAGCAGCTGATGCTAAGAAAAAATAATTAAACTGATATGAAAGCTTTTTTAAAAAACTACAGACAGTCACCAAGAAAGGTTCGCCTAGTAGCTAGCCTAGTAAAGGGTAAGAATGTTAACTCTGCAATTGCTGAGTTGGATTTTTTGGCTAAGAGAGCAGGTTTCCCAATCAAGAAGCTTCTTATGTCAGCAGTTTCTAATGCAAAGAATATGGGAGTAGATGCTGAGAATCTTTTCATCAAGGAGCTCCGAGTAGACAAGGGTATCGTAATGAAGAGAATGATGCCAGCTGCGATGGGGTCTGCGCATCGAATCAATAAGCGAACTAGCCACATAGCACTTGTGCTAGCAGAGAAGGTGGTTAAGGAAAAGAAAGCTAAGGCTGCAAAGACAGTCAAGGCAAAAACAGTAAAAGCTAAGACTGCTAAGAAATAATTTTTATGTCAAAAATCGTACACCCATATGCACATAGATTGGTAATGCTAAGAGACTGGAAGTCTCGATGGTTTGCTGATCCTAAGAAATACGTAACCTACCTTAAAGGCGATGTTCTTCTACGAGAATACCTAGAGAAGAAGCTAAGAGGAATGTATATCTCTTCAATCGAGATCGAGAGAAGCCGAAAAGCTACTCGCTTCATCCTTAAAACTTCACGACCAGGACTAATCATCGGAAGAAACGGAGAGGGTGCTACTAAGCTAAAGGCTGACATCCTAAAGAAGATGGACAAGCTGAAGCTACCAAAGCCTGAAGACTTCAAGCTTGAAATCGTTGAAATCACAAACCCAGAAGCTGATGCTGCAATCGTTGCATACATGATCGCTGAAGGACTAGAAAAGAGAATGCCATACCGAAGAGTTATGAAGCAGACCATTGAAAAGGTTATGCAGGCTCCAGGAGTAGAAGGAGCGCGTATCGTTCTAGGAGGACGACTAGGAGGCGCTGAAATTGCACGAGGCGAAGAGCTAAAGCGAGGTTCAATCCCTCTTCAGACTTTCAGAGCAGATATCGACTTCAAGCGAGAGCGAGCAGTCATGACATACGGAACAATCGGTATCAAGGTTTGGATTTACAGAGGTAAAGTTTTTGCCGATAAGAAGAAGGCGGTAAATGACGATAACAAGAATTAATTTTTATGTTCATACCTAAAAAAGTAAAATTTAGAAAATGGCAGACTGGAAGAATGAACCCTAAAGCGGTAACTCCAGATACACGAGGAGTAAAGCTTTCTTTCGGATCTTTCGGATTGAAGGCTGAATCTCAGGCTCGCGTAAAGTCAAAGCAGCTTGAAGCTTCCAGAAAGGTAATCTCTCGAACTCTAACAAAGACAGGTAAGTACTGGGTAAGAATCTTTCCGGACCGACCTTTCACTGCAAAAGCTGCAGAGGTGGGAATGGGAAAGGGTAAAGGAGATCCACAGGGATACTGTTTTGATGTTTTTCCTGGAAGAATAATTTTCGAAGTTGACGGGGCAGATGAAGCAACAGCTAGAGAGGCTCTAAGAAAGGCTGGAACCAAGCTTCCTGTCAAGACAAGAATAGTAGCAAGAGCAAATAAATAATATATGGCAAAGAAAAAAGACAATTTAACAGATGCAAAGCCTGCAGATTTAAACAAGAAGCTTGAAACTCTAAGAGAAGAGCTAGGCACTATGAAATTCAAGGCAGAAGGAGCTAAGACTAAGAACGTAAAGGAGGCTTCTCGCATCAAGAAAGAAATCGCAAGAATATTGACACAGGTGCGAAAAAACAATATAAATACAAAATAATATATGGCAACCAAAGCAAAGAAAACAGAAGAGAAGGCAACCAAAGGAGGAAAAATCCTTAAGGGGGTTGTCGTATCCGATAAGATGCAGAAGACTGTGGTTGTTTCAGTATCTCGATTTATCAAGCATCCTCTATACGGAAAGTTTTACAAAGTTTCAAAGAAGTACAAGGCTCATGATGAAGCTAATAAGTACAAGACAGGAGACACAGTAGAAATCAAGGAGGTAAGACCAATGTCTAAGGACAAGAAATTTGCAGTAATATAATTAATTTAATTTTATGATTCAACCAAGAAGCTTAGTAAAAATAGCAGACAACGGCGGAGGAACACTCGGAGCAGTGTTCAAGGTTCTTGGCTCTTCCAAGAAGAGATATGCAACTTTGGGCGAAATCGTGGTTATCTCAGTTAAGGTCGCAACTCCACGAAAGGCTGTAAAGAAGAAAGATGTTCACCAGGCTGTAGTTGTCAGAACACGAAATGCTTTTCGAAGAAAGGATGGTTCATACATCAGATTTGATGACAACGCAGTTGTGCTTTTGGAAAAAGGAAAGAAGGATCCTAAGGCAGGTCGTGTGTTCGGTCCAATGCCAAGAGAGCTTGCAGAAAAAGGATTCCAGAAGATCATCTCTCTAGCACAGGAAGTAATTTAATACATTTATATGAATCTTAAAAAAGGAGACAAAGTAATAGTTATGACCGGTAAAGAGAAGGGCAAGAAAAGCACTATCGTAAAAGCTTTACCAAAGGAGAACAAAGTTGTTCTTGAAGGTCTTAACATGGTTAAGAAGCATCAGCGAGCTCGAAAGGCGAACGAGAAGGGGACTACAGTTTCTGTGGCAATGCCAATGCATGCTTCAAATGTTAAAAAAGTAAAATAAAAACATATGGCTAATAAACACTTAACAGTAAAAGAGAGAAATGCAGCTAGCTTCGAGCAGATGAAGGGAGCTTTCGGCTACAAGAATGTAATGGCCGCGCCGAAGATGAAGAAGGTCATCATCAACGTTGGAACTGGGACTGCAATCAAGAAGGACAAGAACAAGAACGACTCTATTGCTGACCGACTTGGAAAGATAACAGGTCAGAAGGCTGCAAAGAGAGGAGCAAAGCAGTCTGTTGCTTCATTCAAAATCAGACAAGGAGACCCAATTGGAGTTGTTGTTACTCTAAGAGGACAGCGGATGTTCGCTTTCCTTGAAAAGCTATTCAATGTAGCTCTTCCAAGAACTAAAGACTTCCGAGGACTAAACCGAAAGGCGGTGGATGATATCGGAAACATGACTATCGGAATCAAGGAGCATACTATATTCCCTGAAACTGCAGATGAAGATATTAAGGATGTGTTCGGACTGGCAATCACTCTTGTATCAACTGCAAAGACAAAGAAAGAGGGTATGGCATTCTTTGAACTACTAGGTGTTCCATTTAAAGAAGAAGAAGTAAAAAAGAAATAACCCCTAAAGGGGTTTTTCTTTTGGTATAATTAAATTATGTCGGAATCAATTGTACCTCCTCCAAACCCAGAAATAGAGGAGTTATTAAAGGAATACAATAGAAGAGAAGAGGAAGACAGGATCCCGATAAGTGATCGTGTGCCGAAAAAATCTTCTGGTATGGCTATTTCTCTTATGAATCATTCTAAGGGGGCAATTAAAACAGAAAAACAGGCCAACTCAGTTTTAGTATTTTTTATAATAATCTGCCTGATGGTTGCTACTTTTTTGTTCTCAAGAATGTCTTCTTATTCAGAAGAGGTTCCTCCGGCTTTTATAAATAAACCGCATTTACTCCTCAGATGAAATACAAAAAAGGATTTACCTTAATAGAATTGCTTGTGGTGGTCGCAATCATCGGCTTGCTTTCTAGTGTAGTTTTAACCAGTCTAAATAGTGCAAGAATGAAGGGAAGAGATGCGGAGAGATTGTCTACTATGAAACAGATCCGCTCAGCCCTCGAGCTTTATTATGATGCCAATGGCACCTATCCACAAATGATGGCTTATATAACATCTACTTATGAGTCTCAGTGGACCACAAGTTTTAAGAGTGTCCTTAGTCCTTACCTTGGCTCAGTGCCTACCATGAGCATCGCACCTCCGAATGGATATTTATATACTTCTACAAACGGAGGTCAGAAGTATGGACTTGCTGTAGGTCTGGAAACTTCAGGACATGCAAATCTTATGGCCAATGATCAAGGATACTATGCTTCATATTACGAAGTCGGCCCATCTCCTCTTGAGTGCGCAGCTGTTTCCAAAGATTGGTGGGTTGATACTTCAGTTAATTGCCCATAGGTTGACTATTTAAGCCATATCTGCTAGTATGTCCCCAAGGGAAACATAGCTTTATTAATCCGCTTTTCTCCTTTAATTCTTTAGTTATAAAGGGTTAAAGCATAAAAGTGAGATATTGTAAGGCAATCCCCAATATTATTTCATATGGCAAAAACATCAGTATTAGCAAGAAATAGAAAGACCCCTAAGTTCTCAACCCGAGCGAAGAACCGATGTTTTCGATGTGGTCGTGGAAACGGCTTCATGAGAGATTTCGGCATTTGTCGAATCTGCTTCAGAGAACTTGCTAATGAAGGAATGCTTCCAGGAGTAAGAAAGTCTTCTTGGTAATACAAAAAATATATGGATTCAATTTCAAACATGTTAATAATGATCAAGAACGGATCCCTAGCAGGGAAGACTTCTGTGATCATGCCTTTCTCAAAGCTTAAGCTTGCTATCGCAGAATGCCTAGCCAAAGAAGGATTTGTTAAGGAGGTTTCAAAAAAGACAAGAAATAATCACCCAGCTCTTGAGATAGAACTTATGTATTCTGGAAAGAATCCTAAAATTACAGGAGTTGAAAGAATTTCAAAGCAGTCACGAAGAGTATATTATGGAATGAAAGATATTCACACCGTAAGAGGTGGAGCAGGACTTCTGGTTCTTTCTACCCCGAAGGGAATAATGTCTGGAAAGAATGCTCGCAAGGAGCAGGTCGGAGGTGAGGCTTTGTTTAAGGTTTGGTAATAAATATATGAGCAGAATTGGAAAACAAGAAATTTCAATACCAGCAGGTGTTAAAGTCGCACAAAGCGGCAATACAATTACTGTAACCGGACCAAAGGGTAGCATCTCTAAGATTTTCAGAGACGATATTGCAATAAACATTGGTGCAGAAAAAGTAACCCTATCTGTAAAGAGAAATGATAAGTTCTCAAGAGCTCTCTGGGGAACATATGCTTCTCACATAAAGAATATGATTACTGGAGTAGAGACTCCGTATGTAAAGAAGTTGATTCTTGAAGGAGTTGGATACAAGTCTGAAGTTAAGGGAAAAGAACTTCACTTTGCTCTAGGATTCTCTCATCCTGTTGTTGTTAAAATTCCAGAAGGAATTACCGCAACCGCAGAAAAGAACAACATGACCTTTACTGGAATAGACAAGGAGTTGGTTGGAAGCTTCACAGCTTCTATCCGAGCTTTGAAGAAGCCAGAACCTTACAAGGGTAAGGGTATGAGATACGACACTGAGGTTATCAGACGTAAGCAAGGTAAGAAGACCGTATAATAAATTATATGCAGAATAAAACTGACAAAAGAATAAGACTAAAGTCAAAGATCAGAGCCAAGATTGCAGGTACTTCCGAGCGCCCACGACTTTCAGTATTTCGTTCAAACAAATTTATCTATGCTCAGGTAATTGATGATGCATCTGGTAAGACTCTTGCACAGGCAAGTGATGTAAAGGTTTCTAAGGGAACCAAGACAGAAAGAGCAAAGGAGGTGGGAAAGATGATTGCTGAAGTTTGCAAAAAGGCAAAGATTGAGCAGGTTGTTTTTGACCGAAATGGTTTTAAATATACAGGAAGAATAAAATTGGTTGCTGATGAAGCAAGGAGAGGAGGTCTTAAATTTTAATATATAAAATTATGGAAAAAGGAAACGAAAAAAAGAATACAAGACGAGGATCATCTTTCAATAGACCAAAGCCTGAGTTCGACCAGAAGATAATAAATATCCGAAGAGTTACTCGTGTGGTAGCAGGAGGACGAAGATTTTCTTTCTCAGTTGCACTTATCGCAGGAGACAAGAAAGGTTCTATTGGTCTTGGACTAGGAAAGTCTGGAGATACTTCAATGGCGATCAATAAGGCTCTTAGAAATGCAAAGAAAAACATGGTAAAGCTTAAGCTTACCAAGACCATGTCTATTCCTTTCGAGCTTAAGGCAAAGTATTCTAGCGCACAGGTTGTCCTTATGCCTAACAAGGGAAGAGGACTTGTAGCTGGTTCTGTTATCCGTGATATCATCAACATAGCTGGTGTTAAGGATATAACAGGGAAGATTCTTTCTGGAACCAAGAACAAATTAAATAATGCTAAAGCTGTAATGGAAGCTCTATCTGTTATATCTGAAAAATCACGACGAGATATTGCTCAGACCAAAGTAATAGATGGAAAAGAGGTTTCCGCAGAAGAAGTAAAATAAATTTATGCAGATACATAATCTAAAAAGAAAAAATAAGAACAAGAAAGACCGAATCGTGGGTCGTGGTGGTAAGCACGCCAAGACCTCAGGACGAGGAGGAAAGGGGCAGACAGCTCGAGCTGGTAACAAGAGAAGACCAGAGCTTCGAGATATCATCAAGAAGCTTCCGAAGAACAGAGGATACAGCTTTAAGACTATACAGAGGGTGACTATTGTAACTAAAGATAAACTAGCTAATCCAACTGAAAAGTTCTCAGAAATGAGAAAGAGGCTAGGCCTAAAGGGCAGCAAGATAAAGATTAAATAATACACATGAGAAATTTCTTCCACAAACTTAAATTAATCTGGACCGATGCGAGCCTTCGCCGAAAGGTTTTGTTTGTGCTTTTCTCTCTAGTAATATTTCGAATGCTTTCTGCAATACCTATTCCAGGTATTGATACTGTAGCATTGGACAGATTCCTTTCAAACAATCAATTTTTCGGAATATTAAACATTTTCTCTGGAGGAGGACTTTCAAATCTTTCAATTATAATGCTTGGAGTAGGTCCATATATCACGAGTTCTATCATTATGCAGCTTCTTACTATCATGGTGCCAAGTCTTAAGAGAATCTACCAGGAAGAAGGAGAGGCAGGACGAAAGCGATTCACTCAATACTCAAGATTGCTTACAATTCCTCTTGCAGCGATTCAGGGATTCAGCTTGCTAGCAATTCTTGAGAATCAGGGAATCATCACAGACCTTACTTCATTCGACAGAGTAGTTAACCTTATCATGGTTATCGCAGGATCTATTCTTTTGATGTGGCTTGGAGAGCTTGTGTCAGAGTTCGGTATCGGAAACGGAGTATCTTTGATCATCTTCGCTGGTATCGTTTCAACTCTGCCTTCAACTGTAGGACAGTTCATCTTCACTTTTGATCCAGCACAGCTTCCGGTATACCTACTATTCCTAGTAGTTGGGATATTCATTATTGCTTCTGTGGTTACAGTGACTGAAGCAGAGCGCCCTATTCCAGTTACTTATGCCAAGAGAGTGCGAGGCATGAAGATGTACGGAGGAGGTTCTACATATCTACCCCTACGTGTTAACCAGGCTGGAGTTATTCCGATAATCTTCGCCCTATCAATACTCCTTATTCCTCAGATGATGGGAGGGTTCCTTTCAAGATTTGATGGAGCATTTGTAACAAAAGTATCTGACGTACTTTTGTCATTTACTCAAACTAGCTGGACTTACACAATCCTATACTTCTTCCTAGTATTCATCTTCACTTACTTCTACACGGCTGTTACTTTCGACCCTGAATCTCTGTCTACAAATCTTCAGAAGAACGGAGCATTCATTCCAGGTATTCGCCCAGGAGAGTCTACAGCTCAGCACATTTCAAAAGTACTCGGAAGAATTACACTCTTAGGAGGTGCATTCCTTGGATTCGTTGCAGTGCTTCCGCTTATCATGCAGCACGCAACAGGACTCACACAGCTAGCTATCGGAGGTACTACTGTCCTTATCGTAGTTTCAGTTGTTCTTGACCTAATCAAGAAGGTTGATGCTCAGGTGTCAATGAGAGAGTACTAATTAGAAAGCCACTTACTATATTCTTCAGTTATTTTCGAAACAACCTGCTCAAGGTTGTTTTCGTTTGTGTCTATGATTAGATCATATTGGCTCATGTCAGTGTTGTCTATCTGGTACAAATCCCAGTATCTCTTTTGTTCACTACGGAATCTTTCCTGCATTTTTTCGTATACTTCTTCAGTATGAGATGATTGCTCGCTCTGGGCTCGGAGTTCATTGTGCGCAAGGCTTGATAGTACTCTATGCTTGGCTATTTCAGGAGGAAGCTTTAGGTATACTTTAAATGACTCAGGAATGAAATAGTATGCAGTTCTTGAATCAATTACCACTTTACTCTTAGTGCCCATTTCTCGCACCTTGTCGTCAGTTTTGATGTCTATGCTTGGGTCAGTTTCTGCACGCTTATTAAGTTCGTTTACAGATATCCCTAGGTCTAATCCAACTTGTCTAAAAAGATCCCCAGAAGAGAAGTGGGCATATCCTAGCTTTGCTGATACGCCTTTTGCTGTACTGGATTTTCCGCTTCCAAGTCCGCCACAGATAGTTATGATTTCTTTCTTCATGTTGAGCAAATTGTAGTACAAAAACCTTGATTTTTCAAGTTAAATTAGGTATTGTATACACATATGAGCGCCAAGACTTTTGTATTTTTTGGAATAGTGGGTTCAGGTAAGGGTACCCAGGCTAAGCTTTTAGAGGAATATCTGAAGGCCAAGGATGGACGTGACCTAGTTTATATCTCTTCAGGAAATGAATACCGAAAGATTATCCAGTCTGATACACAGACCGCTTCATTAGTTAAAGTTGTTCTAGATCGAGGACAGCTTTTGCCGGATTTTTTAACTAACTCAATCTTCACCAAAATTCTCATAGACGAAATTTCTCCTGAGAAACATTTAATAACTGACGGATTTCCAAGAAGCATCGCTCAGGCGAAATGCTTCGAGGATGCTATCAATTTCTTTCAACGTGGAGAGGTTAGCATAATTTACATTGAACTTAGCAAAGAAGAAGCTGTAAAGAGAATGAAGATTCGTGGAAGACATGATGATACTGATGAAGGTATCGCAAAAAGATTTGAAGAATACATGAACAATGTAATCCCAGCTATGAAGCATTTTGAGAATCACGAGATTCATAAAACATACACAATCAATGGGGAGCAGAGCATAGAAGCTGTTCATCAGGATATTATCAAAGCCTTAAATATCTAATATGGAAGAAACAGTTGTCATATCTCTAGGAGGTTCTCTAATAGTACCGAGCGAAATTGACGTAGCGTTTCTGCGAGACTTCAAATCTTTGATTGAAGAAGAAGTTAAAAATGGAAAAAAATTTGTACTGATCACTGGTGGAGGAAAGATTTGCAGAAAATACCAGGATGCTGCAAGTTCATTAAAAGAGATGACCAATGATGAGCTTGATTGGCTTGGAATATACTCTACAAGACTAAATGCTGAGTTTGTGAGAACTATTTTTGGAGATTTGGCTGAAGAGAACATAATTCTCGACCCTACTCTGCCCCTTTCTTTAAAGCGACCGATTGTATTGGGTGGGGGCTGGAAGCCAGGATGGAGCACTGACTACGATGCTGTTGTCCTGGGGGAGCAACTAGGGGCAAAAAGAGTAATAAATCTTTCAAATATTGATTACGCATACGACAAGGATCCTAATAAGTTTCCTGATGCCAAGAAAATAGAGAAAATTTCTTGGAAGGAATATGAAGAAATAATTCCAAAAGAATGGAATCCTGGTCTTAATACTCCTTTTGACCCTATCGCATCCAAGCTTGCTGAGAAGGCTGGCATGGAAGTTGTCATTCTAAACGGAAAGAATTTTGAGAATTTAAAGAAGTGCATAAGAGGTGAGAATTTCATTGGTACGCATATAAAATAAAATGATAATCATTAAGACTAAAGAAGAAATAGAGATACTGCGTGAGGGCGGTAAGCGTTTAGCTACAATCCTCTATAAAGTTAAAGATATGGTGGCTCCTGGTGTGTCCACAAAAGATCTTGATGCATATGCATTCAATCTCATAAAAGAAGGAGGTGATTTTCCTGCATTTCTAAATTACCGACCGGAAGGAGCTGAGACTCCTTTTCCAGCATCTCTGTGTGTCTCAGTCAATAGCGAAGTGGTTCACGGCATTCCTTCCAAAGAGAAGATTCTTCAAGAAGGAGATATTGTTTCCATAGATTTGGGATTAAAGCACAAAGGAATGTTCACTGATATGGCACTTACTGTGCCTGTTGGGAAAGTGTCTGCTGGGGCGGCTCAATTAATCAAAGATACCGAAGAGGCTATGCATGTTGGTGTGAATGCTGCCATGGGTGGATTTAAAACAGGAGACATTGGATATGCTATTGAGCAGTTTGTTAAATCAAGAAAAAATAAATATGGAATTGTAGAAGTTCTTGCTGGTCATGGAGTAGGACGAGCTATCCATGAAGATCCGTATGTTCCGAATTTTGGAAAAGCAGGTACAGGAGAGAAACTAGTTCCTGGGATGGTAATTGCAATCGAGCCGATGCTCAACATGGGCACCAAGTCTGTGGTTTTAGGCAAGGACGGATATACTTTCCGAACCCAAGATGGGAAGAAAAGCGCTCATTTTGAGGTGACTGTACTTATCACCGATGGCGACGCAGAAATCTTAACTAAAATTTAAATAATAAAAAAATGTTTAACAAATTCGAGTCTTTTTTAAGAAAAAAAGTAGTTAAACAAAATACACAAGCCGAGACATTGGATTCTCAATTTTCGCACACGCCTTCTGTGTCGCTTCAGGATTTGTATGACAGGTATGGATACATACCTGAAAGCGAAAAAAGAATTGAGCGAGTCAATTTGAATATTAATTGGCCAGAAGATATTAATTCAAAAATAGAGAATGCAGTAGATAGAATTCTTAAGCGTATTAGTATCGCTCCTGCTGTTGAAGTTATTAATATCAATGATGGTGTGACTCTAAAATTATCGATGGAAGAAGGTTACGGGAAGAGATCGGTGAAGATGGCCTTAGTAGACGAAGGGGCTAAGACAAAAATAGCAGAACTAGACTGTTACATGATTGATTCTGCTGATACTGTTCCAAGCAAGGCAGAATATTGGGACTTGGGCCATAGAGTTGTCGATGAAAGATATCGTGGGCAGGGCATAGGAACAAAGATGATCAATGCGCTCGAGCATTCTTTACAGCATCTTGCCAATTTAGATCAAAGGACTCAGGTAATTACTTTGAAAGCTTTTCAGTTAGGTGTATTAAATATGGCCTTAAAACTGGGATATATTCCTGCATCTACACAAGACAGGTCCAAGGTGCAAGACATATATTCATTTAAATTAGATAAATTTTTTGTCACAACCATACATGGTATTGGTAATCGCGGCATACGAAGACCTGGGGTTGTGTATTCTATGGATGTTCTGAGAGAGCTCGCTTTTGAGGCTGGTTTAGGAGATTTGAGTGATGACCAGGTTCGCTCAATGGGCGTTGATCCAATTTTCAGAGGAAATTACAATGCATATATGAATTATGCTTTCAATATACAGCTCAAGAAAGAAAAAACGCCTAGACCTATGCAATAAAAATTCAAATATATTGTATAATGAAGCTCATGGAAGGTTCAGTCTTCAACGGTATCCCTAAGTTCAAGACTCCTGAAGAGGAGTTGGAATATCTGCGTGCTCATGTGGCGCAGAGAGAAGCTGAATTGATCCAAAAAGGACACTTCGAGAGGGCCCCAGAGAATGCGGTTCAGGATGTAATCTCTGAATACAGAGATATTCCTGCTAGGGAGGTGTTGCACAAGGATAATATTCTTCCGAAGAAAGATGCAGAAGGCATTGTGCTTAGACTTAAACCAGAACCTCACGATACAGTCATGGAAGAGCTCCTAGGTCTTGTCATAACCAAAGGAATAAAGAATGCACTTTCAGTGGTAGAGCAAATGAATAATCCCCATATTGATGACGACTTCCACAGGATCCTAGTTCAGTATTTTAAGACAGGGCAGATGGGTGATGTAAAAGAAAACACTCCTATGTACAAGTCACTTAGAATGACTTTGTTTGAAATTACCTTGCCTCCTCCAGAAGATGGGGCAGACAAAGAGAAAGGGTTCAAGGAATTTATCGGAGCCATGGAGCAGTTTTATGCTGGTATGCAGTCCATTTCAGAAGGAAAGAGTAACTCTAAAGAAAATTATTTCACTCTTGAAGTTGCTCTCGGGATGGATACCGATGAAGTCGTAATATACGCAGGAGTGGAACAAAGACACTTGATGCTTTTTGAGAAGCAGGTTCTTTCTTTTTACCACAATGCAAAAGTGAAAGAAGCTACTAATGACTACAATGTTTTCAATGAAAACGGATATTCAGTCGGAGCTTATGCATCCTTTGCTGAGCGTTCCGTTATGCCTATTCGTACCTATGACAACATCGAGCATGATCCGATGAAGATAATCTTAAACGTTTTCTCCAAGCTAAAAACAAAAGGAGAGGGGGCTGCTATTCAGATGGTGGTTGCTCCAGCTGGAGACAAATTCATAAATGAATTCCATATCATTTTGGACGAAGTTAAGGACGGGGTCTCTGTGAAGCATGCTTCTGATAATTTCTACAAATTTAATCATGCTTTAATGAAAGCAGGTAAAGAGCTTCTTTTTGGATATAAGCAAAAAGAACCAGAGAAAAAGGATATCTACATGAAAGGCAGGAGGGCGGTAGATGAAGGGGCGGCTGAAAAAATCGGCAATAAAATAAAGAGCAGTATCATGAAAGCCAACATCAGAGTTGTGGCTTCTGCTGAAAACAAAGAAAGAGCGGACGCAATCCTAACTGAAATCAAGTCATCCTTTAATCAATTTACTGAAGCTGCTAGCAATTCTTTTTTGTTTGAAGAGCTTCATGGAAGTGCCTTAAAGAAATTTTTCCATGATTTCTCATACAGAACCTTTGTTCCAGAGAGAGTTCTTCCACTCAATCTGAAAGAACTTGCTTCCGTATTTCATTTCCCAATAGGTATTGGTTCCCAGCCTCAGCTTAAGGAGGCAAAGGCAGGTATTGCTCCTGCTCCTCTTGAGATGGGAACTGAGGGGACTCTTCTTGGTATAAACAGCTATAGGGGAAGAGATACCGAGGTGAGACTTGCTCGAGAAGACCGAATGAGACACTTCTATGTAATCGGTCAGACCGGTACTGGTAAGACAAATATCCTGCTTAATATGATTACTCAAGATATTAAAAACGGTGATGGTGTCTGCTATATCGATCCTCACGGCACAGATATACAGACCATCCTCTCTAGAATTCCAAAGGAGAGAATAGATGATGTTATATACTTTGACCCTGCATACACAGCTCGTCCTATGGGCCTCAATATGCTTGAGTATGATCCTAGATACCCAGAGCAGAAGACATTCGTGGTAAACGAACTCATGGGTATATTCAACAAGCTCTTTGATATGAAAGTTGGAGGAGGGGCGATGTTTGAGCAATATTTCCGAAACAGTGCCTTCCTTGTGATGGAAGACCCTGAATCCGGCTCTACTCTTCTGGAAATTACCAGAGTCCTTGCTGATAAAGAATTTAGAGACCTGAAGCTTGCTCGTTGCAAGAATCCGATCATCAAGCAGTTCTGGGTGGCGGCAGAGCAGACGACTGGAGACCAGTCTCTGGCAAACTTCGTTCCGTACATTTCTTCAAAGTTCGACAACTTCATTTCAAATGACATTATGCGTCCGGTGGTTCTTCAACAGAACTCTGTATTCAATTTCAGAAAGATAATGGATGAGAAAAAGATTCTTCTGGTTAATCTTTCTAAGGGAAGGCTCGGTGATATCAACGCAAACCTTATCGGTCTTGTATTGGTTGGAAAGATCCAGATGGCAGCGCTCTCTAGAGTGGATATGTTCGGGAAACCCATGAATGATTTCTATCTCTACATAGACGAGTTCCAGAACGTAACCACTGATTCTATTTCCTCTATTCTTTCTGAAGCAAGAAAATACAGACTGTCTCTTAACATAGCCCATCAATATATCAGCCAGCTGGAAGACAATATCAAGAATGCGGTATTCGGAAACGTTGGTTCCATGGCTGTGTTCCGAGTGGGAACCGAGGACGCTAATTTCTTGGAAGCGAAGTTCAAGCCTCAGTTTACTGCACAGGATATTACCAAGCTTGATAACTTTAATGCATACGTAAGCATGCTGGTTAAAGGTCAGCCTACCAAGCCTTTCAATATTCAAACTGTTGCTCCTGAAAAAGGAAATTCTGATATAGTGGAGAGTCTCAAAGAGCTTTCATATATCAAATATGGAAGAGATCGGGAAGAAGTAGAAGCTGAAATTATGGCGAGGTTTAATAGTAGTATGAACTAAACATATGGAGGAGTTCGAAATGCAATTTTTGGAAGTTGATGTCCCTGCATTAGAAAAGAAACTTGTTTCGCTTGGCGCCGAAAAGGTGGACACTTACGATTACAGTCGTGCAATTTTTGATTATCCCGACTTCCGTCTTAACAAGGCAGATTCTTGGATGAAGCTTCGCACTGATGGGAAAACAGTAACTTTGTCTTATAAGCAAGTCATAAAAGATGCAAGTTCAGTAGATGTCGGAATGAAGGAAATAGAAATAATTGTAAGTGATTATGAAAAAACCAAAGAACTTCTTTTGGCTATCGGGCTAGTTATTAAAAGAGAAGAGAAAAACAAGAGGGTAAGGTACAAGAAAGAAGATACTGCCTTTGATATAGATTTCTGGCCGCAGGTACCTCCTTATGTAGAAATTGAGTCATCATCAATGGAAAGAGTAAAATATTTTGCCAGAGAGCTAGGCTTTGATCCTAATGAGGGGATGATAGCTGGTCCTGCTAAAATTTACAAAAAATATGGCTATAATTTAGAAGAATATTCCTCAGTAACTTTTGATGGAATGATAAAAAAATAGATTTTACAAGCAGTCTTTTTCCTGCTAGTATAGGCATATTACCATTATTTAGCGAAAGCTAATTTTTTATTTTATATATGGCACATTTAGAAAAAACCCTTATCGTATTCAAGCCTGATGCTGTTCAGAGAGGTATTGTGGGAGAAATCCTTGTACGCTTTGAAAGAGTTGGTCTTAAGATTGTAGCTGCAAAGATGCTTAAGCCTGATTATGATCATTATCATCATCACTATGAGGCTATCGGAAAGATGATCTCAAGAAGAGGACAGAAGCCTTTTGATGTAACTCTTGAAATGATGAATGCAGGTCCAGTTATCGCCTTCGTTCTAGAAGGAGTTGAAGCAGTATCTCTAGTTAGAAAGATGGTTGGAACCACAGAGCCTAAGTCAGCTCTTCCAGGAACAATCCGAGGAGACTACTCACACATGAGCTTCGCTTACGCGGATTCTCAGGATGTAGGTCTTCCAAACATCATGCATGCATCAGGTGATGCTGATGAGGCAAAGGCTGAAATCGCTCACTGGTTCTCAGAGAATGAGGTATTCGATTACGAAATTCCTCACCAGAAGTTTACTCAGACCAGAAAGAAATAATTCACTAACAAAAGCCCCTAGAGGGGCTTTTGTGTTAAGATTTGATTATGTCATTAAAAATCACAACATTCGCACACGGAACTACCACAGACAACGAAGCTGACATTTCTTCTGGTTGGAATGATCCTGAACTTTCCGAATTAGGAAGGCAGCAAGCTTCTAATTTAAGAGAACAAGTCAAAGATAGACAATTTGATGTAGTTTTTACTTCTGATTCCAAGAGAGCTATAGATACCGCAAAGCTTGCCTTCGGAGATTCTGTGAAGCAGATAGCTGATACAAGATTAAGAGAATGTAATTATGGAACTCTAAATGGAGGTCCTTGCGGAGTTGTTGAGCCTATGTGCGATGGGGAATGCATATACAATAAATTTCCAGAAGGAGAGAGCTACGAAGACGTAAAAATGAGATTAGCTCATTTTCTTCAGTACCTTAAAGACAATTATGACGGAAAGAATGTCGCAATTGTTTCTCACAAAGCTCCGCAGCTTGCTATCGAAGTTCTTCTGAATGGAAAAACTTGGGAAAGAGCCTTAGCTGAAGACTGGAGAAAGACAAAATCTTGGCAGCCTGGTTGGGATTATCTAGTCAACTAAAAATTTTTTCCAGAATACATTTGAATCAGAGTCAAATTTGTGTTCTTTTGGAAAAAATCTTGCATAAAAATAGAGAAGGAGTAAAATTTATGTAGGGTTATTTCCGATTATTACCTAGAACACTAAATTATGGGACTTTCGATCGGGTGAGCCCTTGGGCTCAAACGTCTAGGACCCACCTAAGCTAAAATGCTACGGTAATATTTCTGAAATAGTCCTAAGAAGAACTCCGCTTAAGGCGGATTTTTTCTTATCTGATACAATATTTGTATGGATAGAGTAAAACTTTCAAAATTTCTGATATTCCTGATGCTTTTTATATACTTCGCAGATTTCCTGGGAAGGAAATTCTTCTGGTATTCTTCACTTTTCTGGTTTGATATGTTTACCCATTTCATCGGAGGTTTCTGGGTAGGTCTTTTCTTCATTTGGCTCCTAAAAACTAGGGATACTAAGTTTGTTTCAATAATGAAAGTAATGAGCTTGGTGCTCATTGTTGGAATTTTGTGGGAATTTTTTCAGGTATATACAAATAACTACATCGCCAACCAGCCATTTGATGCTCTGGATGTCATGGCTGATGTTTGTTTTGACATCGCTGGTGGAGCTTTCGCTGTAGGATATTTTTTCAAGAGAAGAATTATGAAGCTCGGGGTAAATAAGGTACAATCATAATAATGCAAAAAGAAGCTAAGATCACTTTTCATGGGGGAGTAGGCACGGTCACAGGAGCAAACTTTCTTCTTGAAGTGGATGGAAAAAGAATACTTGTAGACTGTGGGTTAACTCAAGGCATTAAACTGGCAGATGATGTGAACTGGGACACATTTCCATATGATTGCACTACCATAGACATGCTTTTTGTAACTCACGCTCATGTAGATCATCTTGGACGTGTGCCCAAACTAATTCACGAAGGATTTAAAGGAAAGATATACTCAACCAATGCTACCCAGTCTCTGGCAAAGCCAATGCTGGATGATACAGCTGCAATTTTGGCTCATAACAAAGAATTCAAGCTAGATGAAATATATTCTGCAGAGAATATAAGTAAAGCCATAGCAGCTTGGCAGGGTTTTGAGTACCATGAAAAAGTCACCCTAACTCCAAACCTGTCAGCTACCTTCTACAACGCCGGACATATTCTTGGTTCCGCAATGGTTATCTTCGAATATAATGGAAAGAAAATAATGTTTACCGGAGACCTCGGTAATAGTCCAAGCCCAATTCTTCCAGACACAGAAAAAATTACTGATGTGGATTATGTGATAATGGAAAGTGTGTATGGAGACAGAAATCATGAATCTAGGTCTGAAAGAAGGAAGAATTTGGAAGCTGTAATCGAGGACAACTTTAAGAGAAAGGGGACACTTCTAATACCAACCTTCTCTCTAGAGAGAACCCAGGAGCTTTTGTTTGAACTAAACGACCTAGTAGAGAATCATCGAATACCTTTCATGCCAATTTTCTTGGATTCTCCTTTAGCTATTCGTCTCACTGAGGTATTCAAGCATTACAGGCATTATATGAACGAACAGGCTCAGCAGGTACTTACAAATGATTCTCAGCTTTTTGAATTCCCAGGATTAAAATCAACACTACATGCAGAGGATTCCAAGAAAATTAATGAAATACCAGCACCGAAAGTAATCATTGCAGGAAGCGGAATGTCTTCTGGGGGAAGAATCGTCCACCACGAACGACACTATCTCCCAGATCCTAATAATACTCTTCTTCTTTTAGGATATCAGGCAGTAGGAACCCCAGGAAGACTCATTCAAGAAGGACTTAAGACTGTAAGAATAACAGGAGAGGATGTAACTGTGAGAGCTCATGTGGTGACCATTTCCGGATACTCAGGACACAAGGACTCCGACGGGCTCCTTAACTTCGTTCAAGATCTACATGAGAATGTGAAGAAGATCTTCGTAGTAATGGGAGAGCCTAAATCTTCAATGTTCCTTGTTCAGAAAATACGGGATGGTCTTGGTGTAAATGCGGTAGCACCCGAAGAAGGAGAGACCGTAACTCTTCCTTGCTAGGGACTCTCTAATATTGATATACTGAAAATATATGGATAACAAATTGAACTTCCCAGAGAAGCATGGGCATAATCAGATAAAAATCTGTGTGTCAGGAGCAGCAGAAACAGGTCATTGTGGAGTAGATGCACTTGATAAGGCAAAAGAATTAGGACGAGAAATTGCGCGTCAGGGGGCAGTGTTAGTCACTGGAGCTACAACTGGTTTCCCATTATGGGCAGCTATGGGAGTAAAAGAAGAGGGGGGTATCTCAATCGGTCTTTCTCCTGCATCATCTGAAAAAGAACACGTCGAAGTATACAAGCTTCCGCTTGATTATATGGATCTTATTATTTACACAGGGTTCGGTTACCCTGGAAGGGATCTGCTTTTAACTAGATCTTCAGATGCAGTAATTTGTGGATGCGGAAGAGTTGGAACTATCCATGAATTTACTATTGCCTTTGAGGATGGGAAGCCAATTGGAATCTTTGAGGGTCCTTGGGAAATGGGGGATCAGCTTAAGGATATACTTGCTAAGGGGCATCGACCTAATTCAAAGATAGCATCCGGCACAGATCCGAAAAAGTTATTGCAGGATGTGATTGAGTTGGTAAAGAAAGATAAGATAGCTGAATATAAGATAGCTCCCACAACAAATCCTACAGCATAAAATTAAAAATCCCCGAGAAGGGGATTTTTAATTTAAGTATTACTTAGATGCCTCTACTATTTTCTGGAATGTCTTTGGGTGGAATTCTGCGAAGTCAGCTAGCATTTTTCTGTTAAGCTCTATGTTCTTCTTCTTTAGAGCTCCCATTAGTTTTGAGAATGATACACCCTGCTCTCTGGAAGCAGCATTAACTTTGATGTTCCAAAGCTTTCGGTTATGAGACTTTTTGTCTCTGCGGTGAGCGAAAGCGTATGAACCAGCGTGTAGAAGAGCATCCTTTGCCTGTCTCTCCTTAGTGCTTCGTCCATGTCTGAAACCTTTAGTCTGCTTCAGTATGCTTCGGCGTCTCTTTAATGCATGTACTCCCTTTTTTACTCTTGTCATGTGATTGTGCTAAAAATTATAAATTAATTGAAAGGCATTAGGTGGCTTTTCGGCTTGTTCTTGATTACGAAATCGTTTCTTTTCTTGCCAGCTAGCTGTGTAGATCGTGACTGCTTAGCATTGAAGTGGTTGAACCCTGGCTTGCGAGCAATTATCTTACCGTTCTTGGTAAGCTTTAGTCTCTTTGTGAATGATTTGTTTGTTTTCATCATAAAATTATTTTTTTTCTATTGTTGTAATCAAACCTTTAGGTCCCTTCTTGTATGCTTCAGAGACTTTGTAATCTTCGGTAATGAAGTGAAGTACTCTGTCCAGTCTTTCCTTTAGGAATCTTTCGTCCATATACTTGGAGCGTCCTGAAAGGAAAAGTTCTACTTTTATTCTGTGACCTTCCTTGAGCCACTTGGAAGCTGTTTTCGCTTTTAATTCCAAGTCGTGGTCTCCGGTACCGATTTTGATCTGGATAGACTTAGTTTCGGTAGTCTTTGCACCTGCTCTGGTCTTTTTCAATTTCTTGCTAGCCTCATATTGATACTTACCATAGTCCATTATCTTCCCGACTGGGGGGTTCGAATTAGGAGAGATTTCAATCAAATCAAGACCCTTAGCTTGGGCTAGTTCTAGAGCATCTTTGATACTGAGAACACCTAGGTTCTGGTTGTCCTGGTCTAGGACTCGCATTTCCTTGGCCCGTATTTGATTGTTTATTCTTTCACGCAATGGTGTAATATGACGCCAAACAGTTACTTTTGACTATCATGATAGTAGCTTATTTCCCTCAGAAAGTCAAATATTACAGGCCCATTTAAGAATTCTTGTGCTAATATAGGGATATGGCAAATTACGCCGAAAACAGAAAGGCCCGATTCGACTATGAAACCATGGAGAAATACGAGGCTGGGATTGAGCTTTTGGGCACAGAGGTTAAATCTGTGAGGGGTGGACGCATGTCTCTAGAAGGCTCATTTGTCATAATCAGAGGGGGAGAAGCCTATCTAATCAACTCCAATATCCCTCCATACCAGCTCAAGAATGCTCCGGATTCATATGACCCGCTTCGGAACCGGAAGCTTCTTTTAACCAAGAAAGAGATCAATGAATTGGTAGGAACTGAGAAAAACAAGAGCTTGACGATAGTGCCAATTTCAGTGTATAATAAAGGGAAGAAAGTTAAGCTAGAAATTGCCCTCGTTAAAGGAAAGAAAACTTACGACAAGCGTGAGAGCATTAAACGTCGCGAAACTGATAGAGAAATAAGACGCGAAATGCGAGGGAAGAGATAGCAGAACTTTGACAGTAAAATAATGGGGATGATAGGCATAGACAGTAGGCCTTTTGTCCAAAATGCATATCGAGCTTGAAACGAATCTCGTTAATCTTCGTTTCAAAATGTTAATTGCAAAATTGACTTCAACAGCTAAGGCTGCAGTCTCTCCTTACTTCGGTAAGAATGACTTCGCTTTCGCTCTAGCTTAACTTTTTAGGCTAGTGTCCGACTCATAGACTTCCGATATATGAGCCCGGGCATAACACTATCGGGATAGGAGGGGAAGCGCCGTGTTCTTCCTTCGAAACAAAACGGATCGGCTGAAAGATATTTGGATCGCTTAATAATCTTTCAGCTTAAACATTTAAGCGGTATAAATATGTAGACTTTTTGGCAGAAACCTTCTGCACGGGGATTCGATTTCCCCCATCTCCACATCAGGGGAATTTTGTATAACAAAATCCTCAAACAACCTTATAGCAGTAGGGATTTTATCGGTTCGATAACCCCTTTGCATATCATAGGGTATTTTTTCTTCGAAAATAAAATAGAATAACTGTTGTTTTTCTATAACAGGTAATTTATCCCATATTTTATAAGGACTCTTAAGAAGATTTGTTGCTTTATTTAGTGCGGTTCGATAAGGTATTGATAAATCTATTTTCTCAGTCGAAGATATCTCAACTTCATCAATTTCATTAGCTATTTCTTCAATTTGTTTTTCATATAAAATTCTTACAGTGTTTGATTTTGTTTTTATGGCTAAATTAGTCAATTCTTTTATTTTCTCTTCGAGAGCACACTTCTTGATTACAGTGTCTTTTTCTTGTTGTTTTATTTCTAAAATTTCTTGATTCCAAACTGATTCAAATACTTTTTCAATAATTAAGCCAACCTCTTTTTTCATTTTTTGTGTCTTTAGCAAGACATCAAATTTATTTTCCAAAGTCATCTTTGGTATAGATTTCTGCTTAAATTTACAGTTTTTATTTTGACAAAAATAATATAAATACTTTTTACTCCTTCCACTTGAGGGTGCACCTGTCATTGTGTGTCCACAATTATCACAAACAACTAATCCTCTCAACGGAAGATCTTCAGAAACATCAACCCTGATTCTTTTATTCAAACTTTCCCTACGCATTCTTTTTTGAATGAGATCAAAAGTCTCTATAGAGATCAATGCTTGGTGGTGTCCTTTTCTTCTTTCTACCTCCCATTTTCTATATTCTATATATCCTGCAAATAATACATCACTAAATAATTCTGTCAGCTTATCAATATATTTTTCTGGTTTTTGAACTTTCCAATAGCCCTTTTCTACTAAAAATCTACAGGCGTCAATTTTCCTAGAAAATATTCCTGTTGCAAAACCCTCCATCGCTTCTTTAAGCCATTTTGCCTCAGGATATTGAAGAGTAAGGAGATTGCCGTGTATAGGGTCTTTAGTCATCTTATAGGGCTTTCTAGAAGCAAATGCCCAGTATCCTAGCTCAAGTCTAGCTCGTTGTTTTTGGTATACTTGTCTTCTGTTTTGGTGTCTTTCTAGTTCAGCCTGTCCTGCCATTATAAGTTCAGAGAATCTTCCTTCAGGACTCTCGTCAAAATTGTAATTTAAGCACCTAAGCAACACATCACGTATTTTGAATGCTGAACGCAATTTTAGATGAAACTCAACATCACGTGCAAAACGTTTAAGATCATCAAACGCTACCACGTATTTTTTGTGAGGGTGTGCGTCTATGTAAGCAAGTAATTCTTTCATTGCAGGTCTTTTCATAAAATCTCCACCACCAGTGAAACTATCCGGAAATGTTTTTACGTAAGGAACTTTCACCAAATTCAAGTCAGTAATACAGCGACCTTCTTGACTCTGCAATCCAGTGCCCTCTATTTCTTGTCGTTTACTAGAAACACGAACATAAACTAACCCTTCTCTTCCTTCGAAAGGGTTATTGTTTATTATTTTTATTTTGTTTTTCTGAGACATAATTTTGTAATTCTATTTTTATTACGTTTCGACAAAGTGCTTCTAAATACCGCAAACGTTTTTGAATTTGCTCATCAGGACTAACTTGATCATTTAGTATATTTCGATATTCTTGTATTGAAATCATTCATACTCGAAATAGAAACGCAAAAAATACAGCTTGGGCTGTATCTAATAAGACGAGGATCTTTTACGTTCTACTACGAGATGAACTGATTCGTTTTAGCTTTTCATCTCTGGTTGGATAATTACAACAATAGTCCTGACTACTAGCCGAATGCTATGAAGTCTACTAGATAATACTGTTACTATTTCAATGAACTAATTCTAGCAATCAACAGGTAGCTTTGTCAAAAGTTTATTTATGAATTAAGTATCTAGCCAATCTTTCAAGTGTGACAGCAGAAGTTATTCCTACTACCCACATTACAATAAATCCTAAAATAGATGGTTCTTGGTTATACAAATCAACTCCTTTTTGAGCATAGAATGCTAAAAAACAAGAGATAGCTAAGATAACCAAACCAATGACTATCCTCAATGGTTTTTTATTCATAGGTGCACTTTAGCGGTTATGCAATCAAGAGAG